>LSQX01393911.1_pt1 | contig 137057 bp, 144 predicted proteins | sample 654561 | NCBI WGS metagenome assembly LSQX01 (sample SAMN04489861, study PRJNA283612) | anaerobic digester metagenome | isolation source: 4 biogas reactors fed with cattle manure at either 37C or 55C with and... | place: Denmark: Kongens Lyngby | collected 2014
CTCTCCGATAACCTGTCCGGAGGTATCCATCATGTATAACAGCCCCTCGTTGTCGACAATCATATGAGCATTGCCGATGACAAGCAGGCTCACCTCGCGGGAGAGGGCCGCCCAGACCCCTCCATTTCGAAACGGTATCAGGCCACCGCAGGCGCCGTTCCGTTCCGCTTGAAGCTCCAAACGGGTAAGCTCCTCCTTAAGCTCTGGCTCAAGGAACCTGACCCCTTCGACGCCAGGGATGCTTAGGACGACCTTCTCCACGTTGGCCAGAACAGTTTCCCGTTTCGATGACACGATTGATACATCGCTTAGTCTGGATTTTATATTTTCCACTCCCCGTTCAGCAATCCGGCGAAAGGCTATTAATTCGTTCACCCTATCACTGGATGACCAGATGTTGATCCGACTGAATGGTAGGGAGGTCGAAGTTGCGGACGGCACCGCCCTCGGCGATGCTATAAAGGGCGAGCCGTACATGGAGGGCACCCAAATAGCGCTCACCCGCCCCGTGAGCTCCATACAGAAGGGGACGCAAGAGTTCGAGGTATCCACGCCTCATGGGTCCTTCGTGATCCGAACAGACGACTCTGAGAATGGCAAGAGGTTCCGTGAGCTTGTGAACGAGCTCGGCGGTGTCAACATTCGATGGAAATCGTCCAAGGTCATCGCTTACGGCTCTTTCCCGACGGACCTTGAAGTGTCTCGGGAAAGCCATGATTACTCGAGATATGACTGCTTCTTCGCCCTTGGAGGCTTTGACAATCGCTCCACGTACATCATGATCGCCCGCATCGACCAGAGCGGAAGCTACGGCGTCGCTGGCGATGGCGGGAAGTTCGGGAAGGTGACCCGTGGACGTTTCCTGCTGGACCGCCTGAGGGAGGGCGACCCGATCCTGAGCATTCGCCCCGTGGTTCTCGAACTGTCCGAGACGGACGCATTCGTCACCACCGACCTGTCCACAGTGCTTGAGGATGGCATGTCCGTCGAAACATATGTCGGCGTCGACCTGGACCGTGATTCCCCCGTAGGATGCGAACAGTTCCTGGTCGTGGCGGCCGAAGGAAGATTGCGCATCACCGAGCGCACCGAGACATACTCGGCGAACTCGCAAAGGATGGACGTCTCCCTCGTGCCGGAGAAGGTCGCGGTCCGTGAGGTAGGGGACGTCACCGTCCGGAATTCCGGGGCAGGTACGGGCCGCATATACTTCTATCGCGAGCGCCGGCAACAGTCGCCGAACCACACCCTCGTGGGCAAGGTGACCAATGGTCAAGAAATCGTTCGCATGGCCCCGCAGGGAACGGAGGTCACGCTGCGTCCAAACCCTCCCCGCATCATGACGATAGGCATGACCCAGGCGGAAGCCGCCGAGTTCCTCTCATCCATGGGTTTGGCCCAGAAGAGGACCGGCTCCCTTGACGATGACGCCATCGTCGTGGAGCAGGAGCCGGAGCTGACCATGGAGATAGTCGGCGGGAGCGAGGTTGAGACACGCGGCATCCATCGCGACAAGGTGGTCCTATGGGAGCCTGATGATGAAGGGTCCCCGACGACGACACATTACATCCGGAAGATGACCGGTCTGGATCACAAGCCGATCGGTACGCTGAAGGTCTTCTTCACGTTCGAGGGTATGCCGATGATAACTTTCGTCGGCAATCCGGATCAGGCCGCCGTCCTCCTGCCGGAGAAAAGCTTCGCAGAAGAAGGCTCGTTCCGCGGGCAGGTGGCCGTCACCAACATGTCCCGCCCGAACCGCGGCTCCATCGGTGTCCGCCTAGAGGACAGCGATGAGTTCGGCCCCACCGGGGAAGAGGCGTACGGCACCAACGTGGCCGGCAGGATAGTCTCGGACCTCGAACTGATGATGAAGGACATCAAGGACGGAGACATAGTCTACATAGCGGAATTCCGAGGATCCCCTGGCCAGCCAGCACATGCGCCCAAGGTCCCCATGGGCCAAGAAGGCGCGGAGACGCCCAATGGTAACGGACCGGGCGATGGAAGCGAGGAGATCTTCGAACGCCCAGAAATAAAGGGGGGAAGACCACGAGCGAAGAGACCGAAACCAGAATGATCCTGATCGCCCCGAGCTCGGACCTCACACCGGATCAGCTGTCGCGGTTCATACATGGACTGGGCTACAAGATCACCATCAAGGAGACCTGCTACGGCGCCAACATCGAAGGGGACAATGAATTGATAAGGAAGGTCGTCTCCGAGGTGCGAAAGCTCGATCCGAATCGAATATTCACCAAGATGAGGGCATACCCCATCGGCGATGAGAGAAGATGCAGGGCGCATCATGGCTCCCGTCCCGGTTTCAATCAGATAGAGAAGGAGTGGATGGACCTTCCGCTCATAGAGGCGGGTCTGTGCGCCGTGGAGGGCGGGGAGAAATGTCCTGAGAAACCGCCGCGAAAGAAGCTCTCGGTGGAGAGCCTGATGAAGATAGCCGAGGAGATGAAAGAATGAAGATCTTTATCATTCCGCCCAACAGCCTCATCCTCTATGATCTTGTAGAGAGGTTCGGACATCAGCCGCTGAGCGTCATGGGGACGCTGAGAGAACGCGTGACCGGGAAGGAGATGGAGTCCCCGCCGTTGAACGTCACGCTGAAGGATGTGACCAAGGGGCTGAAGTATGCAGGCATCGAGGTGCCGTCCGGCGTCAGGGGTCGACTGGCCGTCTGGGGGCCGCTGCTGGACGAGGCCGAGGCCGCCATCATCATGCACAACACGCCGTTCACCTTCGGCTGCGTGGGCTGCCATCGCACCAACCTCATGCTCATGTACCTACTGCGCAAGAGGAACATCCCCGTTCTGGAAGTGGAGTATCCAGAGGATGAGGAGGAGGGGAAGATCATGGTCTCCAAGATCAAGACATTCTTGGAGGGTTTGAAATGACCATAAAGATCGCTCAGATATCCTGCGGCACGGAGTACAGCGGCATACAGTCGGAGATAGAGAACGCCGCTTCCACCGTGGGCGGCAAGATGGTCTATCCCGACGTAAGCTATGAGGAGATAGGCCGCGCGGTGGACGAGTTCGGTTTCGATCCCGCCTCCCCGCAGCTGAAGCTGATGATCGCTCGAGCAAAGGCCCTTGCGGACGGCCACTATGATGCCGATGCCGTCTTCATCGCGACCTGCTTCCGATGTGCCGAGGGTGCACTGGTGAGGAACGAGGTGCGAAGATACCTCCAGGAGCATACCAGGCTGCCCGTCGTGACATACTCGTTCACCGAGAGGCTGAAGGCCGCTCAGCTCTTGACCAGGATGGAGGCCCTGGTCACCATCGTGGCGAAGAAGGAGCTATTGGCCAGGGAGCGCCAGGTCGGATTGACCGCGGGGATCGACTCTGGCTCCTCGACGACGAAGGCGATGATCCTCCGCGATAACGAGATCATCGGCAAGGCATGGACGCCCACCGGCGAGGTCTTGGGCTCCGCGCAGGAGGTCCTGGATCAGGCGATGGCGGAGGCAGGAGTCAGGTTCAACGAGCTTGAAGGGATAGGCGTCACGGGCTACGGCCGCTTCCTTATCGGAAAGAAGCTTAACGCCAACCTCATCCAGGAGGAGCTGACCACCAACTCCAAGGGGGCGGTATGGCTAGCCGACCGCCAGAGGGGAGAGGCCACGATCATCGACATCGGGGGGATGGACAACAAGGCCATCACCGTGCGGGACGGCATACCTGACAACTTCACGATGGGAGGCATCTGCGCCGGTGCATCGGGTAGGTTCCTGGAGATGGTCTCCAAGCGTCTTCGCGTCGAGATTACCGAACTTGGCGCCCTTGCCGACAAGGGGGACTGGTCCAAGGTCAACATGAACTCCTACTGCTCCGTCTTCGGCATTCAGGACCTCGTCACCTCCCTTGCCGCGGGCCATACGATAGAGGACGTCGCCGCGGCGGCGTGCCACTCGGTCGCCGAGCAGGTGTACGAGCAACAGCTCCAGGAGATCGACGTTCGCCGCCCCATCATACAGGTCGGGGGCACGTCGCTCATCAGCGGTCTGGTCAAAGCGGTCGGTGACATGGTCGGCGACGAACCCATCGTTCCAATGAACTCACAATATATCGGCGCGGCGGGAGGAGCCCTATTGTCCTCCGGCTTCCTCGAGGGGCAGTGATGAGCGAACACGACGAATCTTTCGCATTTCAGAACTTCGACACCATCCTGAGGCAGGTGATGGCGGAACTTGGAGTATCCCGCATGGTCACCGATTACCGCATAATGGCCGATCCAGACGCACCGTACTTCCTCATATCCCTCCGCCTGGGAAAGGCAAGGTCGTCCGTGAAGATATCCGACATGGCCATGGTCGATCCCTCCCCTGCGGGGGCGAAGATAACGATCACCGATGAGATGTGGGCGCCTGCCCTCCTGACGCGCCTGTGGCAGGAATACGGTCGGGACGCCGTTGAACAGCTCACTCGCTTCGAGATAATCGTTCATGGCGCGTCCGCCGAGGACCTGGAGTCCATGGAGCTCGATCCCGGGGAGGAGCTGAAAAGCAAGGTCCTGGACGCCGTCTGGAGGATATTCCCGGAGGGTTTCAAGGTCCGTCACAATCTGGTCGACGACAAGGTCATGACGATCATCGGGACCGAGCACGACCTGCGTGATGAATGGATCAAGATCGCCGAGGACCTGCACGAGCGGATGCATCATGACGAGGAGGGCGACTGATGTACGAGGTCTTGTTGTTCGACGGCGGTGTGTACAAGATAAACGAGCTGTATGAGCTCATCGAGGACGTTGGAGGCTTCGTCATCCAGAAGACCCAGGTCCAGGTACAGATAACGGTCACGCTGGCGATACCGGAGGAGGAGAGGCCGGTGATAGAGGCGAAGACCGTGGAGCTGGGCGGAAAGCTGATGGACGTGCCGCTGGCCGGCACGGAGATCGCCGTCGTCGCCCCAACCCTCGGACGCCATCACATGCCTCATCCCACCTGCGACATCGCGGAGCAGCTGAGGCGCGCCGGGGCCATCACGGTGGTGATGGGTCTGGCCCGAGGAAAGGGCCGCCGGACGTCGCAGATCAGCGCCGAAGAGAAGGCGATCATAGAGGAGTACGACGCTGCCGTCTTCGTACTGGGCAATTTCAAGGATTGCATCTTGGAGCACAAGGTCAAGCTGTTCGAGGACCTGGAGGTCCCTGTCGTGGTGGTCTGCGGACCCGAGATAGGCTCATTGCCATCCTGCGAGGGAATGGTATGCGGCGTTGGGCGCAAGGTCGAGAGGATGCGTCGCGAGGAAGAGATCCACAAGCTCGAGGAGGTCGGTTCCCAGGTGGAGAATGTCGTCCGGCGGAAGAGGCAGGAACTGGACGAGGACCCGCTGTTCGTGCATCCGGCCGAGATAAAGGACCGCATCGCCGAGCTGGAGGCGGTTCAGCGCAGCCTGCGCCCCGCTCCCATCGTGCTTCACCTGGACGGGCTACGGGTCAAGATACCGTACGAGGAGTGGAAGGACCAGATCGCCGATGTGGAGGTCTACGGCCGCAGGCTCGGCGACATCGCCACTATAAGCAATTCGCGGCTCGGGGGCAGCACCCTCATCCGCATCAAGACCCGCGCCGAGGTCGAGTCAGGTTAAATGCCCCGCGGTGAGGATGTGAAGGGTGCGTACATCCTTCTGATGGTCCTCGATGAACCGCGCGACATCACCGTGGGTTCGCTAGGCCTATTGCATCTAGCGAAGGGGACATATGCTTACGTGGGCTCGGCGATGGGCGGACTGGAGCAGAGGGTGGCCAGGCATCTGAGGAAGGAGAAGAGGATCCATTGGCACATCGACCATCTGCTATCGACCTTGGATGATGCGGAGGCACTTCTCATCCCATCGATGGTCAACGTCGAGTGCGAGCTCGCATCGTTCATCTCGTCCGTCCCGGGGGCCTCACCCGTCCTAGGGTTCGGCTGTTCCGACTGCCGCTGCCGTTCCCACCTCTTCCTTCTTCCCGGACCAATGGCGGAATGTCTTCGCTCTTCGTTCCCTCCGGAAATGACGAGAAGGCCCCATGTACGAGATGGAAAGAAGTGAAGTAGCTTCCCTTGTCTGGGTAAACCAGTTATGTATAAATACGGGCCAGTATCTATAATGATACCGCTCAGGGGCGGAATGTGGCTGGAGCTGCATGACAGGAAACTAACCGTTCAAGAACGGCATAGAACCTGAAATGCACCATCCGCTCGCCTAAAAGCAACGGAGCGACAAGACTGTAACGACGAGGCTACCAGTCTTGCTCGTATCCAAACTTGCAAGGTGTTCGTGATAACGGCGCTTGCAAGCAAGGATTGGGGGCCGTTGAACAACCAAAGCGAGGTGATTGCGATTGGTATCAACGGTCTGTTCCTCGCCGCCCCGTGAACCCTGAGCGCCCTTTTCAACCTTCACATTTGTTGACCCATCTGGTCATGCAATTTTTAGCCCATTTTATGCCTCCAAAGGAAGGAGCTTTTTAATATCTCAACGAAACTATCCGGTCAAGTTTGATATTCCAGTCATGGAGAGAGTGATCATGGAATCCGTTGCAGACACTTCTGAAAGGTACCAAGGGGACATAGTGAAAAAGCTCGAGATGGCCATTGGGGCCGATAACGTGAAGACCAGCAAGGGAGAGAGACTGCTCTACAGCCACGACATGGCTCCCTTGCCCAAGGAGGCCCAGGTCGCTTTCAAGCTCATCCCCGACGTCGTCGTCCGCCCTCGCTCTACCGAAGATGTTGCCAAGATTGTCAAGATAGCGGCCGAAGAGGGCGTACCTGTGACCCCCAGGGGCGCTTCCACCTGGGGTCTGGCCGGAGCGGTGACCGCCTTTGGAGGCATACTCATCGACATGATGGGCGGGATGAACAAGATCCTGGAGATCGATGAGAAGAACATGACCATCACCGCGCAGGCGGGCGCCTCATGGAAGCAGGTATACGACGCCGCATGGGAGGCAGGCTTCCTGCTCGGATCCTATCCCTCTAGCGCTCCCAGCGCAACCCTTGCCGGGTGGATCTCCACTGGCGGTATCGGCATTGGCAATTACAAGTACGGTTCCGCGGGGGACAACATCCGCAACATGAAGGTCGTCATCCCCGATGGGACCATCATCGACACGGGCTTCAAGGACCTCTCCGACAACATGTCCGGCTACAACCTCAACAGGCTCTTCGTGGGCGCCGAGGGTACCCTGGGTGTGGTCTGCGAGGTCACCTTCAAGCTGGCCCCCAGGCCTGAGGTCCTTCGCCCGCTGGCCTATGAGTTCGAAAGCCTTGACAAGCTGAACGATCCCCTGATGGACATCACCCGCAGCAGGGTGATGCCCCTTCACATCGCGTGGTCCGACAACAACCACTTCGAGTTCCTGAGGAAGCTCGGCAAGAACCCCGAGGTCCAGGGCTCCGCCCTGATCGTCGTGCTCGAGGGCGACAAGGACGTCGTGGAACTGGAGGAGAAGAAGGTCGATGAGATCGTGGCCAAGTATGGCGGGAAGAAACTGTCCTACGAGGTAGCTGAGCACGAGTGGGACGAGCGCTCCTACGAGTTCCGCGTTCGCCAGTTGGGTCTGGGCTCGGTCCCCATGGAGGTACTGGTCCCCACGTACTCCTTTGGCAAGATGACCAACGACCTCTACGACCTGCTCAAGTCCATGAAGATGGAGGGCGGCATCATCGGTATCATGGCTGACCGCAACACGGTCATGTTCATGCCGTACTATGTCTACGACTCCACCTCTCTGACCAAGAGCGTGACCTCGCTGTCCTTCAACTACAAGTGCGGCGACCTCGCCAAGGCCAACGGAGGGCGCATGCTGGGCGGCTTCGGACTGTTCTTCGGCTCCCTGCTCAAGGGCGTCCGCGGTCCTGGATATGATGTCATCGTCAGCATAAAGAACGCCCTTGACCCCCAGGAGATCATGAACCCCGGCAAGCTGCTGGGAATGAAGACGAGGTTCGGGCTCCCCGTGGGTCCGGGCATGCTGGGCTTCGGCATGGGAGCGATGGCCGCCGTGAAGAAGATCCTCCCCGGGGACAAGAACATCGATGAGAAGTCCCAGGAATTCGCCATGGAGGAGCTCGAAAAGGAGAAGGCCGAGCAGTACAAGGTGGACCCGACCCACAAGAAGAAGTAAGCGTCCAGGGACGCTTGGCCACCCTTAAACCATTTCCTCTTCCTCTTTTCTATCGCATGCACATCATTATCGACCCAGAGAACGAATGATGTAGCGAGGCGGGATCAATGAAGGTCGTGATCGTCTTCGACAGCGTTCACGGGAGCACGGGAGAGGTTGCGGAGGCCATTGCCGAAGAGGTACGAGCAGGTGACGATGAGGCCGAGGTCACCGACCTTCGCAGCTCGATGCCACTGGATGTCGTTGGGGACATGATGTTCGTAGGCTCCCCGACCAGGTCGGGCAGGATGACAAAGCGGATGGCGGAGTTCCTTGAGAACTTCGTGACCGGTCCATGGAGGGGGCGCCGCATAGTCGCGTTCGACACCGTAGGGCCGCTGTCCAAGGACGCCGAGAAGCGCGATCGAACGCTAAAACGGATAGGCAACTCCCCCAGGACCGCTGCAGGGACCATCCAGGAGGCCTTGAGAAGGCGCGGCCTGGCGCCCTGGCCGGAGCAGATGCATCTGGCGGTGACGGGACTATGGGGGCCGCTGGCTCCCGACGCTCGCGACATGGCCCGCGAACTTGCTCGCAAGCATATCGACGAGGCCCGGCAGGAACTCTTGATGAACGCCCAGTTGATCTAGGGACCCTCAGGCCTTCTTGACCGCTGGCTCCTTGACCCACCTCTGGGGATCGGAATCGAACTTGGCCTTACATCCCGCCGTGCAGAAAAAGTATGTCTTGCCGTCATGCTCGCTCTTAAACTGCGCAGCCGTCTCATCCACTTCACAACCGCATACCTGGTCCATCACCATATGGTCACCTCCAAGGCTCGTTCAGAACCTCACGCGGCCCTTGTCGAACCGCCTCTGGCGTTTGGGAACGCTGACCGGTGCTTACGCCTTGACGATCCGAAGTCCATCTGGCCGCCGTGTCATCAGCGACCATAACGCTCTTCGGGCGCATGGTCATCAGCTTCCTCCTTCCTCTTTATCCCCGGAGTGTAGCGTTTCAGCAGGGCGGCGTTGGACACCACCGAGACGGAGCTCAGCGCCATGGCTCCGGCGGCCACGATGGGGTTCAGGAGGATGCCGAAGAACGGATACAGTACGCCCGCGGCTATGGGGATGCCCGCCGTGTTGTATCCGAGCGCCCAGAACAGGTTCTGGCGGATCTTCGACATGGTCTTCCTGGACAGTTGTATGGCCGCCACGACATCGATGAGGTCGGAGCGGATCAGCACGATGTCTCCGGTTTCCATCGCCACATCCGTGCCGCTGCCGATGGCGATGCCCACATCAGCCTGGGCGAGCGCAGGGGCGTCGTTCACCCCGTCGCCGACCATGGCCACGATGCGGCCCTCGCCCTGCAGCCTTGCCACCTCTTGCGCCTTGTTCTCTGGGAGCACTTCTGCGATATATTTTTCTATTCCAGCCTGGGATGCGATGACGGCAGCGGTACGGCGGTTGTCCCCCGTCAACATTATGATGTCGATGCCCATCCCCCGCAGCTCCCTTATCGCCTGTACCGACGTGTCCTTGAGGACATCGGCCACTCCGACGATCCCGGCCACCCGACCGTCGACGGAGATGATCATGGCGGTCTTACCCTCGCCCTCCAGTCTCCTCAGCCCCTCTTCCATGCCATCCACATCGACGCCGTTGGCCTCCATCAGCGCGCGGTTGCCGATCAACAGTTCCTTCCCGAGGACGGAGGCCCGGACGCCCTTGCCGGTGATGGATTCGAACCTCTCTGCGTTCGGGATGGTGACGCCAGGGCCGGACGCGCGGCGGACTATGGCCTCTCCCAGGGGATGCTCGGACCCCTTCTCGGCCGAGGCCGCCAGGAGGAGAAGCTCCTCCTCATCCATCCCGTCGGTCACGACATCGGTGACCTCTGGCTCTCCTCGTGTCAACGTTCCGGTCTTGTCGAACACTATCGTGTCGACCTTGCCGGCGGTTTCCAGGGCCCCGCCGCTCTTGATGAGGATGCCGTTCTCCGCCCCCTTTCCGGAGCCGACCATGATGGCCGTCGGGGTGGCTAGACCAAGGGCGCAGGGGCATGAGATCACCAGCACCGAGATGAATATTATGAGGGAGAAGACGAAGCGCTCGCCTTCCACGGCTAGAGCGTCGAACAGGAAGAAGTACCAGGTCAGGAAGGAAGAGAGGGCGATGATGATGACGGCCGGAACGAACCAGGCGGAGACGCTGTCCGCATATCTCTGGATCGGCGCCTTGGAAGCCTGCGCGTCTTCCACCAGGCGGATTATCTGGGACAGCGCGGTATCCTTGCCAACCTTGTCGGCCCGGACCTTGAGATGGCCATTTCGATTGATGGAGCTGCCGATCACGGTCGCTCCAGCAGTCTTGTCCACCGGTATGCTCTCCCCGGTCAGCATGCTCTCGTCGACCGCCGACTCCCCTTCAATGACCACGCCGTCGGTCGCGATCTTCTCTCCCGGCCGGACGACGAAGATGTCGCCCACTACGACATCCTCCACAGGGACCTCGACCTCCTCCCCGTTCTTCACCACCCGGGCAGTCCTGGCCTGCAGGTCGACCAGCTTGCGGATGGCCTCCGATGTTCGCCCCTTGGCCTTTGCTTCCAGATATTTTCCGAACAGGATCAGGGATATTATCATCGCGGAGGTATCGTAATATGTGTGATGGCCAAGGCCGAAAAGGCCTGGCATGAACGTCACCATCACCGAATATATGTAAGCTGCAGACGAACCGATCGCTATCAGCGTGTCCATGTTGGCCCGTCGATTGCGCAGGGCCTTGTATGTGCCGATATAGAACTGGTAGCCGGCTATGAACTGGACTGGCGTCGACAGTGCGAAGAGCACGAGGTTCTGCCATTCGGATATGCCCAGGGACGCCCCAAGGTCAAGGAAATCGAAGCCAAGCATCAACACCATGGTGGGTATGCTCAGCGAGAGGGAGAACGCGAGAAGCCCAAGTTGCCTCCTCCTCTCCCTCTCCCGCGCGGCCTTCTCCGTATCGACGGTCTCGGCCTCGATGACGGAATATCCCGCGTCGACGATGGCCGCCTTGAGCGCGGTCAACGTGACGGAATCCGGATCATATTGGATGGCCACCTTCTCGGTGGCGAAGTTGACCGATGCGGAATACACTCCATCCATGTCCATCAGGGACGTCTCTATCGCATTTGCGCAGCTTGCGCATGACATCCCCCCTATGGAGAGCGTCACCTCGCTCACGGCCACTTGATAGCCTGCATCCTCGACCGCCTTTGTGATGCTCTCGGGTGAGACCTTCGATGCATCATATATGATTCTGGCGCGCTCGGTGGTGAGGTTGACGGAAACATCCTTGACGCCGGGAAGCCCACCTATCGCTTCCTCCACTGCACCAGCGCAGCCTGCACATGTCATGCCGATGATGCCGAAGGTGGATGTTCTCGTGCCAGGCGGCGAGGGAAGAGGGCACTGGGCAGCCTCTTCCTTGCAGGGCTTGTCATCCATGGCGATGATTAGGTCGAGTGGATATTCAATCTTATCCATTATCCATTTTGACGATACCGAAGATATGGCCGCGCTATGCTTCGATATGTAATGCGAACGGTCTTTTTTTCTTATCCTTGAAAAAGATTATAGGGACGGTGCTCAGAACTGAACTTCATGACCCTCGACGGAAACGATATCCGCATCCTGCAGATCCTGCAAGACAATGGCCGCCTATCCTTCAGACAGATCGCGGAGAGGGTAAAGCTTAGCGTGCCCACGGTAAGCAGCAAGGTGAGCAACCTGGAACGTCTAGGGGCCATCCGGGGCTACCGGGCCGATCTCGACACCGAGAGGCTGGGAGAGGTCAGCGCTGTGGTGACGATCAAGGCGAGACCTTCCGACCTGCCCATGGTGGCGGAGAGGTTCAAGGATGACGACGAAGTGCGTCAGCTCTTCTTCCTCAGCAGCGGCCGCCTCATGCTGATATGCACCTTCACAGGCACACATCTCATCAACGACTTCGCTGCCAGGCTTGGCAATATCCCTGAGATAGTGGAATATGATATCGCCAGCGTGATAGGGGTGGCGAAGGAGGAGGACCGGGCCTCGGTGGTCCCTGGACTTCAAGCCGTGATGCCATGTCAACAATGCGGGAGGCAGGTGAGCGACAGGCCTCTCCGGACGAGAGATGGCCCCAACGATGTCTACCTGTGCTCCCCGGCATGCATGAACGTCTACCTCGGGGGGGCCATGCCGAAGTAGATGGTGCTCCGAGAGCTGGCTAGATCATCGCCATGCCCCGATGGCCTGGGGGACATCGGCCACGCTGTTGACGTAATGGCATCTCTCCCGCCGCCAATCCTCCTCGGTGAAGGAACCTGTCAGGACGCCGATGAACGCCGCTCCCGCTCCGTCGGCGCATGAACGGTCGATGTTATGGTCTCCGACCATGAGACATTCTTCCACCGGAACCTTCAACCTCGCCGCCATGCGACGCAGGGCGATGGGGTTCGGCTTAGCTTCCCTCTCGCCGTGATCGTCGCGAAACATCAGCTCTTCCAGGATGCCGTCGAGGCCTGCGTACATCAATGCCGCGGTCGCATATCGTCGGGAGCCCCGGGTCAAGAGGCCGACCTTCAACCCCTTTCGCTTGAGCATAAGGACGGCGTCTCTCGCTCCCTCCACCGGCCTGGTCAGGTGGGCCCGTTCCATCTCCGTTGCCTCCATCATCTCGGCGGCAATGCGATCGATCACCTTCCACTCCTCCGCCCTCCCCGATGAGGAGAGGAAGGAGAATACCCGGTCCATGTTCTCAGTTACGGTGATGCGGGGATCGATCACGTTCTTCGGCACCCCCCTGCTCTCCATCTCCGCGAATAGTCGGAGCTTCATTCTCGAGAAGTCGACAGTGGTGTGAACAAGCGTACCGTCGAGATCGAGCACCACAGCTCTTATCGGTCGGCCAGAGAAGCTCGCGACGTCCATGATATGGGGGAAACCAAGATTAGATATAAATCAGCCACCGGCCTGGGACTCGATGGGGATCAACGGTTCCGGAGATGGCCGGTCAGACCTGCATGGCCGTCATGTCGCAGGTAGGGTCGGGTCGTCCCTGTCAGCCGATGACTTCAGCTGATCGCCGGAGATAGGCCAATGTCCTTGGCTCCAGTGTCGGAGGGTCTATGGAAAGGACCATGGTCGCGTTGGATGACATGATCAGGTCGTTGATCCTCTCCAGAACGGTCAGGACCTTCTTCAGCTCATTGTATAGGAGAAGGTACTCTATCCCCTCGAATATGATGGTGCCATCCGGATTATCGGATAGGAACTCGCTTGCTTTTTGAAAGAGCCTGTTCAATTGATTGGGGGATACGTTCCTCTGACCCGCCCTCTCACATAACCAGATCGAATCGCCCGGGGGTCATCGCGATCCTTTCTTTCACAAGGTCGGGGTGCAGCCTGGTGACGGTGAGCACCTGAGAGCCGAGGTCGCTGAGCCTTCTTGCTATACGGCCCGATCTCTCCATCCGCTTCTCGTAGACCATATATGTCCTGCCGCGGTTCAGTGTGACGCTTTGATGGCCATGCTTGATGCTGAACGCGGTCGGCCTCTCCCCCATCCCATCAATTATAACTTCGACTGACAGTTGAGCACCAACCTTGCAACAATCGTTACGCGAGAATTTTTACTTAGAATATATGGTATTATGTATATATTCATATTATGTAGAATACATTTCGATAATAGAGGGCGATGTTCTCAAGGCTTGCATTCTTGCAATATTTGAAAAAGGGAAGAGGTTTGTGTTCTTTCCGACAGCCTTACAGCGTGTTGCGCAGGTATCTGTCGTAGCCGGTCATGTCGAGAAGGCCATGGCCGGATAGGTTGAAGACGATGACCTTCTCCTCACCGGTCTTCTTCGCTTCAAGAGCGAGGTCCATGGCCGCCTTGATGGCATGGGAGCTCTCCGGCGCGGGGATGATACCCTCGGTCTTGGCGAAGATGGTGGCCGCCCCGAAAGTGTCCCTCTGCTCGTATGCGACCGGCTTGATGTATCCAAGCTTGGCGGCAACCGACACAGTGGGTGCCATGCCATGGTAGCGGAGACCTCCTGCATGTATGGCTGAGGGTACGAAATCGCATCCCAGCGTATACATCTTCAGCAGGGGGGTCATCTTGCCGGTGTCCCCATAGTCGTATTTGAAATCCCCCTTGGTCATCGAGGGCACCGAGCATGGCTCGGCGGCGATGAACTCGGTCTCGACCTTGCCCTGGATCTTCTTGCCCATCATCGGGAAGCAGAATCCCGCGAAGTTGCTTCCGCCGCCTACGCACGCCACCATGTAGTCTGGTACAGCATCGATCTGCTCCAGCTGCATCATGGTCTCTTGCCCTATGACGGTCTGGTGCAGCATCACGTGGTTGAGGACGCTCCCGAGGGAGTACTTCGTGTTCTCCTGATGCAGGCATAGCTCTATCGCTTCGGATATGGCGATGCCCAGGGTCCCGGGATGGTCTGGTCGGTCGGCGAGGACCGAGCGCCCGTATTCCGTCACGTCGCTCGGGGAGGGGTGGACGGTTGCACCGTATGTTTCCATGACGAGCCTTCGGAAGGGCTTCTGATCATAGGAGGAGCGCACCATGAACACCTTGCACTCGAGGTCGAAGTGAGCGCAAGCCAGCGATAGGGCGGTTCCCCATTGGCCCGCACCCGTCTCGGTAGTGAGATGCTCCACTCCTTCCTTCATGTTCAAGTATGCCTGGGGTATGGCGGAGTTGGGCTTGTGCGAACCGGCCGGGGACAGGTCCTCCCTCTTGAAGTAGATCTTGGCAGGGGTCTTGAGGAATTTCTCAAGCCTCTTCGCTCTTTGGAGGGGGGATGGCCGTCCGAGCATCAGATAGGCATCCCTCACCTCCTCAGGGATATCGATGTATCTGTCCACCGACATCTCCTGGGCGATCGCTCTCTTGGGAAAGATGGCCTCCAGGTCCTCGGGCTTCATAGGCTGGTTGGTAGCCGGGTTGAGAGGTGGAGGGAGGGGCTCGGGAAGGTCAGCCGCGATGTTGTACCACTTGGTCGGAATGTCGTCAGGGTTTAGTATGACCCTGTCGTCCTTGGAAATCGACATGAACATGGGGAAGCAATGGGGAATATATAACATTTGTGTGTATTGATGTACATATTAGTACATTATTGCTCTTCGCACACCCGTTCAGGTATCATCTGATGCCCATGGTATGGATGTGGGGAGATCGTCAAGCTGCCCCCATCAGACATGTTCGAAGCATCTTGCAGGTGTCTGGCAGTGGTCGAATGCGCTTCGGACCGGGTGATGGCAAAGAATGCCGATGACCTTTAACGTCATCAACTAGCCAGCGCGGTACCCCAAACTTGGACGATCTCGATCATAGATCGATGGACGACCAACCCGATGCCATGGTCCGGCCGTGAAACCGCTCCTTGATATCCGAGGGAGAAAGGGCCCCATCCTCGGTTATGATGCATGTGACCCTGTCAAGGGGCGTGCTCTCGAACATTTGGGACCTCTCCGACGGCCCCTCGGTCGATCCGATCTGAGCGACCACCATGTCTGAAAGGGTCACTGGAGAGAACTTGCTCAGGCCACAGACCGTATATGCCGGGAGTCCATAGGAGCGAGCCGCCTCGACCAACGCCCTGGTGCCCACCTTGTTCACAAGTCCATGAGGAGAAACGGAGTCCGCGCCAGTGAGGACGCAGTCCATCTCTGCCATTATCGCATATATGTTGGAATCCGGCACGATCTCCGCCTCGATGCCCATGTCCGTTAGCTTCTTGGCGAACAGCCTGCCCTCGCCCCCGGGAAGCGACTCTGCGACGGTCACCTTCAGGGGCCGCCTTGCTGCGACGGACGCCAGGGCGGCGGAGACCGTGCTAGAGTAGGATGAGGTCACCACTCGGCCAGCCTCGATGATGCTTCCGGCAGCCTCGGCGATCCTCTCCACGGAGCAGCGCTCACCCTCCATCATGCTGGCAACCATAGCAAGGATGCGTCTCGAGGATCCAGCGCCCTTCTCGGCCTCCAGCATGATGTTGTTGGCAAGGTTGAAGATCGTGGCAATGGTCGGTTTGGCTTCATGCAGGCGAATGCCGAACGCTATCCAATCCGATTCCGGCACTACATCGATGTCCCCATCGGATAGGTCAAGGATCGAACTAGCGATCTTGACCAACATTTCCGATGCACCGGAGTGAGAATCCCTGGCCAAATCTTCAGCGATGCGGTCCAAGCGAGGGTCCATGGGAGGACGAAAGGCTAGGCCGTCCTTATTGTTTACCCAAGTTCGCTCAAGCGTAGCTGGAGATCACTTCGTCCGAGATGTTCTCAAGCTTTTCCAGTTTCTGGGGATAATGGTTGTGCGGATCGAGACTGATCAGCAGATTGCTTCCATTGGCGTTCACTTTCACCTGTGCCCGGGCCAGAACATCGAGCACTGGTCTGAACCCATTCCACATTTCTAAAACATCTAGTCCATTGAGGACCACTATGCCATTCTCGTTCTTTGACAGAAAGTCCATGATGTTCTGTTCGAAAATGTTCAGGTTCATGGGCGGAATACATTCTGGGCTCGGACGTGTGCTGAGCCACATCGTGGACAATCTCGTTTCATCGAAATCGAGCTGCGTACGAAGCAGTCGAGGCGGGTTTTTCGATATATATAGGGTCTTCCGTCCCTTGTCCAGCTCCTTTCTCAGCACCTGGTGTGTTCTTAGCGGCACTCTTTCCTCAAACAGGTAGAACTTACCTTGCAACAACTTCACTGATACTCCTCCAATTCACCCTTAGCCTGTGGAATCTCGGGTCGATATTAACTTGTTTCCCGCCGAATATTCCATTTCCATGGAGTGAATCCACAGAAACAGCGATAATATTGAATCACTTAATATTTGAATTCTAACTAAAGGACGAATTCTTCGTCAAATTCGCGGGTAATAACAAACGGTCCGCATGAGACTGGCTGAAGTTTTATCTGCTTGAATAAAATGTTCTGCGGAAAAAGCGAGAGGTCAGGTGAGGGTAGTAGGCCCCCTTCTGTTTCAGGCGGCATTCAACTAAGCACCCTACCCGTCGGTCCCGAGCGGTCACCCCGACTGTTTGGGCTTGCTCCGGTGGGGAGTCGCCGTTTCACCAGATCCCGGACCAACGTCATCGACGGACGAATCATCCTCGGTCCAGGCTGTGTCGTTTCTGCGCCCTTGCCCTGGCTCTCACCAGCCCACTCGCGTGGACCACCTTCTCGTGGAGGGGGGACCTTCCTCAGCTGGGCTTTCGCCCTACCGTCGGCCGCCCTCCCTCTCCTGACCATCCAATCCAAGAACGCCGTCATATATAATCGTGATGTTCCGGTACGAGTTCTGACAGCTTCACAACCTTCGTTGGTCTCGAGGAGAGATATATCTAAATCAAGACCAATGTTGTTCCGAAATGTCGACCGCTGTCTGCTTAGGGGGAGGGGAGATCGGCCGGCAAGGGATCCGATGCCTTCTGGAAGAGGGCGCAAGGGTGTTGTTGGTCGATCCGAACGAGAACTGTCTGGCAAGATCGTTATGCCAGGGAACCGTCGATACCCCGGATCAGGTTCTGGACCATGAGGATGGGAAAGCGCTCTACCTGAAGGGTGATGGATCGGACGTACTTGCCGACATAATGTTGCGGTGGATCCCTGACGAGGTGATCCCCGCTGCGCCGGGACATCTCGCCGCCCACCTGGCCATGGCATGGTCTTCGAAGAGGTACAGGAACCTGCATCCTTTCGGAGGTCCCTTGTTGAGAGCGGTGGACGTGCTGCCTACCGGCACCGTACAGTTCATCGACAGCGTTAATGGCATCATGATGGCCAGCCATATGCCTTCAGGAACGGACTGCCAGGAAGATTGTGAGCAACCATCGATCTGTCCGGTGACGGGAAAAGGGCCTCTGACGCCCATGAACAAGCTGATCGAACGAGCTCTCGCCGAAACGGTGGACCGTCATTCGATCCTTGTGACCCACGGGAGGAAGGTAGGAAAGATTCGAGGAGACATGATCAAGGACATGCTCGAGGTCATCGACCGCGCCGGAGAAGGTACCATCATAGGTATTGCAACATCCTGCCGGTGCCATGCCATAGCGAACATCTTCAGATGCGATGGTCCTTGAGTTTCGCATTATCATACACATATCCGGCGTGCAAGACCAGAATGATATGGCTCGGTGAAGGAAAACTTAATAAATGGCTCCCGTATTGTGCTGGTCGAAGCAGGGGTAGCCAAGCTTGGCCAACGGCGCAAGGTTGAGGGCCTTGTCCTTAGTGGTCCGAGGGTTCAAATCCCTTCCCCTGCACCACCATCCCCTTCCATCATTCTCTTCTATGTCACTATCCAACAATATGGTTCTCAAAGTGATAGAAACCGCTTAGACCTTATTGGTCATGATCGCATCGACGTTTTACCATCCAGAATTCGAGCTGGATCGGCCTGCTTCCATTAGTTTTTAATAGGTATCTATGATTTTTGCGGGCTTCATCGGAGTTCATACTGATGACAGTCAATGAGAATGCTGGCAGGAATATGCCCGATGTGAGGACCCTTGAGAAACGCGCCCTATCGACCATCACTCTGATGGCCGTCATAGGTCTGCTGACGGTCTTCGTCGAAACAATGTTGGTACCTGCTCTTCCAACCATCTCAGAGGAGCTCAAGGCCTCATCATCCGACCTCGCATGGGTTCTCACGGGATATACTCTGGCCGGAGCGGTCACTATCCCCATCGTGGGGAAGATGGGAGAGATGTGGGGCCGCAAACGCGTTCTCCTATCCATAATGCTGGTGTACATGCTAGGCCTTGCCGGGGCAGCGGTTTCCTGGGACCTTCTCTCCCTCATCGTCTTCCGCGCCGTCCAGGGCATTGGAATGAGCGCCGTGCCATTGCTGATGGGGATGGCGATGGACATGCTCCCGCCCCGAATGGTGCCTGTGGGGATCGGTCTGATCAGCGCCATGATCGGCGTTGGCGCGGCCACTGGCTTGGTGGCGGGCGGAGTACTGGTAGCTCTACTGGGCTGGAAGGAATGTTTCTGGGTAGTGCTGCCCGTCGTTGCGCTACCCCTCATAATAGTAAACCGTTTCATCCCTGATGTGCAGCAGAGACGTCCAGCAAGGATGGATGCCTTTGGAGCCGGTCTGCTTGGCATCGCCGTCCTGTCTCTGCTTCTTGCACTATCCCAGGGAGAGATGTGGGGCTGGACATCAGCCCCTACGATCGGCCTTCTCGCAGCCGCGGCGGTACTGTTCGCGGCGTTCGTAACACAGGAACGGAGATGTCAAGAGCCGATGATCAGGTTAGTACTTCTGAGAAACCGGAACATCTCTGTGGCATACATCAACATGTTCTTCATCGGCATGGTGATGTTCATGCTGTATCAGACGCTGCCCTACTTCCTAGGCATGCCGACCGAGGCTGGCGGCTTCGGAATCTCGAACCAGATCGTCATCGGCCTGTTCCTCTTGCCCAATGCCGCCGCGCAGCTTGTGTCCTCGCCGCTAAGCGGACGACTGGGTCAGAGGATCGGACACTGGCAGGTGCTGGTCATAGGCCTTGTCATCACATCGGCAGGATTGGTCGGCATGGCTCTTCTCTCTTCATCACAGACCGCTATCCTGATCACGGTGATGATCTTCGGAACCGGCATAGGTATGGCCGGTGTCGGCAACACCAACCTGCTATCCTGCGTCTGCTCGAAAGAGGTCTTCGGCACGGCGACTTCGGTGAATTCCATGATCCTGACCATTGGCATGTCCGTGGGCCCTGTCGCTGCCAGCATGATCATGGGAAGCGTCGCCTCGGGCGGCTCGAGTTATGCTAACTGCTGGATAATGGCCGCCTTGCTGGCCCTGATGACTGTGGTCTTCACCCTTATCAACAGGGCCCGTCTGACATCCGGAATCATTGGTGTCGAACTGCAAGAAGCGCGGTTGCCTGAAGGTGATTAAGGTTGGCCGCCATGACGAAACGGCCATGTCCGTGTCGATGGGCGCAAAGGGTCGCCAGGGCTAACGACCTCATCACCCGGACGTCGTGAGAAGGGAACTGCGTCACGGATGAGGTTGGTCGCCACATCCACGAGATGCGGCATGACCTGCCATTATGCCTCAGTACCTGCACTGGCCTTCCTGACAGACCTCCTTGGACAAGGATCCTGCATCTGATCGAAGTACGCCCATGATTACTGAAGGTCTGGCCCCTGGACCCGTTTGGTAGAGAGACATCTTCCGGAGGGATATGGGCCATCAAGATCGGTCAACACCTCTTTCACATGATGCTCATACGTCTTACACCAGGATCACGGTCAATCCGAGCAATAGGATGAGCTGAGCGATCCATACCAGGGTTGTAACGGGAAGCAGGCGCGCCCCCGTTCGTATGGTTCCCCGCAGCTCCATGGCCAGTCCAACGCCGGCCATGGCAACGGTCAACAGCGAGGTGGATACGTTCACCAGCATGGTCTTCACATCGCCACCAAGCGACGGTTCCAGTAAGATCAGGAGCGAGACAGCCGCCGCCACTCCGACGAACACGAGAAGGAAGCCCTGAGGCTTGACGAAGACGCCCTTCTTGTTTTCATCGGTCTGCCTGGAGACCATCTGAGCAAGGATGTAGGCCACCACCACAAGCATGGCCACCCTGATCATCTTGTATGCGAGCACAAGGCCTAGGACGTCTCCGCCGCCAAGGACGTTCTGATAGATCTCGGCGGCCGGGACCACGTTACCGATCTCGTGAAGCGAGCCCCCTATCAACACCGCCGACTGTGCGTCCGTCAGCCCAGCCGCCGAAGCGATCCAGGGAACAAGGAACACTCCCACCAGGCCAAGGATGCTGATCACTCCGATGACCGCATGAAGATTATGAGGTCGAGCATTTACGACCGGAGCTACACATAGGCATGCCGACACCCCGCATATCGAATTGCCGGTACCGATCAGCGAGGAGGTGTCCCGTTCCATCCCCCATCTCTTCCCCAGATAGAGCGCGATGCCAAGGGTGAACGCCATGACCCCGAGGATGATGACGACACCGATGGGCGATGCCATCGATAGGACATCGACGGTCACTCTGGCACCCATCAACGCGATTGCCACCCTGAGGAGATATTTTCCGGAGTACGCTGCTCCCGGCATTAGAATCCTGGAGTTGATGAGCAGCCCGAGCAGGAGAGCTAGGACTATGGGCCCTACCTTTGACAGGGCGGAGAAGACGGGGTCTTGAACGAACAGCTCGGCAGGCAACACTCGCGGACCGTTCTCAAGGAGGGTCCCCCTCGTGACCACATATGAGATGATTGCCAGCAGGACGCAGGCCGCTATGCCTGCGGCTTCCTTTCGGCTCAAGACGAAATATTCCTTCAGGTCGCCAAGATAGGATGTCATGGCTCACCGCTGTGAGTGTGGCGTCGTTCCCCGTGATTGGATTCGATGAATATAATGGAATTCAAACAAGGAGGTCTGCCGCTCGCAGTTCCTCCGTTATCTTCTCCACGGCAACCTCTACGTCCGAAGGCTGTCTTGCCCCGGTGCACACAAGCCTGCCGGAGCCGAACAGGAGGATCACCACCTTTGGATCGGTCATGCGGTACACCAGGCCAGGGAACACCTCTGGTTCGTACTCCACCCGCTCCAGGCCTAGCGATATCACCACCGACGTGAGGTTGACGGGCTGACCCAGATCAGCGGATGCGACGATGTTCTGCACCTCGAACACTGGCGCCTTGGGGATGTCTATCCCCGCCTTCCGAACGTTGGCGACGACCGTCTCTATGGTCTGCTCGACCTGTTCATAGGTCTTGGCACCAGTGCATACCAGCTTTCCGCTGCGGAACAAGAGCGTCGCGGTCTTGGGGTCCTTGAGCCTGTATACAAGTCCAGGGAACACCTGAGGGTCGTATTCAGCCCCGCTGAGGTGGAGCGCCAGGCTGTTGAGGTCGAGCTCTCTTCCTAGGCTTGCGGATGCAACAACATTCTGGATGGTATACTTGGAAATGGTAATGCCCCTCATACGGTAAACATGGTCAAGTATATGTTCCATTGGTCGATTTAGCGGATGCGGGCCTTTTTTCCGTGTCATTATGCCCACACTTCCGCTCTCCTTTTATCGGCACCAGGTTCCTCCGCAGGACCGTCGAAGACACCTCGCCGGTCTGTCCCGTCTCTGCCTGACATGCCATCGGGTCTTGGGGGTATCTAGGTACGTCGGGCTCGTGTAGGTTCTTCGCCAGACATCGGTCCGTGAGTTCATGGCAATCTTAATCTGCCTCCCCATCTTACGACGTTCGATGCTGGAGGGCGCGGGGCCGCCTCCCCGCTCCATCCACGCCGGCATCGTCCGGCATTCATGAGGAGGTCCTCGCATGAGCTACACTGGCAAGGCCATTCGCCTGGAAAGGATACTAGATCGCAGGACTGGAAAGACCGTCATAGTGCCGATGGACCATGGGATGAGCCTCGGCCCGATCAAAGGTCTGGTGGACATGAGCGATACGGTGGATCGAATAGCCGAGGGAGGGGCCAACGCCGTACTGGGACACATCGGGCTGCCCCTGTATGGTCACCGCCGCTATGGGAGGGACATCGGCCTCATCCTGCACCTGTCAGCATCGACCTCGCTGGCACCAGACCCTGACAGCAAGGTTCTGATCACGCCGGTGGAGGACGCCATCCGGATGGGTGCCGATGCGGTATCCGTGCACATCAACATAGGAGCGGCCACGGAGTGCGAGATGCTACGAACTCTCGGAATGGTCTCCAGTCAATGCAGGTCGTGGGGGATGCCGCTTCTGGCCATGATGTATCCCAGGGGGGTAAAGGCGATGCCCGAGAACGCGCCGGAAAACATCAAGATAGCCGCTCGGGCGGCTGCAGAGGCCGGCGTGGACATCGTCAAGACGTCATATACCGGGGACATCGACTCCTTCCGTGAGGTGACGAGGGGCTGTCCCGTCCCGGTCGTGGTGGCGGGAGGACCGTGCATGGCCACTCCGGAGGACCTGCTGCGAATGGTCAGTGAGTCGATGGAGGCCGGGGCGGCCGGCGTGGCGATGGGTCGGAACGTCTTCCAGGCCGACGACGTGACCGCGATGGTGAAGGCGATATCGCTCATCGTGCACGAACGATATGATGTGGGCGAGGCCCTGAAGGCCCTGATAGAGCGTTGACGACAAGTCCGGCTCGCCCTGTCGCCGCATCTGCGCCGTCCCACATCACACGTTTCCTTCAGTACGAACGCTCAAGCTGCTATTAATGCGGGCAAACCTTTTGACAGCATCGCTTGCAAACGTGTCGCGGGAGATACCATGGCCAAGATAGAATGCCCAATCTGTGAAGAGAACGTGATGTCCCGGGACGCCGTCGGACTTGGCGACATGTTCAAACGGCATCTGATGGACACCCATCACATGACCTCCCTGGCACGCATAGACATGATCGAGGGCGTGGAGCCCGCCAAGGAGCTTGTGACGTACGAGGAGAGGAGACATGTCACCGTCGAACGTCCGATGGAAGGCTCCGAATCCAGAAAAGGTCGCGGCATCAGGGAGCGCATGAGGCGAGGGAGGGAGGAAACAAGTGAGGTCGGCAGAGATGTCCGTGGGACGGCCGGCAGGGGCGGTGAGCGCATGGAAGCCGAGCTCGAGGGCCGCTCCGTTCAAGGCAGGTCGATGTCCGGCAGGGTCGTCGACGTAACCGCACCGAGGGAGGAAGTTGAGGAGGTCCGCACGACCGGTCCCGAGTTCATGATCAAGTGTCCGTTCTGCAACAACATCCTGCGCGCTGACGACGATGACAAGCTTGGTCGCGACCTCAAGGACCATTGGGGCGACGATCATCAGATCCGCCCGACGATAAGGGCGGAGCTGGGCATGTCAAGGGCCCGCTAGGCTCCGCCAGAGAGGGCCCCCATCACCTTTCTTTCCTTCATCCTTTCAAGGTTTCGGTGCATCGCCCTCTCCTTTCCAGCAGCGGCCTGCAGGGATGTGACGTCCCTTGTGCCGGCCGTCACCAGGACGACCACTCGGCCGGCGCGGCTCCTTCCCGTGCGGCCGCGCCGCTGGATGCTCCTTATCTCCGACGGGACCGGTTCATAGAAGATGACGAGGTCAGTGTTGGCGACGTCCAGCCCCTCCTCCCCTATACATGTGGCGACGACCACATTGATGGCCCCGTTCCTCAGCTCGCTCAGCACCTGGACCTGCTGATCCTGTCTCTGTCCATGGTCCCCGTATCGCCGTGCCTGGCCAACCAGCCGGCTGACCTTCACACCCGGGATCGAGGACAGCGCCTCCACGACCGCGTCACATGAATCTCGATAGTTGGTGAAGACGATCGTCTTGGAGGATGGCATCTTCTTCAGCTGTTCCTTCACCAGCTCTCGAACGACCTGCATCTTGGGATGTTCATCCGCATCCTCTAGCAACCTCTCGACCTCGCCAAGTTCTGAGGTTGCAGCGAGCTGCCTGGACGCCCGGGAACCGTTCTTGCTCTCCGCCTCTCGTCTCAACTTCTCCACATGTCTCTTCAATGCCGCGGTGCTCTGACACCCTGCCAGCTCAATGGCGTGCGCCACTTTGATGGCGGCCGCGCTTGCGCTCATTGCCCTGAAGAGATATCCCCGATTTCCTCCCTGCCTCATCCTGGATTCTATGGCCTTGTTGACCTGCAATAGGTATGGGACCGTGGCCGGGCGATCGTCCTTCATCAGCCTCATCTTTACCAGGACATCTATGCTCGGCCTCTGCAATCGTCGAAGGAGCTCCATGACCATGGGGGCATGTTCGGGGGAGGCCACCCTGACGACCTCCACCTTGACGTCATGTACGTGGGGTGCCACATCCTCCGCGTCCTCCTCTCTCCACTCCAGCTCCCTCAGGCCGAGATTTGCGCATACGGTCGGGATCCTCTTCCTGGTGGATCCAGGGGAAGCGGTCATGCCGAGCGCCAGGGCGCCCTTGTTGTGGCGCGCCACCTTCACGTAAGCATAGTTCCCCACCGCCCGATGCGCTTCGTCGTACACTATGAGCGATACGTCGTCCAGATCGATGACCCCATTGTCCAGGTCGTTGGAGACCGATTGAGGGGTTGCGACCAGAACGTCGTTGACCTCCCATGCGACCCGACGCTCCCTCGGAGGGGACTCTCCGGTCATGATGCCCACGGACCTATCTAGCAGATGTTCTGCCAGATAGGACGCGGTCTGGGCCACCAGAGGTCTGGTCGGTGCAAGGAACAGAACCTTCCCTCCCCTTTTGAGAAGAATCTCAGCGGCCACCCGCATGGCGATCACGGTCTTCCCGAGACCTGTCGGGAGGACGAGGAGCGTGGATGCCGTCAGGCACGTTCCGACAAGCGAGGTCTGATAGCCGCGCTCCAGGACCGAACGGGGCTTGATGAGGGCATGCTCGACGTACATGCCAATGCCTCGAGGCTACGCTACAAGAACGTTTGCCACGGGGACGTGAAAGTCGGCCGGAGGCCTGTAAGGAAATGAAAAACGATCGGCCCCAACGACCGGCTTCGCTATCTTGGAAAGGTATGTGCCCAACGATCCGGAGAAGTCAGGCTTAGAATATGGCGAGAACGCCCAAAACAACGATCGGGGTCAAGATGATGGCCAGGACAAGTAGCACGTCGTTCTTCTTCATGAGGGGTGAATTTTGAAATGAGTATTAATAATGCTCTGTCACCGGACCAATACCAGGCTGTCATGGACGAGCCCTTTTTGGCCATCAGGCTCCGGCGACTATCCGCTGGCCGCCCGAAGCCTCGAGGCTCTCCATCTTCACTCCCCATTCCTCAAGGAACGTGTTCAGCCACCAGAAGATGTCATGCTCCTTCACCAGCTTCCTCAGGGGCTCGATGTGCCTGGCCCTCTCCTCCGAGGTCATGGACAGTGCTTTCTCGAGAGCCTTGGCCATGCTTTCCACATCGTAGGGATTGACGATTATCGCACTCTCCATCTCCTCGCTCGCCCCTGCGAACTCGCTCAGGATGAGGACACCGTTGTCGTTAACGGTGACATATTCCTTGGCCACCAGGTTCATGCCGTCTATGATGGGCGTGACCATGGCAACATCCGCGATGCGGTACAACATCATGATCTCGTCTGTCGGGACATGCCTGCTGATGTATATCACCGGAGTCCACTGGGGACGCTGAAACTTCCCGTTGACCCGGCCGACCGTCTCTTCTATCTGGCGCTTCATCTCCCGATACTCGCTTATGGCCGATCTCGTCGGCGAGGCCACCTGTATGAAGGACACCTTTCCCAGGTACCGGGGATGGGTGTCAAGGAACCTCTCGAACGCAAGGAATCGGTTCAATATCCCCTTCGTGTAGTCCAGGCGATCGACTCCCAGTATTATCTGCTGCACGTTCATCTTGTGCCGAAGCTGATTGGCGCGTCGGCGTATGTTCTCACGCGAGCTCAACGCCCTGTAGTTGACATAATCTATCCCTATGGGGAATGGCCTGACCCTCGTCGTCCTGCCCTTGTACCTGATGGCGGAGGAGCTGATCTGGGCCTCCGGGAACTCCTTCTGCACCGTGTTGAGGAAGTTGGCCACGTAGGACGAGGTGTGGAAGCCGAGCAGGTTCGCTCCCAGCAATCCCTCCAGCATCTCTCTGCGCCATGGGATGCAGGAGAACGTCTCCCATGGGGGGAAGGGGATGTGCCAGAAGAGTGCTATGTTGCTATCGGGCAGCTCTTCGCGGAGGGCGGAAGGCATCAGGGAGAAGTGCACGTCTTGCAGCCATATCGGATCCTCTGGACCGGCCTCCTCCAGAGTTGCATCGACAAATCGCTGGTTGACCTTCTTGTAGGTCTCCCAGTACTCCGGCAGAAGCCAGGCCTTCTCTTGGAACAGGTGGCATACGGGCCATATGACGCGATTGGAGAAGCCATAGTAGTACTCGTTGACCTCCTTGGGGTCGAGCCAGATCCTCCTGAGCGTATACCTCGGGTTGTTCTCCGGAACCTGAAGCCGCCCTTTTTCATCGGCCATCTCTGCGTCGGCGTTGCCGCTCCCCCATGCGATCCAAACTCCCCTCACTCTCTGCATGACAGGATCTAAAGCGGTGACCAGCCCTCCGACGGGCGTCTTGCACCGGATGCCTCTCTTGTTCCTCTCGTGGATGTAGGGCTCTCGGTTCGATACCACTATCAGTCGCCCGTCACTCATCGTCCCAACGATTTGTCTAGGTAAACCACTTGTATTTAATTCCAAAGCAAGACGATCCGTCGACATCATCTGTAAATGATATCTCTATTGATTCTAGTGGGGGCAAGTACTAATATCGGCCCCCTGTTTAGTACGACCGTTAATGATCGCCATAGTGCACCTCTTGGTCGTCCTGGTGCTTTGCAAACTTTTTAAGCTGGACAGGACCGAGGCCTTCGCCGTCTTGCTATTCGGGTTCCTCATAGACCTGGACCATGCATTCGCCATGTTCGATTTCGTGAAGATGCAGGGGGTCACAGGGGCGCTTGACTACCAGGCAGCTATGGCGTCCGACCTGGAATGGAAGTCCATGTTCCACAATCCCGCGGCGATCGTGCTGATCGGTCCCGCCGCTATAGGATTCCGGATGGCGGTACCCGTTCTCGCCTGGGGCCTTCACATAGCCATGGACTGGTTGCAGATAGAGTACCTAGGCGTGCTGTCCCTGCCGGAGATGCTTCTTTTCATCATCCTTCTGGCCGCATTGGTGTACCTGGAGAAGCGTGAGCTGGACAGCACCGGCCGCCAGCACACGCATCTGCAGGCGGTCCAGAGCCTGGTCCATCAAGGTGGCGAGGAACTGTTCCGCCTGTTCAAGCCGATCAGGTCGTTCCTAGGACTTCGAGGTACGCTCTCGTGAACTCCTCGGTGCCGAGCCGCCCGCCTGCATCGCGAGTCCTCAGGCCGTTTGCCAGCGCATCCTTCACAGCCGTCTCCAGCCGCAGCGCCTTATCCTTCATTCCCAGATGGCGCAACATCATGGCCGCGGACAGGATGGCGGCAACCGGATTGGCGATGTTCTTGCCGGCGATGTCGGGAGCAGAGCCGTGCGTCGGCTCGAACAAGGCAAGGTCGTCCCCCATGTTGGCCGAGGGGGCGAATCCCAGGCCTCCTGTCAGGGCCGCCGCTTCATCCGAGAGGATGTCCCCGTAAAGGTTCAGGGTCACTATCACGTCCAGGTCCCGGGGTTTGGTGATGAGGGCGGCAGCGGCGGCATCGACGAGCATGTCGCTCACCTCGATCCCCTGCCCCTCCGCTCGTTCGTAGAATATCTTTCGGAACAGTCCGTCGGAACGGCGCAGCACGTTCGACTTGTGCACGCAGGTCAGTTTCCTCCTTCCTTCCTCGCGGCATAGCCGGAGTGCGCGGTCGACCAGGCGCCGGCACGCTCGCGTCGTCACCTTCCTCTCAGTTATGACCCCATCCCCTTCGTCACGTTCGATGCCGGTGTACATCCCCTCGGTGTTCTCCCTAACGATGACGGCATCCAGGTCGACAAGGCCGATGTCTGGATGAAGCCTTTTCACCGGACGTATGTTCGCGTAAAGGTCGAACTCCTTCCTTATCTGGAGGAGCGGCGAGCGATATGTCGGGTCATAGGACAGGGGGGAGGTGATGGCGCCGAACAGCGCCGCTGGAACATCTCGCAACAGTTCGACCGTGCGCTCGGGGAGGTATGAACCGGTCCTTCTGTGGGCATCTAGTCCCATCAGGGCCTCCTCCATCTCGATATCTGCCGAGACGGCCTCGATGGCCCTCACCGCGGAAGAGATGACCTCTGGCCCGATACCATCCCCGGGGATGATGGCGACCCTCATCTGCTCTCCAGCCTCTCCAGGACGCTGGCAACGATGATGGGCAGCGTTATGGTGGCGTCTCCCTCCACGGTGACATGGTCAGCGGTCTCCTTGACCTTGCCCCAGGACACCGCCTCCCGGACCTGGGCGCCGGACAGGGACCCGTCATACTCGACCGCGGTGGTCAGGTAGACCGCATGGTCAAGGCCGCCGCGGAACTGGCTCCACCAGATGGTATGGTGCTTGCTGATCCCTCCGCCGATCATCAAGGCCCCGGTCTTCTTTGCCGTCCATACGATGTCGGAGAGGTCCTGCTCGTCCTTGAACAGGTCGATCCTCAGGTCGCGGTGGTCCTGATAGTACATCCACAGCTGGCTTCCGAACGAGCCATCGGTGATTCCGGGAACGAACACTGGGACGCCATTGCGATGGCACCAATGCAACAAGGAACTCTCGTCCTTTATCCTCGCTCCCACCTCATCGATCAATTCCCGGGTGGAGATGGAGCTACGGTCCTTCAGGATCTTCCTGAACATGGGCGAGAGCTTCTTCTCCAGAACGGTTCCGTAGCTGGCATTGGGCACAAGGACGTTGCCGAGACGGTTGACGCCCTGCTGGTGGAGCTTGACGTCGTCCATGTGGAAGTCGCCATGGTAATATTTCTTCCATGTTCTGGCCAGGTCGTGATCCAGCGTTCCGCAGGTGGTTATGATGGCATCGACGAGCTTCCTCTTCACGAGTTCGACTATGACCCCCCTCGTCCCTGTGGCCATGATGCAGGCGGGGAATGAAAGAAAGGTGAAACACTCATCATCGACCAGCATCTCCTCCATGATGTCCACCGCGTCGGCGAGCTTCCTGCCGGTGAAGCCACCGGCATTTTTCATCTGCATGATAAGCTCGTTCACGGTGCTGGTCCCATCCAGTGCAATGTCCTCAACAGCTCGGCGTTTCATACGTTCACCTAGACAGGCGACCTCACCGCCAACAGCTGATATAATCGTTATCATGAGCGGTCAATGCAGGTCCGAGGCGTCCCGGCCGCGGAAATTTATTATCGACAGTCTTGAAATTTATCAATCATGGACGATCCCCGCCTGCGCGCTTCATCGATCGCGATCGCGACCGTCGTGTTCATGATCGCGATCAAGCTCGGAGCGGGGCTTTCCACAGGCTCAATAGGCATCATCTCGCAGGCAGTGGATTCCATCACCGATCTGCTCGCAACGGTCCTGGCGCTCTATGCCGTGAGGAAGTCCATGGAGCCGCCAGACGCGCTGCATCCATATGGCCATTCCAAGGTGGAGAACCTTGTCTCGGTGATCGTCGGAGTCCTCATCATATTCGCTGCCGTGGCGGTCGCCCGCGAGGCGGTGGACCGCTTGTTGGGAGGCGGAGAGGTCATGATGGTCGAGCTGGGCATTGGTGTGATGGCCGTCGCAGTCTTGGTCAATCTCGTCATATCCTCCCATCTCTACAAGGTGGCGCGCACCGAACGGTCCCTGGCGCTGGAGGCGGACGCCGCCCATCTGCGGGTGGACGTTGTCTCCAACCTTGGGGTGCTCATCGGCCTCTCCCTCGTGTACGTCACCGGACTGGCGTTCATCGACCCGATCATCGGCCTGGTCATGGCTGCATATATAGTCATCTCGGGGCTCCGCCTGATACACAAGGCTTCATCCGACCTGCTCGACGAAAATGTCCTGCCGGAGGAGGAACGGATAATAAGGGAGGTGCTGGGTGAACACTCGCGAAGGTATCGATACTTCCATGCCCTGATAGCTCGCCGAGGAGGGGCGACCAACTATCTCGAACTGCATCTTGCCGTCGAAGGCGATATGAGGGTTGATGAAGCACACGCCCTCGCCGAGCATCTGGAAGAGGAGATCAGGAAAAGGCTACCTCACTTCCAGATAATCATACATGTGGAGCCAGCGAAGAGATGACCTCTCAATCATCCCATGCGGCAAGGATGTCGTCTAGCCGTTGCCTGGACTCGGTCTCGCATCCATTGTTGTCCAGCACGGTCCAGGTGCTGGCGAGGGAGAGCACCTTGTCCCGGACCTCGATCAGCGAGGGAAGATTCTCGAACATCTCCTCTTCATGCTCCCTTTGCGCTATCCTGTGAAGGGCGCATTCAGGTTCTACATCCACGAGCAGCAATCTTTTAGGAACCGGGAGCACACGAACGAACAGATCGTAGGCGGTTCTTGATAGGTTCTCGGGCAGGTATGCGGTGGCCAAGAGGTAGCGGACGAAGACAACGTTGTCGTATCTCCCTTTCCAAACGGGCAATCTGATCACGGAGAACAGTACATCGATCATGTAGAACATCGAGGACAGCATGTACATGATCTCCCCCTCCCCCCGCAGGGACCTGGCAGAAAGGCGACCCATCAGGCCGTCCGAAGGATGATGCTGCACTCTGACGGTCTCTCCAAGGGATGCATAGTGCTGGGCTATCCATTCCGCGACCGTGCTCTTCCCCGACCCATCTATTCCATCTACCACGATGAAACGCATATCACAGACCAACCAGTAGCAACAAGGCCGCGGTGCCTAGCGGCACGATGAGGTTGTCATACTCTCCGGGAGAGAACAGTTCCAATATGGCCACGAAGACACCGGCCAGTGTCGCCGTCGCCACCGCCATCATCAATGTCATGTCAGGCACCCCGAGCTGAGGAAGATACCCTCCGAGATAAGTGTAGAACGCCATTATGGCCAATGCGGAGAGGGTGGTTCCCAGGAACACCGACATGGTGCCGATGTAGCTCTTGTTGCGATACAGCTTCTTCCTTCCATATCTCTTTCCCAGCAGCCCTCCGATGCCGTCCCCGAACGACATCGATGCGATGGCGATGGCCCCCACCATGCGATCGTCGAAGAGCGCGATGGCCAATATCGTCCACGAGACGGCATAATATACAAGACCGTAGCCGTGGCCCTGGCCTGTTGCCTCGTCCAGGAATGAGCCGCTGAACCGCTTGATGGGCGACATGGGCGTCATCATGAGCAAGAGGAACACGAAGGGAAGGGCTGCAAGCAGCCCCATCGTCCAGCGGTCCTCGAAGACCCACCATATGAACACGATGTTGCCTACAAGTATGTGTATCAGTTTTCTATAGTCAAAGTCTGGCCTACACTTCCTGACCCACGCCGCTAGAGAGATGACGAGGCTCACGTATGCGTATACCAGTACAAGGCCGGCAACGTCTCCAGAGGTGAACATATATGCCCGGGGGAAAAACGATGACATCTAAGAATATGTTGTGGAAGCACTATCTTGAACGATTTCCTCCAAGCATGCGGACCATCGGGTGAAGGTCATCCGATGCCAGTGCTGTCCTTCACGATATCCACGAACATGGGCAATACGTCACCGATGCCGTTGACGATGAACTGTATCGAGATGGACAGGACGATCAATCCCATCAGCTTGGTGATGGCGTCCCTCCCTTCATCCCTTATCATCGAGAACAGTCGATCGGAGTGGACCATCACGAGGTAGGATATCGCTATGAGTATCAGGATGCCTAGTATGACCCCCATGTAGGCGACGAGCGCGATCCCGAAGTCACCATCGGACATCTTGTTGGCGGTGGACATCAGGACCACCACCGTTACTATGGTCCCCGGTCCGCTGATGAACGGTATGGACATGGGCATGAGCGAGATGTCCTTCGTCGGTTCGCCGATATTCTCCCCTTCCGACCTTGGATAGAGCATCCCCAGGGCCGTGGACATGAGCAGGATGCCGCCAGCGATCCGGAACGCACCGACGCTGAAATTGAAGATCTGGAAGAGCAGCAAGCCTGTGAACGCGAAGAACATCAAGATCATCAATGAGTAATAGGAAGATTTTCGCGCCGTCCGCATCTTCGCCTCCTCGGTCATACTCTGCGTCAAGGCAAGGAACATCGCCGAGGTGGACAATGGATTTGAGATGACTATGATGGCGATGATGGCGCCAGGTATGAACTCCAGGGCAGCTTGTAGGTCACTCATCCTTTTCGCCTTGTTATCGCAATGAGGTTATTTCATACTTTAATATATCTTAGTAGTAATTACAATAAACAGGATCGATAGGCTGGCCAACGATTATGTGAATTCACTCCGATCTTTGATGTAGAGCGATCCATTATAATTCTCCTTCGTGCTCTCCTTTCGCTTTGTTGGACTCAGGATGCTTGACCACGGGGATGCGAGGCGAAGGACAATATCCGCCGAACCGCATCGGAGTTCGAACGACTGAAATGACACGGAGGCGCTGAAACAAGGCTTACGCACGATATCCTCCGATGCGCCTGAGATGGTGAAACATGGTAGAGATTGAACTTCTGGCCGCGGCAACCATCATACTTGCCCTATTGTTCGCGTTCACCAATGGAGTCCAGGATGCATCGTCGACGGTCGCCACGATGGTGGCATCTGGGGTCACCTCGCCGCGATCGGCCGTCTTCTACGCTGCCTTGCTCGGTCTAATCGGCGCGATGCTCGGCGGAAGCGCTGTCGCCTTCACCATGCAAAGCCTGGTCGAACTCCCCTCCGGGAAGCTGATGGGCGAACTGTTACTGGCAGCCGTGGCCGGGGCGACGCTCTGGAACGTGATCACATGGAGGAGGGGCCTCCCCTCATCATCCACGCACTCCCTCATCGGAGGCCTTGTAGGAGCGGCCGCTATGGGAGCTGGCCTGAGCAGCGTGTCCTGGGGTGCCGATGAACTTGCGGCGGGGCAGTTGGTCGGCATGGCGAAGATAATCGCGTTTCTCTTCATCTCGGTGGCCACAGGTTTCATCGGCGGGTATCTCCTAAGGAAGTTGAGCGCCATACTGCTGCGGCCTGCCAGGAGCACGGTGGTGCTGAATCTCCGCCGCTTGCAATGGCTAACGACCGGGATGCTGGCATTCGCCCATGGTTCCAACGACTCCCAGAAACAGATGGGATTGATGGTGATGGCCCTCATGTCCGCGGGACTTGTCGCAACGGATGACATACCGCTGTGGGTGAGGGCATCATGCGCCGCCATGATGGCCGCTGGAACATTGGCTGGGGGGTGGGAGATAATGAAGACGCTGGGTAGGAAGATATATCGCCTTCGACCATTGGACAGTCTCGACTCTCAACTGGTATCCGCATCCTCCCTGTTAGGCTCCACCATCCTTGGAGCGCCGGTGTCCTCGACACAGGTGGTGGCATCCAGCGTCATGGGTGTAGGAGCGGCGGTCAACGCCAGGATGGTCCAGTGGGACGTGGGAAGGCACATGGTGGCATCATGGTTCCTGACGATCCCGGCCTCGGCGACGATCTCTGCGACCATCTTATCTATCACGAGCTTGTTGTTCTGAGGATGGGGACATGGAAGAGAGGCGAGATCCTGAGAGAAAGGGTGTGCTGGACAGGCTGTTCCCGGCCCGCTATGACTTCTACGGCATGCTGCGCGAACAGGCAAACCAGACAGTAAGGGGGGTGGAATCGTTCCTGGAATGGCTGGAGCGGGGCGACCTCTCCGACCCCTCGGACCTGAGGAGGGAGGAGCAGAACGCCGACGATCTGCGCCACATCATGGAGGACCGATTGATGGAGGCGTTCACCACCCCGTTCGACCGGCAAGACATCTATCAGCTGGCCAGGCAGGTTGACTACATCCTCAATCATTGCCTCTCGACGGCGGTGGAGATGAGAGCCTACGGAGTCGCTCCAAATGAACCCATCATGCACATGGCCAACGCCCTGATGGAGGGCGTAAGGGAAGTGGCGAAGGCGGTCCACACGATGGAGAGGGACCACTTCGTCGCGGAATCGATGATAAACGATATGAGGCGCTGGGAGAGGGAGATCGAATCTACCTATGTGGGGGCCATGGTCGAGCTATTCCGTGGCGATGATCCCATAAAGATCCTGAAGTGCCGTGAGATATATCATCACCTGCGCGATGCTGGTAGAACGCTGAGCATCACGCTCGACATCCTGCACCGTATCACCGTGGGAATACCGTGAGGTGCTTCGCAACGGCCGAAGAAGCAATGCAGCTTAGAAGGTGCTGGAGCAACGATGCGATTTCGGGGGATCGTGCAAGTATATTGGTGATCCTTGGGTATGCCCATTCGCCCTTGGTAATGGGAATCATCATAACGGCAAATGAAGTGAAAAATGCGGCTAGGTTCAGATCTCGAGAGGTGTACGAGAGGGAACCGATGGTATGCCAGATGACGCATCCTCGTGCCGATGAACGTTCACCCAGTAAAATCGGCCTGTGTTGATTGATGAAGAAGGAATAAATATCTGTATCATAATCCACCCGGAAACCTAGATGAGGGTTCTGATTATGCATGTTGATGCATTGGTCTATCTGGTACCAATCGCGGGCATAATAGGTCTCCTCTTCGCGGGTTATCTTACCTGGGCTATATTCAGGAAGGATACAGGCACCCCCGAGATGAAAGAGATCGGGGATGCGATCCGTGAAGGAGCGATGGCATATCTTGCTCGCCAGTACAAAACGATCGCGATTATTAGCGTGATCCTTGCGGTGATCATCACCGTCGGGATGGGAATGCAATATGGCGAAATGATGAGGGGCGTCTATGTCGGCGCCGCCTTCTTGCTTGGTGCGTTCTTCTCTGCCCTGTCTGGCTACATCGGCATGTTCGTCTCCGTTAGCTCGAACATCCGCACCGCCAGCGCGGCCCGGCGCACCTTGAACGAAGCATTGAAGGTCTCATTCCGTGGCGGCGCCGTGTCGGGCTTCGCCGTGGTGGCCCTGTCGCTCCTTGGTGTTGCTGGCATATTCTTCCTGTACCTTGAGTTCGCCGCCCCCGGCCTCCTCACTGCTGGCGCCACCGACTCTGAGCTCATCTCGATGGCGCTGTCCCTGTCGGTCGGTTACGCGTTCGGTGCCTCCTTCGCCGCCCTGTTCGCTCAGGTCGGCGGTGGTATCTACACCAAGGCCGCCGATGTCGGTGCTGACCTGGTCGGAAAGGTCGAGGCCGGTATCCCTGAGGACGATCCCCGTAACCCCGCTGTCATCGCCGACCTCGTCGGTGACAACGTCGGCGACTGCGCTGGCCGTGGTGCCGATCTGTTCGAGAGCACCGCTGCCGAGAACATCGGCGCCATGATCATCGGTGCATCGATCTTCGCCCTAAGTGGAGAGGTCGCCTTCGTGTTCTTCCCCTTGGTCGTTCGTGCCATCGGTCTGCTCGCCTCCCTGGTGGGCATACTGACCGTCAGCCTGCGCGACGAGAGCGAGGATCCCAACAAGGCGCTGAACCGCGGATACTACGTATCATCCGTCCTGGCAGCCATCGGATTTGCGGTCATTTGCTATCTGATGCTTTCGGAGTGGGAGCTCTTCTTCGCCTGCGGTCTTATAGGCATTGTGCTGAGCATCCTCATCGTCTACATCACTCAATACTACACGGCTGGCGAGTACCGCCCGGTCCGAAAGATCGCTCAGGCATCTGAGACTGGCCCGGCTACCAACATCATCACTGGATTCTCCATCGGTCTCGAGACCACCCTGATGCCCGTCATCGCCATATCGATCGGTCTGCTGGGATCCTACATGCTGGGTACCATGGCCGCTCCGTCCGCTGACATGGAGTTCATCTTTGGCCTGTACGGCACCGCCGTCGCCACCATGGGCATGCTTGCCACCTGCGCGTTCATCCTGGCCGAGGACACCTTCGGCCCGATCACCGACAATGCGGGCGGCATCGTGGAAATGTCCAACCAGCCCGAGGAGATCAGGAACCGCACCGACAAGCTGGATGCCGTTGGCAACACCACCAAGGCCCTGACCAAGGGATATGCCATGGCCTCCGCTGCTCTGGCTGCCTTCCTGCTGTTCGCTGCCTACTTCGAAGAGGTAGCGCTGCTCCTGAACAAGACCGTGGAGGAAGTCTTCATCGTCGACCTCTCCGAGCCGCCAGTGTTCGTCGCTGCCCTGATCGGTGGAATGCTGGTCTTCCTGTTCACCTCGCTGACCATCAACGCGGTCGGCAAGGCTGCCTACGACATGATCAATGAGGTCCGCAGGCAGTTCAGGGAGAAGCCCGGCATCCTGAAGGGTACCGAGAAGCCAGACTACGCTCTTTGCGTGGACATTTCCACCAAGGGCGCCCTCAAGGCAATGGTCCTACCAGGCATCCTGCCCGTCATCGTGCCGATCATCGTTGGCGTAAGCATGAGGTTCTTGTACCCGGACAGCAACATCGCCGTCATGGCGGTGGGTGCCTTCCTGATGGTCGCCACCATCGCTGGTATCCTCATGGCCACCACGCTCAACAACGCCGGTGGCGCCTGGGACAATGCCAAGAAGTATGTGGAGAGCGGTCGCCACGGTGGCAAGAGGAGCCCCGCCCATGCGGCCGCGGTCGTTGGAGACACCGTCGGCGATCCCTTCAAGGACACCGCTGGTCCTTCCCTCCACGTGCTGGTGAAGCTGCTTTCCACCATCACCCTGGTGTTCGCAGCTCTGTTCGTGGTCGTCTAAGCGACCAAAAACCCTTTCCTATTTCCCTTTCTTTTTTGAGAACCTATCACATCTGGACCCCATTTTAGGGTAACCTAGGGTATAAATAAGAGATGTCTTATCCACAATCATCGTTCAGAGGGCATGCTATGTATGTACTATCAAAGAAAGAGAAGGTCGTTCGCATCCCGCCGGAAAAACTGGGCGACGATTTCGAGAGCGTCATCAACCAGCTTAGCTGGGAGTCCTTCGAGGGCAAGATCGAGGACAACGATTCGCTCACCGTACTAGTCTCCAATGTCGAGCCTCTGGGACCTGGCCGAATAGTACATGGGGACGGCGCCGTCTATCAGAAGGTGAAATATGATGCCCTGCTCTTCCGCCCCCAGCTACAAGAGGTCATCGAAGGCGTGGTGGTCGAGGTTCTAAAGTTCGGCGTCTTCGTAAGGTTCGGTCCGCTCGACGGACTTCTTCACATATCACAGATCATGGATGACCGCTTCGACATCGATGCCGAGAACGGTCGTCTTGTTGGCAAGGACTCAAAGAGGGACCTTAAGATAGGAGACCGCGTACGTGCACGCATCGTCGCCCTAAGTCTGAACGAGAGGAACCCGCGAGAGTCCAAGATCGGCCTTACCATGAGGCAGCATGGCCTCGGAAAGTTGGAATGGATAGCGGAAGATCAGAAAAAGGTCTCAGGTGAGGTCGCATGAGAGCTGTCCAGAAGGCCTGCAAGAACTGCAGTTTCATAAGTGAAGCGGATACATGTCCTCTATGTTGCAACCCAACGACCAAAGATTGGCAGGGTTACGTTGTCATCATCGATCACACTCGTTCGGAGATCGCCCAGAGGATGGGCATTCATGTCAACGGAAAGTTCGCCCTCAAGGTCCGGTAAGCTCAACCGCATCAAGCGTGCATTGAGCTTGCCAGAGAGCATGAGGGAACAGCTCAGCACCGGCCTGGGAAGCGTCGTTAGCATCGATGAACTGTCAAAGGAGTTAAAAGGATGCGAGATGCTCATGGCCGTTGGAGATATGGTCTCCTTTACCCTGCTGGAACACGGATTTGCGCCCGACCTCATTGTGTATGACCTCAAGACCGAGCGCCGCGCCTACACCTCTCTCGCGGAAAGGCTCGATCTGTACGAGGGCGTGCATGTGAAGGTGAACAATCCCGCAGGCATGATAACGGCTGAGCTCGTTGGTGAGCTGGACGAGGCTTTGAAAAGAGACGTTCCAACAAAATTACAGGTCGAGGGAGAAGAAGACCTGGCTGCTCTGGCCTGCGCGGCGATGGCTCCCCTCGGTTCCTGCCTTATGTATGGCGTCCCTGGAAAGGGTATGGCTCTACTAAGGATAGATGGGAAATCGGCAGGCCTAGCAAGCGAATTCATCGAAAGGATGGAGGAATTAGATTGAAGGTCGATATCGTAAGCAAGTTCGAGAACAAGGTCCTGGACCGGATAGAGGTCAACTTCAAGGCTGACCATGATGGAGAGCCCACTCCTTCCCGGGACGCTATCCGCACCGCTCTGGCCAGCGCACTAGGCGTGCCAAAGGAGAGTGTGATCGTCGATGAGATGGGATCCAAGTATGGGATCGGCTCCACCGAGGGATACGCCAAGGTGTACAATGACGTCGAGGTTGCCAAGAAGTATGAGAAGAACTACATCTTGGTAAGGAACGGTCTGGCCGAGAAGAAGGCTAAGAAGGCCTAAGACGTGAATCGTCAAGAAATCAAGAGGTATCACGATGGCAAAGGATCAGAAGTCCGGTGACAAGAAGGCCGCGAAGGGCGGCGAGAAGAAGGGTGCAACCGCCAAGAAGGACTACTATTCCGTCGAAGGCGGTAAGTTGGAGCGCACAAGGCGTAACTGCCCGAAGTGTGGCCCTGGAGTTTTCCTTTCCGAGCACAAGGACCGCAGCGCATGCGGACGGTGTGGCTACACCGAGTTCAAGGCCAAGAAGTAGTAAACCCCTTCCAATCCCTTCACACGGCACCGCGCCGTTTGACGCGGTTCGTTTTTCATTTCATATCTTGCATGTAAAGATGGTTGCGAGGCAATGTGTCCATTCTACCTTCATTGCGCCAGCCACGCGCATGGGGCGAAGACCTCATCGCATTGTGAATATCTGCAGACGTCAAGGATGCATCGGTCATGCAATGCAGACGATGAAAACGTTCATTCTGGAGTCACACCAAGATGTCGCACGGTCGTTCCAAACATGTTGCAGTAGGAAGTCCGTTCATGCCGCCATCTGGACGACGCTTCGACAATCTTTATCTAGTCCTTTTCCATCTGATGACTGGGACTCGTAGTGTAGCTTGGATATCACTGGGGCCTCCGGAGGATCCATGTCGATCCAGGGAAAGCCTCAAACGGGGGTTCAAATCCCCCCGGGTCCGCTTCCTTCACCATCGTTTTCAGCATTTGTGTTGACATCGCTTTCCGATACGACATCCTTCGGATGCTTGGCGCCATAGTATGAGCGTATCGTCATGGCTATCAAGACTACCGCCAGTGTGGCGATCCCGGCCCAGATCGATCCTGGCACACCGATGGTCTCTGCCAAGAACGGCAGGAACAGGAGGATGAGCAGGAGCAGGGCGGCGACCTCTCCAAGGTTCCTGAAAGTGAGATAGAGGTGCATCCTCCTCTTGGTCTGCATGCCGGTGGCAGACCCGTCCGCGAGAAGCCTGGCGATCCTCTTGATCCCCTGGAACATGTTGATAACGGCAGGGAGCATGAGCATCATGCTGATGCTGATGGTGATCAATGTGGCCATCATGTCCGAGCCATCGCCCATCCCGGGGAACGGGTCCATTGGCACCACGACGCTGTAGAACAGCGTCTGTATTACGACGATGGTCAGAAGATCTATGAAGACCAGCACAAGCTCCCATTTGATGCCCCTTCTCACTTCGGGGGTTGAGGTCGCCCGGTTTCCGATCTCGATCCGAAGGTTGTCGAAGCGGGACATGACAACCTTCAGGGGCTGAGGAGTCATCGCCGACATGGCGGAATATGCCCTGGCGGCCGCCTTTGATACGATCGGCATCAATAGCATGGTCACCAGTGCTGCGCCGATGACAGACGCATAGAACTGCTGGTCCACGACGCCAGCGTCAAGGGCGGTCTTGGCGATGATGAAGGCGAACTCCCCCATCGCGAGCAGGCTGGTGGCGATAAGGAAACTGTTACGGAGATTGCCTCTCAAGAGATAGCTGCCGAAGGTCACGCCGATGGTCTTGGCGACCATGAACACAAGGGCTATCGCGAAAACCAGGAACAGATTCTCGATGATGGCGAACGGGACGACCTGTATGCCGATGCTTATAAAGAAGACCGCCATGAAGACCTCTTTCATAGGTCCGACCTTCTCCATCACCTCATTGGCCCGAATGGCCTGTGACACGATGAGACCCATTATGAACGCCCCGATGGCGATTGACAGGCCGATCAGGCTAGAGAGAAGGGCCATGGCGAAGCATAGGCCTAGCGAGATGATCAGAAGGACCTCCGGGTCGTACTTCCTCCCTATCCAATTGAGCAAACGCGGGATGACCTTGCTACCCAGGACCAGGCTGGCGCCCATGAATATCACGATGCTGATGACCATCAAGGCGATGGAGCCCAGCGCAGGGGTGTCGCCCACCAGCAATGGCGCGGCCATGGTCAGTATCATGACCTGACCTAGGTCCTCCATGACGGTTATGGTGGTCGATGTCACCTTGACCTCGCTGTCGACATCAGCGCGGCCCTGAAGGACCATTACCACCACCGCGGTGCTGGTTCCCGAGATCACCGCGCCGAGAAAGATCGCGGCCACGCTGTCCAAGCCGAGAGCGAGGCCGGCGAGATAACCGGCCACCACCATGAACGGCATCTCCAGTGAGAGCAGGATCAGGATGTAGGAACCAAGCTGCTTGAGCTTCTCAAGGTTGAGGTTCAGGCCGATCGAGAACATCAGCAGAACGATGCCCATGTTGGAGAGCAGGTTGATGGTGGTGGGATCTATCGATACATCTGTCAGGATCGTCGGGCCAAGGATGATGCCTGCGGCTAGATACCCGATTACGGGGGGCATCCTGATGCGGGAGAATATGATGGAACATGTTCCCGCGATCAGGAGCATCAATGTCAGGTCCAACAACAGTCTGCTGACGTAATCCAGTGCGTCCACCACGCTGTTCTGCCGTTCTTCGTTTGCGCCCGAGCGGCATTTAAGGCCGTCAGCGCATTTACGCGCGGGTCAATGTCTCGGGGCGCTTCTTAAATTGATTCATGCCGACGCCTCTGTGTGGCATCAGTCATGCTGTAGATGTCACTTGACGACCATGACGTGACAGTGGGCGAAGCGGACCACCTTCTCGGCGACGCTGCCCATGATGGCATGGGACACCCCGCTCCGGCCATGTGTCCCCATCACGACGAGATCATGATCCCTGGAGAGATCGACGATCTCTTGCCACGGAGGCCCTCTGGACACTACGCCCTTGACCTTCACGTCCATGGCCTCCCCTTCCTTCACGACCTCTTCGACGATCGCCTCGGCCGCCTCATCGGCATAGGCATACATGTCCGGAAGCATGTATCCCTGAGATGCCTGGGAGAAGCTAGCGGTGTCCACCACACTGACGGCAGTCACCTCGGCCTCGAACATCTTGGCCATCTCCAGGCCGACCCTCATGGCATTCTTCGCGCTCTCGCTCCCGTCCACCGGAAGGAGGATCCTTCTATAACGTCCCATGTCGTTCATCCTGTCACCTCTTTTGCGGAATATGAGGTCGGTCGATGGCCCGATAAGGCGTGGTCGGGGAGGGGATCATTTGTTCGACACCTCCGCCGCTACCACGCCCGTCTCCTTGGACTCGCCGCTGTCGACCTTCCCTGGTTCGTCCGATCCGTCACCATAGTACTCCTTGGCGCTCTTCAGAGGAACATTTCTGGTCAACGCGCTGGCGATGAAGGAGAGGGATACGATTATCGCACCTACCATGAATAGGAAGGTGATGCTGTTGCCCAGTGATAGCCTTATTGCTTCCTGGATTGCGGCAGGGATGATGGCCGAGATCTCTGGATCGAGCAGGATGTTGCCAAGGCTGTTGGCATCTGTGGTGGGGAGCAGTTCCATGGCCCCCTCAGGAAGGTTTCTGCCGATCTCGGTCACCATGCGCCCGTTCAATAGGGCGCCGAACATCGTCACGCCCACCGTACCGCCGATGCTGCGGAACAGGCTCATGGAGGAGGTGGCCACGCCCATCTCGTTCTTGGGCATGACGTTCTGTGCCGCCACGATGTAGTTCGACATGACCGCGCCGATCCCCATGCCGACTATCAGCTGATAGACTATCGCCTCCAGGGGGTCGCTGCCGGCATGCAGCGTGGAGAGCAGGAACATGCCGACGGCCATTATCGGCGGCCCTATCAAGAGCCATGGTTTGTAGCCAGTGCGCTTCAGCAGGAACCCGCTGCCTATCGAAGTGATCATCGAACCGACCATCAGAGGTATGGTCAGCATTCCGCTGTTGGTGGCGCTCATGCCCATGACCGCCTGCAGGAACAGGGGTAGGAACCCGATGACGCCGAACATGCCAAGAGCCATGATGAACAGGCCCGCACTTCCCAATGTGAATATCGATTCCTTGAAGAGGCTGAACGGAAGCAACGGATCGGCTGCCTTGCGCTCCACCATCACGAACGCCACCAGCATGACCATGGAGAACGCGATCATGCCAAGTATCACCGGGCTTGTCCAGGAATAGGTGCTTCCGCCCCATGTAAGGACGAGCAGCGCCGGTGCCATTGCTCCTGTCAGAGTGAAGATGCCAAGGTAGTCTATAGGCGATGTCTCCACATGCGCCAGGCTGGGGAACTTGAACGAGGCCACGATGACGGCGAATATGCCGATCGGAAGGTTGACCCAGAACACCCAGTCCCAGTCCCAGTTGTCGACGATGAAGCCGCCGATGAAGGGACCGATCACGGTGGAGAGGGCGAACACCGCCCCCAGTATGCCCTGTATCTTGCCCCTGTCCTGCGGGGCGTATAGGTCGGCCACAGTGGCCATAGCAACAGGGATCAGCGCACCTCCCCCAAGCCCCTGAATGAACCGGCAGACTATGAGCATCTCCATGGATGTGGAGAAGCCGGCGATGAGTGAGCCGGCCATGAACAGGAACATACCGGCCAGGAAGATGGGCTTCCGACCCAACCTGTCGCTCATCTTGCCTGCGATGGGGATGGTGATGGTCTGTGCCAGCATGTAGGAGGTGAACAGCCATGAGAATAGCTCCATGCCTCCCAACACCGCGACTATGCGCGGGAGGCTCGTACCGACCACTGTCTGGTCCAGGCTGGCCAACAGCATGCCGAGTCCAAGGCCCAGCATGATGAAGCTCCTGCTCACATCCTTTTCCGACCTCTCTCCTTTTTTAGATCGAGAGGCCTCTCTATCGTTCTTATCACGTCTAATATTGAACATCCGCGAAGCTCCTGGGTAAGTGTTAATCGCCTTTGCGCCTCCTCAGCTCTGGGGGAAGCATCTCTTCGTAAACCCTGAGGGAGCCTGGGGCCGCTCCCAGGATCCGCTCAGAGTACAGTTGCATGGTCTTGTTGTATCGGAGCATGTCCTCCGCTGACGGATCCTCAGGCATGAGGGCTCTCATGCCAGAGATGATGAACAGCATGGCTCCGGCAGCCTCTCTTGGGTAAGGGGCGTCGAAGACCTTCTCTTCGTTCCCCTGTCGCACTATACGCTCCAAGGCAGGAAGCATCATCTCAAGGGACTTCTTCTCTATGCTGAGATGAAGCGACCGGTTGCGCTCCTTTTGGAAATACCTTATGATGGTACGAGAGCGGAAGGTTATGTCGGCCCCACACTTGATGAGCTCTCCAAGACGCTCTATCGCGTTCAGCCCCTTCTTCTCCATCGATGCGGCGATGGCCGACTCTATCTCCATCAGCATATGCTCCAGGATGAGATCGAGGAGCATCTCCTTGGAGTCGAAATAGTAGTAGAACAAGCCCTTGGCCACACCGAGTCTTGCCACGATATCGTCAACTGAGGTGTTCTCGAAGCCCTTCTCCTCGAAGAGATCCCTGGCCGCTGCCACAAAGTCGGATCTCCGTTCGGAAGCACGTTTGACTGCCATGGTACATCCTGACTGACCGTCAGTCAAATTCGATATACTATTTAATCATTTTTGATCACCTATCATCTCCGAACGACGTTCTGGGTCTCGATGCTCCAGCGCCGTCATGTAAATGGGCCTGAATCCGGTCGTCCTTGTTCCACGGTCGGGCAGAGATGGAAGGACGGTATCGCCCATGTCCTGTCGGCTCGAGCATCCTGGATGTCGTGACCTCTTTCAAAATGGTTTTAATGGCGAATGGCCTACTGAGCGGCAATGCATCTTGACAGGGACGAGGAAGCGATCCTGGCAGGCGAGAAGGGCGAGGGCGGCCGCAGGGCCATGGAACTCCTCGTTGCGCTGGGCGATATCTATGGGGCGGAGAGGCTGGTACCGATAGCGTCGGCGCACCTGTCGGGCGTATCTTACAAGACGATAGGGGAGGGTGGCATCGGCCTATTGGAAGAGATGGCCGCTGACGCCAGAGTGTGCGTTCCAACGACCTTGAACCCGGCAGGGATGGATCGCGAACGATGGAAGGAGATGGGCATCTCTCCCCGTTTCGCCGATAGGCAGGAACACATCATCAGATGCTACGAGAAGCTTGGCGTGATCTCCGACTGTTCATGTACCCCTTATCTTGGAACCAACATGCCAAGGCGTGGACAGCATATCGCATGGGCGGAGTCCAACGCACTGAGCTTCGCCAATTCTGTAATCGGGGCCAGGACCAATCGCGAGGGCGGTCCGGGCGCACTTGCAGCCGCCATCATCGGCAAGACGCCTGAATATGGACTCCATATCACGGCCAACCGGGCCCCTGCCGTGGTGATAGAGGTGGAGGGCGACGATATAGACTATTCCATGCTTGGCCAGGCCGCGGGAGCGATCTCCGGCGCCCGCATACCATATTTCAAGGGCATAAGGCCGACCATCGACCAGCTCAAGACCCTGGCCGCAGCCATGGCCGCCGCTGGATCGGTCGCCATGTTCCATGTCGAAGGCATCACGCCGGAAGCAGGCTCCTTCAGCATCGACGGCCTTGAGAGGATCGGCGTAGGCAAGAAGGAGATGGAACGGGCAAGGGAGAAGGTGAACACGGGAACCGAACCGGAACTGGTCGCGTTCGGCTGCCCCCATCTCTCGGTGGACGAGATAAGGAAGCTGGCATCCATGCTCAAGGACCGCCGCCCGCGAGGGGACGCCGAGGTCTGGTTCTGCACCTCTCGCCATACTCTCTCCCAGTGCCCGAAAGAGGCCAAGGAACTGGAGCGCTTTGGAAAGTTGGTATGCGACACATGCATGGTCGTCACGCCGATAGAGGAGAGGTTCAAATGCACCGCCACCAACTCTGGGAAGGCATGCAACTATCTCGCCACGTTATGCTCCCAGAAGGTGGTGTATCGTGATACCAAGGGAATGGTGGAGCTGATATCATGATATTGAAGGGAAGGGGGATCTCTCGCGGGATCGCCAGCGGGGAGGTGCTGCTCAACGACTCCCCGGTAAGCTTCCTGGGCGGGGTGGCGCCCTCGACGGGCGAGCTGACCTGCTGCCCAGGCAGCTCGATCAAAGGTCAGGTGTTCGCGTTCCCCAGGGGAAAGGGCAGCACGGTCGGTTCCTACGTGATGCTCGAGATGAAGAGGGTTGGAACCCTGCCCGCGGCGATCCTCAACGAGTCGGCCGAACCCATCGTGGCGACTGGCGCAGTGCTCTCCGGCGTACCCCTGGTCGATGGCATCGACCTCTCCCTGTTGCGCACGGGGGATCGATGCACGGTCGACGGCACGGCGGGGACCGTGGAACTGCCCGATGTCAAGGAGGTCCATGTCGTGTCCTGCTTCCTTCGATGCGACGAAAAGGTTCTGATGCTCAAGCGCAGCGATAAGGTCGGGACGTTCAAGGGCCATTGGGCGGCGGTAAGCGGCTATGTGGAGGAGGATGAGACGCCGCGGCAGACGGCCCTGAAGGAGGTCAGGGAAGAGCTGAACATGCTGGAGCCCGAACTCGTCCGTTCAGGTCAGCCCATGCGAGTGAGGGATGGCGACGTCATCTGGGTCGTGCATCCCTTCCTGTTCCAGACAAAAGAGCGTTCGATCACGATAGACTGGGAGCATACGGAGTTCCGATGGGTGAGCCCTTCCGAGATGGCGGGGCTGAACACAGTCCCAGGTCTGGAGGCCGTGTATCGCTCCCTGGTCAAGTGAACGGCCGGCCGACGAGGTCGGCCGGTCCGGCCATGTTCCGTCCGGATCTGACGCATGCGGGACCCCTGCTGACACGAGATGTCCTGGCATGGGCATGATCCGTCATGTTTTCCATCATCACGTCATCAGGAAATCGGACATGTAGATGGGCTCTCGTCGAGGCCTTCGACAAGGTTACAGCCTCGATCGAGAGGCCCAGGGGGCCAGGCCCCCATCAGTTCTTCGTTCCCGAGGGAGTGAGGGCGATATCGATCTTCAGACCGTCTACCTCCCATTCCACCAGATGCTTGCCTTGAGGGGACTCCGTGAAGTCCAGCCCCACGGCTCGGACCTCCTTCATGATGTGGTCCTGCCATGGTTTGAGGTTCTCCGTTATGTCGGCGGGAGCATGCATCTCGACCCGCACGAACTCCTCGACGTCGAGCTTCATATCCTTGCGCATCTGCTGGATCCTGCGAGTGATCTCGCGGGCGTACCCCTCGGCCTGAAGCTCCGGGGTCATGTTGAAATCTATGTAGAGGTCGCCGCCATCGAACGGCACGGCCACTACATTTTCAGGCAAGCTCGGCTCCTCTCCGGCGGGGAGGTATTCGATCTCCTTGACGTTGGATTGCGAGAGCAGAACCTCCTCCATCGGCCTTATGAGGTCCAAGGTCGCCGGGTCACTCCCCCTGACGAGTATCCTCTGCAGCGGCCAGCGAAGCTTGACGTTCTTCTTCTGCCTTTCCTTGGCGATCTCCTCCACAAGCTCCTGCATGAGCGCCATGGAGGCCTCGACATCCTCGTCGATCAGAGACCCATCGGCCTCTGGCCAGTCGGACATGTGAAGGGTGATGAGCCTCCCGTCCATCGCCTGATAGATCTCTTCCGTTATGTGCGGGCAGAATGGAGCGAGCAGCTTGACCGCGGTCATCAGCCCTTCGTAGAGCGTGTGATACGCAGCCAGCTTGTCAAGGTCCGTCGCCTCCCTCCACATGCGGTCGCGTATGAGCCTCACGTACCAGCGAGACAGGTCCTCGAGGACGTAATCCTCCAGTGCGCGGCAGGCCTTATGGAGGTCGCAGGTCTCGATGTTGCGGGTCACCTCGGTCTTCAGCTTCTCGGTCCTGGAGGTCAACCAGCGGTCCTCGGGGCGCAGGGCCGCCTTCACGGCAGCTTCATCCACGGCCAGATGGTCGTAGTTGTCCAGGCTCATGTACATGGTGGCAAAGCTGGCCACGTTCCACAGGATGTTCAGCATCTTGCGGGCGTTCTTCACGCCTTCGTTCTGGAACGATATGTCCTCCCATGGGGCTGAAACGCGAAGGAGGTAGAAGCGAAGGGCGTCTGCGCCGAACTCCGCCATGACCTTCGACGGCTCTACGACATTGCCCTTGGACTTGGACATCGGTTGCCCCTGGCTGTCAAGCATCCATCCATGGACCAGCACCGAATCGTAGGGGGCCCGATCGAAGGCGATGCAGGAAGATCCCAGCTGCGAATAGAACCAACCGCGGGTCTGGTCGTGCGCCTCGGTGATGAACTTGGCCGGCCACCACCTTTCGAACTCCATCTTGTCCCTTGGGTAGCCCAGTTGAGCCCAGGATGCCACTCCGGCGTCGAACCATACGTCCAGAACGTCCTGGACCCGCCTCATCTCCTCGCCGCACTCTTCACATTCGAACAACACGTTGTCGATCCACGGGCGGTGAAGGTCCATTCCTGGCTCGTACCCCTTCGCCCCTTCCAGGTCGTCCCGGGAGCCGACCACCTTCATGTGGCCGTTGCAGCATGTCCATACGGGGATGGGTATGCCCCAGTACCTCTGCCTGGAGATGCACCAGTCACGAGCGTTCGCCGTCCAGTCATATTCGCGGCCTGAACCTGCCCATTCCGGGACCCACTTGACCCGAGAGATCTCGCTGAGCATCAGGTCCTTCACCTGCGTCACGCGGAGATACCACTGGTCGGTGATCCGGAACAGGATGCCGGACTTGCACCTCCAGCAGTGGCCGTAGCGGTGCTCCACCGTACCGGAATGGAACATGAGGCCCTTGTCCTGGAGGCGCTCGATTATCACGGGATTGGCCTTCTTCACGAACATCCCCTGGTACTCGCCGCCTTCGGTGGTGAAGCGGCCGCCTTCGTCTATCGGGCATAAGGCCATCAGGCCGAACTTCTGCCCGATCTCGAAGTCCTCCGGACCATGGCCTGGCGCGATATGTACCAGACCGGTCATGTCTGCCTCCACGGTGTCCGAGGGCACGACGCGGTGCACCCACTCCCCAGACACCTCGTTCTGGATGGGCATCTCATCTCCCAATGGGGGCATGTACTCCGTTCCGACAAGGTCCTCGCCCTTGATGACCTGCAGGACCTCATGCCGCTCCCAGCCCTCCAGCTGTCCGATCTGCTCCGCTAGCGACTCCAGAACTATGACGATATCGCTCTCATCTCCGCGATCGTAGCGAACCTTCGCATAGAGATATTCGGGATGGGCGGCCACGGCCATGTTGGCCGGAAGCGTCCAAGGGGTCGTGGTCCATATGAGCAATGAGACGCCTGGTTCATTGCGCAGTGGGAACTTCACATAGATGGAAGGGTCCTTCTCCTCCCAGTAGTCGATCTCCGCTTCGGCCAATGCGGTCTCGCAACGCGGACACCAGGAGATGACGCGGTTCGAGGAGACCAGCAGGTCCTTGTCATGGGCCTTCTTAAGCGTCCACCACGCCGCCTCTATGTACTCGGGCGCGATGGTCATATAGGGATTCTCCCAGTCCATCCATACGCCCAGGCTCTTGAACTGCTCGTTCATCATCTTCTGATGGGTCAGCGCGAAGTCCTTGCAGCTCGATACGAAGCGGTCGATGCCGTAGGTCTCGATGTCCTTCTTGCTCTTGATGCCGATGGACTTCTCCACCTTCACCTCGATGGGAAGGCCATGCATGTCGTAGCCCGGTTGGTCGCGGACATTGAGGTTGTGCATCCGCTTGAACCGTATGATCGAATCCTTGATGATCTTGTTAAGGGCAGTGCCCAGATGAATATAGCCAGTGGTGTATGGCGGGCCATCCACGAAGTAGTAGTCCGGCCCGGAGGCCCGGAGCTCCTTGGTCTTGTGGTAGGCGTTTGTCTCGTTCCATCTCTGCTGGACCCTTTTTTCCAGCTCTAGGGGGTTATAATTTTTCTGAACCTGCTTTATCATCGCTCGGTCCCTGGCACGGTAAGGGACTACCTCTTTAAAAGATATCGTCGAGGATTGATACGCTGGCCACTTCGGCCATCATACCCATCGGTCAAGGCTGACCTGCGATCTTGGCATCTCGGCCTTCTTGCTGGGCCTCTTCCTTCCATCGAGCCGGTCCAGCGCCGAAAGGACGCGCTTCTCCGAGAAGCCATGCTCGTCGCTAAGGTAATCAAGGATCTTCTCGCGGTCCGGGCTTCGCCATTCCATATCCTGGACGTCGACCTTCTCGCTTCTCAGGAATATGTCCTGCACGCACTCCGCCTGCGGTATGCTCTCCCCCAGGGCGCGCAACGCCCCATCGAGGTCACCATGTTGCTGAATGAGCTTGAGCCCTTTCTTCGGGCCGATCCCCCTGATGCCTTGGTTGTAATCTGTCCCCATCAGGATGGCCAGGTCTATCAGCTGCTCCCTTGACCGCAGGCCATTGGCCTCCAGCACCTTGGACAATTCTATGAGCTCGATGCTGATGTCCCGGTACACCTTGGAGCCTGGCATCTTCCTCCTTCCGGTGATGTTGAGGTTCCGGACGAGCCGCGGAGCGCCGAAGAGCAGGGAATCGAAGTCCTGGGACGATGCCGCCCACACCTGTCCCGTGGATGCCATGTATGCCGCCTGGGCCTCTCCCTCCTCCGGCGCCTGAACGATAGGTATGCCGAGGTAGGTGAGCAGTATGCGGGATGATTCAGCTATCTCGTTGGTCATGCGGGACGATTGGGTGGCCTTGCACCTGGCCCTCTCGATGTCGCCTTCAGTGATGGCCTCCTCCCACTCCTGTTGCGCCTTCGACCTTCTCTCCGAGCGTTCTGCAAGCGTCTGCGACTTCAGCTCATGAGGGACGCCGTCGAAGACATAGATGGGCTTAATGCCCGCTTCGAGCAGATTGACGTTCCTGTAGAGCAATCCCGCCAGATGGGACGTCACCCTGCCACTGGCATCCTTCAGCGGGGTGCCGTCCGGTCCGCGGATGGTGCTGAGGAACTGATAGATCGCATTGTACGCATCGATGGCGACGGCCTTGCCGCTCAGGTCCTCCAGCGACAGGTTCTCTACCGGCACGATGCCGGAAAGATTCACGCCCATGGAGCTTCCTCATTCTCCGTCAGGTGATTTATCCCTTCTGGCCATCAATCCTCGTTCCTTGGCATGTACAGGATCAGGAACGCCGCGGCTATCCAGAACAGGATGATCATTATGATGCATATGCCGGCGTTCAGCGCGGCGGCCACCAACAGCAGGATGAGGGGCAGGATTATGGTTACCAGCAGCAGGAACCATTTTGAACTGGTGAATTCAAGGTTCATTCGACCAACCGGAGGATGTGGTGGGGCGGATATGAACCTTACGAGCCCATGATGTGAACGACCTGTTCCGCTTGGGCCCGTTCATCCTGCCGCCATGCATCGCATTTGACGTTCGGACGCCTACCTCTTGTATGCGCGCCACAGCTCCATCTCGGCCCGCATGTCAGGGCTCTTGAACAATGCGCTTCCTGCCGCGAGAACGCTCACACCCGCGTCGATGCATTCACGCCCCGTATCGCGGTTTATCCCTCCATCGACCGCCAGCTCCGCGCTCGATCCGATGGCGTCGAACCGCTCTCTTGCCGCGGCGATCTTGGGAAGGCCGACCGGCATGAACGACTGGCCTCCGAATCCGGGCCGGACGGTCATGACGAGTAGCAGGTCGATATGCTCCAAGTAAGGCTCGACGGCGGTGAAAGGCGTCTCGGGGTTCAGGGACAGGCCCGCCTTCTTCCCGAGCGAGTGGATCCGATCGATCGCTCCCTTGACATCCTCGGTAGCCTCCACATGTACTGTTATGTAATCAGCTCCAGCATCAGCGAATTGTTCGATGTATCGCTCTGGAGAGGTGATCATCAGATGGACGTCGAACGGAAGGGAGGTGCATGGACGAATTGCCTTGACGACCGCGGGGCCGATGGTTATGTTGGGTACGAACACGCCGTCCATGACATCGACATGGACCCAATCAGCACCCTCCGTTTCGAGGCGTCCGACCTCTTCCCCCAGACGACTGAAGTCCGCCGAGAGTATGGATGGAGCGATCTTGATCATGCTTTCGCCTATCGTTTGCCTGCTAATAACTGTTCTGGGACGGTGCCGTGGGGGAGCACGTCCACCTTCGGAACCTATTTATCGAAAGGATGAAAATCCCTGGCCCATGGCAGAGGACAAATGCGGGGTCGCCGGCTGTGACCAGCCTGCCGTCAGATCCTATGCTCGAGAGGCATGTGAAAGCGCTGGCCTCAAGCCAGCGGATGAGAAGGCTCGAAGGATGCACCTGTGCAAGGAGCACAACAAGCAGTTCAAGAAGGCCACCCGCACGGATCGAAAGCTCGAGACCCTGGGGCGCTGACCAATCCCCCTGGGTGCAATTTCTTCACCCTTTCTGCGTACAATATATATCAGGCTGCGACTCGCCTCCTCGCCCTCGTGATCATATACCCATGAAGGGAGTGAGTCAGAAGAGGGAAAGGCAGTACGAGCACATCAAGGAGAGCGAGATGGAAAAGGGGCGCTCGGAAGAGGAAGCGGAGCGCATCGCCGCCGCAACGGTGAACAAGACCAGACGGGAGAAGGGCGAGACGAAGGACAGGTGAGCAGCGCAACCTTTAATCGGAGCAGTTGCGTTGCCATGGTGTGCAACTGACCTTCCTTGGAACCGGTGGTGGCCTCCCCTCGCCATCGCGCGGAGTCAGCGCCTTGGCCGTCCAGATAGGCCGGGAGATAATCCTTTTCGATTGCGGCGAAGGTACGCAGCGACAGTTCATGCTCTCTCCCCTATCGTTCATGAGGGTCAACAACATCTTCATCACGCACTATCATGGCGATCACTTCCTCGGGCTGCCTGGCCTGATACAGTCGATGAACTTCTCTGGTCGTGAGAACGAACTGCACGTGTATGGTCCCGAGGGAACGATCGAGACCGTGACCGCCGCGGCCACGCTCGGCGCCTTCCAACCTCTTTTCGATGTTCACGCCCACGAGATGGCCGATGGGGACGTCGTGGACCTCGGCCCATGCTCGGTCAAGGCCATATCCGCCGATCATACGGTCCCTGCCCTCTCCTACATCCTCCGGGAGCCTGATCGCAAGGGAGGGTTCAATGCGCAGCGCGCTCGAGAGCTGGGCGTACCGGAAGGTCCAATGTTCGCCCGACTTCAGGCCGGCGAGGCGGTCGTAGTCGGTGATCGGAGGATCGAACCCCATGAGGTCATGGGCCCGCCAAGGTCTGGCCGGAGGATCGTGTATTCTGGCGACACCCGCCCCAGCGAGGCGCTGCTTGAGGCTTCCAGGGGGGCGAACGTACTGGTCCATGAGGCCACCCTCGATTCGTCGCTGGAGGAGGGAGCGTTGGAATACGGCCACTCCACCGCTCGGGCGGCCGCGGAGATGGCCAAGGCGGCCGATGTCGATCAGCTCATCCTGACCCATATATCGAACCGTTATGACAGCGTCGACCTGCTCGAAGCTGAGGCCAGGGAGATATTCCCCAACACCGTGGTGGCCCACGACTTCATGTCCTTCCCGGTGAGGTTCAGCGATCGTCCGCGGTAAACATTATCCAGTTCGCGTTCGCAAACACCTGTGAGGAACATGGAACGCAACATCGTGGTGTCGAGACTGGAACAGAGGCCTATGGAACAGAGGGAGGTGGAACTTGTCGAAAGGAAGGGTATCGGGCATCCAGATTCCTTGGCCGACGGCATCGCCGAGGCGGTGAGCCGCTCGCTCTGCCTCGCGTACATCGAGGAGGTGGGGGAGATACTCCATCATAACGTCGATCAGAACGAGGTCTCAGGCGGCCAGTCGGAAACATGGTTCGGAGGGGGCAAGGTCATCGATCCTCCATACATCATCTTGCTGGGCCGGGCGGTGGAGGAGGCGATGCTCCCCGACCGAAAGATCAGGCTACCGATACGGAACCTGGCGGTCAAGGCCGCGAGGTCATACCTGAGGGAGAACTTCCACGATCCAAGCCTGGCAAGGGATACCGGGTTCAGCATCGCCGACGACACCATCGTGGATGCCAGGATGGGGAAGGGCTCCGAGGACCTCATCCGGAACTATCAGCGAAGGGCGAGGAGATGTCCGCCCGAACACCGCATGTGCCGTCCAGCGAACGACACCTCCCTGGGGGTCGGCTATGCCCCGCTGACGAAGACGGAGCGCCTTGCATATGAGCTGGAGCGGTTCATCAACGGCGAGGTGAAGAGCGTCCATGGACTTGATGCAACCGGAAAGGACGTCAAGGTGATGGCCGCCCGGAGAGGGGAAAGGATTCACCTGACGATCGCCTGCGCCATGATCTCGTCCAGGATCGCCGATGCTGCAGAGTATCGCAGCACCGTGGAACAGCTCGCCTCGCTTTGCGCTCAAAAGGCCTATGACCTGGTGGGAGATGAGGTGGCGATGTCCATAAATCAGGCGGACGACCCGGCGAGCAACGACCCTAACGATTACTACCTGACGCTCACGGGACTGTCCCTGGAGAATGGGGATGACGGCTCGGTCGGGAGGGGCAACAGGGTCAACGGACTGATCACTCCGTTCAGGCCGATGAGCACGGAGGCCGCGGCAGGCAAGAACCCCGTGACGCACATCGGGAAGCTATACAATGTGCTGGCAGGTCGGATCGCGGCCCTCATAGCGGAGGAGGCAGGAGATGAGGTGCAGGAGGTCCAGGTGCGCCTGCTCTCCCAGATCGGCAGCCCGATAGACCTGCCGGCATTGGCCAGCGTGGAACTTATCACCCGCGACGTCGATTCGTTCCGCCGTTGGAAGCGTAGGGCCGAGGAGATCGCCGATCATTCTCTGGCGAACATCGAGGACCTCACTGGGCAAATCGTTAAAGGCTCAATCACCATATTCTGAAGCGTCATGAGACTCATCGAACGCCCCAAGTACGGACCTCTCCATCGTTTCACCGATTATCATGTGTATAAGACGCTCTCCCTTCTGACCGATGGCCGGAGGAAGGGCAGGAAGATGATGGCCGACCGCATCGGCGTGGGTGAAGGCAGCATGCGAACCATAGTCGACTACCTCCGCGATGAGGGACTTGTCGACGTCAAGCAGACAGGTGTCAAGATCACCAAGATGGGCAACGAGTTCATCTCCAAACTCCCGCTCCAGGTGTACTCCATCGATGCACCCGAGATATCTCTGGGAAAGCATTCGGTGGCGGTGCAGGTGAAAGGCGTCTCCTCCAAGATCACATCAGGCATGGAGCAGCGTGACCAGGCCATCAAGGCGGGCGCCGACGGCGCGACCACGGTGGTGGTCAAGGGCGACCGGCTCACCGTACCGGTCGACTTCGACCTTGACAAGGGCCATCCGGAAACGGCCTGGGCGATCCGTCGTCTGTTCGACCTCAGCGACGGCGACGTCATCATCATCGGTACGTCCACGGACCCGCAGCGCGCAGAGGAAGGGGCCATGGCCGCTGCTTTCGAGCTGCTCTAATCTCCAAGCAGGCGTCCGAGGGACGAAGGGTCATTGACGGGGGCCAGGCAGGCCTTGTCCTTGCATACATGGGCTGCAACCTCGGCAGCGTCCCTGTCTCTGGCCAGCGGGCTCAGCTCACTTATCAGGTCATCTCCCGAGGCGTTCACCACCACCTTGCGGGGAACGAACCTGCGCCCGACCTCCGCCAGGAACGGTTCCACCTGCTCCCGTCCCCCCGTCAGGGCGATCTCGACGATGGGGCCGAGGCGAAGGTCGACCGCGTTCAGGAACTGTGCATGGGCGTCCGGGGAATCGATGACAGCCCCTGACAGCGCTTCTTCCGTTCTCTCCGCCGCCTTCAGGAGGTCCTCCCTTCCCGTGAGGGCATGCAATAGGAGCAGCACCGTCAGCGCCACTGAGTTGCCTGAAGGAACCGCGCCGTCATACACTTCCTTGATCCTGCCCATGGGCCCCACATCCTCGGAGTTCTTGAAGAATCCGCCCTCCGTCGGGTCGTCGAACTCCGAGAGCATCCGTTCGGCAAGGTCGATGGCCTTCTCCAGCAGTTCCGGGTCTGGATCGGTGAAGTACAGCTCGATCAAGCCCCATGCCATGAATGCGAGGTCGTCCAGGAACGTGGGCCCGACCGCCGCGCCATCACGGTACATGTGGTAGCCCTCTCCCTCCATCATCGAGCTCATGACGAACTTAGCCGCCTTCCGAGCGGCATCCCGATGGCGCGGGTCCCTCCATGCTCCATACGCTTTGGCCAACCCTGCGATCATCAGCCCGTTCCAGTCGGCCATTATCTTATCGTCAAGGAAAGGCGCGGTTCTCTGGTTGCGACGTTCAAGCATCTTCGCCCTGACCCGTTCCGATGTTTCCGTCCACTCCCCATCCAGGCGCAGTACGTTACTGCGATCGCCATCGTCCCCTTCATTGTTCCCATCGGTGCTGACGCCGAAGACCCTGCGTGCCTCGGACAGCTCTTCAGGCGTCAAGAAGGAAGACAGCTTCTCTTCGCTCCAGAGATAATATCCGCCCTCCACCCCCTCGGTGTCGGCATCCTCCGCTGAACAGAAACCCCCTTCGGGCGACGTCATCCGTTCAAGGACGTAATCGGCGATCTCTCTCGCGGTCCTCTCGAACTCCTCGTCACCGGTGGCCTGCCATCCTTCCACGTATGCCATGAGAAGCATCGCCTGGTCGTAAAGCATCTTCTCGAAGTGGGGCACGGTCCAGCTGCGGTCGGTGGAATAGCGATGGAAACCTCCGCCCAGCTGGTCATATATCCCCCCGCGCCGCATCTCCCTAAGAGTATGCCGGACCATCTCCAGCGCGTTCGGCTCCCCTGTACGCTTCCAGTACCGCAGCAGGAACGTGAGGCGGTGAGGAGTGGGAAACTTCGGTGCCAGGCCAAAGCCTCCATGGCGGGGATCATAGCTCTTCTTCAGTCGGGCGTATCCCTCCATGAGGGACTCGACACCTATCCTGCCGGCGGATGAGGGCTTGTTAACGGTCTTGATGGCCTCGGCGACCTTCACGGAGGCATCGGCGACCTCATCCCGCCGCTCTCTCCAGAACTCGGTGATGATGGGCAACAATGTGGTCAGACCGGTCATCCCCTGCCTGCTGAGCTTTGGCAGGTATGTGGCGGCGAAGAACGGCTTCCTGTCCGGCGTCATGATGATGGTAAGAGGCCATCCTCCGGTGCCTGACATGATCTGGGCGGCCGTCATGTATATCGCATCGATGTCAGGCCTCTCCTCCCTGTCCACCTTCACACTTATGAAGTTCTCATTGAGCAGCGCCGCCACGTCGTCCTCCTGAAAGGATTCCTCCGCCATCACATGGCACCAATGACATGAAGAATATCCGATGGACAGGAATACGGGCTTGTCCTCTTCGCGAGCCTTACGAAAGGCCTCCTCCCCCCATGGATACCAGTCCACGGGATTATGGGCATGCTGCAGCAGATAGGGGCTCTTCTCTTTCGCCAGTCTGTTCGCCCCCTTCGCCATGGTTCTCGGGCGGTGTTCTGTCATGGCGGAGAACCATCGGACGGTGAAGTATTTCAAGGGAAGTGCGTAAAAATGGGATGTAAGGGGTTTGAGGGCGCGGTATTTGCGGCCCACCCCTTTGTGTTTTCTCCTCCTGAATGACGGGTAGACCCGTGCTCCGTTCAAGCTGAACGAATTAATTTGGAAATCGTTCTAGGCTTATAAGAATGCTACTGACAAGTAATAAGTTTTTTTAAAAAAAATGAAAGGGGGGAGGAAGCGGTTTAGTTTATTTGTCCCAGCATTCCAGCATGCCAGGGATGGTCCGTGAGGCCATCTGATCGAACGTCTCGATGCCGGTTACCTTGGCGGCATACTCGCTGAGAGAGGCTATGTCATCCCTCTCCAGGAGGTCAAGGCGGAACTTCCTTGAGCCCGCGAGGAGCTGCTTCAGGCCCTCACCGATCCTCTCTTCAAGGAAGGTGTTAAGACCAACGGCGCCCCATGGGATGTCCTTGCCAAGCATCTTGGCGGGATATTCCCTCTCCACCTGAGCGCTCCTCACGAAGAAGTTGTGAGGATCGTCGGTGTACTCATTGGCGAACACCTTCGGCAGCCTGCCTTCCTGGGCCAGCCTGGCGAAGTGCTGGGACTTCATTGCCGCGGTGATCGGGGCACGTGCCATGGCAACTGCCTTGACGAGGGGGCCGTCACCGAGATTGCTCATCGCGATCGCCTTGTAGACCTGGCTCTCGTTGGTGAAGCCGCCAGCGAAGCAGATGTCGGGAACGAAACGGCCCTGCTTCCTAAGGATGCTGGCCGCGAGCAGAACCTGAGCTTCCAGATGCACGGTTGGTGTGGACATCTCGTTCATCATGGGAACAGGGCTCATGCCGGTACCGCCGCCTGCGCCGTCGAAGGTGAGCAGGTCCACCTTGGCATCCGACGCAGCCTTCATGGTGAACGCCACGACCTCCGGACGGTAGGCGCCGGTCTTGAGGAAGACGTACTTCGCCCCGCTTTCCCTCAGATGCTCGACATCTTCCACGAAGGTGCGGTGGGAAGGGAAGCTGACACGGGAGTGGCGCTCGAACGTTTTGAAGGCGCCGGCCTTGAAGGCCTCCTGAACCTTGGGGTCAAGAGGGTCAGGCAGCACGAGGTAGCCACGCTTCTTCAGTTCGATGGCCCTTTCTAGCGTCTTGAGCCGAACCTCGCCGCCGATGGCCTTGGCGCCCTGGCCCCACTTCCTCTCGATAATATCGACCTCAAGCTTGCTGATGACATATTCATCGACGCCGCCGCGGGTGTCCTCGACGTTGGTCTGCACTGCGATGTTACCATACTTGCCGTCCCAGAGCTCCCTGAACTGGTTGATCCTGTTCTCCATGTCGGGGGAGTGGGAGACCTTGCCGTTGGTGTACACGGAGGCGGGGTCCATACCGCAGACGTTCTCACCCACAACTTGGATGATGCCGGACATCGCCGCACCTTTGGCCAGGCTGTCCCAGTTGCGCTTGGCGACCTCGGTGGAGCCTAGGCCCGCGAGGACGATGGGGACCTTAAGGTCGATCGGCTTCCCAGATCTGGTGGCGACCTGGGTGGTTATGTCTGCGTTCTCGAAGAAGGCCTTGTCGGGATCGGGCTCGACCCCATAGGCGCCAAGCAGCTCAGCTAGGATCTGGAAATGTGACCAGTCCAGCATGTAGTTCTTGTTGGAGGCGGCAGTGGATTGCCCGAAGTGCTCAGTGCTTGGGTACAGCACTTCCCTACCACGGAACGCGGCCTTCCCGACCTCGCAAACCACATTACATTCTTCAATACAAAGGGGACACATCCCGCTCACCGGGGAGATGTCCTCCACCCTCGATCTTGTGCCCGTTGTGGACCTTGCATTCTCGATCGATATCATACAATCCTGGCCTGAGGACCTATGTCCTTCGAGTAGACCTAAATACAAAACGAGTTGATAATCTTTTAGGTTGGAGTGAAAGAGCGTTAATGTCTAATGATTACTTGTTTTTTAGAACATATGTATTGTATAACACTGTAATACACGATGATTTATTGATATAATGTATGATATAGTAGATAAATGATGGATAAATGTTCATAGACAATAGTTTACGCAGATGGAGGATTACTGTTCATTTTGCTAAATTTGTTCGAAATAATATCCGAATGTTCACACCAAGGCGTAATACTACAACAAGCATGTGATGAGATCACCCTCTTGACACACGTCGTGGCCATGCCTACGATATGTCATCGTCGAAGACATTACGATCCAAGAGATATGGCCAGCAGTTCCATGACGGTAGGTATAAAAATCTCTTGATGAACTATTATATCGGGGGTTTCGATGGTCGAAGTGAAGGAAGAAGAAGGCAAGAGCACTAGGACGCTCGTAATAGAGACGATCGCCGCATTGATGACAGCAGCGTTCGGTTTCGTGGCGGCCTTGGCATGGAACGATGCGATACAGACGCTATTGAGGATGTACTTCCCGGCGGAGGACGATCCCACGGGGAAGCTCATCTATGCGGTCATAATCACCATAGTCGCCGTGATCGCGATAATCCTCATCGGACGGGTGCTGGCCAAGTATCGGGCGATGGACCGTAGGACCAGGCCTCGGTGAGGCCTTCAAGCACCGTCCTCTTTTTCTATCATCATTTGACATTCCGTCACTCTCCTAGCTTGAAAGGTTTTATTTCGTACTCCGCCCTCACCGTTGGCTGGTACATATGGACGTTCGACCCGAAGAGATGACATTGTGGCAAAAGGTCAAGGAGGTTCTAAGGATAGCCTACACGCTTCCATTCCTTCTCGCATCCGTCGCCGGCATCGCCTTCGCTTTGACCGTGAAGCAGGAATGGCTAATGGCCGTCGTCATACCCCTGGACGTTCTCGTGCTGGCTCTCTTCGTGAACTTCTCCAACGATTATTTCGATCACAAGAGCGGGGTCGACAAGCTCAGGTTCGATCGGAGCAATGACCCTGAGCTCGAGAAGGCTCTCCTGGAACTGTTCGATCAGAAGGTGTTCTGGTCCGGTAACTCCCTGGACAGGGGGATAATCACCGAATCCCAGGGAAAGGTCTTGATGGCCGTCCTGGTGATCTTGGCGGTCCTATTGTCCATACCGATACTGCTGTATGGGGGATGGACGGTCGTCGTGCTGGGCCTGATAGCCCTTGCGCTCGCATTCTTCTATACCGCCCCGCCGTTCAACCTGGGCGCGAGAGGCCTGGGCGAACTGGACGTGTTCATCTCCTTCACCATGATGGCCTTCTTCTCATACTACGTCATAGTCCAGGAGTTCTCCCTGACCGTTCTGTTCGTATCCCTTGCCATTGGACTGGGGGCGATGATCATGCGCATCTCGGATTCGGTCCCTGGCTACGACTCGCATATGGCCATGGGGGAGAAGAACCTCACCGTCCGGGTCGGGCTGGAGAACGTGGTCCGTCTGGAAGCTGTTCTCGTGATCCTGGTGTATGTCTTCGTCGGTCTCGCTGGCCTGACCGAACCGTTCCTGGTTATCCTGTTCCTTGCAACGCCCTTTGCGATCAAGGCGCTACGCGTTCAGAACATAAGGGACCGCCTGAGGTTCTGGAGACCGATCCCCATGTTCCTTCTCCAGACCGTTGCGTTGGAACTACTCACCGTGGTGGCCTTGATATTGCGAACCTTGACATACTGAGGATGGTCCCGACGTTCCCAGCGGTGATGAGGCGATATTCGCGCACCGCGTCGAAGCCACAGTCCCTGCAGGACTCGACGGCCCTCATGGGACAGCCGTAATGCTTTGAGCCATCGGGGAGCATGAAGCTCGATACCCAGTATGGACATCTGTCGGTGTAGTCGGTAATGAGCAGCTCCTTCAGCGCACGTTTGCTGTTCATGATCGGGAACCCCTCCTTCTTCAGGCGAAGGGCTTCCTCGACCACCGCCTTCTTTTCCTCCGATGTGAGGGTGCGTTCAGCAGGCGGTGGGGTCTGGAAATTGACCATTAGGCCTCGCAGCTGCGGAGTCCTATCGACGATCTCGGCCGTCTCCTTCAGCACGTCCTTGTTGTCCTTGCTGATCGTCATGTTGGCGAATATGTTGGGATGCGTGGTCCGGCCAAGGTTCTCCAACATCCTGTCATACGCTCCAGGGCCTCGGATGCGATCGTGGATCTCCCTGGGTCCATCGAGCGATATCGAGATGGCCTCGCTGTCCTCTATGATGCGCCCGATCCCATTGGTGGTGTAGCCGGTAACGTAATAACCGATCTGCTTGGCCTCCTCTATCAGATCCTCGAATCCTTTGTCACCATCCTTCCATATGGTGGGTTCGCCCCCTTCGAAGAACACTATGCGAGAGCCCTTTCCATACTCGGACCTCATCTCCTCGGTCGCCATCTCCCATGTCATGGAGGTGGGCCCGGAGAGCTTCCCCTCATTGGCGGTCACCGCGCAATGGGTGCATCGCAGATTGCAGTTGTAATGGATGACCATGGTGTTGACCAGCGGCTTCTTCCTGCCGAACAGGGAACTGGCATACCAGCCGGCATAGTGGAAGAACTGGCGGATCGGCGATACCGAACTCATCACCGTTCGAACTACTGGGCGATATAATAAGGTTCGCCGCCAGTGAGGATGCTACCGCAGGGTTTCATCGCCGTGACCGGACCGAGCGGGAGGGGAGGAACGCTGCCAGCGCTGCCAACGCAGGACCTATTATCCATCCGGACCATGATGTGAGGCCGAGAACCGCGATGATCAGAAGGGCGAACCTGGACCTCGGTCTGAAGGCGCCGTAGGTGGAGCGATGCGCGATCCCCAATGCGGCCACTCCCAGCAATAGCGGGACGATGGTGAAGACCACGCTTAGCAAGGCGGCAGGCTCGATCTCCCCCACCAGCAGCAGCGTGCTCACCATCTGGTAACCAAACACGGCTGCGGAGGCGATCATAAGGGATCCTGAAAGGGAGATGAGGAGCCATCTGGCATCCGCTCTCCTCCGGGAGCTCCACAACCTTACGTATGCAGCTGACATGCCTATGAGGAAGGCCAGTGCCCCTGGCATGAGTATGGTCCACCACTGCTGCCCCTCCCATCGATACACTGTGAGGAGCGAGATCGGAGTGGTCAACCACTCTACGACGGTGAAGGACTCTCTCTTCCCGACCACGAGTCCGTAATCACCGCCGATCTCTCCATCGTATATCGCGACATAGTAGTCGCCGTCCGCGGGCGCGAGCATCTCGATGCTTATCAGTTCATAGAAGGCGCTGGGCGAAAATGGCTCATACACAGGCTTTGAAGGTTCTTCCGGATCAAGGGACATGAAGCCCCCGTCCGCTCTCTGGACAGGAGATGGGATGGTGCCGTTGTCATCAAGCCCAGGGCCCATCAGCACCATGCTCGGGGCGAGACCCCGCTCGCCCTCGGTGACCGGGACGATGACCCCTACCAGCATCAGCTCCCCCTCCTTGAACGACATCTTGTAGTAATCGACGTGGTCGGGCCCGTCATAGGTCGTGTAGATGACCCATGATTTGGTGGGATCGTTCACCACTCTTGCATTATCAAGCCCTTCCCCGCCCCCGCTGAACTGCGGCACATGTGCGGCGGCAACGGATGCGGTCAAGGCGATCAAGGCGATGATGAGGACCAGATGCCGCAATGGTCTCGGGAACACCATTCGTGAATGACGTGTAGCCATGCGCCGATAAAGTTTGCCCACGATCGAAGAGGCCCTGGGTCGAAGAGTCCTGTTTCCTGTTGAATGATGCAAGAGCATCATACCGACGTATCGGGAGGTGTGCGTAACGAACTAGACCCAGTCACTGTCCCCTAGCATGATGTGTGCCTTCAGGCATCGTCTTTGAAATATGTTCGAAAGCTCCGCGTCCCTGCCTATGGGGCGACCGAACATGGTGAGCTTCCTCTCATGGCCGAGGGGAGTACGTGGGATGAAGCCTGTCCGCTGCAATGTCGGTACGAACGGGTGGTCGCTCGGAATCCATGCCTGGACCCCGGTGACATGCTCGGATTCAGCCATCGCAACGGCCTTCGCCACGAGGGCCTGGGCCACCTTTGGTCGCTCAAGGTCGGCCATCAGATCGATGATGTCCATGTAGCGTGTTCCATCGTTGTTGTAGGTTCGCACCACGGCCATCCCTGCCGTTCGTCCGTCGATGGTTGCCAATAACGTTCTGAAGAATCCTCCAGCGGGGTCGGCGTACCTCCATTCCAGGTAACTGCGATCATGACGGAGGGTGATATCGAAGTTCGCCTCGAACCTCCTCGTCATATCCTCGATGTCATCTGGAAACTCGGAGACCTCCCTTACCATTCCTGGAGCGTGTGACCGTCGATATGTGGACTTCAGTGAGAGCATGGCCTTGTAGGCAGGTCTCTTGAGGGAACCTAGCCTGACCTGGTCGAAGAACGCAGCTGGATCGGTGATCAGCTGGAACTGTGAGAACCTCACCGGAAGTTCACGGAAACCCCTGTTGGAGATGATCATGCGACCTATCTCCGACGGGAAGGCGTAAAGGAATTCGAGGCCCTCAGCGGCTGCATGCTCCTCCACCCTGTTCAGCAGACTTTCCGCCAGCCCGTTCCCTCTGTGGCGAGGATGGGTGTACAGGTCTCCCAGCTGACCAGCGGTAACCGGCCTCCCCATGATCATGAGCGGCACAGGGGTCGCCGAGGCATGGGATGCCACGCTCCCTTCGTTCCAGGCTGCATAATCGATCGGCGGCAACCCTGGCTTTCGTCGATATTTCCAGTCCCAATAGTCTGATGTCTCCCCGGCATGTTCGAACCCTGGCCAGCTCATCACCTCTTCGAAGAAGGATACAAGCTCCTCCCGGTCCCTGACATCGACTGGCTTGGAATGGATGGACGGCATGTCGATCGTACTTGAGAGAATAACATACTGCAGGTCCGAAAATATAATCTCTCTCGTGCAACGGAGGTCCATGGACGTCATGGCGGCCCTAGCATCAATGGTCCTTCAGCATGCAACTGCCTTCACCGGCCATGCCGTCGCTCCGAGCAAGGGCGGCAGGATGGCCAGGCAAGGCTCGATGGACATCCATGGGCATGATTCAAATATGTTTCATGAGAGAACGATCGATGTGACGCTCTTCCGGATCGGCTGCAGCGGTTGGAGCTATCGTCATTGGATCGGCGATCTATACCCCTCCGGCACGAGACCGGAAGAGATGTTGGGGATCTATTCCCGGTCCTTCGATACGGTGGAGATAGACTCGACGTTCTACCGCTTGCCCGCGGAGAGAACAGTCGATGAATGGAGGCGCCGAACCCCTTCCGGGTTTCTGTTCTCGGCCAAGATGTCCCGCCTCGCCACTCATATGCGCCGCCTTCAGGACCCCGCGCGGCATGTCGGACCCTTCATGGAGCGCCTGCAGCGCCTTGATGACAAGCTCGGGCCCGTACTGGTACAGATGCCGCCATCGCAAGGCATCGATCTCCCCCTTCTCAGCTCCTTCCTGGACTCGTTCCCTCCAGGGCAGCGGGTTGCGGTGGAGCCAAGGAACGATGAATGGTTCGTAGGCAGGACCTACAAGATGCTGGAAGAAAGATCCTGTGCCCTTTGCCTTGTCGACTCCGACAAGGGCGCGGTCACCGGCCCGGCCACCGCCGACTTCACCTATGTCCGATGGCACGGCCGAAGCGGCCATGCGTATTCCTATGCGGATGAGGAGATCGTCGAATGGATCGACATCCTACAGGACCTTGGCGTCGAAGAGGCGTACTGCTATTGGAACAACGATCTGGAGGGTGCCGCTCCGCGCAATGCCCGTCGAATGATGGAATCGTCCCGTTGAGCCGTGGGTCGGTGGACAGTATCATCGGCATGAGCGTTCAGCTTCGACATTTTTAAACCATTACGCCATTATGTGGCCGAGGGTTTCAATTGGCTGACATCCGCCAGAGGGTAGACGAGGACCGGGGCATCCTGAAAAGGATACAGGAGTTCGTCCCAGGTTTCCGGGGCTACAGGAGAAGGGAGGACCTACGCGACGCCGATCGCATGCTGCGAGCACAGATAGCGGACCACCTCGGTTCTGTGCGTCAAGGCCTGGAACGCTCCCGATCGCTCATCACTGGAGGTTGGAGGTCCAGGGAGCTGGAGCTTCTCGGCGGGGTCATATCCCAGTTCAAGAAGGTGGAGGGAAAGGTGGCCCATGCCGAGACCGGCTATTCCGGCTTCGTTGCCGATATCCAGGTCAAGGAGGAGGAGATCCACCGCCTCTATGATTATGACGCAAGCATGATCGATATGATCGGACGGATGCGTTCCATCCAGGGATCCATCCAGGCATCTCTCGCTGCTGGTGATGGAGCCCGTGCCCAACAGGACATAATGGAAATGCGGGCGATCATAAATGAGTTCGAGTCGCAGTTCGACCGGCGGCTCAGGGTCATCACGGGAACGGAGGTCTGAGGAATGTCCCTCATAGGCGCTGATACCTTCAAGTGGGAGGACGCGGACAAACGCGGGAACATAATGTTCCGCCTTCCCCGCAACATTCGCTGGAATGACAACATAGTTGTGAGGGAGGATGAGATCGCGGTCTTCTATCGCGACGGCAAGGTGCTAGCGTACATCGACCGCCCTGACCGTTATGCATTGTCCTCCTTGAACGACCCCATCGTAGGGCGAATCGTCAAGGCGCTGTCTGGAGCGCAGCAGCAGGCAGAGGTCATCTATCTTCAGAAGCGTGTCTTCGATGGGAAGTTCGGCTCCAAACAGCCATATCAGTTCAGGGACCCTGAGTTCGGGGTCGTCAACCTCCGAGTGTTCGGAGAGTTCAGATACAAGGTGAGCTCCCCTGAGAACTTCGTCAATCAGTTCGTAGGCACGTTCAACTATGCCACGTCCGCCGAGGTTGAAAGCCGCATAAAGGAGCAGATGGTCATCCTCGTCTACAACATCATAGGCGAGATGAAGGACCAGGGCATGGGCGTGGCGGACCTTGCATCCAGCCTGATGAACATCGAACAAGGTGTCTTGGCCAAGAGCGACGATCAATTCGGCCCATATGGGCTCGACATCGACAAGATCTCCGGATTGTACATATCTCTGCCAGATGAGGTCCAGAGAGCGGTGGACACCCGTGCCTCCATGCAGGTGCTTGGCACCAACTACATGGGCTACCAGACCGGTCAGGCCATGCGAGAGGCCGCCTCCAATCCCGCCGGCGGCGCAGCCGGGGCCGGGGTGGGCGTGGGCGCCGGAATAGGCATGGGGTGGACCATGGTGGACCAGATGCGCGGCGCGGGTCAATCGCAGCAGCCGTCCGGAGGCGGTCAGGGAAGCCCTCCCCCGTTCGGACCGACGGTCAAATGTCCCAAATGCGGGACCATGAACCCGTCGACCAACAAGTTCTGCTCGGAATGCGGCCACCGCTTCGAGCCGGACAGCAAGTGCCCCAAATGCGGATCCAACGTTCCCGGCGGCTCGAAGTTCTGTCCCAATTGCGGAAACCCGATGGGCAATCTCAAATGCCCTAACTGCAACGCAGAGGTGCCGGCATCGAGCAAGTTCTGTCCCAATTGCGGCAATCCCATGAAGTGAGGGTGAAGGATGGCAGAGATCAAATGCCCAAAATGCGCTGGGCCAGTGCAATTTGACGCGGGAACGAGGTTCACCAAGTGCAGCTATTGTTCGTCACAGATCTACATCGATCGGTCTGGAGCCCTCTTCTATTACGCGATACCCTTCACGCTGTCGGAGAGCGACGCGGTAGGGACGTTCAAACGCTGGGCCGGAGGTTCGACAAAGGCGAAGGACCTCGATAAGCTGGCCAAGATCACCAAGGTGGCGAAGAAGTACTTCCCCCTGTACATGTTCCGCCGGCTCATCGATGACCGTGAGGAGGTTCTGCTGGAGCCTGCCGCCTCGACCGTACTGCCAGGCCTCCATCAGCTCAAGCTTCCTGGCGGGGACCTCCAGATCTTCGATGCCCAGTTCAACACCAGCGGTGCGGAGATGGTCCAGCCTGACATCGCCATGACGCACTACCTCACCACCCTGCCTGGCAATGCCAAGGAGCAGAGCCTGGTATATTTCCCCATCTGGGAGTTGGAATATCAGTTCAAGGGGAACACATATCATGCGGTGGTGGACGCCTCCTCTTCGGAGGTGTTCGCCTCGACGTTCCCCATTCGAAGCTCCGTGGCATACATCGCGGTGTCGATCGCCGGTTTCTTCGCCTTCATCGGCGAAGGTCTGCTCGCGACTGTGAACCTTCTCGCGGGGACCGCTCTAATGGCCGTAACGGTGGCGGCGGTCTTCGTGGCGTCGCTGTATGTGGCCAGGAGGCTGTGACATGAGCGACCGATTGTCCGTGGGCCTGAACTGCCCCTCGTGCGGAGGAGCGATCTCCGTCACCGAAGGGGAAAGTACGACAAATTGCAGATATTGCGGCTCCACCCTCTACATCGAGGGCGACAATGGTGTAGGAACCGTCGTTTTCAAGAACAAGTTGGATCGAGATGCGGCCATCAAGGCTACTCAGGTATGGTGGAGGAAGGGTTTCAAGGCCCGGGACCTCAAGAACGTCGGTACGATAACCGAGGTGTATCCCATCTACCTCCCGTTCTGGAGCATCGGCACCCGCGTGGCCGGATGGGTGTGCGGATATGAGGAAAGGTCCACGACCGATTCCAAGGGCAACACCCGCACCGAGAAGGTGTACAAGGAGGAGATGGTCCTCCAGGACCTCCACTACTCGGACATAGCATGCGACCCAGGTGACCTTGGCATACGCTCGGTCCCTAACTTCAGCGGCGAAGCCTCCTTCGAGGACATGGACATGATACCGACGTTCGAATCGACCACCAGCCACGACGATGCCATCGCTAACGCGAAGGCCGATGCGATAGAACGCGGCAGGGAGAGCGCTAACGTACCCAACATCACCTTCGAGAAGTTCCACGTGCTGGTGCGCAAGGTCAGCATGATATATTATCCGGTATGGGTCGTGCGATACACCTATCAGGATCGTATGTACATGGCCACGGTAGACGGCGTCACCGGGCGGATGCTTAGCGGGCGCGCACCAGGGGACCCCCTGTACCAGAGCCTGGCCGTTACGGCCGGCACGTCCTTGGGGGGCTTGGCGGCGGCAGGCGGCATCATCACATTGATATCGTTCGACTCTGAGGTCGGCATCGCCGGCGTGATCCTTGGCCTGATCGTGTTCGGTGCGACCTATTGGTTCTTCCGGCATGGATCGGAGATCGTCCAGGGAGAGTTCCCCGATCGCAAGGAACTGTCCATGCGGATCAATGGCCAGACCATGATGGACCGTATCAGGGGGTTGAGGATATGAAGGTCGTCCAGGTCAAGTGCCCCAATTGCGATCTGCCTCTGAACATGGAAATGAAGGATGAGCTCTTCTATTGCTCGAACTGCGGGACCATGCACACGAGGGAAGCTCAAAGGGTGGAGCAGATACCATACGAGATCGCTGACTTCCGGAAGGACACCTTGATCGATAATCGCGTGTACATCCCCTTCTGGCGCTTGTGCACCGATTTCCGCATCAGGTCAAGGGATGTCGTGGGGGGTTTCTTCGATAAGTTAAGGCAGGGACTGAACGGGGACAACGGTAGCGGTTCCTTGTACATCTTCGTGCCAGCTTCGCATATGGATACCGCGGCGTTCCGGTACTGGGCGGTCCACCTTACCTTGAACAATCCGAGGTATACCACGAGAGCCGATTTCGCCGGGACGAGGCGCATGCCGGCCTCCACCAGCCGGGACGAGGCTATCGAGATGGCAGACTTCGTGGCATTGACGCTGGAGGCTGAGAAGCCCGGGGTCCTTCAATATCTGGACTACTCGCTCACGGTGCAGCAGGCCAAGGTGGTCTACCTGCCGTTCATGTCCAGCCCGTCCGGTTTGCACCTGGCATGGTGATCGGTCTTCCAGGGCCGCCCCTTCCCTCATTGGGATAGAACGGAACCTTCTTTGCCCGCGGAGGGCGGCTTCCCTGGCATATATTTTTATCATCCCCCGGAGTTAGACTAATCATGACCGGTGCTGAGCTTGGGCTCATAATGATAATCATCGGGATCATCATGCTTATCGCCGAGATATTCGCTCCGGGCGCGTTCTTGCTGGTCCCCGCGACGGTTCTGATAGTGCTCGGCGCCATAGGCATGATCGCCCCTGACATCCTACTTAGCTGGTGGTCTCCGATCATCGCGGTCGTCCTGATAGTTCCAATGACGCTGATCACGGTGAGGATGTATCAGAAGCTATCACCACCGATGCCTCCCACCACGACGGTGGCCACCTCCCTCATAGGTCAGGAGGGGGTGGTCGTGACCAAGGTCTGTCCTGGAAACATAAAGGGAAAGGTCAAGATCAAGAGCGATGTCTGGAGCGCCACGTCCGACCAGAACATCCCTGTCGGAGCGAGGGTCGTGGTCGTTCACAGCGAAGGAGTACATGTGAGAGTGAAGCAGATCGGGGAGGCTACCACCTCTACCGAGTGCGATTGAGGAGATGATGGAATGGTAGAGCCGATAACGATCGCGTTGGTGGTCTTTGTCATCATCGCTGCGATAGCGATCCTCATCACGGGGATCAGGATTGTAAAGCCGTACGAGCAGGCCATCTACGTTCTTCTGGGTACGTATAAACGAACCTTGAATCCAGGGTTCAACTACGTGTTCCCGCTGATAAGCGAGGTGACCAAGATAGATCTCAGGACACAGGTGCTAGAGGTTCCCAGCCAGGAGGTCATCACAAAGGACAACTCCCCTACGCATGTGGACGCTATCATCTATATCAAGGTCATCGACCCCAAGAAGGCGTACTTCGAGGTAACCAACTATCGATCGGCCACCGTATATCTGGCGCAGACGACGCTGCGTGCCATAATCGGTGACATGGAGCTGGACGAGGTCCTGTCATCTCGGGAGAAGATCAATCTGCGCCTCAGGGACACCCTTGATGAGGCGACCGACAAGTGGGGTGTCAGGGCCGAGGCGGTGGAGATCCGTGAGGTCGATCCCGCTCCGAAGGTCAAGCAGGCCATGGAGGAGCAGACATCCTCCGAGAGGCTCCGAAGGGCGGCCATCCTGCGGGCGGACGGCGAGAAGCGCGCCGCGATACTGTCCGCAGAGGGAAGCAAGAGGGCCCGCATCCTGCAGGCTGAGGGTATCAGGCAGTCCAAGATCGTGGAGGCGGAGGGTGAGAGGCTCGCTACCATCCTCCAGAGCCAGGGTGAGGCCCAGAAGCTGCGCATCCTGTCGCTAGGGTCGGCACCTCTGGACTCCAAGGCGCTAACGGTACTGTCGATGCAGACCATGCAGAGCCTTGGCGAGTCGGCCAGCACCAAGTGGATCATACCCTTCGAGGTGACCAAGGTCCTGGAGGGCATGTCGGAGTACATGGGAGTAAGCCGGCAGACGCCGCCTCGCGATGTGACCGACCGTGAGGACATCGAGAAGGCCGTAGGCTCTCCCGAGGACATCCTGGGACCGATCCCTTCCCATACGGAGCTCCGGGCCGAGCTCAAGCAGCTCGAGCTTGACATGGGCAAGGAGGTCAAGGAGAGCGAGGCGGTCGGAGAAACTGGCCGCGGCAAGTTGGTCGACTGAAACGACCCCTTCCCAAACACCTTCCCTTCTTTTTCATCATACGACGCCCACCCAGTCCTTTCCATGCAAGTATAAATAAAATGTCTCCTTGTGCCAGATGAACAGGCCGGCGTGGAGAACATGACTATCATCAGATGCGAGAACTTGATCAAGACCTACCAGACCGGCACGGTGACGGTCGAAGCGCTCCGAGGGATCGACCTCGGGATCGAAGAGGGAGAGATGGTGGCCATAATGGGCCCCTCCGGATGCGGCAAGACCACCTTGCTGAACTGCCTGAGCGGCATCGATGATGCCACTTCGGGAAGGATACTGATCGAGGGCCTGGACCTTACGGCGATGAGCGATAGCGAGAAGACCGCATTCCGCGCTTCCCGCATGGGCTTCATATTCCAGTTCTACAACCTTCTTCCCGTTCTGACCGCAGTGGAGAACGTCGAGCTGCCGCTATTGATCGCCGGAAAGGCCGCGGGAGAGGCTAGGAGCAAGGCGCTCTCCCTGCTGGACGCGGTCGGACTCTCCCATCGGTCACAGCAAAGGCCCGCTTCCCTCTCCGGCGGGGAACGTCAAAGGGTCACCATCGCCAGGGCTCTCGGCAACACTCCTGCGATCGTATGGGCCGATGAGCCGACGGGCGACCTGGACAAGAAGACCTCCGATGAGATCGTGGCCCTGATGCGTCGTTTGAACAAGGAGAACGGACAGACGTTCGTCATAGTCACACATGATCTCGAAGTGGGTGAAAGGTGCGACCGCATCATACGAATGCGAGATGGAAGGATCATCGATCGGAACGGTCGAGCCAGCGACATCTCTGATGAGATAAGGGAACTGGGGTGAACTATTGACCGGACTTCGAACGGTCGTTCTCATGGTCGCGTATGCGGCCGCTTTACTGGTGTCCCTCCTGATGTTGCCCATGATATACGCACTGGTCGCCATCCTGCTTCTGACGATATTGCTCGTACTGGCGGATGCCATGGGAAATCGCATCCTGTTCAAGATGGCCGCCCGCAACGTATCGCGCCGGCCGGGAACCACCGCCCTGGTGCTAGCCGGCCTGATGGTGGGTACCGCCATAATATCCGCCACCCTGGTCGTTGGCGATACCTTCGACAGCATGGTCGTGGGTGAGGTGACAGACTCCTACGGCAAGGCGTACCTCTTCATCAGCGGACCAGGTGGTGGGATGTTCGACCGTTCGTCCGTGGCATCCGTCACCGATCGACTGCGCGACGTCGATGACGTCAACTCCGCCGAATGGTTCCTCAGGGCCTCTACCGGGATCAACAATCAGCGGGTGGAACTGACCCTCCCCTCTGCATCATTGTTCGGTCTAACGGATGGAGCGGTGGGCAGCCTTGGAGGGTTCATCTCAGAGACCGGCGAGACCATCGATGTCCTGCCCTCTCCAGGAAACATCTACGTGAACGAGAGGCTCGCGTCCATCCTGGACATCGCCCCTGGAGATGTCGTCTCCCTCAGCGCGGCATCAGGTGTCGCTCCGGTCCAACTCAGGGTCGGGGCCGTTGTCACCGGGGATGCTCTAGGGGGCATCATGGGAGGTCGGAACGTCTATGTCGACCTGGGGACCGCCCACATGCTCCTCGATATCGAGGATGGCGTAAACACGCTGGCAGTGACCTTCGACGCTGCTGGTCGTGAGGACCCCGACACGGTGAGGGGCGCCGTCGACGCCGTTCTGGACTCTCCGGACCACCGGTCGCTGGGCTTGAAGGTGACCGGAGACCGCGCCTTGGAGATGGAGGAGCAGAGGGACCAGGTCTCGATGTTCGTCTCCCTGTTCTTCGTCTTCGGCTCGTTCTCCATCATCGCCGGGGTCGTACTGATCGCGAACATCTTCACCATGCTGGGTGAAGAGCGGAAGAGCGAGATGGGCATGGCAAGGGCGGTGGGCATGCAACGCGGGCATCTGCGAAAGCTGTTCATCTATGAAGGCTTCATCTATGCCCTGGCAACGGCCGCGATAGGCTCCCTGACAGGCCTGCTGCTGGCCTACGGCCTCATCATGGCGGTCGGCATGGTCTTGGACCTTGGCGGCGTGAACATGGTCAGGTACTTCACCTTCACCCCTCTGTCCATGCTGATAGCCTACATCGCCGGCTTCTCGCTCACCATGGTGTCCATCTACGGCATCACGCACAGGATCTCGAACATGAACATCGTGAGGGCCATACGCAACATACCGGAGCCCCAGCGGCCTCGCGGCGACAGGAAGGCTCTCCGCATGGGCGTGCTGGCCATCATCGCCGGGGCCACCTCGATCTACGCAGGCATATCCTCCCGATCGCTTGGACTGGCGCTCGGGGGGCTATCGATCATCACCCTGTCATCGGGCCTCGTCACCAGGAGGTTCGTGGGCGACCGCATCGCGTGGACCGTGGCCGGTCTCGCCACTCTCTTGCTCTGGATGCCTGGCGTGGAGATATTTCCATACGAGGGCAATATCGAGTTGTTCGTCATCTCGGGCGTCTTCATGGTCACCTCTCTCTTGATGGTGATCATGTTCAACTCCGACCCCATCGTGTCATCCCTGACGTGGCTGCTTCGCATCAGGGGAAGATACAAGGCGGTTCTCAAGACGGCCTTCTCTCAGCCCCTCAGGGCGAAAGGGCGCACCTCCATGAGCATCTTCATCTTCGCCCTGGTCATCTTCACCATCACGACCCTATCGATGATCTCGGGCATGCTCGGCGTCGGTATACCAAAGATCATCGAAGAGACCTCGGGCGGCTTCGACATCATCGCGTTCTCGCAGGCACCTGTCGACATGTGGAGCGAGATCAACGGGACGGATGGGAAGGTCGGCCCTGAAAACATCGATGACATCGTCCAGCTCACGATGGGAAGGCTTACGTTCACGGTCCTGCCATCCATGGCCCCTGGCATCGAAGTGCCGAAGCAGTTCAGCTATAATGCGATAGGGGTGAGGCCATCGTTGTATGAGAGAGGCCATTATCCTCTCTCGGACTGGAACAGGACTGCCTACCCGACGGAAGAGGATGTCTGGCGGGCCATCCAGGAAGACCCATCATTGGTCGTCCTTGACGGCTCCGCCCGACTTGCAGACCTATCGGGCACCGGGATGTCCATCAACGTAGGCCCGTTCTCCGGCGTGGCCCTGGGGGACCGGGTGAACGCAACTGGCATGCAGGGAGAGAACAGAACGTTCACCGTCATAGGCTTCATGGAGCAGAGCGCGTTCAGCGGGGCGTTCATGAGCCAGGAGGCGGTCGAAGGCCTCACCGGCATGAACGGTACGAACCTGTTCATGATCAAATTGACGGACGGCGTCGACGGCGAGAAGGAGAGCATCCTGTTGCAGAACCAGTTCTGGCAGTATCGTTTGACCACCATACCTATCAGCGCATTGGCCCAGGACGCCGTTGCGCAGATCAACGGCATCTTCGACCTCATCAAGGCGTTCCTGGCGATGGGCCTGATAATCGGCATAACCGGACTGGGCATAGTGACGATCCGTTCCATCCACGAGCGCCGGATCGAGATAGGCATGATGCGAGCGATCGGATACACCAAACGTATGATCATGTCCAATTTCGCCATGGAATCCGCCTTCGTGGCGGTCCTAGGCATACTCATGGGGACATTGCTGGGCATCATCATCGGGTATCAGCTATGGGACGGCGGCTTCAGCAGCATGGGGATCGACTTCATGGTGCCATGGGAGCCCATACTGCTGGTCGGCGTGCTCTCTCTCGCTGCCACCCTGCTAACGGTCCTTCCTGCCGCCTGGGGAGCTAGCAAGGTTCCTCCGGCCGAGGTGCTGCGCTTCGAGTGATGTCGAACCAGAGCGGCGTCTCCTCGCCGGAGGCGAAGGGATGAGCAAAAAGGTGATGTGTCCGTAGCTCAATGGTAACAATCATGGAAAGGATGAGTATAGGGGCGAGCGGGGAGCTCAAGAGCAGACTGATGTCGCTCGTCGAGCAGTTGAGGGAGGGCGATCTGGATGATCGAGAGGGCTCCTATCGCAGGTTCATGGAAGGCCTCGATCCGTTCGAGGTTGAAGAAGCGGAGGAGCAGCTTGAGAAGGAGGGGTTGAGCCAGAGGGACATGATGCTCCTTTGCGATGCGCACGTGCGATACATGGAGGACATCACGGAGGACGAAGAGGCGCTACTGGAGATGCCGGGCCACCCCATCCACACACTGATGGAAGAGCACGTCATGATACTGGTGAGCGTGAAAAAGGCCAGGGACTCCGTGCTAAGGATCTTGAACGGGGAAGGCGACCTCGTCGATCGCGAGAGGCTTATCGGCCTGGAATCATTCTTCAAGGAGGCGCAAAAACACTTCCAGCGGGAGGAGAACGTACTGTTCCCATACATGGAGCGCCATGGCATCACCGGGCCGCCGGCTCGCATGTGGGCCGAGCACGACGTCCTCCGCCGCAAGGAGAAGGAGATCGCGAGGCTGGTCGAGCGCATGGTGGAAGGGGACGAAGACCCTGTCGAGAGGCTTGCATGTTCCTTGTCCCAGTTGCTCTCACTGCTCAACACGCACTTCTACAAGGAGAACCATGTTCTGTTCCCACAGGCGATCAATGTGCTTGACGCCCTTGAGTGGAACGAGGTCCGCCGTCAGTTCGATGACGTCGGCTGCTGTTCCTTCATGCCTCACCATGCTCAGGTAGGCTTCCGCACCATGGTGCCGACCGAACCTACCGTCACTCATGATGGCGAGGTCGTGCTGCCAACCGGCCGTCTTACCGCTGAAGAGGTGGAGATGCTGCTTAACGCCTTGCCGTTGGAGATAACATATGTCGGTGAGGATGACACCGTCAGATACTTCTCCAAGCCTGCCGACCGGATCTTCGTACGAACCGAGGCGGTCATCGGACGCAAGGTGCAGAACTGCCATCCCGCGAAGAGCCTCCACCTGGTCCAGAGGATCGTGGAGGACTTCAAGTCAGGAGCACGGGACCAGGCCGAGTTCTGGATAGATATGGAGGGGAAGAAGGTACACATCCGTTTCTGGCCCCTGAGGGACCGAAAAGGCAACTATCGCGGAGTGGTGGAGGTCGTCCAGAACGTCACTGGCATCATGGACCTGAAAGGGGAGAAGCGATTGCTCGACGAGTCGTGATAATCTAAATAACCCATGTGAGGATGGGGTTGTCATGACCTCCGTTCATGATGTGCTCAAGGGCCGCCTCATGCTCCTGCAGAGCGAGAACCCTGACCTCACCTTCGAGGACGATCAGATGGATACCGAACTGGGAACCCGGGCGCTCATCAGGGTCCTCGACGGCGATGAAGTGATGGCGCTGGAGTTCATCGAGCCAGAGGAGCTGTGGTTGGAACCTGACGCCGCTGATGAATATGTCGAGACGGTGGAGGAAGGCATACAGGTGACCGTGATCGTGCCTACCGAGGAGAAGGAGGAGGCCATGGACATCCTGGGCAGCGAAGGCAAGGTGAAGGTCCTGGGCTACGATGAGATCGACGCGTCCCTTCGATACGCTCGATGAGCATCGCAATATCACCTTCAAGAGCATGATGAATGCAAACGTTCATCGCCCTGGGTCCTCAGACCACGTCAGGGAAACGATCGTATCTACGGTATGTTCACCCATGACTTGGACAACTATATATCGCATTAGCCCTTTTTTCGGCCCGCCATGAGCGAGGATTGGACCGAACTATATCGACCCAGCGGCCTGAACGAGGTCGTTGGCAACCCAAAGGCGGTGCAGGACCTCACGAATTGGGCGCAATCCTGGGAAGAGGGAAAACCCGCCAAGAAGGCCGCCGTGTTGATCGGCACCCCGGGAACCGGCAAGACGAGCGCGGCCTTGGCCCTCGCCGCGGACTTCCACTGGGACGTGGTGGAGATGAACGCCTCCGACCAGAGGAACGCCGATGCCATCAAGGCCATTGCGCTCAGAGGGGCCATGGGGGAAACGTTCAGCGATACTGGTGAGTATCTATCCTCGAAGGATGGCAAGCTCAAGCTAATCGTTCTCGACGAGGCTGACAACATCAGCGGCCGGGAGGACAGGGGTGGCGTCCCGGCCATCGCCGAACTGGTCCGATCGACGAAGCAACCGGTCATATTGATCGTCAACGACTGGTATGCCCTGAGCAAGAAGAGCTCGGTCCTGAAGAACGGAACGTTGCAGGTGAAGTTCTCCAAGATCAAGACGCCGACCGTGCGCAGCGTACTCCGCCGCATCGCCGCGGATCAGGGTGTGAAGGTGAGCGACGGCGCCCTCGAGGTCCTTGCCGAGAACAGCAACGGCGACCTCCGCTCCGCCATACGCGACCTTCAAGCCCTGTCTGCCGGGAGGACGGAGCTGGACGAGGACGGCGTCGGCGCCATGGGCTTTCGCGAGATCGAACAGACCATGTACTCGGTAATGGACGACATCTTCAAGCGCAAGGATCCTGGAGCGGCGCGGGCCGCGCTCAGGGAGGTGGATGAGACTCCCGATACCAAACTGCTCTGGATAGAGGAAAACCTCCCCCATGCATATCGCGACCATCTTGACCTATATCGAGGTATGAAGGCCGTATCCAGGGCAGACGACTTCCTCAGTCGCGTTCATCGTCGCCAGCATTACCGATTCTGGGCATACTCGGGCGATCTTCTAGGCTTCGGCGTCTGTGCCGCTAAGCGGAAGGAGATCCATGGCTACATCAGGTATCAGTTCCCGATGTACCTGATGCGCATGTCCCGCAGCAAGGGCAACAGGGCCTTGCAAGGTGAGATATCCGCCAAACTGGGTGCACTCACGCACATGTCGGCAAGGACCGCAAGGCAGGACGTCCTGCCGTCGTTCAAGCTTCTGTTCCAACGCGATGAGAGATTCCGCCTGGCCATGGTGAAGGATATGGAGCTGGAGGAGGAAGAGGTCGCGTTCCTGCTCAACGACAAGGTGGACAGCCCCGCTGTCAAACGGGTCGTTGCCGAGGCAAGGAAGATGACGGACGGCCATGAGGCCCCGCCGAAAAAGGAGAGCGAATCCAGGTCTGGACCTGCGTCAGAGCCACCAAAGCCCGCGCCGAACCAGGCAAGACTGTTCTCATTCTGATAGCATGACGATCGATGTAAAGCGCACATTGGAGAAGCAGCAGTATCGTATTCACGGCGACCACGCTGCCGTGAAGCTCTGCCACTGGATGAAACAGTCGCTGCTGAAGGGGCGAACATGCTACAAGCAGGACTTCTATGGCATCAGCTCGCATCGCTGCCTGCAGATGACCCCAGTGGTCAACCAATGCACGCACAATTGTCTCTTCTGCTGGAGGGTGCAAGGTTTCGAGGCCGCAGAGGTCCCGTGGAAGGATCCCGAAGAGATACTGGATCATTGCATAGAGGAGCAGAGGAAGCTTGTCTCAGGCCTCGGCGGCGATCCCCGTTGCACAAGAGACATGTGGCAGGAGTCTCGTAAGCCAAGGCATGTGGCCATATCGCTCTCTGGAGAGCCTACCATGTATCCTCACCTAGCGGGCTTCATCGATGTATGCCATCGAAGGGGCATGAGCACCTTCCTGGTGACCAATGGAACGCTCCCGGAGGTTCTGGAACGCCTCGATCCGCTGCCTACTCAGCTATACGTGACGGTGGCAGCGCCCAACGAGGAAGTGTATAAGAGACTGTGCGTGCCCCGCATCCCCGATGGATGGGAGAGGCTGAATCGCACTCTCGAACTGCTTCCGTCCTTGAACACTCGAACTGTCATACGCCACACGCTGGTAAAGGACTGGAACATCGGATGGGAGCACGAATATGCCAAGCTGGACGAGAAGGCGGAACCCATGTTCATAGAGCCAAAGGGCTATGTGTTCGTCGGAGACTCGCGGCGTAGGATGACGATCGACAACATGCCGTCCCCCGCTATGATAGGGGAGTTCTCCGATCGTCTCGGTAACGAGCTGGGCATGGAGGTCCTGAAGGAGAGACGCGATTCCCGGGTGGCCGTCCTTGGCAGACCGGGTGCGAAGCTCTCCCTCTTCTGAAGATGGGATGATCGGAAGAGGTTTACCTGATCATGCCTTCATTGAGCATGATCCCCAGCGTACTGGCCAGGCCGGCGGAGGCGATGAACCCACCGCTAACGCCTACCGAAGGGCCGAATGCCGCTGCAGTGCCCCAGATGAGGAACGTCAAGGCTATCACCACAGTCATCGTGCTTCTCATCTTCTCAAGGCTGGCCATCATGTCCGGCATCACGATGAAGGCTATCTGGAGCAATCCGAACAAGGTCGCGACGATCCCGAGCAGGACGAACTGCACCGCAAGGATGCTGATCCCCGCACCTAGATTCTGGAATCCTGACGACAGCAGGAACAGCCCGGATGCCAGGAACAGGAGTTCTGCCAGGTTCAGGCTTCTCACGGGCGTCTTTTCTCGAGTCGGCGGAAGGGCGGGGCCCACCACTGGTGGAGCGGCCTCATGCGTCATGGCGATCGGCTCGGACCCATTCTCCTTCTTCTCCCCTTCGTTCTCCTGGGGTAGTGCCGGAGGGGCTCCGAAAATAGTTCCGCATTCTTTGCAGATCTCAGTGTCTTCGGAGTTCAAGGCTCCGCATCTATCGCATCGCTTCATGTTCCAAGACCCATCCCACCAAGGGCTAATAGGATATTAAAATTACCTCAACGGGATTTTTCACCATGGCCGCAAGGACGGGGGCATCGCCCCCGCCGGATCTCACTTCATCCGGATGGTCTCAAGGTTCATGGGCGCGCGCGTTTCAACGTTGAACTTCTTGTACAGCGATGATGCCAGGTCAGCGCACTTGTGTTCCTCGCCATGGCCTATGATGATCCGCTCTGGCTTAGGGTCCAGCGAGGCGATGTAGGCCATGAGCTGCCGGCGGTCGGAGTGACCCGAGAATCCTTCAGCGGTTTCGATGTTCATCTTCATCTTGACCGTGACCGGACGCCCTCTCTCGGACAGCGTTAGCTCTTTCACACCTCTCTGAATCTTGTTCCCTATGGTCCCATCGGCCTGATAGCCGACGAACACGAGCGTGTTCTGTGGGTTGTCCGCCCAGTTCTTCAGATATTCCATCACCGGGCCCCCGTTCATCATACCGCTGGTGGAGAGCACTATGCATGACTCGATATCATGTGAGATGCGTTCTCTCATCTCCTGCGTCTCCACCCTCTTGAACAGCGGGGAGAGGAACGGATTCTGACCCATCTGGAAGATCTGCGTCCTCAGCTGGGAGTTCAGGTATTCCGGATAGGCGGTATGGATCGCCGTGGCCTCCCAGATGAGCCCATCCAGGTATATCGGAACGGATGGCAGCTTTCCTGTCCTCATCAGCTCCTCAAGGACGAGCATGACCTCCTGCGAACGTCCGACAGCGAAGACCGGGATCAAGATCTTGCCCCCCTTCTTCAGCGTGCGTTCGCAGATCTCCTTCAGGTTGTTCGCCGCATCGGTCCTGCTTGGTTGATGATCGCGGTATCCCCCATAGGTCGCCTCGATGAACAGGGTCTCGAGCCGAGGGAACTTGTTCGCGGTAGCGTTGAACAGCCAGGTCCTCTCATACTTCATGTCGCCCGTGAACACTATGTTGTACAGACCATCGCCGATATGGAAATGGCAGACCGACGATCCGAGAATGTGACCGGCGTTCTGGAACGTCAGGCGAATGTCGGGAGCGATGTCGGTGGTCTCGCCGTACTTGAGAGGTATGCAGTGTGCCACCACTTCCCTTACATGTGATGAATCGTATGGTGCCTTCTTCCCTTCCCCGAACGAGACCTTGATGTAATCCAGTTGGTTGAGGGACATCAGGTCGCGGGTAGGTGGGGTGCAGTATACCGGCCCATCATAACCATACTTGTACAGTGCTGGAAGCAGCGCGCAGTGATCGGAATGGGCGTGAGTGATGACGACGCCGTCGATACTGTCCAGGGGCAGCAGTTCGGGAGCGTTGAAGTAAGGGGTCCCTCCCTCACGGTCGGACGGATCGACACCACAGTCGATGAGGATCTTGCTCTCCCTCGTGCTGAGCAGGGTGGCTGAACGACCCACTTCTCGATAGCCCCCCAGGCCGGTGGTCCTGATCCACGTCTCTCCCTCGATCCTCTGGCGACTAAGTCGTCGGCCCACCTTCTTCAGGAACGCCTTGCGCTCATCGCTTATCTGCCTCAGATAGTTGCGGATGTCGGAGACGGTCTTGGACGGGATGGGAGGTGCACGCACGACCTTCGGCGCCCAGCCGATCTCCTTCTTGATCTCGTTGAGTATGCTGCCATGCTTTCCGATGACCATGCCTGGTGCAATGGCCTCTATGGTGACCTCGCCCGTATCATCGTCGAAATAGATGTCGGTGATCTGCGCCTCCTCCGGAATTATCTCACGGAGACGCTTTTCCACGATATCGGGATCGGCGAGTATGGAAGGGTCAGGCCGTATCGCCACCCGGCGGCGGAGCCCCTGAGCCAGCTGCCTGACGATGTCATTGTTGGATGCGAACTTGTCCATGTCCTTGGTGTAGATGACCACCACAGGACCCTCGAAATCAATGCCAGTGATATCGACATCGGAAGGCGCTAGCTTCCGTATGAGCTCTTTGGCATCTTCTATAATTCTCTCAGCGCTCATGAATTATTCCTGCTTAGACTTTTATTTTATTTATAAGAGTAAAAGGGGGATTGGGAATGGGTTTTACTTCTGGCGGACGTAACCGATCCGCAAGCCTATGGCCTCGGCCCTTTCCAGGGTCTCTTCGGCGGTGAGCTCGCGGAAGCCGTCCTTGTTGATGACGGCGACGGCATAACCATCGCCGGATGCGGAGTCACGACGCATCGCAGCATTGAGGCCGCGGATCGCCAGATCGATGGCTTCCTGCTCCTCCATGTCCTTGACATAGTGGTCCTCAAGCACACCGTAGGCGTACGGGGATCCGGAACCAGTGCTGGTATAGTCATCCCTTATGGATCCACCCGCGCTGTCGAGGGAGTATACATGGCCGCCCTGGGAGTCTATACCGCCAAGGATGAGGCCGACGTAGTAGAACCCGTAGGAGCCGCCTCCTCCGCGCATGATGTTGCTCAGCAGTGTTGCGGCAGACTTGACGGACATCTGAGTGCCCCGCTTGAGCTTGTACAGTTCCACCTCTGCCTTTATGTAGCGAACTAGGACCTGAGCATCGCCGACAAGTCCTGCGACCGTAAGGCCTAAGTTGTCATCGATCTTGAACAACTTTTGGACATCCTTGTGAGCGATGATGTTGCCCATGGTGGCCCTGTGCTCAGTGGCCATAACAACTCCATCTTTGTAAACGATCCCGATCGTGGTTGTGCCCGTCTTAAGCTCACCATTAGCCATGTGCCATCAACCCTTAAAAGCGGTTAAAAGATGATGCTTTTCGGTATCTATCGAATGAAAGCGGCCATATTTATAATTTGTCGACTTGCCATACATTCTGGATGCAAGAAGACGGCCTGAACATCATCACGCCTGTCGGCCACCGGTCAACAGGACGATGTTTCAATGATTGCATTGGCCTATATATAACTATTCTATAATCCCTCACCCTCGATCTTACCCTCTCGCCACGACCCCTTGCGATCGATCATAATCGAGGTGCCCTCCATCTTTGACATCATCAGGACCCTTCTCAATGCGAAATCCGCTCATCGAAAGGGATTTTCATAATTCGCAATGAAATATTCTTAATCGAACGTTCCTGAAACAACGAAATGATTGCAACAACTATATATCCATAGGTAGCGCTGACTCCAGACGGGACAGGTAGGGAATAAGACCGCTCTCGCATATGCACCAAGACCTAAGTCGTGTGCTCCAAAATGGAACCAAAGGCGGCCTCCCGTCAGGACTTCCCGTGCCTGCCTGTCTCACTCTTCTCACCTTATTCTAAGAACACTATCGGCGACGTGTCCGAGGAACAAGGCGGCGGCCGAACCGCCCATGGCCCCCGTGATGATGCGGAAGATATAGTTCGATTCATAATCGAAAAGCAGCTGTGCGGTGCCATCGATCACTATGGGCGCTGCCATCGCGATCACGAGGATCCATCTGAACCTTGGCTCCAGAACGATCACTGCGGCCATTCCAACGCTCAGACCAAGGAATAGACCTACATCCCTGGCACAGAAAGCCATCTGGTTTCCATTGAGCTCTAGCGACCTCTCGACCTTTGTATGACAGTTCAGGTCGCCGATCAGATACACTATCTTGGCGATGATGTTGAGGTCGTCGAAGTCGTTATCGATCGTTCCCACGCTTCCCGATAGGTCATCCAGGCTTCCGGGACCGACGGTGAACGGCGTCAGGATGACGAGCGCGGTCCAGACCGACGCGAACAGGAACATTGCCCTCTTGGCCTTCCAGGACGGTTCCTTCTCCACGGCAGCTCCAGCACTTGCAGGTGTTTTAACACTTTCCCGGGAAAAGTACCTTATCGGGAAAGGTTCTTTGGCCCTCGATGTCCACACTTCCAAAGGAACTCATCGACCTCAAGCGTTTCCACGGTCATCTAGGGCCATATGCCGTCATCGGCTATCGTATGGGAGTGATCGCCCGAGCGAGATTCCCCGAGCGCATCTATGCCCTGCTGCACAGCGGGACCCGAAGGCCCCTCTCATGCATGGCCGATGGGGTCCAGATGTCTTCCTGCTGCACGCTCGGCAAGGGAAATATCACACTGAGGGATGATGGCGAGGCCTCGGCGGAGTTCTCCGACGGTTTCGAGCATCTGCGGATAGATCTGCTGCCTGAGATACGGGCCCGCATCGACACCGAGACCACTCATGCCACCGAGGAGAAGATATCACAAGAGCTATACGAGATGCCTGACGCCTCGATATTCAAGATCACGGAAGGAGGTTCGCCTCCCTTCGGCAGATGATGGCGGCCGCTAAGCTGGATGGTAGACATCCTCGTTGAAGTTCACACTTGCACTACCTTTAACTTGGGGATCACATTGGCTGAACCATGGAAGTGCTTGCCCCTGCAGGCTCCAAGGATTCGCTGAAGGCCGCTCTTCTTGGCGGAGCCGACGCCGTATACCTCGGAGGGAAACTGTTCGGCGCTCGCAGGTTCGCTCCGAACTTCTCGGACTCAGAGATCAAGGCGGCGATAAAGGCGGCGCACGATCGAGGCGTGAAGGTATATGTCACAGTGAACACCCTGGTCAAGCAATCCGAACTATCGATCGCGTTCCCGTACATTGACAATCTCTCATCCATGGAAGCGGACGCGATCATCGTCCAGGATCGGGGCTTGATGCGCATGATAAGGGACAACTTCCCGATAGCCATCCATGCCTCGACGCAGATGGGCGTGCACTCGGTGGAAGATGCCAGGTGGGCGAGGGAGGCCGGCGCCGAGAGGGCGATCCTCGCGCGAGAGCTTGACCTGAAGGAGATAGGGCATATCACCAGGGAAGGCGGCATCGGCACCGAGGTGTTCATCCACGGGGCGCTATGCTACTGCTTCTCCGGCCAATGTCTGTTCTCGTCCATGCTGGGCGGGCGTTCGGGCAACAGGGGCATGTGCGCCCAGCCCTGCCGCAAGCGCTATTCGCTGGCAGGTGAGACATCGTTCACACTGTCCCCCGCCGACCTGTTCTGCGTGGACTCCATACCCGACCTCATGGACATAGGCGTTGGCTCGATCAAGATCGAGGGACGGCTCCGCTCCCCCACCTATGTATATCTCGCCACCAAAGCTTACAAGGCGGCGGTGGAGCGGGCGGCAAGGGGGGAGGAGGAGCTGATGACCCAGAGAGAGCGGGAACTGCTCGAGGTGGCGTTCAACAGGGGGTTCAGCCGCGGCTATCTTGGCGGTACGGACGTTATGCAGCGTGACTATGCTGAATCAAGGTGCCGGCCGCTCGGTATCGCTCAGTCCCGGGGAAGGGAGGTCTGGATCCCCACCATGTCGCTGGCGGAGGGCGACGGCATCACATTCTATAGAGGGGATGAGAAGATCGGAGGCTTCGAGGTGCGTTCGCCTATGCATCAGGGTGGCGGAACCCTTGTCCGATCCCCGTTCCGCCTCGAGCTGGGCGAATATATGGCATACAAGACGAAGGACCGCGAGTTTCCAGAGATCGAGGGGATGATATCGCGCTTCCAGCTGCCATCCGTACGTCCGATGGGCAAGGGTCGCGGCGGATACACCCTTCCAACGGTCAAGAGGGCTACCCGCAAGGCAGCGCTGTCCGCTCACATTTCCTCCCTGCGCGCCCTTCGCGCCGTACTGCCCTTCATCGATCGAGCATACTATGACATGGATGGCCACGTGGAGGATGCCAGAAAGATGTGTCTGGAGGCAGGGAAGGAGTTCGTGCTTTCATTGCCTCGAATAACCCCGAGGATACCCGAGGTGGATGCCGAGGCCGTCATGGTACATTCCCCGGGACAGGCCATGAAGTATGCCGATCGGAGGACATATGGCTCTTATTTCCTCAACCTGTTCAACTCGCTCACGACACCCGTACTGGACATGCAACAGGTCTCCGTCGAACTATCCCGCCAGGACCTGGTAGATCTGACAAGGTACGACGACAGAGCATTGGAGGTCCTGGTGTTCGGGCGCGTTGAACTGATGATCACCCGTGACCCCACATTGAAGGAGGGCACTCTGAAGGATGAGATGGGTAAAAGGTTCCCGGTGGTCCGGGATGAACATGGCTGGGCCCATATCCTCAACTCGGCCGACCTGTTCCTGCTGGACTTCATGGGAGAGATGGACCGTCTCGGGATAGATTCATACGCCCTCGACCTGCGCGGCAGACCGCCAGAGCTGTGCGCCATGGTGGCGGAAGCGTTTCACAAGAGGGACCTTGGCATGAAGAACCGCATCAAGCGGAAGTGCGGAGCCATCACTGCTGGCCACTATCTTAGAGGCGTGCAGTGACCTGTACTCCTACTGGTGAGCGCTGGCATTACCGCTCGGAGAGCATGGGGAACATGGCGCCAGGACATGGGAGGCGTCATGGCACGCGATGATGACCTTGCCTCTTGCCCGATGATGCTCACGTTCCGTCCCGCCCCTCCCGGCCGATCCTCAGCGCTTCCGCTTGCATGCGTACCATGTCGAGGCCGGAGAAGATGAAGGAAACGAATATCAGGGCGAACATCGCCCCGATGTATGCGACCTCGTTCACCGCCCTAACGAAGGAGGCGAAGTCGGCGTCGAACTGATAGTGGGCAAGGTACAGCACGATCATGATGGCCGCGACGATGTCCAGGGCGTACATGATGTACCCATGGATGCTATGCTTCACCCTTATCTGCACACAATCCTGCAGGCAGATGTCGCAGCGGCCGTCGGCAGACCTCTTCATCGGCCTGATGCGATCGTCCCTTGGGCAATACCAGTATCGCATCTCAGGCCCCGAACTTCTCCGACCTGTCAGCCTTGTCGATCAAGATCGGCATGAGGTCGACCCCCCTGATGCGGCCAAGGGCACCTCGGGAGCAGGACACCTCGTCATATGATGTCACGCCGTCCTTGATACCATCCTCCGCGTAGATCGTGAGCGGAACCGGGTCTCCTGAGTGATCGCCCTTCTCGACCGGGGTGCAATGATCGGCGGCCAGGGCGACCACGGTTCCCTGGGGGATGCCCTCCCTGATGATCTTCGCCATCGCGTCAAGGCGCTCAATGGATTCGATCTTCCTGCGTGGATCGCCATCATGGGAGTTGATGTCGGTGGCCTTGACGTTCATCAGGACGAAGTCCTTCCGTTCCAGTTCCCTCAGGGCGGCGCAGGCCTTTGCCTCCATGTCAGTGTTGACCCCGCCTGTGCAACTGGCGTTCTCTATCACCTCCAGCCCGCAAACGCGGCAGATGCCCTTGATGAGCGATACGCCCGCCACTCCCGAGGCGGACATGCCATACTTTTCCTGGAACGGTTGGATGTCCGGGAACACCCCGGCCCCGCGCGGAAGCATGATGTTCGCAGGGGGGAGCCCCTCGGCCACCCTGCGTTCGTTCACGGGGTGGTCCTTCAGCACTTCATAGGAGCGGCGGACGAACTCGTTGACGGCCTCGGCCGTTCTTGTAGCCTCCGGCCTGAGCGGTTCGGACTCGCTCACGACGCTCAATGCGTGCGGGTCGGCGTCGGTGACATAGGGAGATAGCCCAGGCCCTTTCAGTATGAGGACCGCGCGATGCTCGGTCGCCTCCTTCACGACGGCTGTCACGTCACCGATGCTCATACCGTCAAGGGTTCTCGCCAGCTCGGTGGTGTCTGGCGCATTGATGCGCCCGGCCCGTCGGTCCGTGACGTTCATCCTATCGTCCACGGTGGCGAAGTTACAACGGAACGCAACATCCCCTGCCTTTCCCACCAGGCCCACCCCCGCCGCCTCGAAGGGGCCTCGGCCGGTGTACACTTCGAAAGGATCATAACCCAGTATCGCCAGATGGGAGGTGTCGGAACCGGGGCGAACGCCCGGAGCGATGACATCCATGATGCCAGAAGTCCCATTCGCGGCGAACCAATCGATATTCGGCTTATTAGCACACTGCAGCGGGGTCTTGTAGCCAAGACTCTTCACGGCGCGGTCGCCCAGACCATCCATGATGATGACAAGGATCTTTCTCCCATCGTCCATCGTATCGACGGACATTATGAAAGATAATATAAAAAAAGGTGCAGACGCTCAGGCGGTCTGCCGGGACCACACGTCCTCCGGAAGCGAATCGTAAAGGCCGATCTCGACGGCCGATTCATCCCTTCGAGGCCTGGCGTACTCCAGGATCTTTGGCACGTTCAGCGCCCAGTAGAATACCCTCCACATCCTTCCATTGGGCAAGACGACCTCTTCCCAGTGGGTGCTCAGCAACTCGACGTCCTGCAGGAAGTAGAACATCCTCCGGTCATCCTGGTCAAGGACGTTGTCTATGATCTCGTCATCGTACCCAAAATAGTTGAGCACCCTGAGCGAGATGTCATCGGAGATCTCCCTGGTCACGCCCATCTTGTTCATGATGGCTCGCGACAAAATTTCAAATGTAATAGCGGTGTTCTCTTGGCTCATTCTCATCCTCCATTATAATTCGTTTGTCCTTCTATAAGAAGGTTACTATTATCGGTTCCGAACATATGTAATGTTTGATGCTATTGTGAGGGATGAGGATAAAATACTATTCTCTTAATTGATAGTAATAAGAGGTTTCATAGGAGGATGTTTCCATCCTTCATTATCTGTCGACCGTCCACCCATACGGATGGCTCCTTCACAAGGCAGTCCTGATGGATGAATGCCTTGGCATCGTTGTCATAGTTCATGCCGATGGCGAAATGAACGGTCTTCCCGACCTTCTCATCCTCCAGCATGTTTCCCACCATCCGCGCTGCATAGTTGATGCCGATCCCCATCTCGCCTAGGTTGCGGGCATTGCGCTCCATCTCGGCGTTCCCGATCTCCCTCGCCTTCATCTCTCCCAGCTTGATGACCTCCAGCAACTTCGCAGCTGTCGTGTCCCCCGTCACTTCGGTCACGAACCCATCTTTGAAGACGACCCTGACCGGCACCTCGGGTATGGGGGAGGACGTGATCAGGTCCATGGTCCCGTCGAAGCAGATCACTCCCTCCGCCGTTCCGTTGGCAGGCGATATGAAGGCCTCTCCGGCGGGCAGATTGCCGCCCGAGCCCGGCGCGCTCATGTCCCCATCGTCAAGCTTCGCCTCTCTCCCCTTGATCGAGAACGTCACATCGGTGCCGGCGGGAGCTGTGACCCGAACGCTCTCTCCGGAGTCGAGAACCTCCTTCAGCTTCCCAGCGATCGATCGCATCTCGGCATAGTCGACCGCCACGGTGCGTTCGAAGGTGTCCTTGGTGACCCCCGGAGACCAGAAGCCGCGTATGCGCCGGTCTCCATGCATCAAGCGATGGAAGATGTGTTCGTACTTTTGTCCATCTTTTCCGACGTAGCCCACGTGAACGCCGTAGGGATCCTTCCCCATCTTAAATGAAGATATGGATATGATGATGTCCGGGGCGGCTTCCATGGCCTTTAGGACCACGTTCTCGGCATAGTCCACGGAGGTCTTGGACTCCTGGACCATGATGACGGGCTTTCCCCCCATGGCCTTCGTCGCATCGAACAACGCCCTCGATATCTCGAAGGAATCGGGATTCTCGAAGTTGGTCAATATCAGAACTTCCTCGCCTGACCTCAGGCCTAGACAATCTCGCATGGCGACGGTGGCCGCCTCATTGAGCCTTGACATCGGGATCAGCCCTATCTCACATCAAGAACCCCATTTGAGGCATTTGAACTTTTAGCGGCGCTTGGTGTCGAGATGGATGATAAGGCGGTCGAGACGACCCATGTCGAGAAAGGATGTCGTTAAAAGGGTTGGTTAAGGGGTTTTATAAAAAGGGTTGGCAAGGTTCAGTACCTGCGTTCGCGGGCTGGCCTGTGCTTCTGGTAGCATTCCCTGCAGTAGACCGGCCTGCCCTCGGTTGGCTTGAAAGGAACAGTGGTCTCAGCTCCGCAATCGGAGCAAGTCGCTGGGTGCATCTCGCGCGGCTCGTCGCGCCTATATCCGCCTCTTCTCTCGTTCATTACGATTACCTATTGGTTGGTTCCACGGATCCTATCCGTGTATACTTTCTCCAATTCATTACCAGGTATAAAATAACGCGTACCGATCGATACCAGCCGGTCCACCCATCTAGATGCTGGCCTGGAACTGGATCGGTTAGATGCCTCAATTAACATATAATCATCTTGACAATGACGTATCATGGTCAAGCTGACGTCCGAAATGATAGAGATGATCAAGGCCACCAGGGTGATGCCTCTTGCCACTGCTTCTGCCGACGGCGAGCCCAACGTCGTCCCCGTCGGGGTCCTGTACGTGATGGATCCCGAGACCCTGTGGATAGGCAACCAGTTCATGAAGGCCACGGAGAAGAACCTCCGAGAGAACCCGCGTGCTTGCATCTACGTATGGGGCCCACAGACCAAGGGCTGCCTGAAGATCAAGGGCGATGTCACATTGGTCAACGAGGGTCCGGATTACGAGAACATGAAGCAGAAGGTCATGGAGGACAAGAAGCTGGTGTGCAATCAGCTCATCGTGATGAAGGTGACCGGGGTCTACGACTGCAAGTCCGGCCCCGATGCAGGCGCCAAGATCCTTTGATGACCTCGCTCGTCACTCGAACCAACGGCCGATACCTTTGGATCGGCCATCAAACCCATCCATCCATCTAGATCAGTCCAAGGCCAAGGAGCACATGGACGACGATGATGATGTAGAACGCCGAAAGCAGGCTCACATGCACCGTCTGGTTCGTCCTGGACGTATACCATCCTTTTGACCCCAACCTTGAAGCGGCGAACCTCTGCATCATGCCGGTCGCTACCAGGAGCACCATGGTGATGAAGAGGGCGATGCCTTCCCCCAGAACGGGATAGGACTGGGGAGGCCGGCTCAGCTGGCTGGCGATATGCAGTGTGATGAGCAGGAAGGCCAGTAGGAAGCCGAACGAATGAATGTCGAGCAGCAACTTCGCACGTTTGGGCCAAGCACGCTTCAGGAAATGATATGCCGGCGCATAGATCGCCACGAACAGCGCTCCGATCCAACCTGCCCAATGAGCGAGACGGTAAGGGCCGATGAACGTGCCGAGACTGACCATGTCGGCCAAGATTGCAGCCGCTAGCACCGCTGTCAGGAGAAGGATGACGATGGCGAGAGCGGACCTCCACCTCATCGTACCTAACTGCCAGGTCTCGATATATATGATAGGCGTTCTCGCATCGTCCCCCCGTTCATGAAACGCTTTTCTAGATCATAGCGGAGCCACCGCTATGGCATCGATCTCCAAGAGGGCCTCTGGACGGGCCAGGCCGGCAACGTAGGCGGCCGTGACCGTGGGGGGATTGCTCCTATTGCCCCAGGCGCGCAGATACGCCTCATAGGCCGGCTCGAGGGGTTGGCCCTGGACGATGAAGATGGTGAATTTGACCACGTGCTCCAGATCGGCGTCGACCGCATGGAGGGCAACCCTGAGGTTCCTCATTATCTGCTCGGCCTGCTTTCCAATGTCCCCGATCCCAACGATGTTCCCGACCCTGTCCACCGCGTTCTGCCCGCTGATGTAAATGGTCCTGGCGGGCTCGGTGACCTCCACCACCTGAGAGTATGCTGGACTTCTCTGGAGGGTGTCGGGATTTACATGCCGAACATTCTCTAGAAGCATCTCGCTCCTTGAAGTCATATCGATCGCTATTTCTTGGTCTCCGCCCATATTTCAAAGTGTTTGACATGACCTGGTAACACCGTCACATGTCGCCTGAGATCTCGTAGATCACGGGCAGGTGACAGGATTCCTGGCCGTTGACCGTTCGCCCCGCAAACATCTCCGGTGGCGAAGTCTGGTCGTACAGCTAATCGTTCATTGAAAAGAGGAAAGGGTTTGGCCGTGGTGGAGACTATCGTTCTCCTTCCTTGATGAGCCTATTATACTGCTCCTCGCCGAGGCACTCCTTGGCATGTTTGCACCATCTCACGCAGCCGGATATCTCGTTGTAGATGGTGAAGCCACAGTTATCACAAGCTACCTTGACATCGCTCGAGAACACCTCGACATCTTGGCCACATTCGGGACACTTCCTGATCGATAGCGTCGGAGTACGAAGGTTGGCAGAACCGGGACATCCGCTGAACAATTTCAACCCTTGTCCTTGTATTCCTTCAGCAATGCTTCGCCATATTCCTTCGACTTGCTGGAGGGAACATAGTTCGATTTCTTCACTCTCTTCAACAGCTCTTCAATGGTGGCGGCATCATCGGAAAGGCCCAACCCCCTCACCTCGGAGATGATCTCATCTATCCCATCGATGCCGATGAGCTTCCCATCTATCTCGATCTGCTTGGTAGTGATCTTCGCCGGAGAGATGCCACCGCAGATGGTGCAGTAGCTGCCTTCCTTGTCTTCAGAGCCCATGTTCAATCCCTTATCATCGTGAGCATCATCTTGAACCTGGTGATGGCGCTCAGGGCATGCGGCTTATTGGCCGGGAGGATGATGGATTCTCCCTCCTTTAGCTGAAAGGTCTCACCAGCCACCCATATCTCGCTTCTTCCATCGAGGATGGTCACGAGCGCATCGTAAGGTGCGGTATGTTCGGATAGCCCCTCGCCCTCGTCGAACGAGAACACGGTGATGGTCCCCACCTTCTTGTTGATGAGCATCCTGCTCGCCACGGTACCTTCCTGATATGAGATGAGGTCCTGGAGCCTGAACACCTTGGCGCTCAGGTCTTCCTTCTTCCCCTGTTTACCTTCATTGTCGTGATCGCTCATGTTCCATTACCGTCTTGCAAATCGCAGTGAACACATTATTATCTTTCCACTGAAACCATGTCCTCCAAGGCGTCATGTAGGTTAGCCATGACATCGATCCTGGAATGTTTAGCATTCGAGTAACGATCATCGTTCCACATCACGTTTCAACGAACATTAACGTTCCAACGCTTGCTGGCAATGTTAGCCTTCCTTAGCCTTCCTTGCCCGGCGCGATACCAATATTGATATCGATTTGTTAAAATACATAGATATTAATGTCTGATAGGGCAGGGTGGATCCAAGTCCTCTGTTCAATCTTCTCTTCATCTGCCCGCCCACCCCCCGATACCTATAGTTCGACAATTAAATTCTTTTAGAAATCTTTTTTATATTCCCAACATTATCAAGCCCAGTGGGGATGGCCTCGAAGGAGAATGAGTATGATGAGGAAGAGGCATTGGAGAGACCGTAAGGGCGTGTCGCCGGTCATAGCGACAATCCTTATGGTCGCAATCACCGTCGTACTTGCTGCGGTGTTGTACGTGATGGTCATGGGTCTTGGTGGCGATACTGCCGTCACACCCACTGGACAGGTAACCAATGTTGAAGAGATCACGATCGAGGATGTGGAAGTATACAAGCTGACCCTTAGCGTGTTCAGTCCAAGCACGAAGTTCAGCAATCTAAATGTCGGCGGCCTCGCCGCCGGCCCACTCGCTCTGACCGAATATAAGGGCGGCGGCCTTGTAGCAGGGACCGTCTACTTCGTCGACAACACCGGGGACGGAACGGTAAGCCAGGGCGACTATCTCTACATACTCAAGCAGGATGTAGGGAATGACAAGGTCGTGAGCATCCTGTACATGCCCTCTGGTGGGGTTATAGTCGAAAAGGACCTTTCATCCTCCTGATGAAAAGGTCGACCTAACCCCTTCAAAAACCACTTTTCAAAGGCCATTTCTATGGGCGGACATCGTACTTTTTTGTCAGGCATCAATGCCCTGAACATCATGCATCTGGCCGCTGGCCTTGCAGTGATCGATGAAATGGCAGTGGTGCAGGGGGTGCGATTTGAACGCACGGACCACTAAGGACAGGATCCTAAGTCCTGCGCCGTTGGCCAAGCTTGGCTACCCCTGCTCTGCCAGATGATACTCGGTTCGGTATTTGAGCGTTGCCACGCATGACAGGGTGATGGGTCTGTCCTCAGTGGCCTGAGTTACTTTAGGCAAGTGCACTTAGCATGGAATGACCTTCGTCTCATCTATCTGGCCCATTCGTTCACCACCGACCGGGAATCTGATAGGCTTTCCTCTTCGTCGGCATCCGATGAAAGAGCCCGTTCAGACGACGTGACGTACGCTCCACCGATAAACCGTCATTCCATAGTTCACGTCGAAGGTGTCTACTCGACGGTGGGATCTCTCTGCAGCATCCCGAAGGCGTTCCCTTCGGTGTCCTCGGCGAAGGCCACGTATCCTAGCCCTTTCACCGACCCCTTCGGTATGAGCACCTTCCCTCCGGCCTGCCTCACCTCCTCCAGCTGTTCATCGATGGAGTCTACTGCGACCGTGTTGACGACCGATTTGAAGTTCTTGTTATCGTGGATCGCGCCATTTATCCCGGGTTCATCGTTCTCCCCCGTCATCACAAGCCAGTAGTCGATAGGACCTTCCCACTTGTCGATCTTCCAGCCGAACACCTTCTTGTAGAACTCCACCGCCCTCTCTGGATCCTCTGCAGGGATCTCGAAATGAATGACCCTTGGCATGCTGCCCATCGCCCCGTACCGTTCGATGTACAGAGATTGGTCGGAGCGGTCAAATCGTTTTCCCCCCAGGCGAGTGAATGCGGGGAGTTCGAACCGACACATCATTGAGGTCTATCAGGGACCCTGCATAAGCGATGCCCAGTGCGCAAGACGGACACCTGGGCCAATGCCCTGATAGGGATCAACCCTTGCGGGACCGCCTCTCCAGCTCATTGCTCAGGAAGTCCCTCATCGCATTGATGGCGTTCTCCCTGCTTTGAGGATACGATTTAACCTTCCCGCGGACCGATATGACGTCGTCGCCCCTTCCCAATACGATGCGCCCCTGGTACGCCTCCTGTTTGTCCAACCGGAGGAAGAACATCGATTCCTCATCGACCCTAAGCTCCAGCGTATCCAGGAGCTTCCGGACGTCATTCGTGTCGAGGGACGCGAAGAAGTCACGTATCTCCCTGGAACGGGTTATCTTGGCCTCCATCACCGTGATCGGGTTGCCGTGATAGCCCTCGCTCCGACTCCTCTCGACATCATCGGCCCCTGATGCGAACCTTAGCGCCTGCTCCACTCTTTCATCATCCTCAGTGGCGTGAGCGAACGTCCTGAAGGAAAGGCTGGCAATATCCATCGCATCCACGATGCATCGGTGCAATAATTATCCTTTCTCATTGGAAAAATCGCATACCTTAAATAATTCCTCCTCAAGTGGTAACGTTCCAGCATACGTTCTGATGTGGGGATCAGGACGGATAGGGGGGAAGGTCATTTGATAGAGATCAGATTCCACGGGAGAGGAGGACAAGGGGCGGTGCTGGCCTCGGAGATCTTGGCCAGGGCCGCCATCATGGAGGGGTTGAGCGCCTCCGCGTTTCCATTCTTCGGCGTCGAGCGTAAAGGTTCTCCGGTTACGGCGTTCTGTCGTATCGATCGACGCCCCATCCGGCTTCATACGGGCATATACGAACCCGACCACGTGGTTGTCCTGGATCAAGCGCTGATACGCCTGACCGACGTCCTGTCGGGCCTGAAGGAGGACGGGACGGTCCTGGTGAACTCCCCGCATAAGGCGGAGGAACTGGGGCTGCCCACCGATCGTCGGCTGGCGACCGTGGATGCGACATCCATCGCCCTGACGCATCATCTAGGGTCTCCCTCGGCGCCGATAGTCAACACCGCCATCCTTGGAGGCCTGGCCAGGCAGTGCGACATCATCCCCATCGATGCCGTGTTGGACGCCATAAGATACATGGCGCCGGCCAGGAAGGAGGAGAACGCCCAAGCGGCCCTCGAGACCTACGAGCGGGGGGTGAGATGAACGTATAGGACATATCGCGACCTGCCTCCCGTCCAGGTGACCACGCGGACGACGGAGGATATGCACACCGGTACGTGGAGGACCTTCAGGCCCGTCATCGATGCGGAGAAGTGCGTGCTGTGCTACTCTTGCTGGAAGTTCTGCCCGGACCTCAGCATGATCGTGCGAGAGGAGGGCGACTACCCGTCGGTGGACCTGCTTCATTGCAAGGGCTGTGGTATATGCGCCAACGAATGCCGCCCCGGCGCCATCACGATGGAGAGGGAGCCGCTATGATAGACGCCATCACCGCCAATCATGCCGCCGCCCTCGCCGCCAAGCTCGCCCGGGTGGAGGTCGCCGCCGTATATCCGATCACTCCGCAGACCACGATCTCGGAGAAGTTGGCCGAGATGGTGTCACGCGGGGAGCTGAACGCCCGCTTCCTACTGATGGAGAGCGAGCATTCGGCCATGTCCGCCCTGATAGGGGCATCATACGTTGGAGCGAGGACCTTCACGGCGACATCGTCCCACGGGCTCGCCCTCATGCATGAGGTACTCATGTGGGCGTCTGGCGTCAGGCGCCCCATAGTCATGCCCGTGGCGGCCCGCACCATAGGCGGGCCGTGGAACATATGGGGTGAACATATGGACGTCATCGCCGAGCGGGACGTGGGCTGGATGCAGTTCTTCTGCGAGAACAACCAGGAGGTGTTGGACACCGTCCTCATGGCCTACCGGGTAGCGGAGGATCCCTCGGTCATGCTACCGGCCATGGTGGTGGTCGACGGATTCATCCTCACCCATACCGTGGATGCAGTCGACATTCCCGACCAGAGATTGGTGGACGAGTATCTCCCCCGGTTCGATCCCCCGGTGAAACTGGACATGGAAAGACCTGCTCGCCTCGGCGGCTTGATAATGCCGGATTGGTGGATGGAGTTCCGCTACCGCATCGCAGCGGACATGGAGGGTGCGAAGGAGCGGATCAAACAGGCGGACAAGGAGTTCAGCAGGATCTTCGGGCGAGGCTATGGCGGCCTGGTCGAAGAGTATGGGACCGAAGACGCGGACGCCGTTCTCGTCGTCGCCGGCTCGGCCGCTGGAACGGCCAAGGAGGTCGCGGATCGTCTCCGGGAGGAGGGCGCCAGGGTCGGGGTGGCGCGCATCCGGGTCTTCAGACCGTTCCCGTCGGAGGAGATCTCAAGGCTGGGCTCCAGGAAGATGGTCGGGGTTTTCGATCGAAGCTATACCTTTGGCGATGGGGGGGCGATGTTCAATGAGGTCCGGTCCGCCCTGCACGGTACGGACAGCATCGTGAAGAACTACATCGGGGGGCTGGGCGGAAGGGACGTGACGGCCGCGCATATGGAATGGATCTTCCGTGACATGCTGGAGGTGGCCGAGCGCGGCCTGGACAGGAAGGTCGAATGGGTCGGTCTGAAGGACGGTTCCGGGAGGTGGTGAGATGTCGGACGGCGAAAGGAAGGGAAGGTTCACCATACCTCATGAGGAGCTCATGTATCCGGGACATAGCGCCTGCCCCGGTTGCGGCGAACCCATAGCGATGCGCATGCTGCTCAAGGCGCTGGGGCCGAGGACGGTGATCAACATCCCGGCAGGCTGCTGCGCCGTCATACCTGGAGTGTGGCCTCGATACTCGCTCCGGGTGCCGATGATCGACCATGCCTTCGAATGCACAGGCGCCACCTCTTCAGGCATACGCGCCGCGCTGGACGTCAAAGGGCTCGACGATGTGACGGTGGTCGGCTGGGCCGGGGACGGCGGCACGGTGGACATCGGACTGCAGTCGTTGTCAGGGGCCGTCGACAGGGGCACAGACTTCCTGTACGTGATGTACGACAACGAGGCATACATGAACACCGGGGTGCAGTGTTCGGGGGCCACCCCGTGCGGTGCGTGGACGACCACCACGCCCGCCGGCAAGGAGATGGCATGCCGCAGGGGAAAGAAACGCATCCTCGAGATGATGGTCGAGAACGGTATCGTGTACGGCGCCACGGCAAACATCGCATACCCCGAGGACCTGATCGAGCGGGTCAGGACGGCCAAGTCCATACGAGGGCCCAAGTTCCTGCACATACTATCGCCATGCCCTTCCGGCTGGAGGATGGACCCCTCCAAGACCATCGAGGCCGCCTCCCTCGCCACCCGCACCGGCATGTTCCCCCTCTACGAATATCGGGATGGCCAGTATCGTTTCACCAAAGAGATTAAAAACCTGAAGCCGGTTGAGCACTATCTTCGCCTCCAGGGGCGTTTCAAGCACCTCACTCCGGCGCAGGTCGCCGAGATACAGGATCTCATCGTCGGTGAGCTGGAAGTGCTGAAGGCCAAGGTGGAGGCGGGTAGGAAGTGAAGAGTTGGAAAGGCTGCTGGCAGACAGCGGGAGACTTCTATTACTGGGCAACGAAGCCATCGCCCGAGGGCTGATAGAGGCCGGCGTGGGACTGGCAGCGACCTATCCGGGGACCCCGTCCTCGGAGGTCGGAAAGGTGCTGGAGAACATCGCCGCCACGGCGGGGATGTACTTCGAGTACTCGGTCAATGAGAAGGTGGCCCTGGAAGTGGCCGGAGCGGCCGCCATATCCGGCGTTCGGTCGTTCGCGTTCATGAAGCATGTAGGACTGAACGTTGCCAGCGACGCCCTCATGACGCTCGCCTACACGGGCGTGAGGGCGGGCATGGTGGTGATGACGGCCGACGACCCTTCATGCCACAGCTCCCAGAGCGAGCAAGATAACCGTTACTATGCGAAGCTGGGCCTCCTGCCGATGCTGGAGCCTTCCAGCCCCGCCGAGGCTCGCGACATGGTGCTCGAAGCGTACCGCCTCTCCGAACTCCTATCCGTTCCGGTCCTGTTGAGGACCACCACTCGTGTGAACCATGCCCGCGGGGCAGTGGACCTTCACAAGCCGCCCCGCCCGGTGGCGAAAGGCGTTTTCGAGAAGGATCCCAGGAGGTTCGTTACCGTCCCGGCAAATGCAAGGGCGCTTCGCGTGGAGCAGCTGAAACGCATGGAGCACGCCCTCAAGCTCTCCGAGAGCTCCTTGCTGAACTGCGTGTTCGGCACGAGCTCCAGGATAGGGGTGATCGCAAGCGGCGTCGCGTACACCTATGCACGCGAATGGCTCAAGGACGTGGAGATACTGAAGCTGGGGTTCACCAATCCCGTACCGGAGGAGAAGGTCCGCAGGTTCCTGGCCGGCAAGGAGCGCGTGGTCATCCTTGAGGAGCTGGAGCCTTACCTGGAGGATGAGGTACGCCGCATCGCGCAGCAACATCACATCAACGTCGAGATACTGGGCAAGCGCACAGGCCATCTGCCCCGCGCTTTCGAGTACTCCCCCGACCTCATCCTCTCGCTCAAGGACATCCTGCCCGTGAGGCCTGAAAGCACCCCGGCCGAGCAGCCCGACCTTCCTCTGCCGCCCCGCCCTCCGGTGCTGTGCGCCGGATGCCCTCATCGCGCCACATATTATGCGGCAAAGAAGGCCGTGGGGTCCAAGGGCGCCATCTATTCCACCGACATCGGCTGCTACACCCTCGGCGTCCAGCCGCCCATGCAGTGTGCCGATCTCACCCTATGCATGGGATCGAGCGTAGGCGCGGCTGGCGGGTTCTCACAGGTCACCGATCAGAACGTCATCGCGTTCATCGGCGATTCCACGTTCTTCCATGCCGGCATACCTCCGCTCATCAACGCCGTCTACAACGACCACAAGTTCGTTCTGGTCATTCTCGACAACCGTACGACCGCCATGACGGGGCACCAGCCCAATCCTGGCGTGGGAAGGGAGCATGGAGGGGTTGAGACCCCGTCCATCCCGCTTGAGCCCATCGTCAGGGCATGCGGGGTCGAGAACGTGAGGACGGTCGACCCCTACGATCTCGAGACGACGACCGAAGCCATCAAGGAAGCGGTCGAGAGCGGTTCCTTGTCCGTCATCATCGCCGAGCATCCCTGCCCGCTTGCGGAGCGCAAGGAGGGGAAGCTCAAGCGATCGACCTACGGGATCGATCGGGACAGATGCGTCAGGTGCTACACCTGCGTCTCCCGACTGTCATGTCCCGCCATCAGCAAGGACGGGAAGGACGTCAGGATCGATGTGACCATGTGTATCGGATGCGGGATATGTGCGCAGGTCTGCCCCAAGGACGCCATAGGGGTGAGGGAATGAAGTACAACATACAGCTGGTGGGCGTGGGCGGCCAAGGAGTGCTGCTGGCATCCACGGTCCTGGGCAACGCCGCGGTGGCGGATGGCCTGGAGGTGGCGATGTCGGAAGTGCATGGGATGGCGCAGCGGGGCGGCAGCGTGCAGTGCTCGGTGCGCATGGGTCAGGACATCCTCTCTCCCTTGATACCGAAGGGGGGCGCGGACCTCCTCCTGGGCTTCGAACCGGCCGAAACGCTGCGGAACGTGACCTCGGTAGATCGGGACAGCTGGATCATCACCAACACCTCGCCAGTCATCCCCATCAGCGTCTCCATCGGTCAGGGAGGATATCCCCCGCTCGACGACATCCTTGCCGCCCTCCGTTCCGTCAACGACCATGTGGTGGCGGTGGATGCCACGGCCAGGGCGGTCGAGGCTGGAAGGGCCATCACCGCCAATGCCGTGCTCATCGGCGCAATGACCGCCGTGAAAGGCTTCCCCTTATCGAAGCAGCGCGTACTGGACGCATTGCTGGAGGCCGTGCCGGCCAAGGCCAAGGACGTCAACGTAAGGGCGTTCGAGCTGGGGTATGAGGAGGTGAGGGGCGAATGACCCTCACTCTATCGGCGTCACCAGCTGCCTTCCGTAGCCGATGACAACCTTTCCATAGCCGCGCAGCTCCTCGTCCAGTCGAGGATCTCCGGTATCCACCCGCAATCTCTTCGTGTCCCTCATCTTCATAGGCGTGGCCACGACGATGACGTTCCGCAACCCCACGCGCCGTATGATGCGGGGGGAGATCTGCTGGTTCCCCCGACCGAAGATGAATCCTTGAGCGCCTATCGGCGTGACGATTATCCTCGCCCCCCCTTCCTTCTCCAGAAGATCGAGAAGCTCCCTCTCGTCCGCATCCTTGGCTACCTGGACGCCATCCTTGAACGCATCGACCCCCAGCAACGTCTTGTCGATGCCCAGCTCCTTCCCTATGGCGCCCATCGTGGTCCCCGGTCCAAGGATGTATAGTGTACCGGGCCGAACGTTCTCGGCGATGTAGCGCGCGATCGCCTCCTTATGCTCGTCATCGGTGCCGCCGCCCACCACCAGCTTGAACGGCTGGATCAGGCCCGGGTCCTCGGGAGTCCTCATATGGCCGTACAGGCGGGCGCTGAGCCGCCCTTCGCGGAACTCGGCCTCGTCTATGTCCATGACCTCGGCCATCCTGGAGGGCAGCCCCTCCACCCGCAGCCGTCTCAGCAGGAGGCCGGCATCCCGCGGCGTGTTCGCGAACACGCCCGAATGCATCTTGACCCCCGACGGCACGCCGATGACCGGGACGGCATCGCCGATGGCGTCCATCACATCCCGGGCAGTCCCGTCTCCCCCTGTGAACATCAAGACATCGATGCCCGAGTCCATGAGCGACCTGGCCGCCCTTTGGGTATCCTCCTTCGTGGTCGGCCCCCTTGGAGTGTAAGTGATGATCATGCCCTTGGCGAGTTCCTTCAGCACGTCCTCGCCCATCCCACCGCCGGCGGTGTAGAACTCGTATGCATCCAGGTCCCCTGCGGACCTAAGGGCCTCGACCGTCCGTCTGGCCGCCATGGGGGCGGCGCCGCGGCGGATGGCTTCCTCCAGTATCTCGGTGGAATCGGTGCCCTTCAGGCCCACGGATCCGCCCATTCCAGCTATGGGATTGATGAGGAGACCGACCTTCATCGTTCAAGGGATGATCGAGTTGGAAGTTAATGTTTGGCAAAAAAAGGGTCGGAGGGGGGCGGGAGGAGCACCCTCCACGCCCATTCCCTCAGCGAGTGTAGAGTTGAGGTGCGATGCTCGGTATAAAAGGCATCTCCATGTCGGCAGCCACCGATTTGGCCCGGAGAACCTCCGGAACCGCCATGGGGGCAGGCTTGGACGTTCGACCCATGTCCATCTCCATAAGCGCTTCCGATACCTCGTAGCGTATCTGATCCTGCAGCTCTCGAACGATCCTTTCGCTCAGTGAGCTGATGATGCTGCTGATGGAGCGGTCGATCACTCCGAAGCTTTCGGAGATGGTGCAGTCGCCGACAAGATCGAGCAGGTGATCGTTCTCGAGGACGATGACGTTGGGGGTCGCCTGCTTCAACCTGCGGACTCCCTCCTTGGCGACCTCCCTGCGGCCGCCCTCATGAGAGAACGGGTAGATGGCGATGGCAAAGGTGATCACGTCGAGGNNCGCGAGCGATGTCGGCGACCACTGGAGCGGCCCCTGTACCGGTCCCGCCGCCCATTCCGGCAACGATGAACACTATATCGCTGTCCTTGAGGACCTTGGATATGACGCCGCGAGCAAGTTCAGCACAAGTCTCCCCTACATCGGGGAATCCGTTCGCGCTCTTGCCGAAGGTAACATCGGTGCCTATCTGGATCTTTGTGTGAACATCGATCTCCTGCAACTTCGTCTCATCGGTGTTGATAGCCACCGTGTGAACGTTCTTGTTGCTCCAATATAGGCTGTTCACTATGTTGTTACCTGCACCTCCGCACCCGACGACGGATATCTTCGGATCCATGAGGCTCTTGCTCAGGTCCGAGATTATCTGCTCCATTCCAATGCCCTGCATCATCATCCCCTACCCAGATCGTTTGCGCTGAAGACGTTTGTGAGTAAGACAGTGCATCCCATCCCTATCGGCCTGGCCTTACACAGGCCGACAGAGCCTTCTTTACCTGTCCAACACCTCGATGGTTCGTACGGATTCCGCCTGCTGACGCAGGATTCTTTCCTTGACCTCCTTGGTGATGAACTTCTCCCGCAGGCATTCGACCACCGCGTCCTCCATGGAGTTGTAAACCCCTGCCCGTATGAAGTCCTTGATGGTCATGTATGCCAGGGCGGGCACCTCGACCGTCACAGCAGTCTCCTTGGAGGACTGTGTGGTCATATCGATGTCCTTCGATGCCCCGTTCTGTTCTATGAAGGCACGTATGGCGAGACGAGCCAGGTGCGACCTGTTGGAGTACTCGGGGTGATCCTTTAGGAAGCTATCAAGCATCCGAAGGTCATCCGGCTCAAGCCGCAACGAGATTCTCTCTCCATCCATTGTACATCCCTTGCTCGAGGCGGTATGTGTGTAATGTCATACAATGTATTTAAAAATATGTCATTTGTCATATATTGTCATATCTATTTCGATTCCAATAGATTGATCAGGCCAGATATGTATCCGCCAGCATAGTTTAATATTGATGCTTCCCCCTCGGACCAATGTCGGACCCTGCATGTCATACGGGCCGAGCATGCTCGTTATGACAACGAGACACATGCATTCCAAGAGGCATGATGGGGTTCCACGCCCCTCGGCGAAAACATCCTATTAATATCATTAATCATTACCGAGGCATTCAAGGTGTGCAAATGTCGACTTGGACAACAGAGATAGAGGCCAAGTGGCAGGCGAAATGGTACGCCGCCAAGATCAATGAGGCAGAGAGAGACAACCGTCCCAAGTTCATGATCATATTTGCATACCCAGGTTTGACTGGTTATCTTCACGTCGGCCATATGCGCGGCTACACCTATGTCGATGCCATCGGTCGATACAAGCGCATGTGCGGGTTCAACGTGATGTTCCCCCTGGGAACCCATGCCACGGGCAACGGCGCGATATCGCTGGCGAAGCGCATCAAGGCGCACGACCCGAAGACGATCGAATACCTTATCGCCAACGGCTGCCCGGAGGACATGATCCCCAACCTGACCGAGCCGATGGATGTGGTCAACTTCTTCAATCAGGTGTATCAGGACCAGTATTGGCGCCGCTTCGGCTTCCTGGCCGACTGGCGGAGGTTCACCAGCACCACTAATCCCGATTACCAGATGTTCATTCAATGGCAGTTCCGCAAGCTGAACGACGCTGGACTTCTTATCCAGAAGCCATACTTCGCCCCGGCCTGCGTCGAGTGCGGTCCTGTGGCCATCGACGCGTCCGAGACGGACCTCTCCAAGGGCGGCAGCGCGGAGACCACTGAATACACGCTTCTCAAGTTCAAATACGGAGACATGTTTTTGGTCGCCGCGACCCTCCGTCCCGAGACGGTATATGGGCAGACAAACTTCTGGGTGAACCCTGATGTTGAATATGTCAAGGTCCGCCGCGGTGATGAGACATGGGTCATCAGCCGGCCGTCCTATGAGAAGATGATCTATCAGAAGGATGGCCTGGAGCTCATCGGAACGGTGAAGGGCAGCGAACTCGTCGGGAAGGAGGCCGTGGCGCCCGTCATACACCGTCCCATCCCGGTGCTGCCAGCGACATTCGCCAAGCCAGAGGTGGGAACCGGTCTCGTCACCTCGGTGCCGTCGGACGCCCCGGACGACTGGATGGCGCTATTGCTGCTGCAAAGGGACGAACAGGCCATGGCTCGCTATGGCCTCGACCCCGAGAAGGTCAGGGCCATCAAGCCCATCCCGATCATCAACACCAAGGGATATGGTCCGATGCCTGCCGTGGAGATGATCGAGAGGATGGGCATCACCGAAGGGGACGATCCCCGGCTGAACGAGGCCAAGAAGCAGATTTACAAGGATGGCTTTCACACCGGTCGCATGAACGAGACATGCGCGGAGTTCGCCGGCCTTCGCGTGGATGAGGCGAAGGAACTCATAAAGAAGATGATGATCGAGAACGGCGAGGCCGAGGTGTTCTATGACCTGTCCGAGGAGGTCGTGTGCCGCTGCGGGAAGCCCGTGGTCATCAAGAAGGTCCCCGATCAGTGGTTCATCGACTATGGCAACGTAGCCCTGACGGAAGCCACCAAGGCTCATTGCAAGACCATGCACATCATCCCGCCGGAGTTCTACACCAACGTCCAAGGCATCCTGGACTGGTTCCGTGAGAGGGCATGCGTCCGTCAGGGTAACTGGCTGGGGACGCCGTTCCCGTTCGACCCCAAGTGGATCATCGAGGCCATCTCCGACTCCACGCTATATCCCATCTATTACACCATATCGAACTATTGCAACTCCGGCCAGATAAGGCCGGAGCAGCTGACCGAGGAGTTCTTCGACCTGGTCTTCCTGGGGAAGGGCGCAGTTCCGGACGTCGCGGCCGCCACAGGCATCGACGAAAGCCTCCTAAGCCGCATCCGGGACGATGTGAGATACTTCTACCCGCTGGACATCAACCTCGGCGGGAAGGAGCACATGACCGTCCACTTCCCGGCGTTCCTGAAGAACCATGTGGCCATCCTGCCGCCTGAGTTCTGGCCCCGCGGGATCTTCGTGAACTGGTATATCACAGGGAAGCTAGGGAAGATATCCAAGTCCAAGGGAGGAGCGGAACCCATCCCCGATGCAGCTGAACGATTTGGCGTCGACGCTCTCCGCCTATACTATGCGCACATAGCCGCCCCCTTCGCGGATGTGGAGTGGGACGAGGGCGTCGTCGAGAACTACGCCTCCCGCATCGAGCGAATAATGCGCACCATCGAAGAAATGAAGGGCCTCACCGGAACGGAGAGCAAGACCATCGACAAATGGCTCATCTCTCGGATGAACAACCGCGCGGGGACCATAGCCGAGGCCATGAACGATTATGACCTCAGGCGCATGGCCAACGAGACCTATTTCGAGACGCTTGCCGACGTTCGATGGTATATGCGGCGCGGGGGCAACAACTCCGGCACCGTGGCCAAGGTGCTCAGCATGTGGATACGCATGATGGCGCCGATAACGCCTCACATAGCCGAGGAACTCTGGGAAGGCCTTGGGGAGAAAGGCTTCGTCTCCATCGCCCCCTATCCGGAGCCGGACAACGAGCTGATCGACAGTTACGCCGAGGTTGCCGAAACCTACCTTGTCAACGTCATGTCCGACATAAACGAGATCCTGCGGGTGACGGGCATATCGCCCAAGAGGGTGATACTGTACACCGCTCCGGAGTGGAAGAGGGACGTACTTTCCATCGGCCTTGAGCTGGCAAGCGGCGGACAACTGACCATACCTGCCCTCACCAAGGCGGTGATGTCCCGTGACGATTTGAAGCGCCGGGGTAAGGAAGCGGCCGAATTCGCAAGGAAGATCGCCGAGGATCTGATGAGGCGCGCCGATGGCGAGAGGAAGCGCCTGTCCATTGAAGTGGATGAGCTCTCATACCTCACTGAATCGGCGGCATTCCTGTCCAAGGAGGTCGGCGCCACGGTCGAGGTGTACTCCGCGGATGATGCCTCGGCCCCGGACCCGCAGAAGAAGGCGCGGGCCGCCCAGCCTCGCCGCCCGGCCATCTATGTGGAATGAGGCTGTCCAGCCAGGTCGTGGGATCTCAAGCGGTGGCAAGGGCAGCGTACCGCTCCGCCGAGCCAATCTCACCATGGATGCGGCGATGCATTGGGGTGAGGTGACATCGGGCCGCTATCGACGGTGACCGGTTTCCGCGCAACCATTCGCCCGGAGCATCTCCTCACATCCCATCTCCGACAGGGTGATAACGGCTGCCCTGGTCTGTGAGGTGCCTATGGCGCGTCATCGGCACCTCACCGGTCCTCTCGGCGGACGCACGGTGCACCGCCTGTCATTCCCATCGCTTGAACAGATCGTGCCTCTGGCCCAATTGGTCCAGGATCTTGCCGACCACGAAGTTCAACATATCGTCGATTGAACGAGGCTCGCTGTAGAACGCCGGGGATGCTGGTAGGATGACCGCCCCCGCCCTTGCAAGACGCAGCTCGTTCTCCAGCATGATGACGTTGAGCGGCGTCTCTCTAGGCACGATGATCAGTCTCCTCCCTTCCTTCAGCGTGACCGAGGCGGCGCGAGTGATGAGCGTGTCGGCGATGCCCGCCGCGATCTTCGCTAGCGTGGACTGGGTGCAAGGGCAGATGATCATCGCATCGAAGTGGTGCGAACCGGACGCTGGGGGGGCGAACAGGTCATCGTCCTCGTAGACCTCCTCCGCGTGGGCTTCCAGGTCCTTAAGGGTCAACCCTGTCTCCTCTTCGAGCACCTGCTTCCCCATCTCGGAGATGATGAGCACTCTTTCTCCCTCAAGCTCTTCCAAGAGACGGATCCCGTATTGGATACCTGAGCAACCGGTCAGCGCCACGATATATCGCATTGACGCTCCATCCCAACTCGCATATTTTTAAACCACGGTAGAACAGGCGCATTATCCGCAGCATATGCAGCGCCATCGCACGCCGATAGCCACGTGAGGTATCGGATGCATGATGCGACGATGTCTGCTCCGTGAGATGATCGGAGCGGGACACGAACGGCAGGCGTGCGATCGGACGGTCGCTGGAGGTTCGTTTCGGGAAAGATATATGAAGCACGTTCCCCTAGACCCTGTCAGGAAAGAAGACGAAACAGGTCTTCAAGACGTCCACGTGGCGCCCGGTACTCATCTGAACGCATGTTCGCCAGTGTCGCGGTGGAACCCGCATATGCATTCCTTTCCAGCGTTTCCCCACATCCAGAAACGCTTTTATAGGACATCCATATTAATGCGGTAGGCATTATCCTTTACCTGGATAGTATTAATGTAATTTCGAGGTAGGTCATATGGTTACAGTCTATGATGTTCCGCCCGACAAGCTAATCGCCAAGACGGCGGCTCAGTTGAAGCAGATGGACACGATCCAGGCTCCAGACTGGGCGGAGTTCGTTAAGACAGGCATGCACACCGAGAAGGCCCCTATACAGCCGGACTGGTGGTACATCAGGACCGCCTCTGTACTGAGGAAGGTCTTTCTCAACGGCCCCATCGGCTCGTCCCGCCTTGCCGCCGAGTACGGTGGATACGCAGACCGAGGTGTCAAGCCCAACCGTGCTGTCAAGGGTTCCCGGGCCATAGCTCGCCGCTGCCTTATTCAGCTTGAAAAGTCTGGGCTCGTCGCCAAAGATAAGAAGAACGGCAGGGTCATCACCCCGAAGGGGCAGGCCCTCCTGGACAAGATGTCCAAAGAGGTGTACGACGAGCTCCATCAGTAAAGGGAGATCTAAATGCAGGATGACGAACTGGAATTGATTCGACGCCGTAAGATGGCAGAGCTGCAGAGCGCCCAGCAGGCGCAGCTGCAGCAGCAAGCGATGATGCAGGAACAGGCAGCGCGCAGGGAGGCCGAGATACAGGCCATCATGCGCCAGATCTTGACTCCTGAAGCACGCGACCGTCTCGCCACGGTCCGCTTGGCATATCCAGAGGTTGCCGCTGCGGTGGAGGAGCAACTCATTCGTCTGCTCCAGATGGGAAGGGTACAGGGTCAGATCGATGATCACACCCTAAAGACCATTCTGCATAGGTTTACCCCCCAAAGAAGAGATATCAAGATCGAGAGGGTGTAATCGATGGCTACTAACAAGCCTGCCGCAATGAAGAAGCGCCTGATGAGGGCCGAGAAATCCAACCGCAGGGTCCCAGCGTGGGTCATGATGAGGACCAACAGAACCTTCCTCCGCCACCCCAAGAGGAGGAGCTGGAGACACAGCAATCTGAAGGAGTGAGATCATCATGGATGAGAAGATAATGAACATAACTCTCAGGAAGACCAAGATGGCCCCCCGCACCAAGAGGGCGAAGCGTGCCATCAAGGAGATCCGCGCCAACGTGGTTCGCCACATGAAGACCACCGAGGACAATGTGTGGATAGACCACAGGCTAAACGAGGCCATCTGGGCCAGGGGCATCCAGAACCCGCCGCTCCATATCAAGGTCAAGGCGGTCAAGTTCGAGGACGGCCTGGTCGAGGTTTCCCTCCCTGAGGATACCACTGTAGAGGAGTAGGCAGGCTACGCATGCTCAAGCTCTCAAGCTACCTGGGAAATCCATACATCGGCGTCTATTGTGTAGCCAATGAGGGCTTGGCACTGGTACCTTTCGATGCGCCTGAGCCCTTGGCCTCGAGCATCTCGGAGGCCTTGGGCTGTGAGGTCATGAAGGCCACTCTGGCCTCCACCAATATCCTTGGGACGTTGGTAGCCATGAACTCCAATGGGGGGATCGCGACAGGCATGGCCTCGTTGACCGAGATCCGCCCCATACGAGAGAAGCTTCCTTTCACGAGGATAAAGGACAGGCTCAACGCTTGCGGAAACAATATTCTGGTGAACGACAACGCTGCACTAGTGAACCCCGATCTTTCCTCCGCATCCGTCAAACAGATAGAGGAGGCCTTGCAGGTGGAGGTCGTAAAGGGGATGGTGGCAGGTTATAAGACGGTCGGCTCGGTATGCGCCGTTACCAACAAGGGCATTCTCTGCCACCCCGCCACATCTCAGGACGAGCTCAAGATGCTAAGCGAACTGTTCAAGGTTCCCGCGGCCATCGGAACGCTGAACTATGGTGCTCCGGTCATAGGCGCATCCATAATCTGCAACAGCAAGGGTGCAGTGGTCGGATCCAACTCCACGCCGATAGAGCTTGGCAGGGTCGAGGACGCCCTGTACATCTGAAAACCTCTTCTTCTCCTCATAACGCTTATTTTCACGAGCGATGACACGACATGCTCGATCTCGACAGAGTTCGATGAAGTGTCGATGTCCCGTAGAATATGTTGTGTGAAAGGGTTTGAAGCTCCCGCCGATCGTGTTCAGGGCGAGAAGACCCAGTACTCCGTCTGTTGAGGCAGTTCGTCCTTGGTGAACTCGATCTCATTTCCAACGCGCAGGATGCTCTCCTCAGGCAATCCTTCCAGGAACGGATCGACTGAGCTTATCGTTATGGACAGCCCGCCGTAGTGATAGTGCATGGGGATGGCGACCCTTGGACGTATCTTGCTGACCACCCTCCGAGCGGCCTCGGAGTCGATGGTGAACACACCTCCTACCGGTACGAACAGAACATCGACATTCCCCAACAACCCGACCTCTTCATCGGTCAGCTCTTGACCTAGGTCTCCAAGGTGTGCGAAGGCGATGTCGTCCAATTCGAAGCGGAACACGATGTTGCGGCCACGCTTGGCGCCCCCCTCATCATCATGAAACGTCGATATCCCCTTCACCTTGACGCCCTTGACCACCATCTCGCCTGCCTCACGCAATATCGTGGGGTCGCCATGTATGACGCGTGCGCAGTTGTGGTCGAAATGGTCGTGGGATATCAGGCAGATGTCTGCCTTTACCACCGGCGGTTTGATGCCGATGGATTTGCCATCATGCGGGTCCGTAACCACGACCAGGCTGTCATGTACCTCGAAACAGGAATGGCCATGCCATGCGATCTTCAATTTCTCACTCCTCTAATATAGGCCTGCTGAACCTGCCTCGCAGGGGGACTGGTCCCCTCCGGCGCGGCCTTTTTTTCGGTGAGGTCATCTTCTCCTTTGTGCGGGCCATATCCAAGATCTTGGCATAATTTCCAAACCCTCCATAAGGCATGAGATCGGAATACCATCTTCGACTCGCACCACGATGGGCGCCTTGGCGTTCTTCCGACCCGCATCTAGGGCACTCTTCATGCCCTTCCACCTGTTCCATCTGACCTTCCAACTTGATGAATCGCCATCACCAATAATAATGCTTTCATCATCGAAGAGACAAGTACGAAGGATGTCGCATTCGGCGCTCAAGGGCATCTGTCTGGCCTGGAAGTCTTATATAGGAAACAACAGGATTTGCTCCCTGGATGAGAACCCTCGTCATCTGTGTGGACCGAGACGACGATTTCGGTGTCAAGGCTGGACTCAACTCACCGTTCATCGGTCGGGAAGAGAATCTCAATGCAGCCATGGCGCTAGGCCTCAAGGACCCGGAAGATTCTGACACCAACACACTGATGGCGGCAATAGGGCTCTACGATGAGATGGTCAAGAACGGGATGGACGTCGAGATCGCAACCATCTGTGGTGATGCCAAGGTGGGGTATGAATCCGATCTCGCCCTGACGACGCAGCTGGAATTCGTCCTGGAAAAGGCCAATGCCGATCGTGCCGTCCTCGTCTCGGACGGCGCCGAGGACGAGTACATCTACCCCATCATCTCGTCTCGCATCAAGGTCGATTCCGTCAGAAAGGTGTATGTCAGGCAGGCCCCGACGGTCGAGAGCACCTACTACATCCTGGTCAAGATGATCAACGATGACAAGTTCCGCAAGAGGATCCTGGTGCCGATCGGACTTGCTCTCGTGGTGTTCGGAGCTTTCGCACTCCTCGACCCGCTGTATCAGCTCATGAAGGATGCCACCGATGTCTCGTTCACCAACATGGGCCTGTCCATGATATGGCTGGTGGTCGGCACCTATCTGCTTGCGTTCGCCTACAAGGCAGGCGATCGGGTAAAACAGCTGTCCGTCGATGTAGGCAGGGCGATCCGGTCAGGTTCTACTCTGATCCCCTTTGCGATCCTCTCTGTTCTTCTCTTCCTCCTGGGCATCCTGTATGGATTCGACGCGGCCACCGAGTCCCCGGATTTCGACCTCGCTCAGCAGTTGCTTCTGTTCATCGGAGGCACCCTGTGGCTCTGGGTTTTCGCCTTCTTCATCTATCAGGTGGGGCTGCTGGTCAGCAACATGCTGACGAAGGGTAAGATCGCCTATTCCACCCTGGTGGCCTCGGTCACGGTGTTTGCCATAGGGTTCATCATGCAAGGGGCTCTGGATGCTGCTCACATCTTCTTCGGCTTCAACTCCTACGATCAGGTCGTCGTGTTCCTCGAAGTTCTGACCGGCTTCCTGCTGGCCGTGTTCGGCGGACTCCTGAACGCATCGTTCCAGCCCGCTGACGAGGAGGAGTCCGATTCCGAACCCCTGGAGAAGGCAGACTCCTCGGAGTGAGGTTCATGGATTTTGAGGAGTGGGAGCCTATGTACGAGTGCATACTGCACGAGTTCGGCTTCTCCCGGCAGGCGGACGAGGATGCCGCCAGGTTATTGGACTCCCTTTTGGCAGGAAAGGATCTGTTTCCATTGGAGCTTCTAAGGGGCAAGGTGTCGGGCAGGGTCACGGTATGCGGGGACGCCCCGAGCCTTGAGATGGAGCTCCAGTCGGTCGACCTCTCGGGAACGGTCATTGCAGCCGATGGAGCCACTTCTACGCTCATGCGCGCCATCGGCAGGACGCCGGACGTGATCGTCACCGACCTCGATGGCAACGTCGATGACCAGATAGCGGCGAGCGCCCAGGGCGCGGTCGTCGTCATCCACGCGCATGGGGACAACATCGAGGCTCTGAAGGAATATGTCCCCCAGTTCCCTGGACAGATCATGGGAACCACTCAGGCAAGGCCGTTCGGGCGTCTGCACAATTTTGGTGGTTTCACGGACGGTGACAGGGCCGTGCTCATGGCAAGACATCTGGGAGCATCGGTCTCGCTTGTCGGATTCGACTTCGCCGATCCGAGGCCGAAGCGAGGACGGGACAGAGGGGTCAAAGAGAGGAAGCTCGATTGGGCTCGCCGATTGATATACGATCCCTAAAAGTGCAAGCACCGCCCTCGTTGATCCACGATGGCATCGCTTCGACATGGTCACATGCGGTCGCGTACTGGCACCCCAGATCTCGCCAGTATGCGTTCGGCCCCTGGCGTATTGCTAGCCTTACGGGTCATCCGCTCTTCCGAGAACTCATCATTCGTTCGTCATTCTCGATGACAAGGCCCCTACCTCTCCTTTCATCGGTCGGGCCGCTTAGATGGCGGGGAACATGACATGTCATCCCCTGCCCTCCGAGCCGCGTGTTCTGCATCTGGCCATTGCGACGCCGTGCATGTTTGTTGTTCTTATCTTGGAGAATGACCGCTCTTTTTGCACTCTGAACAAGGTTTTATGATGATTGCATGTTCTTATGACCCCTGTTTTATATCTTCCGCTCCGATGCCCGGCAACGTTTAATTACTCGACCCTCCAATGTAAACCTCATGTCGGTGGTTAGCATGGAGGAGCTTGTCTCAGCGTTGAAGTCGACGTTGGGCAAGAAGGGTATGCAGGATTGCGACATAGAAAGACTGGCTGACTACATCATGAGCTTCTTTGGCTATACGGACGCGGTCATTGATAATAGATTGACGTCTGAAGACAGAGATGTCTTCTATATGCTGGAGGAGGAAGGCCTGGTCACGACTACCGAGGAAGAGGTACACCTGAAGAAAGGAAAGATGTGGCGCATTCACTACTGGATCCTCAAGAAGGATCAGATCTTCAGATTGGCTGCCATGCCAGGCGAAGAGAAGCACGAGGTGGATGAGGCAGCCTCCATTTACGATGACATATCCAGCGAGGTATGGGCTCGGGAGACCAACAGCCAGGTACCCTGATCCCAAACTCCTTTGTCAATCTTTTTTAATAGTGTGAGAGCGTTTGAGCGACCCGAGGCTGTGAATGGACAACCTTGTGGTCATCATCCTCGTCATCGCTTTGATCATCGGATATGCGTCACTGATAACCTATCTCAGCCGACGCAAGGTCCTCGAGAAGTACAATATGAGCTCGTGGTACGGGTTCATAATGTGGAGGACCAAGCGAGGGCGCAAGTTCGTAGATCTTCTAGCCAAACCGAAGAGGTTCTGGCACGTGTATGCCTTCCTTGCCAAGGCCATCTGCCTCATCATCATGGTGTCCATCATGGCCTTGCTCATCTGGGAAGCGTCCCTGGTGACGAACATCCCGGCCGACCAGGCGCCAACGCCTGACATGTTGATCGGCCTTCCTGGCATCAACCCCCTCATCCCCCTATGGTATGGCGTTCTGGCACTGGCCATTGGAGTTGCCGTCCATGAGATCGGCCATGGCATAATGACCCGCGTGGCCGGCATGAAGATAAAGTCGATGGGGCTGCTGCTCTTCATATTCCCCGTGGGGGCATTCGTCGAACCGGACGAGGAAGCTCTGGTGAAGGCGAAGAAGAAGATACGAACCAGCATCTATGCCGCAGGTCCGGCGACCAACATCGTCCTGGCCCTGTTCTGCGCCTTCATCTTCTCGACGGTAATGGTCGGGTCTGCGGAGGTCGCCCATGACGGCCCCGTGATAACCAGCGTGTACGGGGGCACCCCTGCCGATCTGGGTGGATTGAGCGGCGGCTATCAGATATTGTCCATCAACGGCGTGCCGGTATCCTATGAAGACCTGTATGACCTCGATGCACCAGAACCGGGCTCCCTCATGACGTTGACATACCAATATCAGGGAGAGGAGTTCACGACCACCGTCCACTCAGGCATAGTGGTCCTTGGCGTCATCGAGGGGCTCCCCGCGGCCAATGCCGGCCTGAAGCCTGGGATGATCATACACTCCATCGATGGCAATATCCTATACAACGAGGCCAGGTTCCGCGAGACGCTCAGCGAGCTGGAGATAGGCAAACAATACGACATCGTCGCCCTGGAATATGATGCCGACTCGAACTCCTACTTGGTGAACGAGAATGTCAAGACCATCACCCCTGTCAACAGGGCCGACCACGTCACCGGAGGCGCTAACATGGCATATCTGGGCGTCACCTCGCTGTACTTGGGCGCCGGCATAATGAACCCACAGGCCGTCCTCGATAGGATGGCAAATCCCTACATGGGCGCGGACTCCTTCGGCGACTATCTCTCCGGAACGCTCTCCTACATCGCACTGCCGTTCACCGGTCTGCAGCCTCTGGACGGATTCTACCGGGACATATTCGTTCCGGGAGGCGCATTCGCCGGCTGGGACGGCAATGTGTTCTGGGTGACCGCCAACTGCGTCTATTGGATCTTCTGGATCAACCTCATGCTGGGGATGACCAACGCCCTGCCCGCGGTGCCACTGGACGGAGGCTACCTGTTCCGGGACTGGATCGATTCCGTGGTCAGAAGGATCAAGAAAGGGATCAGCGAGGAGGATCGCGAGAGGTACGTCTCATCGATAACCTACATGTTCATCATGCTGGTGGTGTTCCTCATCGCCTGGCAGCTGATCGGTCCGAGGTTGTTCTGATCAGGCGCGGACACAGAGCTCGTCGTGACCGTTACACTTCATGCAACGGTCATAGTCGATGGCCTGAAAGTTCGCCGATACCTCGAATATGTCGCCGCAGCAGACGCATTTCTTGAACGCGACGATGGCCGGGGTGAACCTATCGCACTCGGTCACTCTCTGTCCCTTGTTATAAACGCACAGCTCGGCCGAACAGTTATCGCACATGCTGCGACGGCCGAGCCTGATGTACACGTTCTCGCGTACCTGCACGCATCCCATATCGCCACCTCTCCTGGTGCCATCGCTTCCTCCTGATATAAAATACTTGAACCTTGCTTGGTCGGAAGACGAAATATCTCGAGACGACCGTGAAAAAAGGAAAGAAGGTTGTGAAGGGGTTTTCAGCCGATGATGTTGCGCGTCCTGTCCCTGAGCTCGCCGAGCTTGCCCTTGTTCCATCCCCGGGTCTTGGAGAAGAATCCGGTGACACGAGTTATGCCTTCCACGTCCGGCGAACTGCAGCTTGGGCAGGTCTCCCTCAGGCCGCGATGGGTGCGGCCGCACGACAGGCAAGAGGTGAACTCCGGCGAGAACGCGATCTGGGCGTTCTGAGTGGTCTCGAAGGTCTTCTTCACGAAGGCCGCGATGCTCTCCGCAGGCGGCTTGGACTCTCCGAGCCAGACATGGGTCATGGAGCCAGCGTCGATGAGCGGATGGAATCTGCCCTCCATCTTGACGCGGTCTATGGCCGAGACGTCCGCTCCCACGTTGAGATAGGTGGAGTTGGTGTAGTAGATCTCCCCGGTGCTCTTGTTGCCCCTGATGACGGTGGGAGCCTGCAGCGGGTAATACTTCATGTCCAGCTTGGCGAAGCGGTATGCGGTCGACTCGGCCGGCGTCTGCTCCAGGGGCATCTTGAGACCATACTCGTTCCCGATGCGCTCCGCCTCTTGCTTCATGTAGCTGATGATCTTGAGGCCGAACATCATGGCGTCCTTGCCCTCATGCATCTGCTTGCCGAGGTGATACTGCACCATCTCGTTCAGGCCGACCATGCCGATCAGGAAGGAGGATTTATCGATGCGGTAGTACGGTTCCCCGTCCAGGTTCATGGTCAGCAGGGATAGCGGGCCATCCTTCCCCAGGTTCAACAGCTGACTGATGAACTCCCTCTTCTGGATGTGCGCCTGCGCAGCCATCTCGATTCTCTGGGTGAGGAGCTGGAACAGCTTGGTGTCATCCTGGTGGGCCTCATAGGCGATGCGAGGCAGATTGATGGTCACGTTCTGCATGGCCGAGTAGCGCATCTTCCATGGCGTCTTGGCGTCCTCCAGGTCGCTCTCTTCCAGTTTGAACGACAACCGGCAGCACTCCGAGATCTTGGCCGTTCCGCCACGGTCGAACACGAAGTATGTGTTGCCCTTCTCCGCCGCGACTCTGGAGATCTGTTCCAGGAACTCCTCGTGCCCTTCCGTCTGGAAGAACTTGTCCGTCATATGGACATTGGGCTTGGGGAAGAAGAACGGCCTTCCCATCGCGTCGCCTTCCTCATAGACGTCGAACAGCGCCTTGACGAACCTCTGCGCCTCCGGCAGGTAATCATCGTAGGTCTTGCCGGTGAACTCCCCGCCTGGACCTATGGCCGGGACCCCGGAGAAGTGATCGGGGATCTCCCAGTACAGGTTGAGGTCGGAGAAGATGGACTGGCCGCCGCGAGCGACCGCCTGCTGGGCGAACTCGTAGACGAGGATCTGGGCCAGCTGCTTCATGCGCTTGTCGTCGACACCGACCAGGTAAGGCGCAAGGAACAGGTTGAAGGCGTCCCATCCTATCGCCCCTGCGAAATGGCCCTGCAGCGCTGCCGAGAACTTGATGATCTGCTCTATCAGAACCTCGGGGTGCTTGGCGGGCTTGGCGATGCTCAGCGCGTTCGGAAGGTTCAGTCCGAACTTCTTGACGTATTCGATGGACTGTCCGGAGCAGTAGGGGCGGTCGACCATTCCAAGGTCGTGCAGGTGGATGTCCCCGCGCATGTGGGCGTCCGCCAGATCCTGCGAGAACACCTCGAGGAGCGCGAACTCCTTCTTGATGTTCTCCGCCAGCGTCAGGTTGGTGGCCTCGGGGCCGTGAGGAACGTTGGCGTTCTCCTTGTTAGGCGCCATGATGATCTGTCGGGCATCATAGAGCGGGACGCCAAGTCGGGTGTGCTGCTTGCGTATCTTCGATAGTCCGTACTCCACCAGCTTGGCGTTGGTGAGCTCACGGATGAGCGGGGCGGTGACGAACTCGATCTCGAGCTCGGCGATCATCTTCTCAACTTCCCGGGCGACGATGGAGGCGGCATCCTCGCTTATTGAAGTCTCCCTCAATAGGGCATCATAGATCTTGACCCGGTCCCACTTCTTGAGCTCTTCATCAGATGTCCTGACGAACAAAGTAAGCTCTGTCGACTCCCTGCTGTCCGGGATCAATTCTGTCGTTTTATGTATCGATTCTGTAGCCTTCATACGATATCACATGCCTCATTAAACGATCCAAACTATGGCAAACGCCTCTATCTAGCCGTTAGTTTAAGGGCTTTTTTCGAACTTGACCTGGTAAATATCGATGGACATTTTCGTCCATTTCACCGAACATCTGTTACCAGTTTTGTTATCGGACATGCCCTCCAGGTCCCTATCTTTCCTCACGTCATGTTCGTATTAAGTCTATCGACAAGCAATTCAATTCTAAGGGATGATATGGGAGAAAGCTCGGACCCTTCGGAGGCGGCGGAAGTCCTGCATCATGTGCGGAAGGATGCTGGCCACAACCGGGCATCATTTTCGATCCATGCGATCATGGCGTTCCTGGAGCGATCCGAGGTCGCCTAATGATATCGCTTGCGCCCATCTTTCGATCAAGGCCAATGCGATGGCAGATTCCCGGGGAATGGTATAACTCTCAGGAAATGTAAGGGAAGCTATATATTTACCACCTTTGTTACCATATTGATTACCAGATGTTCAATCCAGACAAGCTCATGAAGGACCTGATCTATGACATTTTACGCACCGAGGGGATGTCCATCAGCGCATTGTCAAGGGCGCTCGAGGAGAGAGGTGTAAGCATCCACCGACTCATACTGACGGGATACCTCAGGGCGTTGACGGACCTCAATGAGCTGAAGGAGAAGGAGGTACCTCCCGCCAAGATATACATCCCGGTGAGGGCAAAGGACAAGGATGTGTACGAGCTGGTGGGACAACATGCAAGGAGCATCTGCTCCGGGGATGAGGCGGATCGATTGATATTGTACGCCCTCAACCGACTTTTCAAGCGCCCGGTCTTTCAGGAGGAGCTCAAGCATGCCGGCGTCAGGAACATGTCCAATTTCCGGCAGGCGAGCGAGGACGAGAGGAACGAGGCAAGGAAGGTGTTACTGCGCCTCAAGTGGAAGGCCCCTGAGACGAGCCCCGCGTTCATCGCCGACCCGCCGAAGGACCCTGCCATGTTCGAGAACCTTCTCTGCAACATCATGTGCGATAAGCTGGACTATGCAGCCCTAGTGATGGAGAGCAAGCAGACGAAGCTCATCCCAGACACCCGTTGACCTATAGGCCATCCAACGCTCGATGGTGAATATATTTAACCTGGGGTTCTATACCGCGGACATGAACTTGGGCACCCTGGTATCCGAGATAAGGAGCCATCCAGGAGTTACGAGGAAGGCACCGATATCTGACGTCATCTCCTTCTTCCCCAACATGTCAGCGGATCATGTCCTGGCATCCTATGGCGAGGACGCGGCCGTGGTCGCCCACAACGACGACGCATTATTGTTGGCGGCCGATGGAATAATGGAGTCGCTTCTCAAGGCCAACCCGTTCAATGCAGGTTATTACGCCGTACTGGTCAATATCAATGACATAACTGCGATGGGAGGGATCCCGCTCGCCCTGGTGGACATCATCTCGATGAGGGACGAGAAGGTGTGCGCTCAGGTGATGAGGGGGATGGAGGCCGCGGTGTCCAAGTTTGGCGTGCCCGTCGTGGGCGGACACACCCATCCTGATTGCGCCTACGATGCCATCGACGTCGCCATCCTCGGTACGGCAAAGAAGGACGAGGTCATCTACAGCCACACCGCGCGGTCAGGGGACGACGTGATAATGGCCATGGACCTTGACGGACGCTTCCCGCCAACCATCTCGTTCGCATGGGATACCACCTCCCATAAGGATGGCGAGACCTGCCGGAGACAAATGCGGGTGATGAACGAGATCGGGAAGAGAAGGCTTGTCAACTCGGGAAAGGACATCTCAAATCCTGGCAGCATCGGCACGCTCGGCATGCTGTTGGAGACGAGCGGCAAAGGGGCCGTGGTGGACATCAGGAAGGTCTCCGCCCCTGCGGATGTCGATCTATCGCAATGGCTAAGGGCTTACCAGGGTTGCGGTTTCGTCCTCACCTGTCCGCCGGAGAATTCGCAGAAGGTGATCGACATATTCGCCGAGGCGAAGATCACGGCCTCTGTCGTCGGTACGGTCAACGATACCAACAAGCTCGTCCTCCAGATGGACGGCGAGAGCGCCGAGCTGTTCGACTTCACGGTGGACAAGATAACCGGATGCGATCCGTCGAAAGTGCCTGCATCGAAGAGAAGGAAGTGCTAGGCCAGGGAGGTTGCCGCTCGGATTGGTGCGGGTGGTCCTGCAGATTCCTTAGCCCCGCACCCCCATGAGCGTTGGTAATCCACGGTAAGGCTGCTCCCGTCAGGGCCTAACCCGCTCCCCGTGACCATGTCATGGCGCGCGACCCTCCGACCGCACCTCCATGACGCTTCCAACCCCATAGGACAGGGCCTCATCGTCACCTGCAGGGCCCGCACCGCTCCGGTTACGACGTCCTCCCCTGTCACCCCCGCTATCGACATCGCGGTGTATAAGGGCGCGCCGAACGTCCCGGTCAAGCCTAGCGCGACTACTAACCGGGTGTATCTATTTATTAGTAACGGGAACTGGACGCCGTCAGGGACGTCCTGGCGACGTGTCAAGAACGAAGACCTGGGCTCGTGGAGACCTGCATGAAGCGAGCCGCACCGGGATGACCGTTGGTTCTCTCGATGACCGGTGCCGGTCGCCGCGTTGGAGGCCGATCAATAACGCTTCGAGGTCTTCTCCCCGCCCCGAGTGCAATAATACACGTTGCGGAAGCCGAACTCGTCATGCACGGAGCACTTCCTGCAGATGCATTTCAGCTCTCGTTGGATGCAATCCGGTGAGCGGCCGTAGAAGCAGAACATCTTCTCGTCCCTATCACCTGCACATAATGTGTACGAGGGACATTTCGGACACGAGCACCGGCCACGCATGGCCGACAGTTCGGCCTTGCGCTTCTCCGGAGGCAATCGGTTCAGGTCGTCAAGGCGAGCCATCTACATGCACCTTGGGACAAGATCATTTTTCCTGTCGCATCGACCTTTCGGACCCGGCCGTGCAGAAATAGATGTTGTTAAGGCCAGCCTTGTCTGCGATCGGGCAGTCAGGGCAGATGCAGCCTTGCTCGGACTGTATGCACTCCGGACTCTTCCCCAGGAAGCAATACAGCCTTTCGGACTCCTTTGCGGCGCATTCGGTGTAGGTCGGGCAGTCGGGACAGATGCATTCGCCTTTCATGCGAGCGATCTCGTTCTGACGGTCCTCCTCGGACATCGCGTTCAGCTCGCCGAGGAGTTTCTCGAAGGCATCCATGGTTCTATCGGTTGACAAGAGCCTTGGGCGTATTTAATAATGAAGGATGCATCTTGATCCTGATTTTGGGAAAAGCATCAAACATCACGGGAACCATATATGTTCGGCGCCATGAGCGACGAGAAGCCCCGCTGGTTAATGGTCCGCCCTCCATCTGGAAGCGCCTATGAGCGAATGCGTAGCGCACTCAACGAGGGCGGTGTCCGCACGGTCTGTTCTTCATCCCAATGCCCCAACAAGGGGGAGTGCTGGTCCAGGGGGCATGCCGCCTTCATGCTCCTGGGGGACAGGTGCACCCGCCGATGCGGCTTCTGTGCGGTGAACGGAGGCGTTCCAGGGGACCCCGATCCACGGGAGCCTGAGAGCGTGGCCGACGCTATCGAACGGCTTGGCATCGCCCACTGCGTTCTCACCTCGGTCACACGGGACGATCTTCCGGACAGGGGGGCGGGGCATCTCGCCGCGACGGTGGATGCGATAAGGCGAAGGAGTCCTTCCACAGTCATCGAACTGCTCATTCCCGACATGGACGGGCTGCCAGGCCCCATCTCGACCGTGGTGTGGTCTGGACCGGACATAGTCGGCCACAACCTGGAGACGGTAAGACGGCTTCAGCCGGTGGCACGGGATCCGAGGGCGGGATACGACATATCATTGGCGACATTGGCCAGGATCAAGGATGCCGAACCCCGGATCATTAGCAAGAGCTCCCTCATGCTCGGCATGGGGGAGACGATGGACGAGGTCCGTGAGGCCATGAAGGACCTCCGCGAGGTCGGCGTGGACATACTGTCGATCGGGCAGTATCTGAGGCCGAAGGGCGGGCGTGTGCCCGTATCACGGTACGTGACGCCCGATGAGTTCAAGGAACTGGAGGAGGAAGCGTACCACATGGGCTTTCGCAAGGTGGCCTCTGGCCCGTTGGTCCGCTCCTCTTACCGGGCATGGGAGGTATGTGTCGGTGCTGACGGATGACCACGACCCGTTGAAGGGAAAGATGTTAAGGGTGCTCGATCAGGATGCGAACGTCAACGAGGATCTCGTCCCCTCCATAGACGACGACACGCTGAAGCGTGCGTTCTACACCATGGTGCTGAGCCGGGTCGCCGATGAGAAGGCAGTGGCGATGCAGAGGCAGGGGAGGCTGGGAGCCTACCCGCCCAACAAGGGGCAGGAGGCTGCATCCCTCGGGCCGGCGATGGCCATGGACGAGGGGGATTGGTTCGTATGGTCGTTCCGGGAGCTGGCAGGCCTGCTGTGGAGGGGGCTGCCGCTGGACCGTTATTTCCTTGGCTGGATGGGGAACGAGGAGGGAAACAGGTACGACGAGCGGCTCCGCATCACTCCACCCTCCATACCGGTGGCGTCGCAGTACGCATACGCCGTGGGCCTGGCATATGCATCAAGGTATCGCGGGGAGAGCGCGGTCACTTTCGCATTCACTGGGGACGGGGGTACGTCGGAAGGCGACTTCCACGAATCGCTGAACGCGGCAGGCGTCTTCCGGCTCCCGATGGTGTTCATCGTGCAGAACAATCAATGGGCCATATCGGTCCCCCGGTCGAGGCAGACCGCGTCCGCCACCCTTGCGCAGAAGGCGGTCGCCTATGGGATAAGGGGCATACAGGTGGATGGGAACGACATCCTGGCGATGTATGCGGCGTCGAAGGAAGCGGCAGAGGTGGCGCGGAGCGGCGGAGGCCCCACGCTCATCGAGGCATACACCTATCGACTCGGGGACCATACGACCTCCGATGATGCCAGGCGATATCGCCTGGAGGCGGAGGCGAAGGAATGGGAGGCGCGCGATCCGATCACCAGGACGATGAAGTACCTCTACTCCCGCGGTCTGCTCGATGATGACGAGGCGTCCGATCTATGGGATGAGGCAGGCAAGGCAGTGGAGGACGCCGTCGCCCGGGCGGAAGCGTTCCCCAGGCCCTCGCTGGAGGACGTGTTCAAATACACGTACGAGGACATGCCGCCCTGCCTGGAGGAGCAGTTGGACGAACTGCGGGGCACGGAGGGACGCCCATGATGATGAACATGGTTCAGGCCATCAATTCCGCGCTGGCCGTGGAGATGGAGGCCGACGGGTCAGTCGTGGTGCTTGGAGAGGACGTCGGAGCGGTCGGCGGGGTGTTCCGGGCGACCGATGGCCTCATGAAGCGCTTCGGCAGCGAACGCGTCATAGATACGCCGTTGGCCGAGAGCCTCATAGCCGGCATGGCCACCGGCATGGCGATGGCCGGATTGCGTCCGGTCGCCGAGATCCAGTTCATGGGTTTCTCATATCTTGCCCTGAACATGATCATCTCGCACACCGCAAGGATGCGCAACCGAAGCCGCGGGACCTATACGGTCCCGATGGTCATGCGCATGCCCTACGGGGCCGGGGTCAAGGCGCTGGAACATCACTCCGAGAGCACCGAGTCCATGTTCGTTCAGATCCCCGGCATAAAGGTCGTGGTACCATCCACCCCGCGAGAGGCCAAGGGCCTGTTGATATCCTCGATAAGAGATCCCGACCCCGTCATATTCCTGGAGCCGACGCGGAGCTATCGCCTCTTCAAGGAGGAGGTGGAGGAAGGGGCGTTCACCATCCCTCTAGGGGAGGCAAGAACGGTTCGTGAGGGCGACGACGTCACGGTGGTCTGCTGGGGCGCCATGATGCCCTTGACGATGGAGGCGGTGGACGCCGCGGAGGGAGAGGGCATATCGTGCGATGTCATAGATCTGAGGACCCTGTCCCCCATGGACCCGGACGCCGTCATCCGGTCGGTCAGGCGGACAGGAAGGGTCGTCATAGTGCAGGAAGCGCCCATGACCTGCGGGCTCGCGGCGGAGATAATCGCCCGCATAAACAAGAAGGCGTTCCTCTCGCTAGAGGCGCCGCCTGAACGCGTGACCGCTCCAGACATAACCGTTCCGCTGCCACAGGGTGAAAATCATTACTATATAAGTCCGGACAGGATTTATCATGCGATAAGGAGGACCGCGTCCTTCTGAGGGGGTGCCGTGATGGAGTTCAAGTTCCCAGACCTTGGAGAGGGGGTGACCGAGGGCGAGCTCAGGAAGTGGCTCGTGAAGGTCGGCGATGTCGTGAAGAAGGACCAGTCGATCGCCGAGATGGAGACCGACAAGGCGATAGTCGAGATGCCCTCGCCGGTCGCCGGCCGTATAGCGGAACTGCTGCACGAGGAGGGCGGAACGGTCAGGGTCGGCGAGGTGCTGGCAGTGATAGAGGAGGAACCGTCCGAGGAGAGGCCTAAGGAGGAGGCACCGTCCGAGGAGAAGGCCCCCTTGGAGGAGATGCCGGCCGAGGAAGGCTCCGTCTCCGTGGTGGGCGAACTTCCGGTCGGCGAGGAGTTGGCGGCGGCAAGGCCGGCCACCGACAAGGTGCTGGCAACACCGGCGGTCCGCAGGCTGGCCCGTGAGATGAAGATCGACATCACGAAGATCAAGGGGACCGGGCCGGACGGCCGCGTCACCGAGGATGACGTGCGCTCCTTCTCGCCCGTCAAGGAGGAGAGGGTGGCCCCGGCCATGCAGCCGAAGTTCGACCTCTACGGATGGGTGGACAGGGTGCCGCTCAAGGGGATCCGCAGAAGCACGGCACGGCACATGATAGAGGCTCAGACCGCTTCCGCCCAGGTGACGGTCATGGACGTCGCCGACGTCACCGATCTGGTCGCGCTCAGGGAAAGGGTCAAGGAATATGCCATGAGGGAAAAGGGGGTCAAGCTGACATACCTGCCATTCGTCATCAAGGCGGTAGTTGCGGCATTGAAGAGGCACCCATATCTCAACGCCGAGCTTAACGAGGAGACGCAGGAGATCCTGCTGAAGAAGTACTACAACATCGGGGTCGCCGTAGCCACCGACGACGGGCTCATGGTCCCGGTGATAAAGGCCGCCGACGCGAAGGACGTGTACGCTCTGGCCAAGGAGATGGCGGAACTGTCCGAGCAGGCGCGCTCCCGACGCATCGATCTGGGAGACCTCAGGGGAGGGACGTTCACCATCACCAATTACGGGGTCTTCGGCGGCACGTTCGCCACCCCGATAGCCAACCACCCGGAGGTCGCGATATTGGGCACCGGCCGGATAAGCGATCGACCGATGGTGCACGACGGGGAGATAGCCATAAGGAAGGTGATGCACCTCTCGCTGACGTTCGACCATCGCGTCCTGGATGGGGCGGAGGCGGCAAAGTTCCTCAACGACCTCATCCGCTTCCTGGAGGATCCGGCACTGGCATTGATGGAGCCCTAACGCTCGAACGTCCATTCATGGTCGTCGTAGCGGGCAGCGAGCTCTCTCGCCCTCTCCATCTCTTCCGGGGTCAGCGGTGACTCTACCCATGACCTCGATGAGAGGAAGGACTCTCGCAAGGCCTCCAGGACCTCTTCCCTCCGCGAATCGCTCCAGGCGCTCACGCTTGTCAGGACGTCCAAGGGATCCCTGTCCGACAGCTTGACCCGGGAAGGGCGAAGGAGGGAGAACATCACCGGTGCATCGAGGGACAATAGCAGCGTGCCGTGCTGCAGGAGCACACCTCCCCTGCGGGTCTGTGCGGAACCTGATATCTTCTTGCCGCGAACCACGACGTCGTTGACCGGCCGGAACTCCGCCTCTATGCCCAGTATGTGGAGGGCATCGATGATGTGGCCGCACACCTCCCGATACGACGAGGGGATGTCATTCCCGTACAGATGCTCGGGGGCTATGAGGCTGTACGTCACCTCACCCTCCGGGTCGTGGTACACGGCGCCGCCGCCGGTTCGTCGGCGGACGATGTCCACGCCAAGTCGGACGCAGGCCTCCACGTCGACCTCCCTCTCCGCGGACTGGAAGCATCCGATGGTCACCGCCGCTGGCGACCATGTGTAGAATCTTATAGTAGGCGGGGCTGCGCCTCGTCCGACGGCCTCCGCCACCGCCTCGTCCATGGCCATGTTCATGGCCCCGCGCTCTTGGACCATGGGGAGCAAGCGCCATTTCATTTGCGGACCTCTGCCAGGAGTTCGGCCAGGTCCACTGGCCGGACCCCGATCATCATCATGCCGCTCCTCTCCGCATAGGTCTCGATCGCGGCCGCGGTGGCCGCATGGTCCTTCCCGTTAAGTGAGGAGAGGAAGGACTCCAGGCCGGCCAAGGCCTCCTCGGGATGGAGGAAGAAATCGCCCGTAAGCCGGACCGCGCCATCATCTCCGATGGACATCTGGACCAGCTTGCCTCCGGGCACTTTCCTTTCCGCCTCTCTCACTCCTTGGCCCATTTGAGAATGTCTTCCTTGGTCACCCTCATCCCGCATAGGGCCTTCTTCGTCCTCTCATTGTACAGGGCTGGAACGCCAAGGGAGCCGCCGCAGGCCTTCTTGATGATGTCGCCGTAGGAGCGCATGAGATTGGCGTTCTCTTCGGAATGCCAGACCTCCAGCTCTGTGATGGGCGTCTCCAACTCGGAGGAGGCCTCTTTGACGATCGGATGCAGCTTGGCGCAATGCGGGCATTCACGCCCCCAGAAGAAGATCAGTCTGTCATTTTCGGCCATTTGTTCACCTCTTCACGAACAGCCCGCACCAGCATTCGCCAGTCTCCTTGTAGACGGGTTGTATGAAGAAATTGCAGGGGCAGATCAGATCAAGGTCCTCCTCGAAGTCTCCTGTGGTGATGCGGCAAGGGCAGTATTTCAGCCCGTGGTTCCTCTCGTTCTCCAGCTCTCCCTTGGCCAGTTGACGGACGAAAGCCTCGTCCGGGTTCAGCCTGAACGGCTTGCCTTCGGCGAACTCCTCCCAAACGTCGAGGAGCTTGTCCACGCTATCCAGCCTTTCCCCCCTGTCAATGATGACCTTCATCGCCTCAGGGTAATCTATCAGGGCGAACGCGTTTCTAGCTCCGCAGGTGGGGCATACATCCGGTCCCTTGATGCCATAATGTATGTCGTTGCAAACGTTGCACCTCCACAGTTTCTTTCTGGCCATAGCTTCCTTGGTCATTCTCAGCCCCCTGGTTGGAATCAAAGTCGCTGATATAAATAGGTCACCGGAAAACCCTGCATTCCCTACGCCCGATGTTTGAATGGAGCGGACCTCTTCCGCCGATTTCGAGGGCATGTTAGGTATATCTTATCTTCACAGGGCGGGACGAGGTGAAACGATGAGACAGGGTGAGAGCGTAAGAACGATTGAATGTCCGGTGTGCAGTTGCAGGATCGAGGGTAGGGACGAGAGGGAACTGTCCTCCTGCGTGCACGTACACTTCTGCGAGGAGCATGGCATGAGGACCACGTCCCCCGGAGAGGAGAGCAAGGTCATCGCCGGAGGGCAGACCGGCTATGGCAGTGGGATCGAGCGGGGAGGCACGAGGGCGGAGACCCCGGAAGAGGGGTCAGGCTCGACGTCCGAACTGTGGATGCAGGAAGGGGTGAGAAGGACCAGCGCGAGGCGGACCGAGGAGAAGATGGAGAGAAGGGAGGAAACGCCATCATCGCCCGCGGAGGGATCCTCAAGGCCCTCATCGGAGCCGTTCGGCGTCGAGTGTCCAGGATGCAAGGAGCGTGTCTCAGGCCGCACGGAGGGCGAGACCTCCGAGAGGTTCAAGGAGCATATGGCCGCCGAGCACGGGGATGAACCGTACATGACCCGCCTGATGGAGAGGTTGAGGAGCAAGCTCTGAAGCATGCAGATAGCGAATTCATCGCTTGAACAGCGGAAGAAAGCTGGCCTCGCCGACGTAGCAGATGAAAGATTAGGAATATCAGGCGCTGTCAAGTGGTATCGGTGATCACCTGAAGTCGGTTGATTGTCCTGTATGCGAGTGTAAGCTGGAGGGGATTAGCGAAGAGGAGCTAAGCCACAGGGTGCGGGAACATTTCTGCGAGGAGCACGGAATGGAGAGGCCTCGTGGGATCGAGAGCACGTCTCCCATGACATATGCCCAGGCATCGCCGGTGGGAGGCCTGAAGATCGGCGGTGGGCCCACGGTGTCGGGAGCGGACATCCGGGAGCCCGTGGAACAGCTGGGCACCGCGTGGAAGGAGGCCACCACGGAGAGGGTGCGCTGCCCCACCTGCATGGAGATGCTGGAAGGCTGTGACTGTGACGAGCTCTCCACCCAGTTGGAGAGGCACATGACAGAGGTGCATGGAAAGGAGAGCTTCATGCAGAAGGCGAGGGAGAGGGTAAAAGGAAGGTGAAAAATTGATAAGCGTGCGATGCCCGGCATGCGACCGGCGTCTCGAGGGCGATGACGGCGACATGCTGTCCATGGCCTTCGCCGTGCACCTTGTCCGGGAGCACGCTTTGACCCTTCCAGACCCGAAGCTGCTGAGGGGAGGTATGGAGGGAGACCTGTCCTCCACGGCGGAGATCGAGGGAACGGAAGGCGAGGAGGCGGTGAGAGGAGCCCCTGCTATATATGGTTCAGGCCTGACGCTCCGGGGCGAAGACCTCTACGGCGTGGAGGGGCCTCCGCGGCTCGACCGCGTGGAGGAGAGGGATTTCATCGATTGCCCGCTGTGCGGCTTCCGCATCAACGGGTCGGAGGAGGATGAACTTAGCGCAGGCCTTCGCCAGCATCTCGTCTCGGTTGGTGAGATGGACGCGATAAGGCAGGCGCCGCGCAGCCGATGAGGAGGTGTGAGCATGACAACGATCAAGTGTCCGATCTGCAAGGAGCGACTGAGCGGCGAGAGCGGTGAGCAACTAACGAACGGTCTCAAGGACCACATGGCCTCCGTGCATGATATGGTGCCATCGGGCGCCCGTGAGGAAGGGACGCGCATCCCGCCTACCGATTATTCGGAGGATACGATGCGTCTCAGGGAGGCTGAAGGCCCGGTCAGGGTATCGTGGAAGGAGGAGGTGAGGATGTGGACACCTCCGCCGGTGCCATCCCGGGCCGGAGAGGCGCGAAGGGGAACGATGCTGTACCTGGAGCGAGGACCGCCTTCGCTCGTCAGAGAGCGAGAGGTCGAAGCGGTCCACCAAGGGGACATGCCCCAGATGGAGTGTCCGATATGCAGCGCCCTCATCATGTCCACATCGGAGGAGGACCTCTCGGACGACCTGAGGGACCACATGGCCGATCAGCACGACATCCGGCGGAAACGGCTCGACTGGATATATGGGAGGAGGTGAGGAGGGCCTCGCCCTCCCCATGCCGTCTACAGCTCTCGAAGGACGGGTGAGGGGGTGCGGAACTCCCCGTCCCAGTAGATCAGCACGTCCGAACGGTCATAACCCATGATCACGTCGGTGTGCACCACCTTGCCGACGATCCATATGTGGTCCCAGTCCATCCGGTCCTGGACCTCGGTTATCCTGACCTCCATGTTGAGAGGGCATTCGGCGATCGAGGGGGACCTGATCCTTTTTCCTGGCTGAGGCGTCAGACCTGTCTCGGAGAACTTGTTCATGCGGCTGCCGGAGCTGTAGCCGCATCTGACGACCTGGTCCACCAGGTTCTTGCCGGGAACGTTCAGGGAGAAGTCGCCCGTCTCTTCGAGCAGCTTGTAGCTATGTCTCGACGTCCTGATGCCGACCCCTACGATCGTAGGGTCGATCGAGAACACGTTGAACATCCCGATGGTCGTCACGTTCGGTTCTTCCTCCCCGACAGCCAGCAGAAAGACCGGCGACGGAGGCAGGGACATCACCGCCTCGATGGGCCCCATGTCAAGCTTCAGCACTTCCTCGCTCATTCATCAACCCTAGGGAACCATCTTGGCCCCCGGGATAGATAGTATTTTCCGCTCCCTCATGGCGAGAGGCCTTTGACCACGGATAGGATCTCATCATAGTCGGGTTGCCGGGAGGGGTCTGGCGCCTTCCAGGAATACCGCACCTTCATCTGCTTGTCGATGATCAGCACCGCCCTGGTGGAGCGCCCTCGCAGGAGGTCCGTCTCACCGATCATGAGGTCGTATTGCCGGATCACGTCGCCATCTGGATCGCTCAGCAGTGGGAACGTGATCCCCAGATGCATCTTCCACATGCGGTGGGATATGGTGGTGTTGGCGCTTATGGCGATCAATCTCGCATTGGCGCGTTCGATGTCATCCACCATCTTCATGAATCGCTTCATTTCCATGGTGCAGATCATGCCCCAGTCGGTAGGGTAGAATGCGACTATTACCGGCCCCTTCCTTGCCTCATCGCTTAGCCTGATGGTCTCCTCCGAGGATTCCGGAAGCTCGAAGTCCGGGGCCTCTTCGCCCACTCCAGGCATGGGCATCAGGCCACTTCGGGATGCCAACCATCGTCGGGAGGCAGACCGCGCAGGCGTCGCCACGCCGCCCTGTCCAGTCGATGAAGGTACCCCTCTTCGTCATAGTAGAACAACTGGTAGTAGAACAGCCAGTGCCTGTTCAGCTCCAGCATCTTGAGCCATACGTCCACCGCTCTGTCCTTGGGCACCACGACCACCAGCCGAGCCTTGCCCAGGATCACCTGCGCATATTCCGTCATGCGGAGCGGGCCATTCAACGATTCGTCGCTTTCCACGAACTCCTTGCTGACGATGTACCGATCGTCCTGCAGAACGGTCACGACGCCTCGGTCTCCGAACATCTCGCTCCTGACGGTGAGGTCGCCGAAGAGCTCCCCGCACTCCCTGGCCGTTTGCCTGGCGCGGGCGCGGATGATGTCCTCAAGGCCGCATGGGGAAGGCATGCCGCACCAATCGGTCTTTTTCATATTTAATCCCGGAGGAAGTCCCTTCGTATCCTGCCAGGTGCGGTCTCCCGAAAAGCTCATCTCCGTTGCCTGGGACGGGCGACGGCTTTGGAATTTAAGTATGATCAAAGAAATATCGGAACGGCCGGTGGCGGCAGTCCCGATGGAAGGAACGACTGGATCACCGGGTGTCGATGATCTTTATGAGATGTAGCCAAACTCGGTCTTGACCGGGCCCACCACCTCGCCTTTCTTGCCCTTGAAGGCAGCGTCTTCGAACCTCTTGACCATCTGACCCTTGCCGAAGTAACCCAGGTCTCCCCCCTTGCTCTTGGATGGGCACTTGGAGTACTGCTTGGCGATGGCCTCGAAACTCTCGCCCGACTTGAACCTGGCCAGAAGCTCATATGCCTTGGCCTGGTCGTCAACCAGAATGTGTGCGGCGCGCACCTCGGTAGCCATAGGACCGGGTCAGGATGGATGCCCGATATATATGTTGGCCCATGCGGTCAGAAAACGCTGTAGTCGGTGATGTATCCTTGAGCGTTGACGATCATCTCCTTGATCTCATCGATCGACGGCACTCTCCCTTGGACCATCAACTTGCCGTTTATGAAGAGGGCGGGTTGTGACATCACGCCGCGTCGTTTCGCCTCTTCGATGTCCTGGAGCTTATCGACGTCCACATCGATACCTAGCTCTTCTATTGCAGCATGTGTCGCCACCTCCATGAGGCGGCATTTGGAGCAGCCGAAGGCGAGCACCTCGATCTTCAGAGGCATGATGGATGAATGGGGTTCGATGGGATATACCTCTTCCGAAACGCTTTTCCGGGACTATCTGTCGGGATCCGTCCATGAACCCTGGTCGCTTCCAGAAGCGATGCCATGGTGCGGTCGCCGCGGGTGGTGTCATCGAGCAAAGCTTAACTTCCTTCCCCTCATACCCCTCTGCGATGTGGAAGCGGCTGGATGTGGAAGAATGGAACGCTCGGAGGAAAGGTTCCCTCTCCGAGGTCATGGGCCCCGTGCAGGACATAGTGAACATGGTCCGGGACGGCGGGGACGCCGCGCTGCGCGAACTGACCGAGAGATTCGACAAGGTCCAACTGGACGATCTGCGTGTGACCGAGGCGGAGATTCAGGAGGCCTATGCGAAGGTATCCTCCGAACTGGTGGACGCGCTGTGCACCGCCGAGGCCAACATCAATTCCTTCCATCAGCTCCAGCGGCCTCCAGACATGTGGTTGCGGGAGATGTCGCCAGGCCTGTCCCTTGGCGTGAAGAACTCCCCCCTGCGAAGGATAGGTGCATATGTGCCGGGCGGCCGTGCCGCGTATCCGTCGACCGTTCTCATGTGCGCTGTACCAGCCAAGGTCGCCGGTGTGCGAGAGATCATCATGTGCACTCCTCCGCCGGTGAACCCCCTTACGCTGGTGGCGGCGGACATCGCCGGTGTGGACGAGGTGTACAAGGTGGGAGGGGCACAGGCCATCGCCGCCATGGCCCTTGGGACCGAATCCATCGACAGGGTCCAGAAGATAGTCGGTCCTGGAAATGTGTACGTGACCGCGGCCAAGATGCTGCTTCGCGACGAGGTCGACATCGACTTCCCGGCAGGGCCCTCTGAGATAGCCGTGCTAGCGGACGAGAGCGCCGACCCATCCTTCATCGCCGCCGACATACTGGCGCAGGCCGAGCACGATCCCAATGCGGCATGCATCCTCATCACCACCGATCAGGTTCTGGCCAACAAGGTGGGGAGGGAGCTCGAGAAGCAAGTGGCACGTTCCGACAGGCAGGATGTGTTGAGACGATCGTTGGACAACATCGGCTATACCTTGGCCAAGGACCTCCCGTCGGCCGCCGCGGTCGTCGACATGATCGCCCCCGAACACCTGTCGATCCAGGTGTCCGATCCCCTGGCGGTGCTGAGCGGCATACACAGCGCCGGTTCGATATTCATCGGCAGGTATGCCGCCGTCGCATGCGGCGACTATGCCTCTGGAACGAACCATGTGCTCCCGACCGCGGGCTACGCCGCCGCATACTCTGGCCTGGACGTCATGCATTTCATGAAGCGGTCCTCCATCCAGGTCATCAAGCGCCAGGGGCTTGAGGCCATAGGCGACGCCGTGGAAGCGCTGGCCAAGGCGGAAGGGCTAACCGCCCATGCTCGCTCGGTCAGCATCCGACGGCAGGGGCAGTGATTACAACCTTTTGGTGCAGAACCACCAGTCCAGGCAGCCCTGCCTGCCACGCCGCTCCTTCGCTCCCTGGACATCCTTGGGAGGAGGGAGCAGCACCTGCTCTCCTATGATCTCGTTGGAAGGCCAATTGGCCGGCGTCGCCACCTTGTGCCGTCTGACCACGTGAAGCGCTTGCAGGATCCTAAGCAATTCCTCGATGTTCCTCCCCACCCCTTTCGGATAGTACATCACGGTCTGCAGGACCGCCTCCGGGTCGACGATGTATGCAGCCCTGATAGTCGCGTCCGAGGTAGGGGGATGTATGGCGCCCAGGATCCTTGACACATCGCCGTGTGCGTCGGCGATGATGGGGAAGTCGATCTTGACCTCCAGGTGTTCCTCGATCCACTCGATCCATTTGATGTGGGATTGAACCTGATCGACCGACAGGCCGATGAGCTCACATTCCAGCCGGCGAAACCTCTCGTGGTTCAGGGCGAAGGACGCGAACTCGGTCGTGCATACGGGAGTGAAATCGCCGGGATGGCTGAACAGGATGAACCATTTTCCCTTGAAATGGTCCGGCAACGTCATCGTACCCATGGTCGTTCGGACGTCCAATCGGGGGAACGTCTCGCCTATGCAGGGGATCTCCACCCTGAAATCGGATTCGTTCATGATTGTAATTCCATTTCTGTGGATTATTATACCTCCGAAAGGTACGAGTACCGAATGAACGTTGCCACGTTCATGCGCGAGTCCCCCACTGGACCGTTCCTGATGAGATGGGAAAGGAACGGATCGGCCCACCGTGATTATGTCCTGAGAGGTGCTGAAGGCAATGCCTTCCTACGATTCCCCAGTGCATTGTCCTCAAGGGCGGAGGGCTCCGTCGATGGCCGGAAGTACGTTTTCGAGAAGAGAGGCATCCTTCGCCCCATCGTGACGGTGACGCAGGCGCCATATGACCAGGAGGTGGCGACCCTGAGGTTCACCCGGAAGAAGGTGGTGATGGAGACCATCGACGGAAGGCGCTTCGACCTTGTACGTGAGGGAGTGTTCAAACGGTCATGGTCGATGAAGGACGATGGCGGTGCTGAGGAGATCTCGCTGAAGGTCCCTGCCCCCAAGCAGAGGTTGGGATACGTGGAGGTCCCGTCCAGGATGATGAGGTATAGATCGCTGCCCCTGCTCCTCATGCTGGCCTGGTATGTGATCGTCCTGCAGCTGAGCCAGGAGGGATACTGATGGTAAGGGAGTATGTCATCGTTCGACCCAGGGCGTGGTCGATGCGGACCGAGTTCCGGGAGGGGGAGAAGGTCGTCGCCGTCCTCTCCGGCTCGAAGAGCTTCGGCCGAAAGGCCGTGGCCACCATGGACGACAAGGTGTTCGTTCTCTCCACAGGGGGAAAGCGCGCTCTTAGGTCAAGGATGAGGGCGGCCGGTCAGACGGACGACATCGCGTTGATGGAGCACACTCATGCGATGACGGGGGCCATCTCCATAGGCGATGAGGCATACGAACTGACCCGTACCATCGACGGTCCTTGGGAGGTCCGCTCCACGCGGAGGGGCCTGGTCATGACGTTCGTGCGCGATCCCAAGGACCCCTCCCAGGGGCGAGCGGTGATGGACCTACAGGACGAAAACGCGCTCACGCTCGCGGTCCTGGCATGGTTCGCCCTCCGCACGATGGAATGCTGAGGGCCTACTCGAGCCGTATGATGGCCTTGGTCACATCGTCCCTCTTGTCAAAGCTGGCATAGGCATCGGGAGCCTCGTCGATGTCGATCCGGTCGCTCACGATGAAGGATGGCCTCGCCTTGCCGCCCACGATGAGGTCGCGGAGGAGCGATTGAGAGTTCTTCACAGGCGCCTGGCCCGTCTCAATGCTCAGCCCCTTCGACCACAGCAGGCCGAACGGTATGGTCAGAAGGCCATTGGCCTCTTGTTCGTTCCGGGCTCGTGGATCGTTGGGCATGTAGGCCCCTATTATTCCGAGATTTCCCGCTGGATTGACGACATTGACAAGGTCCGTGATCACCTGGTCAGGGCGGTAGTCGTCAGGCTTCTCACGGTCATATGCCTGATAGCCGACAGCATCGATGCCGCACTCCACCCCGTCCCACTTCTCGGTCGGATGGAGCTTGGACCCGGCCACATCGCCCTGTTTCCGCAGCTCGATGATCTGCTGCGCCGGATCGCCCTCTTCGAAGTTGACCGGAACCGCACCGATGCGTTCCGCCAGCCTCAGCCTTGACGGGGAGCGGTCCACCACATATACCTCGCTGGCACCCTTGAGCATCGAGCAATAGGCAGACAGCAGGCCTACCGGGCCGGCGCCGAACACGGCCACCGTCTTGCCGGACGACACCTTGGCCATCTCGGTGGCGTGGAACGCCGTGGGAAAGACGTCCGCCAGCATGACATAGTCATCCTCCTTGTCATCGCCAGGTCTGCCCGGCAGCTTCAGGCATGCCCAGTCGGCCCTTGGCACTCGAAGCATCTCCGCCTGGGCGCCCCTGTAAGGGCCCATGGTCACGTAGCCGTAGGCGGCCCCTGCCCCCTGTGGGTTCATCACCAGGCATGCGCTGCTGTATCCGCGCAGGCAGTTGTAGCATGTCCCGCACGCCACGTTGAAGGGCATGACCACGCGGTCCCCTTCCTTTATGATGGACACTCCGTCCCCGACCTCTTCCACCACGCCCATGGGCTCATGGCCAAGGATGATCCCCGGCTCGGCCGGAGTGTGCCCATCGTACATGTGCAGGTCGCTGCCGCATATCCCACTGGATGTGATGCGGACGATGGCATCGGTAGGTTCCTCGATCCTGGGTTCAGGCACGTCCTCCACTCGCACGTCGCGAGCTCCATTGTAAACCACCGCTTTCATGATCGGCCTCTCCTCCGGCGACGTCGACCTACAACGTATATGGCCATTGGCCGATGGTTCAGCGAAAGCTGGATGAAATGTCGTCGGCGACATAGTGAACGATATATGTGTCCGATGGCAGTGCACCGGCGTGAAAGGGCAGCGAGAGATATGGGAAAGGGAATACGCGTCACCGGACCCGTTGTGGAGAGGGCCCGCGCCGAATACCGTTCCTGGCGAAGGAAGGGTGCTGGAGCTGGGATGCGGAAATGGGAAGACGCTTTCCTCGCTCGTCCGCCATAGTGGTGAGGTCATCGGACTGGACCACTCGATCAACGCCCTCCACCAATGCCCACCGGGCCCCTCCCTCGTACGGGGGGACATCCTCCGCCTACCCTTCCAGGACGAACGGTTCGATACCGTCCTGTTGCACCATGTTCTGCAGCATCTGTATGCCGACGAGCGGGAGCTGGTGATCGGCGAGGTTCGAAGGGTCCTGCGGCCTGGCGGCATCCTGTCGATCAGAACGTTCTCGGTCAGGGACATGCGATTCGGGAAGGGGGAGGAGGTGGAGAGGAACACGTTCCGCCGCGGAAATGGATTGATATACCATTATTTCGAGGCCGACGAGCTCAGGGCGCTACTTTCCCCACTGGTCGAGATGGAGCTCAGGGAGAGCGTCGTCGAGACAAGGTTCGCCAAAGGTTCGGTGAGGGCGGAACTGGTGGGCACCTTCCAGCGATGAACATCAGGCTCTTGCCATCAATGTCGACGGCCGCTCATACCATCGGCGCGGGACGGCCTCGCCAGCATCGACCATCATCCCTGATGGAACGGCCGTGAGCCGGCGTCCTAACGCCTAATTATCTTTCTCTCCTTGCCCGGAATGCGGCGAAGCTTGCCATTGTCCAACGCCCATTGGAAGGTCGCCTTCTCCGACGGCGCGATGAGCACCTTCTCCCCGGCGGAATACTTCTTCCTACTGGTCCAATCGGTGAAGCCCGACACCACCTTGTATATCTCGGCCTCCTCCACCATCTCCCTTCCGGGGCGGGCCCCCTTGTACTGCGAATACGAACCGTTGAACATCGTCAGGACGCCGTCCCGGAACTCCGCCACCCTGGAGCAGACGGAGTCAAGCAGATAACGGTCGTGGGTGACTATCAGGAAGGTCCCGGCATAGGTGGCAAGGGCCACCTCCACGGCATGCTTCGACATTATGTCCAGATGGTTCGTCGGCTCGTCAAGGATGAGGAAATTGAGGTCCGACGAGAGGAGGATGGACAGCATCACCCGAGCCCTCTCGCCGCCGGACAGCGTGGATATCGGACGCTCCGCATCCTTCTTCGTCAGATAGAATCGGTAGAGGTAGGAGCGCGCCCGCGCCCTTGCCTCGCCCACCAGCACCTTGTCGATCTGCTCGTATGCCGTCAGATGCGGCTCGAGATCGTCATGTCCCTGGGCGAAGTACCCGATCCTGGCTCCGGGGGCTATCCACAGCTCCCCCCTCGCCGGTATCTCGCCGATCAACGCCTTGACCAGCGTTGTCTTCCCGGAGCCGTTCGGACCGAATATGCCCAGCTTGTCCCCGCTGTCTATCTCCATGTCGAGGTCCTCGAAGATGGTTCGGCCAGCCCGCTTGACCTTGAGCTTCTTGGCGATGACCATGTTCTTCCCGGCCTTCTGAGCGGTGGATATCTCGATGCTCAGGTCCTTCTTCTTGTCCGGGGCCTCCTTGACCTCCATCCTCTCGAGCATCTTCAGGCGGGTCTTATGGGTGCTGGAGAACCATAGGGCCCGGTGCTGCTCGTCCGCTATTCGAGCGTGGCGCTCCCTCTCCCTCAGGTTCCTCTCGTACTCCTTCCTTTGCCGCTCCATCTCCATGGACTTCTTGTCCACGTACTGGGAGTAATTGCCGCCGTAACGACGCAGCCTGCCATCTTCCAGATCGAATATCTGGGTGACGGTCCTGTCAAGGAAATAACGGTCGTGCGACACTATGACGACCGCTCCCTTGAAGTCCAGGAGATAGTCCTCCAGCCACTCCACGGCGTCGATGTCCAGATGGTTCGTCGGCTCGTC
>LSQX01323266.1_pt1 | contig 136548 bp, 128 predicted proteins | sample 654561 | NCBI WGS metagenome assembly LSQX01 (sample SAMN04489861, study PRJNA283612) | anaerobic digester metagenome | isolation source: 4 biogas reactors fed with cattle manure at either 37C or 55C with and... | place: Denmark: Kongens Lyngby | collected 2014
TACACTCTCCAAAGTAACTGTCAAGGTTTATTTTCTGTAAGCTTTTAGCTGCCTCAGTAAACTCCTTACTCCTTGATTCGCTCTGTTGCGCGCTTCAAGAACGCCTATAGTACAGCCTTTTTATAAAAGCACAATAGGCGCTCTCAAAAAACTCATTTAATCCGCCAGCAACTTAACACGTGCAAAACTTTTCTTACCCGCCTGGCACACATGCTCAGCACCCAACTTAAAAATGAACTCACGAGCCACTACATTGCCATCCACCCGCACGCTGCCTGCAGCCAGCATATCCCGTGCACCTGCGGCGTTTTTCACCAACCCTGCTTTATTTAAAACAGCAGCAATCGGCATATCACTATCCGCCTTAACTTCTATAGTAGGCAAATCTTCAGGAAGCTCACCCTCTTGCATACGGTTGCCTGCGGACTTATGCGCATTAGCAGCGGCTTCGTCGCCATGAAAGCGCGCAATCAACTCACGAGCCAGCTCAATCTTGATATCCCGCGGATTAACACCTTGCGCAACACTATCCTTTAATTGCGCAATCTCTGCAGGATCACGAAAGCTTAGCAAATCGAAGTAACGCCAAATCAACTGATCAGGCATCGATAGCAATTTCGTATACATTGCACCGGGCGCTTCCTGTATTCCTACATAGTTACCCAGCGATTTGGACATTTTCTTAACACCATCCAAACCTTCTAGTAGCGGCATAGTGATAATGCACTGCGGCTCCTGAGCATAAGCACGCTGCAATTCACGCCCCATTAGTAGGTTAAAGGTCTGATCGGTACCACCCACCTCTATATCGGCACGCAAAGCGACAGAGTCATAGCCCTGAATTAACGGGTACAAAAACTCATGAATAGCGATCGACTGATTATTTGCATAGCGATTGCTGAAATCTTCCCTTTCTAGCATACGCGCAACAGTATAGTGCGAAGCTAAGCGGATAAAATCCGCTGAGTTTAGCTTTTCAAGCCAAGAGGAGTTAAAGACTACCTCTGTCTTGCTTTCATCAAGAATTTTGAATACTTGCTGCTTATAGGTTTCCGCATTCGCCACAACCTGCTCGCGCGTCAATGGCGGCCGCGTAGCGCTTTTACCGCTAGGGTCACCGATCATCCCAGTGAAATCACCAATTAAAAAAACAATCTGGTGACCTAAGTCCTGCAGCATGCGCAATTTATTTAACAGCACGGCATGCCCTAGGTGTAGATCCGGAGCTGTCGGGTCAAAACCTGCTTTAATACGTAACGGCTTATTACGTTTTAACTTTTCCACCAGTTCTTGCTCTACAATAACGCTATCAGCACCTCGCTTGATAATAGCTAATTGTTCTTCAACGGTTTTCATGCTTTGAACACCACATTTCAAAAATAGATAGCTAATTAGAATACTAGATAAGGAACCAAAAACAAATTAACGCATCTGACAAATGGCTCCACAGCCAATCAGTTTTTACGTAATCTCGTGGAAAAACCTGACACAGCGCAAGTTGCAAGACATCTAGACTTGCAGTAGAAGGCTTTTACCTTATACTTTGTCCACCGCACACAGCAGACACATAAGACTATGCCAACAAATAACACTCCGACACAGCAGAGCTATCCTAAACGCCACCTGCTTGCGGCAAGCGGAATTGCTGCATTACTCTGTCTGGTTTTGATCGTTTATCCTTCGCGCGAAGTAGAAGCCAAAAAGACTTTTATTACTATCGAAGCAGAAGAACAGATACTAAACGTAGACGCCGATGAAGTGGAAACAGTCACACAAATCAGCGCAATAGTTTCCGAGCAAGACGCTCCACAAGAATTTGAAGCACAAAAAACACTGACCGTAAGCAGTGGCGACACATTATCTGTACTTTTTGTGAAAGCCGGTTTGGATAACAGCTTATTACACAGCATCTTATCAGCCAACAAAGAAGCCAAGCGCTTTACCCACCTCAAGATTGGTCAAACCGTTATATTCCAGTTCGATGAAAGCCAAGCTCTGCAATCAGTCAGCAGCCAAATCAGCCCTCTCGAAACAATCTATTTAGAAAAACAGCTGGATAGCGACAATTTCTCTTTCCGCAAAGACATCGCAACAACACAAACTGTTGAAAAGCATGCGCAAGGCGTTATCAAAAGCGCTCTATTTTCTGCAACGAAAAAAGCTGGTCTGCCTTATGGCATAGCACTTGATATGGCGAATATCTTTGGCTACGACATCGATTTCGCACAAGACTTACGCATTGGCGATGAATTTGAACTGATTTTTGAAGAGAAAGTTTTGGATGGCACGCCAATAAGCACAGGTCACATTTTAGCAGCGCGTTTTATTAACCGCGGCAAAGAATACACAGCAGTACGTTATACTGATAAACAAGGTCAATCGAGCTATTACAGCGCTGACGGCTCAAGCTTACGCAAAGCCTTTATTCGTACTCCAGTCGATTTTGCACGCATCAGTTCACGCTTTTCTCTAGGACGTAAACACCCGATCCTAAACAAGATTCGCGCACACAAAGGTGTTGATTATGCAGCGCCACGCGGCACGCCTATCAAGGCAGCTGGCGATGGTCGAGTCACCCTTGCTGGCCGCAAAGGCGGTTACGGCAATACCATTGTGATCAAACACGGTCAGCGCTACCAAACGCTATACGCTCATATGCAAGGTTTCGCTAAAGGCATACGCGCTGGAAGCAATGTTAAACAAGGCCAGATTATTGGTTATATCGGCACCACCGGCTTATCAACAGGCCCTCACTTGCATTATGAGTTCCAAGCCAATGGTGTTCACGTTGATCCGCTCAGCCAAAAGTTACCCATTTCTGATCCAATTCACGCTTCAGAAAAACAACGTTTCACTGAACGCAGCAAAACCTTACTGGCTAAACTTGATATTAAGAAAGATACCCAGTTAGCGCTGAATCAGCAGTAAGCATGCTTTACATTGGCATTATGTCAGGCACTAGCTTGGATGGAATCGATATCAGCTTGGTTGATATCGATTCCCAATGCCGACTTGTGGCCAGTCACTATGTACCTATGCCACCGCAACTCAAGCTCGAGTTACTCTCTTTATGCAGCAGCGGTGCGGATGAAATCAACCGCGCCGCGCTAGCCGAACAAAAGTGGGCACGACTTGCCGCTCAGGGCGTTGCTAAAATTCTTGCAGATACCCATACGTCAGCTGAACAGATACGCGCCATCGGCAGCCATGGTCAAACCATTCGGCATGAGCCAGCTCAGCAATTTACCGTGCAGATTGGCAGCCCTGCACTACTGACCGAGTTGACCGACATTTGTGTCGTAACTGACTTTCGCAGTCGCGATGTAGCGGCAGGCGGTCAAGGAGCACCGTTGGTACCTGCTTTCCACGAAATGCTCTTTCAGCAGCAGGCTAAGCCTTGTGCCATTTTAAATATTGGCGGCTTTAGTAATGTAACTTTATTAGCTGAACAGCAAGAGACCTATGGTTTTGATTGCGGACCAGGCAATGTCTTAATGGATGCATGGATTGAGCACAAGAAAAACACCCCTTTCGACAAAGACGGGGCATGGGCAGCCAGTGGCACGGTAAGTCAAACATTATTGAACACTATGCTGCAAGAGCCATTCCTGGCAACACAAGGCCCTAAAAGTACAGGTCGCGAATTATTTAATCTGACGTGGTTGCAAAGCTTACTTGCTCAACTGGAGAGCATTGCTGATCACGATGTGCAAGCAACCTTGTGTGAATTTACCGCGCAAAGCATTGCCGAGTCGATTATCTTAGCCCAAGCCAACACTCAAGCGGTATGGGTGTGCGGTGGCGGAGCTCATAACAAGGAGCTGTTAGGCCGATTATCTTACCTTATGCCCACTTGTACGGTTGCTAGTACTGATGTTCTAGGGGTCTCCGCAGACTGGATGGAAGCCATGGCATTTGCTTGGCTTGCACACTGCTGCCTTGAAAGTATCCCTAGCAATCGACCAACAGTGACTGGCGCCAATGGCTTACGCATACTTGGCGCCATCTATCCTGCATAAAGCAATTTATTTAGACAGAGAAGGATGAACCACAACCACAAGTGGTGGTTGCGTTTGGATTGTTAATCACAAAACGTGACCCTTCAAGACCTTCGGTATAGTCAACTTCTGCGCCGACTAAGTACTGAAAGCTCATTGGATCAACGATCAAGCTTACACCTTCACGATCAATAATCGTGTCATCGTCTGCAACATCCTCATCAAAGGTAAAGCCGTACTGGAAGCCTGAACAGCCACCACCGGTGATAAACACACGTAACTTTAAACGCGGATTACCTTCTTCTTCCACCAGAGCTTTAACTTTATTTGCGGCCCCTTGAGTAAACTGCATTGCGGCAGGGACGAAGGATTCAACACTCATTTTACTTTCTCCCAGCATCGCGCTGTAAACAACTATAAGCAATATTATCTGCTTATCCTACCATCAAGGTCAACTATTAACAGCAGTTAAGGAATTAATGCCGCCGAGACTAAACCGCTGCTCTCATCCAAGCCAAACATAATATTCATATTTTGCACTGCTTGCCCTGAAGCACCTTTAACCAAATTATCAATCACAGACATCACCACAACCACGTCTGCGCCTTGCGGACGCTGCACAGCAATACGGCACATATTGGCACCCTTGACGCTACGTGTTTGCGGAAATACACCTGTGGGTAACACATCAACAAAAGGCTCATTGGCGTAGCGTTGTTCAAATAGCGCCTGCAAATCAACACTACGATCAAGCACAGTGGTGTACAAGCTGGCATGAATCCCACGAATCATAGGTACCAAATGCGGCACAAATGTCAACCCAACAGGCTTGCCTGCAGCGCGACTCAGCCCTTGCTTAATTTCAGGCAAATGACGGTGACCATTCACCCCATAGGCCATCATATTCTCGGTCGCCTCACAAAATAATGAGCCTACTTTAGCACCTCGGCCTGCACCACTAACACCCGATGCACAGCTGGCAATAATCTGCCCCGTATCCGCTAAGCCAGCCTCAACCAATGGCAATAAACCCAACTGAACAGCGGTCGGATAACAGCCTGGCACCGCAATTAAGCGTGCGTCTTTAATTGCATCGCGATTCACTTCAGGTAAACCATAGACAGCATCAGCGAGTAAATGCGGTGCACCATGTGGCTGTCCGTACCATTGCGCCCACTCTTGCGCATCCTGTAGGCGGAAATCTGCTGACAAATCAATCACCCGCGTACCTGCTTGCAAAATCTCATCAGCTAAGCCATGCGCCACGCCGTGCGGTGTGGCAAAAAACACCACATCGCAAGCAGTAATTTTATCAACATCAGGCACTGAAAAAGCTAAAGTAGGATAACTTTCACGGAGATTCGGATACATATCAGCAACACGCACCCCTTCTTCCGATCGCGAAGTAATCATTTCAACCTGTGCATGCGGATGTAAAGCCAGTAAACGTAATAACTCAACGCCTGTGTAGCCTGTACCGCCTACGATTGCCACTTTAATCATGCATGCACCCTCTTTAAAATAAAATAATCTGTAACTATATAACCAACACTTTGCAGATGACACTGCATCCTCTGCAGACTACCATGTACTCTCTTTTATGCTTGGGGCTGGTTATGACGTATTTGTGGATTAAGGCTTTCCATATTATCGCAGTGGTATGCTGGTTTGCGGGTTTATTTTATTTGCCGCGCTTATTTGTTTATCACGCGATGAGCACGGATACGGTGAGCCGAGAACGTTTCACTATTATGGAGCGTAAGCTCTATCGAGGGATCATGCACCCCTCACTGATCGCCACCCTGGCGCTGGGAATTTATATGTTATATATGAATCCTGCGCTGCTCAAGATGGGTTGGATGCATATCAAGCTCACTTTACTAGTGTTGCTGATCGCCTATCACTTTTCCTTAGGTGCTATTTATAAACGTTTTGCCCAAGGCACCAACCAAAAAAGCCATGTCTTTTATCGCTGGTTTAATGAACTACCGGTATTATTTTTAATCGTGATTGTATTACTGGCGATTCTAAAACCCTTCTAATAGCGAAGCCGCTGCTCAAACAGCATTTGCTCAAGAGTAAACTGCCCATCACCCAACTGTACTGCGGTGATGGGCAGCTATTAACTAGCCTGTATTACGTAATCCCGCCGCAATACCTGCCACAGTGACCAACAACGCTTGTTCAATCGCAGGGCAGATTGCATCACCTTGCTCCCTTGAGCGTGCCAATAACTCCACTTGCAACAGATGTAATGGATCCAAATAAGTATCTCGAACACTAATCGACGCTCGAACCTGTGGATGACGTTCCAATAAGTGAGCCTCGCCGGTCAGATGTAGAACCTGCTCGACTGCTTGACTAAGATGCTGATACAACTGCTCACCAAAGCCACGCAACTCATCGGCCACTAAACGCTCGTCATATAAGCGCGCAATTCCTGAGTCAGCCTTTAATAACACCATTTCCAGCATATCAATACGCGCGCGAAAGAAAGGCCACTGATCACGCATCTCAGCCAACACGGACTCCTCTTGCCGTGCGATAGCGTTTTGTAAGGCAGTTTCCCAGCCAAGCCATGCCGGTAACATCATCCGTGTTTGCGTCCAAGCAAAAATCCATGGAATAGCCCGCAAACTTTCTATACCACCGCTGCGGCGGCGGGCCGGGCGGCTGCCTAACGGCAAACGACCCAACTCTTGCTCTGGCGTGGCTTGACGAAAGTACGCGACAAACTGAGGGTCTTCACGCACGGTTTTGCGGTAGGCGGCTAAACCATCGGCAGCTAAACGCTCCATCACCGCACGCCATGCCTCTTTCGGTGTCGGTGGCGGCAATAAAGTTGCCTCCAACACTGAGGCTAAATACAGATTTAAGTTTTGCGCGGCGACTTGCGGCAAACCATATTTAAAGCGGATCACCTCACCTTGTTCTGTGGTGCGGAAACGTCCGGCTACGGAACCGGGAGGTTGCGAAAGGATCGCTTCATGCGCAGGTCCACCGCCACGGCCGACAGTACCGCCACGACCATGGAATAAAATCAGTTCAACACCTTGCTTAGCGCAGACCGCAACCAACTCTTCTTGCGCACGGTATTGTGACCATGCCGCAGCCGTTGTACCGGCATCTTTTGCTGAGTCCGAGTAACCAATCATCACCTCTTGCGGCCCTGCGAGGCTTTTACGGTAATCACTTAAACTCAGTAGCTGATCAATCACTCCGGCAGCGTTATGCAAATCGTCCTGAGTTTCAAATAGAGGCGCAATACGCATGGCGCGATTGAGGCCGGCTTCTTTAAGGAGTAACTGCACAGCCAACACATCAGACGGTGCCGACGCCATTGAAATAACATAGGAACCCAACGAATCAGCTGATGCCTGCGCCACCACTTTACACGTATCCAAAACTTCTTGCGTGTCGGCACTGGCGACAAAAGCGCTGGATAATAAAGGTCGGCGATTGTCAAGTTCACTTAATAAGAATGCTTGGCGCTGCTCTTCATTCCACTGTGCATACTCACCTAAGCCCAGCCATTGAGTGATTTCATTTAAGGCGCTCGTGTGACGCTCAGCATCTTGGCGAATATCTAAACGCACCAAGGACAAACCAAAGGTTGTGGTACGGCGAATCGTATCGAGTAAATCACCGTCGGCAATTAAGCCCATTCCGCACTCATGCAGTGAGCGATGGCACAGCAGCAGTGGCGTTAATAACTCATCAGTATACTGAAAAATATCGGCTGATAATGACGATCCCGTTGCTAAAGCCGCTTGCAACTCGGCGCGCGTTTTACGCAGGCGTGCACGTAGCTTTTTAAACAAGACACGGTAAGGCTCATCGGTTTCACCGACCAAGGCCATTAACTCAGGGCTGGCCTGCTGCATCGACAGTTCAGCGGTCAGACGAGAGATATCTCGCAGAAACAAATCCGCAGCAATCCAGCGTGACAATAACAGCACTGTTTTCGTGACGCGCGCGGTGACATTCGGGTTACCGTCACGGTCGCCCCCCATCCAAGTGGCAAAACGAATAGGCGTTGCGGTAATCGGCAATTTATCGCCGCCTGCCGCCTCTAGGGTCTTATCCACATGACGCAAGACATTGGGAATCGCTTGCCATAATGAACGTTCAATCACGGCAAAGCCCCAGCGTGCCTCATCAACAGGGGTAGGCTGTTCACTACGAATTTCGGTGGTATGCCACACTTCAGTAATTAAACTGCGTAATTTTTCAATAACTTTGTCACGCTCTAACGTGGTGAGATCGGTGTGATCAAGTGCGGCTAACTGCTGGGCAATCGCATCGTACTTCATAATTAAAGTACGACGTGAGACTTCAGTGGGATGCGCGGTGAGCACCAACTCAATATCTAGATCAGCCACCGCTTGCGATAAATCTTGCGGATTGTGCCCCGCCACTTGCAGGCGTTCAAGCACAGAGGCCAGCATCTGATCTTCAAATGCAGGCTGCTCGTCACTACGCCGACGGCGCATCAAGTGATACTGATCGGCAATATTGGCTAAATTAAGAAACTGATTAAAACCACGCGCGACCGGCAGCAACTCATCTTCCGGCAACTGATCTAAGGTGTCAGTCAATTGCTGATGGCCGTCTTCCGAACCTAGTCGGGCGGCTTTCGCACCTTTGCGGATGCGTTCAATCTTTTCTAAAAACTCTTCACCATGCTGTTCGCGCATGGTTGAGCCAAGCAGTTCACCTAATAAATGAACATGCTCGCGTAGACGTGAATCAATTGGGATCATACTGGCGCTCCACTGAAGTTCTCTTCAGCTTGCCGAGTTATCCAGCATCTGGCAAGAAACTTTAGTGTTCACCGCCCAATCAAGCATCAACAGAAACCTATATCACCCATGCAGCTATTACTGGGCGAACTCACAGCGTACGGCACGTTTTTTATCATCGACTAAAACGCCGGTTAAGCCTTTTTGCTGAGTGTCAAACAGCACAACAATACCATCTAGACACTGGGCAATTTGCTCCGCAGGCTTTAATGAAGCCTTGTAATCTTCACCAGGAATAGTTTTTAACATGGTATATTCGGCAAGCAATAATGCATCAGCGGGCCTAGCCATATGCAAATAGCCGTAATAACTTAAAACCGCTACAGTACCGAGAATACTGGCAACAGCTGTGCCAATCAGAGGCCGAAAGTCGCGCTCGCTCATAATAACTCCATAACGTGAGTAGGGGTGGGTATCCAAATAAGCGCTCCAGCAACGAATACTTCTGTGACTGGAGCGCTGAGGCAAGTATATTAATGCTCTGGACGCATATGCGGGAATAAAATCACATCGCGAATTGACGCTGAATCAGTCAGCAGCATGACCAAGCGATCAATACCGATACCTTCACCAGCGGTTGGCGGCATACCGTATTCCAAGGCACGAACAAAGTCGGCATCATAATGCATAGCTTCATCGTCACCGGCATCTTTATCCGAGACTTGCGCCAAGAAACGCTCGGCCTGATCTTCGGCATCATTGAGCTCAGAGTAAGCATTGGCAATTTCACGGCCACCAATAAACAATTCAAAACGGTCAGTGACATTTGGATCATCATTATTACGACGCGCCAAAGGTGATACCTCAAATGGATAGCGAGTAATAAAGGTCGGCTGCTCAAGCAGATGCTCAACGGTTTCTTCAAAGATCATGGTTTGCAGCTTACCAATACCTTCAAAACCTATCACCTTAGCTCCATGTTTTTTGGCTAAGGCGCGTGCCGTGTCGATATCTTCTAGATCGGCTGCGCTGATCTCAGAATTGTATTTCAAGATGGAATCAAACAGAGAAATACGTTGGAACGGCTGACCAAAGTGGAACACCTTGCCTTGATAAGGCACATCGGTTGTACCAAGAACAGCTTGCGCCAGCTCACAGAAGAGTTCTTCGGTGAGATCCATATTGTCTTCGTAGTCAGCGTAGGCTTGGTAAAACTCCAGCATAGTGAATTCTGGATTATGGCGTGTGGACACACCTTCATTACGGAAGTTACGGTTGATTTCAAATACACGTTCAAAACCACCCACCACCAGACGCTTTAAATACAGTTCTGGGGCAATCCGCAAGTACATCGGTAAATCCAGCGCATTGTGATGGGTTTCAAAAGGCTTAGCTGCGGCACCACCTGGAATGGTTTGCAGCATCGGTGTTTCCACTTCTAAGAAATCACGCTCAGTTAAGAAGTTACGAATATGCGCAATCACTTTAGAGCGTACTTTGAACGTCTCGCGTACGTCGTCATTGACAATCAAGTCAACATAGCGCTGACGGTAGCGCTGTTCGGTATCGGTTAAACCGTGGTGCTTATCCGGCAATGGGCGCAGTGACTTGGTCAGCAATTGTACTTGCGTCATATGCACATAGAGATCACCTTTACCCGAGCGCGACAAGGTGCCTTCAATACCAATAATGTCACCTAAATCCCAGCTTTTAATCTCAGCCAGCTTTTCTTCTGGTAAGTTTTTACGATCGACATAGGCTTGCAAGCGGCCGGTCATATCTTGCACAACCATAAAGGCGCCACGGTTGAGCATAATACGCCCAGCAATTTTTACCGGTATCGCCGCCTCGACTAACTGCTCTTTACTGTCATCAACATATTTTTTCTGGATATCAGCACAGTAATGCTCGCGACGAAAATCATTCGGAAAGGCATTGCCCTTAGCACGTTCGCTGGCTAGCTTTTCTTTACGCAAGGCGATCAGTTTATTTTCTTCGTCTTGCAACTCGTGCTGGGATGGTGCTTGTTCACTCATGATAGTTTCCACTAATTTATTCAGGTCGCTGCTTGAGCGATTGTAGGCACGTCAATAGCGTGCTGATTACAGCGTCGACACGTGGTTACGTGCCGCGGCTGATCAAAGTCCTTGTTTCAGACTCGCCTCTAAAAACTGATTGAGGTCGCCATCTAACACTGCATCGCAGTTACTTTCTTCAACGTTGGTGCGTAAGTCTTTAATCCGTGACTGATCCAGTACATAGGATCGAATCTGGTGTCCCCAGCCGATATCTGACTTACTGTCTTCCAATTCTTGCGAGGCAGCACTGCGTTTTGACAACTCCAACTCATAGAGTCTGGCGCGGAGCATTTTCATCGCAGTATCGCGGTTAGCATGCTGCGAGCGTTCGTTCTGACAACAGACCACAGTATTGGTCGGTATGTGAGTAATACGCACTGCTGAGTCTGTGGTGTTGACGTGCTGTCCACCGGCACCAGATGAACGATAGGTGTCAGTACGCAAGTCGGCCGGATTAATATCAATTTCAATATTGTCATCAATCTCAGGCGAAACAAAGACTGCGGTAAAGGAGGTATGACGACGATTGCCCGAATCAAATGGGCTTTTGCGCACTAAACGGTGCACACCGGTTTCGGTACGTAACCAACCAAAGGCGTAGTCACCTTTAATATGCAAAGTGGCACCTTTGATACCGGCCACATCACCGCTCGACAATTCCATAATAGTGGCTTCAAAGCCGTTATGATCAGCCCAACGCAAATACATGCGCAGTAAAATATTGGCCCAATCCTGAGCTTCCGTACCACCCGAGCCTGCTTGAATATCTAGATAAGCATTATTAGCATCCATTTCACCGCTAAACATACGGCGAAACTCCAGTTTGCTAAGTGCTTCACCGAGTCGAGCAACTTCTGCTCGGACTTCTTCAACAGCGTCCTGATCTTCTTCTTCAACAGCCATTTCTAGCAGTTCTTTCGAGTCAGCCACACCGCTTTCGAGATTGTCTAAAGTGTCTACCACTTGCGCCAGGAGTGAGCGCTCACGGCCTAGATTTTGCGCGTATTCTGGATTACTCCAGACATCTGGATCTTCCAGCTCACGCTCGACTTCGGTTAGACGCTCATGCTTAGTAGCATAGTCAAAGATACCCCCGAATGACTTGCGTACGCTCAGCTAAGTCATTGATGGCTTGATGGATTGGATTGACTTCCATAACAGACAGTTCTCGCTTTGATTGAACAGTATAAAAACATCGATTATACCTCAATAAGCATGTGCTGTGCGTGGCTTGCCAGCACAGCACATGCTTTTGTTTAGCAGGGGCTGATACTAGAAACCATCAACTGTAAGCTTTCATTGCCACGAAACTCATTGATATCGAGGCTGTAAGCCACTTGCGCAGTGCCAATGTTGGGATTGGGCCATATATTGAGGTCGACATTAAAGGCAATCGCATCCACTTGCGGTGCACCTGAGGTACTTTGCAAAACAAGCTTGAGGTGTTTTTCACCGACTAACCTTTGACTCACAACCTTAAAATTGCCATGGAATAAAGGTTCAGGAAAACGCTGCCCCCAAGGCCCTGCATGACGTAAGGCTTGCGCCAGCTGCATATCAAACTCATCTGCAGCTAAACTGCCATCCGAATAAATCCGTCCGGTTAAGTCATCCGCCGTCAATTGGCGGCGCACTTCAGCATCAAAGGCTTTAGCAAAAGCCTCATAATGCACAGACTTAATGGTCAAACCTGCGGCCATCGCATGGCCACCAAACTTGCTGATTAACTCAGGAAAACGGGCGGCAACGGCATCCAAAGCATCACGAATATGTAAGCCTGGAATCGAGCGCGCAGAGCCTTTTAATTCATCATGATCCGCGTCGGCAAAAGCAATCACTGGGCGGTGATAACGCTCTTTCATCCGTGAAGCTAAAATACCAATCACGCCTTGGTGCCATTCAGGCTCAAATAAGCACAAGCCAAAGGGCAAGTTATCTAAGGGCAAGTCTTTCAGCTGCACCAGCGCTTCACGCTGCATACCTTGTTCGATCTGTTTGCGATCTTGATTGAGCTGATCCAACTGCTGCGCGTGCTGCATGGCCTCAGCAAAATCCTCACACAATAAGCATTCAATCCCTAAGCTGATATCGTCTAAGCGCCCAGCCGCATTCAGGCGCGGGCCGACAATAAAGCCCAAGTCAGTTGCCACCAAACGCCGGTGATCGCGGCGTGCGACATCTAAAATAGCACGCAGCCCAGGACGCGAGCGCCCTGCGCGAATCCGCGCTAAGCCTTGATGGACGAGAATACGATTATTGGCATCCAGTGGCACCACATCTGCCACGCTGCCTAAGGCGACCAAATCCAGCAGTTCTGCGAGGTTTGGCTCGTTAATGCCCTGTTGTGCAAACCAGCCGCTGCCACGTAAATGCGCACGCAAGCCCAAGAGCACATAAAACATCACGCCGACACCGGCTAACGCTTTGCTGGGAAACTCACAGCCTGGCTGATTGGGATTAACAATGGCATCCGCCTTAGGCAGCTCGGCACCGGGCAAGTGGTGGTCAGTAACAATCACTGTGAGCCCTGCTGCTTTGGCCGCGGCCACACCTTCCATACTGGAAATACCGTTATCCACAGTGATCAGTAAATCAGGCTGACGTTGCAGTGCTACAGCGACAATTTCGGGCGTCAGGCCATAGCCATAATCAAAACGATTGGGCACCAAGTAATCCACATGGGCAGCACCCAGCATACGCAGACCCAAAACACCGACGCAGCTGGCAGTGGCGCCATCGGCATCAAAATCGCCGACAATCAAAATACGCTGACGCTGTTTCAGTGCTTGCGCCAGCAACAGCACTGCCGCATCCATGCCTTTCAGCAAATGGGTGGGCAGTAAACGCGCTAAGCCTTTTTCTAACTCAGCCGCACTCTCGACCCCGCGCGCCGCATAAATGCGGGTCAATAGCGGTGGAATATCACCTAAATCAGGTAAAACAGCCGGCAGCGGTCGTCGTTCTATGCGCATCACAATCTACTTACTCTTTTATAGTGTTACTCAAACGGATCGGCAAGCGCTGTTATACAGACACCTCACCGCGTTCACCGTGCAGCCATTCCAACTCAATAGTATGCTGGCCACGTTCATCGGTGATAAACACATCGCCATCACTGATCATCAGGCTCCAGTTAATGCTACGCGGCAAATCCGCGGCTAAATGGGTCAGCGACGCTTGGCTGATTGCCAGTACGTTAAGATTTTTCAAACTGCGTACCTGATCGAGCTCTTTGCCCACCCAAGTGCGCAGACTGCCATAGGCTAAAACGCTTAAACGCTCGGCACGGCGTGAGCACCAGGTCATGCGCTCAGCGCTAGGCTGGCCCACTTCGATCCAATGCAGAATGCGCCCATCTAAACTTTTTTCCCAAACTGCAGGCTCGTCAACATTGGATAAGCCACGACCAAACTCAATCTGCTCCGCGTGCCAGATGGCCCGAGCCAATAAGCGCGACAATAAGCGTTCGCCGGTTTCCGATGGATGACGTGCCATACTAAAGCGTAGGCTGTCATACACATTGCGATCCATATCGGTCAGATTTAACTCAACTTTATAAGGCGTGGCTTGCTGCGCCATAGCGGTGCTCTCTATAAGGTGACAAAGCCGCTCAGTCTAACCTGTTCTGGCGCTCGATGCTGCACAGCAATAACATGACATTGAGCGCCGTATACGCAATGTCTTGAGATAAAACAAGATTGATCCATGCTAAACGGTGGTCTTTGCACAAGCATATGCCGCATAATGTGTGCTGCTATGCACTAGCAGGACTTTATAGTCATTTTTTGTGTACGGAGCTCGATAACTGTAATGATTAGTTTTGGCCGTTTTATGTTGCTCATCGGCTTTTGCATGTCCTCAATTATTGCCAACGCAGACGATAACTCGCTGATTGTTCCGACCTCACATCAGTGCAGCTTAGAGCGCATTGCTGTCGAGCCCAAATTAGCCCTTGAAGAATGCTTAACCTTCGCTCAGTTAGGCTATGCAGATGCACAGTTTGTACTCGGCGAATATTGGTATCAAGGCCAATACGCGCCACGTGATTATCAGCAAGCCCTTAAATGGTTTGAGCAGGCGTCAGTACAAGGTCATGCCATGGCGCAATTACGTTTGGGCACTATGTTTTACCGTGGCGAAGGCGTACCAGTAAACAGCATCCAAGCCTATATTGTACTTAAAATGTCAGCCATCAATGGCTCCGATGAAGCGCTCGATAGTGCTGACCGAGTCTCCTCTCAAATGCAAAGCAGTGAACTGCTTGTAGCCAACCAAGTCTTGGCACAAATATTCCGCAGTTACTTGCTGGAATTAAGCGGCGAGACTTATACCCCATAGGCTTATTTGCACGGCATATTACAACCGCGGCAACCACGGTGCAGCATGCCACACTCAGCTTGCTGTCTTCAGCCAGCTGCACTAACTGCCCCGTTCAACCCTTGTACAGCCTTGAGCAGTCTTACCCTTGCCAGTGCTTCGCCAGTAGCGCATAGGCATGATGCAGCGTACCGGTTTTTTCTGTCGCGGCCTGCACCTGCGCTGGCGACGCACCAGCACCGATCAGCTTGTCCGGATGCGAAGTACTGAGCAGTCGCCGATAAGCCTTTTTAATCTGTGCTAATGACGCTGAGCGGTTGACCCCTAGTACCTGCAAAGCCGCGTCCAGCTCATTGGTGTTGGGGTTCAGCTGCACTCCCACACGTCGCACCTGCACCTCAATACGCGCAAAGTTGTCGGCTGAGCAATCCAGCCAATCGGCACACTGTTGTAAAATACATCGTTGTTTAGCGCCGGCCCGTCCTTGCGCCAGCGCCATACGCCAGCCCGCGAATAACAACTGCTCTAGATTGACCGCGGCGGCGTAGTGGGCTTGTAAACTACGCCGTAAATCATCAAGACGACAATCTTTGCCTTGTGAAAACGCAGCCATCGCCGCCTGCTGCGCAGCACCTGTCAGTTGCAAGCGCTGCATCTCTAAGCGCGCCACATAAATATGCTCAGGACTGTCGCGACCGGTGCTTTTGGCCAAATATCCCAACAACATAAATAAAACCGGCTGCGCCTCGAGCAGTGGCGCTGCCTCGGGCCGCATACGTGCACGCAATTCAGGCCAACTGTTGATCGCTAAATTACGGTCAACAATACTGCCCACTAACACCCCTAATAATGCACCCGGTATATGTGCCACGGCCAAACCAACTAAGCCGCCAGCGAGCGTCACCGGCCAAATCATAGGCTGGCGAGCAAGGCTTCAGCAGCAGCTAAACGCTCTTGCGTACCGATATCAATCCAGTGCCCTGTAAAATGTTCACCACTGACCTGCCCTTGTGCAATCGCCTGACGCAGCAATGGGGCCAATTTAAACGCTCCGCCAAAACAATCGGCAAAGAGTTGCGGGTGCAACACTGCAATACCGCTGTAGGTTAAAGTAGGCAAGGTATCCGGCGCTCGCACACGGCTTTGCTGCAAAGAAAAATCGCCTTCAGGATGATGTTCAGGATTATCCATCAGGACCAAGTGCGCCAAGCCCTCAAGCGGTTGGCGCAAGGCTGCGAAATCATAGTCGGTCCAAATATCACCATTGACCACAACAAAAGGCTTATCACCTAAATACTTTAGCGCTTGTAAAATACCGCCGCCTGTTTCCAAAGGCTGCGACTCGCGCGAATAAGTGATGTGCATGGAAAAGCGTTCGCCATCACCTAAATACGCTTCAATTTTCTCTCCAAGCCAAGCGTGGTTAATCACCACTTCAGTAAATCCAGCCTGCGCTAAAGCACGCAAGTGATACTCGATCAATGGCACACCGGCCAATGCAATCAATGGTTTAGGCGTGTGTAACGTCAAAGGACGCATACGTTCACCTTTACCGGCGGCTAAAATCATGGCTCGCATCGTGTTTATCTCGCTACAGGGAAGCTGGCTAAAAGTTGCGCTAAAGGAGCAAGCGCAGATTGACGTTCAATCACATGTTGCAAGTAATTAAAAAAGCGTGGTGTATCAGCAAGGTAGCGCGGTTTACCATCACGATGGCAAATTCTGGCAAAAATACCTATCACTTTAAGATGCCGCTGCGCACCCATTAGATCACAATCATAGTGAAACTCTTGAAAGGTCTCAGGCACCGCAAGAGCCTTGGCACGCGCTTTCTGCCAATACTGCTGTAACCAGCTTTGCACTCGATCTTCTGGCCAGCTGATAAACGCATCTTTAAACAAACTGCTGATGTCATAGCTGATTGGGCCATGCACTGCATCTTGAAAGTCTAAAATACCTGGGTTGGGCGTACTGAGCATTAAATTACGTGGCATATAGTCTCGATGCACTAACACCTGCGTTTGCTTAAGCGCATTTTCAACCAAGACATCGCAGGCCTGCTGCCATAAATACTCTTGTTGTGCCGTTAAGGTGATCCCCAGCTCATGCTGTACATACCACTCAGGGAACAGCTGCAACTCACGCCGCAATAAAGCTTCATCGTAAACAGGCAGCTGCGCGTCTTGCACAGAAATCTGCTGCAGCGTGATTAACGCATCAATGGCCAAAGCAAATAGCTCATCGGCATTCTCCTGATTCAGTACTTCAAGCCACGTCTGCTGGCCAAGATCAGAAAGTACTAAAAATCCACGCCCGAGGTCTTGTGCCCATACCTTAGGTACATGCAAGCCACCCTGTGCCAGCATGCTTGCCATTTTGACAAAGGGGCGACAGTCTTCCTGCGGCGGAGGAGCATCCATCAAGATCAAATCAGCAGCCGCGCCATGCCAACGAAAATAACGTCGAAAACTTGCATCACTGCTGGCTGGCTGTAGGTGATTTACGGTAGTCTCTGCTAAGCCTGTTTGCTGAGCAATATCTGGCAACTGTTCGGCAAACCAGTGCGTTAACGCCTGTAAACGGCTATCGTCTACATTTAGAGGTTGATTCGGCATGGTAATTCTCCAACGGTACTGGCCGTTCTGTAGGGCATGCTTTATTATCGCTGATCTTTTCCAGCCCTTCGAGAGGCATGCTGTGTATTTAACCACCAAGCGCATGCGGGAAGCACGGACACACTATGGCAGTTAATTATATTTTTCGTAAAAAATTTCCCATACTGGTAACTGGGGCACTGTGCATTCTACAGCCTTTGTTCAGTAGCAGTATCGCCGCCGCACAGCAATATGATTGCAAAGTAGACGCGAGCGGTAGCTGGGCCTGTATCACCCAAGACAAGCAGGCAGCAGTACCGCCACGCCCCGTAGAAAGCAATGCCGAACACGTCTCTGGCGTCACGCAAAACAGAGCCGAAAGCAAAGCTCAAGCGACAAAGAAGACTGTAGCAGCAAATACAGTTTCTAGCTCAGCGCAAGCCTCTGAGGGCAACCAATTCAGTTATTTAGACTGGGTTCCACGCGAGCAACTCAGCACAGCACAACTGGCCGAAGTGGGCCCCTATTGCAGCGGCAGCTATATTGAGCCGATGCGCCCTGGCATGGATGATACAACTGCATTTAAAGATGCACCTTTGTACATTAACGCTGGTGCAACACGCTATGAGCAACTGACTGAAACGGCTACTTTAGCCGGTGATGTCCTGATACGCCAAGCCAGCTTACAAGTTGAAGCAGATGAAGCGAACCTCTATCAGCAAGACAATCTAGGTGAACTCAAAGGCAATGTACGTATACGCGATCGTAATATTCTACTGATCGGTGATAGTGCCGAACTGCAACTCGATAGCGGTGCCGCCCAAGTTAAGAATGCTGAGTATGTGATGCATACCGGCAAAGTCCGCGGTAATGCACAGTATGTTAAACGCCAAGAAGATGCGATTATCCGCCTTAAGGATGGTACCTATACCAGTTGTGCGCCGGGCAGCAATACTTGGTACTTAAAAGGTAATAACGTCACCCTAAATCCCAACACCGGTTTTGGTAGTGCCACCAATGTCACCTTACGCGTAAAAGATATACCCGTGTTTTATACACCCTATATCCACTTCCCGATTGATGAGCGTCGCCAGTCGGGTTTTTTACCGCCGAGCATCAGCTACAGCAATAACAATGGTTTAGATTTAACCACACCCTATTACTTCAACTTAGCGCCTAACTTTGACGCAACGCTCTACCCTAACTATATGAGTAAGCGTGGCTTACTCACTGAAGGCGAGCTGCGTCACATGAGCAAAAGCAGTGAAAGCCGCATTGGTGGTGCTTGGCTCAGTGACAGCGAAGATGAGCGTAAACTGCAATCGGAATACCTAAAAGATCGCTGGATGTACACCTTGCAACACGAGCAAGGCTTTAACTCACGTCTACTTGGCGAGGTTAACTACACTGAGATCAGCGACCCGTACTACTTCCAAGATTTGCGCAGCAATGTGATTGCCGGCTCCAATGAAACACTGGATCAAAAAGCCGGTTTGACCTGGCGTGGTAACAATTACACGGCAGCCTTTGGTGTACATGCCTATGAAATGGCGAATATCACCGATATCACACCCTACGATAAGCTACCGCAATTTACCCTAAACGGCGCTTTGCCCTACCAGCCGGCTGGTTTGCAAATGACCTACAAGACGGAGTGGACACGTTTTGATCGTTCGCTTAAAAAAGGGTTATTTAGGGACCAAGATGGTCTTACCACACCGTGGAATGACACTCGCCTAAGAGGGTTAGACCGCGCCAACGGTGATCGTCTACACATTGAACCTGCGATCAGTTTGCCGATGAATTGGAGTTGGGGTTTTGTTAAGCCTGCGGTTAAGTATGCGTATACACGCTATAACTTAAGCTTAGACAGCCAAGGCAAAAACACCTTACCAACGACTCAACGATTCAGCACTAGCCCCGATCGTAGCGTGCCAATGTACAGCGTCGACAGCGGCCTGTACTTTGATCGTAACAGTCAATGGTTTGGCACAAACTACCGCCAAACCTTAGAGCCACGCTTGTTCTATCTGTATGTACCCAACGAAGATCAGTCAGATCTACCTCTGTTTGATACCAACGAGATCCAATTTAGCTACGCCAGTCTATTCCGCGACAACCGCTTTAGTGGCAGTGACCGTATAGGTGATAGCAATCAAATCTCTCTGGGTTTAACCAACCGCTGGTTAGAAGAAAACGGCTTTGAACGCCAACGCATCAGCGTGGGTCAAGCTTATTACTTGGCTGATCGCGAGGTTTTACTCTCGGATAAAAACTATAAAGACTACGCCGCAAACACCAGCAAACGCTCGCCGTATGCTACGGAATATATGCTGCGCTTTAATCGTGACTGGCGCGTTAATGCTGACTTAATGTGGGATCAGGATACGCACAGCACGCGCTCTGGTAGCCTTATGTTCCATTATCAGTCGCAAGACGATTTAAATAAAATTGTTAACTTCGGTTACCGCTACCGCAATGATGGCAATCACTACAACTACACCACTGGTCGTTGGGAAACAGGTAGCGCTGACTATGAAGATCCCAGTACCGGTAAAATCTATAAAGATTTCTACAAAATTGAGCAAACTGATGCCTCAATTATGTGGCCGGTGGTACCGCAGTGGAACGTTATTGCGCGCTGGCAGTATGACTACAATCGCAACAGCACACTGGAAGCCTTTGGTGGCTTTGAATACGACAGTTGCTGCTGGAAACTGCGCTTAATTAACCGTTACTGGGTTGACTATGATGAGCGTACCATGTCGCCACAAGACAACCGCCAAGGTGATCACGGGGTCTTCCTGCAGGTCATCTTAAAAGGTTTAGGTGGTGTAACCGGTAACAAAGTAGAGACATTCCTCGATGAAGGCATCCAAGGCTACCGTGAACGTGAAAACAATGCTTATTAAACCCCTATCCGCGTTGTTACTGGCCAGCAGCTTGCTCGCTAGTAATGGATACGCAGCCGAGCAAAAGCTCGACCGTGTGGCAGCTATCGTTGATAACGATGTTGTCATGTACAGTCAATATCAAGCACGCCTTAAAGACGTGCAGCAAACTATCAGCAAACGTAGTGTAGAACTACCATCTGAAGATGTGTTGCGCCAGCAAGTCATGGAGCGCCTGATTCTTGATACGATTCAATTGCAACTGGCTGAACGCTCAGGTATTCGGGTCAGCGATGAAGAGCTCAATGCATCCCTAATCACCATTGCAGAACGCAACGGCTTAACCCAGCACGAATTTGAAAAAGCCTTAGTCAATGATGGTTTGTCCCTGCAAGACGCGAAAGAACAAATCCGTCAAGAGATGCTGATCAGTCGAGTACGCCAATACCGTGTCGCTGAACGCATTCAAGTCAGCGATCAAGAAGTAAAAAACTTCTTAGCTTCTGACTTAGGAAAAATGCAGTTAGCCGAAGAGTTCCAACTGGCCAATATTCTGATTCCTGTGCCTGATGGCGCAACCAGTACAGAGCTAGATAAAGCAAAAAAAATCGTCGCTACGGTGGTGCAGAAACTAGAAAACGGCGGTGATTTTGCCCAACTCGCGATAACCCACTCAGCCAGTGAGAATGCGCTAGAAGGCGGTGACATGGGCTGGCGCAAAGCAGCGCAACTGCCCCCGCCCTTTGACCGTATGCTCGGCACTATGGCCGTAGGTCAAGTCACTGAACCAACCCGTACCGCTGGTGGTATTATCATGCTTAAGCTACTGGATAAGCGCGGCGGCGACTTGATGTATCGCGACGAAGTGCATGTACGCCATATTTTGCTCAAACCTAGCGAAATTCGCAGTCCAGAAGCCACGCAAAAATTGGCAGGGCGCTTATATGAACGCTTACGCAGGGGGGAAGACTTTACTGCGCTCGCTAAAAAATTCTCTGAAGACCCAGGCTCTGCTCTGAATGGCGGCGACTTAAACTGGATTGATCCTGAGTCACTGGTACCTGAGTTCCGTGAAGTGATGGCACAAACTGCCATCGGTCAATTATCCAAACCCTTTGCCAGTCAGTTTGGCTGGCACGTGCTAGAAGTGCTCGATCGCCGTAGCACCGACAGCAGCGTACAAGTACGTGAGCAACAGGCACTCAATCTATTGCGCAACCGCAAGTACGATGAAGAGCTACAAACCTGGTTACGCCAGATTCGTGATGAAGCCTATGTGGAGATTAAAGACTTATGACATTGCGCTTTGCTTTAACGCCCGGTGAACCTGCTGGTATTGGCCCAGACTTATGCTTAATGCTCGCGCATGAAGCCCAGCCTTACCCTGTAATTGCCATTACCAATCGTCAGCTACTGAGCGAGCGCGCAGCGCAGCTGGGTTTGCAAGTACAGTTGCTCGATGTACAGCCCAATGCCTGGCCTGATAAACCGGCCCCAGCCGACAGCCTATATGTGTGGGATACGCCACTCTACGAGCCTGTCGTCACAGGTCAACTGAACCAGGCCAACGCGCAGCACGTTTTGGAAACACTGACCCGTGCGGGCCAAGGCTGCCTCGATGGTACCTTCGCAGCGATGGTCACCGCCCCCGTACATAAAGGTATCATTAACGACGCTGGCGTCCCCTTCTCTGGGCATACTGAGTTTTTACAAGAGCTGACTCAGGCACCGCAAGTGGTGATGATGTTGGCGACCCATGGTTTACGTGTGGCCTTAGTCACCACCCACTTACCACTGCGCGAAGTTGCCGATGCGATTACCAGTGAGCGAGTAGAAACCATCACGCGTATTTTGCATGCAGATCTACAGCAGAAATTTGCGATCAAAAAACCAAGAATCCTCGTCTGCGGACTCAATCCGCATGCTGGCGAAGATGGTCACTTAGGTCGTGAAGAGTTGGATATTATTCAACCAACCTTGGACCGTTTGCGTGCGGAAGGCATGGACTTGGTCGGTCCACTACCGGCTGATACCTTGTTTACCCCGAAAAACCTGAAGCAGTGCGATGCCGTCTTAGCGATGTACCACGACCAAGGTTTACCGGTGCTGAAACACCGTGGCTTTGGTGCCGCGGTGAATATCACCCTAGGTATGCCAATTATTCGCACCTCAGTGGATCATGGCACGGCGCTTGATCTGGCTGGTACAGGTGAGATTGATACGGGCAGTTTACATATCGCCCTAGAAACCGCCTATCGCATGGCCGCCAGCAAACAGGCTTAAAGTCGATCTTAACAGCGCCAGCCCATCGAATGAGATGGTGGCGCTGTTAAACCTCTGAATTAGTCCAGCGGACGTAAACGGTACTGTGCAGGTACCTGATCAATGCCTTTGATCGTCACATTAAGATTCTTCCATAACCCATCTTTAATGCCATACACACAGCCATAAATAGACAGCTTTTGTCCGCGATGCCATGCATTTTGCACAATTGAGGTATGGCTCACATTGGCCACTTGCGCAATCGCATTCAGCTCACACAAACGGTCAACCCGCTCTTCCTCTGTTGGCAACTCGGCCAAAGCTTCATGATGTTCGTAGTGCAAATCACGAATAGTGCGCAACCAGCCATCAGTTAGGCCGACTTGCTTATCTTGCATTGCCGCACGTACACCACCACAGCCGTAATGGCCGGTGACTAGAATATGCTTCACTTTGAGCACATCAACCGCATATTGGATCACCGATAAACAGTTGAGATCAGTATGTAACACCACGTTAGCCACATTGCGGTGCACAAATAAATCACCCGGTAACATACCTACAATTTCATTGGCCGGCACGCGCGCATCGGAACAGCCAATCCATAAATATTCTGGTGCTTGCTGTTTAGCCAGCTTCTCAAAGAATGAAGGATCTTCTTCTTTAATTGACTTTGCCCAGCGAGCATTATTATCAAACAGCTGTTGTAATTCAGGCATAGGATCCTCTGTTAACTCATATTGCATATGTGAAATATCTGAGGTATGACACGACTGAAGTCGGCGCGGTCACACTTTATTACTATGGTTATTCTTCAGAAAATAACGTAGCCGCCATCACCAATGCATCTTCATGACCCTCTGCCGAGGGATAATAGTCACGTCGACGGCCTATTTCATTAAAGCCAAAACGCTCGTATAAACGGTAGGCAGAATGATTGGAGGCGCGCACTTCTAAGAAGCATTCGACACAACCACGCGCACTCGAACGTTGCATTAAATACTCTAATAACTGTAAACCCAAACCTTTACCTTGCTGCTCCACGGCAATTGCAATATTCAGCAAATGTGCTTCATCCAGCACTTGGTTAATCACGCCATGACCGACATGCTGATGATCAACCAGCATCATCCAGCACTCATAGCTGAGCAAGGCATCATCATACAGTTTACGTGTCCAAGGATGGGAAAAAGCCTGCTGCTCTAAAGCCAGTACTTGGTCTAAGTCATCCGCGTGCATGCGACGAAATTCAACATTACTCGTCATGTGGCACCTGCCATAAGGAACGTACCGCGCACATACTGCGCCAAATATCGCGTTTTAATAAGGGTTGCTCCAAGACGTGTTCTAAGCTCGGCAAACTCCAAAGCTGTGCCTGCTCAGCAAAAGGCTGCAAACTGTATAATGGCGTCTGATCATCGCGACTAGCAAAGCGCAACGCTTGATTACCCACCAGCCAAATACACACAGCTGGCTCAGCCTGCAACTCAACAGTTAATACATCACGCACACAAGCCCTTGCTACAGTTGCATTTTGCTCATGCATTAAATTACCCGAGTGCAACATAGGCCAGGCAATGGGCGCACCTTGCCGCATCAGGCGAGGTTTATCGGTTAGCCCTGCAGCGCGCAGCATATCTTTGAGCAGCTGATAGTCAGGGTCTCGACTTTGAAACGGCTCACCCGTGGGCAGATCGACCAGCACCAGACAATTATCCGCACGCAACAGTTGTAACGCAAAGCGTGGAATCGGCTCAGCTACCACCGCAGCTGCGGCTGGCGTGACCACCTCATCCTGCATCGTAGCGACGGCAACGGAGACGTTTGGCGCAGCCTTAGTACTCGCTAATGTCGGCGTTAAGGCCAACCTATCGCGCACTGAGATACGCACCTCACTGCGCACTGGACGCGCCATAGCGGCAGCCGCAACAGTAGGGCGCACTGCCGGAGCGGCGGCGGCAAGCGTCACCTCATCGAGCGCGTGCCACTCCAGCAAATAGTTACGCGAGGGAGCCGCATGCAGCAATGACTGACGCGGCAGCCATACATCCATCTGCATGGCCTGCAGCATAGCTTGGCGACGTACCTCGTGCTGATGCATCAATACAGCTTCGCTGGTCACACACCATCCACCTGTGGGTGCGCTTTAGCAGCCCCAACATGCATTAGGTTTAAGGCATTAAGATAGGCTTTAGCTGAGGCAATCACAATATCAGTATCGGCACCATTACCATTAACAATGCGCCCGCCACGCTCTAAACGTACGGTCACTTCACCTTGTGAGTCAGTACCTTGGGTAATGGCATTGACCGAATACAACTGCAAGGTTGCGCCAGACTTTGCAATTTTCTCAATGGCTTTAAAAGTCGCATCGACCGGGCCTGAACCTTGGTCATCGGTGGCAACTTCCTTGCCATCAATACTTAAAATTAACTGTGCATGCGGCACTTCACCGGTTTTACTCGCCACTTCTAGGCTGACCAGTTTGTAAAATTCCGGGGTTTCCTGAGTTAAAGTTTCTGAAACTAAGGCCTGCAGATCTTCATCAAAGATTTCGTGTTTTTTATCGGCCAAATCTTTAAAGCGAGCAAAGGCTGCGTTCAATTCAGTTTCATTGGCCAACTCGATACCCAGCTCTAACAGACGGCTACGAAATGCGCTGCGGCCTGAGTGCTTGCCCATTACCATTTTATTGGCATGCCAGCCGACATCTTCGGCGGCCATAATTTCATAGGTTTCACGGTGCTTGAGCACGCCGTCTTGGTGAATACCTGATTCATGGGCAAAAGCGTTGGCACCGACAATGGCTTTATTGGGCTGCACAGGGAAGCCTGTGATACCTGAAACCATGCGCGATACACTTAAGATATGCGGCGTATCAATATTAGTATGCACACCTAATAAGTCGTGACGGGTTTTAATCGCCATCACCACTTCTTCAAGGGCGGCATTACCGGCGCGTTCGCCAAGACCATTAATCGTACATTCGACTTGGCGTGCACCGGCCACCACTGCGGCCAAAGAGTTGGCTACAGCCAGGCCTAAGTCATTGTGGCAATGCACAGAGAAAATCGCTTTATCGGCGTTAGGTACGCGGTTAATCAGTTGACGGATCAACTCAGCATACTCGTGCGGAATCGCATAACCCACAGTGTCAGGGATATTAATAGTGCGCGCACCAGCATCAATCGCTGCTTCAACAATGCGGCAGAGGAAATCAATTTCTGAGCGACCAGCATCTTCACAAGAAAACTCAACATCAGCACATAAATTGCGCGCTTTCTTAATCGCACGTACGGCTTGCTCCACCACTTGATCCGGCTGCATCCGCAGCTTGTGCTGCATATGAATCGGGCTGGTGGCGATAAAGGTATGAATACGGCCTGAGTTGGCACCGGCTAGCGCTTCCGCAGCACGCTCAATATCACCATCTAAGGCGCGCGATAAGCTACAAATAGTACTGTCTTGAATGGTATCAGCAATGGCTTTTACTGCATCAAAATCACCTGGGCTGGCGATGGCAAAACCGGCTTCAATCACATCAACACGCATACGCTCAAGCGCTTTAGCAATACGTAGTTTTTCTTCTTTGGTCATTGAAGCGCCGGGGCTTTGCTCACCATCACGCAAGGTGGTATCAAAAATAATAACGCGATCACTGCTACTCATAGTCTTCTCCTGAAGGCTGCCGCACGCTTACCGGCGGTACATATCTAGATCTTTATGCAGCCTAGCTCGCGCATAAAGATATTTTTATAAAGAATCATTCACTACAGATTAATACTGCGTCCTGCTCAGGTCTAGCGGCAATTCGTAGTACAGCAGGCCGCGCAGATCAGGCGAAGTGGGTTATCCAAGCATAAGCCTATTTATTCGCCAACAGTTGCCACTCAATCACATCCAATAAGCGCTGCAAAGCACCTTGATTACGCTGCAACACCTGCTGGCCTGCATCGCACATCTGTTGTGCGTGCTCAGAATGGCTCCAGAGTCGGGCAACCGCTTGTGTCAACTCGTGAGTAGTGTCCACTTGCTGCAATGCACCGGCATCAAGCAACTGCTGGGCAATCTCTAAAAAATTAAAATAGTGTGGGCCGGTTAAGGTCGGCTTAGCTAACGCCACCGGCTCCAACATATTATGCCCACCATGTTCAACCAGACTACCACCGACCCAAGCCACATCGGCCAAGGCATATAAAAGCATCAACTCACCCATGGTATCGCCCAGCAAGACCTGATCTGCGGCGCTGACCGACGCATGGCTTGAGCGGCGTTGCACTTGCAGACCGTACTCCAGACATAAAGCATGCACCGACTCAAAGCGCTCAGGATGACGCGGTACTAAAATCAATAAAGCCTCGGGGAACTGCTTAAGTAACTGCTGATGCGCGGCTAACACCAATTCATCTTCACCCTCATGGGTGCTGGCTGCGATCCAGATTGGGCGCTGACGGGCGTGCCATTGCTCGCGTAATGCCTGCGCCTGCTGCGGTAGTTGATCGGCAACACGCAAATCGTATTTAATTGAGCCTGTGACTGTGACTGTTTCTGGACGCGCGCCTAACTCAATAAAACGCTGCGCTTCCACCTCACTTTGCACCGCTAAGGCGCTGATCTGTTTCAGCATGGGTGCGACTAATTTCGGAAAGCGTGCATAGCCACGCGCTGAACGCGCAGATAAACGACCATTGGCCAATAGCACGGGAATATTTAAACCTGCGCACTGGTTAATATGATTAGGCCACAACTCGGTTTCCATCACGATGGCCAAACGTGGCTGCAGACGCTGAAAAAAGCGCTTAGACGCACAAGGTAAATCATAAGGCAAATAACAATGCTGTACGCTATCGCCAAATAGACTTTGAATACGCTCAGAGCCGGTCGGCGTCATGCAAGTCACAGTAATCGGCAAATCTGGATACTGCGCCTGCAGGGCTTTAACCACAGGTGCAGCGGCAATGCTTTCACCGACCGACACCGCATGCAGCCAAATACCACCTTGTTTAAACTGAGGTAGAGTCAACGCGAAACGCTCGCCAATTCGCTTAGCATAAGCCGGTGCTTTTCTGGAACGCAGCCACAAGCGCACGGCAATCACCGGCACAGCGAGATACAGCAGCAAGGTATATAGAGTTCTATTCATAGCAGCAAAGTTTAGCAAAGGCGCAGCGATAATACTGCGCTCGGTTATACTGCTTACTTATTTTTTGCGAGAGGCGCTTATGTCACTCACCTTAAACACTGACATTGCCATCATCGGCGGCGGCATTGCAGGGCTCTGGCTCAACGCGCAATTGCGCCAGCAGGGCTTTAATACGCTGCTGATTGAACACAATACGCTGGGCGGCGGGCAATCGGTGAAGTCACAAGGCATCATTCATGGTGGCGCTAAATATGCGCTGCATGGTGCGCTAACCGGCTCATCCGAAGCCATTGCCGATATGCCGGAGCGCTGGCGCAAAGCCTTACAGGGCGAAGGCGAACTGGATTTACGCGGTGTGCGTTTATTATCTGATGCGCACTACTTATGGTCGCCCGGCTCGATTGCCGGCAATCTGACCAGTTTTTTTGCCAGTAAAGCGATGCGGGGTCGGGTGGATCAAGTCAAAGCTCAACAGCTTCCCGCCGCTTTGCAACATAAAGACTTCAAAGGCCGCGTCTATCGCTTGGCTGAGTTGGTGCTAGACGTACCCAGTCTGGTGCAGCGTTTAGCCGACTTGGCTGGCGATAGCCTGTTGCATGCGCAAAAAATCACCCCACGCTACGACAATCAGCAATTGGTTGGCGTGCAAGCAGATGACTACAGCATCAATGCGCAGCGTGTGGTGTTGTGTGCTGGCAGCGGCAACCAAGACTTACTGCAAGCCTTTGCCCTGAGTAAACCAGAACAACAGCTGCGACCCTTACATATGGTGTTGGCCAAAGGCCCAGCTTTATTGCCTTTATATGCACACTGTCTCGGTGGCGGCAGCAAACCACGGATCACAGTGACCACCCATCCTGCAGCCGATGGCCAGTGGGTTTGGTACTTGGGCGGCAATCTTGCCGAAGCTGAAGGCGTGGCACGCTCCGAGCCACAACAAATTGCCGCGGCGCAAGCCGAGGTGGCGCAATTGCTACCCTGGGTAAATCAAGAGGCCACGCAATGGGCAACTTTGCGTGTCGATCGTGCTGAACCCGTTCAGTCAAGACTCGCGCGCCCCGATAACGCTTTTGTCACTGAGCAAGGTCCATTACTGGTGGGCTGGCCCACTAAGCTGGCGTTGGCACCTGATTTTAGCGATCGCATTTGTAAAATTTTAGCGCGCGACGGCATTCAACCTAGCGCCGCACAAAGCTATGCAGACTTACCGCGCCCCGCTGTGGCACAACCTGCTTGGGAGACTTTATTTAATGACCCTGCATGATTTTCATCGACCACTGGGCAGTACCGGTTTTACTGTTTCACCGCTGGGCCTAGGCACGGTTAAACTGGGCCGCGACCAAGGGGTTAAATACCCCAGTGGCTTTACCATCCCTGATGACCAGCAAGCGCTAGCACTGATCAATCAAGCGCGCGACTTGGGAATTAATTTGCTGGATACTGCCCCTGCGTATGGCATTAGCGAAGAGCGCTTAGGTTATTTGCTGCAAGGTCAGCGCGATGACTGGGTGATTGTCAGCAAGGTCGGCGAAGAGTTTATCGAAGGTGAGTCAGCCTTTGATTTTTCTGCAGCGCACACGCGCTTCTCAGTAGATCGCAGCCTGAAACGTTTGCGTACTGATCATATTGAGTTGGTTTTAGTGCATTCCAATGGCGATGATGTGGCTATTTTGCAACATGAAGAAGTCTACGAGACGCTCGCTGCACTTAAGCAGGAAGGCAAAATTGGCGGTTTCGGTTTTTCTGGAAAAACCGCAGAAGGCGGCATACTCGGGTTGGAGCAAGGTGACTGCGCAATGGTCACCTACAACCTGAATGAGCGCGATGAGTTGCCCGTTATCGACTATGCCGCCCAGCACAACAAAGGTATTTTGATTAAGAAAGCCTTAGCCAGCGGGCACCTTTGTTTAGCCAATGGAATTAATCCTGTGCAGGCCAGTTTTGCGCTGATCTTTGCCCACCCTGCAGTGGCCAGCGCCATCGTTGGCACCATCACCCCTAAGCACTTACAGAGTAATGTTGAATGCTTGGCCACTATTCTGCGCGACCAAGGCTAAAAACGAAACCGCTGCATAAGCTCAACACTTAAACGCAGCGGCAATTTACCAACAGTTACTTACTACGAATCTTTTCCACAATGGCCGTGGTTGAACTGTTTTCTACTAAGCCCAACACGCGCACTTCACCGCCATAAGCGTAGACCAACTCGGCACCCACCACCTGATCAACACCGTAGTCACCGCCTTTAACCAAAATATCGGGTTTGAGCAAAGTAATCAGGCTTTCTGGGGTGTCTTCACTGAAGCTCACCACCCAGTCCACAGCGCCCAAACCAGCGAGCACTGCCATCCGGCGATCCACTGAGTTAATCGGCCGCCCTGGGCCTTTCAAGCGCGTGACCGAGGCATCACCATTAACCGCCACAATTAAACGATCGCCTTGTTCACGCGCTTGTTCTAAATAACTGACATGCCCGGCATGCAAAATATCGAAACAACCGTTAGTAAACACCACACGCTCGCCTTGCGCCTTGGCATCTTCAACCGCCGCTTGCAACTGCTGCAAACTCAGCACCCCGCGCTCAGCACCCTCTTCACGCTGCAAAGCACGGCGCAGCTCAGGCGCACTAATGGTTGCAGTACCCAGTTTACCTACCACGATACCCGCTGCTAAGTTGGCTAAAGTCATCGCCTGTGGCAGACTCTCACCTGCAGCTAATACCGCCGCCATAGTAGAAATCACCGTATCACCGGCACCGGTGACATCAAAGACTTCACGCGCACGCGCAGGCAAATGCAGTGCTGGTACATCCTTGCGCAACAGCGTCATACCCTGCTCACCACGGGTAATCAGCAAAGCCTCCAACTCAAGCTCGTGCAACATCGCAGTGCCACGTTGCATCAACTGTGCCTCATCCGCGCAATGCCCCACTACCGCTTCAAATTCAGCTAAATTGGGTGTCAGTAAGGTAGCTCCGCGATAAATCGAAAAATCTGTGCCTTTAGGATCGGCTAAAACGGCCACCCCACGCTGCTTAGCCGCATGTAATAAGGCTTGATGATTGAGCAGTGAACCTTTGCCATAATCCGACAACACCATCACTTTTACGCTATTAAGCACAGACTCTACCGTTGCCAATAAAGCATCCGCATCTGTCTTAAAAGTATCTTCAAAATCCATGCGTAATAATTGCTGCTGACGACTCATCGCACGCAATTTAACAATGGTGGGCTGACCGACAATCCGCTGAAAATGGGTCTGCACTCCAACAGAATGCAGCTGCTCAGTGAGCGCATCAGCGGCCTCATCGGCACCTGTGACACCAATTAACTGCACGGGTGCACCTAAGGCCGCAATGTTCAACGCCACGTTTGCTGCGCCGCCCGGACGGTCTTCAGTACGCGTAACTTTAACCACTGGCACGGGCGCTTCTGGGGAGATACGCGTTGTTGTGCCATACCAATAACGATCCAGCATGACATCACCCACCACCAGAACTGGGGCTTGGGTAAAGGGTGGCAATGGTGACTTCATAATAGCTTCAACCTTAAAAAATTTTTGCCCAGCATAACATGCCAAGCCTTAAGCAATCAGCGCCACAGCCAGCGGCATTAACACTGCAGTCAAGACCCCCATCGTACTCATAGCTAAGGCGGCAAAGGCCCCCATCTCTTCACTTTCTTGCAACGCGCGCGCTGTACCTATGCCGTGAGCAATAATACCCAACGCCATACCCTGTGCAGCCGGATGGGTAATGCGACAGATACGCAACAGCTCAACACCAAACATGGCCCCCAAGATCCCAGTGATCATGACAAAGACTGCAGCCAGTGAAGCCGAACCACCAATTTCTTCGGCCACCAACATCGCAATGGGAGAGGTCACTGATTTTGGTGCAATGGTTTTTAAAATCATCGGCTCTGCACCCAGAAACCAAGCCAAGGCCACGCCTAACACGGTCGCAAATAAACCGCCAATAAACAAGGTCAGTAAGGTTGGCCATAAGACTTGACGCACACGACGCACATTCAAATAGAGCGGTACCGCCAACGCCACAGTTGCCGGACCTAAAATCATGGTTAACAGCTGTGTGCCTTGCTTATACTCGGCGTAATCAATATCCAGCGCCAGCAACACAGAAATCAAGACTACCATCGAGATTAAGAGCGGCTGCAAGATAATCCAACGCGTTTTATCATAGGCGGCCACAGCCAGCTGATAGATACCTAAGGTTAAAGCGACAAAAAACAACGGATGTTTAATAACTGCATCAAGGGCAGCGTGCCACTCAAGATTCATGATTTACCCTTATTGCGCGCTTGACGATTAATCAGCACTTGCATTAACCAACCTATAAACACCATAGACACTACCAGCGAGATAACCAAGGCACCGGTAATCGCCCAAAAGTCTGCTTGAATGTCTGCCATATGCGCCATCACCCCAATCGCCGGCGGCACTAAGAGCAAAGGCAAATAGCGCAATAAGCTGGCTGCCGCCTCATTCAAGGGCTCATCTACACCGCCACGCAGCATAAGGTAGATAAACAGCAGCACTAAGCCAATGATAGGACCTGGTATAACTGGAAAAAAAAGCACATTCAACGCTGTTCCTGCCAGCTGAAACGCCACCAACCAGCTTAACCCACGTAATAACATCGTACTCTCCACTCGTTTTTATAATTGGTACACAGTATACGGATAAGGCTTGCTTAAACTAAATGCATAAGCCTTGCAAAACAACGTAATACTGCAATCAGCCGGTATACGCACGATAAAGATGCAAGAATATAAAGTTCGCTGATCAATTTACAAGCAATAAAAAACCCGCATAAAGCGGGTTCCTTATACGCAAAAGGTGCAATCAATTACTTGATTTTGCCTTCCTTGTAAATCACATGCTTACGCACAACTGGATCAAATTTCTTGATTTCCAATTTGTCTGGCGTAGTACGCTTGTTCTTATCTGTAGTGTAAAAGTGACCGGTACCAGCACTTGACACTAAACGGATTAAATCACGCATGATATTTTCCTTAAACTTTTAGGCCGCGAGCACGAAGCTCAGCCAGTACTGTATCGATTCCGCGCTTATCAATCACGCGCATGCCTTTTGCAGATAAACGTAAACGCACAAAACGGTTTTCGGTTTCTACCCAAAAACGGTGATGCTGCAAGTTTGGCAGGAAACGGCGACGGGTTTTGTTGTTGGCATGGGAAACTTTATTCCCTGTAACCGGACCCTTACCGGTTACTTGACAAACTCTTGACATATCTCAGCCCTCATAAACCACATGCTCAACCCAGCATGGGTTGGCTGCTTTAAAACGTAATTGGATTCGTAGGTCGTTAAAAACATGATGGTTTTTATAACCTGCATATTATTACCCAGACTTTGCTAAGGAACAACAGCAACACTAAATAAAGTGTAAAACTGGTTCTCTTAGAATCGAGCCGTGCTTTATAGCAGAAACCTAGACACGAAGCAAGGAAAGCCAAATCTTTTTATTACCTACGTGCCACCTCTTTCGGTCACATCCAGCCATTTTCCAGCATCGATAAAGGCTCGCCATCACCGACAATAAAATGATCTAAAACCCGCACATCAACCAGTGCCAGCGACTCTTTTAAGCGCTCAGTCAAAACCTTATCGGCCTGACTTGGCTCGGCAACACCACTGGGATGGTTATGCGTTAAAATAAGTGCCGCCGCATTGTGCGCTAAAGCACGCTTGACCACCTGCCGCGGATAAACACTGGCACCATCGATGGTGCCATGAAATAAAATTTCAAAGGCTAAAACGCGATGCTTGGTATCTAAAAATAAACACGCAAACACCTCATGCAACTCATGCCGCAGTTTGGCTTTTAGATAATCACGTACGGCCTGCGGACTCTCTATAGCAGAGTCACGCTGAATATTGGCAGCCAAATGCCGTCGCCCCATTTCCAGCACGGCTTGCAGCTGCGTATATTTCGCCGGACCCAAGCCAGAATGACGGGTAAAGCTGGCTTGGTCAGCATCCAAAATCTGCCGCAAACTACCAAACTCGCTTAATAAATCACGCGCCAACTCAACCACATTACGCCCCCGCACACCGGTACGTAAAAAAATAGCCAGCAATTCAGCATCCGATAAAGCGCCAGCGCCATATTCCAATAAACGCTCACGCGGCCGTTCATTAATCGGCCAACTTTGCATGCTCATAGATGAACTCCTTCTCATCCAAGACAAACCTAGAGTGCACGACACACCTAAGCTGGTTTAATCCTTATGGATCAGCCACTGCCTCTCCAACATCGGCTATGTTATCTTAGACAAGTTTTACAGATTGGCTACTTTCTTGTTTTTAAACCCAAACTTAGACAACAGGCAAATCCATGCAAAGGCTGTTTCAAAAACGCATTATTGTTGGTATCGGCGGCGGTATTGCTGCCTATAAAAGCGCAGAATTGGTGCGTCGCTTGCGCGATTTAGGTGCTGATGTGCACGTCGTGATGACCCGTGGTGCTCGCGAGTTTATTACACCACTGACCTTGCAGGCCTTGTCTGGTAACCCTGTGCACACCGACTTACTTGATCCTCAAGCTGAAGCAGGTATGGGGCATATTGAACTGGCGCGCTGGGCTGACTTAGTGCTGATCGCGCCCTGCACGGCTGATTTGATGTCGCGCTTAGTGCAAGGCGCAGCCAATGATTTGCTCACCACTCTGGTTTTAGCCACTGACGCACCGATTGCCTTAGCACCTGCGATGAACCAAGCCATGTGGGCTGACCCAGCCACCCAGGCCAACCTTGAGATGCTCAGCCAGCGCGGGTTTAAAGTACTTGGCCCGACGGCCGGTATACAAGCCTGCGGCGATATTGGCTTAGGCCGTATGCTTGAGCCTGATCTACTTGCACAAAATGCAGCAGACTTATTTGCGCATAAAGCCCTGACGGGCAAGCACATCTTGATCACTGCGGGCCCAACCCGCGAAGACATTGACCCCGTACGCTATATCACCAACCACAGCTCTGGGAAGATGGGTTTTAGCTTGGCTGAGGCGGCCGCCGAAGCCGGCGCACGCGTCACTTTAGTCAGTGGTCCAGTGCATTTACCAACCCCAGACCGTGTTGAACGGATTAATGTCAATAGCGCACGCGATATGCTCGCCGCTTGTGAAGCAGCCATGCCCTGTGATGTATTAATTGCTGCAGCAGCCGTGGCCGACTACCGCCCAGAAAACAGCGCCGAGCATAAACTGAAAAAAGATCCTAGCAGCGCAGACGGCATGACCCTCACGCTGATTCGTAATCCCGATATTTTAGCAACGCTGGCGCAGCGTGCTGACCGCCCCTTTAGCGTTGGTTTTGCCGCAGAAACACAAAACCTCCTAGAATATGCCGCCTGCAAACTGCGCGATAAAAATCTTGATCTAATCGTCGCCAATGACGTTGCAAATACCTCGATTGGCTTTAACAGCGATGAGAATGCCATCACCGTGATTGATCGCAACCAGCAGCAAACCTCTTTTTCGCAAACCAGTAAAAGCAAAATTGCTCGTCAATTGATTGATTTTATTGCCACCCATATCAACAAGGTTTAACTATGCGCCGTATCCAAGCTCAAATCCTCGACTCTCGTCTTGGCACAGAATTTCCGCTGCCTGAATATGCCACAATGGGTTCTGCAGGCCTCGATTTACGCGCCATGCTTGACCAGACAATCCAGCTCGAAGCAGGACAAACCCTACTTATCCCTACCGGTTTGGCGATTTATATTGAAGATCGCACAGTGGCCGCGATGATTTTACCGCGCTCTGGGCTGGGCCATAAACACGGGATTGTCTTAGGCAATTTAGTCGGCTTAATCGATTCCGACTATCAGGGCCAATTGCAAATCTCCTGCTGGAACCGTAGCAATAGCGCATTTACTATTCAACCTGGCGATCGCATTGCACAACTGGTGTTAGTTCCAGTGATTCAAGCACAATTAGAAATTACCGACAATTTCACCCAAAGTGAGCGTGCTGACGGTGGCTTTGGTCACACGGGCAAGCAATAACACAACAGATAATCTGCTGGGTAACCTGTCGCAGGAGAGGAGGCTTGATGACACGGGTCAAATGGAATAAAAGCAATCAGCAGGGCGCTGATCTGTCCCATAATGAACAAGAGACCAGCTCACACAACTTAAGCATCCTCCTTCCGAGCCTAGCACTGGCAATCATTGGCTTACTGCTTGCCAGTGTACTGATCTGGCGGGCCCAGTCGACGCAACAGCAAGAGCAGTATGCGGCGCTGCTGACAACTTGGGGCACAGCCTACACCGCCGCCATTAATCAACGTCTTGCGCTGATCCAAAGCGACACTAAAAGCGCAGCAGCTGAGCCAGGTCTAGCGCAAGCCTTGCAAGCCAATGAACCTCACAGCAAGCGCCAAGCAGAGCGTCATGTTCTGCACCGCCCTGCTGTTGTAGAGGCCTATCTCAAGCCGTTTGGCGAGGTGATACAAGATCATCAGCGTGATGTACCCATTAATTTTGCCGCATTAGATTTACTACGACGTGCAGAAACGGGCGCTCAACCCTTGCCAGAAGCCTTGCAGATCGGGACGCGCTGGCTTTTATATAGCGCAGCCAAACTGGATAGCGCCAACTCACCCGGCAGTTTACTCATGGTTTATGACCTAGCCCGCGTACTCAGCGGCCTACCGCAATTTACCAACATGCAACTACAGGTCACCCTGCAGCAACAATTTGCCAATGCGCCCGCGCAAAGGCTATACAGTTTAGGTAGCCCGCCCAGCCATGCCCTCAGCCAATCGTTTAGCACGCAACACCCGAACTGGACGCTAATCATTAACGCACCCGCTTATATGCAGGGCGCTTCAAGCAGTCGCTTTACACTGCTGATAGCTCTCGTGCTAGCCCTTTTATCGATCATCAGCGCCTTGTATATGTTGCACAACAGCCTACAACATCGACTAAAAGCCGATGCGCTGCTGCTTAAAAAAATTCTGAAAGATTGGATCCAAGGCAAAAGTATTCAACCTTTTGCCTTCAACTTAAACCTCTTGCAACACGCCATACAACCTCTAACAAAAAATGCACAAAGATTTAACACCGCGCAACAGCAAACCAATACCGCCAGTAATCTCGATGCTGTCGAGACTGTTGTGCTCAGCAGTAGCGCGTTAGACTCACTGTATCAAACGCCGGAGACGGATATTTTGGATATCGATATATTAGATGAGGAGCATAATGTGTCTGCTTTAGACCCCCGTGCGAGAGGATCAAAAACAGTTACCGCAGCACAAGATGTGCCAAGCGGTATTTTCCGCGCTTACGATATTCGCGGCATCGTGGGCAAGTCTTTGACCTTGGATACCGCCTACTGGATTGGTCGCGCCGTTGGCTCAGAAAGCATTGCCAATGGCGAGCCGAATGTTGTGGTTGGACGTGATGGGCGCTTATCCGGCCCTGGGATGGCACAAGCACTGATGCAAGGCTTATTGGATGGTGGCTGCTCGGTCACAGACCTTGGTATGGTACCGACCCCGACGCTGTACTTCGCCACTCACGTACTTGAAGCACGCTCTGGGGTGATGGTTACCGGCAGTCATAATCCACCGGACTACAATGGCTTTAAAATTGTGATCGCGGGTGAAACCCTCGCTGATCAACGTATTAGCGACCTACATACGCGTATTATCAATAACGACTTAAGCAACGGCACAGGCCGCGTGACCCCTGTCGAGATGTTGCCACGCTACCTCTCACACATACGCGACAGCATTCACCTAACCAGACCTCTGCGCGTGGTGGTCGACTGCGGCAACGGCGTCGGTGGCGTGGTCGGTCCACAGTTGCTAGAAGCCCTCGACTGCACTGTGATCCCCTTGTATTGTGATGTTGATGGCCACTTCCCCAACCACCACCCCGATCCCGGCAAAGCAGAAAACCTGCAAGAATTGATCGCCCGTGTTAAAGCGGAGCAAGCGGATATCGGTATTGCCTTTGACGGTGACGCTGATCGTTTAGGCGTGGTGACCAATAGCGGTCGTATTATCTATTCTGATCATTTAATGATGCTGTTTGCTAAAGATGTGTTATCACGCAATCCAGGCGCAGATGTGATTTTTGATGTGAAGTGCTCGCGCCGCTTGGCCGCAGTGATCAGTGACAATGGTGGTAATCCCATTATGTGGAAGACTGGTCATTCGTTAATGAAAGCCAAAATGAAAGAAACTGGAGCCTTATTAGCCGGTGAAATGAGTGGGCACGTATTCTTTAAAGAACGCTGGTTTGGTTTTGATGATGGTATTTACAGTGCTGCGCGCCTGTTGGAAATCCTCAGTAAGGATTCACGCGATGCTGATGCCATATTTGCCTCATTTCCGGTGAATCTATCCACACCAGAAATCACTATTGAAGTGACCGAAGACACTAAATTTAAAATCATTGAGCGCCTACAACACCATGGTCAATGGGGTGATGCCAGCCTTATGATATTAGATGGCGTGCGCGCTGACTTCGCAAACAGCTGGGGTCTAGTCCGTGCATCCAATACCACACCCATGCTGGTGCTGCGTTTTGAAGGTGAAACAACTGAGGATTTAGAGCAGATTAAAACCCTCTTTCGTGAACAGTTACTGGCGATTGTGCCTGACCTCGATATACCCTTTTAATAGATAGGAACCTATTCAAGATGACTTTAAATCGTGCTGATGCTGTACATGTCGCCGAGGTACTCTCCGAAGCCTTGCCTTATATCCGTCGTTTTGTGGGCAAAACGCTGGTGATCAAATACGGCGGTAACGCCATGGAAAGCGAAGAGCTCAAAACCGGTTTTGCCCGCGATATCGTCTTGATGAAAGCGGTGGGTATCAATCCCGTTGTTGTCCATGGTGGCGGTCCACAAATTGCTGACCTGCTCAAACGTCTGAATATTGAAAGCCGTTTTGTTGAAGGTATGCGTGTCACCGATGGCCAGACCATGGATGTGGTAGAAATGGTTTTGGGTGGTCAGGTCAATAAAGATATCGTCAACCTGATCAACAGCCATGGTGGCAGCGCCATTGGTTTAACCGGTAAGGATGCGCGCTTAATCCGCGCACGCAAGCTCAAAGTCACCCACCAGGGTGCCGATATGCAACAGCCAGAAATCATTGATATTGGCCAAGTGGGTGAAGTAGAAAGCGTCAATACCGATCTACTGCACATGCTGGTTAAAGGCGATTTTATTCCCGTGATCGCACCGATTGGTGTGGGTCCTAACGGCGAATCCTACAATATCAACGCTGATTTAGTGGCGGGTAAAGTGGCCGAAGCCTTACAGGCAGAAAAGCTAATCTTGCTGACCAATATTGCCGGTCTGATGGATAAGCAAGGCAATATTTTAACCGGCCTTAATACCGTACAAGTCGACGAATTGATCGCTGACGGCACCATTTACGGCGGCATGCTACCTAAAATACGCTGTGCGTTAGAAGCGGTACAAGGTGGGGTTAACAGCGCACACATCATTGATGGCCGCGTACCCAATGCAGTTTTGCTCGAAATCTTTACCGACAGTGGTGTCGGTACCTTGATTAGTAATGATTAAGGCAGCACACAAGTAACAAAACCTGATACGCCCGCTCTCAACAAGCGGGCGTTATCATTTATCAACAGCTACATCCCTAAGTAGGCTTCGCGTACTTTTTCGTTACTGAGTAGCTCTTTACCTGTACCCGTCAGCACAACGTTACCGGTTTCGAGTACATAACCCCGATCGGCCAAGGCCAGTGCTTGCGATGCATTCTGCTCAACTAAGAAAATAGTCATACCCTCGTCTTTTAGCTCACGGATAATCTCAAAAATCTCTTCGATAATCAGCGGTGCTAAACCCATGCTTGGCTCGTCTAATAATAACAAACGCGGTCTGGACATTAAGGCCCGCCCCATGGCTAACATTTGCTGCTGACCACCGGATAACTCACCGGCTAAGTTGTAACGTTTCTGTCTTAAAATAGGGAATTTGCTATAAATTCTTTCTATATCGCTCTGAATCTCAGCATCGCCACTGCGTGTATAAGCACCCAGTAAAAGATTGTCGTACACCGTCATATCTTTGAATACTTGACGCCCTTCAGGCACTTGAACAATACCTTTAGTAACACGCTTGTCGGCTGAGATTGTGGATAAGTCCTCACCATCAAACAACAGCTGCCCTTTATCCGCTGACTGTAAGCCAGAAATGGTCATTAACAGGGTTGATTTACCCGCGCCATTAGCACCAACCAAAGAAACAATTTCACCTGCATTAATAGTGATATCAACATCATGCAATACCTCGATTTGTCCATAAGAGCTGACCAACCCTTTAATCGAGAGCATTTCCTGCCCTTCACGGTGAGCAGTCACTCTTGGGCTATGTGCCAATCCTAAACCACCTAAACGCTCGGGCGTCAGGCTGATAATTTTATGGCGCAGCTCACGAAACTCTTCTCTAACTCGTTCACCAAATAAAGGATCATCTTGCTGATCTCGAGCAACCACAATCGCGCCCCAATCGTCTTCATTTAAGATCTCACGGGCGCGTGGAATCACCACACCTTCTTCTTTTTTAATATGTTTACGCAACGCAGCACTGAAACGCCCCAATCCATGACCAAAGGCTTCACGTCCATCAGGCCATTGCACCATGCAATTTTTAAGCAACTGACGTAACTCTTGCAGCTTCTCATGACCGATCACATAGCCTCTTTCCAATTTGTCCAGTAAAGGGCCGGTTTCAGGTGATTTTTCTCTTAATAATTTATAGAGAAAAATCTCAGTAGGCTGACTGTGTACACGGTCAGAAAAGTGTTCGATATAATCAAAAATGGTTGTCAATAATAATTCATCAGGCTGCTTGGCATTGATATTCATATCCTGCTCAAGCATGTCCATTAAATCAATTACACGCCATAAGCCCTGATGCTCACGTACGATAATATTGATGACTCGCTCGCTCTGTAATTGAGTAGGCGCACGCTTATTTTGTTCTTGTGTCATAGTGTTTGCCTCTACGCTTAGCTACCTAAATAGGCTGCAATTACATCTGGATTATTACGAATTTCTTCTGGCGTCCCTTCTGCGAGTTTACGACCATAATTGAGCACCAGCATGCGATCAGATATCCCCATCACCAGTTTCATATCATGCTCAACTAACACAACGGTAATCCCCTGCGCAGCAACCTTTTTAATCAACTCTTCCAGCGCTGCTGTTTCAGTACCATTTAAACCAGCCGCTGGCTCATCAAGTAGCACGACTTTAGGATCAGACGCCAAAGCCCGAGCGATCTCTAAACGCTTCAAGGCGCCATAGGACATCGCTGACGCTTCGGTCTCAACGTATTCGCCACACCCCACAAACTCCATTAACTCAATAGCACGCTTACGGCATTCTTCTTCACCTTTAAGCAGGGCAGGTAAACGCAGAATAGTGGTTAGCAGACCACTCTTTAGCCGCAAATGGCGACCTAGCATAACGTTCTCTAATGCAGTCATATTCATGCAGATCTGCATCTGCTGGAAGGTACGACACATACCCCGCTCGGCCAGCTGATTAGGCTCTAAGCCAACTACCATTTCATCATTGAGCTTTATCTCACCTTGAGTCGGTGTATAAACCCCGGTAATCAAGTTGAAAAGTGTGGTCTTACCTGCACCATTGGGACCAATAACAGAGTAGATTTGCCCTGCACCAACATTAAAACTTAGGCCCTCTACAGCATGCACTCCGCCGAAAACTTTACTTAACCCAGAGACTTCGATCAGAGTGCTCATACCTGTTCCCCCAATTTTTTAGCTTTTCTACTGGCTAGCTTATTTTGAATGGTGGGGAATAGCCCCTTAGGCATAAAAATCATAGTCAGCATTAAAATCAAACCAAACATGATCATTTCTAGCTCTTGAAAGTCTGCTAGAACTTGTGGCAAAAGCATTAATACCACTGCGCCTAAAATCACCCCAAAGGTCGATGCCATACCCCCGAGCACCACCATAGTAATCAACACAATCGACTGATCAAAACTGGCCAAATGCGGGGTAATAAATCCAGAGAAATGCGCATAGAGACTACCCATCACACTGGCGTAGACTGCAGAAATTACAAAAACCAAGCTTTTGTAGCGGGCTGTATCCACGCCCACCACTCGTGCGGCAATTTCTGATCCGTGCACAGAGCGCAAGGCGCGTCCGATCGGCGAATCAATAATGTTGTCCGCAATCCATACGGCGACCAGCAACACACAGCCTGCAAAAAAGTACCATGCAACATCACCGCCAAAGTTAATCCCAAAGAGTGAGTATTGATTAAAAGAGCTGAGCTCCCAACCAAAGACACTAAAAGGCGGTACCGGCATACCATCAGGTCCACCGGTTAACCAACCCTCATTATTAATAACAATAGCGACAATAAAGCCAATGGCTAAGGTTGCCATGGATAAGTAATGGCCCTTTAACTTCAGGATAGGACGTCCAACCAGCCAGGCCAAGGTGCCCACTAGCACCGCAGCGAATAACAGCGCAGGTACCGCCGTCCAACCATAAGTACCTGTCAGCACCGCTGACACATAGGCCCCGGCACCAAAAAAGCCTGCATGGCCTAAGCTGATTTGTCCGGCATAACCCACCAGTAGATTTAAACCCACCACAGTGGCGGCAAAAAGCGCAACTTGGGTGGCTAAGTCATAATGAAAAGGGTTACTCATAAACAGCGGTAGCAGTAAAATAATGACTGCTAACACTAACAGCCCCTTTAAACGCATCTGCAGAAATTTATTTAACATCAGACACGCTCCACTACGCGACTACCAAAGAGTCCACGCGGCATGAAAAACAGCACCACAAGGATCATCGAGAATGCCACCGCATCTTTATAGTCAGAAGAAATATAACCGGCTGTCATGGCCTCAACCACGCCAAGCAATAAGCCGCCAACGACCGCTCCTGTGCCACTGCCTAAACCACCCAGTGCCGCAGCCACAAAGCCTTTTAAGCCGAGCATGATGCCAATGTCATAGGAGGTGAAAGTAATGGGCGCTACAATAATTCCAGCAACAGAACCCAAGAGTGCCGACAGCATAAAAGCCAGCATCAGCACCATTTGTGTACGAATACCCACCAAACGCGCGGCATCTTTATTCATCGAAGTGGCAAGAATCGCCTTCCCCGTCATAGTGCGGCTAAAAAACCAGACTAAGGACACCACCAAAACTGCGCCAATGCCTAAGACCCAAAAGCTTTGACTATTGAGCACCGCGCCAAAGGCTAAGATCGGCTTATCGGTCGAGAAATTTGGCATCACATGGTACTGCTTGCCCCACACCAACTGGGCCACACCACGAATAAAGATGGATGCACCAATGGTGATAATAATCAGCGTCACCACATCGGCTTTTTTTGCCGGCGCAATCGCAAAACGCTGCAAAGCAATACCAATGGCTCCGGCTAACAAAACAGCTAACACGATAGCAAGTGGCATCGGCATTCCCATACCTGTTAGGGACACAGTCGCCATACCGCCAATCATCAAAAACTCACCCTGTGCAAAGTTAATCACATGGCTCGAGTTATAAATCAGGGTAAAGCCCAAGGCGACTAAGGCATAGGTTGCACCGATAGTAATACCGGTAAAAAGATATTGAATAAATTCTGCAAGCATAGTTTAAATCCTATCGACACAGGTACAGACAACCAGCGTGTTAAACGCTGATTGTTGTAAAGAGGCAGAGTTAGAGATGAATCAGTTAATCAGCTTCCACTGGCCGTTTTGCACTTCTAAAATACGGAAGGAATCAGGTGTAAGCCCATTGTGGTTATGTGCAGACATATTAAATACGCCAGTGACTCCGACATAGCCTTGAATACTTTCCAACGCTTTGCGCACTGCTTCGCGATCGGTGCTGCCTGCTTTTTCAATGGCTGCGACTGCCAGCATGAGGCCATCATGTGCGTAACCGCCAAAGGTAGATACCGACACATTCCAGCGTTGCTCATATAAAGTTTTATATGACTGCACCACAGCTTTCTGAGGATCGCTATCAGGCAAAGAGTCCGGCACCAACAAGGGTGAAGCTGGCAGACGCAAACCTTCACCGGCATCACCTAGCAAATCCAAGAAACCATCCGAGGCAACGCCATGTGACTGATAGAAAGGTAATTTGATACCGAGCTGCGCATAGTTACGGGTAACGATCGCTGGCGACTGGCCAAAACCAAAGTTAAACACCGCTTCAACACCTGGCGTATTACGAATGCGGGTAAGCTGGGCCGTCATATCAGTATCTGAGGGGCTGTAAGTCACATCAGCTACAATTTCAACACCCATATCACCGGCAATGGCTAAGGTTTGCTCACGGCCTGAACGTCCAAAACCATCGGTTCCTGAAATCAGTGCTACTTTGCTTAAACCGCGCCCCTTAATATCTTGCAAAACCCGCTCAGCAGCAGCGCGGTCAGATTGTGGTGTTTTAAACACCCAAGGTTTAACCGGATCAGTAATAACCAGTGCGCCCGCCAGAGAAATAAAAGGTATACGCGCCTGCTCAATCAAAGGTACGGCAGCCATGGTCGCACCCGTGGTACTACCACCAACAATGATATCCACGCGATCAGAGCGAATCAGGCGACTGGCAAAGTTACGTGCGGCAGAAGCATCACCGGCATCATCGTAGTGCACCAATTGCAGAGGACGGCCAATCACACCACCAGCATCATTAATGCGCTCCACATAAAGTTCTAAAGTTTTGAGCTCTGAATCACCAAGAAAAGAAGCAGGACCTGTTACAGAGAGGAAAGAGCCCACCTTAATAGGTTCAGCAGCCTGAGCTACAGAAAAAATACCGGCGGCTAGAGTTGCGGCTAAAAAGCCCGCACGTCGTAGGATTTTTTTACTCATTATTTTTATTCTCTAAGATTAAATTTGGGGCAGTGACTGCCCTCATTTATTTTTATTAAAATACAAATTTTTACTTTAATACTTTAAGTGTGTATCACTTAAATCTATCCATAGACCTGGCGATTACAGAACAAACAGCATTAAAATCCTTATAACATTGAATACTAAGTATCCAACCTATAATTCAACACGCCTCACAAAGTGACACGCCAAATAGGATATACTGAAAACTATTGTATCGCGAGCAGCATGTCAATCTATTTTAGGTCTAAAACAGGTCAATAAAAGCCATCTAAACCAGACAAACTTGGCGCCTAGAGGTTTACCTCAGACTAAAGAGCGGCATAATACAAAAACCCTTTTCTTAAGCCTTGAAATAGAACCCATAAGTGCATGCCCGAAAAAAACCAATTGGATCTGCTGATCCATAACTTTCAGCAAAAACGCCCGTTACGCGCAGGCTCCTTAATCATTACACTGTATGGTGACGCTATTGTGCCGCGTGGTGGTACGGTTTGGCTGGGAAGCCTTATGGCCTTGCTCGAACCCATAGGTATTAGTGAGCGCTTAGTGCGCACTTCTGTTTTCCGCCTAACCAAGGAATCTTGGCTGCAAGCAGAAAAAGTAGGACGTTGCAGTTATTACAGCCTTACTGGCCCCGGTTTAAGACGCTTTGAACAAGCCTTTAAGCAAGTTTATAACGACCACAATGAGCAGTGGAAAGGCGGCTGGTGTCTCGTGTTTTTATCGCAGCTCGATAACGGTAAGCGTCGCATCGTCAAAGAAGAATTAGAATGGATGGGCTTCGGCTCCTTGGCGCCAAACGTCATGGCACACCCGTGGCTAGAACGCGCCGAAGTACTGCCACTGCTGCAAGAACATGATGCGTTAGACGATACCATAGTGATGCAAAGCGAACCCCAAGAACTGCTTACCTCGCGCGCGCTACGCTTACAAGTCAAAGAAAGCTGGAACATCGAGCACTTGGCCAGTAAATATACTAAGTTTATCAACCAGTTTCGCCCGCTATGGCAGGAGCTAGCGGCTGACAACAGCTTAACTCCAGAAGAATGCTTTATTGCGCGCACCTTGCTAATACATGAGTACCGTAAAGTGCTTTTACGCGACCCACAATTACCTGACGAGCTCCTACCCGGTGACTGGGAAGGCCGCAGTGCTCGACAGTTGTGCCGCAATATTTACCGCCTTATTTATGAAGGCGCTGAACGTTGGTTAGACCAAAATTTAGAAAATGCCTCAGGCCCGCTAGCCTCCCCCAACGCAAGTTTCTTCCAACGCTTTGGCGGACTGAAGTAACCCTAACCGTAAGTGGATAACAGTGCTGCAGCTAAAAAGCCATCATATGTGATGACTTTTTAGCGCAACCCCCTCTTGAGCAACTGCAAAGCAAGCCAACGCTTTAACGATTTTTAAATTGAGGTGCGCGTTTTTCTACAAAGGCCTGCATGCCTTCGCTGCAATCGGCAAAAGCAAAGCTACTTTGGAATGCATGGCGCTCAAAGCGCAAACCAGCCGATAAACTGGTTTCAAACGCTTGCTCAACTGCAGCTCGAATCAACCCAGTCACAGGACGTGATTGCGCCGCTATGTGTTGAGCAGTCGCCAAGGCCTCGGCAAACAGCTCAGCCACAGGCACAATGCGACTGACCAAGCCGCAACGCTCCGCCTCATGGGCATCCATCAGTCGACCGGTCAAGCACATCTCCATCGCCTTAGCTTTACCCACGGCACGGGTTAAGCGCTGCGTACCTCCAGCGCCTGGCATGGTTGCCAACTTCACTTCCGGCTGGCCAAAGCGCGCTGTGTCACTGGCTAAAATAAAGTCACAGGCCATGGCCAACTCACAGCCACCCCCTAACGCCATGCCAGACACTGCCGCAATCATCGGCTTGCGTCGCGACTCCAGCACACCCCAACCAGCGCCTTGCACATAAGGAAAATCCATGGCAAAGAGTTCAGGAAAGTCTTTATTGGCCATTTCCGCAATATCTGCGCCGGCAGCAAAGACTTTTTCACTGCCTTGAATTAACAAACAACCGACCTCGGCATCCTGCTCAAACGTACTGACGGCCTGACCAATCTCGGCGATTAACGCCATGGATAAGGCATTATAGACTTTAGGGCGATTGAGGGTGATGACACCCACTGCGCCTTGTTTCTCAACTAAAATATTTTCATACGCCATAGGATCACTTCTCACTGCTTTGTTTGGGCTGCGCTTGGCCAGCATCAACCTGCGGCCGATTGGGCTCCACTTCAGTTAAAGGCTCACACTCTTCTAGGCTTGCAAGGCAACGTAAGGTTAAACGCTGATACTCACCCGTCCCTTCTTGCTTCCAAGCCATTTCTTCAGCACTGAGTTTACGATGCACTTTGGCAGGCGAGCCAATAATTAAGGACTCTGATTCACAGGTAAAACCCGCCTTAACAAAAGCAGTTGCGGCAACGATGCAGCGCGGCGCAATTTTTACACCATCCATCACCACAGCGTTCATACCAATCAAAGCATCTTCACCCACAATGCAGCCATGTAAAATAGCACCATGACCCACATGACCATTTTTTTCGACCACAGCATCTAAGCCGGGAAAAGCATGCATCACGCAAGTGTCTTGAACGTTAGCGCCTTCTTTAAGAATAATACGACCAAAATCACCACGTAAGCAGGCCGTTGGCCCCACATAGCAGTGCGGACCAATATGCACATCACCAATCAGCACTGCAGTAGGGTGTACATAAGCCGTTGGATGCACAACAGGCGTAACGCCTTCAATTTTATAACAGGGCATTTTTATTTTTCCTCGTCGTTCAGCGTTTAAGTCAATCTATGTTTAGATCTGCTGATTAACTTAAACTGCACCTAAGCAGTCAATATCGACACTGACGCTTAGGGCACAGCAAGACAGAACGAACTTAAACGTGTCGACGACTTTGTACAACAACAAAGCGGTTCACAAGGAAGGCCGTATCAGTTAAGCAGGCGTTAGCCGCTGGATTACCGCCGGTGGCGTGGAAATCACTAAAAGCAGCCGACTGATTAACAAAGACGCCGCCATCAAGATTGCAAGATAAGGCCACTTTAACCTCCAACGCTAAGGCTTCAGCCTGATCTAAAACAGCGTCAGACGTCGAGTACACTCCCAGCGTAATAGCGCCCTGCTCACTGATCACTTGATTCGCCAAACGCATCGAGTCATCGGTGCTTTCAGTGGCAATCAGGAAAGAAATTGGACCAAAGCGCTCTTCTGCATAGGTGGCTTGATCTTTGCCGTCCACTTTTAGAATCAGCGGTGTACGAATGCGTGCATTGGGGAATTCGGCGTGGGTGCGGCTTTCGCTTTCTAATACCACTTCGCCCAGTTTACGGCACTCATTAATCCGCTCTGCAGTGGCTTCTGACTGAATCGCTCCCAACACCATGCAAGCACGGTCATTATCACTTAAGAATTTGCTGGTTGCTGTCGCCAGTGCTTGCGCGAACTCATCAAAGCTCACCTTACCCTCTGGCGTATCGATGCCATCTTTAGGCACATAAATCGCTTGAGTCGTGGTGCACATTTGACCTGAGTAAAGACTCAGGGTGAACGCGAGGTTACGCGTCACTGCTTTAAGATCGCTGACGCTGTCCACAATAATGGAATTCACACCGGCTTTCTCAGTAAAGACTTTAGCCTGTAGCGCATTTTGCTCTAACCAGTTACCAAAGACGCTGGAGCCTGTGTAGTCAATGACTTTAACTTTAGGGTTCATGGCTAACACTTTAGCCACTGGCTCTGCCTGAGTGTCCACCGCAAGGCTGACAATCATTGGGTTTAAGCCCGCTTCTTTTAAGACCTCTTGTGCAACTTTTACGGTGAGGGCAGCCGGCAAAATCGCTGCGGGGTGCGGCTTAACAATCACCGGATTACCGGTCACCAAGCTGGCAAACAAACCTGGGTAGGTATTCCAGGTTGGGAAGGTCGAACAACCAATCACTACAGCCACACCGCGCGGCACTATGGTGAATTTCTTATCCATGACCAAGGGATCCATTTTGCCTTGCGGCTTATTCCAGCGTGCGGTTTCAGGAATAGCCTGCATGGCATCCCAGCCATACACTACAGCTTCTAAAGCACGGTCTTGCGCATGCGGAGCACCGGCTTGGAAGGCCATCATAAAGCCCTGACCACTGGTGTGCATCACCGCGTGCGCCATTAAAGGACTCATATCATTGAGGCGCTGCAGGATTTCCATACAGACGCCAACACGACCTTTAGGCCCGACATCACGCCACTGCGGAATAACCGCATGCATTTCATCGACCAACTGATCCATATCAGGTTGATCGTAGCTGGTACCCAAATCAAAACCATAGGGTGAACGCTCGCCCGTAATTTTTTTAACGCTAGCAGGTCCAGCTAAAGCAAAATGCTGATTGCACAGCGCTTTAAAATCCTCAGGCGCTGATTTAACAGCGTCTTCCGAGTAACTTCTTAGGCTTTCAGAATAAGGGGTCCAGTATTCACGGGTGTGAATAGCTTCTACTGCACGGTCAAGTAGTGCTTTATGACGCTCAAATAATACTGCGGGGGTTACTGATGACATGGTAAGTCTCCTGAAAGCTTAACGTTTCATAAAAAAAGACATTTCTAACCAAGCCAACATAGCTACAACAATTTAAAACAAGACTGTATTTTTATATCACATTCAATTCAGAAAACAAAGCAATCCACCTATCTCACAGACTTATCTAGCTATAAAAACCCAGTAAATATTAAAAAAACCTCACATATCATCCTTCTACCAAATACTAACCACTTAAACCTTGCCAATAAGCACCCCTCCTAAAGTGATACACAAAATACAAAATAACTTCTTGATCAGTGTCAGTTTTTGGATATACTCGATTTCAGCACTTCACCAAAGCCAACATGGCTTACAACATAACAAGACAAAACGGTGCAACTGCTACTGAGGTCAAAACGACCAATACAACCTACGAGCAAGCAAATAAATAACAAATAACTAACGGGTTGCTTATGTCCAATAACCTGCTTATTCAGGGTCCAAATAAGGGTGTGCTATTGCTTATCCTTAATCGTCCCGAAGCACTCAATGCTTTAAATACAGCACTCTTGGGAGAGCTATCAGCCGCACTTGATGCTGCTGAAGCCAATCCTGAGACACGTGCAGTGGTGATTACCGGCAGCGAAAGAGCTTTTGCTGCCGGTGCCGACATTAATGAAATGGCGGCTCGCGATTTAGTCGGCATTTTTGAAGATCCACGTGTTGCTCACTGGCAACGTATTACACGTTTCACCAAGCCTATCATTGCTGCAATTAATGGTTTTGCGCTGGGCGGTGGCTGTGAACTTGCCATGCATGCTGACATTCTAATTGCCGGTGACAACGCACGCTTTGCTCAACCAGAAATCAATCTTGGTATTATGCCTGGAGCCGGTGGAACACAGCGCTTAACCCGCGCAGTCGGCTCAGCTCTAGCGATGCATATGGCCTTAACCGGCGAGCAAATTTCCGCGCAACGCGCCTTGCAAGCGGGCTTAATCAGTGAAATATGCCCAACCGAATTAACGGTTGAACGTGCGATTCAAATTGCTGAAACCATCGCCAGTAAAGCCCCTATCGCTGTGCGTTTAACCAAAGAAGCCATCCATAAAGCCAGTGATACTGACCTCGCTACCGGGCTTAGATTTGAACGCCATGCCTTTACCTTGTTGGCGGGTACAACTGACCGAACCGAAGGCTTAAAAGCTTTCCAAGAAAAGCGCCAGCCTAAATTTAACGGTTGTTAGTTTTTTAACGCCACCGACCAGAGGATTTTTTATGTCTCAGCCCAGTATTCTTCTTGAAATTGATCAGGGTGTTGCACTACTAACCCTTAATCGTCCGGACAACCTCAATAGTTTTAATGAGGAAATGCACCAACACATGCGCGCAGTTTTAGGACAGGTTCGTAAAAATAAAAACGTTCGTGCCTTGGTAATTACCGGCTCTGGACGCGCCTTTTGTGCTGGGCAAGACCTAGGTGACCGCAATGTAGCACCAGGTATTGAAGCGCCTGATTTAGGTGACTCGATTGAAAAAAATTATAATCCCATGTTACGTGCACTACGTGATCTGCCCCTGCCAGTCATTTGCGCAGTGAATGGTGTTGCAGCCGGTGCAGGTGCCAATATTGCGCTCGCTTGCGACATTACTTTAGCAGCCCGCTCCGCCAGTTTTATTCAAGCTTTTTGCAAAATTGGTCTTATTCCAGACTCAGGCGGCACTTGGACGCTACCACGCCTGACTGGTATGGCGCGTGCCAAAGGCATGGCTTTATTGGGTGACAAGATTTCTGCCGAACAAGCAGAAAGCTGGGGCATGATTTGGCGCTGTGTTGATAACGAACAGCTTATGGAAGAAGCCATGAAACTCGCTCATCATTTAGCGACTCAACCCACTAAAGGCTTGGCATTTATTAAGCGCGCGTTACATGCCGGAGCTAATAACACTTTTGATCAACAGTTAGACCTTGAGCGTGATCTACAACGCTTAGCAGGTCGCACTGAAGATTACCGTGAAGGTGTGGCAGCTTTTATGGACAAACGCCAACCCAGCTTCAAGGGTCAATAACATGCAGGCATTAAATACTACTGTAAAAATTGCCGTCATTGGCGCCGGCGCTATGGGCTCAGGTATCGCACAGGTTGCGGCTCAAGCTGGGCACTGTGTTTACCTGCAAGACCAACAAGCCGGAGCAGCTGAAAAAGGTAAGGCAAGCATCGCTAAGATTCTGCAAAAGCGTGTGAGTAACGGCAAAATGCAGCAAGCTGACTTAGATACTTTGCTCGGCCGTATTCAACCTGTGGATAGCTTAGAGGAACTCGCCGATGCGGGTCTAGTAATTGAAGCCATTATTGAAAACTTAGGAATCAAGCGCCAGCTGTTTGCGAGCCTCGAAGCCCTTTGTAATGACGATGTTATTCTAGCCACTAACACATCTTCTATTTCCGTGACCTCTTTAGGCGCTGAACTCAAACGCCCAGAGCGTCTGCTAGGCATGCACTTTTTTAATCCAGCGCCCCTTATGGCCTTGGTTGAGGTAGTGCTGGGTTTAGCGACGGATAAAAAACTGGCTGAAGTAGTTCACGCTACAGCAGCTGCTTGGGGTAAAAAGCCTGTTTTTGCTACATCAACACCGGGTTTTATTGTTAACCGAGTGGCCCGCCCTTTTTACGCAGAAAGCCTACGCCTTATGCAAGAACAGGTAGCTGATCCTGCAACGCTAGACGCCTTACTACGAGAAGCGGGTAGTTTCCGTATGGGGCCGTTTGAGTTAATGGATTTAATTGGTCATGACGTTAACTACGCGGTGACTGAGTCTGTTTTTTCCGCGTATTACGGCGACTTTCGCTTCCAACCTTCATTAATTCAAAAAGCTTTGGTTGAGGCAGGCCGTCTAGGTCGTAAAACGGGGCAAGGTTTTTATTCCTATACCGACGGTACTGAGCGTACCAGCCCTGCAACTGAGGCTAAGCAAAGCACAACTAAGCAACCAGTTATTATCGAAGGTGAGCTGGGTGCGGCGCGTGGTTTGATTGAGCGTTTTCAACAAGCCGGCTTAACTGTTATTCAACGCATGGGCGGCGGTGTTATTCGCTATGGCGAAGCAACTCTAGCATTAACCGATGGACGTATGGCGGGCGAAAGAGCCGTTGCAGATGATCTGCAGGAATTAGTGATATTTGATTTAGCTGAGGATTACCAACAGGCAACGCGTCTTGCTATTGCCGCTGCGGAGCAAACTTCTGCAACAGCGATAAAAGATGCAACGGCCCTTCTACAACAAGCTGGCTTAGCCGTTAGCCTGCTCAATGATTCGCCCGGCCTAGTCGTGATGCGCACCTTAGCCATGCTCGCCAATGAAGCAGCAGATGCAGTACTGCAAGGCGTTGCCAGTGCGGCTGACGTTGATCTTGCTATGTGTGCCGGCGTGAATTACCCGCAAGGACCCTTAGGTTGGGCTGACAGTTTAGGCCAAGGCGTGATCTGGCAAGTATTAACCAATTTACAAGCTAGCTACGGTGAAGATCGCTATCGCCCGTCGCTACTACTACGTCGTAACAGCTTCACTGGACAATTTTTTATCGCGTAACACCTAATAATAAAAGAGATAAATAATGACTGATCTTACTCCTCAACAATTGGCTAACGCTTGTGCAGAAGCGATGTTTGCACGCGATCAAGCCAGCCAGCAACTCGGCATGAAAATCGTTTCTGTAGCGCCTGGACGTGCAGAACTCAGCATGACTGTTGATCAACGCATGATTCAAGGGCACGGAGCCTGCCATGGTGGTTACCTTTTCACTCTCGCTGATTCAGCTTTTGCTTTTTCTTGTAACACATACGACAAGGCAACTGTCGCCTCAGGTTGCAGCATTGAATATGTCATGCCAGCTAAACAAGGTGATGTGTTAATAGCAAGCGCTGAGGAGCGCAGTCGAGGTAATCGTACCGGTATCTACGACATCACCATCACCAACCAAGATAAGCAGGTCGTCGCCTACTTTCGTGGCAAATCCTACCAAGTGCGCGGAAGCGTTCGCCGTTTAGAGGAATAAATATGAACTCCAATAACATTCTCCAAGACGCTTATATTATTGATGCAATCAGAACACCCATTGGCCGTTATGGCGGTGCTCTAGCAACGGTAAGAGCTGATGATCTTGGTGCTATTCCGATGAAAGCCCTGATCGAGCGTCACCCTGACTTAGACTGGAGCAAAGTTGACGATGTGCTGTACGGCTGCGCCAACCAAGCTGGTGAAGATAACCGTGATGTGGCACGTATGTCGGCCCTATTGGCGGGTCTACCAATTGAAGTACCTGGCGGAACCATTAACCGTCTTTGTGGCTCAGGTATGGATGCCATCGGCACGGCTGCACGTGCTTTACGCACCGGTGAAGCTCGCCTGCTAATCGCTGGCGGTGTTGAGTCTATGTCACGTGCACCTTTTGTCATGGGTAAAGCAGACTCCGCTTTCAGTCGTAAAGCAGAGATGTTTGATACCACCATTGGCTGGCGTTTTGTTAATCCAGTCATGAAAAAGCAGTATGGCGTTGAATCCATGCCAGAAACAGCGGAGAACGTTGCGCAAGATTTTAACATTTCCCGTGCAGATCAAGATGCATTTGCTTTACGTAGCCAGCAGCGCACCGCTATCGCGCAAGCCAATGGCCGTTTAGCAGAAGAAATTACCCCAGTATGGGTACCGCGCCGTAAACAAGAACCGCTTATTGTTGATAAAGATGAGCACCCACGTCAAACAACCCTAGAAGCACTAGCCAAACTACCGACGCCTTTTAGAGAAGGAGGCAGTGTTACACCAGGTAATGCGTCAGGTGTTAATGACGGTGCTTGCGCACTACTAATGGCCAGCTCTGAAGGCATTAAACAATTCGGTCTAAAACCTCGCGCAAAAGTTTTAGCCATGGCAACTGCCGGCGTTGAGCCACGCATTATGGGCTTTGGTCCAGCGCCAGCAACGCGCAAGGCGTTACAGGTTGCAGGTTTAAAACTTGAAGACATGGATGTAATTGAGCTCAACGAAGCCTTTGCTGCACAAGCTTTAGCAGTGATGCGCGACCTAGGCTTGGCTGATGATGCCGCACAAGTTAACCCAAATGGCGGAGCCATCGCACTGGGTCACCCTTTAGGCATGAGCGGTGCACGCTTAGTCACAACAGCACTGCATGAGCTCGAGAAGCTACATGCTGAAGGAAAATCCAGCCGTTATGCGCTGTGCACCATGTGCATTGGTGTCGGGCAAGGCATCGCTCTAATTATAGAGAGAGTTTAATACAGCCTGATTGCATAAAAATAAGATTTATACAGCGCGTAGACAGCTACTGCTGAATAACAACAACAAAAATATAGGAATTAAATATGAGCCTTCCATTACAAAAGCTTGGCACTCTAGATCCTCTCGAAACCGCCAGCCTAGATGAGCTACGTCACACCCAGCTGCAACGCCTGCGCTGGAGCTTAAACCATGCCTATACGAACGTTCCTCATTACCGTAAAGCTTTTACTGATTTAGGCATGCACCCGTTAGATATTAAGTGCCTCGAAGACCTGTCTAAAGTGGATTTTACCACTAAAGCTGATTTGCGCGATAACTACCCCTACGGCATGTTCGCCACACCTATGCGTGACATCGTTCGTCTTCACGCATCCAGCGGTACCACAGGCAAACCTACGGTTGTCGGTTATACACAAAACGATATCAACACATGGGCGGACATAGTCGCGCGTTCGATTCGTGCTGCCGGCGGTCATGCCGGTGACAAGGTTCACATTGCCTATGGTTATGGCTTATTTACAGGCGGTTTAGGTGCTCATTATGGCGCAGAACGCTTAGGCTGTACGGTAATCCCGATGTCTGGCGGTCAAACTGAAAAACAAGTTCAGCTGATTAATGATTTTGGCCCAGATATCATTATGGTGACGCCGTCCTACATGTTGAACATTGCTGATGAGATGGAGCGTCAAGGTATCGATCCCCATAAGTTACCACTACGCATTGGTATTTTTGGCGCCGAACCATGGACCGACAGTATGCGTACAGAGCTCGAAGAGCGCCTAGGCATCCAAGCATTAGATATCTATGGTCTCTCTGAAGTAATGGGTCCAGGTGTGGGCATGGAGTGCGCAGAAACTAAAGATGGCCCAACGATTTGGGAAGATCACTTTTACCCTGAAATTATTGATCCCAGTACTGGCGAAGTACTGCCTGATGGTGAGTTTGGTGAACTAGTCTTCACCTCCCTAACCAAAGAAGCACTACCAATTATTCGTTACCGTACTCGTGATTTAACCCGCCTACTACCCGGCACTGCACGACCGATGCGTCGTATTGATAAAATCACCGGGCGTAGCGACGATATGCTGATCATTCGTGGTGTTAACGTCTTTCCTACACAAATAGAAGAGCAAATACTGAAAATACCACAATTGGCTACTCACTATGAGGTCGTTGTATACCGCACAGGAAACCTTGACTGCGTAGATATTCGTGTTGAGCTTAAGCCAGCAGCGAATACATACGACGCGGAGAGCTGTCAACGACTTGCTAGAGAGCTGCAGCACCATATCAAGTCTTGCGTGGGCATTAGTACTCACGCAAAAGTCTGCCCTGCTGGCCTTCTGCCTAGATCTGAAGGTAAGGCAACGCGAGTGTTCGATAAGCGTAAATAGACATGCCCTACACCCCATATCCAGCCCCGCTTTAAGCGAGGCTGGATATCACTTAAAAAAAACACGACACACAAAATAATACTTGACTCTATTTTATGTATCAAATATAACTATAAATAAATCAAATGCTTTAAATTTATAAAAATAAATAAAATCAAAAGGGACTGTCAGTTAAACAACGATTTTACTGGCAATAAATACGATTCTCATAAAAACCAAGTCAAAAAAACTATTCGTCTGATTACCCTTATCATCATAAAAAAGCCTGAAAAGCAAATTTAAAAAACTATACGACACGCTATATAATAATTAATATTATTTAAGTGTCATTAACGAGCAACTCTAGCTGCTTACCAGATGATCTGGATTACATGACGTAACGCAGCCTAAGAATAATAAAACTGATTGGAGGCATAAGATGTACGCCCAACTCGTTGAAACTGGAGTCAAACGCGTTAAAACCCTGGCAGAAATGTCGCCAGAAGAACGCACCTTTCAAGAAAAAGTTGATGCTGAGATTAAGATCGAACCCAGAAACTGGATGCCCGAGGCTTATCGCAAAACACTTGTGCGTCAAATATCTCAGCACGCCCACTCAGAAATCGTCGGCATGCTACCTGAAGGTAACTGGGTGACTCGTGCACCGACGCTCAAGCGCAAATTGCAGTTGATGGCAAAAATTCAGGATGAGGCTGGACACGGCCTTTACCTCTACAGCGCCATGGAAACCTTAGGCGCCAGCCGCGATGAAGAAATTGAAAATCTTCATCAAGGCAAATCCAAGTACTCCAGCATTTTTAACTACCCAACATTAAATTGGGCTGATATGGGTGCGGTTGGCTGGTTGGTTGATGGCGCTGCGATTGTTAACCAAGTGGTTCTACAACGCACCTCTTACGGCCCTTATGCCCGAGCAATGGTACGTATCTGTAAAGAAGAAAGCTTTCACCAGCGTCAAGGCTATCAAATCCTCTTAGACCTGATGCGTGAAGGCACAAAAGAGCAAAAAGCCATGGTGCAAGATGCGATTAACCGTCTTTGGTGGCCTTCATTGATGATGTTTGGCCCCTCTGATGAGCACTCACCTAACTCTAAACAGTCCATGGCTTGGAAAATCAAACGCAAGAGTAATGATGAGCTGCGCCAGATGTTTATTGACCAAACCATCCCCCAGCTTGAATTCTTAGGCTGTACCGCACCTGACCCTGACCTCAAATGGAATGAAGAAACGGGGCATTATGATTTTGGTGAAATTGACTGGAATGAGTTTTACGAAGTGTTGAAAGGCAATGGTCCTTGCAATCGTGAACGCATTGCAACACGTAAAAAGGCGATTGATGAGGGCGCTTGGGTACGTCAGGCAGCAAAAGCCTACGCAGAAAAACAACAACAAAAACAGCACACTGCTGCTTGATGATTAGGAGAGATAAAATGTCTGAACAATGGTCACTTTATGAAGTGTTTATCCGTAGTAAGCACGGTCTCAACCACCGCCACGTGGGTAGTGTGCACGCTGCAGATAAAGATATGGCAATCGAAAATGCGCGCGAATTATACACTCGCCGCAACGAAGGCGTAAGCATTTGGGTTGTTCCATCCAATAACATTACCGCCTCGTCCCCTGATGAGAAAGAACCTCTGTTTGATCCATCGCAAGACAAAATTTATCGTCATGCATCTTTCTATGAACTGCCTGACGAAGTCGGCCAGATGTAAGGAGAACCACATGACTCAAGTATTAACGCAAGAACAGACCTTACAGAAGTACCTATTAAGACTGGCAGATTCAAACTTAATTATCAGCCAGCGCTTATGTGAGCTGTGCGGTAAAGCACCGGCAGTGGAGGAAGAGTTGGCACTGATGAACGTCGCACTCGACCTCGTTGGCCAAGCGCGCAACTGGTATGAGTATGCAGGGGAACTGGATGAAGCAAAGCGCGATGCGGATACCCTAGCTTTCCGCCGCGACGCTCACGAATATCACAGCCTCTTGTTAACTGAGCAGCCCAATGGTGATTACGCCGTGACCATGGCGCGTCAATTCTTTTATGACGTTTGGCACTACTTCACTTTGCAATCGCTGGTGGACTCACCTAATGAGCGCATTGCCGGTATTGCTGCCAAAGCCCTTAAAGAAGTGACCTACCATCTGCGCCGCTCCTCTGCCTGGATGAAACGCTTAGGTGATGGCACTGAAGAAAGCCATCAGCGCATGGAAGACGCGGTCGAAAGTCTATGGCGCTTTACCGGCGAACTTATCACCCCTGATGAGATTGAAATCAACTTAGCTCAACAAGGTTTAGCACCAGATCCAGAGCAGCTTGCTCAAGACTGGAAAGGTCTAGTTAAAGAAGTCTTAACTGAAGCAACGCTGACCTTGCAGCCAGACGATGCTTGGATGTATCTAGCAAGTAAAAAAGGCATTCATAGCGAGCACTTAGGTATTATCTTAGCTGAAATGCAGTTTTTACAGAGGGCTTACCCTGATGCAAAAACTTGGTAATACTTCAAAACCAGTTGCCGCGCCACCCAAAGGCCCAATTATTGCCAGTGACCGTATCCCAGTCAATGTCTCTGGCGAGCCTTTAAGTGACCCACAAATCTGGCAATTACTCAATGAAGTACAAGACCCAGAAGTACCAGTGGTTAGCGTGGTAGAACTGGGTATTGTGCGCAATTTCAGCTGGCAAGGTGGGCAGTTGGTGGTTGATGTCACCCCAACCTACTCAGGCTGTCCGGCAACCGACTTAATCGAAGAATTAATTGCTGAAGCGCTGATCCAAGGCGGTATACCTAACCCACAAATCAGGCGGGTCTTAACACCCGCCTGGACCACCGATTGGATTACAGAATCGGGGCGTGAAAAGTTACGCCAGTTTGGTATCGCGCCACCCCAAGGTAGCGCCAGCAAAATGACACTTTTAGGGCATGCTCAAAATATCAGCTGCCCACACTGTGGCAGCAGTCATACCGAGCTGGTCAGTGAGTTTGGTTCCACGCCCTGCAAGGCGCTTTATACGTGCAAAGAGTGCTTAGAACCCTTTGATTACTTCAAGTGCATATAACAAAATCGAGATCACTATGAGTAAATTTCATTCCCTGACCATTAAAGAGGTCAAACCTGAGACGCGTGATGCAGTCTCTCTGGCTTTTGAACTGCCAGAAGCACTAAAAGACGCGTACCGTTTTAAACAAGGGCAACACCTAACCCTTAGAACACTGATTAACGGTGAAGAAGTACGCCGTTCATATTCTATCTTCAGTGGTATTAATGACGATGAGTTGCGTGTCGCTGTTAAACAAGTGCCCGGCGGTGTTTTTTCAACCTATATTAATGAACGACTTAAAGCCGGCCAAGTAATTGATGTTATGCCGCCAGAAGGTCGCTTTTATACTGAACTGGATCCGGAGCGTGAAGGTAACTACCTTGCTGTTGCTGCCGGTAGTGGTATTACCCCAGTTTTATCAATTATTAAAAGTACACTAGAAACCGAGCCCAAGAGTCGCTTTACGCTCTTTTACGGCAACCGCGCCACCATTTCAACGCTGTTCCGTGAAGAACTATCAGACCTTAAGAATCGTTATATGCAGCGATTGAACTTGGTCTTTATTTTTAGCCGCGAACAGCAAGAAATTGACCTCTACAATGGCCATATTAATAGCGAAAAATGTGATGCATTATTTGATCAGTGGGTTAAACCTGCCGGTCTAACTGCTGCGTTTATTTGTGGTCCGCAAATCATGACGGAAACAGTGCGCAACTCACTTGAACGCCACGGTATGGAGAAAGAAAAAATCCACTTTGAACTTTTCACGCCTGCTGGCGGGGCATCTGTTGCGCGTCAAGATCGAGCTGAAACCAAAATTGATCCTAAAGCTGTCAGTCAGATTACTGTTATTGCCGACGGCCGCGCTTTAGCCTTTGAACTGGTACGTAACACAAAAAGCATCTTAGAAGCGGGCAATGAGATTGGTGCAGACCTTCCCTACTCCTGTAAAGCTGGAGTCTGCTCTACTTGCCGCGCCAAAGTAATCGAAGGTGAAGTTGATATGGACTCCAACTACGCGCTAGAGGACTACGAAATTGAAGCTGGTTACGTCTTATCGTGCCAATGCTATCCCGTGAGCGACAAAGTCGTTCTCGACTACGATCAGTAAGCGGTTATAAAAACCAAACTGCAAATTATATTTACCCCGCCTCGTGCGGGGCATATATAGGCGCGCCAAAAAGCTTAGCTTTATATGTCTATATAAAGCCAACAATAAAAAATGCCACATTACAGTCCTTAGCCTGCCATTTGCTCAGACTGGTTTAGCGCACAAAATAACCCAATAGAGCAAAAGACTCGAGCTATACATAAGAAGTCGTTAATAATAAAAAGAGAGACTCACTATGCACATTAAAATCAACAATATTTTTTTAATCAGCACCTTAGCAGCAGCTATTGCACTACCCAGCGTAACCCAAGCAGCATTTGTTGAAGACAGCGAAGGCAGTTTAAGTTTACGTAATTTTTATATGAACCGTGACTATCGAGACACAGGTTTACCTGGGGCACCGATGCATAAAGGTAAACAACAGTCTAAATCGGAAGATTGGGGTCAAGCCTTTATGCTGCGTCTCAAGTCTGGCTATACTGAAGGCACAATCGGCTTAGGGATAGATGCCATTGGCCTCGCTGCTTTTAAACTGGACTCAGGCGGCGGTACCGGTGGTACTGGCACCTTAGTTCGTAGCCGTCACAGTGGTAAATCAGCTGATCAACACGGCTCTTTAGGACTCACAGGTAAAGCTAAATTTGCTGAAACAGTACTTAGCATTGGTACCCATGAGCCAACGTTACCGATTGCCTTCCGTAACGACACACGTTTACTGCCACAAACCTTTGAAGGCGGTCAAATCCAATCCAAGGATATTGAAAACCTCACCTTAACTGCCGGCCAGTTCAAAAAAACTCGCACCCGTGACTCTACTGACGATCAACGCTTAAGCATGTATTCTGACGGCTCAAAAGGCGGCGTCACCAGCAACCGTTTTAATTACGCAGGCGCCAGCTACACCTTTATTCCAAACTTAACCGGTACCTACTTCTACGCTGAGCTTAAAGACAACTACAAGCAGCACCACGCCAATCTGCAGTACTTAACGGATTTAACCGATGAAATTAAACTTAAAGCTGATTTACGTCACTTTAATAGCTCAGATAAAGGCAATACCAATGTGGATAACCGTTTAACCAGTGCCAACTTCGCACTCGGTTACCAAAACCATTGGTTGGGCTTAACCTACCAAAACAGCAGCGGTAAAACAGGACTGCCCATTCTCGGCGGCGCAACCGACCCGTGGGTTGCTAATATTGCAACCTACCATATTTTTATCCGTGCCAAAGAAGACTCATGGCAAGCTCGTTATGACTACAGCTTCGCTGACCTAGGCTTACCTGGGCTGAAATTTATGGCTCGCTATATCAGCGGTGATGACTTCAATATAGGCAACAAGAGCGCTAAAGAATGGGAACGTGATATTGATATCGGTTACACCATTCAGTCTGGCCCCCTGAAAGATGTCAGCTTATTAGCGCGTAACGTAATGTACCGTGGCTCGCATACCACTGATATTGATGAGAACCGCGTGCTTGTTAACTACACGTTTAAGTTCTAATGCGTGAAGAAACTAAAAATATGGTGAGCTTATCAGTCGCACCTTGATTAGAAAGCTGAAAAGATACGCATCGAGTGTGACTAGTCAATACTTAAAGCAATACAACTGAAGCTACCATTAATACGCCCGCTCTCAACAAGCGGGCGTTATCATTTATGCCTCAGAGTTACACATCGCTTCGTACTCATCAGTAAAGAAGAACTTCTCCTCACCAAAAGCAGGCACTAAATCGTCAAACCAAGTTGCCTCTTCATCGTATTTAGCAAAAAATGTTTTCTGTACCCAGTCCGGATTACGACCTTGAATAAAGCGTAGGACAAAGACTTTCTCGCCCTGGAACTCCATCACACTTTGAATTTCAACTTTACCTGGACCGGCACTCATGGATGGCCCACGCGCGGTACGGCCTAAACCAGAGACCTGCTGCATGGCTTCGCGGTAAATCTCATAAGCTCGCACCAAAGGCACTTCAAAGTAACGCTTGGCACCGGTGTCACGCTCAACAAACATATAGTAGGGGATTAAACCTAAACGCACCTGCGTACGCCACATGCGCACCCAGACATCCGCATCATCATTAATATGCTGCACTAACGGCGCTTGTGTACGAATCACTGCTCCAGTGGCACGAATGCGTCGAATTGCTTCGCGCACAATCGGGGTTTCCATTTCTCGCCAGTGGTTAAAGTGCGCCATAATCGCGATATGCTTACCGGCTTTTACCAGTTTGCTAAACAGCTTGAGTAAACCTGCAGCATCATCGTCAGTAACAAAACGTTGTGGCCAGAAAGTCAGCGCTTTGGTACCAATACGTACAGTTTGTAAATGCTCCAATTCAGGTTGTAGCAGCGGCTCAAGGTAATTCTCTAGATGACGAGTCTTCATCACCATCGGATCACCGCCGGTAATCAGCAGATCAGTAATATTTTTATCTTGGGCTAAATAACGGTGCAGCGACTCAGCCTCATTACTGGCAAAACGCAGCTCTTTATTGCCGACAAACTGTGCCCAACGGAAGCAGAATGTACAGTAGGTGTGACACACCTGACCTTGGCTGGGGAAAAACAGCACTGTCTCGCGGTATTTATGCTGCATACCATCCAAGGCTTGACCATCAAGCATTGGCACGTTCATTTCTTGTTGACCGGCTGGGTGCGGATTGAGACGCGCCTGAATTTCACGGGCCAACTGGGTGATGTCCGCGCGTGGTCGTTCATCGCGTAAGGCTTGCGCCATCAAATCGTAATCAGATGGCTCTAACATACCGCGCTGCGGGAAGGTCAGTTGGAAGATCGGATCATTGGGCACATTATCCCAATCGATCAGCTCATCAATCACATATTGGTTAACACGGAATGGCAGCACACTGGCCACTACACGCATTTCAAAACGCTGTTCTTCAGACAACCTCTGCAGCGGTTCAATTTTATCAAATTGACGGTCGGTATAAACCTGAAACCGCGTATTTTCTGTAAAACCTTCATCACTGAGAGGCATTATTTTTATAGATTGAGTCATGGTTACTCTCCACTCTATGCGGACTCAGTACAAACTAAACGCTTAAGGTTGAACTCTGAGTCGGCTTGTTGGGGATCCCCTAAGGGGGAAAAGATAGCTACATATAGGTAGCATAAAGCTACGATTAAGCACGCTAAGGCGTGACATAACCGCCATAAAGGGTGGGAAGAAATGCTTCCCGAGGCGTCGGATTTGATCCGAAAAGGGGTAACCGTGTTGCTAAAAGAAGGCCTAGAATACGGTATTTCTCAAGGCCTCTCAATTATTAAACATGTATTACTTGTGCTTAAGCAATTCCACTACACGTGTTTTATCACGTGCAAAAGCATCCTCAACTTCTTTTTTACGTTGCAAATATCGCGCAATTTGCTGCTGTAAGCGCTGCTGATCAAGGCTCACTTCTGCAATTTGCTCAAGTAGTAGCGCAGAGACTTCAGCGCCGGCACGCTCCTGACTCGCCGCCTGCCCTTGCAGATCCGTTTTTAATCTATTAACCGATAATAAATTACCGCGGGCAATGCTAATTTGCCCATCAATATTGGCGGTTTTACGCTCGAGAGCACGATCAATATCCTCAACGCGAGTGTACAGCATCAGCAACTGTCGATCGGCTTTAGCTTGTTCATTTGCGGCCTGTGCCGTCCTATATTCTTCAGGTGTCAGTGCGCGAGGTACAACCCGCACAACGCGGCCTTGTTCATTCAGCACGTCATAGCCATGACCAATTAAATCCGAGGGTACACCCTGACGGCTAATCACCGTAATGCCACGCGCATCGCTATAACGGTAATATTCAACCGCGTAGGAGACACTGCAGGTCAATAACCCAAGTGCGAACAAACAACATACTGGACCGCGTAATCGCATCACGAGCCTCCTGAAAGATACTGACAACTGCTGCACATCGTATTAGATGCCATACTCTTCACGGTAACGCTCTACCGCAGGCAAATACTGCTTGAACTCGGCACTGTGCGCCAAATATTCTAACACTTGTTGCAAGGATACAATGCTAATGACTGGCATATTAAAATCACGCTCAACTTCTTGAATCGCAGACAAGGCACCCGTGCCACGCTCTTGACGATCGAGTGCAATCAACACGCCCGCGGCGCGAGCGCCTTGCGCTTGAATAATCTGCATCACTTCACGAATCGCCGTACCTGCAGTAATCACATCATCAACAATCACTACATTCCCAGCTAAAGGTGCGCCAACCAGTGTACCGCCCTCGCCATGATTTTTAGCTTCTTTACGATTAAAGCACCAAGGCACATCACGCTGATGATGTTCTGCCAATGCCACCGCCGTCGTCGCCGCTAAAGGGATGCCTTTATACGCCGGACCAAACACCACATCGTACGATAATCCACTGTCGACTAGGGCTTGTGCATAAAAACGGCCGAGCTTGGCCAGCGCCAAACCGGAGTCAAATAATCCTGCATTAAAAAAATAAGGACTTACTCGTCCTGACTTCAAGGTAAACTCACCAAAGCGCAAAACACCGCGCTCAAGTGCGAACTGAATAAACTCTCGTTGATATGCTTGCATAGGTGGGTCCTTAATACGTTGGGTTTAGCCAATTTAAAGTACGTTCGGTATGATACACAAAGAATTTTTTTAGGGGCTATCCATGCGGGTTATTAGTATAAATGTGAACGGTATTCACAGCGCTATTGAACAAGGCTTACTTGATTGGTTAGCAGTCCAAAATGCTGATGTGATTTGCCTGCAAGACACCCGAGTCAGTGCTTACGAAATGGAAGCGCCAGAGGTGCAGTTACATGGTTATTTTTGTTACGCTTGTGACGCCGAACAGCCAGAGCAAGGCGGCGTGGCAATTTACACACGTATTCAGCCAAAAGCTATTATAACCAGTTTAGGCTTTGAAACAGCTGATCGTTATGGCCGTTATATTCAAGCCGATTTTGATAAAGTCAGTATCGCCAGCGTCTTAATGCCTTCCGGCTATAAAGGCGAAGACGAACTGAACCAAAAATTTAAGTTTATGGATGACTTTGCCCGCTATCTCGACAAGCAACGTCGCAAACGCCGTGACTATATTTACTGCGCATCATTGTTTATTGCGCACAATAAGCTCGACGTGAAGCACTGGCGCGATTGTCAGCAAGAAACCGGTTTCTTATCGCCTGAGCGTGCTTGGATGGATGAAATAATTGGCAGCATGGGCTATGTCGATGCACTGCGTGAAATCAATCGCGAAGGAGAATTGTACAGTTGGTGGGCCGATAGCGAACAAGCTGAGTTGCTTAACTTGGGCTGGCGTTTTGACTACCAATTACTGACCCAAGGTATGCGCCGCACAGTACGCAACGCTAAGCTGTCAAGACAGCCGCGGTTTTCCCAACATGCGCCTTTTAGCGTGGACTACGACTGGGTTCTAACCGTTTAAATACAGGCTGAATAACACAAAAAGCCCTTTCGTGTTATTCAGCGCTGAGATATCGCGCTTTATTCTGCAATAAAACGCGCGCTCCTATCGCGTCGATTAATCCTTACTCGCTCTGCAATGCCGCTTGCTGCAAGGCAAACAACTCACGTACACCTTTGTCAGCCAAGGCTAACATTGCATTGAGCTGCTCGGTACCAAAAGGTGCACCTTCAGCAGTACCCTGTACTTCAATAAAGCCACCGGCATCGGTCATCACTACGTTTAAGTCCGTTTCAGCGGTTGAATCTTCTGGGTAGTCCAGATCAAGTACCGGTAAATCTTTATAAATACCGACCGATACAGCAGCAATCATTTGCTTCAGCGGCGAGCCGTTTTTCAACATTTTGCGCTCTTGCATTACAGCTAAAGCATCAACCAAAGCCACCATCGCACCTGTAATCGCCGCAGTACGCGTACCGCCGTCGGCTTGAATCACATCACAGTCGACATACAAAGTGTTTTCACCCATCTTTGTCATATCTAATGATGCACGCAAAGAGCGACCAATCAAACGCTGGATTTCTAAAGTACGGCCACCCTGCTTACCACTGCTGGCTTCACGACGTGTACGCTCACCGGTCGCACGCGGTAGCATGCCGTATTCTGCAGTTAACCAACCTTGTCCTTGGCCTTTTAAGAAACGTGGAACGCCATTCTCTACACTCACGGTGCAAATCACTTTAGTGTTGCCAAACTCTACTAATACAGAGCCTTCAGCATGGCAAGTAAAGTTACGTGTAATGCGCACCTGACGCAATTGATCGAGTTCACGGCCACTAGGACGAGTCATTAAATATTCCTATTTACTAAATATGAACAAACATTATAGGGATAGAACATCCCGATATCAGCATTCTAAACACAACAGATCAAAATATTCGCTACAATTAGCACATTATTCATCCCCCTCATTTGGAGATTCTTCATGGTGCATAGCATGACTGCGTTCGCTCGCGTCGAGCAAAACGGTGTTTACGGCACGCTCAGCTGGGAATTACGCTCGGTCAACCATCGCTATTTAGAACCGCACTTGCGCCTACCTGACACGCTACGTGACGTTGAAAGCACGGTGCGCGAGGCCTTACGTAATGGTCTGTCACGCGGCAAAGTCGAATGCACTCTACGCCTTACTGAATCATCCAGCGAGTCCAACTTACACGTCAACCAAGAGCGCGCTCAGCAACTGATTCAAGCCGCACAACAGGTTGCTCAATATATTCAGCAGCCAGCAGCTCTTAATCCATTAGACGTTTTAGCCTGGCCTGGAGTGCTGAGTAGCCAATCGGTCGACAGCCAAGAACTCAACAGCGCGGCGATTGCACTCTTTACCTGCGCACTGGCCCAGCTTAAAGAAAGCCGAGGCCGTGAAGGCGCTGACTTAGCACGCTTAATCAGTGAGCGCTTGGGTACCATTCAAACTGAAGTCAGCGTGCTACGCGAACTGGTGCCGCAAATGCTCGAACTGCAGCGCCAGAAAATCCTTACCCGTTGCCAAGAAATGCAGGTTGAAATTGACCCGCAGCGTCTTGAGCAAGAACTGGTTATCTTGGCACAGAAAAGTGACGTCGCTGAAGAACTCGACCGTCTTGCCACCCATATCACTGAAGTCAATCGCGTCCTAAAAACCGGTGGTGCCATTGGCCGACGTTTAGACTTTCTAATGCAAGAACTCAATCGCGAGGCTAACACCTTAGGCTCCAAGGCGATTGATCCACGCTCAACTCAAGCAGCAGTCAATATCAAAGTACTCATCGAGCAAATGCGCGAGCAGATTCAAAACATCGAATAGTTTTTTCACCCGTCCAAGAATGTCTTAAAAGCCCTGTTATTTGCTTGTAAATACAGGGCTTTTTTATTTTCCCCGTCCAAATCGGTTTGCAGATGTCCGTTACCAACTACCTGTTTAGTGGTGGGCAGAATGGTGGGCAGCCCCCTCATTTTGGCTCAATAAGCGTTTTGCGGTGAGCAAATTGGTGGGCAGTAAGTTACCCAATTTTCGCATTTAACTCGCCACCACAACAGGTTAGCTGCTGATTCAATAAGCAAATCGGTGGTGGGCAGCCATTATTGCCCCCTCCATTATTTCAGCAACTATGGAGTAAACATGGGAAAACTCACAGCAAAACAGGTTATTGCATACAGCAAAGCCGACCCAAAAAAATATTCAGATGGTGAAGGGTTATACTTTTGCGTCCGCAAACAAGGCTCGCCTTACTGGATGATCCGCTACACCACAGCCAAAGGAAGACGAGAAGCAACCTTGGGGCAATTTCCTTTAATGTCGTTGGCAGACGCCAGAATTGCCGCCGCATACTTTCGAAAGGAAGTACGTGACGGCATAGATCCTCTTCTAGAAAAACAGAAAATCGAGTTACCTGACATTGAAACCGTGGATCAACTGTTCCATGACTGGTATCGAACCGATCTGAGTAGACGACTAAAGCATCCCAAGATTCCGTATCGGGTTTACACCAAAGACATAAGCCCTGTCATTGGCATTAAGTGTATTGCTGAGGTGACCGCACGTGACGTGCGCGAAGTATTAGAGCGTATTCGAGAAAGTAACCGCCCCACCATTGCTAACGATACCTTGATGTACATGAAGCAGCTATTTCGACATGCGATAAAGCTCGACTTAACGCTGAACAACCCAGCCGCAGCCTTCACGGTGGATGATGCCGGTGGCGTGGAGTCCAGTAAAGACAGGATGCTCAGCAAAGAGGAAATTCACTACGCCTTCAGCGTGTTTCATACCCATATCAATAGCTTTGGCCGCGACAACTACCTCGCTTGCTGTCTGTTTTTGGTATTGGGCGTGCGCAAAAGCGAACTGTGCGAAGCCATGTGGCGTGAAATGGATTTAACCACAGGCGTGTGGGATCTTCCCAAAGAACGCAGTAAAACTGGCGTGCCAATCAGCATTCCTTTACCGCGCCAAGCCATTGCTTGGTTTAACGAGTTGCAAATCCGCGCTTGTGGCTCGCCTTATGTTTTTCCAGCCAGACGAGCAAGCCATCGTCCACATATGGGGCCAGATACGCTAAACCGCGCCATTTCTAAACTCTTTGGTCGCGAGCCTGGGCGCAAAAAACAGCCTCCCAATAAAATGGGCAAACTTGAACACTTCACCGTACACGATTTGCGCCGCACCTTTCGCAGCCTTGCCGCCTCTTTGGGCATTGCAGGCAACGTAGCCGAACGCTGTCTTAACCATAAGCTAAAAGGCGTTGAGGGTATCTACGACCGCCACGATTACTTTGAAGAGCGCCGTATTGCCCATCAAACCGTGGCTGATGTGATCGAACCACTGGTGAACTTTGAGCCCGCTTCACAACACCACACAGGAGGGCGCTAACACGCAGTTTATGATGCGACTTGCCCCCATTACCTTTCCAATAGCCATGCTGGCAGGCCTTGGTTGGTGTATTGGCATTGCCTTACTCGAACAACCTCATGGTATAGGCTACGCACTTACCCGGCATTGCCTGATGGTATTCGTGGTACTCGCTCCTTGGCTGACGCTAAAACTTACGTTCTACGTGATTGTCAGCCTAGGACGCAAACTGGGACTCATCCCGCCTGCACGCCCAACGTACAGCCTAGGTTATGAAGAATCGCTCTATTGGTTCAGAGTATTGGCCTTCTTCGATGGCAAACGCAGCCGCATGCCGAAAAAGCCCATCAGGCGAAACTAACTAGCCACCCATTTGCTCACTTACCGTGGGCAGTTGGGACAATGGGGCAACACTTGATATGCCGAGCTTCAGAGGGTGAATAAGAGGGATGTGAACCGCCCCAAGGAATGGGGCAATTGGGGATGCGGTAAAAACTCCTAACCGCATCAAAAATACCAAACTTGCAAAAGTCCCAATATGGGACTAACATCTGTTTATGAGAATTATCGCACTATCAACCTTAAAAACATTTTGGGAAGACAGCCCAGAATACATTGACGCGAAAGAGCCAACTTTAGCGTGGTATAGGCATGCATTAAACGCTGATTGGGGATCACTGGCGGATGTGAAACAGGACTTTAGAAATGCCAGCATCTTCAAAGATGGGCGTGTCGTGTTTAACATTGCCGGTAATAAATACCGGTTAGTTGTTTGGATCAATTATGCCTACAAGGTGGTTTACATACGGTTTATCGGCAGCCATGCGCAATACGATAAAATTGATGTGCAAACGATTTGAAGCCAAAAGGTAGTAACAAGAGGTAAATATAATGGACATCAGACCTATTAAAACAGATGCCGACTACCGCGCGGCATTAAACGACATCGAAAACCTAATGATGGCGGAGCCTGATACCGTCGAAGGCGAAAAACTGGACATTTTGGTTACGTTAGTTGAAGCCTACGAAGCAAAGCATTTCCCAATGGATTTGCCAGACCCTGTTGAGGCAATAAAGTTTGAGATGGAGCGCAAAGGCTTAACGGTTAAAGATCTTGAACCCATGATAGGTAAAAGCAATCGTGTTTATGAAATCCTAAACCATAAGCGGTCACTCACGCTAAAAATGATTTGGAAACTTCATGAAGGGCTAGGTATTCCAGCAGAGTCGCTGATCAAACCGCCGCAAGTTCGCGCGTCATAGTGCTGCACATAAAAATTATGTTGTCATGAATGACGCTCGCTACCCAAACATTTCTGCTATTGATAACAGGCTAGCTGAGCTTGAAAACGAAAAGCAGCAGCTTCTCGCATTAAGAGAGGCTTTGCGTAGCGCTCAAAACGAGCGTTCAGTACAGACATTCACCCCAGAACAAAAGGTCGCCCTATTCAGACAACGATTTCGTGGACGAGAGGATATCTTCGCCAATCGTTGGCAAAACCAACAGGGCCGCAGTGGCTATTCCGTTGCCTGTGATAATGAGTGGGTAAGCGGGCTATGCAACAAACCCCGCATTAAATGCCAAGACTGCTCACACCGAAAGTTTAGCGAACTAAACGAGCACATTATTTACAGGCACCTTGCCGGTCGTCAAGTGGTTGGTCTGTATCCCTTACTGAAAGATAACTCATGCTATTTGTTGGCAGCCGATTTTGACAAAGGCTGTTGGCAAGAAGAAGTCAAAGCAATGTCTAAAGCGTGCCAAGAGTTTGATATTCCGCACGCGATAGAAATCTCGCGCTCTGGCAACGGAGCACACTTATGGATCTTTTTTGACACCAATATCCCCGCTAACCAAGCACGGGCACTGGGTTTCGCTTTGCTTGATAAAGCCATGGAAATATTTCCAAATCTTTCGTTTGACTCCTATGACAGGCTATTTCCTAACCAAGATGTCCTTCCTGAAGGCGGTTTTGGTAATCTCATTGCGCTACCTCTTCAAAAGGAGGCTCGCCTTTCAGGCCGTAGTTGCTTTGTTGACAGTGACCTGAATGCGATTGACGATCAATGGCAGTACCTTGCTGAGCTTAAAACGCTCACGCAATCGAGTATTGATCAACTCATAACAACAATTTCACCCAACATCCTATTACTGTCCGAACAAGGGCTAACAGATAACCGCCCACCTTGGGAAATCACAGCCAAAGCCACACCAATAAAATTAGAGTCTTTGCCGAAAAACGCGACTATTACCTTGGCCAACCATATCTACTTTTTGATGAGCGAGTTACCTGGATCACTACTGGCAGGACTAAAGCGATTAGCTAGTTTTTCTAATCCTGTGTTTTTTAAAACACAAGCTTTGCGCTTTTCAACCCATGGCATTCCAAGGTTTATTTCCTGTGCTCGTATTGAAAACGGTTATCTAGCACTACCGCGAGGCTGTCTCGATGACGCGATTGCTTTGCTACAAGAGCACAATATTTCGCCACTGTTTGACGATAAGCGTGAAACCGGCAAACCATTATTAAAACTTACCCCTGAGTTCACTTTGCGAAAGAACCAGCGAGACGCAGTGGCCGCAATATCTAAACATGACTTCGGTATTTTGCATGCGCCGACCGCATTTGGAAAAACGGTTACTGCCATTGGCATGATCGTAAAACGCAAAGTAAATACTCTCATACTGGTTCATAGCCGACAACTGCTTGAACAGTGGCAAGAGCGATTACGCACGTTCCTACCCGACGTAAACATTGGCAGTATAGGCGGGGGTAAAAGAAAGCCGAGTGGCATTATCGACATTGCCACCTACCAAAGCTTGGTTAATAAAAAAGACAATTCCATCGCTCCTCTCATCCAAGACTACGGCCACATTGTTGTTGATGAATGCCACCATCTGTCTGCACCAAGGTTTGAAATGGTACTCAACGAGGTAAGAGCAAAATATGTATTGGGCCTAACAGCAACACCAGAGCGACAAGATGGCCATCAGAAGATCATTTTTATGGCGGCAGGGCCCATTCGCTATAAAGTGAAACAAAGTCCTGATGAGCAATTTACTCAAACCGTGATGATTCATCAGCTCTACGATATACCGCCAGCTGAGCTAATAAAAACAGATGAGCGCCCAAAAATAAGCGATGCCTACCGCTGGCTCGTCGATAACGAACAGCGCACGTCAAAAATCGTCTCAGACGCCTCTCACTGTGTTCAAAATGGCGGACACCCGTTAGTTCTTACAGAGCGTAGAGAGCACGCAGAGTTCATACACTCACAACTTACCGAGATGGGCATAAGCACTGTCGTACTCAAAGGCGCCATGAAAGCTGCCGAACGCAAGAATGCAGATAATCATCTGCAATCGGCTCAAGTCGTCGTCGCAACAGGAAAATATGTGGGCGAAGGCTTTGACCTGCCAAGACTGGATACGTTGTTTTTGGCCATGCCAATCGCATGGAAAGGTACATTGGCCCAATATGCCGGTCGAATTCATCGTGAATCGGAAGGAAAAACACAAGTCACCATTCACGACTATGTAGACTGCGCCCTCCCTATGCTGCAACGCATGTTTAAAAAACGCGAGAAAAGCTACAAGGCTATGGGGTACGCCCTTGAGTACATTGATGACAACAGTAACAAGCAACCTTCACTGAAGTTAGAAAACGTCCCTTCATCAAATACCAAGCCAAAATAAACAGCAGCACTTCATTAAACACTTCCCCATGCCTTTACCCCCATACGCCAAAACCACTATCCGTTTGGCTTTTGGATCGAAACGCCAAACAGGGAAATTAGCCCATTCACTGTTTGGCTTCTCGATTGAAATCCAACGCTGCTAAGCCTTGCCAGTACTGGATCAGAGCAAGACTTGGCACTTTTTGCACCCTAAACCAACCTCGAATCCAAAGTACAAACCGTTTGTTTTTTCTAACCCAGAATGCAAACGATCGTTTGGCGTCTCGATTTTTTTGCACTAGCCAAATGCCGCCAAACAGAGCCGCATTGGACGATATATTTCAAACAGTTAGCCGCGCACAGGTCATCATAAAAAACCGATTTGACTGGTTAGTTTGATGGCCATTTCTTTCATCTAATTCACCACCGCGTCTGCACCCAACGACTAAAAATAGACGGCATGACGAACCAACAAGGTGATAAGTGACGTGTTATGGGCAAGTGGTAACGATTGGGATAGAGGATGGATACAGCAGGAGGTCGCTTTACTGGTTGGGCATGGCGCGTTTACCCTCTACCCAGCACTAAGTCAGTGCGATAATGCGGCCGAACGCTTAACCCGCTGGCTGATCTACCAGTTACCGCGCGTTAAACAAGCGCACCCTAGCTGCCCGATTCACCAATGGCTAAATAGCATTGGCGCGCAAGTGATCATAGAAAAATGGCAAAGCCCCGAGCAATGGCCAAACCTGTATTGGCTACCTTTACCTGAGGTTGAAGGCCACGCGCAAGGCGGGTTGGTTGTGTTACCGGCACATTTGTTACCTACATATAGTGATGGCACGATTCAAACCAACACATTGCACGCAAACACACCGGCCAACGCCCGTATTTTTTGGAGCATTACGCCTTTATCTAAAACAGGAAAGCGCGCTACCTTGCACCCCAAACAGCAAAACCGCGCCTTTTGCCTGCCCAGTTCGCCGAAGCTAATGGACAAATCATGTACGGGGTTATTACTGAGAGGTTTGAGAAAAGAAAGCCAAAAACGAAACGGCAACGTGATCAGCCACCAGATTAACCTAGCGCTGCTGCACCACCTTTGTGGGCCGGAGAATGAAGTTTGGATGAAAGCGAGTTTTGGTACCGTAACTGATTACGGTACCAAAAATTAGAAGCCTTAAAAACGAGTAACCCCTCGCGGGGCGCTGATCTAACGGGTAGCGGGAGGGGTGTTGTTGATGCGATTTTAATATCAAAGGCGCCAAATAGCTCGATATTTTTGGCTAGAGCGGTCTCTGTTAGGTTTTACTCAGGCTTCACTTTGAACTATTCGGAATTTCCAGATGGTTGCGTTTTGTACAGCTCTACCAGCTTGATTATATGACTCTTAGTAATTAACTCTTTTTTATCAGTAAGATACTTGATACCGACATAAATATCGGTACCAGACAACGACCACTCATCCCTCTCAATACAGCCAGGCATCCGGTCAATTCAAGCTTCTCCAAACGCTATTAAAAAACAAATTTACAGTAATGGCGTTTTTGAAAAATAAATAGTTGACAGTTTGTGGGTCTCAGCATAAGCTTATTCACAAGTTGCAGAAACGTCATTACAACGCATTTGAGGTAACAATGAAAGTTAATTTGAAAAAAATTGCCTCTGTACAGATGGGACATTCTTTTAGGTCAAAGCTAGAGCCAGACACTAATGGAAATATCTCTGTTATCCAGATGAAGGACCTTACTGAAGATAACCGACTAAATGCCCAAGAGCTAGTGCAGATTGCTATGCAGGACTTAAAGGATCATCACAGAGTTAAACATAACGACTTAGCATTTCGCTCTAGAGGTCAAACCAATACGGCAGCATTGATTGACCACGAGTTAAGTGATGCTGTTATCGCTGCGCCACTGTTGCGAATTCGAATTGAAAGTGATTCGGTTATGCCAGCGTATTTATGCTGGTTTATTAATCAACCGACTTCACAAGCAGCATTACAAAGTAAGGCAACAGGAACATCGGTAAGAATGATTGGCAAACCTTCACTTGAGGATCTGGAGATAGTAGTCCCCAGTCTCGATGTGCAGAAAAAGATCATTGCGATTTACCAATTATCCATCAACGAGCAGAAGCTAATGAATGCATTAGCAAAGAAAAAGGAGGTGTTAACTGACGCAGTATTAATGAATTTAGCAATGAATACCCAGTAATGACAGTTACTGGGTTTAGACGAGCCGAAAGTGTGACAGCACTTTTAGCAAAACTTTAATCCACGTTTCATTTGAAAAAACAGGAGCCAAAATTATGGCAAAGAATACATCATCAAGCAAGGGCAATACCCGACATGTCGTACCACATCCTGATGGATGGGCGAACAAAAAAGGCGGTGCAGAAAGCGCTTCAAGCGTGCACAGCACCAAAAAAGAGGCCGAAGCTGCGGCGCGCGAACAAAGCAAGCGTGAAGGCACTGAGCTGTTTATTCATGGCAAAGATGGCCAGATACAACGCAAAGATAGCCACGGTAACGACCCAAAAGACATTAAAGGATAGGAGCCCTTATGAGTGATGAATACAAAAAGAAAATAGGTGTACCTGAATCGCATACCCTCAACATCGTAAGTAGTCAGTGGTCGCAACGAAAAGGCCAAGACACTGATACCTATGAATGTGAAGAGCTAAACGAGCAAGGTGAAGTCATTGCACGGTACACCATAAAGGACAGTACATCGATTTACCCTCCATTTGGGCGTTCGATAACCTGGACTCAATCTGCCGTACTCGATTCTTAACCTTTTAACTTACAGCTAGCGGGGCGCTATCGGTATAGCCTGCCCCGCTTTATAAACACTGACCAAATTTGAGGGCCATTTATGAGCGATAAAATTCAACAAAAAGACATCAACAATGCAGCATGGGCTGCATGCGATACTTTCCGTGGCGCGGTAGACCCAGCGCAATACAAAGACTACATCCTAGTAATGCTGTTCGTAAAATACATCTCCGATGTGTGGAATGATCACTACGCAGAATATAAAAAGCAGTACGGTGACGACGATGTCCGTATCAGACGTAAGCTTGAGCGCGAGCGTTTTGTACTGCCAATAGTAGAACTCACAGAAGAAGTAGAAGACAAAGCAACCAAAGAGAAGAAAACCGTTGTTACCGACACTTTTTTGGCAAACTACTATTCTTTGTTAGAGCGTAAAAACGAACCCAACATTGGCGAGCTGATCAACATTGTTTTAGAGCATATTGAAACCGCGAACAAAGCCAAGTTAGAAGGTGTGTTCCGTAACATCGACTTCAACAGCGAAGCCAACTTGGGTAAAACCAAAGACCGCAACCGCCGCCTAAAAACCTTGCTGGATGACTTCAACAAGCCCGCACTCGACATGAGCCCGTCGCGCGTGTCTGAAGATGTGATTGGCAACACCTACATCTACCTTATTGAACGCTTTGGTTCCGATGCAGGTAAAAAAGCCGGTGAATTCTATACCCCCCATAAAGTCTCTGAGCTGGTTGCGCGTCTGTCTGCACCAAAATCGGGGGCGCGTATTTGTGACCCAGCCTGTGGCTCAGCTGGTCTATTGATTGAAGCTGCACGCCAAGTGGGCGACCGCAATTACTCACTCTACGGTATGGAAGTCAACGGCAGCACCTGGGCACTTGCACGTATGAACATGTTCTTGCACGGCTCAGACTCTGCTCGTATCGAATGGTGTAACACCCTCACCTCACCAGCGCTAGTCGAAAATGACAGACTGATGAAGTTTGATAACGTAGTTGCCAACCCACCGTTTTCACTCGACAAATGGGGTTCAGAAGACGTTGAATCCGACAGATACAACCGCTACTGGCGCGGGCTACCACCGAAATCAAAGGCCGACTTTGCCTTTATCAGCCACATGGTTGAAGCCGCCGTTGAAAAAGAAGGCCGCATTGCCGTAGTGGTACCTCATGGCGTGCTGTTTAGAGGCGCAGCCGAAGGCCGTATTCGTCAAAAACTGATTGAAGAAAACCTACTGGATGCCGTGATTGGTTTACCCGGCAACTTGTTCCCAAGTACCGGTATTCCAGTGGCTATCTTAATATTTGACCGCTCACGTGAAAAAGGCGGCGCCAATGAAAACCGCAAAGACGTGCTGTTTGTTGATGCCAGCGGCAAAGACCATTACCAAGCGGGTAAAAACCAAAACATCCTGCTGGATGAACACTTAGACAAAATTGTTGCGGCGGTAACCGCCCGTGAAGAGGTAGAAAAATACGCCCATTTAGCCACCTTTGATGAGATCAAAGAGAACGACTTTAACCTGAATATCCCGCGCTACGTCGATACCTTCGAAGAAGAATTAGAAATCGACATTGTCGCCGTGCAGGCTGAGATCACCACCCTTGAAACTGAACTTGCCGACGTCCGCAACAAAATGGCGGTGCTGTTGAAGGATATTGTGCCTAACGAAGCGCAAAGCAACACAACGGAGGCGGCTGAATGAAACAAGAATTAATCACCCAGCTTAGTCAAAGCTTTAATCAGACTTCCCACACATGGGAGGGTTCAGAGATAGAATATTGGTATGCTCGCGACCTTCAGAAAATGCTGGAATACAGCGATTGGCGTAACTTTATCAAAGTGATCGAAAAGGCCAAAGAAGCCTGTAGCAACAGTGGTGGTAAGGTCGAAAACCATTTCGTTGGCGTCAACGAAATGGTCACCATTGGCTCGGGTGCTGAACGGAAAATAGACGACATCATGCTCACCCGTTATGCCTGTTATTTGATCGCTCAAAACGGTGATCCTCGCAAAGACGCCATTGCCTTTGCTCAAACCTACTTTGCATTGCAAACGCGCAAGCAAGAGCTCATTGAAGAGCAGCTACGTCTACAAGATCGTATGCAGGCACGAGAGAAGCTTAAAGAGTCCGAAACAGAGCTATCTAAAAATATTTACGAACGCGGTGTGGACGATAAAGGCTTTGGTCGCATTCGTTCGCGCGGTGATGCAGCATTGTTTGGCGGTAATACCACTCAAAGCATGAAGAATAAGCTCAGCGTGCCCAAAAGCCGTGCTTTGGCTGACTTTTTGCCGACGGTGACCATTGCAGCCAAAAACCTAGCTACCGAAATCACCAATCACAACGTGCGCCAAAATGATCTGCAAGGTGAAGGTTCGATTACTGATGAACACGTGCAAAACAACAAAAGCTTGCGTGATATGCTCGGTGAGCGTGGCATTAAACCAGAAGAGCTGCCGGCCGAAGAAGACCTAAAAAAGCTAGAACGCCGAGTGAAATCCGATGAAAAACGCCTGATCAAAGCGGCGGAGCTACCCAAAGATGCCAAGGAGGAAAAATGATGTTAAACACAACACACCATTTTTCCCAAGTGGGAAATATGGTCACGCACCAACATATGGGCAGTACCGAGCTTGCCGCTAACCTGTTCCGTGCCACGCAAACAGAAGAGAAGCTAAAGCGTGATCAGGTCAGCAATAAAGCCCATGCCAACCAAACTCATTTTGAAGTAGGTGCAAAGGTACGAGCCACTATTGAGGAGCTGGGCGGCACCATGCCAGAGGATTTACCCACGCCGGAAAAAGGCATTCCTCAGTTGGCGCGTGCGCAGAAGAAGTTGGAGGGCGGTAAAAATGAAGACTGAGCTGCTCAAAAAACTAGGTCGAATTAACACTATTCCGGCTGGTTGGAAACTTACAACTGTCGGTAAAGTTTGCAAAATAAGAAATGATTTAAGAAAACCATTATCAACCGAAGAGCGAGCTAAGATTCAAGGCGCGTATCCCTATTATGGACCTACCGGTGTATTGGATTTTATCGATCATCATTTAGTTGAAGGACAGTTTGCTTTAATTGGTGAAGATGGCGATCATTTTTTAAAACCAGAGCAAAAAGCCCAAACGCTTTTAGTTAATGGAAAGTTTAATGTTAACAATCATGCTCACCTGATCCAAGGAACAGAAAAGTGTTCTTCTGAGTGGTTTTTTCTTTATTTTCACCACAGAGATATTACACATCTGATTAGTAGGCAGGGAGCTAGTCGCTATAAGCTAAATAAAGATACTTTGAGCAAACTCCCGATACTTGTGCCGCCTTTAAATGAGCAACTTGAAATCTACAAGTTGTTTACCACTTGGGACAACGCCATCGAAAAAACGGAAGCGTTAATTTCGGCCAAGGAAAAGCAGTTTGAGTGGTTGCTAAACAACTTGATTGAAGATGATTTCAAGTCTTGTAAGAAAACGCTTTCTGAATACGCATCTATTGCTAAGAAAGAAAAAATACTCAGTGCTGACGGTGAAAAACTATTAACGGTCAAACTTCACTGTAAAGGTATTGAGCCAAATACAAGAGATATAAAAGTAGTTCTATCCTCTAAAGGTCGTCCTTACTACCAACGGCTTGCTGGTGAATTTTTGATCGGCAGACAAAATTTTCATAATGGTGGCTTTGGTATTGTACCTTCTGAGCTTGATGGTTTTATAGCCTCTAATGCGATAACGACTCTTGAGCTGAATCAGCAGAAACTTATTCCTGAATACTTGCTCTTCCATTTCTCTCGGAAAAATTATTACTTGCGAGTTGGGCACATTATGGACGGAACAGGTCAAAAGGAACTATCAGACAAGCAAATAATGAAGCTACCGATTTCGGCTCCTTCGATAAAAGTCCAACAGGATATTGTCTTGAAGTTAAGCTCTGCAAAAGAGGAAATTAAGCTCCTTCAGACTTTGCTGGATAAATACCGCAGCCAGAAACGCGGTTTGATGCAAAAGCTGCTTACTGGTGAGTGGCAAGTTGGTAGTTCTCAACTCCTCTCTGAAGAGACTTGTCAGGAGCTTTCTAGGGAGGGCGTCGCATGAGCACACCTCCAGTCAATTACGCAGCAAACTCGGAGCCTTCGGGCTTTGAGTTTAACGAAAAGTACTTGTCGCAAATTCCTGCCCTACAGCAGCTAATCAATTTGGGTTACCAATACCTCACCCCTGAGCAAGCGCTGGCTGAAAGGGGTGGGCGCAGTGCCAATGTAATTTTGGAAGGGGTGCTTCGCCATCAACTAAAAAAGATTAACCGCATTAATTATAAAGGTGGCGAGTATCTGTTTAGCGAAGAGAACATTCAAACCGCGATCCAAAAGCTCAAAAATATTAAGTTTGATGGCCTGCAAAAAACCAATGAGTCGATTTACGATTTAATCACCTTAGGCTCAGCTATGGAGCAAACCATTGAGGGGGACTCAAAGAGCTTTACCCTCAATTACATTGATTGGCGCTCTTTGTCTCCAGGGGCAGCTTCGAACAACAGCTTTCATGTGGTGGCGGAGTTCTCGGTTGAGCGCGCACGTAGCACCGATACCGTGCGCCCCGATATTGTACTGTTTGTCAATGGCATTCCCTTTAGCGTGATTGAATGTAAATCACCCAAAGTGGATGTAGAGCAAGCCGTATCACAAAATATTCGTAACCAGGGCGATGACTATATTCCGCGCCTGTTTACTTATGTGCAGCAAGTGCTGGCAGTGAATAAAAACGCCGCCCAATATGCCACTGCTGGCACACCTAAGAAGTTTTGGGGCGTATGGAAGGAGCAGGAAGACAAACCTGCCGATGTCGATAAAGCCGTAAATACCTCCTTGAGCGAAGAGACTAAAGCACAGCTATTCAGTGGCGAGTTTGCTGCCGCACGGCCATTTTTTGATGCGCTAGAGGCGGAAGGTAAACGCTTGGTGACGGAACAAGACAATGCCATTTATAGCCTGTGCCGCCCAGAGCGTTTATTAGATTTGGTGTATCGCTTTACCCTGTTTGATGGTGGCATTAAGAAAGTAGCCCGCTATCAACAATACTTTGTGATTAAAGCGACGATCGCCCGAATTAAACGCCTGACCAATAAAGGCACTGGCGCAAAAGAAAACCGCCAAGGGGGTGTTATTTGGCATACCCAAGGCTCGGGTAAGTCGCTCACCATGGTGATGCTCACCCGCGCTATGGCACTAGAGCCGCAGCTTATCAATCCAAGAATCATTTTGGTGACCGACCGGGATGATCTTGATAAACAGCTGGGCAATACCTTTGCCGCCTGTGGTTTAAGCCGCGAACGTGCTACGTCTGGCCGAAACTTAGTTAAACACCTGAAAAACAAAGTGGGCCTGATCACCACACTGATCCACAAATTTGATAAAGGCTGGGTCGCCGAGAAGTTTGTGGATGAGTCGCACGATATTTTTGTATTGGTCGATGAAAGTCACCGCACTAACTTTGGCTCATTGGCCGCCCGAATGCGCCAAATGCTACCCAATGCCTGTTTTCTTGGCTTTACCGGTACACCACTACTGAAAAAAGAAAAGAATAACTTTGCCAAGTTTGGTGGCCTGATTGAGCCGCACTATACCATTAAACAAGCGGTTGCCGACGAAGCAGTATTGCCACTGCTGTACGAAGGCCGACATATTGAGATGGAGCAGAATCAGTCGGCTATCGACCTCTGGTTTGAGCGCCACACCGCCGATTTAAGCAAAGAGCAAAAGGCCGACCTTAAAAAGAAATACGCCCGCGCTGAAATGCTAAACAAAGCCGATCAGGTGATATATATGCGCGCCTTTGATATCAGCGAGCATTTTCGCGCTAACTGGCAAGGCACCGGCTTTAAGGCTCAGTTGGTTGCCCCGGGCAAACAGGCAGCGTTAAAGTACCAGCAGTTTTTGCAAGAGATTGGCACAGTCACCACTGAAGTGGTGATTTCTGGCCCAGATACCCGTGAAGGCCACGACGAAGTGGACGAAGGACCAACCGATGAGGTAGGTAAATTCTGGGACAAAATGATGAAGCGTTTTGGCTCTGAAGAAGAGTACACCAAGCAAATCATCAATCAGTTTAAATACGGTGATGACCCTGAACTACTCATTGTGGTGGATAAGCTATTAACCGGTTTTGATGCACCGCGCAACACCGTGCTGTATCTATGCCGAACCCTGCGCGAGCACACGCTGTTGCAGGCCATCGCTCGGGTTAACCGCCTTTACGAAGGCAAAGAGTTTGGCTATATCATCGACTATGCCAGCGTATTGGGCGAGCTGGATAAAGCCCTAACCATGTACGAAGCCTTTGAAGGGTTTGACGAAGATGACTTAGCAGGCACGCTCACCTCCATCAATGAAGAAGTGTTTAAGCTGCCACAGCGTTACTCTGACTTATGGGATTTGTTTAAAGCCGTTAAAAACTCAAAAGACGAAGAAGCCTATGAGGTGTTGTTGGCCGATGACGAGTTGCGTGAAGAGTTTTACGAATGTTTATCGGCATACAGTAAATCTTTAGCCATCGCTTTATCGTCTGAGCAGTTCATCATGAGCTCTGATGAGAAGAAGCTACAAACCTATAAAAACGATTTAAAGCGTTTTCAGAACTTAAAGGCGGCGGTTAAGTTGCGTTACGCCGAGGCGATTGATTATCGCGACTACGAGCCGAAAATTAAAAAGCTGCTGGATACCCATATTCAGGCTAATGAGGTGACTCAGCTTAACGAGCCCGTGAATATTTTTGATGAAAAGATGTTTACCGCCGTGAAAGAAGAGCAAGGGGTTTATCAAACCAAAACCACGGCATCAAAAGCGGACACCATCGCCCACGCCACGAAGCGCAGCATTTCGGAGAACATGGACGAAGACCCTGCGTTTTATGAGAAGTTTTCGAAGCTGATCCAAGCCGCCATTGATGACTTTAAAGCTAAGCGCATCTCAGACTTAGAATATCTTAACCGAGTGATTGATATTCGTAACAAAGTGGCCACGAAGCAGCATGATGATATGCCTGATTGCATTCGTGAAAACGACGAAGCGTGTGCCTACTTTGGCTTGATTAAACCGCAGTTTCAGCAAGTCGCGACACTCAACGAGTTAGATGATGCTCAGCTTGATGCGATTGCGGCACAAACATCGTTAGCGATACAAAAAATCATTGATGCTCATTGGAAAGTCGATTTTTGGGACGATGCCGACGTTCAAAAAACAGCGATGAATGATATTGACGATTTTCTTTATGACGAAGTCAAAGAGCAGTACGGCGTGACGCTGAGCCTAGAGCAAATGGACGAAATCATTGAGAAAACCATGCAAGTTGCGAAGCACCGGAGGCATTCTTGATGTCGTCAACTATCAAGCAGGCCGAGATACCAGCGGCAAGTGCTGAAAGGCTAGCGGTTGTATACGGAGGGGGAGAAATCCCCTTCCAGCTGGCTTTTTCTAAACGCAAATCGCTGGAAATATCAGTTCACCCTGACAAATCAGTTTTTGTGAAAGCTCCTGAAGGCACCGACCGCGAGGCCATTGAAGCTAAGGTGAAAAAGCGCGCTCGGTGGATCAAGCGCCAAATTCGCTACTTTGACCAGTTTGACCCAAGAACCCCTTCTCGCAAATACGTCAGTGGTGAAAGCCATTTATATCTAGGCAAAAAGTACCGGCTAAAAATTGAATTAGGTAGTGATAACGGTGTGGCGCTGAAAGCGGGCTTTTTTTGGGTAACGTCTGCCAATGGTAAACCAGACCATGTGGAGTCGCTACTTAGTGATTGGTATCGAGAGAAAGCCGATTTTCATTTAAATAAGGTATTTTCAGATTGTTGGGACAAGTTCACACATTCAGATGCAGATAAACCCACCATGAAAATCATGCAACTCAAAAAGCGCTGGGGTAGCCTATCGAAAAATGGAACGCTGACCTTAAACCGCGACTTAATTAAGGCACCGAAAGAGTGTATTGAGTACGTGATCATTCATGAACTGTGTCACCTAGAGCACCACAACCACGGCCCAGAGTTTTATCGCTTACTCGAACGCTCTTTACCAGATTGGATGAAGCGCAAACATAAACTGGAAATGGCATTGATTTAGTCAGCACGCTGTATCGAATAGCTAAGTACACAACCAGTACACTAGCGGGATTGTCTGCCTTAGCCTTTAAACCTAGCCAAGCCCTTAGGTTGACTGGCGGTGCACTGCAAGGCGACAAGCCTACACAGAATTCATCGCCTCTTTAGTCATCCAAGATACTGCCTTTCACGCAGTACATGCGTGGGCGGGTGTTGTCGGGCAGGCTGACTTTGCGCTATGGTCGGTTGCCATCGGGAACTAGGTAGCCTGCGGCCATCAGCGCTTTGGCGGCGCGACCTGGGCTTAGGCCTTCGGTGGCTTGACGCCAGCCAGTTGGGTAAAACAGGTAGAGGGTGTGTGGGCCGCTGGTGTCTATCCAGCCTGCGCGTTGGCGTACTTGGCTGCTGTAACCGATTTGTTTAGGTGTAAAGCGGCTTTTGCCATGTTGCTCAATAAAACTGCGCATCTGGCGAATGGCTTGTTGGTATTCATTGGCGGCCACACCACCGCGAGCAAGTATCCATTGGTTAAGCAGGCTTAAACAAGCGGCTTCGACACTTTGGGCTGGCCAATCGAGTACTTTGGCTTGAATGGCTAACAACCCAGCACTAGCCAGTAAGGCAAACTTTTCGGCGACTCGACGCACTTGGCCGTCTGACTCGGGAGGTAAACTGGCTAAAAAGCGTTGGCGTACGTTTTGGAAAACGGGGCACACCTGCGCGCTGTGCTGCGTTAAATACCGTAACCAGTCCAAGGCCAAGCTGCCGTAATGCTGGCGACTTTGTTGTTTTAGGTGATCGGCTAAATCGGCGGCGTTCATACCATGACTCTGGTTAAACACGCCCATTTGCGCACCAGCATCGGCACTGAGATCAATCACTCGCACTTGCTGGCCTGCTTTTACGCGCTTGCCGATACTGGCCAGATGGCTTTCGAGCGTGACTTCGCCAGTGGATAAAAACACCAAGCGCCAACGGGCGGGTAAGCGCATTTCACCGTATTTGCCTGCACGGGTTTTACCTTGTCCATTGGCAAGCACAAAATCGTCTGGAACGATTTTGAACATCCGCAGGATGGTCCGAAGGAGGAGCCACAGGGATGTGGCGAATATCTAAGCGACATCGCCGGCCTCTTTTGGGTCAACTTCGCCCATTTCATCGAGCGCCAGCAAGGCATCGTTATGCGCTAATGCTGTGCCTTCTAAACTGTTGGCCGTGGCACGCCAACTGTGGCGCAGTTGATTAGGTTCGCCCCACACCGATAATGCCGGATACAGCGCCGCGGTTTTACCAGTACTGCTGGCACCATAGAGGTCTAAACCAAATCCATCCACCCCGCACAAATGCAACAAAGGCGCGGCCAGCGCAGCGCAGACACCAACAATTAATAGCGGGTTATCCAGACAATAACGGCCTACGTGCTGCCGCCAACTGTCGCTACTGCCTTGTTGAATAAAGCCTTCTATCGGGTGCATGGTTTGCAACACCATGCGCGAGTTGTTGCTGTGTTCGTTTGGGTAAAAGGTGAGGCGCGGATGCACATAAGCGTGGTGATGCCAGCCAATGCAGTTCACGCTGATGGCCTTTTGCGTAGCCAGTTCGCCCATTTGTTGAATAAACAGGGAGAGCAACTGCCGCGCTTTGACACTGTTACTCAGCCGCATGCCTCGGCTGAGTAATATCCGACGGTACTCGCTGCCGTCTCCGGCCAATAGTTCTGCTGGCATAGCCCAGTAGCGATGGCGATTGTCATCGTCTAACCAGTGCAATAAATAACCGCCCTTTGTTTTCAAGGAAAGTGTCCCCTTGCAGATCGCGGGTGCGTGCCGCTACTTGCAGCCAAGAGCTGATTTTAACGGGGCTATCTTGCCCTGCTGGTTGCATCACCAGCCAGTTTTGCGCGTTATAGGCAAAACCAGCCGGTAATGTTGGTGCGTTGCTATGCATATCACTGGCAGGTAACGGGGTTGATGCTGATGGTTTATCCACGGCCATAAGCAGCACCGATACGGCGGGTTTCAATCCACTGGTCGATATCGCTTTCTAACCAGCCCACGGCACGCGCACCAATACGGATGGAACGTGGAAATTCACCGCTGGCCATCAGGGCATAAATGGTGCTGCGGCCAAAGCCTGTTTTGGCCTTTACCTCGGGCAAGCGCAAAATCCGTTGCTGACGCGCTGGGTGTGTTGATGTGGAGGATGATTGTGTTGTTGGGTTCATCGTTTGCTTCCTCACTGTTCTGTTAAGTTCAGTTAGGAGTTTGACAGTACTAAACGGACGCAGTAGGCAGATAAATGCCCAGATCGTGCAGCTTTCTGAGGGTGCAGGTAGCGAGCTGCCCCAGAATTTACATAAAGCCCCAAGTCATAAATACCCTGTGGGCAGGGTTAGCGTATTGCTAAGTGGCGTGAATTAAGGCTTTGCCCAGACTGCCCCAAAAGCCCAAGGGATGGCGTACTGCTTTGAAGTTTCCTACTCAAAACTCGGTTTTGGTGAGTCGTATGGATGGAGTGTTTATATGTCGAGTGTATCGACACACAAGAAAGACATGTCGAAAAAACAGTAAAAAATCGACATGACCTGTTCAGGTCTTGGCTCACTTTACTTCGAGAGATGGCAATTTATTGCTTTACAACTTGAAGATAAAAGTGAAACTATAATTTCACTAAATTAAGACTTAAGAAAACATAGTTTCATTATGGATACTGTCGAGCCAAAATCAAAACGCACTGCGGTCATATTCCCTAGACAAAGGAAGATGTTAAACATCTTGGGAGAAAACTTAACATTGGCGATGAAGAGACGCGGCATTACTCAAGAAATGATGCATAGTAGGACAGGGATTTCTAAGCCAACACTACGTAAAATATCAAAAGGTGATCCTTCCGTTTCACTTGGTCACTACGTTAAAGTTTTGGCAGTCCTCGGCTTGTTAGACGACCTAACCAAGGTTGCCCGTGATGACGAGCTGGGAAGAAAGCTGCAAGACATCCAATTGCTAAATAAAAAATAAGGGCGTCATATTCTTGTAGCATTTGCTCATGTCCACATCGCTAAAACTTGGCAAACAATGCCAGCTAGCTTCAAAGAAGAAAGATAGCTATTAAGGGACTGATTTATACTCAACCAGAACCCGTTTACACTTTTATGCGCATAAAAATGTAAAATTCCGCACTTTTCTGCGCGTAAAAGTGTGCAATACAAGTTGAGTACTCGTCTATGCGTTTTACCGAACGGGGGAATGCAGAGGTTCGAGGTCTATACAAAATGACTTCATAGGTGACAATTTGTAGACCTGAATGCGGCATTCAAGCTTTCAACCATTCAAAACTGAACGATATTTTTTGCTAACAACATTTGACCTGTCTATAACTTCATAGTTTATCGTCATTCGTGTTCTGGTCTGTTTGAGCCAGCCGCGCCATTATTAAAAAGAACGGAAAGGACGTTTTATCTGTGTATCGCATTTCTGAGTTAGCTGAAAAAGTCGGGCTGTCACGGTCAACCTTGCTCTACTACGAGAAGCAAGGTTTGTTGCAGGGTGTTCGCGAAACCAACGGCTATCGACTGTATTCAGATAAAGATGTTCAGCAGTTGCGCTTGTTGCAACAACTGCAAGTGGGCGGTTTAACACTTAAGGAATGTAAATCCTTTTTGGACAGCAAGGTGCAGCGCTCTGTACTTGAAAAGCGCTTGCGGCAGCTGGACGAAGACATCGCTAAAAAGCAACAAGCTCGCGCGTTACTTGCCGCCATGCTTGGTGAAGGTTCGCTGCGTCTTTGGCACCAACAGACCGATAAATTAGCGCCAGACGCCCATCTGGAGTTGTTAAAGCAGCAAGGCTTTAATGAACAACAAGCCCTACATTTGAAATGGTTATCAAAAGATATGAACGAACACGATCAATACATGGCCGATTTTATGACGGTATTCAAACGCTTAGAACGCTGGGGGCCGAGTTCTGATGCCGATACACTAAAAGCATTGTCCACACTGCCAACAATACCCACCAAGATCATTGATATTGGCTGTGGCAAAGGCTTTTCAACCCGGTTATTGGCAAAGCACACCCAAGCACAAATCGTGGCAGTGGATAACGAGCAAAGTGCGCTGGATGAACTTGGTGAACGCCTCACTGAGCAGGGGTTAGATACCCGCGTTACTCTAAGCTGCGCCAGTATGACGGATCTGCCTTTTGCACCTGAAAGCTTTGATTGCATCTGGTCAGAAGGCTCAGCTTACATAATGGGGGTTGAGCAAGCGTTAACCCAGTGGCGTAAACTACTGACTAATCGTGGCTATATGGTCGTCAGTGATTTGATCTGGTTAACCGATAACCCAAGCCAAGAGGCGGTCGCATTCTGGGAAGGTGAATACCCAGATATGCAAACCATCGAAAAACGCTTAGGCCAAATGCGCCAAGCAGGCTTTGAAGTGATTGATCATTTCACCTTAAGGGAAAAAGCATGGCACGATTACTATCAACCACTCAAAGCGCGAGTGGCAGAAGTAAAAGCAAGCATGCCAAATTCAAACGCCATCGCAGATATCGAGCGAGAAATTGCGATTTATGAACGCTACCTAGGCGAGTTTGGGTACCACATGTTTGTGCTACGCAAAGGGGCTTAAAACAGGAGCGTAAAAACGCCCCTGCCACAAACACCGTTTAACTGAGCATTAGGATGAGCCTTAGCGATAATAAAGCGCTGCATTTTCCTGTTTGCGCTGATCCAATGTCTTAGCAATCGCAGACACTGTTGTTTTACTGATACCTTGCTGCCGTGCAAGATGAGTAAATTGGCTGATAGCTTCTGCGACTTCTTCAATGACTTGCCTTGCATCATGCCAACTCCCATAGCCAGCGCTGGTCGCTAGTTTTTGCATCACCTTAAGCGGTGGCGCTTTACCATAACCTCCGAACGCAGTGGCGTGTTCGTTGAATGGATGTGGGCTGTAGGTAACATCGTAAAAAGGGGCAGGATCCCATTGACCGTCATCCGCTTGCAAAAACGCCCAGTTTTTACTGTGGTCGTCTTGGTTAGACGACAGCAGGTTAAAAACGGCGCGGCGAAATTGCAGTTGTCCAGCAGCTGGTGATTTACACAACTGACGACTGGCTTTGATCAAGTCAATATAATCTAAACTTGGCGTTCGAAAGTCTGCATCCAGCAGCCCGCAAGCGCTGTGCATATGCAATCGACCTGCACTGCGCTTGCTGCCTAAGTCGGCCTGTTCAGTGACATAATCAAAACGCTTGAGCGCCAACCAGGCAGGCGCACCACTTGTATGAGGCGCTTCAATGAGTTGCCAGACTGGTGGTTGACACTTGGCAAGCTCGGCCATTTGCAAATAAACCGCCTCGCACAAACCTTCTTCGTGTCCGAGCGCTAGATTTTTCGAGGTAAACTTAATCAGCCATGCTTCATCACCAGGCTTTGAAAAGGTTCGGCATTGCTTAGTTTCTCCGTCAGGCATATAAATCTGCGCCTTGGGCCTTGCCCCACCCGAACTCCCTCCGGCGACTAATGCAGCCAACACCTGTTGCGTATGCCCATCTAACTCATCGTGGTTGTCATCCATATACTCTGACATTGAAGCATCGAACAGCGTTTGCGCTTCTAATCCCAAGGTTGCTAAATCAATATCCGCGTGCGTGGTGGCTGAAAACTCAGACACCGGAGAAAAAGACAATGCTCCCATGCCTTTGTCACCGACAAAGGCCAGTCTATCCATCGCTGTTAATTGATTAGATAGGATACCCTTTTGCCGGAAAACACGATCTTGCAACAGCATGCCCCAGCCATCGGGCAAACAATCTCCAAATACGCCATGTACACCTTGGTGCGGCGCTTTAGGTGCGGCTTGAACTTGCGTATTCGCTTGCAAAGTTAAAGGTGATAAATTGCCAAACTGCTGCAAATAGCTGTCTTCATACTGAAAAAAAACGCCTTGCCGATTCTGCGCCAAGACCCCTACAGCAACCTGCTCACCTGAGCTTAACGTACGAGTTACCATGAGTTTTTGAATGGGTTTAAAACTCATCTTTTAGCACCTCATCAATGCTGGTGGGCATAGTAGCGCGCTCTTTGTTAGGTTGCGTGAGCTGATAAAGCCTATCCAACGAGTCTAGGGTCTGCCATAACAACAACAATTGGCGAAATGAAATTTGCCCAGTTAGCTCAAATTTCTTAATGGTGGCCGCAGGTACACAGCTTCGCTCAGCAAGCGCCGCTCGTGACAGCTTTGCGCGCTTTCGTAACTCACGTAAATAAGCCGCATAGGCTTGGCTTACATCGGTATCATCAAGTAAGGTAAATTTCATCCGCAAAGGCCAAATGGATACAGTCATCTCCATTATAGCGAAATAAAACAGAAAGTGGATATTATTGTATCCATTTATGGTTGAGGTGTTGAAAAAATTACTCGATAAAGCCCTTCAAAACTGCTATGTTTTAGCTCTAACAGCAGCATAAAACGGCACTGTTTTTCCATTGCTAACCACTAAGATTTCGTAAAAGCCATAGGCAAGTGGTGGGCAGTTTGGTGGGCAAACAGGCATTTTTGAACGGTTTCTTTTCGATAACTCATTGATTTTGTTAGGGTCTAACCCGCTACTCAATGAGCAGGTGCAAAACATCGAATGATCTCCATGCAAGTCCATTCCCGTCTTACAAGCCAGTAAAATTAAGGCTTACCGCATTCAGCCAGTCCATAGCAGCCCACCGGTGCCCACCACGATCTACAGCGATATGGTGGGTACAATGGTGGGTACTTTTGGATAGGCTTTCCCCAGTCTGTAACGAATAAAACCTTGGCTAAGCCCTGAGACTTCAGAGTTTTTAATAAGTAAAATACCTACCCGTAGTTGCTTTTATCTGTCTCGATGATGACCCGGCCCTCGCATTAAAGACGCTTGAATATTAGGGTCAACTTTCAACCGCACTTGTGATGTGCCGCTCACGTCAAGCTAAGCCGCCTAAGCGGCGTCTCTTTAAGGTATCCTATGCATTTAATCTGCACATGCAGCCTCTTAATCTGCTGTCACACAGTATTCGACAAGGAGTAGAGCACAACCTTCTTAGATCAGTTTTTATAAATTAATGACTACCAATCCCATACGACATATTTTTGCGTATTGGCATTTGTAACCACCGTCCGTAGCTCGTGTCTTACCGCTACATGTCCTTTAGGCCAACTTTGAGAGATCTTTATGCTGCGAAGTTTATTTATATTTGTTGCTGCTGCATTGTTGTCAGCGCCTGCTTTAGCCAACGTGTCTGCAGAAGCAGCAGGTCATTTAAATGCTACAACAACCCTTATAGGTTATTTAGCAGTTTTTGTCTTTGCCATCGCTTACCTGGTCGTGGTGGCTGAAGAAAAGCTAGAGCTGCGTAAGTCTAAGCCGATGTTAATTGGCGCGGGTATTATTTGGGTACTGGTCGGAATCGCCAGCAACGATCCTGAAGCGACGAAGTCGGCTTTTAGTGGCAACTTCCTTGAATTCAGTGAGCTGATGCTCTTTTTGCTGGTGGCGATGACCTATATCAGCGCCATGGAAGAGCGCCGTGTGTTCGAAGCTTTACGTGCTTGGATGGTGCGAAAAGGCTTTAGTTATCAAACCCTATTCTGGCTGACGGGTATCTTATCCTTCTTTATCTCGCCGGTAGCCGATAACTTAACCACGGCCTTGCTGATGTGCGCTGTGGTACTCAAGGTGGCCGAGGGCCAAGATCGTTTTATCGCGATGTGCTGTGTCAATATTGTGGTTGCCGCGAATGCGGGGGGTGCTTTCAGCCCGTTTGGTGATATTACCACTCTAATGGTGTGGCAAGCAGGCAAGGTGGAATTCTTAGAATTCTTCGACCTCTTCTTGCCAGCCGTAGTTAACTTTACAGTGCCAGCACTGGTGATGAGTTTCTTTGTTCCTAAAGGAAAACCCGCGAGCATCTCGGAAAAGGTTGTCACTAAGCGTGGTGCTAAGCGCATTGTGGCGTTTTTCTTGCTGACCATTATTACAGCGGTTTGCGGCCACCAGTTCTTAGGCTTACCACCTGTCTTTGGCATGATGGTCGGTTTAGGCTATTTACAGTTCTTTGGTTATTTCTTACGCATGAGTTTGCCCTCTTCGTTGGCCAAAAAGCGTACCGCTGCTGAGCAAAAAGCCGATCAGCAACAATTGCGCTATTTAGGTAGCGTCGTACCTTTTGATATTTTCAAAAACGTCGCTCGTGCTGAGTGGGACACTTTGTTGTTTTTCTATGGCGTGGTGATGTGCGTGGGTGGCTTGGGCTATCTGGGCTACCTGCAGTTGGTCTCTGTGATGCTATTTGACGGTCTAGGTGCCACCTGGGCAGCATTTGGTATCGGTATAATTTCTGCGATTGTGGATAACATTCCAGTTATGTTCGCCGTATTGCAAATGGACCCAAGCATCAGTCACGGCCATTGGCTGCTGGTTACTTTAGCCGCGGGTGTAGGCGGTAGCTTGCTGTCGATTGGTTCTGCTGCCGGTGTTGCCCTGATGGGTGCTGCACGTGGTCACTATACCTTTATGAGCCACTTGCGCTGGGCTCCAGTAATTTTCTTGGGCTATATTGCCAGTGTGCTGACGCACCTTTGGTTAGGCGATATCTTAGGCGTGTTTGATATCTACGGTTAAGGTCTGCCGCACAAAAAAGGCGCATTTATGCGCCTTTTTTGTATTTTAGCTAAAGCTTGCTCAAGGTTCTTATCTGCTTTGTGCAACAACCTGTATAGATCAGCGCAGCAGATAGCAACACTCTTTTACCTGGAATGTCTCCACTCAGCTGAGCCTCAACCTGCTCGAATCATGGCTAGTCTAACGACGCTGAGCGTGAATGCTGTCGCGCTTAGATTTACTCAGCCAAGCGCTAATTTCGCTGCTTGCTTCCACATAAAATGCGGCATAGGTGTGTTCAGCTGCCAAGTAATACTCATGGGCTGACTGCCTTGGTGCGACACGTATGCCACTTCACCAAAGTTTACAAAGCCCATGGTAGCGCCGTACTCATCTTTGCTGTGTTCGCGGACAAATAAGAACAGACGCTTACCCATTGCTTGATGCTGAATATAGCTTAAGCCCTTGCCACGCTCAGGCCGTGCACTGTTTTGTGACTGCCAGTGAAACAGCTGCTCATTCATCGCATAGTCGTGATACATGGTGCTGGGTGAAAACTGCTTTTCGTTTTTGTTTAGTGTGACAAACAAGAGTTCAATATTTTGCTCTTCAATCATCAACACCCCTTCACGCGCGGGTTTCTGATAATCGAAAATTGTTACGCCAAAGCCTACTAAAATTTGTTCGCGAGTATAACGCGCATGCACTTGAAGCGGATTGAGCGGTACGTTAGACAGGGGAAATTGCTCAATGCGAATACGCCTAATCAACAGACCCAGCAGCTCTATCAGCTCTGCTTTTAGCTCAGGCTGATCCAAGGCTTGCAGACTTTGCGTCAAAGTTGCATAACCTAACGTTGGTCCAGCTTGTTGCCAAAAATCGTAATGGCACATCACCGCCATGCGCGGATCCACCTGTTCAGTTAGCACAAAATTATTGCCTGCCAACTCTTGTAAAAACTGCAGATAAGCAAAGCCATCACAGCTTAAAAACTTATTTTTAATCGCACTGGCGTACACCTTAATCAGCTCATGACTGGCCTTGGTAATTGCTTGCTCGGGGAAAGCTTGCGCCACTAAGGCTATCCAACTGCCGCGCTTATAAATATCCTCCAGCTTTAAATTGGGATGTATTTTTAAGAAATTCGGCAAGGTTAACGACAGATTTGAATCCGTTGAAAATCGTCGAATCAGTCCAACTAAACGGTTTAAATTCACCGTGGCTTGACGGATATTACTGAGCACCATCTCTTGCGTGCGCTTGGTTAACTCAATCCGACAACCTAAGGGCGCATGCGGGAAACCCTGCTTAATCTCATCACTAATAGCTCGATTGGTTTGCCCCACCAGCGCTCTAAACTTCTCCGCAAAGTCATACTCAGGCCGTGAATTACCAACAAAGTCCAAAACTGTGCAGCACTCTTTACCATCGAATAAACGCAAGCCGCGTCCAAGTTGCTGCAAGAAGATGGTTAAGCTTTCTGTGGGACGTAAAAACAACAAGGTATCCACTTCGGGAATATCCACTCCTTCGTTAAAAATATCCACTACAAACAGCACATTGATTTGCCCTGAACGCAGTGCCTGTTGTTTTTGCTGGCGCTCGTGACTGTTGTCACTGGTCAGCACATCACTATGAATACCTTTGAGCAGAAATTGCTTGCTCATAAAATCAGCATGTTCGCGACTGACACAAAAGGCTAGCGCTCTAATACTGCCAATATCAGTAACAATCTCCTGCAAGCTCTGCACGATTTTATTCACCCGCACATGGTTGTGCGTATACAAATTCGTTAGCTGGCCAATATCATAACGGCCACGGCTCCAAGGAATGCTGCGCAAATCAGTATCATCATCTATCGAAAAATATTGAAACGGACATAAATGGCGGCGATTAATGGCTTCCGGCAAGCGTATTTCTGCTGCAACCACACCACCAAAGTCCGCCAAAATATCACTGCCATCGTGACGTTCTGGGGTGGCGGTTAAGCCCAGTAAAATCTGCGGGTTAAAATACTCCAGCACTGCACGGTAACTGGCCGCCGCAATATGGTGCACCTCATCAATCACAATGTAGTCGTAATAATCTGGCGTCAGCGCTAAGTCAGCCAATTGATTGTTCAGTGTTTGAATCGAGGCAAACAGCTGGCGATGGTGCTCAGGTTTTGCCCCGCCCACCCACAGTTCACCAAAGTTGCTGTTGCGTAACACGCCACGATACGACGCTTGTGCTTGCTTGAGAATTTCTTGGCGGTGGGCAACAAAGAGAAACTTAGCTTCAGGCTTATTACGTAAAAAACGGGCAAAGTCGAAAGCAGAAATGAGCGTTTTACCGGTGCCCGTCGCTGCGACGACCAAGTTACGAAAACGCTGATGTAAATCACGCTCGACTGCGAGTTGTTCGAGGATTTCTTGCTGATGCGCAAAAGGCTTTAAATCAAAGAAATAGGCAGTTGTTTCAGTGTAGCCACCGCGCGCTTCACGCAGTGCAGTGTTAAGTTTTTCCTTACTTTCAACCTCACCATCAAAAACCTCAAAGTCGTTCGAGGCCCAATAAGTTTCAAAAGTGCTTAACGACTTTGCAATAATGTGCGGGATTTCTTGCGAGGTGATTTTAAGATTCCACTCCAAGCCGCTGGTCAGCGCTGAATGCGATAAATTTGAGGAACCAATATAGCCTGTATGAAAACCCGTATTGCGCAAAAATAAATAACTTTTAGCATGCAAACGCTCGCGCTGGGTGTTGTAGCTCAGCTTGATTTGCGTATTCGGTAATGAGGCTAAAAACTCAACCGCTTTAGCATCGGTCGCGCCCATATAAGAGGTGGTAATCACCTTGAGTTGACGGCCGCTGCGGGTGAACTCTTCCAGCTCTTTACGGAAGATGCGAATCCCCGTCCACTTAATAAAAGACACCAGCCAGTAGATTGTATCGGATGACAGAATTTCACGTTTAAGCTCGCTTTCTAAGGATAAGCCGGCATTACTGCCACAAAAAAGCTCACTCTGGGTCAGCCCAGTCAGCGGGAAAATATCTTCCACATATTTCTTTAGGTCAGCTGCAACAGGATTTTCCAGCGCATATAAAGCCGTTAAGATTTTGCCTTGGCTATTGAGCAAGTTTTCATCGAAGAAATCTTTATCGTCCATCTGCGCTTTAAGCCACAGCAGCAACTGGTTAGCGAGATTAATTTGCTCTTGCAGCTGGTTCTCGCCACCGGCAACCGAGCCCACGGCAAACTCTAAAATGCCACTTAAAAAGCGCGACAGCCAGACTGAAGCCTCAGCCGGCTCTAGGCTGCGCTCACCCACATAAAACTTTTCACGATTTAAACGCGACTCAACCAACTGGGTAATCAGCTGCTCATAAATCCCTATTTGCTGCATGCCTGAGTCCTTAATATATGTGCAAGCTGAACTATACGGTTTACAGTCTGGGCTGTCTTGTTAGCGCGGTAAAACACCTTGCACTTCAATCCCTAACAGCTGCAGTACCTCACACATATTGCACCTTGAGTCCATTAGCACTATTTTTTGGCTAATCCAATGAGTCGAATAACCGATCTAATCGGCTCATGTCTATACCAAACACAGCTACGGCACCCTTATTACCGCAGCACAATGGATCTGGCAACATTTCTTGGCAGGAATGCGCTGTGCAACCAAGCTGCGTGCGCTGCATCACCGCTTAGCTCAATTAAAAGGTAAGGACTCGCTGGTGGATGGCTATGTTGACTTTAGCCTTGATGCGTTCTTGGCGAATATCCTTGCCTCATCAGCGATTAAAAGTGAAGTTTTAGATATTTACGCAGTGCGCTCATCACTCGCGCACCAGCCATTGATATTGAAAGCGCTGTCGCGGTGTCAGATAAATCTTATGGTGTTGCCCGTTTAATGAAAGATGCAGTGACACAGTGGCAACAACCGCTGACCCTTGATACCTTGCGGCAGTGGCATCCTTGGCTGCTTCAAGGGCAAACAGCCTGACTATCAGCGCGCGGCCAAAGTCAGTAAAGCCACTGCGACCCACCACCTTACGGCTCTTGTGAAGCTTGCTGTGCTAAGCAAACTAGCTGCTGGCGGGCGCAGTACTCGGTCTGCCATTGTTCAATCAGCTAGGCTCAAGCTTGATAGGCTTAACCGATTTTTCTAAGAGTCAAAATCTGCTCACTGCGCCCAAATGGACCATGCACATCATGCAGCACAGAGCTGGTCAGGCCAATACCGTCACTGCCGTATTGTTGAACAGTTTCGAGGCCTAACCAGCGGCCTGTAGGGTAACGATGCATGTGAATTTGTAGGTCTAAATTCGGAAAGCCCCAAGTAAACTCATTACCTTGGCGCGGAGCAACGCCGTTAGCAGTATCGACCATACCCATTAAGTGAACAAAATCACTGGTGGGTTGGTTTTCAACCATGTCTTTGGCGTTATTAAGCCAAACGATACCTTTACCGGCACGGTGCTTTTCATTGGCTTTGGCCTCAAGGCTTTTAATATAACCACCAGGCCAACGCAGCATACCCTCCCAGTTTGGCAGCGTCTCTGGGTGATACACGACCTGATCTTCGAGTGCGGCGATCTCAGAGCTGTCTTGGGTGCACATGCGCCACGCTCTGGCAACAATGCAGGTTTTGCCATTGGCTTGCATCTGCGACTCAAGCAACTCGATGGTTTTACCCGGACGTATCACGCGCGTGCTAATGGAAAACTCACCCGCCGCAATTAAGCCGAAAATATCATAACTGATGCGGCCGATACGTACATCGTCACGGGGCTGAAAGTCTTCTAACTCTGCGGCGATAATCCCGCTGGCCGGAGCCATATGTTGTTCATGTTCGTTCCACGCACCTTGCGCATGCATCGTAGAGCGATAGGTCGCGGTGACGACGCCTGCTGCGTCTGTGGTTTTGTTGATGAATTGGTAATAAGCACTCATTGTGGATTGACCTTGTTGTTATTTATTAATTGAGTGAAAAGACTGAATGAGCATTTGTATCAAGATTCATTGGAATAGGCTAACTCTTAGCATTTAAGACTGCATAAAACATTACCACGAGTGAACACGACTCAACACAAGAGCAAGCCCAAAGCAGCGCATTGATCCCGCCCGCTAAGAGGTGGGGAAATTCTGCGAGATATTGTTAAACAACCTGTACGCTATACCAATAATTTAATTTTATTGCTCAATCCGCACGCTTCAGCAGCCAACCAAAGCTATAATTACAGGCTCTTATCAGCACCTGCCCATACAGGAAACCCCAGCATGAAACAGTTATTGATTGTCGCGCACGGTAGTCGCCGTGCAGCCTCCAACGATGAAGTGAGAGTACTGGCGGCGCAAGTGGCTCAGCATTTGCAATGGTCTGCCGAACAGGTGCAAGTCGCTTTTTTAGAATTGGCGTTACCCTCCATAGCCACAGCTTTAGATGATTGTTTTAAGCGTGGTGTCAATGAAGTCAGCGTGCTGCCCTACTTTTTAGCCTCAGGCAGTCATGTGGTCAGCGATCTACCCCGCGAAATAGCCGCAGCACAGGCTAAGTGGCCTGATAAAACCATTCACCTACTGGCCCATATTGGTGCGGCAGATCGTATGGTCAACTTGATTGCTTCTGCATGCGACTGAGCACAGACTCAGTTCCAAGAACAATTACAGATGAAGCATGCCAGCATTTGCTGTTAGAATAGGCATATTCATTTATAACGCATCGCCCTATAAAAAGTGCTTAGCCGACCTTTCGAGGTCAAAAAGCAGCATGGCTCACACTTTTTCTTGTCCGCAGCGTTTTGATTTTTTATAGGTATTGCATGACCACTACTGGGACGCTTTATATTGTGTCTGCGCCATCCGGTGCAGGAAAAACAAGCTTAGTTAAAGCTTTGATCGATACGATGGCGCAAGTGCGGGTATCGGTGTCACACACAACGCGCGGCATACGTCCTGGTGAAGTCGATGGGGTTAACTACCATTTCACCCCGCGTGAAGAATTTATCAGCATGCTTGAGCAAGGTGATTTTTTAGAACATGCAGAAGTCTTTGGTAATCTATACGGCACCTCGCACAGCTGGGTCAAAGACACCTTAGCCAAAGGCTATGATTTGATTCTAGAAATTGACTGGCAAGGGGCACAACAGGTGCGCAGGCTGATGCCTGAAGCGCAATCAATCTTTATTTTGCCGCCGACCCACCAAGCGCTGCGTCAACGCTTGCATAATCGCGGACAAGATGCGGACGATGTGATTGATTTACGCATGCAACAAGCCATCACCGAGATGTGCCATTATGTTGAATATGATTACATTGTGATCAATGATCATTTCGCTACCGCGCTGGAAGATTTAAAAGCGATCTTCCGCAGCAACCAGTTACAGCTAAGCAGTCAGCAAAAACGTCACACACAACTGCTATGCGACCTGCTACGATAGCTCTATCTGTGTGATAGAGAAGGTAGCTACTTTCTTTGTGACACATTATTTCTTAAACTGTATATGTTTATGCGCCCGTTTTGGCGCTGTTTTTTTCTGTGAGGAATACCATGGCTCGGGTTACTGTTGAAGATTGCCTAGAACACGTTGAAAACCGTTTTGCTTTGGTGATGCTGGCCACTAAACGTGCCCGCCAATTAGCCACCGGCGGCAAAGAGCCTCGTGTGCCGGTTGAGAATGACAAACCGACTGTTTTAGCACTGCGTGAAATTGCAGCAGGTTTTGTAAACGACGAAATGATTGCAGCAGAAGATGCTCTGACTGCTGAAGAACCTTTATTTGCAGCCTTTGACGACAACGCCAACGAATCTCGCTAATGCGGGTGCAGGTCGCTTACGGCATAAAGATATTGCTATCCGGAGGTGAGCTATGCCTGCTTTAGATCGCCTATCGGGGCAGTTATCTACTTATCTAAGCAAAGACCAAGTCAATGCTGTGCGCCGCTCGTATTATTACGCGGAGCAAGCACATGACGGTCAATTGCGCAGCAGTGGCGAGCATTATGTGACTCACCCACTGGCAGTGGCGACTATTTTGGCCGATATGCACATGGACCATCAGAGCTTGATGGCTGCCATGTTGCATGACGTAATTGAAGACACGGGCATCCCTAAAGAAGCAATCGTCGCTCAGTTTGGCGAAAGCGTTGCTGAATTAGTAGATGGCGTGACCAAGCTGACGCAAATGAAATTCGGCACCAAAGCCGAAGCGCAAGCAGAAAACTTCCAAAAAATGGCCATGGCCATGGCTCGCGATATTCGTGTTATTTTAGTGAAACTCGCTGACCGTTTGCACAATATGCGCACGCTCGGCGCGTTAAATCCTGAAAAACGTCGCCGCATTGCCAAAGAAACCTTGGAAATCTATGCGCCCATCGCCAATCGCTTGGGGATGAATCGTATTTATGCTGAATTTGAAGACCTCGGTTTTAAAGCCATGTATCCGATGCGCGCCTCACGCATCCAATCCGCAGTTAAAAGCTCTCGCGGTAATCGCAAAGAGATCGTTAACAAAATCCAAGAATCCATCGCCCATTGTTTAGAGCGCGAAGGTTTACCTGGAGAAGTCAGCGGCCGTGAAAAGCATCTGTACAGCATCTATCAAAAAATGCGTGGCAAGCGTAAAGCTTTCACGGAAATTATGGATGTCTATGCATTTCGCATTGTGGTCGACAAAGTTGATACTTGTTATCGCGTACTGGGTGCTGTACATAATTTATACAAGCCGTTTCCTGGCCGTTTTAAAGATTACATCGCCATTCCCAAAGCCAATGGCTACCAATCCTTGCACACCACCTTATTTGGTATGCACGGCGTGCCGATTGAAATTCAAATCCGTACCCGTGAAATGGAAGAGCTGGCCAATAACGGTATTGCCGCGCACTGGCTGTACAAAACCAAAGAAGATGGTCAACGCAATAACCATGCGCGCGCGCGCCAGTGGGTCAAAGGCTTACTGGAGCTGCAGCAAAGCGCAGGCAACTCCTTAGAGTTTATTGAAAACGTTAAAATCGATTTATTCCCTGATGAAGTCTATGTGTTCACCCCCAAAGGCCGCATCATGGAACTGCCCAAAGGCTCAACTCCAGTCGACTTTGCCTATGCGGTGCACACCGATGTCGGTAATACCTGCATTGCGTGTCGGGTCAATCGCCGTTTAGCGCCTTTATCGCAAGCGTTGGAAAGCGGTGCTACGGTTGAAGTAATTACCGCGCCCAATACTCAGCCCAATCCAAATTGGTTGAATTTTGTTGTCACCGGTAAAGCGCGCACCCATATTCGTCATGCACTCAAACAACAGCGCCGCGAAGAATCCGTCAGTTTAGGAAAACGTCTACTCAGTAAAGCCTTGGATAATCTTGGCGTACGCTATGAAGATATTTCTGAAGAACGCTTACAAGCGCTGCTCAAGGAAAACCATCAAGACGAGCGCGATGATTTACTTGAAGAAATTGGTCTGGGTAACCGCACCGCGCACGTGATCGCCCGACGTTTATTGTCGACCGAGGAATCAGCCGCCAATCCATTGGCCACTGACGGTCCATTGGTGATTCGCGGCACCGAAGGCTTGGTGCTCAACTATGCGCGCTGCTGTACACCGATTCCAGGCGACCTGATTGTCGGCCACTTATCTGCCGGTAAAGGTATGGTGGTACACCGTGATAGCTGTAAAAATATCAGCGAGTTCCGCAACAACCCTGAGAAATGCGTGCCGCTGACTTGGGCCAAAGACATTGATAGTGAATTTAATGTGGAACTGCGCATTGAGCTGGTTCATCAGCGTGGTTTAATTGCCCTGCTGGCCGGCACTATCAGTGAAGCCGATGCCAATATTGATAAAATAAGTGTTGATGAACGTGACGGCCGCATTAGTGTGATTCAGTTGGGTATTGGCGTACGTGATCGTGTGCATTTGGCCCGTATTATTCGTAAGTTACGCGGTCTGGCTGGTGTCTCTCGTATTACCCGCATGCGCGCTTAACCACTTTTATACCGTTCGCCCTAGGGCTTGCTGTATCGGTCTGGCGTGCGGATTATTTACATAACGGAGTACATTATGAGCAAAACCATTATCAACACTGAACACGCACCAGCCGCAATCGGCACCTACTCACAGGCCGTACGCGCGGGAAATACTGTGTATATGTCTGGGCAAATCCCGCTCAACCCCATCACTATGGAAATGGTTGAAGGCTTTGAGCAGCAAGCGGTACAAGTGTTTGAGAACTTAAAAGCAGTGGCCGAAGCGGCGGGCGGCTCACTCAAAGATATCGTTAAACTCAATATTTACTTAACCGACCTAGGCAACTTTGCCACACTCAATGACGTGATGGGTCGTTACTTTAGCGCGCCTTATCCAGCGCGCGCGGCAGTGGGTGTCGCCTCCTTACCACGCAATGCCGGTGTGGAAATGGAAGCGGTCCTGTATTTAGGCTAAACACTTTAATGCGGTGCAGCGGCTAGGTTGCAACCTCAGCTAACTGCGCCGCATACCCTTCACGATAACTGCTGTATTGCGGCTGCCAGCCCAAAGCCCGCGCCCGCGCATTACTGCAACGTTTGCTGCCGGAACGGGGCTGTAAGACCAAGCCTGACACGCTACTGACCTGCAGTTGCTGCTGCAACCAAGCCACAACCTCAGCTTGTTCAACCGGCGCATTATCGACACCCATATACAGCGACTCGAGCGCTTGGCCCTGTGCATCGGCTTGAACAATAGTGGCGATTAATGCAGCCGCATCATCAGCATGAATACGGTTAGTAAAGCTGTGTAAATGCGGCGCATGGTAACCCTCGCGCACGCGTTCAATCAGCATAGTACGCCCAGGCCCATAAATACCGGTTAAGCGCACCGCCGTGGCCGGATGACCGCAGTTAAAAGCACATTGCTCAGCCTCCAGCATAATTTGCCCTGACCAGCGTGTCGGTTCAGTCGGCGACTGCTCATCAATCCAGCTGTCATCACGCTGTCCATACACGCCGCTACTGGAAACAAAAATCACCCGCTTGGGTTGCTGCTGATGGTGCGCCAGCCAGCGATACAGATGGCGCTGGCCATGCACATAAGACTGCTGATAACCGGCCTCGCTCATACTCTGCGCGGCCATGGCATAGATCACATAATCAATCGGCTGCGACGGCCAGTCAGCGGGGCACTCCGGCTGATTTAAATCAGCCGCAATCGGCAGAATTCCCACGGGCAAACGCTTCGTATTGCGGCGTAAACCATGTACGGTGTAACCCTGTTTATCCAGTAATAGCGCCACACGACTGCCGATATCACCACAGCCCACCACCACCACTCGCAACTGCCTATCCATCCTAATTGACTCCAGTACTGGCCTAATCATGAGAATTATTGGTCAGCATTTAATGTAACAGCTATGCTAATACCAATCCTAATGGGAATTAGCTATGACTCTCACTGAACTGCGTTACATTGTTGCTTTAGCCCAAGCTCAACATTTTGGCCGTGCCGCTGAAATGTGCCATATCAGCCAGCCGACTTTATCGGTTGGGGTAAAGAAACTTGAAGAAGATTTAGGCGTGTTGATTTTTGAGCGCAGCAAAAGTGCTGTGCGTGTCACCCCAGTCGGCGAAGCCATTGTGGCGCAAGCACAGCGCGTGCTGGAACAAGCGCAAACCATTCGTGAACTGGCCCAAGCCGGTAAAAACCAATTGGCCGCGCCGCTGCGCGTGGGCGCTATTTATACAGTGGGCCCTTATTTATTCCCGCAAATGATTCCGTTCCTGCACCGTAGGGCACCGGAAATGCCGCTGTATATTGAAGAGAATTTCACCCATGTGCTACGCGAAAAACTGCGTAAGGGTGAGTTGGATGTGATCATTATCGCGCTCCCTTACCAAGATGCCGATGTACTCACCAAAGCCGCGTATAAAGAACCTTTTTGTGTGCTGTTACCGGCTGAACACCCATGGACAGAAAAAGACAGTATCGACAGCAGCATGCTCAATGACAAAAGCTTATTGTTATTAGGTGAGGGGCACTGTTTCCGCGATCAGGTACTAGAAGCCTGCCCTACCACCCAGTCGGGTAATCCGGATAATCGTTATACCACGGTGGAAGCCAGTTCGTTAGAGACCATTCGGCATATGGTCGCCTCTGGCTTAGGCGTTTCTGTGCTGCCATTATCGGCAGTGGATAATCACCGTTATGCCGAAGGCGTGATTGCTGTGCGCCCCTTTACTGAACCCGCGCCGACCCGCACCGTCGCCATTGCTTGGCGCGCCACATTCCCGCGCCCGAAAGCCATTGATGTATTGATGGATGCGATTCGTCAGTGTGATGCTGCACACGCCTACGGCGGGCATTAAACATGGCAGAGTTGCTGGCACATACGCCTATCACCGCCCTTAAAGGTGTCGGTCCTGCTGTGGCCGAAAAACTGGCTAAAGTCGGCCTAGAAAATTTGCAGGATGTACTCTTTCATTTACCCTCGCGCTACCAAGATCGCACACGGATTACTCCGATTGGCGCCTTGCGTCCGGGACAAGATGCGGTGGTCGCTGGGGTGGTGATGGCAGCCAATATTGTCATGGGTAAACGCCGCAGTTTACTGGTGCGCATCCAAGATGGCAGTGGTGGTCTGACCTTACGTTTTTTCCATTTCAGCATGGCGCAAAAAAACGCTCTGAGCAACGGCGTGCAAGTGCGCTGTTATGGTGAAGTGCGTCCCGGTGCCACTGGACTGGAAATTTATCATCCAGAATATCGCCTGCACAATCCGGATGAAGCGCAAGCGCTACACGCCACGCTGACCGCAATCTACCCCAGCACAGAAGGCTTAACCCAGCTACGTTTGCGTGATCTATGTGTGCAAGCCCTGAGTTTTCTGAACCCACGCAGTTTGCCGGACTGGTTACCGACAGAGATAATTAAGACATACCAACTGGGCTCGCTGGATCAGGCCATTCGTTATCTGCATCAGCCTCCACCAGATGCCGACCTAGAAGAACTGGCCGAAGGTGTGCACTGGGCGCAGCAACGCTTGGTATTTGAAGAGATGCTCACCCATCAGTTATCTTTGCAACGAGTCCGTGCCAGTTTGCGCCAGCAACGCGCACCACAATTGCCCCCAGCAAAAAAACTACCGCGGCTGTTTCTGAATAATTTGGGTTTTACCCCAACTGGAGCACAGCAACGGGTCGGCGCGGAAATTGCCTGGGATCTTAACCAAGACACGCCGATGTTGCGTTTGGTCCAAGGTGATGTCGGTGCAGGGAAAACTGTGGTGGCGGCCCTCGCCGCCTTACAAGCCTTGGAAGCCGGCTATCAAGTGGCGTTAATGGCGCCGACCGAGATTCTGGCTGAGCAGCACTTTATTAACTTCACTAAATGGCTTGAGCCACTGAATATTGAAGTGGCTTGGCTGGCCGGTAAACTCAAAGGCAAAGCGCGCACTAAGGCACTCGAACACATCGCCAGCGGCGTGCCGATGGTGGTCGGCACCCATGCGCTGTTCCAAGATGAGGTGCAGTTCAAAAACCTTGCTTTAGCCATTATTGATGAGCAACACCGCTTTGGTGTACAACAGCGTTTGGCCTTACGCAAAAAAGGAGTTGATGGCCTCTCCAGTCCACACCAACTGATTATGACCGCCACACCGATTCCGCGTACCTTAGCCATGAGTGCTTACGCCGATCTGGACACTTCAATACTGGATGAATTACCGCCTGGGCGCACTCCAGTCAACACCCTTGTGCTGAGCGATACCCGCCGCCCTGAAGTGATTGAGCGGGTCCGCGCCGCCTGCTTAGACGGCCGCCAAGCCTATTGGGTCTGTACCTTGATTGAAGAATCCGAAGAGTTGACCTGCCAAGCCGCGCAAAGCACCTATGAAGATTTGACCTTAGCCTTGGTCGGGCAAAACGTTGGCCTGATTCATGGTCGAATGAAGCCTGCCGAAAAAGCCGCAGTGATGAGCGCTTTTAAGCACGGCGAACTGCAACTTCTGGTCGCCACTACAGTGATTGAAGTCGGTGTGGATGTGCCCAATGCCAGCTTAATGATTATTGAAAATCCCGAACGCTTAGGTTTGGCGCAACTGCACCAGCTGCGCGGTCGCGTCGGTCGCGGCAGTACCGCCAGCCATTGTGTGCTGCTCTATCACGCACCCCTGTCTCAGATTGGCCGTGAGCGTTTGGCGATTATGCGCGAAACCAATGATGGTTTTCTTATTGCGGAAAAAGATCTAGAACTGCGCGGCCCAGGCGAGATGCTCGGCACGCGGCAAACCGGCTTACTGCAATTTAAAGTCGCTGATCTAATGCGCGATGCGGCGCTGTTGCCCGCCGTGCGCGCAGCCGCCTGTCAGTTACTCGAACACTGGCCTGAGCATGTCAGCCCATTACTGGAGCGCTGGCTCAAACATGGCCAGCAATATGGGCAAGTATGAGCCCTACGACTGGTCTTAACCAAGCGATACCCTCACTACTGCTGGCGTAAAAACTCATGCACGCGCTGTGCGCTCGCCTCTGGATATTGCTGCATAAAGCAATGCCCACCCGCGACCTGCTCTGTCTGCACATGGCCATTGCGTTGCGCCCATAGCGCAGCTGATTTAGGCACAAAGGGAAAGCTTTCCTCGCCATACATAAACAACAGCGGCGTTTGTACCTTGCCCAGCGCAGACCACAAACCATTGGGGGCAGAAGAAAAAATCGTCGCCTCCAGCTCTGGCGCGCATTTTAATTGCACACCGCCTTGCTCTGCTGGGCGCAGTGCGTAATCCACAAAGGCTGCCAGCGAATCAGGCGTCCAGCCTTTAAAGGTGCCGCGCCCAGTTAACGCCGCATAGGCCGCATCTCGATCCGGCCAATGGGCGCGCCGCGTACGTGTTTTTTTCGCTATTTTATTAATGGTTAAGCCTAAGCGCTCCGCACTTTTCATCATGATTTGTAAGCCTGGGGTATAAATCACCGGGTCCAATAACACCGCAGCGCGAAACAATTGTGGCTGTTGCGCCATGATTAAACTGGTGATCACCCCACCCAAGCTGTGCGCAGTGGCATACACAGGCGCATTGCCAAATATCCCACGCTGCGCCTGAAACGCTTCTAACGCCAGCTCGCCATTACGATTCCAGCCAAGGAATTTGCTACCGGCATCACTATTGCCATGCCCCTGAATATCACACAACCATAAATCATAATCGGCACTTAAGCGCTCCAATAACGGGGTATACACCCGTCCACAAAAACCATTGCCATGTAAAAAGTGCAGGATGGGCTTACCTGAAGGCTCACTGTGCCAACCGCGTAAGGTCAGCTGGGCTGAAGTGGCGTGTGACCATGGTTGTAAATTCATGCAGGCTGATTCCTTATTATTTTTCATTAAGTTAGAGATCAACGCGGCAGGCCGCCAGCTCTGCGGTTAATTGCTGCTGATCTTGCGCTGCAGTAAAAATCAATTCCAGCCGTGAATCTTTGCGCCACTCGCTGTTTTGCCAATGGATCATTTGCCCGTCTAAGGCATTAGCCGATAACCAACCGGCATTGGTCTGCAACACACACTTGGCGCGCTGCCACGCCATGCTGGTCAACCACAACTGCACGCGCATCAGCTCAAACTGCTGCGATGGATGCCAGCGCCAACCTATACTCCAAGCATCAGCTTGACTATTCACGGCACAGATCGGCTGCTGCGGATCACTCCACAGCGTACCCATGGCCGCACGATTGGGTGCAAAACGATCCTCGTTCGACTCACCAGCATGCTGCTCACGACCGGGCAATAACGGATACGCCAGCTGGCCTTGTCGAGTACACAACAGCGGCACGGGGGCAAACGCCTGCTGCCAAAGCTGTGCTTGTTCAGAGCTGATACTGTCGCATTTATTCAACACAACTAAACCGGTTTGCGCCAGCAAGCCCGGCGCAAGCGTGGCCACAGCACTATCAATCGTGGTTTTCTGCGCATCCAGCAACAGCACAATAGGTTGCACGGCCAACACATCCAGCCAAGGCACATCGCGTAACTGCGCAAGCAATTGCAGTGGATGCCCTAAGCCGGACGGCTCAATAAACAAACGATCAGGTTTGGCTTTACGCAGCAATTGCACCAACGCCACCTGAAAGGGCACACCATTCACGCAACAGACACAACCACCAGCCACTTCGGTAAAACTGACGCCGTCTTGATTGCCATCCAGTAGCGCGCTATCCAGACCAATATCACCAAACTCATTGATCAATACCGCCCAACGCTCAGCACTGGGACGTTGCGCCATTAAACTACGCAAAACACTGGTTTTACCGGCCCCTAAAGCGCCTGCAATGACATGGGTTGGGATATGCTGCAACATACTCAGCGCGGCTCCTGACAAAGCAAAAAGAAGTCGCTACCTTAACAAAAACACGCCACGCCTGCGCGCCACTTCACCCCGTTCCCAGCCTTAGTTAAGATAGCCATACCTATTCAACCCTCGGAGCCTCTGATGCGCCTATGCTCTACTGTGTTGCTCTTGTTATTAAGCCCCTCTATTTTTGCCCAAGCCTGTGTGATTGAGTCAGTCGATCAGCAGGTTAAGGTAAAAATCTGTCAGTACAATCGTAGTATTCCTGAGCATCTATTTAAAAGTGGTTTTTGCCAGCCGCAGCTTCAAGGACAAACCACTAGCGTCAGTTTTGTTGAGCAATGCCCAAGCGGTGCCTTTGGTGTCTGCCGCAATGCACAAGCTGGGGGTTTGGGCTATGTAGAGGATATTTACTACTACGGGGTAAAGAGCGATGCGCGCTATCTTAAACCGGCTTGCGAACAACAAAGTAAAGGCCAATGGATAACTGACCCGTAAAGCACTCTTGGCTCATACCGCACCCTAACCAAGCGCGACGCCAAGCAATCCTGCATCACGATCCAGCGTGGTAAAAGCTCAACTTTTATTTAAATGCAATATTTTTGATATTAATACTCAACAATATTCATTTGTTTATATGAAAGCGGCGTTCTAGCATAGCTATCTTGACTTAAGTCAACTGCCGTATGCTAAGCCGCTCACGCATAAGTCTTATCACAGCAGACATCTTCAACACTTCAGGAGGATGGCGTTGCTCGTTACTGTTCAAGCTCATTGCTCAGTATGCGAGCACCTGCGCTAGACATAGTATGAACACGACAACTGAGCACACTGACGCCTACAATTATAAGGTCGTCCGCCAATTCACCATCGCCACTTTACTCTGGGGCTTTATTGGCATGAGTATGGGCGCGGTGATCGCCGCTCAACTGGTCTGGCCGCAACTGAATTTCGATCTGCCTTGGACCAGCTTTGGCCGCATTCGCCCCATTCATACCAATCTGGTGATTTTCGCCTTTGGTGGCTGCGCACTGATCGCAACATCCTTCTATATTGTGCAGCGCACCTGCTATGCACGCCTGCCCTCAGATAGCGCCGCCAGTCTATTCTTCTGGGGTTGGCAAGCGATGCTGATCGCCACAGTAGTCAGCTATGCGCTGGGCTATACCACCACTAAAGAATACGCGGAAATGGAATGGCCCTTAGCGATTGTCTTAACCTTGCTCTGGGTGATCTATATGTGGCTGTTTTTTGGCACCCTACTGCGCCGTAAAACCTCACATATTTACGTGGCCAACTGGTTTTATGGGGCTTTTATGGTGGTCACCGCGATGGTGCATATCATTAATCACGCTGCGATTCCCGTCACCCTAATGAAATCCTATCCACTCTATGCCGGCGCCACCGATGCCATGGTGCAATGGTGGTTCGGCCACAGCGTGGTGGGCTTTATTTTATCCGTTGGTTTCTTAGGCATGATGTATTACTTCGTACCTAAACAAGTGAATCGTCCGATTTACTCCTACCGCTTATCGATTGTGCATTTCTGGGCGATTATCTCGATTTATATCTGGGCGGGTCCACACCATTTACATTACACCGCGCTGCCGGACTGGGCGCAAAGCTTAGGCATGGCCATGTCGATCATCCTGTTGGCACCCAGCTGGGGTGGAATGATTAACGGTATGATGACCTTATCTGGTGCTTGGCATAAATTGCGCAGCGATCCGATTTTGCGCTTTCTTGTCGTCGCCTTAGCCTTTTACGGTATGTCGACCTTTGAAGGGCCAATGATGGCAATCAAAACCGTCAATTCACTGTCGCATTACACCGACTGGACCATTGGCCATGTACATGCCGGCGCTTTGGGCTGGGTGGCGATGATCAGTGTGGGTAGCCTCTACCATATGATTCCCAAGCTTTGGGACCATAGTCAGATGTACAGCACACGCTTGATTAACACGCACTTCTGGTTGGCCACAGTCGGTACCGTGATTTACATCGCGGCAATGTGGGTCAATGGTTTAACTCAAGGCCTGATGTGGCGTGCGATTAATGACGATGGCACCTTGTCCTACTCATTTGTTGAAGTATTGCAGTCCTCACATGCCGGCTATATTGCCCGCTTAATTGGCGGCTCACTGTTTGTCTGCGGCATGCTGCTGATGCTGATCAATACCTGGTTAACCTTGCGTCAACCCGCGCAAGAAAAAACAACTGTATTGCACCCTATGGAGGGCTAATCGATGCCTATTATTTTAAGTATTGTCTTGATCATCGCCGGCTATTGGAGCCTACGACAGATGACTCTGCTGCAAACGGAACAGGCGGCCATGCTGCCCTTTGCCGATGACCCTGAAGCGGCTAAACGTGTTGAGCAAGAAACCGGACGCGCGTGTTCACCTGAGCATTTAGCTCAACAAAGCGCATTGCACGCCTAAAACTCACGAGTGATCAACGCCCCGCCTCACGCCCAATAACGGCACCCTGTGTGCCGTTATTTTTTGTCTATTAGTCTACTGTTTGGAAATTCGTCCGTGCGCGCTCAATGGATTAAAGCTGTTACCCCGCTGTCGTTAAATATCCCAAAAAAACAATGGATAAAGTCCGCCAGCGGTGCCTTTATTGGCGTGCTGTCTTGCATGCTCTGCGGTCATTTTTTATTTGGTAGCCAGATTACTCTAAGCTTAGCTGCACCGATTGGCGCATCCGCCATTCTACTGTTTGTCACCCCGGCGACACCCTTAGCTCATCCTTGGTCACTTTTAGCCGGTAATCTACTGGCCGCTTGCATTGGTCTGCTTTGCGCTTTGTATATTGACGAGCCAGCCTTACGCGCGGCGGTAGCGGTGGGCTTGGCGATTGTGAGTATGCTGGCCTTACGTTGTTTACATCCGCCGAGCTGCGCTTTGGCGCTAACCGTTGCACTGAGCGCCTCTTTACATGAGCTAGGCTTTGCGCTACTGATACCCATCATCGGCCAGTCATTATTATTACTGGGCATCGCTTTAGTGTTTAACAACCTCAGTGGCAGCGCCTATCCGCGCGTAGCACCGCCGCCCCAGGAAAACCTCTACAACACGGCTGATCCACTACCCATTAGCCGCACTGGCTTTAATGAAGACGACTTAGACCAAGCACTGAGCGGCTTCGGTACCTACTTAGATATTCGCCGCGAAGACTTAGAAGCGCTGCTGCGTTTGACTGAGCAGCACAGCTTTAAACGCCGCACCGGGCATCTCACTGCGGCGTCGATTATGTCGCGTGATTTGCGCACCGGCCACCCCGAGATGCCAATTGAAGAAGCCTGGATTCGCCTAAAAGAACACCGTTTAAAAGCTTTGCCCATCGTTGATCAACACCGCCGCTTAGTCGGTATTATCACCTTGGTCGACTTATTAAAATATTTTGAGTTGGATGCGCCCATCAGCCGTTTTCATCGTTTGAGGTATTTACGCAATAAACGCCTCAAACACATTATGACTACACCAGTGATTAGCGTACATTTTGATACGTCGTTGATTGAACTGGTCACCTTGCTGTCTGACCGTGGCTTGCACTATATACCGGTGATTGATCAACACCGACAATTGGCCGGTATTATTACTCAAACGGATTTGATTGCTGCGTTGTACCGCGGCGGGTTGGCAGGCACCTAAGACAGTAAGTGCTCTTGCGTTTGCAGCCAGTTAGCGTCTTCGCGCATTAAGTTTTTTAACACAGCTAATGCATCCTGCAATGCTTCACTGGATTGCGACTTGGCATACACCATATAGACTGGCCAAGAAAACTCGGGCGCGTGCGGCACTCGCTGCAAGGTGCCTTGGGCAAGATGCGGTTCAATCACGCGGGTTCTAAAATAGCCGCGACCACCCTCCTGCAACATCGTATGCAAGGCCAGCGGTCCAAAGTTACAGCGCAGTGCACTGTGTGCATGCTCAGGCAAGACTGCATCATGCTGCTGCCGAAACAAAGCGCCCCAATCAACGTAAATATAGGGCTCGGCTTGCACAACCGATTGTACCTGCACCAGTTTCTCTTCGAGGAGTTGCTCCACCTGCAAGCCCGGCCAATAATGCGGCTGATGCATTAAAGCAGCGTCCAGCTCACCACTTTCTAATTTTGCCTGCAGAGTATGGGTATCATGCACACTGACATCCACCGCATAACCTCGGTGTTGCTTAGCAAGCTGCATAAACCAATCTTTAAGCAGCGGATTCCATAGGCTGGTTTCCGCAGCCAAACGCACTCTGACCTGTAACTGCTCAGGAAAAGGTAAGGCATTGCGCGCCGCCTCCCAGGTTTGCAACAATTGATGGGCATAATGAATAAAATGCTCGCCATGTACGGTCAAGCTGGCACCTGCACGATTACGCACAAACAGGGCACAATTGAGTTGCACCTCAAGGTTTTTAACCCGTGCAGTGACCGTGGTTTGCGTCACGCATAACTGTTCTGCCGCAGCAATAAAACTGCCACAGCGTACAATCTCTAAAAATGTGCGTGCCAGTTCTATATCCATAACAGACTTTAACCATACCGATGCAATGATCGTTTTTCTTAACTGCGATTAAATTCCACAGCAGTCTGGCCAAATTGCCGTACAGTCTGCCAACCTACTTAAAATCATATTAGACCCGTGATCATGACACAGATATCAACCGAACAACTCACCAAAGAGTGGCAAGCAGTACTCGATCAGACCCCCGAGAACATTTATAGCGATGCTCAGCAACTGGCGCAGCAGCACGCGCCTGAGCTGGCCCAAAGTTTCTATAAGCATATGTTAAACGATACGGTAGCTGCTCAGTTTTTATCCCATGAGCAAGTTCAAGAGCGTCTCAGCAGCTCAATGCAACGCTGGATTATTAGCTTATTGAGCTTAACCCGCAGGGACGGTTTAGCCGCTATTATCGCTCAACAAAAACATATCGGTGATGTGCATGCACGCATTGGTATTCCAGTGCACTTGGTGCTGCGCGGTGCACGTATCCTCAAAGAAACAGCGGCTAAATTACTCAATCAGCATGCGCAACAAAAAGAATGCCTTGGCTTTATTTCTACATTAATCGACATGGCCATGGAAGTGATGAGCCAAGCCTATTCTGCCTCCAACGATGACAACTCGCGCGCCGAAGAATCTTACCGCTTATTTTCTATCGCCCAAAACTCCGCCCATGAAAAAGAGCGTCAACGCGCCGCGTTACTGGACTGGGAAAACAAAGCCATGTTCGACATTGCCATGGGGCTGCAATTTTCTCAGCTCAGCACCCTGTCGGCCTCTGAATTTGGCTTATGGTTTCGTCATAAAGGCGCGCACGCCTTTGCAGGCAGCTCGGAAAGCGTATTGATCAGTGCCGCTATGGAAAAAATCGATACTGTGACGTTACCGATGCTTGAGCTTGTGCAAAAAGAGCCCGAGCGTCGCCAACACATTTTACGTCAACTGCATGATCAAGCACACAGTATCGCTTACCATCTAGAAACTTTATTTAGCCAGATCAATGAGTTAGAAAGTGGCCGCGATGTGCTGACCCACTTACTCAATCGCAAGTTTTTGCCCGTAGTGATGAGCAAAGAAATTAATTATGCGCGCCAGCATCAACGTCCCTTTTGCCTGTTAATGATTGATGTTGACCTCTTTAAAAAAATTAATGACAGGCACGGCCACGAGGCCGGTGATATCACGTTGCAACAGCTCGGTAGCTTGCTGAGTAATAGCTGCCGCAGTGGCGACTATGTGTTTAGACTGGGTGGCGAAGAATTTTTAATGTTGTTAGTCGATATTACGGCAGACAAAGCGAGCAAGGTTGCCGAAAAGTTGCGCCAACTGGTGGAAAAAGAAGGCTTCCGCTTACCCCAAGGTGGCACACTAAAAATAACTATCAGTATTGGCCTAGCACAATATGTGGGCCACCCAGACCCACAAAAGCTCTTCAATAGAGCCGATGACGCACTGTACCAAGCCAAACACCAAGGACGTAATCGGCTGATCGTTGCCGACTGAGCAGCCTTTACAGCGAGCGCAACTCTTGCTCGGCATGCTGGCCCCCGCGTGATTATCACCCAGAGTTAAGCCTCAATTGGCTCAATCATCCTGCACGGCATGAATTGAGCGCTGCTAAGTTCCACAGGGAACTAGCACTCTGACCAAGGGTCTATTAACATGCATTTAAGTTTACTGACCACTCAATATTTTATCGGAGTTTAGAATGCGCAATTTGCTTATGTCAGCTGTTTTGGTAGGTGCCAGCCTGTTAGGTTCTACCGCGTTTGCGCAAGAACTGATTGAAGGCCGTAACTATGTTGCCTTAAGCAGTCCTGCAGCGACCGCACAGCCAGAAAAAATCGAAGTCATTGAGTTGTTTTGGTATGGCTGCCCGCATTGCTATCAACTAGAAGCAACCATTAATCCATGGTCAAAAAAACTGCCAGAAGATGTCAACTTTATCCGCGTACCGGCGATGTTTGGCGGTATTTGGAATGTGCATGGTCAACTCTTTCTTACTTTAGAAACCATGCAAGCTGAAAGCAAAGTACATGACAGCATTTTTAATGCACTGCACAACGCTGGACGCAAGTTGTCATCGTTGGATGAAATTGCCAACTTTGTCGCTGAGCAAGGCGTTGATAAAGCCTTATTCTTGAAAACCTGGAACTCTTTTAGCGTTAAAAGCCAAATGGAAAAAGCTAAAAAACAAGCAATAACCTATCAAATCAGTGGCGTGCCGGCCATCGTGATTAACGGTAAATACCGTTTTGATATTGGTATGGCGGGCGGTTTACAAGAAACAGTCGAAGTCGCCGATGCCCTGATTGAAAAAGAACGTCAAGCAAAATAGGATAATACTGTGCTGATGCCACGTCGCTTTAGCCAAGAACGCTCAATACTCTGCTGTGATGCCAATTATAATCTGCAGTGCATCCCAGACGTGTCGCCGCGTAATGTGCGGCACATTCGTTTATTGAGTTTCAATATACAAGTTGGCATCAGTACCAGCGCCTACAGTCAGTATGTGACACGCAGCTGGAAGCATATTTTACCGCACCAAGAGCGCTACAGAAATCTAGAGAAAATCGGCTTTTTGCTTAACGACTACGATATCGTTGCGCTACAAGAAGCGGATGGTGGCAGTTTACGTTCAGGCAATATCAACCAAGTCCAACAACTGGCGCAACTGGGCAACTTTCCCTATTGGTACCAACAGCGCAACCGTAATCTGGGGCCCTTTGCGCAACACAGTAATGGCCTACTAACCCGCCTCACGCCGCAAAAACTTGAAGACCACCCTCTGCCTGGCCCTGCTGGACGTGGTGCTATTTTGGTGCAGATTGGTCAAGGTGCTGATGCCATTGCCGTAGTTTCTATGCATTTGGCCTTAGGCGCACGCGCACGTAATCGCCAACTGAGCTACATCCATGAGATTGTCAGTGATTATCCGCATGTGGTGTTAATGGGCGACATGAATACGCAAGCTGAAAATCTTCTGATCAACTCGCCCTTAAGCAGTCTTAACTTGCGCGCAGCGCAAACCAGCGCTACTTTTCCTAGCTGGAAACCACAACGCTGCCTTGATCATATTTTAATCAGTTCTGAGCTCGAGATCGCGAATATGTCCGTCTTGCCCATCCCGATTTCTGATCATTTACCTGTTGCTATGGATATTATCTTACCCAACCTAACACCCACACCTGTCTATCACTTCCCACAGTCCTAAAGATTGGCCCACAGCTAATTGAGTAAGACCGCATCCAGAGCGTGCAGCAGCGTGGCTTCATCAATCGGCTTAATTAAGTAATCTTTTGCACCTTGGCGCTGGCCCCATACTCGATCAGTGTCCTGATCTTTACTGGTGATAATAATCACCGGAATATGCTGTGTTTCAGGAATTCGGGTCAGCTGTCGGGTCGCTTGAAAACCATTGAGACCGGGCATCACAATATCCATAAGTACGGCATCCGGTTGTTCTTGCTTAGCCAAAGCCACCCCATCAGCACCATTTTCAGCTTTATAGACCTGATGGCCATGTTCCTCTAGCAACGTGGCCAACTTGGCCATCTCAGTGGGCGAGTCATCCACAATCAAAATACGAGCCATACTTTCCCCAATAACAGAAAATGATAGGATGCGTGTCGACGATTTTGCCAGTACGCTAAACCCACGACACTCGATTGTAGCACCCAGCCAATCTAACACTGTTATTCAGTTAAACTAGAGTGCATTATTGACTACTTAATTTTATTGGAGACGCTACCATGCAGGTTCGCCTTGGGATTGTAATGGATCCTATCGATCGTATTTCATTCAAAAAAGACAGCTCCTTGGCCATGCTCTTATCGGCCCAAGCTCGTGGCTGGTCTTTATTTTATATGGAACAGCACGATTTATATCAACACGCTGGTGAAGCTCGTGCACGCATGCGCCCTCTGCAAGTTTTTGATAACGCTGAACACTGGTTTGAGCTGGGCAATGAAATTGATGAGCCATTGGCAAGTCTGAACGTCATTCTAATGCGTAAAGACCCACCTTTTGATAATGAGTTTCTCTATAGCACCTACTTACTGGAACAGGCGGAAACAGCAGGCAGCCTCGTAGTGAACCGTGCGCAAAGTTTGCGCGACTGCAATGAGAAGCTGTTTGCTACCTTATTTCCACACTGCACCCCCGCCACTATTGTCAGCCGCCGTGCCGATATTCTGCGTGAATTTGCCACAGAGCATGGTGATGTCATTCTCAAACCGTTGGACGGTATGGGTGGCTCATCGATTTTCCGCCACCTGAAAGGTGATCCCAACTTATCGGTGATTTTAGAAACACTGACTGCGCATGGCACCCAACAAATTATGGCGCAGAAGTACTTGCCAGCCATTAAAGACGGCGATAAGCGCATTCTAATGATTGATGGCGAGCCAGTCCCTTACTGCTTGGCACGGATTCCTGCGGCAGGCGAAACACGTGGTAACTTAGCTGCTGGGGGCCGTGGTGTAGCACAACCCTTAACTGACAAAGATCGCTGGATTGCTGAGCAGATTGGCCCTGAGTTGCGTAAACGTGGCTTGCTCTTTGTTGGCTTAGATGTGATCGGTGAGCATCTGACCGAAATCAACGTCACCAGCCCGACCTGTATCCGTGAAATTGATGCCGCTTATGATACAAAAATCGGTGATCAATTGATGGATGTGATTGCCGCAAAGCTTGCTCAACGCAGTTAAATAGATCGGCTTGCACAGCGGTCTATGGCAAAATGTGCAAGCCGTTTTATGATTATTATACTGTTTCTCGGCAGACCGCCGCCTCTGTCGAATATCTAGTACGCCTATGAAAAACTCTGCTGAAAATCCTTTTGCTGAAGCTAAGTCTGCAGTCAATTCTGCTAATCGCTTAGGTTTTACTTTGCTTATTGCAGCCCTTTTGCACCTAGCGATTATCCTCGGCGTGGGCTTTAACAAGACTGAGCCTGCGCCACAGAGCAAAAGCTTGGATGTCACCTTAGCCACCTTCAAAAATGAAAAAGAGCCGGAAAAAGCCGACTTTATCGCTCAAGCTGATCAGCAAGCTAGCGGCACACGGGCTAAAGCAGTCACACCAACCACCACAGAAAAAGCTCCATTCCAAGACAGTAAAGTCAAAAAAGTCCAGATTGAAAGCAGCATAGCTAGCACAGCGGTTATCCAACCCAAGAAACCAGTGATGAGTACGGCACAAGCACAACCACAAAAAGTGCTGAAAGCGCCGAGCGTGCCAGCCAAACAACAACCCAGTCGCAAAGCGCCAGTCTTTAACCGTGAACAGCTGTCGGCAGATATTGCCAGCCTCGAGGCAGAACTGTCATTTAACCAGCAACTGCATGCGCAGAAAAACCGTATCAACCGGCAAAATACCGCAGCCAGTAAACGCGATATCAGTGCTTGGTACCGTGACGACTGGCGCAAGAAAGTAGAGCGCATTGGAAACCTGAACTACCCTGAAGAGGCCCGGCGCCAAGGTCTGTACGGCAGCTTGCGCGTCTTGGTCTTAATTAAACGCGATGGCTCGGTAGCACAGATGCGTGTCTTAGAATCCTCTGGCCATCCGATCCTCGATCAAGCCGCTTTAAATATTGTGCGTACGGCCATGCCGTTTGCCCCCTTCACCGGCGAGTTGGCCGCGCAGTATGATCAAGTTGAAATCATTCGTACCTGGCGCTTTGAACGCGGCGATCGTCTTTCCAGTCAATAATCTGCGATAATCAGCAGGCTCCTCTTGAGCTGCCTCTTTTCCGCGTATTGATGAGGACAATTTAAGCCTATGACTTCTGCATTTCCTTCCTTAGCTGGGCATTTTTTAATTGCTATGCCCACTATGACCGACCCTTCTTTTGCACAATCGGTGGTGTATTTACTAGCCCATGATGAAAATGGTGCGCTGGGTTTAATTATTAATCGACACAGTGGTTTAACCCTGAATGATGTCTTAGAACAATTGCAGCCCGAGCAGCCACCGCTGGGCGATGCGCATAATCAAGAGATTTTTAGCGGCGGCCCCGTGCACACTGAACTGGGCTTTGTCCTGCATAACCACGGCCCACAGTTTCAAGGCACCACCACCTTTGCTGAATTGTCCTTAACCGCGTCACAAGATGCCTTGCAGGCCATTGCCCAAGGCACAGGCCCTGAGCACAGTCTGATTGCTCTGGGTCATGCCGGTTGGGGTGCAGGGCAAATAGAAGATGAGCTGCGCGACAATGCCTGGTTATCCTGCCCTGCAGATCATCGAATTATTTTCCAGACTCCCATCGACGAGCGCCGCAGTGCCGCCGCCGCGTTATTGGGTGTGGATCTTGAGCGTCTTAGTCACCAAGTAGGTCACGCATGAGCGAAACGACAACAGCGCCAAAATTACTGCTCGGCTTTGATTTTGGCACCAAGCAAATTGGCGTAGCCGTGGGACAAATGATCACCCGGCAAGCGCGCGAGTTGTGCAATTTAAAAGCACAGGATGGCATTCCGCGCTGGGAGCAGATCGAAGCACTGATAAAAGAGTGGCAGCCGGATGCACTTGTTGTAGGATTGCCCTTGAACATGGACGGCACACCCAGCGAGATGTGCGTGCGCGCAGAAAAATTTGCGCGGCGTTTAAATGGCCGTTTTAACTTACCTGTCCATACCCATGATGAGCGTCTGACCACTTTTGAAGCCAAAGGCCAACGTTTATCGCAAGGACAGCAACGTGGCAGCTATCGAGAGCAACCTGTTGACGCATTAGCCGCCGCATTACTATTGCAAGGCTGGCTGGAGCAATACAGCGACAGCTGAGCGCAATTGATGCTTGGAGTTGATTTAAATGAGCTTACCTAATCCTGCTGTATTGATTACTGCAATGGCCCGCGAACTGCAAGCCCATCTGCACACGCAACACATCGACAACCCGCGTTTTGTTGGTATTCATACCGGCGGTGTCTGGGTCGCTAATGCGTTATTAAAAGAATTAGATTGCCAAGAGCCGCTGGGCATTTTAAATGTCTCATTTTATCGCGACGATTTCAGTCGCAGCGGTCTGCACCCACAGGTGCGCCCTTCGGAGCTGCCCTTCGATATTGAAGACCAGCATTTGGTATTAATTGATGACGTATTGATGAGCGGTCGCACCATTCGTGCCGCACTCAATGAGTTATTCGATTATGGCCGCCCAGCCAGTGTGACCTTAGTCTGCTTATTGGATTTAAATGCTCGCGAGCTACCGATTCGTCCCGATATTGTCGGCGCAACGCTTTCCCTTGAGCAAAATCAGCGGGTAAAATTAACTGGACCAGAACCGCTGGCCATCCAACTGCAAACCCTCGACCACCTATGAGACTTTCGCAATGACGCCTCCCTCGCCTAAGTGCCCGTTGCAGCTAAACGACCAAGGTCGTCTGCGCCATTTTTTATCCCTCGATGGCCTGCCTCGCAGCATGCTCACCGAAATTTTAGACACCGCCGACTCTTTCCTTGAAGTCGGCGCGCGTGCGGTTAAAAAAGTCCCTTTATTACGCGGTATGACCGTCTGTAACGTGTTTTTTGAAAACTCCACGCGCACCCGTACCACCTTTGAACTGGCGGCCAAACGCCTATCAGCAGACGTGATCACCCTTAACGTATCCACCTCCTCCACCAGCAAAGGTGAAACCCTCACCGATACCCTGCGTAACCTTGAGGCGATGGCAGCGGATATGTTTGTTGTGCGCCATGCTGAATCTGGCGCTGCGCACTTTATTGCCGAGCACGTCAGCCCCAATGTCGCCATTATCAATGGCGGTGATGGCCGCCATGCACACCCCACCCAAGGCATGTTGGATATGCTGACCATCCGTCGGCATAAAGGCGATTTTGAACAGCTTAAAGTGGCGATCGTCGGTGATATTCTGCACTCACGTGTAGCACGCTCTAATATGATTGCCCTGAAAACACTGGGCTGCCCTGATATTCGTGTGATTGCACCCAAAACCTTACTGCCGGTAGGACTTGAGCAGTACGGCGTGAATGTCTACACCGATGTCAACGAAGGCTTAAAAGGTGTCGATGTGATCATTATGCTACGCCTACAGCGCGAGCGTATGCAGGGTGGTTTACTGCCCAGTGAGGGCGAGTTTTACCGTCTGTATGGTTTAAGTGAGCAGCGCTTAGCCTTAGCTCACCCCGATGCTATTGTTTTGCACCCTGGCCCGATTAATCGCGGTGTTGAGATTGATTCAACGGTTGCCGACTGCGCACGCTCGATGATTCTCAACCAAGTCACCTACGGCATTGCCATTCGCATGGCGGTGTTATCCATGACTATGAGCGGTCAAAATGAACAACGCCAATTGGATGCAGAAAAGCAGGAGTCACGCTAATGCGTATACAGATTAACGGTGCTCGCTTAATTGATCCTGCCAGCCAGATGGATAAGCACGCTGATATTTTTATTGATGACGGTAAAATTATTGCGATTGGCGATACCCCTCGCGATTTTGTCGCTGAGCAAATGATTGACGCCAATGGCTTAATTGCCGCGCCCGGCTTAGTCGATATCTCAGCCTCCCTACGCGAGCCAGGCTATGGCCGCAAAGGCTCAATCGCTAGTGAAACCCGTGCTGCTGCGGCCGGTGGTATCACCAGTTTGTGCTGCACTCCGCATACTAAGCCAATTTTAGATACCGCCGCTGTGGTGGATCTTATTTTAGATAAAGCACGTGATGAAGGCTCCTGCAAGGTCTTCCCTTTGGGTGCACTGAGCCAAGGTTTAGCCGGCGAACAACTGGCTGAGTTGGTCACCTTACGTAATGCTGGCTGTGTCGCCTTCAGTAATGGTTTGGTGCCATTTAGCAGCAACCGCGTCCTACGTCGCGCCCTAGAATATGCAGCAACCTTCGATTTAACCGTGATTTTTCACCCACAAGATGCCGCTCTAGCTGAAGGCGGGATTGCCCACGAAGGCGCAGTAGCCACCTTCCGAGGCTTAGCGGGGATTCCAGAAACGGCGGAAACAGTAGCTTTATCACGCGACTTACTGCTTATTGAGCAAAGCGGCGTGCGTGCGCACTTTAGCCAAATTACCACCGCACGCGGCGCACGCTTGATTGCCAAAGCTCAAGCGCGCGGCTTACCGGTCACCGCTGATGTGGCCATGTATCAGCTGATCCTGACTGAAGACGCCTTAATGGATTTCTCCAGTTTCTATCATGTTCTGCCGCCACTGCGCTCGCTCGCCGACCGAGAAGGCTTACGTGAAGCGGTTAAAAGTGGTGTGATCAGCGCCATTGCCAGTCACCATCAACCGCATGAAGCGGATGCTAAACTCGATCCGTTTGCCGCGACTGAGCCCGGCATCAGCAGTATTGAATTACTCTTGCCTCTGGCACTGAGCTTGGTTGAAGAAGGCCTCTTTGATCTACCCACCGCGCTGCAACGCTTAACCACGGGTCCAGCAGCAGCACTGCGTCTCAACGCTGGACGTATGAGTGTGGGTGCTGCGGCAGATATCGTATTATTTGACCCTAAAGGGCAAACTATCGTCGGTGAAAGCTGGTTATCTAAAGGCCGCAACTGCCCATTTATGGGGCATGTGTTACCTGGAGCAGTGCGTTACACGCTATTAAATGGCCGTATAACCCATAAAAACCTATAAATTCGCAATAAAAGTCCTCTAAAATAGCGTTACAGAGGGCTTTTAGCCGTACTGTATTGATCTGACCTGTTATTGGCACACCCTCTAACAACACAGTTGCCACCACCTAGGCTACTGTGTGTGGTCAGCCTTGCACGTCAGCACCACCTTAGCTGACGTGTTCTTCAAGCTCAGCTACAGGAGGTTTGCTATGTGTGGCATTGTTGGCGCCATCGCTGAACGCAACGTCAGCGCAATTTTACTGGAAGGCCTAAAGCGCCTTGAATACCGTGGTTATGACAGCGCAGGAATCGCTGTTTACAACACTCAACAGCACCTACAACGCCTGCGCCGTACCGGCAAAGTCGCTGAACTTGCACAAGCTTTAACCGAGCAGCCACTCAGTGGTCATTTGGGTATCGCCCATACGCGCTGGGCCACCCATGGCGTACCCAGCGAAGCCAATGCCCACCCGCACTTTTCCAGCGAAGAATTAGCTGTGGTGCACAACGGTATTATTGAAAACCACCAAGAACTACGTGCTGAGTTGCAAGGCTACGGCTATGTCTTCACCTCGCAAACCGATACCGAAACCATCGTTCACCTTTTGCATCACTTACAAAAAACCCATCACGATTTACTCGATGCCCTGCGCATTGCAGTGACCCAGTTAAAAGGCGCCTATGGCCTTGCTCTGATCAGCGTTAAACAGCCTGAACGCATTTTTGCCGCGCGCAGCGGTAGCCCCTTGGTCATAGGTTTAGGCATTGGGGAAAATTTTCTCGCCTCTGACCCATTGGCTTTACGCCAAGTCACCGACCGCTTTATTTACCTTGAAGAAGGCGATATTGCAGTGATTCAACGTGACCAACTGCAGATTTGGGATGCTCAAGCAACGCCTGTAGATCGTGCGATTGTGCACTATCATGAGCAAGCAGAAAGCGCTGACAAAGGCAGCTATCGACACTTTATGCTCAAGGAAATCTATGAGCAGCCACAAGCCGTACAACGTACTTTAGAAGATCGTTTAGCCACTGATCATGTTTTGCCTGAAGCCTTTGGTCCCGAGGCCAGTGCACTCTTTGCCCAAGTTAAAAACATTCAAATTGTTGCCTGTGGCACCAGTTATCACGCCGGAATGGTGGCGCGCTATTGGTTAGAAAACCTCACTAACACCCCGTGTCAGGTCGAAGTTGCCAGCGAGTTCCGCTATCGACAAGTGGCTGTACAAGCGCACACCCTATTTGTCACTATTTCACAATCGGGCGAAACCGCAGACACCTTAGCCGCGTTACGTCACCGCAAAGATAACGCCTATCTGGCCAGCTTGACCATTTGTAATGTCGGCACCAGCTCACTGGTGCGCGAATCAGATCTGACCTTACTGACCCGCGCCGGCCCAGAAATAGGTGTGGCATCCACTAAAGCATTTACCACGCAATTGGTTGGCCTGCTCCTGCTCACCCTCGCCATCGGCCGCGCGCGGCACACCCTTGCCGCCGAGCAAGAGCGCGAAATTATTGAGGCCCTGCGCAGCCTCTCAGCCAAGCTCAATGATGCCTTATCACTGAGTGCCAGCATTGAAAGCACCGCACAGTTATTTGCCGAAAAAAATCACGCCCTATTTTTAGGTCGTGGTGAGCAATTCCCTGTCGCATTAGAAGGTGCTCTGAAGCTTAAAGAAATTTCCTATATCCATGCTGAAGCCTACCCTGCCGGCGAACTCAAACACGGCCCTCTGGCCCTGGTCGACAGCGATATGCCGGTGGTCACAGTAGCGCCCAACAATGAACTGCTGGAAAAACTTAAATCCAACCTGCAAGAAGTCAGCGCCCGCGGTGGGCAACTCTTGGTATTTGCTGATCGCGAAGCACAACTGACTGAAGATGAGCAGACCCAAGTTGTGAATATGCCCAGCATCCATCCGGTATTGGCGCCGATTCTCTATACGATTCCGCTGCAGTTACTGGCCTACTATGTTGCCGTACTTAAAGGCACCGATGTCGACCAACCCAGAAACCTAGCCAAATCAGTGACCGTAGAATAAAACGCAGTGTTCAACGCCAGTGGTTACCCCGCTCAATCATGCTCTGCAAAAGATAGTTCGCGATGCTCAGCTGATTGCCCGTCCACTACCACAGTTGCCACTGCAACTGTGGTAGTGGACCCACGCAGCATGCAGCGTCAATTTAGCGCGCAAGAAACCCAGCGCTTACTCAACCAACCACTTTATTGGTATTTTTGTTGGGCTAGCGGTTTGGCCTTAGCCAAATGGATTTTGCAGAACCCTGAACGGGTGGAGGACAAGCGGGTGATTGATCTAGGTGCTCGCAATCTTGAGTACATAGATCCAGCACATATCTAAACAGTTCCAATGTAAAAGTAGCGCAGGCTGACATATAAGAGAAAGCCACACCTGCGCACATCGCTGATTAAACCTTCGCTTTAGAGGTCTCTAAATCAGCCACCCAATCCAGCATGATCTGATGCATAACAGGGTTAGGTGCTTCTAAAAAACTAATGGCAAAACTGTCATCCAACTCACAAACACCAATCGAACGTGGCCGTGGTCCCATTGCCAGAGGACTTGGTAATTTAAGACCAAAACAAAATATTATATGTTTAGCCGCCTTGATATTCTCGGCGATCTCACCCTCAGGAAGTGAAGCGGTGTGAGCATAGTGATCAAACTCAGCAATAAAACAAGCGCGCGGATCAGCTTCAACTTTATCGCGGAAAAACTGAATCAGCTCATCTACTGAGGCACAACAGGTCGCTGACTTTAAAATTTCAGTGTGATGAACGGGGTACTTGTCCATAAAATGTGTGTATTGCATTTGATATATTCTCCTAAAAACCTAAACAAGACGACCTAAGCAATACGAACAATAACAGTTCTAATCTAAATCATAACTGCGACACAATGTCTGATCGATTGACACAGCGCACTGACTCTAGGCTCAAACAAGCACTAAAAACTGATAACTCTACTATTCTGGCAACGCAGCATATGTGCCATTTCAGCAGGTTGGGCAACACATACACCCTTACGTAGATCCTGCTCTTGATAAGCACTATTAGGCAGATAAAGTGCGCACACTGAGACTTGAGCGCCCGCATCAATTATTTGCTGCAATAAACCTTCAGGCTTCATGCCCTTAGGTGCTAATGCTGCTGGGCTCTGGTAACTCTCGATGGCTAGGTCACCCGCTGCATCACACAGCAAGATAGTTAACTGCCCACCTTGCTCTTGCATAGCCCGTGATAACACCATGGCCATACCTTGCGTTTGTAGCGAAGCACTGGTCAAAATAACCACCACTGGCTCTAGCCTACTGGCTTGCCCTTGCAAAACAGCTTGGGCGACATTTGTCTGAGTCATAATCATGTTCCTCACTAAGCGCTTGCGTTATGCAAGCATCGCTCTCGTTACTGTACGATGTGTGGGCTGATACTCAGCGTCAATGCATAAACATTAACCTGTCAAAATCAACACAGCACACCAGCTCACTCGGTTTGATAGCAGCCTATATTGGGCTTATCACTAAAGCATAATCCTAAACACCTTTAACAACTATACTGTATGATATAATATATTGCTTTAAAATAAGCACCTAAGTATCAACAAGCGGTCCTAAATAGGCATAAGGCATACCGTAATAGCCTGTAGTAATTAGGTAGGCAAAACATACTCGTTTAGCAGTTTCATGCTGTCACACTGAAGGTCTTTATCTACAGCCAGCATGCACATTTATGATGTCACACCGAACAATTGCTGAGTCAAGGGAGGCTCTATGGGGACGCATTTTATACGTCTATCACTGCGGCACATGCTCACGGCGATCATGTTGCTGATACTCGGCACTGTGCCAGCAAGCGCATTGGAGCGTTTAGCCCCATCGACGGCTGATCATGCCCAATTTAAACAACTGCAAGGGCCCTTTCAATCAGGCCCAGAAGTGACCAAAGCCTGCTTAGAATGCCACACAGAAGCATCAAAACAGCTACAACAAACCACGCACTGGACTTGGGAGTATGAGCATCCAAAAACCGGACAAATGCTCGGTAAACGCCATGTGGTCAATAGCTTCTGTGGTTCGGCCTCCTCTAACGAACCCTTTTGTACCAGTTGCCATACGGGTTACGGCTGGGATGATATGCGTCAGCCACCGCCAACGGATGGCAGTAACGTTGACTGCTTGATTTGTCATGACACCACCGGTGGTTACAAGAAGTCACCTACAGGTGCGGGGCATCCCATTTATGAGTTCATTGACCCCCTCAACCCAACTGAAAAGCGTAAAACTGATTTAGCCCAAATCGCGCAAAATATTGGTGCCACCAGCAGTCGTAACTGCGGTAGCTGCCACTTCTATGGCGGCGGTGGTGATGGTGTTAAGCACGGCGACCTAGACTCATCATTATTAACCGCGCCACGCAGCCTTGATGTACATATGTCGAAAGACGGAGCGAATTTCGCCTGTGCTGATTGCCATACCACTTCAGCGCATAGCGTGACCGGTAGCCGTTACCTAACCAATGCACGCGATACGATGGGCATTGACGTACCCGGCCATACCGACCAGACCCGCGCCTCTTGCGAGTCGTGCCATGGTAATACGCCACACAAAAAACCCAAGCTCAATGATCACGTTGACCAAGTTGCCTGCCAAACCTGCCATATTCCTGAGTTTGCTCGCGGTGGCGTGGCCACTAAGACGTGGTGGGACTGGTCTAGCGCTGGCCAATTAGATAAAGACGGTAAACCACAAACAATTCGCGACAAAGACGGCAATCTTGAATACTTAAGTACCAAAGGCAGCTTCCGCCACGGCGAAAATGTGGTACCTGAGTACCGCTGGTTTGATGGTCAAGCGCGCTACACTTTGCGTGAAGATAAAATCGATGACACTCAAGCACCGATTGAAATCAACACGATTCAGGGCAGCCACGATAATCCTGATTCACGTATTTGGCCGTTTAAAATCATGCATGGTAAACAGCCCTACGACAGAGTGCATAAGCACTTTCTAGTCAACCATGTGTACAGCGCTGATGACGATACCGCGCTGTGGACTAACTTTGATTGGGTAAAATCTCTTAAAGCGGGTGCCGAGTATGCCGGACAAGAATACAGCGGCGAATTCGGCTTTATTGAAACTCGCATGCATTGGCCAATTGCACATATGGTGGCGCCAGCTGAAGACGCGCTAAGCTGCAGTTCCTGTCACTCACGTGATGGCCGTTTAGCGGCCTTGACTGACTTTTATCTGCCCGGCCGCGATCACAATATTTGGCTCGACCGCGCCGGTTGGAGCATTGCCCTATTAACACTGTTGGGCAGCTTGGCGCATGCCGCGGGCCGCATTCTAGCCAGCCGTAGGAGAAAAAACCCATGAAACGGACTATGATTTTTAAGCGCTTTGAACGTTTCTGGCACTGGTGTCAGGCTGGACTGATCTTCTTTTTGATGTTCTCTGGCTTTGAAATTCACGGCAGCTACAGTGTCTTGGGTTTTGGCAAGGCCGCGCAATTGCATGAATATGCCGCCTATGCCTTGATGGGCTTATGGGTGTTTGCCATTTTTTGGCACCTGACCACCGGTGAGTGGAAACACTATATTCCTACCACCGATAAGCTGGGTGCAGTGGCGCATTACTATTTGATTGGTACCTTTACCGGTGCTGAGCATCCGTACCGCCCCACTTCAGCAGCCAAGCACAACCCCTTGCAGCGTTTGGCCTATTTAGGCTTTAAGCTGGGCATCTCGCCAGTGATCTGGGTTTCAGGTCTACTCTACCTGTTCTATAACCAATGGGCAGACTTAGGTTTACCCTTACTCACCCTCGGTGGCGTTGCACTAACCCATACCGCAGCGGCCTTTGCCATGCTGATTTTTGTGATTGCCCACGTCTATATGGCGACCATGGGTAAGACTGTATTTAGCATGATCAAGCCGATGATCACCGGTTATGAAGACGAGCAGCACGACACTGCCGCTAAAAATAAATAATTTCTGCATCGCATAGCCACCGCGCGGCCATCGGCGGCGGCTACGGCCTCAACTACGCAACATCCTTCTTATCTCTGCTTAAAACAGCCTGCCACTTGACCCTCACCCTAGGGTAAGGTTTATTGTACAAACTGTTCTTACTAGCGATGAGTGATGACCATGACGACCTTACAGACAGTACAAATTCCTGTGCGCGGCATGACCTGCGCATCCTGTGCTGGACGTGTTGAGCGCGGCCTGCTTAAAGTACCAGGTGTTAAGCAAGCAGTCGTCAATCTGGTTACCAGCGAAGTGATTGTTAGTCTAGCGCAGCCGCTGGCTTTAACAACTCTGGTGGAAGCTGTGGAAGCCAGCGGTTATCAAGTACCGTTGCATGCTTTTGATTACGCAGTCAGCGGCATGAATTGCGGCTCTTGTGTCGGGCGTATTGAAAAAGCCCTGGCACTAAACCCTGCCGTCATCAGCTCTCAAGTCAACCTAGCCACCAAGCAAGCCCATGTGCAACTGCTGGCCGGTGCAGATCCTGAGCTCATCAGCCAATGGCTGACCGAGCATAATTACCCAGCCACATTGCTGGCGGATAATCAGCGTAAAGCCGACGATCTAAACAGCCGCCAAGCAGCGGAACAGGCCGCTCTCAAATCACAGCTAAAATACGCTTTATTATTTGCCACACCCTTATTTATCTTAGAAATGGGTGCGCATTTTATTCCGCCCTTTCATGATTTTTTACAGCGCACCTTTAATAGCCAACACCTTTGGTATCTGCAAGCGATTTTGGCGGCACTGGTGCTCTTTGGCCCTGGCCGTGACATTTTAACAATGGGTTGGCACGGCTTACGCCGCCTGGCTCCAGATATGAATTCACTGGTGGCACTGGGCACCTTATCGGCCTTTAGCTACTCGCTGATAGCCACTTTTATTCCCAGCATCCTGCCGGCCGACACAGTCAACGTCTACTTTGAAGCCTCGGCGGTGATTATCGCCCTGATTTTACTGGGGCGTTTTTTGGAAGCCCGCGCCAAAGGTAATGCCTCTGATGCAATTAAACGCCTAATCAATCTGCAGCCAAATGAGGCGCGGGTTCTAATCAACGGCAAAAGTATTGATAAGCCAGTGGCAGAAATTCGCCCCGGTGAAATCCTCGAAATCCGCCCAGGTGAGCGTATTGCCCTGGATGCGGTGGTGATTTCAGGGAAAAGTTTTGTCGATGAATCCATGCTCACCGGTGAAGCCTTGCCAGTGGAAAAAACCACTGATGCTAAAGTGATTGGCGGCACAGTCAACCAAACCGGCAGCCTGCAGGTGCAGGTCGAGCAAGTGGGTGCCAATACCGTATTGGCACATATTATTCGTCTGGTTGAGCAAGCCCAAGGCAGTAAATTGCCGATTCAAGGTTTAGTTGATCGCATAACCCTGTGGTTTGTCCCCGCAGTGATGCTGGCGGCGCTGCTGACCTTTATCACTTGGATGATTTTCGCCCCAGCGCCCGCTCTAAGCTTGGCCTTAGTCAATGCCGTGGCGGTGCTGATTATTGCTTGCCCTTGCGCCATGGGCTTGGCCACACCCACTTCGATTATGGTCGGTACCGGCCGCGCCGCACAGTTGGGCATTTTATTTCGCCAAGGCCAAGCCCTGCAAGAGCTCAAAGATGTCAAAGTGATTGCCGTCGATAAAACCGGCACGCTGACTGAAGGCAAGCCACAACTGACTGACTTTAGTGTGACTGATACGCAGCAAGAGGATGCAGTTTTAGCCTTAGTCGCTGCTGTAGAGCAGCAATCTGAACACCCCATCGCGCAAGCGATAGTGCAGGCAGCAGCGCAGCGTACGTTGCAGATTCCAGCCATTAGCGCGTTTCAGTCAATCACTGGAATGGGCGTGCAAGCCACAGTTGATGGCCACTTAGTACAGATTGGTGCTGATCGCTTTATGCACAGTTTAGCCATCAACACTGACCATTTTTCTGCGCAAGCCCAGCAATTGGGTGAGCAAGGTAAATCACCCATGTACGCTGCAATTGATGGCCAGTTAGCGGTGATGATGGCGGTCAGTGATCCGATCAAATCCAGCAGCAAAGCGGCGATTGAGCATCTGCATCAGCAAGGTCTCAAAGTCGCGATGATTACTGGTGATAACCAACATACTGCGCAGGCTATCGCCAAACAGCTGGGCATTGATCATGTGGTGGCGCAAGTGCTGCCCGACGCTAAAGTTGCCGCGGTGCAAGCGTTGCAAGAGCAATACGGTAAAGTCGCCTATGTCGGCGATGGCATTAATGATGCACCGGCCTTGGCCGCGGCCGATGTCGGGATTGCCATAGGCACGGGCACGGATATTGCCATGGACGCCGCTGATGTGGTGCTGATGTCGGGGCATTTAACCGGGGTGATCAATGCGCTGGCCTTATCCAAAGCCACCTTGCGCAATATCAGTCAAAACCTGTTTTGGGCCTTTGCCTACAATATTGCCTTGATTCCTGTGGCTGCAGGTATTCTCTATCCAATGAATGGCACCCTGTTATCGCCGGTCTTAGCTGCCGGCGCTATGGCCTTATCCAGTGTTTTTGTGGTGAGCAATGCCTTACGTTTGCGCAGCTTTAAAGCCCCCTTGGAGGCCCTATGACAATGAATATTGGTGCAGCTGCGGCAGCCTCAGGGATCAGCCGTAAAATGATTCGGTATTATGAGGAAACAGGGCTGTTAGCTCCAGCCCCGCGCACAAACGCCGGCTACCGTATTTACACGGACAGCAGCGTGCAGCAATTAAGCTTTATTAAACGGGCGCGCGATTTAGGTTTTTCCTTAGAGCGGATTAAAACCTTACTCGATTTGTGGCAGAATACTGATCGACACAGCGCTGACGTGAAAGCCTTAGCACAGCAATATATGGCCGAACTGGATCAAGATATTATGCATTTACAAAGCATGCGCCAGCAGCTCGCTGAGCTGGTCAACCAGTGTCAGGGGGATGGCCAGCCGGCGTGTTCCATTCTCGATGGTTTGGCACAAGCTGACCCCACAGTATTAGCGAGCACAACCTAAATGCGACTGGTGTCAGCGCGGACTTACTCTAGACTTTACGCGGTGCTTTTAGCCCTGAGTTTAGCCTTGGCCGCGCTGCAACCCGCTTTCGCACATAATCTGTCTGTACCGCAGCCTAAGGCGATGCAGACCAATATGCATAGTTTGCATGAAAAAAATACTCAGATCTCGATGCACTGCGCGGTTGATTGCGCTGGCACAGTGCATCACTGCTGTCTGTATGCACTGTGCGCCAGCCTGCCGCTGATACCTGCCAATCCAAGCGCCGCACATCACAGCCTGCTGCCGTATTTTTTCAGTTCCAGACAGGTGACTCCACTGACTAAGCCTCCCAAGACGACCTAGAGTTAATTAATTATTTTTTAACTTAGGAGTACTACCATGCAAAAATTTTTCACTCGCCTAATCACGCTCGGCACAGTCAGCTTGCTTGCCAGTCAACTCAGCGCGGCACCCATGAATGCCACGCTACACAAAGACCCGAATTGCGGTTGTTGTGTTGAGTATGCGCATTACTTAGAAGACAACGGTTTTAACGTCAAAATGATCGACCACGCCAATATGACACCGATCAAGCAACGCTTAGGCACCGCACAAGCGGCCAGTTGCCATACCGTAGAAATCGAAGGCTATGTCGTCGAAGGCCATGTCCCGGTCGCGGCGATCAATAAAATGCTCAAAGAGCAGCCGGATATTAAAGGTCTGGCCTTGCCCGGCATGCCCTTTAATTCACCCGGCATGGGGCCAGAGAAAAAAGGCAGTTTGCAGGTGTTAGAGCTGGATGCACAAGGCAAACCCAACGGCATTTATATCACCTTATAAGCGCTCACCACGCAATCCATCGCCGTACTATTGTGCGGCGCTGGATTGCATTGAGATTAAAAAATACCCGCCTCTAAACCGGCAGCCATGGACATGCCCAACTCTTCGCACTGCTGTAAAAACGCCTCATCCCAAGTGCCTTTACACAGCAGCGGTTCTTGCACTTGCTGCCAGCGCAAGCCCTTAGTAATACCCTCAATCGCTCGGTGCGTGCCGGTGCCATCAAGGCCTGCGCGAATATAAAAGGCAAATGCTAATCCTTCAGTATGATCGAGGCACGGGTAATAGCATCGATCAAAAACGTCTTTAACCAAACCGGCCATATAACCAAAGTTTTCAGTCGTTCCGATAATAATAGCATCGGCCGACATCATGTCCGCAGGCTGTGTTTGCAACGGCGCCAAACACTGCACTTCAATGTTTTCGATATCTGGATGATTAGCACCTTTGATCACAGCCTCGCGCATCTTTTTGGTGTTATCAGACGGCGCGTGCGCAATGATCAATAGTTTCTTTTTTTTGCACATAATAGACTCCGAACAGATGAGACATATGCCTCTTGTATCCTATATGGATGACCTACAACAAACCACATACGGCACGCTAATCCTGACATTATTTGAGTCGAACACGTTAACTGACTTGCGCTGGACGCTGCTCGATAGGGAAGAGCTAAAATTCTATGAGATGAAAATTTGATTTAAATTATTTTACTAAATTATAAATTCCATATTAGACAAAGCTTTTGTATAATAATTTATGAGGTATTTGTAAAGCTTTTGCACAACAATGATAACTCGGGTTTTCTTGTGCATCATTACACGTCACTTAGTGTTAGGGATTAACCAAGCTTACCCCCCCTTTCGTTAAAATAACTAAGGACGATAGATGCATGCCTGATTCAGCCTCTCGAGCCAAGTTTGATATTGTTCCTTGGAACTCAAGCTTCGAGACCCATATAGCGATTATTGACGAGCAGCATCGTCAACTGGTGGCCTTGATTAATGACCTCTCGCATGAGTACGTATATGGCAGAGAGATCGGTGAGGCAGAGCGTATTTTAGATGCCCTAATTGATTACGCAGCCTATCACTTCAAAACAGAAGAGGCGCTGTGGGCTGAAGTACTGACAAACGATAGTTTACTTGAAAGTCATTTGAACACCCATACAGGGTTTGTCGACAAAGTTCGCGCCATGCAGTCTAGACTTAAAGTTGACGACCGGCGCTCAGTGATAGATGGCCTGCTATCCTTCCTAACCGGCTGGCTGGCGCATCATATTTTGTATGAAGATAAACGTTTTTCACTAATTTTTTTACAGGTGCGCGAGGGTGTAGATCTCAACAGCGCCAAGCTGCTGGCACATGAAGCGATGACAGGCCAGACCTCTGGGCTTATTCAGAGCGTGCTCTCCATGTACAAGGAACTCTCTTCGCGCACACTGGCTCTGGAGCGAGAGTCCTATTTGCGTCAAGTTGCTGAGCAGGCGCTGCTAGATCAGGAGCAACATTGGATCTCAGTGCTCGGCGCCAGCAGCGATCACCTCTGGGACTGGGACTTCAGCATGCTTGACGCTATGCGGGACAACCAGTTACTGACTGCGGATCAATTTTCTCAAAACGGCTTCAGCATACACCCTGATGACTGGCTGAGTCTGCGTCACGATTTTCTCACCCATATGCTGGGCCAGAGTGAAGTGTTCATTCATCAACACCGAGTGATTGATGCAATTGGCAACGAGCGCTGGGTGCAGTCAAGGGGGAAAATTATCGAATTGGATTCTGTCGGTCACCCCAAGCGCATGGTTGGCACACAAACCGATATTACAGAGCGTAAGACGACAGAGCTGACGCTGCAACGTGAACGTGATTCGCGCACTTTGATTAGTGAGTTTGCGGCTGATTTTATGGCGTCATCCTTGGACGATTTTGATCTCGCCATCAACCGAGCGCTGCAACGTAGCGGCGAATATATGCAAGCCGATCGCACCTACGTATTCTTAATCAACACCGATGGCCTTTACATGGATAATACCCATGAGTGGTGCGCCGCCGGTATTGAGGCGGAGATTAACAATCTGCAGAATATCCCCACCAATGCAACGCCTTGGTGGTGGAGTCAGTTTCGCGATGTGGGCCATGTATTAGTGCCCTGCGTCAGCGATATGCCGCCTGAGGCACATAATGAATACCATATCCTGGAGTCTCAAGGTATACGTTCAGTCTGTGTCTACCCGCTGCATATAGGCAAAGAACTGATAGGCTTTATGGGCAGCGATGCGGTTGCAGAAGGGCATCATTGGGGACCGGAAGTTATTCAGTTTCTCAGCCTAATGAGTGATTTACTAAGCATCGCTTTGGGGCATCGCCAGCTGCATCAGAAGCGTGCACAGGCTATCAGTCAACTGGAGCGCGCAGAGCAGCTGGCGCACCTAGGGCATTGGTACAAAGATTACGCTTCTGATACTGAAACCTGCTCCAAAGAAGTGTTACGGATCCTGGAGCGTGATGCGAATAATTTTACGCCTAATATAGAGTCCTATATTGAACTCGCCCACCCCGATGACCGTGCGTCACTCTATCGCTCTTATGAGAGTGCCAAAGCTTCATTGGGCGAATGGCATCTGGAGCACAGAATTTTGCTCGATGGCGACAAGGTTAAACATGTGGAAATTCGAGGACGATTTGACGCCACTGCAGATGGTTGTCTGGCCATTTCTGAAGGCACGGTTCAGGATGTAACTGAAAAAGTACGGCATCGGGAATCCTTACAGCTTCTGGCTTTTCAGGACTCACTCACTGACTTGCCTAATCGCCGATCACTTGACGATACGCTGCTGAGGGAAATGGAATACTGCGAGCACAACAGTCGGCGCCTAGTATTGACCCTGTTGGATTTAGACAACTTCCGTGCAGTCAATCATCAGCATGGTGCAGCCTTAGGCGATGCTTTACTAAAAGCTTTGGCACAGCGCCTACGACTACTCTTTAATGATACAGCGGTTATCGCTCGCGTTGGAGGGGATGAATTCGTAGTGTTATTCACTCGGCTACAGCCTGAAGACAGTTACTTTCAGCAACTTAACCTGCTGCTGGCAGCCATTGTCAAACCTTTTACCATACATGGCGTAGAGGTTTTTTTGAACGCTAGTATTGGCTTTACTGAATTCCCGCAGCCCTTGGAGGTGGTCGCTGAACAGCTTGTGCGTCAAGCGCAGCAGGCATTATTTCAGGCAAAAATACTGGGTAAAGGCCGCTTTCAAAAATACGATATTGACTCGGAACAGGGCGCCCGCGCACTGACGGACCGTTTAGAAAAAATCCGTAAGGCGTTACACGCCGATGAGTTTGTTTTGTATTACCAACCCAAAGTCAATATGAAAAGCGGCACGGTTTTAGGTGCTGAAGCACTGATTCGCTGGCAGAAAAGCACAGGTGAATTAGTGGCACCGGGTGCCTTTTTACCTGACCTGTACAACCATCCTCTAGAGGTCGAACTGGGTGACTGGGTGATTCGCACCGCACTGGCTCAAATGCGCCAATGGAAACAACAAGGGCTAGACATTCAGATCAGTGTTAACGTCAGTAGCCTGCAACTATTTGACAATCATTTTGTTGAGAAGCTCAAGCAGGATCTGCAACGTTACTCTGATATTTCGCCTGCAGCACTGCAGCTTGAAGTGCTTGAAAGCAGCATGCTGAGCGACCTTGATGTGGTGTCTGGAGTGATGCAACGTTCTCGTCAATTGGGTGTTAGTTTCGCACTCGATGATTTCGGTACAGGTTACTCATCCCTTGCCTACCTCAAACACTTGCCCGCCAGCATGTTAAAAATTGATCAGAGCTTTGTTCGTGGAATGATGGAAAGCTCTGATGACTTGTCAATTATTTCTGGTGTGATTGGTATGCAGGTTATTGCCGAGGGCGTCGAGAGCTTGGAACACGGCAACTTATTGCTGAAGTTAGGCTGCGAGCAGGGTCAAGGTTATGGTATTGCTCGCCCCATGCCAGCTGATCAGTTACCTGAGTGGGTACATCGCTGGAAAGCAGCACCGTCTTGGATTGGCCAGCAACCAGTCGAGACTCAAAGTCTACCATTGCTGTACGCTGAGGTTGAACATCGTCGCTGGGTGATCGAAGTGGAACAATGGTTATCTGGTAAGGGCAGCTGTGTTCCAGCTCTGGATCACCATCTGTGTAAGGTAGGCATTTGGATCGACAACGAAGCACACAGTCATTTTGGGCACTGTGCAAATTTTCCTTGCTTGGTTGGCGTGCATCGTGATTTACACAATCTGGTAAACCAAGCGGTATCCATGCACGCCAACGGCGAGCCAGAGGCGGCACTGTTGCTGCCACAAATTAGGCAGCAGCGAGATCTGTTTTTAGCAGAACTAAGGGCGTTAGCAGGCTGAGTAGCGCGGGCAAGGTCGAGTCTATCTTTGTTACTGTACAGCGATAGACACACGCCAGCCGCTCACGGCGAATGCTTTGTTTAAGTCGACCTGCCTACGCTGCGCAGTCTGTAGTGCTAACGCATAGCAAGCCATACCCAGCCCATCACTAAGACTAAAACACAGCACTCAACAATCTCCTCAACACGAGTCGCACAGCTCTTGCTAGACTAGAGTTATTACAACGCCCACTCCGTCGAAAAGGATAAAGACTATGCGTACTACTCTACAGCGCTTAACACTGGCCGGTGTTTTACTCGGTTGCCCTCTACTCGGTTTTGCCGAGGAGTCGGTGAGTAGCGAGCCGGATGTGACCATTGTACAAAAAGGTGACAAAACCGTTGAAGAATACCGGGTAAACGGCTTTTTATACGCAGTAAAAGTAACCCCTAAAAAAGGTAAGCCTTACTTTTTAGTCCGTGCTGACGGCAGCGAAGGCAACTTTATCCGCGC
>LSQX01324305.1_pt1 | contig 136195 bp, 120 predicted proteins | sample 654561 | NCBI WGS metagenome assembly LSQX01 (sample SAMN04489861, study PRJNA283612) | anaerobic digester metagenome | isolation source: 4 biogas reactors fed with cattle manure at either 37C or 55C with and... | place: Denmark: Kongens Lyngby | collected 2014
CAGCACAAGCCCCGCCTCCGTGTTACGTATCTGTCATAGATGATTCCACATAACACGCCTTGTTCCTAGCTTCAAGCCCGGCTCAAGCGGGGTTTTTCAGAGACCTCGTACTAAGCTAATTCTACAATTCGCGGAACATACCTCTGCGCCACGCAGGGCCAAACACATGACCCCGGCTAGCCAGCTCGCAGCCATCGCCGGGGTAGCATGGGCCTGAGCCCGCGGTATTTCCGTAGATGGCGCGCCCGGCAGGGCTCGAACCTGCGACCTATGGATTCGAAGTCCAGCGCTCTATCCGACTGAGCTACGGGCGCACCCAATGTGACCTCAAGAAAGTATAGCATAACCCCCTGGCAGTGTAAAGGCGAACACTTCCTGGGTTGTTTCCTGCTCTTGTCATCTTCCGTGGCTCGGGGCGTCGAACCCCTTGATCCTTGCAAGCGCCAGTTGGCTGGCGAGGACGACGGCCAGCACAGCCCCGAAGGCCAGTGCGAACGACGCATGGGTGTACGCGCCGTCGGCTCCGACGCCCGCGTCAAGCACTATACCTGTCCCCCACTGGCCCACGATGACCCCGAGCGACGGCATCATGTTGATGGCGCCGAAAACGGCGCCGCCTTTGCCGGCAGGAGCCAGGTTGTTCACGCCCGCCGTGAGGTGGACGAAACATGTCCCCGAGGACGCTCCCACCAGGAAGCAGCCGAGACCGGTGAGCCAGATTGGCAGCCTCAGCAGCATGCCTGTCCAGAGCATGGCCCACGCGGCGGCGCACGTCAGGCTCGACGTCACTATCGCCTGCCTGCGGCGGGAAGCGGGCGCAGCCACCAACGAGCCGGTGACGTTGCCTGCCATCACCCCGACGCTGACCATGGTGGCCCACAGCCGAGCCGATGTCGCACTAGTATGATATGTAGCTTGGCACCACTGCACTCCCCACAGGCCCTGCACCGTCATGAGCGCGCCGTAACTCACCATCCAGAGCACCACGATGGCAGCCAGCTGCGGAGTCGTGGCCACCAGGCGTATCGCTGACGCCAGCTGCCTGAACACGGAGGCGGCGTTCATGGGCACGCGCTCCGCGCCACGGCTCGCGTCAGTTCGGCGCCGCGCCACCACAGGATCGCGCCCGCGCCGCGCCATCAGCGCCGCGCCCAGCGCGAGAGTGAGCACGACCAGCCCTGCGAACACGCTGCTTCGGCCCCATCTCTCAAGGGCGGAGCCAAGCGGGGCCACCGACACCACGGCCCCGAGGTTGCCCACGAAGTACGTTACGCCGGAGAAGAACGCGTATCGGTCAGGAGGGAAGGCCGCCGCCTGGAAAGCCACGGTGCCCGACAGGATCGAGGTCAGGCCGATTCCTGTGAGCATCCTGCCCGCCGCAAGCCCGATCACGCTCTGTGCCATGCCCAGGCTCAAAGCGCCCAGCGCCGCCACGCCAAGCCCTACGGCCGCCACCAGCATCGGCCCGAAGGTGTCGTTGAGCAGGCCGCCGATGGGCTGCGACAGTGCGTACGCATAGAAGTACAGGCTGGAGACGAAACCTACCGAGGACGGGCTCAGCCCCCATTCCTGGCCGAGCTGGGGCAGGATCACGGAGGCAGACACCCTATAAAAGAAGGAAAAGAAGAACGCCGCCACCAGCAGCATGTACTCCATGTAGAGCGGCCGGGATGTCGAGCGCCTCGGCAGCGTACCTGGTTGCATCGGTCTCCCCCTATCGGTCTCCGCCTAGCGGCTTCGGCCTATGCCTATCGGTCTCCTCCTAACGGCATAGAAAAGCGCCCCGGGTGTCACGCCCGGGGTTGAACTTGGGGTGGGTGATGGGACTTGAACCCACGGCCCTCAGAGCCACAATCTGATGCTCTAGCCACCTGAGCTACACCCACCATGCTGCCTTGACATTGTAGCACGGCCGGCGCGGCGAAGTCAACGGGAGCTGGCGGTGTTCCTCGATTTCCAGCGGCCAGGGCTGCGTCGGTTTGACGCCTGTCGCCCGCGATGGTACCATAGCCTCAACGACTGAAGAGAAGGTGCTCATCGGGGAAATGCTTGTATACGTGTTAAGGCATGCCGACACCGTGCTCGGCCACGACGACGTGTTCCGCGGAAGGGCCGATGTGCCCCTGAGCCAGGCCGGCCACGCTCAGGCTGAAGCGCTCGCCCGAAGGCTCTCCAGCGTCCCGCTGAGAGCCATGTTCTGCGGCCCGCTTTCCAGGGCCCGCAGCACCGCCGAGGCGGTGGCCGCCCCTCACGGTCTCGAGCCCATCGTCGAGCACGGATTCGACGACATACACATTGGAGACTGGGAGGGCCTCACCCTGAGCGAAGTGGCTACCAGATGGCCGGACCAGTGGGAAAAGTGGCGCACCGCGCCTGAGTCATTCGTGTTCCCCGGCGGCGAAGACCTCAGCGCCGTTCGTGCCCGGGCCTGGGCAGCGCTGGAGCGCGCCGTGCATGCGATCGAGGCGGAAGCGGGCCGTGACTCACCCGCCTCAGGCGCGCATGCGCATCCGCACCCCGAGGGCGGCCTCACGCGGCCCTACGGGCGGCCGGCGATCGCCGTGGTGACGCACCGGGCGGTGGCGAAGCTGCTGGTCTTGGAGGCCCTCGGTGCGCCCACGTCCAGCTTCTGGCGGATCTATCAGAATCCATGCGCCTTGAACATGCTTGAGCTGCGGAGCGATGGGAACCATACAGTCTACAAGGTGAATGATACATCACACCTGAACATGGAATAGGCCGGCGCGTCGGCGCCGGCCTCGGTTCCATGCCTGCTCGAGCTGGCGGCGCTACCTGCAGCTGGCCACCAGCCCTCCCAGCACCGGCCCGGGGAACACGTTCACCGTGGCTGAGCTGAAGAACGTGGACGGCACCGTCACAACGGCTCCGCCTGCCCACACGCCTGTTCCAGGCGTGGCCTGCATCGGGATGTCGACGCGCTGGGTGTCCCAGGTGAACAGCGCAGTGTACCAGTTGGCCCCCAGCGCCGTGGGCGACGGCAGGTTCGTGGCAGACACCAGTATCTGCGTGGCCCCTGTCGCGTCGGTCCTGAGCCACACCGCGCCGCCGGCGTTCGGCGCCACGCCTGGAAGCTGAGGCAGAAGCGTGAACGAACATGCGCGTGGCTGCACCGGGCTCACCGGGATGCAGATGGTCTGGCCCACCTGGAGCCTGTTGGGGTCGATGCCGGGGTTGGCAGCCAGGATGGCCTGCACAGTGGTGCCGAACCTGGAAGCCAGCAGGAACAGCGTGTCGCCTGGGGCGATCACGTAGAGTATCCCGCCGGGGCAGGGAGGCGGCCCTGGCACCGTAACAGGAATGCATATGACCTGGCCGATCTGGAGGTTCCTCGGGTCGATCCCTGGGTTCGCTCTGAGCAGCGCGTCTACGGTGGTCCCGAACCTCTGGGCGAGGAGATACAGCGTGTCGCCGGCGCGTATCACGTACGGGGTGCCACCCGGGCAGAACGTGGGAGGCGTCGGCGGCGTCACCGCCCCAGGAATGCACACCAGCTGCCCTACCTGGAGGTTTCGGGGGTCGACGCCTGGGTTGGCCGCCAATATCGCCTCGAGGCTCACGCCGAACCTGCGCGCCAGAGCGTAGAAAGTATCGCCAGACCTGATCTCGTACAGGAACCCACCCGGGCATGAAGGAGTAGGAGTAACCTGGGCCGTTTCCACCTTCTCGTTCTCTTTCTCTTCATCTGCCATGGGTTTTCACTCCTCTGGGATGAGTCTGATGCAACATATGCGAGTTGGCCCCGTTGTGCTTCGTGCCTATGGCACAGCCAGCACAGCGGGGCCCTGCAGGAACCGCGCACGTATTCAGTGGGAGGCGTGGGGATTCCATGAACGGAGAAGTGGTCCATTTCCCGTATGATCCGATGGCGTATCCCGTAGGCCCCGACACAGTTGAGGTGGTCCTGCGCGCGCCCGCCCACGCTGTGGACGCCGCGCACCTGGCTTTCACCGACAGGTTCACCCCCTCCGCCCAGCCGCAGGTGGTGCCCATGAGGCTGATGGGTTCAGGCGAGGACCACGACTACTTCGTCGGCCGCATGTCGCTGCGGTACGGCAGGTTTCAGTACTATTTCATCCTGAAGACTGGGGATGCCGCGGTCTACCTAGGCCAGCACGGCATTTTCTCCAGCCCAGACGCAAGCGAGCCATGGAACTTCGGCTTCCACTACCCGTACCTCTGGTGGCGCACCAACGGCCTCGATCGCCCGCCAGACTGGGCATACGACTCCATCGTCTACCAGGTATTCGTGGAGCGCTTCGCCAACGGCGACCCGTCCAACGATCCGCCAGGCACCGGCGGCTGGTACGATCCTCCCCGCACCGACTCCTTCGCCGGCGGCGACCTTCAGGGCATCATCGACCGTCTCGACTACATCGCCGAGCTGGGCGTGAACTGCCTGTACCTGACGCCGATATTCCAGTCTCCAAGTAACCACAAATACGACACCACTGACTACATGCGCATCGACCGACACTTCGGCGACGAGGCGGTGGCCAAGAGGCTCGTGCAGGGGTGCCACGCGCGGGGCATCCGCGTGGTGCTGGACGCAGTGTTCAACCACAGCGGCCACATGTTCTTCGCGTTTCAGGACGTGATCGCCCGCGGGCCCAACTCGCCATACGTGGGCTGGTTCAACGTCCACGACCTGCCCGTGCGCATAGCCCCAAGGCCCAACTACGAGACCTTCTCCGTGGACATCTGGACCATGCCCAAGCTGCGCACCGACAACCCTGAGGTCCGCGAATACCTCATCGGCGTGGCCGAGCACTGGACTCGGGCGCTGGACATCGACGGCTGGCGTCTTGACGTCGCCGACGAGGTTGACCCGGAGTTCTGGCGCGAGTTCAGAAGGCGCATCCGGGCCATCAAGCCCGACGCGCTGATACTCGGCGAGGTGCACCACGACGCCACGACATTCCTCAGGGGAGACCAGTTTGACTCGGTCATGAACTACCTGTGGCGCAGGGCGTGCCTCGACTACTTCGCGCGGCGCCGCTGTGGAACCCAACGCTTCGCCAGCGACCTGTTGCGTGTGCGCACCAGGTACAGGAAGCCGGTGGCGTTCGCGCTGTGGAACCTGCTGGGCTCCCACGATAAGGAGAGGATCCTCACCAAGTGCCAGGGCGACGTCAGGCGGGAGATGCTGGCCACGCTGTTTCAGTTCACGTACGTGGGCGTGCCCTACATCTACTATGGAGACGAGATCGGCATGGAGGGGGGAAATGACCCGGACTGTCGCAGGTCCATGATATGGGACGAGTCAAGGTGGAACCGCCGCCTTCTGGACCACTACCGACAGCTTGCGGCGCTGAGGGGGTGCCTGCCCGCGCTGCGCAGGGGCGACGTGATGGCCCTGATGGCGGACGGCCCCCGAAGCCCGCTGGTGTATGCCAGGTGGGACGATGCCAGCTGCATCCTGGTGGCCTTGAACAACACTGACGGCCCGGCCACCGTCGACATGGAGCTGGTCAGGCGCAGGATGCGAAAGGATCCCGAACTGGAGCGCTGGGCCGGGAGCAGGGCCGACCTGGTGTTCGCCCTTGCCCCCGACCGTGTGCCTGCAAGCTGCACCGGCAGCCTCCTGAACCTGCCCGCCATGGGCGGAGCGGTGCTACACACGGGATAGCTGGCGCTCCTTGCTGATAAGCAGCGTGACGGAGAAGATGGCCGCCGCGAAGCCCAGCTGGATGAGGAGGTACGGAGCGATGCTGCCCAGGGCGTTCGAGGCTGCACCGGAGGCAACGCTCGTGGCCCCGCTCGAGGCCCCGCCGACCAGTGCGCCTATGGCGTCATGAGCCCTGATGTACCAGTACGCCGGAAGGAACCTGGCCACCGCCAGCACCGACTGGCTCATGATGGACTGTGGCACGAACACGCCGCTCAAGAAGCTCATCCCCAGGGCTATCACGTTCACCGCGCCCGCCTGGGCGCTCCCGCTCTTCACGAAGCTGCCCACGGCGAACCCGATGGCCGTGGCCACAACGGCGAAGGTCAGGGAGTTCACCAGGTAAAGCCATAGGCGCCCCGAGGCCAGCAGCGCCTTGCCGTGAAAGACCAGGCTGAACAGCACCAGCACGGCCCAGCATGCCACGGCGAGTACCCCGTGCCCGGCCGCCAGCGCGAGGCTCATGCGGCGCACCGACACCGGCGTACACAGGTTGCGCAGGCGCACCTCTGCCTTGTTGAACGCCATCATCGTCGAACTGATCCCCAGCATGGCCATGGCCAGGAGCGCGTACGACATGAACGAGTAGTAGTGACTGTAGCCGGGCACCGTGCCGTCAGAAGCCGCGCCGGCGGTGACGGTCACGGGGGTGCTGGCCGACAGGTCCTTCCTCACCGCCGCCACCAGATGCGCCTGGGCATCCGGCGCGTTAACACCCGGAGCGCCGAAGTCACGGTGCAGGCGCGCCGTGTTCAGGAACTTGTCGATCCTGAGGTCCACGTAATGGCTGCTGGTGGAGTCGGGGACCACCGCCTTCTGGATGGCCACACCCTCCTCACCTGCCATGAACGCCTGGGAGAACCCCTCCGGGATCGTGGCGATGTACTCCACGTTGCGCCAGAACAGGGCGTCCTGCAGCTTCTCGGGGTCGTCAGGGAAAGGCACCAGCCTGAAGGTATCAGCCAGGTAGTCGGCCAGCCCCTGCGCCAGCGGGGCACCGCCGTCTCTGTTGATCACGGCTATGGGCGTCCTAGTCTCTTCGAAGCTTCCCGCGCCGCCGGAGGGGTTCAGCACCGACACGAGGATAGCAGTCTGCAGGAATATGAACATGTACAGGGCTATCGTGCCTGCTGACGCCCGCACCACTTTGAAGTAGGCCCTAAAGACTTGCATACCTCTCCCCCCTCAGCTGCATGAAGCTCACCAGGCACATCGCCGCCGAGAGCACGCAGAGGATGGCGATGTTGGTGAAGAACCGCCTGTGGTTGTCGAACACATAGAGACTGTAGAAGGCGTCGGATATGAGCGCAGCGGGGTTGATGTACGACAGCACCGGCGCGTTGCGGGCGATTATGTCCTTCATCTTGACGAACATCAGCCCCGCGAAGAAACACATCAGGTTGTTTACGCCCACCAGGATGCCGACCTTCAGCCCCTCAGACTTGCGGACCATCGTGCCGATGAGGGTTCCCACCGACACCCCCGCGAGGCACCCCGCCGCGCACGTGAGCAGCACGTAGCCCACCTGCGAGCCGAACTGCACCTTCAGGGCGAAAGCAAGGTACGCCAACACCGCCAGCACCTCGCCGAAGCTTACCACCAGAGCCGCCGCCCAGTCGCACAACACCACCGCCATCTTGTGCGTGGGCGCCAGGCTCCGACGCGCCCCCTGCGGAGACTGGTCAGCCTGCAGGTCATTGGTGTTGCGCATCCCCCAGAACCCGCCATACAGGCACGTCATCGCCAGCAGCGCGTAAAAGTAGCCTATGGAGCTGTCAGGCAGGACGTCGCTGAAGGACACCTGCTGGGTGTAGCTCTCGCGCGCGCCCAACTCGCCGATGAGGCCGAATAGGGCCACCGGATTGGCGGCCGCGATGCTTGACACCGTCGCATACGAATGCAGGTACTCGTCGAGGAGCGCCTTGAGGATGCTCTGTCTTATCCCGGACTGCGTCACCATGAGCGACACCGAGGTGGCGTCGCCGGTGTCACTCCCCTCACCCGGAAGGATGACTCCGACCACTTCCCCCGCCGCCAGCATCCTCTCGGCCTGCTCGCGGTCAACCACGGTGAGGCGAAGCAGCTGGTTCTCGCCGTCCGCCGACACCGCCTCCAGCATCTGCCTTAGGGCGAAGTTGCTCTGATAAGCCGCGCCGTCCGCCACCGCCACCGGGATCGGCTCGAAGGCCGGCTCCCCCGTCATGAGGTGCCCGAAGGCGAAGTGGAACATCGTCGCCAGGAGCACTGGGAACGCCAGCGTCCAGAACACCGACTCCTTGTCCCGAAGCAGGCACTTCAACCTGTAGCTGAACACGTGCATCGCCACGCGCTTCCGCCCCCCTTTCAATCCCGCAGCTGCCTGCCGGTGATCTCGAGGAACACGTCGTTCAACGTGGGCCTCTCCGAGTAGACCTTCTCGAACGACAGATCCCGCGACTTCAGGAAATCCAGCAGCGTCAGCAGGTTGTGCTGGCCGTTGGCATACCGCACCGTGAGCCTGTTGTCGTCGTACTCGACGCTGGCCACGTTGGGCAGCTGCCGAATGCGCTCGACGTCCTCATCCTGGAGCGCGTAGATCTCGACAGTGATGGTCTCGCCCCGGTTTATCATGGCCTTGAGTTCGTCCTTGGTGCCCGTGGCCAGCGTCCGCCCCTTATCCATGATCACGATCCTGGTGCAGAGCTGCTCCACCTCTTCCATGTAGTGCGAAGTGTACACCACCGTCGCGCCGTGCTCGTTCAGCTTCCTGATCCCCTCGAGCACGCTGTTCCTGCTCTGCGGGTCGACACCCACCGTCGGCTCATCCATGATGATGAGCTTCGGCTTGTGCGCGATGCCGCACGCGATGTTGAGCCGGCGCAGCATGCCCCCTGACAGCTTCCTCGGATAGAACCGTCGGAAGTCTGCAAGCCCCACGAACTCGACGGCCTCCTGCACCAGCCCGCGGCGGACCGCCCTGTCCTCAACATACATGCCGCAGAAGTAATCGATGTTCTCCTCCACCGTCAGCTCATTGAAGACCGCCACGTTCTGCGGAACGACGCCGATATCCCGCTTGCTCTCGTACGCATCCGGGGCCATCGGCCGTCCGAAGATCTCGACGGTGCCCTTGTCGTACCTGAGCAGCGACAGTATGCAGTTGATGGCGGTGGTCTTGCCCGATCCGTTTGGGCCCAACAGGCCCAGGATCTCGCCTTCCCGAACGTCCAGACTGAAGTGGTCCAGCGCCACGAGGTTGCCGTACCTCTTGACCAAGTCCCTGACGCTGATGAGCATTTCGCTGCCTCCCAACATCCCTCTCGTATGACAGCCTCATGATAGCCGTGGAAAGCCGGTCAGCATAAGTGAATGAAGTCACTATCGCAGGTGACAAATGTAACCAAGTGCAACTATCGGTGTATGTGATGACATGGTAGACTGATTTCAGAAGGAGGCTTCACCATGCGGGCTGTCGTGGACCGCCTGATCATACTGGCCTGCTGCGCCGCGTTGCTGGCAGACAAGCCTGTCGGCATCCCGGATGTGGCCGCGCTCCTCGCTGCCCTCACCGTCAGCGGCCTCAACGGCTACATCGGCTCCGTCAGGCTCACCCTGGTCAGCGTGGGGATATATACGGCCGCCAGCGCGGCATATCCATACTTGTGCACGTTCCTTCCGCTGGTGTACTACGATATCCCGCGGCTCGCGCAGGGCTGGAGCTGGGGCACGCTGGCGGCGACGGCGCTGTCAGCGGCGGCGGTGGTGGCGGCCGTGGTGGCAGCCGGCGCGAGACAGCTGGGGGTGTCCACAACAGCCGCCGTGCTTAGCTTGGTTGCGGCCGCGTGGGCCTTGAGCCTGCGAACTGACGCGGTTCGGCGCAGCCAGACGGAGCTTAGGCAGCTGCAGGACGACAACCGCGAGCTCACCTTGTTGCTGACGCGTCAGCAGAAGGAACTGGTGGAGAAGCGCGACTACGAAGTCCGCCTTGCCACACTGAACGAGCGCAGTCGGATCGCCCGGGAGATCCACGATCACGTGGGTCACCTGCTCAGCAGGTGCCTCCTTCAGATAGGGGCACTCATGGTCACCGAACGCGAGGGGCCGACAAAGCAGAGCCTTGCCGTGGTTCGCGAAACCCTCTCACAGGCCATGGACAGCATCAGGTCCAGCGTGCACAACCTCCACGAGGAGTCTTTCGACCTGAAGCTGCAGGTGGAGACCGTGGCCAGTCACTTCGACTTCTGCCCGCTCCGTCTGGACTACCGGATCCAGACCGAACCGGACAGGGACACATCGCATTGCCTGCTCGCCATCATCAAGGAAGGCCTGAGCAACATCATGCGCCACTCCGACGCGACGCAGGCGACGTTGACCTTACTGGAGCATCCCGCCCTCTACCAGCTGGTGCTGCAGGATAATGGCACGGTACGCGACGGCGGAAGCGGTGGCAGCGGTGGCCTCGGCGGCGTTGGCGGGGTTGGCGGCGTTGGGCTCGGCCTGCGCAGCATGGAGGAGCGCGTGGCCGCGCTGGGAGGGCAGTTCCTGGTGCAGCGAAAGAGCGGGTTCAGGTTGTTCGTATCGCTTCCGAAGGGAGGGCATAGCCATGAGGGTGCTAGTCGTGGATGACGACAGGTTGGTGTGCCAATCGTTGAAAACCATTCTCGAGGCCACCGGAGAGGTGAAAGTAGTGGGCATGGGCTTTGACGGCAGCGACGCGGTTTCGCTCTTCGCCGAGCTTGAGCCGGACGTGCTCCTCATGGATATCCGCATGGACGGCATGACCGGCCTCGAAGCGTGCAGGCAGATACTGAGTGAGTTCCCGCAGGCCAAAGTGCTCTTCCTCACCACCTTCCTGGACGGCGAGTAGTTCCCGGCGTGCGAGCCGGTGGGCTCCCCCCACACCCTCCAATAACCTCATTTGTGAGCACCAATTTGCGCCAGTTCCACGCGTGCGTAGGACCTGGCGCAATCAGATCGACGCGAATGAGATTTTGTTGGTTCGACACGCCTCCAACGACACTTGACCCGATCCCCAACCTCACGGCCCTCGCATCCACAGAGTCTCTAGCAGCTGTGATCATGCGGCCCTCTTGGCACGGAATCGCCCTCGGGCTTCCGGACAGACTCCCGCCGGCAACGACGCTCATTCGTGTGGGCCGGTTTCGCCATCGCTTCTCAATCGTGTCGGTTTCGTGGCAACGACCCCCTCACAAACGAGCAGCTTGCCGCCGCCCCCCATCCGCAGCCCGCCCCGCCACCCTTCCAACCCTCCTGTCGCACCCTCCGATCGCAAAAACCTATTGACACGCCGCGCCGCACTGAGTATAGTGTGTATAGACGCTATACACAGTGACGTTACCGATGGGCGTGATCCACCGATGGAGCTCAGCATCTCGCCGAACAACCCAGTGCCTCTGTATCAGCAGATAGTGGACCAGCTGCGCGCCAAGATCCTCACTGGCGAACTTCGGGCAGGCGATCCCCTCCCCTCCATAAGGCAGCTTGCCACGGATCTGGTGGCCAGCGTCATCACGACCAAACGTGCCTACTCCGAACTTGAGGCCGAGGGGCTCATAGTCACCCGCGCCGGCCTGGGCACCTTCGTGGCCGACCTCCAACACGAAACCATCGAACGCATCAAGTCACGTGTGGTGGCGGAGCACCTGGAAGAGGCCGTACGCGTAGGCCGCGAGCTCGGCATTGAAGACCAGCAGATCACGCGCCTGTTCCACCAGGCGCTCGACGGGAGTGGTAGTCTTGAGTGATCTCGCTCTCAGACTCGTCAGAGTGAACAAGTCGTATCCTAGGTTCAGCCTGAAGGACGTGTCCCTTGAGCTACCCCGAGGTTACATCATGGGACTGGTGGGCCCGAACGGCGCCGGCAAGACCACCACCATCAGGCTTATCATGAGCCTTGCCCGCCCCGACTCCGGAAGCATCACGGTGTTGGGCCGCCAGGCATCCGACAGCGACATCGAACTCAAGCGGAGGATCGGATACGTGTCGGAGAGCCACGAGTTTTACGAAGGCGTGACCGCCCAGTGGACCGTCGGCTTCGTCAGCCGCCTGTATCCATCCTGGAACGAGGCGAGGTTCCGCAGCCTGGCTCGGAAGTACGACATAGACGTCTCCAAGAAGATCGAAACCCTGTCCAAAGGGACTCGCGCGAAGCTGTCGATGGCATTGGCGCTGGCCCATGAGCCCGAGCTCCTCATCCTTGACGAGCCCACCAGCGGCCTAGATCCAGTGGTCAGGCGCGAGTTCCTGCAGGATCTGATGGAGTTCGTACAGGACGGCCGGCGATCCGTGCTGTTCTCCACGCACATCACCTCCGACCTGGAGCGGGTGGCTGACTATATCACTTTCCTTGTAGACGGGATGGTCGTGGCCTCCGGCGAGCGCGAAGCCATCCTGGAGGAGGCGCGTACCCGCAACGGCAACGCGTCCATCGAAGACCTGCTCTGGACATATGCGAAGAAGGGAGGCGCACGCGATGCTTAGCCTCATATGGAAGGAGTTCTACATCAACCGCTCTTCCCTGGCGGTGCCAGCTGCCCTGTTCATGGGCATATCGGCTGTTGGGCTGATCACCCGCTCGGCTCGGACGCTGGCGTATGTCGTGCCGATGCTCATCACCTACTCGGGCTTGATCATGCCCTTCTTCGCCCTAGGTTCGGCCATGCTGGAAGAGAAGAACCGCACCCTCCCTTTCCTGAGGACTCTACCAATCAGGTCCGATGTCGTCGTTGCGTCCAAGTTCATCGCACCTCTCCTGGCCGCCCTGGCCTGGGGATGCGCCTCAGCGTTGATCTTCCGGATCGCAGGGCCTTACATCGCCGAGATCTCGCCAGGCACAGTCGGCATAGTAGCGGCGCTGTGCGTGTCCATGCTAGTGACCGCAGTGGAATTGGTGATCTTCTTCAAGTACGGCGCTGCCGCGGCGCGCATGTCCATCCTTGTGCTTTGGGGAGGAGGATTCCTGGCAGGCACGGCGCTGAGTTCCTCCTCCATCAGTGCCGATGAAGCGCTGCGGGCAGTGCTTGAGGCCAAACCCGGCCAGATCGCCGCCGCCGTGGCCGTGGTCCTGGCGCTGTATTTCGCGGCAATGCTCATGGCCCAGGCCATATTCAGGCGCAAAGAGATGTAGGCAGACCGCTGGCTGCGCGCCGGCCCAGCCGCGGCAGTCCCGGTTCAACGGGGATCAACCGGAACGAAATACACCCGAAGCGTTCGGGCTCGCCGTGTTTCACTCCGGTTGAACGCGCCTGAACGGGAAGCAAATGCAGGCTCTCGCCGTACGCTCCCGGTTCGCGGGTGCCCCGTTGCTGGCCCCTCAACTGGCTCGGCCGAGCCAGCGCGTCAGCAATGGCCGCAACCTAGCCTTCGCGCCCATGTTGTCCGCTCGGTTGTTTTGACGCACCAGCAGTATGATGCTATAATCAGGATGCAACACGCGCCTGTAGCTCAGGGGATAGAGCAACGGACTTCTAATCCGTGGGTCGCTGGTTCGATTCCAGCCAGGCGCGCCATACCATATGTCCATTTATCAGGCATTATGATAGACGCGGCTGGGGTGAGTTCCCCGCCGCGTCAACGTTTATGTGCGAGTTGCGTGCGAAACTCGGGGCGCAATGAACACACCTCCCACCCACTCTACCTGAAACCGAGCCTCGTAGCGGACCAAGCCCGCGGACGATGACGGCGAGGCAGGCGACAGCATGGCCGCCACAGACATCGAGCGAAGATGGTACGCCAGCGGCGATGAGATAGCTGCGTTGCTGAGTTCGCTAAACGCCTTCTTGTCAGGAGAACTCCCGGAGGATCGCGTCCAGCGTATCAATATCGAGTACAGCGCGTTGCCTTGGAGGCTGCGCCTCCGCAGCCAGATCCGCATCGATTGGCACCGATGGGACTATCACCAGTGTCGGTGGAAAGGCCTTGACGATCGGCTGCCCAGGTTTGGTGTAGACGATCTGGCTGAGAAACACCCTGTTACTCTTGGTGCCGAAGTCTATGCGGTCTTACCCTTCAGGAACGGTCACGGTCATGGTCCCGACATACGCGTAACCATGGTCCGGACTCTCCCTGTGCAGGTCAAGGATATCGAAAGGAGTGACCTTGCCGCTCACTGCAGCCACATTCAGGTTCTCAGGCCGTACAACCTCCACACGGTCTTCGCGTTCTCCCTCGGTCGCTCTGGACGCAAAGAACACATTGAACGACACAGCGCCGCCTGCCTCTTGGTCCCAAACCTGACGTGCTGGAAACCGGGGGGAACATCCACGGTAAACCTGCCTATGGGCGCGAAACCCCAGTTCGCGGCGTCCCATTGAATGTCCACCGCGTCAGCCCATGTCGCTCTGAGGCCGGCGGCTTCACACACGCCTGTTGGAGGATACTTGATATGCAGAGCATCGTCTGCGGAGGGCTCGCCGGCGTAAACCCTAAGGTAGCCCGTGAATGATACCGTGCCGCCGAAGGGACTGGGGAAGAACATGTCTTTGACTCTCAGTAGGGTTTCCTATCAGCGCCTCCAGCGTAAAGAGGCGCTGACCCGAGCGTAACCACCGTGTCTGCTCCATTGAACACAGGCGCTGCCATATACACCCTACTCGCTGATGTCTGCAGAAACTGACATCCCGTCGGCACGGTGATGGAGACCCTCCCGATCTCGATGAACCCGCGTGTCGGGCCATCCCGTCTCATCTCTGCGAACGGACCCGGAGTGCTTGCAGTGGTTCCTTTCCTCTCGATGAGCTTCTCGAAAGCGTTTGGCCAGGGCGATGCCTGAAAGGCATAGGCGAGCTGCTTCTCGTCTTGCCTGCTCTCTACGTACAAGGTGGCCTCAAAGATACCCCCCCTGAGCGCTGGGCAGATACCACCAGCAACTGGCATCGTAGTAAGGCTGGCCGGTGTCGCCCCCCCACCTGAGGTTAGCGGTGTCGTCGAAGTAGCCGAGGAAACGCTCTGACTGAAGAGCGTTCTGCGATAAGGCCGCCCGAGTGCAGAAGGCCACCATCAACACGGCCACCACTACGGGGATGAGTACGGGCACCGACCTGAGTCTCACAATGCCGCTGCCTCCCGTGGTTCCTTGATCCCTGGCGTCCCTTGGGCGTCTTCTAGGCCACGAGGCCGCAGGGCCCCCAGCCTCCACAAAGATGACCTAGCGTAACCCGAGGAACGTGTCATCACGAGAGTAACAGCTGATTAGCGACACGCCATCACCCGAATCGGGTGAATCTTCCGTGGAAGGGGGAGACGGCGGAGCGGCGCGCAGAAAGATCCCCACCCTGTTCGGGTGGGGCATGTATCCACGCGCGTGCTGCTGCCTACTCATCCTGGGATGAGTCATCGCCGCCGCATCCTGAGATGGCCATGTCTATCAGCTCTTCGCGGCTGCCGATGCCGAGTTTGGCGTAGATGTTCTTGACATAGTACTTCACCGTGTTCTCGCTGATAAACAACTCGCGGCCGATCATCTTGTAGGTCATCCTCTGAAGCAGCAGAGCGGCAACTCGACGCTCCCTTTCGGAGAGACTGTCATGGATCGCGAGTCCAGCGACCAGTTGGCTCTGCTCCCCCGTCGGGCCCCCTTCAGATGGCACCAGGTAGGCATGGCTCTTCAGCAGAGGGCAGAGACGTTTGTGGAGAGGGGCAGCAGGGCGAAGGTGATACACACCACCGTCAACGCCAGCAAAGTGGAGTTGAGGACCTGCGACTCCACCGACGCAGCGAACACGGCCTTCGCGATCACGCCCCCCAGCAGTACGCCCATTACATTGGCTGACAGACCGATACCGAACACCATCGACGGGTTCTCGCAGTAATCCAGCATCTCACCGAGGATGCTCCACCAGAAGAGATCGTATATGCCGAAAGCACTCAGCATCAGCGTATTGACGACGAGGCAAAACGTATACAGCCACAATGTAGGGCACCGCCCAGTACCAGCTGGTCAGCCACGTGTGATGGGCGAAGGCCGGGTTCACCACCTGGTACATCGGCCCCGAGTTCACCGTGATCACAAGGATGAACAGACACAGCAAGGTGAGGGCGCTCCCGACGGAGGGACGGTCACGTTCGTCGGTGGGGGCAAGCACCGATACGGCGCCCGCATCAGGATCATGCGCTGGAAGGCGAAACGCAAGTATGAACGCGGCCAGGAGCATCAGCATAGACAGTGCCAGCCCCGCCTCGGGACACACATGGACAGCCGTCATGTTGAGCAGGATCATCAGCAGGTTGGGCCACATGCGGAGCTGGTGGTCCTGATCAGGAAGCCGCAAGCGAGCAACCCCACAAGTATCGCGGCGACGCCGCCAAACACCGTGCTATCCGGGCTGAGCGCGGAGGCGCGCCACAGCTCCTGCAGCATCTGCCCCTCGAAGAGAAGAGACAGCATCCAGGCAGAGAACAGCGAATGGACGACGATCGAGATTCGTCGCGGCCCCAGCCACCTCCACCGATATGGGAGACAGATGCTATACCAAGATCACTCGATCATTGCAGATGCAATCCTCCATACTGCGACGTTTCTGCCCCATGACAGTGAGACAAACAGCCATCCGAACGTGTGAACGGCCCCAGAGAGCGAAGGAACATCTGAGGGACTGATGGCACGTTGCCCTTGACTGTTTTCACCCTCTGCCGCGCCGGCACCCGAGCTTCATCCACTTGCGGAGACCTCTCCTCCTCACTCCACAGTTCGTGACAAAACGGCACTGAGTCGTGTTGCTACAATTCATGTGCTTCACACATCAACACGGAGGAGGGGCAGACATGCTGTCCACGTTCATGCGAGAAGTGTATGATAGGCTGTCAAGGCAGGGACGTGTATGCCAGTGCCAACGCAACGGAGTCAACGGGATCTCAGGTGACTGCGTCAGGTGCCATCACGACACCTATCACGGCACTTACGACTCTTCGGTCTATGGTTGCGACAACTTCGTCCGCACGTACATACTCAGGTACATGGCTGCTCATGTGTGCATGGCCCAGTACTCCATGGAGAACACGCCTGCGTTGGCGGAACGGCTCCACTCGCGCACGCATATCCGCATGGTGAGCCTGGGTGGTGCGTACGGCAACGAAACCATCGCACTCCTCGATCTGGTTCACAGGAGCAATATCCCTGCTCGCGTCACAGCATTCTCGGTGGATAGGGCCGTGACATGGGAAGGCTATCACGACTGGATGGTGCCCAGGTTCTGCGAGCTGTGCGGCATACGCAATTGCACGGCCAGGTTCGTGAAGGCGGATGTGACCTCGCCGGCGAATAGGATCGGAGCCGACGTCGTGTTCGTGCCCTGGATCCTGTCTGAACCGTACGCAAAGGCGTACCAGCTCAGGATCCTCGAAAACGCTGTGAAGCTGGCGTCTGATGACGGATTCGTCATCGTGATGGACAGGGCGGAGGACGCACTGTTCGGCGTCGTCGATGGCTTGCTCGACAAGCTCCAAGGCGTCGACATCCTCGATGTAGCAGACTGCATCTGTCGCCCGATATACGTCGAGATACCGGCAAACATCTTGAATGAGTACAATCCCAAGCGGTGGTTCCGGACCAGCTATAGAGTGATCCGGAAAGCCGCCCAGGCAGCATGAGTCTGGCCAAGGGGGGTAATGCAAGTTGATCATATCAGCAAGCCGGCGCACCGACATCCCGGCTTTCTACAGCGAGTGGTTCATGAACAGGATCAGGGCTGGCTACTGCCTGGTGGCTAATCCCTTCAACCCCAAGCAGTTGAGCCGCGTCTCCCTCCTACCCGGTGACGTGGACGCCATCGTGTTCTGGAGCAAGAACCCTGCCCCGCTCGTTCGGCACCTCAACGAGCTGGACGCCGCGGGCTACCGGTACTATTTCCAGTACACCATCTGTGACTACCCCGCCGAGCTGGAGCTACACGTGCCGCCGCTGGACCACCGTATAGCCACAGCGCGAAGGCTGGCGGACCTTCTCACGCCGCGCAGGGTGATCTGGCGGTACGACCCGATAATCGTCTCAAACAACACCGACATCGCCTACCACAGGCGCGCCTTCAGCCGACTCGCCGCAGCGCTCGAGGGAGCCACGACGCGCGTGGTTGTCAGCCTAGCAGACTACTACGCCAAAGTCCGAAGAAACCTTGGGAACTTGGAGCGAGCGGGATGGCGGTTTCAGGAGTGCTCGGACATGGAAACCGAATGCCGCGAGCTCTTGGCCTGGATGGCGCAGACTGCGTCCGAACACGGGATGGAGATCCAGTCCTGTTCGGAAGCGGTGAGCCTGGCGGACATCGGGATCAAGGCCGGGAAGTGCATCGACGATGGGCTCCTCAACGAGCTATGGGGCATCCCCCTCTCGCGAAAGGACCCTGGACAGCGCGACGCGTGCCTGTGCGCCGTCAGCAAAGACATCGGCGCCAACGACACCTGCCTGCACGGGTGCAGGTACTGCTACGCCACGGCAAGCCTGGCGAGGGCTCAGGCGCGGCGACGGATGCACGATCCTGCATCTCCGATCCTTGTCGGGCAGGCGCCCGAACCCGGGGCGGAAACAGTGGAGGAACTCGCGTAAGTGCAGCAGAAGCTGTTCTAGGCCGGTCGGCCCGCACCGCCCACGGCCCGGAGGCAGCTAGCGGGGCGCCACCGCCGGCGCCCGCGCCCCCGCCCCAGCAGGCCCCCCCACCAAGTGCGGAATACTCCTCGGGTAATCTGGCACTCGGGCCACACAAGGGAGTGATCCGCCTCAGCACCCTCAGAGGCAACCCAATCCGTAGCCCAATCCACGTCCCCTTACTCCAACGCCATCACCGTGGCGCACCCGAATCCTCGAAACCCTGGCCACCAGCGCCTCGGCCGCCACCGTAGCCATCCTCGGCGGCGACGACATCGTCTACGGCGAGGCATTCGGCATGGCAAACCCTCGCGACCAAGTTCCTGCATCCACCCACACTCAGTTCAACATAGGTTTAATCAGCAAAGTGTTCGCGGCCGCCGCCATCCTGATGCTCCGCGACGACAGTCTGATCGGCCTTGACGAGCCGGTGATAGCGCATCTGCCCGAGTTCACAATGGCCCACCCACGCCACACGCTCATCACCGTGCGCATGCTTCTGAACCATACTTCCGGTTTGCCCGGAACCCACGCTGCAATGACGGCTTCACCCTGGCCGAAGCCATCGTCCAGCGCGCCTCAGGCATGAGCTACTCCGATTTCCTGGAAACCCGCGTGTTCCAGCCCCTTGGAATGGTCAATTCCAGCTGCCACTTTGAAGACGGCAACCCTGACCGTGTCCGCCTCTACGAAGAAGCCACGGGCACGCTGCTCCCTTCGGAGTACGCGAACCTACTGGGCTCGGGCGGCATCGCCTCCACCGCCGAGGACGTCTGTCGCTTCGGACAGACGCTCTGGACAGGCGCCCTGCTCCAGCTGCTGGCCTATGAAGGCTGCTACGCCACCACCGGCACCATCTTCAAAGTGCACCTCGACACCGCAGCTAACGCGATGAACGTCGCACTGTACATAGGCGGAGATTACATCCCTTCACAGGCGGAGTATTTGCCCAGCGGATCGAGCCGATCACCGGAGTCGCCAGCGGCAGCTGCTCTCCATCGCTAGGGACCAGGCAGAGCCGCGAATCACGGATCGCGGTGGAGAGATGTGGCTAGAGCTGGTGGGAACGGGATACCTCTTCTCCGACGCCTCACTGACGAAGCCGCTCACACCTGGAGAAGAGATCATGGTCGACGCTGATGGCTATAGCCCATGGAGACGCCTAGCCACCAGCGGCACACTCGTGGTGGATGTCCCGGCCCAGTGCAGAGTGCTGGCGTTCTCCCCATACGGCGAGCTGGCCTACGACAGCCTCATGGACGGCCGGAGGGAGATCCCATTGGAGGAAGGTAGCTTCATAGGCTTCATCGGAAGCCCGGGGCAGGCCTTCAGTCCGACCTTCCAGGCCGAGATCGGATGACCCAGGCTTCCGTCGAGATCACGCGTAAAGAGCTCGGAAGGGTCGCGCCCGTCATGCTTCATGCACGGGACGCGGGCGTTCCGCCCCTTCCCAGCAGGCGCATGCCGTTGAGCGTCACCGCCAGGATGCTCGCCTCGTGCACCGCCATGCCTGACGCCAGGTGCACTCTGCCCGCCAGCACGCCCACCAGCAGGAAGGCCACCACCCCCACCGCCAGGGCAACGTTCTGCTTCACCACGCGAAGTATCCTGCGGGAATCCGCTATGGCCTGAGGGATCCTCATCAGGTTGTTGCTCATCAGGGCGATGTCAGCTGCCTCCATGGCGGCCCGCGTCGCCGAGGCGCCCATGGCTATGCTCACGTCCGCCGTGGCCAGCGACGGCGCGTCGTTGATCCCGTCTCCGACCATCGCAACCCTCGCCCCGTTTGCCTGAAGCTCGCGGATGGTCTCGACCTTCTCGTCAGGCATAAGCCCAGCCCTGATGTCTTCAGAGTGTATGCCAAGAACCTTCCCCACGTGCTCCGCGGCGCGCCGGTTATCTCCCGTCAGCATGACAATCCTCCGGATCCCTTCCTCCCTCAGGGCAGCTATGGCCTGGGCGGCATCGGTCCGGGGCTGGTCGGCTATCCCGATCAGCCCGATGGCGCGGCCGGCCAGGCTCACGAAGGCCACCGTCTCACCCTGGGCAGCGCGATACTCCGCCGCCGCAGCCTGCTCAGGGCCGAGCACGACCCCCACGGCCTCCATCAGCGCCGCATTGCCCACGGCAATGGTCTCGCCACCCTCTGTGGACGCCACCACGCCCTGACCGGGCCTGAGGTCCCAGTCAACCGCGGCCAACGGCCCCACACCGTCAGCCTCGGCCTTCGCCAGTATCGCGGACGCAAGATGGTGCTCCGACCGCATCTCCGCCGCGGCGGCCGCCGCCAGCACCTCCGCCTCCGACGAGCCCTCGAACGCCTCCACCGCCACCACCCTAGGCCTGCCTATCGTCAGAGTGCCCGTCTTGTCGAAGGCCACGGTGTCGATGCGCGCGATGCGCTCCAGTCGCTCTCCGCCCTTGATCAGCACGCCGCGCCGGGCGGCCGCACCCAAACCAGCTATCATGGCCACCGGCGCCGCCGCCACCAGCGCGCCTGGGCAGGAGATCACGAGGAACGTCAACGCCAGATGCGCGTCCCTGCTGAACAGATACACTATAACGGCAGCCCCGATCACCGTCGGCGTATACCACTGCGCGAACCTGTCCAGGGTCCGCTGAACCTTTGGCTTCTGCTCCCCCGCTTCGGCCACCAGGAACACCAGCCGGCTGAAGGTGGTATCCGCCCCCACCTGCTCAGCCCGGACTTCCAGATACCCTCCCAGCGAAACCGAGCCGCTGGTCACCTGGGTGCCGACCCCGGCCTCCATGGGCATGGACTCCCCCGTCACCGACGACGTATCCAGCGACGCGCTTCCCGCCACCACTTCGCCGTCCACCGGCACCAGGTCTCCGGGCCGCACCACCACCACGTCACCCCTGGCCACCTCATAGGCCGACACTTCCACGACCTCGTCGCCCCGACGCACCCTGGCCGTGCGCGGCATGGAGTCCACAAGCTCCTTCAGCGCCGACCGCGTGCGCGCCAGAGTGCGCGACTCCAGCAAGCCCCCGACCACGTAGAGCACCGTGACCACCGCGGCCTCCCAGGCCTCGCCGATGATGATGGCGCCAATCGACGCCAGCACCACCAGAAGCGCGATGCTGAACTGCCTCATTCGCAGCTTGTTCCAGGCCTCCCGCGCGATGGGGGCGCCGGCCCCCACCGCGACGGCAGTCATCAACCAGTTGAAGGCAGACGCGTTCATGGCCACTACCTCGACTACGCCCTGGGCACGCGCCCGGCCACCCCGAGGCCCATCTTCGAGACGATCTCGGCGATCTGCTCGAACGACACGGCGTCAGCGTCGTACGTGACATTCAGGCTGCCGGCCCCGAAGATCACCTTGGCCTCGCTCACTCCTGGCGTTCCCCGAACGGCTGTCTCAAGTTTGGCTGCGCACACTGGGCAGTTGAGATTCGACAGCATTATCATCTCGCTGCGGATGTTCGACATCTGATTACCCCCTTCAAATAGGATCCAATCCATCCTGTCGACTACAGTGTGCCACGTACGCGTCGATGCCCGCATTGACCTACGTCAAGTGCCCTCCAGCGCGCCGGCCGCGCGCCACGCTCGGAACAACGTCTGCCCTCTCGGAACTCGCCCGACTCCCAGCCTAGAGCCCCGCGATCTCCTCCAGCCGCTCGATGTCGAGTATCACCACGCGCCGCGAGCCGTCACGCTCCAGCTCCGCCTCACCGCCCGCAGGCCTGGCTATCAGCCCCTCCTCCTCCAGCGCCCGCAGCCTCCGGCTCAAGCTCTCCGGCGTCGTGCCCAGCCGCGCGGCCATCTCCGACCATGGCCCCGGCAGCACCACCACGTTGGATCCGCCCTTGCCGGAGCATCCGGAGCACCCGCACGCGCCCCGCGCCGCCCGAACCAGCTCAGCCGCCAGCCGCTGGCTCACGTCGCGGGCGCCCAGATCCCCCACCACCTGCTCCGCCCGGGCCAGCCTCCGCACCAGCGCCTCGATGAGCCGCATCGCCGCCTCGGGGCTGGACGAGATGGCCTCTCGCACAGCCGATATCGGAAGCACGCAGGCCAGAGTCTCCTCCGCCGCCACCACGTCCCCGTCGTACCGCGCCGACATGGCCAGGCCCAGCTCGCCAATGAACTCGCCTGGCCCCACCTCGCGCACGATCTGCTCCCTGCCGGATGGCGACACGTGCACCATCCTCAGCTTGCCCGCGGCGACGATCATGATGTTGTCGATGGAGTCGCCTGCCGAGGCTATCAGTTCGCCCCTGCCGAACTCCCGCGGCCTCACCGCCTCCGACAGCCTCAGCAAGGTCTCATGGGGCAAGTCGCGAAAGATGGGCACAGTCCTGACGCAACCGATGTGCGAATGTTCTGACACAGTTCAGCCACCACCGCATTCTGTCATTCATCAGCCTCAACTGCATTCGCCACCGCCGGGTCTTTCCCTTTGAACGCGTCCACTGGAGACTGAACCTCCCCGCGCTGTGCTATCATGTAGCCGAGGAGGTTGACCCCGTGCACCGCATCATGATAGTCGAAGACGACGACAAGATCTCCGAGATACTCGCCGGCTACCTCGCGAAGTACGGCTACGAAGTCGTGCGGCTCCGGAGCTTCCGCGACGTGAAGTCGGAGTTCCTGACGGCCAGTCCCCACCTCGTGCTGCTCGACATCAACCTGCCCTACATGGACGGCTTCTTCTGGTGCCGCCAGATACGCACTGTATCGAACGTGCCGGTGATCTTCATCTCCGCTCGCGCCGGCGACATGGACCAGGTGCTCGCCTTGGAAAACGGCGGCGACGATTACATCACCAAGCCGTTCTCCGTTGAGGTCGTCATCGCCAAGGTTCGCGCCGCCCTGCGCCGCGCTTACGGGGAGTACTCAGTTCAAGCCGAAGCAGATCCTGACATATTCGAAGTGCACGGCCTCTTCATCAACCGCGCCAAGTGCACCGCCGAGCTCCACGGCGCCCAGGTGTTCCTGACGCCGAAGGAATGCCGCCTCCTCGACCTCCTTGCTCGCCGCCCCGGACAGATCGTGCCCCGCGACAGTCTCCTTGAGGCCGTCTGGGACGACGTCGAGTTCGTGGACGACAACACCCTCACCGTCAACGTCGCGCGGCTCAGGCAGAAGCTGCAGTCCATAGGCGCAGGAGGCAGCATCAAGACCGCCCGCGGCCACGGCTACATGCTCGTGCCCAGCTGGGCGTCTACAGAGGAAAACTTGAAATGAGCATCCTCGAATTCCTTGCCGCACGCTTCGCGTTCATCGCCTGCCACATGCTCGCCGGCGGGCTGGCCGTCGCGGTGATACAGCTGGACCTGCTGCGATCCGGAGGCCCGGCGCTCACCGCCGGCTCGGCGGCGTACATCTTCGTCCTGCACGTGGCGGCCCTCGCAACGGCACTGGCTCTGGACTACCGTCGCCAGCAACCGTTTTGCCGTCGCGCCAGCGAGATCGCCGCCGCCGACGACCCGCTGGCCGCGATCCCCTCACTCCCACCGGCCCGCACGCCCCAGCAGCGCATCACGGCCGACCTCGCCCGGGCGATGTTTTCCGCCCACGCTGCCGAGGCGCTGGCCCGCGACGAGCGCGAACGCCTCCGTGTGGACTTCACCAACCGCTGGGTGCACGGCATGAAGACCCCGGTGTCAGTGATCGACCTGCTGGTTCAGCAGTCGAGAGAGGCCCGCAGCCTCGACGAGGCGCTACCGCTGTTCGACAGCATCCAGGAGGAGGCCGAGAGGATCTCGCATGCCCTGGAGATGATGCTGGGCATGGCCAGGCAGGAGCGGTTCTCCGTGGATCTTGCGCCGCAACAAGTGGACTTGCTGGAGGTGGCGCGCGCCGTCGTGAACAAGCACCGAAAGGAGTTCATCAGATACTCCATCTACCCGACGGTGGAGTGCCACTCGTCTAACTCAACTGTGGAGACTGACGAGAAGTGGATCACCTTCGTCGTCGATCAGCTGGTCTCGAACGCCATCAAGTACACGCGCCTGCGCACGCAGCCGCAGACCGTCGGCAAGACTGACCCCGACGCTGCCGCCGGGCGCGTGTGGATCACCATAGACTGCGCCGCCGAACCCGCCGGCGACCTCTCCACAGCCGGCACCACCACGGTCACCACCCTCACCGTACGCGACAACGGCATCGGGATTCCCGCCCACGACCTGCCCAGAGTGTTTGAGCCATTCTTCACCGGCGACAACGGCCGCCTGGCACCGGAGTCCACCGGTATGGGCCTGTTCCTGGCAAAGAAGGTGTGCGCGGGGCTTGGGCACACCATCAAGGCGGAGTCGGAGCCAGGGCAAGGCACCGCCATCACCATCGCTTTCTCCAATACCTCGATAACCCGCGGCCTTACGATAATGTAAGGTTATCAGTCTCCAATGTAAGACTGGCAGATGGAGAGCCTGCCGGCCGCCCTGTAGAATCGATATCGAAAAGCGCAGACAAAGCGGGGACGCAATGCGCAGCGCACAGGGAGGGACTTACAGGATGCCAGTGCTGACAGCACGTGCGCTTACCAAGATATACGGTTCGCCCAAGGGCGGAGCTGCAACCCACGCCCTGAACGGGCTAAGCCTCGAGGTGGATGCGGGCGAGTTCGTGGGGGTGATGGGACCGTCGGGCAGCGGCAAGACAACTCTTCTCAACATCCTCGCCACCATCGATGCGCCCACATCGGGCAGTGTGGAGATAAACGGGATTTCGCCGATGAAGCTCCACGGCTCGGAGCTGGCCCGGTTCCGCCGGCGTCAGCTGGGCTTCGTCTTCCAGGACTTCAACCTGCTGAACACGCTCTCGGTGCGGGAAAACATCGCCCTTCCACTGGCCCTTGACAACGTGCCTCCGCGGGAGATTCACTACCGCGTCCTCGAGGTGGCCGGGCGCCTGGGCATCACGAGCATCCTGGACAAACGCACCTACGAGATATCCGGCGGCGAGCAGCAGCGCACCGCCATCGGCCGGGCCATCGCGCCGCGTCCAGCGATCCTGCTGGCGGACGAGCCCACGGGCAACCTGGACTCGAAGTCGTCCTACCACGTGATGCAGGCCTTCAAGGACCTGAACGAGAAGGACGGCGCCACCATCCTGGTGGTCACGCACGATCCTTTCGTTGCAAGCTTCTGCCAGAGGGTGATCTTCATCAGGGACGGCAAGCTCTTCTCCGAGCTCTGGCGCGGAGCCGACGGGCGCCAGGCCTTCTTCCAGAGGGTGCTGGACTCGCTGAGCCTGCTGGGGGGTGAGTTCAGTGACGTTGCTTCGGCTCGCAGCTAGGAACGTGCGCGTGAACCACCGCACCTATTTCGGCTTTCTGGCCAGCAGCATGTTCGCGGTGGTGGTCTTCTACCTGTTCGCGGCGTTCAGGGCCCTGCCAGACGTAGCCGCCGGCCGCTATGCTGGGGCCGAGGCCATCGCCAAGGGCTTCGAGGTGTGCCAGTACCTGATCGTCGCGTTCTCGGTGTTCTTCACGCTCTACTCCAACTCGGCGTTCGTCAAGTCGCGCAAGCGCGAGCTGGGGGTGCTGGCGCTCTTGGGCGCGGAGAGGAGGCAACTGAGCCTGCTTCTTTTCGGCGAGAGCATGCTGGTGGGGATAACCTCCATCACGGCGGGGTTGGGCCTTGGAGCGCTGTTCGCACGGCTGTTCGTCATGGCTATCGACCGCATCCTGGCCTCACCCGAGCCGCTGCGCTTTGTGGTGCAGGTGCAGCCGATGGTCACCACAGCCCTGGCGTATCTCGGGATCTTCACAGCCGTCAGCGTGGTGAACATCATGCCGGTCAACGTCGACCAGGTGATCCAGTTGGTCAAGGCTCCCCACAAGCCGAAAACCCCGCCCACCTACTCGCGGCTTGCTGTGGCTTTCGGCATCGCATGCATCGCCGCTGGCTACATCGTGGCGTGGAACCTGCCGCCCATAGGAGTGGTGCTGGGATTCCTGCCTGTCACGGCCGTGGTATGCGTTGGCACACACATCCTGTTCACCCAGGGAAGCGTTGCCGTGCTGCGCTCTCTGCAGCGGCGCAAGTCGATCTACTACCGAAGGACTAATCTGCTTACCATCGCGGATCTAGTCTTCAAGATGAAAGACAACGCCCGCATCCTTGCGCAGGTGGCGATACTGAGCGCGGTGGTGCTCACGGCGTCGGGAGTGGTCTACACGCTTGTCGGCATGCCCGACAACCTCACCGCCTCGCACGTGCGGGCCATCTCGTTCCTACTGCCTGCGGAGGAGCAGGCTGAGCAGGTGGCGGCGGAGTTTCAGGCGCGGCTGGCTCAGGCCGGGGCGGACGTGGTCGATTCAGCCACGATGCGGGCTGTTCGCGTGCTGATCCCCGCCGTATCGAAGGACCAGCCCGGCATCGTGGTGCGTGAAAGCGACTACAACCGCTGGGCGCGGCAAACCGGCAAACCGGAAGTGGCGGTGGGTTACGGAGATGTGGTCCGCGCCATGGTGAATCCCGGCGGCGATCTGGGCATAGGCAAGGCCGGCGCGGCCATCGTGGTGAAGGCAGGCGATATCGATCTGTCGTTCATGCTGGCAGGCGCGGTGGACACCACCCTCATCGCAGGATACCAGGTGGCGCGGTTCACCTTGATCTGCGACGATCAGCGCTTTGACGAGCTGGTCAGGAGCCTTCCCGCAAGCCAGCAGGGGGTTTGGTTCAGCTGTGAGGTGTCGAACTGGAAGGGCGCAGTCCGTGCCGAGCAGGTGGCGATGAGGGCGATTCCGGCAGATTACGAAGCGCCATACTTATCCAGGATCCAGGCATACACACGCATGAGGGGCAGCATGCAGATGGCGATGCTCATAGCGATGTTCATAGCGTTCCTCTTCTTCCTGGCCGCCGGATCGATGCTGTATTTCCGGTTCTTCCTGGAGATCCAGGAAGACCAGGCACGATATGTTGCGCTGCGCCGGATGGGCCTTTCGTGGGCTGAGATCAAACAGATGGTCACGCAGGAGATGGCGGTGCTGTTCTTCACCCCGTGGACGGCCGCCTTCGCGCACCAGATGGTGGCCCTGCGGGCATATTCGACCATGACTCCGATGATGCCGCTGGAGGTGTGGAAGTATGGGGTCGCGGCAGCTGGAATCTTCCTCACCCTGCAGACTGTATATTTCCTGCTCGCGCGGGCGGCGTACCTGGAGGAGCTGGCGCCAGCAGTGAGATAGTGACTGGCGTGGCCGACGACTTCGGCAACCCCTCAAACAGCTGTCTCCAAGGAGTTGTGACAGAGCCGACACCAGAGTCCCCACCCACACATGCTTCGGCAAGATCCATATCACGCCGTAGCCGTCAGCCAGATCTCTTGCGATTCTGTCAAGCTTGAAGGTGAACTCCGGCAACGTTACGATCAGGTCAAACGCACTTGTCACCTATTCGCCACCAGCTTTGCCACGACAGGATCACATGTCACCACGAAGCTCTCCGTGCCCTCGGCATCCGGACGAGCAACGGCCACCAGCACCCCGCACCGCACCAGGGCGTCCATGGAGCTCCGCACGTCTTCGGGGTCGGCATCCTGCAGTTCGGGATAATCGGACAAGCCAGCGGCCAGTTCGCACAGCTCCTCATACGGCTCGTCACCGAACTCCAGGGCAAGCTGCACCAGGCTTTGTCCGTACCTCACCTGGTCGATGCCGCATCCCGACAGGAACGCATCCGCCACTCCGTCCTTGTTCGTCAGCAGTTCTTCCTCCATCTGTTCTGCCAGTCCAGTCAGGTTGAAAACACCTTGCCATTCCGGCGCGGTCACGCGCCTGATGAACCCGTCCATCAGGCAAGGCCAGCCTCCCGTGGCGGCCATCACCGCGTCAACCACTTGGGCGTTGGCCGACTTGTCCATGTCATTGAGGTCTCCATGGTTGAGAAACCGTGGCTCCATTGAGTCTCGCTGGTATGGTTATCTGGCGGTCTGCATACCGGCGGCTCGCTGCCTGCTGGATGCTTGGTCTATTCAAGCGATCCTGCCTAGCTCAGCCCACGTGGCACAGACGCCGTCAATGTCGGGGCACGAATGTCCACATCTCTTCTGACCACCCTCGGACAAGAACCCAGACCCTCTGAAGCGGCTCCCCATGGGCGAAATCGCTCGTCGACGCGACGCATACCTTCGTCGCTTTGGGATAGGCTACGTTGGAAGTCCCTCACCGAAGGCCACGGAGAGCGCCATAATCCTTGCGTCCCCGCTTCGGCCGCCGAAGGAGCACGCGGGTACACACAGATGGAATCCTTCCAACAGATATATGAGCAGCTCAACGCGCCTCAGCTCCACATCCGCCCCCACCAATTCGACTTCCGCGACCTCGACTGCCTGTTCTTCCCCGAGCGGCGCGACACCCACCGCCGCCTTGTCGACTGCGACAGCGTCCGCTACCCTGACCGAGCCGACGTGGCCAACGTGATCGACGCGGTGTGCAATCATGACGCCCCGGTCTATGCCATGATCGCCCCTGCGTTCGTGGGGCAGTTCAGCTCAACCGTAACCCCCGGCAAGCTACGCGATGCCTTCAAGCGGATGGGGTTCTCCGGCATGATCGAAGTGGCGCTTTTCGCCGACATCCTCACCCTCAAGGAGGCCTTCGAGTTCGACCGGCATATCCTCACCGAAAAGGACTTCCTGCTCACCAGCTGCTGCTGCCCGCTGTGGATCACGCTGATTCGAAAGCGTTACATCCACCTGGTGCCCCACATACCGCCGTCCGTCTCTCCGATGGTCGCCTGCGGGCGCTCCATCAAGAAGCTCTCGCCCACCGCAGTTACCGTCTTCATAGGGCCTTGCATAGCGAAGAAGATGGAGGCCAAGGAGCCCGACATCGCCGACGCCGTCGACCACGTGCTCAGCTTCGAGGAAGCTCAGGCCCTGTTTACAGCCATGGGTATCGATCCTGAGAGATGTGAAGACGATCTGCGGGACCACTCTTCGTCGGCGGGGAGGATCTACGCGCGCACGGGCGGGGTGAGCCGAGCAGTGCAACGAACCCTGGACCGGATTCGACCCGGACGGCCCATTCCGCTCCGCGCGATACAGGCAGACGGCATGCGCGAATGCAAGGCACTGCTCAACGATGTGCTTGAGGGGAAGATCACGGCGAACTTCCTGGAGGGAATGGGCTGCCCTGGAGGCTGCGTCGGCGGCCCGCGCCGCATCCTCTCGGTCGAGGACGGCACCAGGAACGCAAACTCATACGGCGACCGCGCGGCCTTCCCTACCCCCATCGACAACCCTTACGTGATGGAGCTCCTTCGCCGTCTGGGGTTCGACACCGTGGAGAGCCTGGTGGAAGGCGAGAACATGTTCACCCGGCGCTTCGATTGAATTCAGCGTGCGTCCGCGAGAGCGGTGTGCCTGAGCTCCGAAATGACGGAAAAGTGAGGCGTTGAACGTGAGCGGCCAAGAGCTCGCCTATAGCCCGCACTTCGTGTGCACGCGCGGAGAAGCCGTGGAACTCGTCTGCCAGTACGACACCATCTGGCTCGCAGACTGCGGATGCCGCGGCGAAAGCTGCGAAAGATCGCGCCGGGACGTGTGCATCTGGTTCACCAACAGCCCCTTCGGCAACCCGAGGCCCATCTCCCGGGATGAGGCCCTTGCAGTCATCGAGTACGCCGCAGTCCGCAACTTGGTGTTCAGGCCGTTTCGCGACACGGGCGGCGATCCCAACGCGGTGGACGGGATCTGCCACTGCTGCAACTGTTGCTGCAGCTACTTCCTGAACCCGTCAGAACCTTGCGACAAAGGCCGCTACATCGAGCACACCGATGTCGCCCGGTGCACCCACTGCGGCCTCTGTGTCGAAGTATGCTACCCTGCGGCCCGCTCCTGCGACGGCGGCCAGCTCCACGTGGAAGCCGACAAGTGCTACGGCTGCGGGCTCTGCGTGAGCGCCTGCCCCGAGGTCTGCATCAGCATGGTAAAGCGGTAGGCGACCCCGCCCTCGCCTACCGCCCGCATACCATCTGCGTACCATCACACTGCTAGAAGCTCGTCGGCGCTCCCCTCAAGCCGTGGCACCAGGTCCAGTGGTTGAACGTGGTCTCCTGCACCTGCACCATGGCGTTGTAAAGCGCCAAATCCATCACCGTGCTCCTTGCACCGCCGCTGGCGGCGCCGCGGCTCTGCCGCGTCACATAGGGCGCCAGCCCTGCCACGATGCTCCGGGCAGCCTGGCGCTGGGCATCGTCCCCACGGATGATGGACCTTCTCAGTGCAGTCCACACCGCTGGAGCGGTGAGTACCTGCTCCCTCACGGCATCGGTGAACAGGGCCCAGTCCCTGACCAGCAAGGCTACGATCTCAGCCACCTCATCGGGATCGATATCTCCCGGCACCGCAGCCGGATCCTCCGCCAGCAGCCTCGCGTAAGCGATGAGCTCTCCGTAGGCCGTGGCAGCCACTTCGGTCATCGCAGGCGGACCAGGAGCAAGCACCCTGTCTGGCTCCAGCATGTACCTGCAAATGACCTGCACCACCGGATCGTTCGGATCGCTCCCCAGGAGCCACTGCCTGACCGTGTTGCCCAGCAGCCGCTGAACATCTGCCAGCTGCTGTCGGTCTCCAATCTTCATTACTATGGAGACTATCTCGTGGTACTCGTCGTACACGGCCAGCTCGCTTTCAGAACGCCCAGACCAATACCTCTCCAGCTCGGCCAGCACCACTTCCTCCTCGGCCATGCTCAGCGGAGAGCCCAGCGCGAACCCCACCACGAAGGCGAACGCGTCCGCGTTCCTGGCCAGGCGCCCCGGCGGCTGCGATGAGGCCCCCTCGGCGAGAGAAGTCACGAAGCCCTTGAACACCTGCTCCGCGCGGCTTTCCGAGTACTTGCTCTCGGCGCACAGGTAGTGGAACCACACCGCCTGTTCGGCCAGGGCGTCCGCGATTACCAGCCCTGTCCCCACGTAGTTGAAGCCCTCGCCGGAGTACGCGAGGTCCAGGAACACGGCATCACCTGCGGGATCGGTCTTCCATCCAGTAACCTGAAGACCAGGATTCTGCGCCTGCAGCGCAGCTACCATGAAGCGTGCGTGCTGCTCAGGCCCCCATCCCTGATAATACGGCAGCGCGCACAGACACAGCTGCTCGCCGTCGGGGCCGTTTGCCAGGATCGTGCCGCCCACCTCGCTCACCTGCCAACCCTGCGGGTGGTGGAATGACATCGACCCGTCGGACACCACGTACTTCACCCACTCGATGGAGTTCGAGGCCGCGGCCGCTTGAACCCCGACGGAAAACACAACGGCGATCACGCCGACAACTGCCACTAGATTACGATGCTTACCGATCACCTGCTCCACCAACCTTTCGTGTCGCCGTAAGTAATTTACGCGGCCGGGGCCCGATGTCCTGCCGGAAAGAATGGCCCCGTAGGTGCTGACCGGCGCAGCAGACCGTCATGTGGAATGCAAGAGGCCGGAACCTCAGGGCAACTGCGTGCCCCTTCGGCCTCCAGCCTCGCTGTTCTCATGTGCTTGCTGTGCCCGACGATCCTAGAAGGCGACTCTCGGGATGAAGAGGACCAACTCCGGAATCAGGGCTATCAGAATGGTGGTGATGATCATCACGAGTATGAACGGAACGAGCGGACGCACCAGGCCAGCCACTGGTATCTGGCTGATGCTCGACCCGATATACAGGCAGAGGCCCACTGGCGGCGTCACGTGGCCGATGGCCAGTGCGCAGATGAGCACCAATCCGAAGTGGATCGGATCGATCCCGAAACGAAGCGCAACAGGATAGAGTATCGGCACCATGATGATCTGCGCCGACGTGGGAGTAAGGAAACACCCGATTATGAGCGATATCAGGATCACGACCATCAAGAACGCAAAGCCCGTAGGCACATACTTAATGAAGAACTCCGTCAGCAACAAGGGGATCCGCTCGAACGACATCACCCAGCCGAAAGTGGCGGAAAGCGCGATCAGCAGCATCACTCCGCCGGTGGTGAGGCAGGACCGAATAAGCACTCCTGGGATATCCTTCAGCTTGAGTTCCTTGTAGATGAAGAACCCAGCTATTAACCCGTACATGACCGCAACAGCCGCGGCCTCGGTGGCCGTGAAGACGCCGCCGAAGATGCCTCCGAGAATGATCAGGGGCATCAGCAGCGCCGGCAGCGAGTCGATGAATGTCTTCCAGAGCTCGCTCCATCTGAACGGATAGGTCTTGCCATATCCGTGCTTCTTCGAGATCACGTACGACAGCACCATCAGGCCGATTCCTATGATCGTGCCTGGAATGAACCCGGCCGCGAACAGCTTCGGAACCGGAGCGCCAGTCATCCACCCATAGAGAACCATCACGATGCTGGGAGGGATTATGGTGCCCAGCGGTGACGAGGTTATGGTGACCACAGTGGAGAAGGCCTTGTCGTAGCCCTCTTCCGTCATCGCCGGGATCAAGATGGCTCCAAGGGCAGCGGTATCGGCCGACGCGGAACCGGAGATCCCCCCGAAGAAGAGGCTGGCCAGGATGTTGGCGTGGGCAAGGCCGCCGCGGATGTGTCCCACCAGCGCGTTGGCGAATTTGACCAGGCGTTTTCCGCACCCGCCGGTGTTCATGATGTCGCCTGCCAAGATGAAAAGAGGGATGGACAGCAACGCGAAGGAGTCGATGGCGGGTATCATGCGCTGAGCCACCAGCATCAGCGTCACGCCCCCGCGCCACAACAGGGTCACTACCGAACTCAGACCGAGAGCGAACGGAATGGGCGTGTTCAGAAGTACCATGAGAGCGAACGAACCGAACAGCACTATGGAAGCCATCGGCTAGTCCCCCTTTCCGAGTTCGGAAAGGAACTCAGTTACAGCAATGAATATCATCAGAGCCGCCGATACCGGCACCGCTGAGTAGACCCAGCTCATGGGCAATCTCATGGCCGGGGACTTCTGCAGGTGCACGATCTTGGTGAGCTCAATGCCCTTGGAAACGAGGATGCCGCAGAAAACGATCACGCTCGCGCGCACCAGGATGTCGATCACCCGCTGAACCTTCTGGGGGAAGTACCGCGTCAAGATGTCGAGCCCCTGCTTCATGCTGCTTCCGACCCCAGCTGCGGCACCCAGCAACGACACCCACACGAAGAGGTACCTGGCAAGCTCCTCAGACCAGCTGAGAGGTCTAGCCAGCAGATACCTGAACACCACCTGCAGAAACACGCTCGATGTAGATGGGGTCCTCCATCGTGCGGATCTTCTTGCCCCTGAGGTCGCTGAGGCTTCGGATGGGCGCGCGCGAGTACAGGCTCCTTGAACCACCGCTGACGAACCCCAGTTTCACCAGGCCAGCCTGGAGCATCTCCTGCTCAAGCTGCTCACCCATGGGGCCATCCATGATCATGAACAGGTGATCGAAGTCCCTGAACAGGAACGGAAGGCTGAATACCTGGAAACCTGGCACGAACCCTGCGGTCAGTGCAGAGGTCACAGTGGACACATCGATGGTACCGATCTGCAGGCCCTCCACCAGGTCACGCTCGTTGCCCAGCTGTCCAGCAGGGAAAATCTGAACCTCGACCTGGCCGTTTGAGAGCGCCTCCAGTTCCTCCTTGAACTTCTCGGCCATCAGGTGATAGGCGTGGTCGGTTGCCATGACGTGAGCGAACTTCAGCACTACCCTGGGAGCTGCGGCCGACACAGCCATCGATCCGATCATCATGGCTACGGTCAGGAAAGCTAGTATTCGGGCCACTTTCGACATTGCCTTCATCAAGCGAAACCCTCCTTAGTGATACTCGGTGAGATTACGCGTTTGCGAGACATCGCTGAGTGGATTTGCTGATGCGCGCCGTTTACGCACCACCACCTTCCGCGCGCTTCAGGAACTCTCCTATGGCACGAAGCAGAGCCGCACCCAAGTAGGGGCTCTTCACTTCCATCACCACTGCGCCGGCGAACCCGATATCCTTGAGCGCGGCGAACAGCCTTGGCCAATCGGTGTCGCCTTCACCAGGCGGAAGATGCCGGTCTTGCGCGCATGACCGGATTCCGTCTGACGTGTGCATTCCCAATAGCTCGACGCCCTCCAGGTCTCCCACGGCATCCACTGGGTCCACAGTCACCGTGTAGCAGTGCGATATGTCCAGACAGACGCCAGCCCACTCATCGTCCAAACCAGACACGATCTCCGCCACCCTGGCCGGCACGCATCCTGAAGGCCAGCCGGCGGAGGGCGGCAGGTTCTCGAAGGCGGCTCTAACGCCTGCTTGCCGCGCAATGGCCGTCTGCGATCTCCACAGCTCAACGCTGTTCTTCATGGCCAGCACCCCTGCATCTGCTGAAGGGACCTCATCGCATACGACAGCGGGGTGAACCACAACATAGGCGGCGCCGCAAGCTGCTGCCTTCTCACATGAAAGCTGGTAGCGTCGAAGATAGCCGTTGATGTCTGAAACGTCGAGGCGGGAGTTGGCGAGGAAAGGAGCGTGTACAGATTTGACCGTGACTTCATGCTCTTGAAGGGCGCGGGCGACTGCGACAGGCTGCACGGTGTCAGCAGCGAAATACCCGCTGTCGTCCCAGAGCTCCACCTGTCGAATGTCGGATTCGCTGCAGAGCCGACCTAGCTGATCAGGACCGTAGTCTTTGAAAGCACCACAGGATACTGCAATGTCCAACAGACGTCCCTCCACTACACGTTGGCTGAATCGCTCAGCAGTTCTGAGAAACGAGCAGCTGCCCCGGGATGGAATGGAATGCCGATACTGGCAGCAGCATGGTGGATTGAGAGGAAGCGGCTCGGGTAGACCACGGACTGGAGTTCGTCGATGTGGTCGACTATCGCCGACACGATGGCGTATGCATCGGAATCAGGAAGGTCTTTGTGCGTCACCAGCACGGTGGGAACTCCTATGCTCGGCACCGGCGCCCCCTGACCTGGGTACGTGCCCGCTTCCACCGTGCCAAGGTGCCAGTACGGATGTCGCTCCATCAGTACCTTGGCCGCATCCTCCGGAACCCCCAGAAGCCGGATGGGTTCCTCCAACGCCAGCTCCAGCAGGGCTGGGCTCTGGCCGATGGACAGGAACGCCACGGCATCCACTTTCCGCCGCCTCAGCATCTCAACCGCGGTGGAGAAAGGATACATGCGAGTTTGGAAATCGACGTCGGGCTCGAGCCCCACATGTCTCAGCAGGGCCCGAGCCACTCTGGAAGTGGCGCCTCCCTGAGAGCCCATGGCAACCACACGTCCCCTGAGATCCTGCAGCGACTCGATGCCGGAGCCCTCCAGAGTCGAAAGCTGAAGCTCCAGTGAGTGCAGGCAACACAAGAGCCTGAGGTCCTGGTGCGGAAACTCGAAATCGCCGCGGCCATAGTAAGCGTCCACCGCCGTGTCAGCCTGGGTGATCCCCAGCACGATGCGGCGGTCCTGCGCCAGCCTGACGTTCTCCACGCCCCCGCCTGTGATGTGCACCTGGGGCTTGAGCCACGTGTGCTGCCCGATGATCCGCACTATCCCCTGCCCCATGATGTGGAAGGACCCGCCCGCAGATCCGCTGCCCAGCACATCACAGTACATCGTCAGACCCTGAACCCTGCGGGCGTCAAGGAGATGCGAGATATACTGGCCAACCAGTTCAGCAGCTTTATCAGGTTGCCTGGAACCTATGGCGCTTGCCAGGTCCTCGTGCAAGCCGACCATTCCGGCGATAACCTGTGCGAACCGGCCCCGATCCGCCACGAACTCCAACTGCTCGTCAATGGCTGACACAAGGTCTGCGAGGAGCCTGTTGCGTCCTGCCTTGGCCATCAGCTGATGGAAAGTCTTATCGGCGGCGAGGAGCTTCTCGTCGTCGCGCGCCGCCGCCGCCGCCCTCATCGCGGACACCAGGGCAGACAGCTCATCGACCTGCTGTTCTCCGGCTCTCTCCGCTGCCAACCGCGCCACGGCGGTCTCGACCGCCATCCGAGCCTCAAGCAGCTCCGTGACGCCCAAGCCGTTGGCGAGGGCGCGCCATTGAGCGGTTCTGAATCGGTGTGACGGGTTCGGCCTGGTGACGCGAATGCCGCGGCCGTGTTGCACCTCCACCACGCCCGAGCACTCCAGGCTGGTAAGGGCTTCTCTGACGGTGCCCACGCCCACGTTGAAGGCCTCTGCAAGCTTATCGATGGATGGAAGCATCGCGCCGGGCTCCAGCTGGCCTTCCTCGATGATCCTGAGAATCCCTGCTGCGACTCGCTCCGAAGCGCGCTTTCTCGGCTTATTCACTCCACAATCACCCGATAGAGAGATATGAATTAAGAGATATGATGAGTTGTAAAGTCATCCGATGACACTGCCTGATGACATTATAAGGTGGCACTGGAACGAGGTCAACAACTAGTTAGAGCGATGCCTTGAGGTTCAGTTCCAGAGCGAACGCGTTCTTCAACCCCGAGGAAGACGGCCCGGTTAAGTCGACGGCAGACACGCTGGCCGCAAAGGCAACCGACACGCCCAACGACCACACCTGCGTCAGCTTGTATCTGAGCTCGCCTTTGAGCTGGCCCGAAGCGTCCCACCCACCTGACCCCGCTGCGGACCCCAGTGTATGTGAGGCGCCTCTCACCGAGGCCTCCACCGAAGCAGTGAGCCTGGGGCTCACGGCGATTTCGAAGGCGTTCGATGCGGTGACGCTGTGCTTCCGCCCTGCCGCGGAAGAGATCCACCTGTACGTGGCGGCTGTCACGTTGCTCACGCCATCCTGTGGGCGCCACACCGCCCGAGCGGTGCCCGAGAGCGTCTCCAGCGTCACCTCGCCCAGGTCAGGCCGGCGGGAGAGGCTCCCCCTCCACCTCAGGTCAAGCTGCGGGAGGAAGGCCTCTGACACGGCGCCGCTCAGGCTCATGTAGGCCTGGCAGTCCAGCGCGGTCTTGAGGCTGTCTGGGTATTCTGTCCTGGTTGCCCCGGCGCCAGCCGCCACGCGCATCGGTCCGAAGGCGCCATCCACGCCGGCCTCCACCCCCATGGTCATGCGTGTACGCCCTGAGTGAGGCTCCACACTCTCCCACCGCAGCACGGCGCTGGGCGTCAGCGAACCGTTGACGTGTCCCGGAACCGGCACAGCGGGCACGGCAACTGTGAGGTCCGCTTTCCTGTCGTCACTGGTCTGCTGGCTGGCAAGATCAAGCCGACTCGTTTGGCGGTAGTTCACGGCGAGTGCCACCGGCCCCAACTGCCTGGCCCACCACGCGTTGAGGCTCAGCTCCTGGCTGCCTACGGTCCGCTCCTCCGCACTGCCCAGGGCCATGGTCTTGGCCGGCCGACGGAACCTCGCGGTGACGTGCAGGCCATCGAGGCGTAGGGCCGCATCGCCCCTGATGACGGTCTGCACGTAAGAGCCGCCGGATGCCAGCAGATCGCCTCCAACCGTGTGCTCATACCCTGCCCCCACGGACAGCTTGTCTTCGAGTGCCGAATGCAGCCCTGCCAGCGCAATGGTGCGCTCCTCGCTGTCGAAGATGCCATCGTCCTCATCGTCCAGCTTGGACCTGGTGTATGACAGGTCTATCGTTGGGCCCACTTGGATGGTGGCCGATATCCGGTCTGCCAGGGCCAGCCTTGACGTTGATGGAGCCTCACCGCTGTACGGAACCCCATCGTAGGCCTGGGTGCGGGTGTAGGAGCGCTCCGCGCCCAAGTGCAGCCAGCCCTCGAAGGGCAGCTGGCCGCCTATGCGCCAGGACTGAAGCCCGAGGCGGGGCGTCTGACCTATCCGCATGAAGAGCGGATCCACCGCCTCGTAGCTGCCGTACAGTGTGCCGGCGCCAAGCCGGTACGTGGCGTTGGCGCGGCCCGCAAGTCCCGTGGCGGTATGCCCGTCAGGCGGGATACTGACGTACCTGTGGCGATCCTGGGCGGGGACCCCCAAGTCGCGCCCATCGTGCGCCACAACCAAGTCCGGCGCCGCCACTTCGAACACCAGCAGCTCGTCGCCTCGGGCGGCCGTGCCGGCCCACAGCACCTGCTCGCCGAAGCCCAGGCCAGGCCCTATCCCCAACGCCGTGACGCACCATCCTCCGGTGCCGTCGACGTGAACGATCTCGTCTCCGTTCCAGGCGAACAGCCCGTCCTGCGTGCCGATCCAGAGGATGTCCGCCGATACCGCCAACGCCGTAGCCTTCCTCACCTCCTCTGCGCCTGCCACCAGCCGCCACCGGCCCGAAGCTTCCTTGGCATACACACCTCCGCCAGCCGCTGCGAAGGTGCGCAGGCCCTCGGCGCCCACCTGCTCGACACCTGACACTACGGCAGTCACCTTTCCCTCGAGCTCCCGGCGGAAGACGACGCCGTCAAAGGATGCGAGCCCTTCATCGGTGGCCACCAGCACCGAGCCGCCCAGCGGATCCCAGGCGATATCGAGAACGCGGTCAGACGGCAAGCCGCCGCCAGACGCGCGGTAAACCGTCCAGAACTCGAGATCGTCCACGTGCGACACTGCGACACCGCTGTCTGCGGTGCCGACCCACACGGACCACGGGGTTGCAGCCACCGCCGTCAGCGCGTTGCTGGGCTGGCCGTCTGATGCCAAGATCAGTCTCCAGTTATCCGCAAAGTCAAACGGGCTCTGCCCTGCAGGCCCCGGCCTTGGCCGCACCACCGACAGGCCACCGTCGGTGGCGAAGAACCAGGCCCGGTCGGAGCACCACACGTCCCGTACCCCCGGCGACGCCAGCCCCGAGCCCAGCCCGTAGCTCCTGAAATCGCCCAGCGCGCCGGCGCCGGCGCTGAACCCGCCGGCATGCCCGAGGATCAAGTGCGTCATGCCGTGCTCGTCCCGGGCCGCGGCAACAGCGGACACGGCGTTGGCCGCGTGGGGCTTTGCGTTGTCGTCCAGGGGGAACCGGTCGTGGCTGACGGCAATGTCGCTGGACGCGCTCAGCCTCCCATCGTCGTAGCGCGCCGCGAGCCCCACCACTGTGTGGGAGTTGGGCATGACGGGCAATGCGTCGGGGCTTGCTATTGACTTCGCATCGTCGGAATAGTGTGCCACTTCCAATGTGAACCCCAGCTCGTCGCTGGGCTGCCACCGGGCGGAGCCGCCGACGAAACTCGACTTGTAGGCCGCCTCCGCACCGAACGCGCCCTTCCCGTGCTCGTAGTCCACCCGCAGAACGTCGTCAGGGCCGATCGGGCGCAGAAGCGCCACCGTTCCGAACCGGTAGTCGATGATGTAGTCGTGGTCGCGGCGGAGAAGCTCGCCATTGAGATGCACCTTCTCGCTGCCGTACGCCACTGGTCCCCCCAACTGCAAGACGCCCAGCTCCACCCGGTGCCTGTACTCCACCTGCACCGCATCGTACGAATCGAAGAAGGGTTCAGGGAAATCGAACTCGATGACGCCTTCGTCATAGAACACCTGGTAGACCAGGGACACCTCGGTCTCAACAGGGAAGAACTGCCCTCCCCCGCGCACTTTCACCGTCAGGGAGCCGGGAACCACGTCGGCCTGACCCAGGTGGTAGAACCGCCGTCTCCCGTACGAGCTGGCCGGCGCGTTCAACACGGCCCCCGGATCGTCGTGGGAGAGCCCGGCCACAACGTTCGCGTGCAGAGTCAGCAGGTCCTCAAGGAAGGCCGCCTCGGTGGGGCTGCCGACGATGAAGGGATACCTCTTCGCCTCGGCGCCCGACAGCAGGTTCTCAGAGTTATACCTGGCTATCCAGGCCTGCACGTGGCTGCGGATGATGTCGCGAGCCTCGGTTCGAAGGGCCAGCACCTCCGCGCCGCCGGACAACGCCACGTACTGCCAGCGGTCCAAGGCCACGCCGTCGCCGGCCGCCACGACGGCTGCGCCGCCGCCCGTCCCACCGTCATCGCATAGGTAGCCCAGGTTCCACAGGCGCAGGGTCTGCTGGAGCGTGCGCTCGGCGCCTGGCCCGGCGGCATCGACGTAACGGATCCACACGCCCATGAAATCGTCGTCCAGACCGTCTGACATGATGAAGTGCTCCATCCCATCGATGGACGCGGCCAGCCCCGCGCCGTCCGCCACCGGTGCCGGGGCGTAGCCGGCGTCGCGGACGAACGTGATGGTCTCGTGGGCGGTGCTGCCCTGAAAGGTCTTGCTGGCCATGGTGCCCTGCACGCGGCCGAAGGCCAGCTCAACGTCGAGCCCGGCAAGCTCCGTCTGCACCTCTACCCCCCTCAGTCTCGACGTGTATGAGGCGTACGGGGTGGCCGAGGAGAACGTAACCCCGCCGAACCGCCCTTTCACCACGTCACCGTCGAGAACCAGCTCCAGCACTTGAAGGTTGCCGTCTTCAAGGTTATCAAGAGTTCCTGAGACGGAGACGTTCGGGGCAATCTGGCCCCGCACGTCAAGCGACACGTGCTGCCTGAGATCAAGCGCGCCAGCCGCGTCGCCCGCTGCCAGACCAAGCACCAGTTCCACCTGGCCCGAAACCTCCAGCAGCGGCGCTGGGGGCTGAAACGCCGCCGAACACGCGCAGCCCAGGCCGCCGGCGCTGACAGCCGCCATGATGGCCACAAGCGCCGCGAGCACCGTGGCGGCCATGGGCCGCAGGTTTCGGTAAGCTCCGATACTCACCAACGCTCACCCCATCTAAGATTACGAAATGTTCTGTATTGTCATTTCCACATCTGGAGACTGGACCCTTTCCATTAGCTGCAAGCTGGCGGTAATACGCAGCTACAGCCTGCGGCATACTGCTAGACGACACTTCATCTGAAGCAACAGACAGACGGACTGGTGATGCCATGCGCAAGCCAGAGAGACTGCGCAGCCAGCCGGTGCGCAGCGTGGACCAGGCGGTGGAGCTTGCCGAGGCTGAACGCGAGATGAGGTTCAGCCAGCGCGTCGACGCCCTGGCGGAGGCCATGGGGAGCCCGGCGGACCTCAGCGTCCGCAACCTGGCGGACGGCGTGGCGGCGGTGTATCTCACCACCATGGTGGACGCTGAGGGGCTCAGGGAGGCTGTGATCAGCCCGCTGAGCGGGGTTCCTGCGCCGCGCCTTGCCCACATAGAGCAGCTGATGGAATTCGTGACCGTAGGGGGCATCACGGAGCCGCTGTCGCTGAACGAGGCGGCTGACGGCGTGGCCGAAGGCAAGGTAGCGCTGGTGGTGGAGGACAGGGTCAATCCGTATCTCATCGATGTGTCGACATATGTGGGCAGGAAGGTGGGCGCCGCGGCGACGGAGCCGGCGGTGCTGGGGCCTCATGACGCCTTCAACGAGTCGCTGCAGGAGAACATGGCCCTGATCAGGTACCGCATACGCAACCGGAACCTCACGTTCAGGCGGCTGGTGCTGGGCGCCGACACCGGAACGCAGGTGCTGGTGGTGTACGTCAAGGGAAAGGCCTCCGAGGAGATGGTGGACAAGGTGGTCCGGAGGCTCGAGAGCGCTGACACCCCCGTCGTGCTGGACACGGCGTTTCTCAGGGAGTACGTCACCGGCCACGTGTGGAGCCCGTTTCCGCTGGCCGCGTCGACGGAGAGGCCCGACAGGGTGTGCGGGGAGATCCTGCAGGGCAGGGTCGCGATACTCTGCGACAGCTCGCCGTTTGCGCTCATCGTGCCTGCCCAGTTCGTTATGCTGCTCCATGCCAGCGCCGACAGCTACGACCTGCCGTTACAGTCGTTGCTGCTCAGGCTGGTGCGGGTGATCGGGTGGCTGGTGGCCACGATGGCGCCTGCCCTGTACATAGTGGTGTCGTCTTTCTCGCCGGGGATACTGCCGCCCAACGCCGTCATGAGCATCCAGGCGGCCAGGCAGGGAGTGCCGTATCCGCCCATCATCGAGGTGCTCATAATGGACCTTGCCCTGGAGCTCTTGGCTGAGGCCAGCGTGAGGCTGCCGGCGAACGTGGGCGGTGCGGCGACGGTGGTCGGCGGCCTGATCCTGGGCACGGCAGCGTCGGAGGCGAGGCTGGTGAGCAACGTGATGATCATCGTGGTTGCCGCCACCGCCATAGGCACCTTCGCCCTGCCCGGCTACCAGAACCAGATGTCGTGGCGGCTGACGAAGTACCTGTTCACTGCCGCAGCGGCTCTGCTTGGCCTCACGGGACTGGTCAGCGCATTGCTGCTGGTGGCCATATACCTGTGCAGCATCGACGTGCTCGACACCCCTTACATGTCCCCGCTGGCCCCGTGGAGGTGGACCGCGCTGGCCAAGGACACGCTGGTGCGCCTGCCGCAGCCGTGGACAGTCAGGCTCGAGAGGCGACAGCGCCAGGAGGAGGCGAAGGCCAAACGCAATGCGGGATAAGTACTTGAGCTGGCCGGAAGCGGCCTGGCACATTATGCAGGTGACCGTATGTGCCAACTATCTGTTCATGCCGCAGATACTGTACCAGATGGCCGGCCGGTCCTCCTGGGTGCTGGTTTTCGTCGCCGCGTTGTCAGCGTTTCCGGGGGCGTGGGCCACTTACGCTCTATACGCCAGGTTTCCAACCAAACGGTTGGGCGAGTACCTACCCGAGGTCGTGGGGCGCCCAATGGCCATCGTGATAGCGCTTTTCTTCGCGTCTTACTGGTTCGGAGGCGCCCTCATCGATATCGTCGTGTTCGCGCATTACGTGTCGACCACGTTGATGCACGCCACGCCCATGCAGGTGCTGGTTGGAGTTAACGTACTGCTGGTGCTGACGGTGGGGCTTCTGGGCATAAAGACCCTGGTGCGGGTGGTGGATCTGCTCCTTTACCCCATTGTGCCCTTCGCGCTGTTCGTCTGGATATGGCCGCTGTTCTCCGGTGAACTGGACTTCTCGAACCTGTTCCCCGTGCGGTGGTCTGATTTCACTGAACACGCGTTCCCGCTGGGTATGGGGCTGATCGGGATGTACCACGGCTACCACGGGCTGATGCTGACAGGCCCCGCGCTCAAGGGAGGACCGAAGGCTGCGGCGAAGGCGATGGTCCTTGGGACCCTTGCGGCAACTGCCGCGATGTTCGCTTTCATCGCCTACCCGCTTGCCGTGTTCGGATGGCCCGCCGTCACCCTGTTCTCTTACCCCGGCGCGTCGTTCATCGAGGCGACCGCCCCGCCCACCGGCAACTTCCCCGTGCGCCGGCTGGACCTCCTCACCACCGTGTTCTTCCGGTTCGTGATGATGATTGCAGCCGTTACCTACTTCTCCCTGTGCGTGCATGCCATCGCCGACACGACGGAAGCGCTGTGGCCCTCAGCAGGAAGCCGGGCGAGGGGATTCATAGCAGTCCTCGCCGCCGTGGCGATACAGGCGGTCTCCTATGTGTTCAGAGGGCTCTCGGCAGTTCTCGAGCTGGTGAAGATCTGGATGCCGCTGAGCACGGTTGCGGTGCTGCTCACGGCGGCACTGGCTCTGGCGGCCCGCTTCCGCGGTGTGAAGGAGGGCGCTGGCAATGGCGAGTAGGGCGGCGGTGTGGCTGGGGGCGTCCGTGCGGTTTACGAAGCTAGGCAGGGCTAAGGCTAGGGCTAGGGCTGCGGGCGCGTTTGCCCTGGCTGCGGCTTTAGCTTTCATATGCTCCGGCTGCTGGGACGCCATCGACATCGACAGCCGCCAGTTCTTCTCAGTGGTCGGGCTCGATCCGCCCTCCGGCGGCGACCCGGACGGGGTAGCCCTCTCCATGCTGGCATCAATTCCCACACTTGGGCAACCTAGCCCGGGTTCTAGCGTTGGCGGCGGCGAGCCTCGCCCGCCCAGGGTGTTGATGGAGGAGGGCAGGTTCATAGAGGAGGCCACCGCGATCCTTCGTGGCCGGATGGAGGGGGTGATGGACTTGTCCACCATGGCCTACATAGCCGTCGGCCCCGGCCTCAGTCCCGAGGCGACTATGGGGGCCCTGACAACCGGCGCGTTCACTCAGTTTGGGCCCCTGACCCCCAGGGTGTTTGCCACCGAGAATCAAGCCTTCGAGCTTCTCAGCGCCCCTCTGAAAGGAGACAAGACTCTGCATGACTTCATCAACAGCATCCGCGCCCAAAGCAGGCTCGGCGCCGGGTACGCGCACCACATGCCGGAGCTGTGGAAAGCGCTGGTCACCCTGATCAACCGGTCAGGCGACATGCTCCTGCCCATCATCAACCTGACCCCAGAGAAGGATGGCATAGAGGTGGCCGGCGCCGCAGTGTACGACGGTGCAAAGCGGGTCGGAAAGCTCAACTCCGAAGAGTCGATGCTGGCCTTCTTCGTGTCAGAACGCGTGACCCAGGGAGGTACCATGATCTTTGACTTTGAAGGCCGCCAGCTGATGGTGCGCATATCATCTGTAAGGACCAAAGTCAGAGCCAAGCGGGGCGCGCAGGGCATGCCGGAGTTCACCGCCGACATGGTGGTGAGGGGCTCACTACTGGACTCAGGAGACTACCGCGTGCCACTGGTGGAACGCGGCCTCATCACCCGCGTCCAGACCGCCCTGGAGGAGGAAATGGTCCGCAAGCTCGAGGCCCTGCTGGCTAAGCTCCGGGGCCTCAACTCCGATGCGTTCAGGCTGTACCAGGCTGTGCGCACCGCTATGCCGGACCTGTCCCGCGAGGAGTTCAAGGAAATGTATCCGTCGGTCAAGATGGAGTTCAAGGTGAAGGTGGGCCTTGTGCGGGCCGGGATCCTGCGGTAACGCAGGTGGCAGGCTGGCCCCGGGCAGCGCTCAAATGCCTCTTGCGCAACGTTGTGACATATGGTAAGCTACGCATAATTTATCAGATCGGAGTGATGGTCACAGTGGGGAAGGTCAGGTAGCAAGGACGACGTATCTATCGAATATTCACACCAATTCCCGGGGGCACCTGGTGATCGGCGGATGTGACGCCGTTGCCCTCGCCCAGCGTTTCGGCACTCCATTGTACGTGGTCGATGAGGCCCGTATCAGACGCGCATGCCGCGAGTATGTGCAGAGCTTCGCTCAGTACTACCCGAAAACCCGCATCATCTATGCAGGCAAGGCCTTCATGAACACGGCCATAGTCCTACTCGTGATGGACGAAGGGCTGTCTATCGACGTGTGCTCCGGCGGCGAGCTGCACACTGCCCTGGCGGCAGGCTGCCCCGGCGACGAGATCTTCTTCCACGGCAACAGCAAGACTCCATCAGAGGTGGAGCTGGGGCTGGATGCCGGTGTGCACCGGTTCGTCGCAGACAGCCTGGACGAGCTCAGACTCATCGACGCCATCGCGCGTTCACGCGGGCAGGTAGCCAACGTCATGCTGCGCGTGACGCCCGGCATCGAGGCCCACACGCACGACTACATCCGCACCGGGCAGATCGACTCCAAGTTCGGAATCGTGATACCCAACGGCGACGCCATGCGCGCCGTGGCCTTCGCCCAGAACCTGAGCAACGTGCGTCTGACAGGCTTGCACTGCCACATCGGGTCTCAGGTGTTCGACGTCGAGCCCTTCGTGGACGCGGTGAGCATAATGATGGACTTCGCCCGCGAGGCCCGGGACCAAACCGGCTTCGTCATCGAGGAGCTCAACCTCGGGGGCGGGTTGGGCATAGCCTACAACCCCTCCGACGAGCCCATCAGCGTACAGGAGCTGGCTGCCGCCGTCGGACCTGCACTGAAGGGGGCCGCCATCAGGTGCGGCATGCCCCAGCCCGTTCTCATGCTTGAGCCAGGCCGCTCCATCGTGGGGGACGCTGGCACCACGCTCTACACCGTCAACGTGGTGAAGCACATCGAAGGGGTCAGAACCTACGTGGCAGTTGACGGGGGCATGGCAGACAACCCCAGGGTGGCGTTATACCAGGCCAGGTACGATGCCGTGCTGGCGAACAAGATGAACGAACCGTTGGGTGAGACGGTGTCGATAGCCGGCAACTGCTGCGAGTCAGGCGACATGCTGATCTGGGACATCACGCTCCCCCGGGTGGATGTTGGCGACATCGTGGCTGTATTCTGCACCGGCGCCTACAACTTCTCCATGGCCAGCAACTACAATCGCCACCCGCGCCCAGCTGCGGTGCTGGTGGCCAACGGCCAGGCGGAGCTCATCGCCAAGCGCGAAACCTACGCCGACATGTGCAGGCTCGACGTGGTGCCTCCCAGGCTCCTCAGGGCCTGTGGCCATGTGGCCGTCGGCGACAACGCATAGAGCACATAGCATCTAGGGCATCAGAGCATGAGCGACCCACGTGTGGGTCGGCTTGGGCAGCGATGGCGGTGGTCGGTCCAACGCCCATCACAGGAGCATGGAGTGTATCAGGCACCCGTTACCCGGCGAACGTTCCCTCCCTACGCTTGTTCGAGTACCATGGCTTGCATGGCTCGAAAAGCGAAGGGAGGGAACTCTCATCAGAGCTGTTGTTCGTGCCGACGCTAGCTGGCTGGTGCGCACAGGAACGTACGTTGCGGCGCTGACGGGGCTGCTGTGGGCCGGCCTCACGAACTATCTCTTCTTCCACGCGGCCGTGGAGGGCTTCTCCGTGGTGGTGGCGGCCCTCGTCTACGTGCTGGCATCGTGCACCTACCGCTACACCAACGATGACTTGCTCCTGTTTATCGGACAAGCGCATGTGGTCATTGCCGCCCTGGACTTTCTGCATCTACTGTCTTACCAGGGCATGGAAGTGCTCGCGGCCTCATGCCCCAACACCTCGGCGCAGCTGTGGATCGTCGGGCGCTATCTCTCGGGCCTTGCGTTCCTGGCGCTGCCCTTCTTCATCAATCGCAGGATACCGCATCCGCTGATCCTGGCTGGGTTAGTGGCACTGGCATCGCTCTTCCTGTGGGCGATCTTCGTGGGGAAGATATTCCCTAGCTGCTTCGCCCCACCGGTCGGCACGACCCGCTTCAGGATCCTGAGCGAGCTCGCCATCATTGCCATGGTGGCCACCGGCGCCGTCCTGCTTCGGGCCAGGCGAGCTCAGGTGGACGCCGCTCTCTACAGGTCGCTCATGGTGGCGGCTGCCTGCATCGTCGGCTCAGAGCTCTGCTTCACCGCGCGTTACGACGCCCATGGGGTCGTCAACATCGTCGGCCACATCCTGAAGCTGGCAGCATACAACGCCCTGCTGCAGGGGGTGGTCATGAAGGGCCTCAAGCAGCCGTTCGACTCCATCTTCGCCAAGCTACAAGCCAGCGCCGTCCGCGACCCCCTGACGGGGGTGTACAACAGGCACGGCTTCCGCCTGGCGGCGCAGCATGAGATGAACGCCGCCTCTCAGCGTGGAAGCGGCGTCGCGACTCTCATGGCTGATCTCGACAACTTCAAGCGGGTGAACGACACCTTCGGCCACCAGGCCGGGGACGAAGTGCTCAAGCAGTTCGCGTCAATACTCACGGCGTCCGTGAAGCCCACCGATACCGTGGCCCGTCTGGGAGGAGATGAGTTCGTGGTGCTGCTTCCCGGCGCCGGACTGGACGAGGCGCAAGCTGTCGCCGACAGGATAAAGCGTTCCACGAGGGCCTGGATCCAGTCTGCGCGCATCGCGGCGGGCATCGATGTGAGTGTAGGTGTGGTGGTCTGGTCTCCAAGTATGCGAGCTGACATAGACGCCCTCGTGCACGAGGCTGATGAAGCGATGTACGCGGAGAAAGAGGCGAAGCGCGGCGGCCGCAAGCGGTGATCGCGCCGCTTGGCCGCGTGTCGTCGCCTCTCCTTGCTCGCCTTATCGCACCTGGGCGTGGGCGCTCTATCCTGCACCCACCCTGGCGCCGAGGTAGGCCCTCTGCACCGCCGGATTGCCCAGAAGCTTCTGTCCGGGGCCCTCCATGGTGATCCTGCCGTTTTCCAGCACGTAGCCATAGTCGGCGATGCTCAGGGCGCCGAAGGCGTTCTGCTCGATCAGCAGGATGGTGGTGCCTTCCTCGCGTATGGTCTTGATGATCTCGAAGATCTCCTGGGTCAGCACAGGCGCCAGACCCAGCGATGGTTCGTCCAGCATCAGCAGCTTGGGCCGGGACATCAGGGCCCTGCCCACCGCTAGCATCTGCTGCTCGCCGCCTGACAGCGTGCCACCTGGCTGGCTTATCCTCTCCTTCAGCCTGGGGAACAGACGGAACACCCGCTCCTCATCCTGCGCAACGGCGGCTTTGTCGGTGCGGCTGTAGGAGCCCAGTGCCAGGTTCTCCCTGACCGTCAGGTTAGGGAAGATCTTGCGGCCCTCCGGCGCCATGGTGAGGCCCAGCTTGACGATGTCGTGGGTGCGCATCCCGGAGATCTCCTTGCCCATGAACACGATGGAGCCCGTGCGCTGAGGCACCAGCCCCGCTATGGCCCTCAGGATGGTGCTCTTTCCGGCGCCGTTAGCGCCTATCAGCGTGACGATGCCGCCTGGGGCCACGCGCATGCTCACGCCCTTCGCCGCGTGGATGCCGCCGTATCGGACGTGTACATCAGTTAGCTGCAACATTCTTGTACCCCACCCCCAGATACGCCTCGATCACACGCTGGTTGGCTTGGATCTCAGCGGGCACTCCCGACGCGATGGTCTCGCCGTGGTCCAGCACCGCTATCCTCTCGCATATCCCCATCACCACGCTCATGTCGTGTTCGATCAGGAGCACGGTGAGGTTGAAGTCCCGGCGCACCTTCTGTATGAACTCGCACAAATCCATGCTCTCCTGAGGGTTCATCCCCGCCGCGGGCTCATCCAGAAGCAGCACCCTCGGGCGGGTGGCCAGCGCCCGGGCTATCTCCACCCGGCGCTGCTCGCCGTACGGAAGGCCGCCCGCCGGCACGTCCTTGTAATGAACCAGGCCCAGCGAGTCCAGGAGCTCCAGCGAGGTTTGGATCAGCTCCCGCTCCTCCCTGACGTAGCCTGGGGTTCTAAGGATGGCCGAGCCCAGCGACGACTTGAGCCTCAGGCGGTGGCCTACGATGACGTTGTCCAGAACGCTCAGGCTCCTCATGAGGCGGATGTTCTGGAAAGTCCGAGCTATGCCCTGTTTGCAGACTCTATCAGGCCGCCAGCCGGTGATGTCCACGCCGTCCAGAAGCACCTTGCCTGACGTGGGCCGGTACACGCCGGTGATGACATTGAACACAGTGGTCTTTCCGGCGCCGTTGGGTCCGATCAAGCCGACGAGCTCGCCCTTGGCCAGCTCGAGGCTGAAATCGCGAACCGCCGTCAGGCCGCCGAAACGCATGGTGAGGTCTTGCACGCTCAGCTCGCTACGCTCGCTCATCCTGCCACCTCCTGCTTCCTATTCCGCTTGCGGTCGATCCAGTCGAGCACGCCGTCCCACGTGAACTCGCGCCCTCCGAACAGACCTCTCTGGTAGAACAGGATGATCACCAGCAGCACCAGGGCGAACACCACCATGCGCAGGCCTGGGATCTCAGGTACGTGAAGCGGGCCAATGCTCCAGCCCGACTCTATCGGCCGCAGCGCCTCCAGGAGCACTGTGTAGATCACCGAGGTGATCACCGATCCCGTGATGCTGCCCAGGCCTCCGGCGACGACGATTATCAGGATGTTGAAGGTCAGCATGAAGCCGAATGTCTTCGGATTGATGGCCGTCACCAGGCTGCCCATGAGCGCGCCTCCGACGCCTGCGAAGGCAGAGCCGATCACGTACGACAGAATCTTGTGGTAGGTGAGGTTGACGCCCATGATCTCCGCTGCCACTTCGTCCTCTTTCACAGCCAGCAGGCTGCGTCCATAGACGGAGTTGACCAGCCGTGACGTCACCCACACCGTCGCCGCAGCCCATCCCCATGTCCACCATAGGTTATTGGCGAATGAAGGTATGCCTTTCAGGCCCAGTGCCCCGTTGGTGATAGTGGGTATGTTGTTTGCCACCACTCGGATGATCTCGGCGAACCCCAGGGTGGCGATGCCCAGGTAGTCGCCGCGAAGGCGCAGCACGGGCAAACCGATGAGGTACGCCATGACTGCAGCCGCCAGCCCCGCCAGGAGCACCGCCGGGAACGGCGGAAGCGTCACCGCGTTGAACGGCCAGGCCAGTGGGGCAAGCAGGAAGATGGTCTGCTTTGAGCGCATGGGCAACGTCAGCAGCGCGCAGGTGTATGCCCCTACTGCCATGAAGCCGGCGTGTCCCAGCGAGAACAGTCCCGTGAAGCCGAAGATCAGGTTCATGCTCACGGCCAGTATGGCGTTGATGCCGGCAAGGTTGAGTATTCGCAGATAGTAGCTGCTGAGGTTGTTATTGGCCCACCAGATGGCCAACGCGGACAGGGCCAGACTCAGCAGCGTCAATATGAGTTTCAGGCGCGCACGTCTCGGATCGTGCTGTATCTGCATCCATTACACCTTCTCCCTGTATTCCCGCCCCATCAAGCCAGAGGGCCGAGCGAGCAAGATCACGATGAGCACCAAGAAGGCGAAGGCATCGCGGAAGCCCGACAGCGCCGGCATTGACGCCACCAGCATGATCTCCAGCATCCCCAGGAGCATCCCACCGATCATGGCGCCGGGAATGCTTCCGATGCCTCCCAACACCGCGGCGGTGAAGGCTTTCAGCCCAGGCACCGTGCCCATCAGCGGGTTGATCTGCGGGTACTTCAGGCCCCACATGATCCCCCCGGCCGCAGCCAGGGCGGAGCCCACGCCGAAGGTGATGGCCACGATGCGGTCCACGTCCACCGACATGAGGCTTGAGGTCTCCATGTCGTGGGAAATGGCCCTCATGGCCAGGCCTACCTTGGTCCTGTACACCAGCACCATCAGTCCAAACAACAGGATGCCGGAGAGCAACGGCACTACCCACGCTATGTTGGCCATGTAGACTGAGCCCAGCTGGTATGACTTGCTGAAGAACGCCGGCACCGGGAAGGGTTTAGGCCTTCCGCCGAACACCACGAGACCGAGGTTCTCAATGAAGTACGCCACGCCTATGGCCGATATCAGCGCCGAGATCCTGGGAGCCTGGCGCAGCGGACGATACGCCGCCCGTTCCACGATGACTCCCATGATGGCCGTGACTATGACGGCGATCACGAACGACAGCCACCACGGCAGCCTGAACATCAGGTCAGCGTAGAACAGCATGTAGGCGCCAAGCATGAAGATATTGCTGTGGGCGAAGTTTATTAGCCTGAGTATTCCGTATACCATGGTGTAGCCTATCGCCACCAGCGCATATAGACTGCCCAGCGACAGACCGTTCACCAAGTTCTGTGCGAAAACCGCCCAGGTCAAGATGACACCTCCAATGGCCTCAGCTTGCATAGGCAGAACAGCCGGACAGCGCCTGGTCACATCCAGGATGCCGGCTGCTCTGCTTGCGAGCCCCTAACGGGGATCGATCGGAGTCGGGCTACCTCACGGCTTGATCGTGGTCAGGTACCGGAACTTGCCGTCCTCCACCCGGAGCAGCACCGCATCCTTGGTGGCGTTGCCGCTCTCATCAATGGTGGTGCTGCCTGTGACGGCAGGGAAGTCTACGGTGTTGGCCAGCGCATCCCTGATCGCCTTGGGATCGTCGGAGCCGGCCCGACGGATCGCGTCCACCAGTATGTTGTATGTGTCGTAGCCCAGTGCGCCATTGGCGTTGGGGGTCTTGCCGTACTTGGCCTTGAAGGCATCGACGAACTTCTGAGCCTCAGGGGTTGCCGGCGCTTCAGCGCTGTAGAAGGTGCTGAAGACGATACCCTCAGCAGCCTCGCCGCCTATGATCACGAGCTCCGGAGCGTCGATGGCGTCGCCGCCCATCAGGAGAATCTTCGAGCCCAGAGCCCTGAGCTGCTTGGCCACGAGCGCCATGTCGCCGAAGTAACCAGGCACGAACAGTGCCTCAGCACCGGAGTTGATGACCTGCGTCAGCTGAGCGCTGAAGTCCTGGTCGCCAGTGTTGTAGGCCACCTTGGCCACCACCGACCTGGCATCGCCGGTGAGCTGCTTGAACGTGGCCTCGAAGTAGTTGGCCAGTCCCACCGAGTAGTCCTGCGCAACGTCGATAAGGATGGCGACCTTCCGGATCCCCTCGCCGTACGCGTACTTGGCCATCACTTCACCCTGGAACGGGTCGATGAAGCACGCNNAGCTGCCGTAGCTGCCGATGATGGCGATCACCTTGTCCTGGTCGATCAGCTTGGCGACGGCGTTAGCCGACTCCACCGGATCGCTCTTGTTGTCTGCCAGGAAGAGCCTGATCGGGCGCCCCAGCACTTCAGGGGTCATCTCGTGTGCGAGAAGGATCCCCTCCCATGTCATCTGGCCGCCTGCGGCCATTGCGCCGGTCATCGGTTCGTACACTCCGATCCTTATGGGCTCGACCTGCGCCGACAGCCCGCCAGCCAAGACTGTCAGCATCGCTACTACGATTAGTGCCACACACGCGCTGATTCTCCTCACGGTTTCAGACCTCCTATCCTTCAAACTCTCGCGGTCCTGTTGGGGTTCAATAAAACCCCAACTGATATCGCAGTCATTTCTTCATTCGTTGGGAAGTTCCTGCCCTGACATGCACTAAGTTATTCTGGGTATTCCTGATAATATCCGAGACGGGTTCATTGAGCATGCGTTCTCCCTGCGCCTGATCTCGAAGGCAGCTGGCCCGCCTCGGGCCTTCCCGCCGCTCACCTCCATACACCGATTATGCTCTGCATATCTCAGGAGGGTCCACGGGGTTGCGGGTCAAAACCTCTCACACCTGGTCCAGCACATGCAAAGTAGGGAGGTTGACGCGCGATGAGAAGGACCATCCTGATGCTGCTCGCAGCCCTTGTGGTGCTGGGCAGCGCCCAAGCCTTCGCCACGAGCCCCGAGGTCACGGTGGCGGCCGCCCGCTCGCGGCTGGTGGACTACCCGGAGACGCATCCGCTGGTGTGGGGCGAGTTCGACAAGTACCACTACCCCAAGTACGCGGAGATCATCACCATCATGAACAACTGGGCCGCCAAGTGGCCAGACTTGGTTGAAGTGTACAGCGCCGGCAAGTCCTTCGAGGGCCTCGACATCTGGCAGATGACCATAACCAACAAGGCCACAGGCCCTGCGGAACACAAGCCCGCCATGTTCGTCGGCGCGAACCGGCACTCAGGGGAGGTCACCACGCGTCCCGCCGCTCTTGAGTTCGCCTGGAGACTGCTATCCGGCTACGGCGTGGACCCCGAGATCACCTACCTGCTCGACAACTTCGCATACTACGTCAGGCCCGTCGAGAATCCCGACGGCTCAGAGATGTACCTGAACACCGCCCAGACCAACCGCTCGACCGTGCGCCCGTACGACGATGACGGCGACGGCGTCTGCGATGAGGACCCCGGCGATGACCTCGACGGCGACGGCTTCATCAGGCAGATGCGGCAGTACGTTGGCCCCGGCAACGGCAACTACATCATCGACCCCAACGACCCGTCCGGCAGGATCATGGTGCGCGTAGGCGACGGTAACGGCGACTACCTGGTGATGAACGAAGGCATCGACAACGACGGCGACGGCCGCATCAACGAGGACGGCATCGGCGGCCTGGACCTGCACCGCAACTACCCGGAGAACTGGAGGCCCATGAGGGAGGCCACCGGATACGGCTGGACGCAGGGCGGCGCAGGAGAATACCCGCTGTCGGAGCCTGAGATGCGCTCCATGTTCCTTTGGATGGTGACGCACCCCAACATCTCCATCGTGCAGACCATGGATACCGCTGTGCCAATGCACCTCAGGCCCCCGTCCACTAGCAGGACGGAGGAGTCGATGTTCCCCGAGGACGCCGCCTACTACGTGTGGTTCGACACCCACGGCAAGGAGCTCAGCGGCTACGCCAGGGCAGGCGACGTGTATCAGGACTACGGCGGCGGCAGGCCGCTGTTCGGCCACTCCCCCGACTACGGCTACTTCCAGTTCGGCGCCATCTGGTACGGCGACGAGCTCTGGGGCCGGCAGGATTACGTTGAGGACTACAACGGCGACGGCGTGATCGACATCTACGACCAGCTGTGGATGAACGACAACATCGACGAGATCAAGGGTAAGCTCTTCCAGGACTGGACCCCCGTGGAGCACCCCGACCTCGGAGAGGTGGAGGTGGGCGGCTGGAACCCGAAGTTCTGGAACCAGAACCCTCCTGCAGGCAGCTTGCTGGCGAAGGCCGTTGACAAGCAGACCGCCTTCAACATGCTGCTGGCGAAGTCGTTGCCGAAGCTGGAGGTCACCGGAGTAGCCCTGCAGAAGCAGCCTGACGGCAACACCCTGCTCACCGTCACCATCGCCAACACCGGCTTCCTGCCTGACGCGCTGACCCAGGCTAAGCTGGTGAAGATGGTTAGGGAAGGCACGGCCGCGCTGACGCTGGGCGAGGGCCTGTCGTTCGCTGAAGGCTCCGCCCCGAGGTCGCAGGACATCGGCACTTTCGCCGGCAAGCTCGACCCTGAGGGCAGCGTCAAGACCGTGAGCTGGCTGCTTTCAGGCTCCGGCGAGGCCACGCTGACGGTGAGGTCCACCAGAGGCGGCCAGTTCGATACTAAGATCCAGGTCTTTGACTTCTAACCCGGAATCGATCTGCCAGGCACACCCCGCAGGGGCAGTGGGCGCGCCGCTGCCCCTGCACGTCTTTCGCTCTCTACCTTGCGCCTGCGATGGCGGGTGTCGCCGCTGAGTTGCTGGGCGTCTCCACGAAGGTTGAGTACAAGCCCAAAGCCTGTGCGATGAGCATCGCGATATCGGTGTTGTCAATGAGATCGACGTCGAAGAGGTCCTGACCCGGACCCTCGGCGAAAAGGGGCACTTCCCACGCGGAGTGCTCGTCGGAGCCGAACGAGATCTCGCCCCTCTCGTCGACTGTAACCATGCCGGTTTCGTGATCGGCGGTGACCAGTACCAGAGTTCGGCCGTCGGTCCTGGAAAACTCCAGGGCCACTGCCACCGCCTCGTCCAAGGCAGTCACCTCGGTTGGCAGAATCAGGGCGTCGTTGTCGTGGCAGGCGATGTCAATCAGATCGTTCTCCACCACGAGGAAGAAGCCCAGGCGGCCCGCGGCGGTGGCGGTCGCGGCTTGGTCGGCGGCAGCCGAGAGCAGCTCGATGGCCTTCGCTGTCATCTGCGCGAGGCTTGGTTGCTGAGCCGGATCGCGGGCCAGGTGATAGTCGAGGCTGTCGCCGGCGAAGAGGCCTAGTAGCGGCAATCGCTGCGCAGCAGCCAGGCTGGCGCTGTCGAACACCACCTCATAACCTGCGTCCTTCGCCTGCTCCAGGGGCGGGTGCGACCGGTCGTACGTTCCGGGGAGGAAGTCGGCTGCGCCGCCGCCTAACATGACGTCGGGCCGGGTTTCCACCATCTGCGCAGCGATGATCCTGGTGGAGCGCCTGTCAGATACATGCGCCGCGAACGCTGCCGGGGTTGCGCTGGTAAGGGCGGCGTTGGTCACGAGGCCTGTGAGGCCGCCGGCGTCGCGCACGGCTTCGAGGACCGTGGTGAGCCGCCGGCCGAACTCGTCCACACCAACGTGGCGTCGGGTGGTCTTGTGGCCCGTGGCCATGGCGGTGGCGGCCGCAGCGGAGTCAGTAACGGCGCCTCCCAGCGCATGGGTGGTCACCCTGGTCTGGATGGGCATGCAGGCGATCGCAGGCGCACCCAAGCTTAGCTGGCCGTAGCCCATGCCATCGCCGATGAAGAGGATCACGTTGACGGGACGCCGGGCTGGGGCCGATGGCGAGGCGTCGGTGACCGCTGACAAAGCCGCGGGCGAAACCGGCAAGGCTCCGAGAGTCGGCGCCCCGATCCCTCCGGCTATGAGCAGCAGCGTGATACAGGCTGTGATCAGCAGGCTCGCGCGCAGCGGCGTCCGCTTCATGTGCTGACCTCCGAGGTCACAGCGGCGCGGCCAGGGTAGTGGCCGGGCTCGTCGACCGGCTCACGCACAGGCCTGCAACTATGCTCATAGTCAGGCTGGCCCAGCGCCGTCGTGACTTTTCATACAGTGTAGCGAAAGCTGCGCGTGTTGACAACTGCTTACGTGGGCAACGGGGCGGAAATCTACGAAGCGCACGGAGAGGCGGGGCGAGGCGGCACGTGACTGACACCGCAGGGGCTGAGGGGCGGAGTCCTCGTTTTGGAGGAGCAGTCGCGTTTGCGCTCCTCTCTTCGTAGGAGAACATCCGGGTAGGCTCCTCCGAAGACAGGAAAACCCCCAACGTGGAAGCGCGCGTTCGGCTCCTTTCGAGAGCCTTCGAGCATCGGAGGCCAGGCCAAGGCGCCTAGCTGGGATTCTCGCTTACGGCCTTCACGGCTCATCGTCAGACTGTTCGCGTCTCGGCCGCCAGCGGGGCTCCTCATCAGGTTCCGCAGGTGTGCTCCTCCATCGGGAGGAGCACCCGCCGAAGTGCTCCTCTCGATGGAGGAGCACACCCCGGTCTGCACCTCTATCTCGACGGAAACTCCAACCCATGCTCTGTCCCGTCGACGCTTCGTACAGATCGGCCAAGAGGCCGCGGCGTCTACCTGGACCTTTGGATCGAGTCCCGCGCACCGTATCACGATCTGACTCGCAGCAGACTTGTCGACGGCGCTGAACATGGCCCGCGGCGGAGGTTTTCCTCCATCGGGAGGAGCACCTGCCGTAGTGCTCCTCCCGATGGAGGAGTACACCCCGTTTGGCTCCTCTTTTTCGCCGAACTCCCCCAACTCGTGCGCCGTCCCCCCGATCCTTTGTACAAGTTCCCAGAGACTCGCCGCGTCTACCTGGGCCTTTGAATCAAGCCCCGCGCACCGCGGCACCGTCTTGCCCGCGACGAACCTGTCGATTGCGCCAAGTAAGGCTCGCGGCGGAGGATTTCCTACATCGGGAGGCGCACCCGCCACAGTGCTCCTCCGGAAAGAGGAGCACACCCCGGTTTGCTCCTCCTATTCGCCGAAGTCTCCGACTCCTACGCCGCCCCGCCCATCCTCCGGGCAGGTAGCCCAAGGGTGCGCCGCATCTACCTGGGCCTTTGAATCCAGCCCCGCGCACGGCGTCACCGTCTTGCCCGCGACGAACCTACCGATGGCGCCAAACATGGCTCGCGGCGGAGGTTTTCCTCCATCGGGAGGAGCACTACGGCAGGTGCTCCTCCCGATGGAGGAGTACATCCCGACCTGCTCCTCCTTTCCGTGGAAAACCCCAACCCCAACTTAGCCAAGCCCATGAACCATCCCAGACAAGCAATGTTAAGCACCGCAGTTACCACATGATCCGCGACCATCGCCCACACTGCCACGGCCGCTCCCCATCCAGGCCTTGACACCAGCGTACATATGAGGACGCACCTGGCGACGTTGCCCGCGAACACGTTCGCCGTCACCGGCGCCATCTGGCCCAACCCATGCAACACCCCGCTGCACACCATTCCCAGATATACGAAGGGCGCGGCCACCGACAGCGGACGCACGAGCGGCGCGATGTGAGGTGCCCCGTACAGCACACGCCCGATCAAACCCGGAACCAGGAACAACACAGCGGAGAAAACCGCCCCCACGGCACCTGCGATGAAAAAGGCCTTGCGCAACAGGTCGGCCACTCTGCCGTACTGCTTTGCCCCCATTCGCTCAGCCACCGCCGGCGTCACCACCTGTATGATGGGCCCTATGGCCATCATCGGAAAGTACAGCATCGGCGCCACCATGCCGGTAACCTCGCCGAACGCCTGCGCCGCCTCGGACTGGGTTAAACCCGCCGCCTGCAGCTGGCGCGGAACCAACGCCGCATTGACCACGCTCATGATGCTGTTGAGCATGACCGACACCATGGCGGGAAGGCCAAGTCGCAGCAAGTCTCTGGTGTATCTTCCACTTGAGATCGAAGACCGTCTTCCCGCGCCACCGCCGCCCGCCATCAGGGGACGAACCCTCAGACCAAGGATGGCCAACGACCCAAGCTCCCCCACGACCATGCCGCAAACCATGGCCGCCGCGGCCGCCCCCGCGCCAAACGGCAGGAACGCCACCAGCATCGCAAGCACGCTAGGCACTCGGAACACGGCCTCTGCTACGTTGGCCCCGGCCACCGCGACGGCGCCGCCGAACCCGCGCAGGATTCCCCTGAGAACAGCCGTGATGGTGGACGGCACCAAGAGCAGTCCCAGGCACCTGATGGCCAGCACCAGCCGCACGTCGTCGAAAAGGAGAGGCACCATGAGCGGCGCCCCGACCCAAACCAGCGCCCCTGCCGCAAGGCCGGAAAAAGAGGCAGCCGCCAGAGCGGCCCTGGCGTACTCCCTGGCCTCGTCAGGCCTCGAGCGCCCGAGGCTATCGGCGATTCGGCTCACCACTGCGATGTGGAACCCCAGTAGGGCGGCGCCCGACGCCAGGCGGTACAAGGGAAGAGCCATCTGGAATAGCCCCAGCACCTCCGCGCCCACCATCCTGGCGACGATTATGTGGTATACCGCGCCTATCCCCCGGGTCACCGCACCAGCAGCGGCCAGTGCGATAGCGCCTGCAACGAGAGTCCTTTTTCTGCCCGCGGTCATCTGCGAACTCACCATCCCACAGACTGATGGCTATTCGCCTGCGCACCGCAATAGAATGAGGCAGGCTCGGCGTACGCCTGCCTGCCCCTATAGCGTAAACTCGTCCGTAAACTCGTCGGTCGGCTCCGCGGGCCTGCCCTGTTGGCCTATCCTGCGGGCCTACTCGTTGCGCTTCTCTATGTAGCGCTCCAGCTTTCTCTTGACCCTCTGAAGGGCATTGTCAATCGACTTCACGTGCCGATTCAGTTCCATCGCGATCTCCTGATACGACTTGCCGTCGAGGTACGCGTTGAGCACCTCTCGCTCGAGATCGCTCAGGAACTCTCCCATCTTGACCTCGATATCGATGAACTCCTCCCTGCTGATGACCAGCTCCTCGGGATCCGTGATCTTGTTGCCCGATAGCACGTCGAGAAGGGTACGGTCTGACTCCTCGTCATAGATGGGCTTGTTCAGAGAGACGTAGGAGTTGAGAGGAATGTGCTTCTGCCTGGTGGCAGTCTTAATTGCGGTAATTATCTGTCTTGTAATGCACAACTCAGCGAAAGCGCGAAACGAAGCGAGCTTGTCCGATTTGAAATCGCGGATAGCCTTGTAGAGGCCGATCATTCCCTCCTGGATGATGTCCTCTCTGTCCGCCCCGATCAAGAAGTAGGAGCGCGCTTTAGCTCTCACGAAATTCTTGTACTTGTTGATGAGGTGTTCCTCTGCAGACCTATCACCAATCCTTGCGAACTCAACAATCTGCTCGTCAGCCAGATCATCGTAGCAGACGCAAGATTCGCGTTGCAGGTTGGCTGTCAAATGAATTCCCTCCCGACACCAGACAGACTTCGGAGAGCGCCAAGCTTAGAAATCGAGCTCTACGAGTCACTTCCGGCGGGATTCCTGCGGAGAACGGAGACAGTGAAGATCCTCCTCGTAGGTCACCGACATTATATCGCAGCGTACCAAGAGGGTCAAGCAAACTGGCTGGTCAAGCCATCCATAGAATTAGCTATCACTGTCAGACTGACCCACCGGTCCTCCTTTCTTCAATCGCTGTCTGACTATCTCAAACGCCACCACAGCCCACGCCACGCCGGCATTCAGAGACGCGAGCTTCCCACCCATGGGTATGTTAACAGTGAAGTCACATCTCTCCCCCACCAGCCGTGACATGCCCCTGCCTTCGCTACCCACCACCACCGCGATGGGGCCGGTCAGGTCCGCATCCCACAGGGGCAAAGGGGCCTCAGGCTCGGTGCCCACCACCCACACACCCGCCTGCTTCAGCCGTTCTATGCAGTTCGCTATGTTGACCACTCTGGCCACAGGGGTGTGGGCCGCCGCGCCGGCTGACGCCCTCACCACAGCCGGGCTCACCTGGCTGCTCCTTCTGGCGGGGATCACGACGCCATGGGCTCTTGCGGCGTTGGCCGTCCTTATGATGGATCCCAGGTTCTGCGGGTCCTCGATGCCGTCAAGCACCGCTATGAAAGGGTCCTGTCCGGCGGCGCGAGCGGCCTCCAAGATGTCGTCGATCTGCACGTAGCTGATGGGCGCGAGGAACGCCAGCACCCCTTGGTGATTGCCTGCGCCCGCCTCTGCCGCAGCCCGATCCATCGTCGCCCTGTCGACAAACGACACGGGCACCCGGTGTTCCCTGGCTAACGCTAGGACCTCCGGGTCAGAGCCACCCTTCACAACGAGGATCTTGTTGACCTGCCTGCCCGACTCAACGGCCTCCACCACTGGCCTGCGGCCCCAGACCACGTAGTCGCAGTCCTCCCCTGAGTCACGCTGGTCGCGCTGATCGAGCGGGCCTCGTGAGGCGCGTGAGCCGCGCAACCTCCTCGGGTCACCTGAGCTGCCTGTTCCGCCCGGGCCGTCTGCCCTCACCCTCCTCGGCCTGTCCCCCTTGTCGCGGAACCTAACCATCGGAACCCTCCCGCCTGTCTCCACATCCTTCGTTGACGATCTCGAGAGCCATGTGGAGCAGCTCATCAAGGCGCTCCGAACGGCCGGTGAGGTACGCGTGGCCCAGGAGCGTCTCGAAACCGGTGGAGTGCCGGTACTGTCCTGTCTCGCTGGAGTGCACAGCATGGTGCGGCCTGACATTGCGGCCTCGCCTCACCAGGTCCTGCTCCTCTGGGGTCAGGTGATGGGCGAGCTCCTGCACCAGCCTCGACTGCCCCCTGGCGCTCACGCACCTGAGCGCCGCGCGATGCAAGTCATGGGCCGTAGTTATCCCCCGTGCGGCGGCCACAAGCTGGGTCCTGACGAACAGCTCCCACACGGCGTCGCCCACGTACGCGAGGACCGTGGGCGACACCTCCCGGACCTGCTCGTCACTGAGATACACGCTTCCACCTGGCGCCATCTCTCGTGTCCTCAACAACTATGCCCAGCTCCGAAAGCTCGCCTCTGATCTTGTCAGACAGAGCATATTGCTTCATCGCCCTTGCCTCCGCCCGCACGTCCAGCAGGAGCCGGATCAGCGACTCCACCAGCTTCGCATCGCCGTCGCCACCGGCCTCCGCCCCGGTCTCCGCAGTGGCATGCGCCGAAAGAAGGGTGTCGAGGTCCAGTATGCCCACCACGTCGCCGAGTTCCGCCATGGCAAGCGTGGCTGCGGCCACCGCCGCCCGCACGGGCTCCGACTGGCCCTGACCCGGCTGGATGCCCTGGTTGACGTAGGTGTTCAGCGCTGTGGCCAGCTCGTGCAGGGCGGCGATGGCGCCGGCGGTGTTGAAGTCGTCGTCCATGGCCTCCTCGAAACTGGCCTTCGCCGCTGTTATCGCCTGGGCAAGCTGGGTTTCAGGCCTCACCGCCTGCTCCAGCTGCTCGCGGGTCCAGCCTTTCATGCCGGTGGCGAACAGCGCGTTGGCGACCGCGCTTTCCAGCCTGGCCAGGGCCTTGCCGCACGCGGTCAGCTCCTCGTCGCTGAAGTTGATGGGCTTGCGGTAATGGTTGGAGATGAGGAAGTAGCGAACCACCTTGCCGGGATACTGCTTGAGGATGCCCCGAACCGTCTTGAAGTTGCCGAGCGACTTCCCCATGCGCTGCCCATCGATGTTGACGTAGCCGTTGTGCACCCAGTACTTCACAGGCGGATGGCCGTTGGCGCCGTGGCTCTGGGCTATCTCGTTCTCGTGATGCGGAAACACCAGGTCAACCCCACCGGTGTGTATGTCGAACACCGGGCCCAGGTACTGCGTGGACATGACGCTGCACTCGATGTGCCATCCCGGTCTGCCGGGCCCCCACGGTGAATCCCACGCCGGCTCCCCCGGCTTTGCCGCCTTCCACAGAGCGAAGTCGAGGGGATCCTGCTTCGCCTCGCCCGGTTCAACCCTGGCGCCCGCCTTCAGATCGTCGATGTTCTGACCCGAAAGCTCTCCATATGGCTCAAAGCGCGATACGTCGTAGTAGACATCGCCGCCTGCCACGTAGGCCAGGCCGTTGTCCACGAGCTTCTGGATCATCTTGATCATGCCCTCAACGTGTTGGGTCGCCCTGGGCTGAATGTCGGGAGGCCGCACCCCTAGGGCCTTCCTGTCTTCAAAGAAGGCCTTGGTGTACTCGTCTACTATGTCGGCGGGCTCCACTCCGCGCTCGCTGGCTCGCTTAATGATCTTGTCTTCAATGTCGGTGATATTCTGCACAAGGGTGACTTCGTATCCCTTGTACTGGAGGTACCTGCGTATCACGTCAGGCACCACGAAAGCTCTGGCGTTGCCTATGTGAAAGTAGTCGTACACTGTGGGACCGCAGCTGTATATGCCCACTTTGCCTGGGTTCACGGGTACGAACTCCTCTTTACGCTTCGTCAGGGTGTTGTATATCCTGATCGCCACTGATGGGCCCTCCCCCGTTCCGTTCTTGCCAGGCCATCAGCACCACGGCTGAACACGCCATTGACTCCAGCCGCCCGATGGCGCCCAACAACTCGGTGGTCTTTGCCTTAATATTAACACAGTCTTCGGTACAGCCGATGGCAGCAGCAAGCCCCTCGCGCATCCTCTGGGCGTATGGCGCCACCTTGGGCGCCTGGGCGATGACGGTTACGTCGCAGTTCACCGCCGTGAACCCGTGGGCTCGGCACATCTGGGCCGCCTGGGCCAGAAGCTCCATGCTGTCGGCACCCTCGTACCTGGGGTCGGTGTCAGGAAAGTGCCTGCCGATGTCGCCCAGGCCCGCCGCCCCCAGCATGGCGTCGCACACGGCGTGGGCCACCACGTCAGCATCTGAGTGGCCGACGAGCCCCAGATGGAAGGGTATCTCAACCCCTCCCAGCACGAGGCGTCGGCCGGGGGCCGTCCGGTGGATATCAAACCCTTGCCCCACCTTGATGCGGGGCGCCTGGCGCCTGCGCAGCCCGAGCGTGGCCTCGGCGATGACCATGTCGTCAGGGGAGGTGATCTTTATGTTCATGGGCTCGCCCGGCACCAGAGTCACCCGGACGCCGGCGGCCTCCACCAGCGCGGCGTCGTCTGTTGCCCGAAGTCCGGTACGCCTGGCGCTGACGTGTGCATCGATTATTAGCTCTCTTCTGAAAGCCTGGGGGGTCTGCACGAGAGTCAGGCGGGCTCTGTCGAGGGTGCGCACGACGGTGCCCTCTTGCACCTCCTTGACGGTGTCGGTGGGCTGCAGGCCGCACGTGGCAGCCCCGTGGCGCACGGCCGCCTGTACCACGCTCTCCACCAGTCGGGGGCTGGCCAGGGGCCTTGCGCCGTCGTGTATCACCACGATGGGATAGTCGTCAGCTTCGCCCTCAAGCTCGCCGCTGACCAAGACGCTCTCCAGGGCGGAAAGGGCGGAAAACACCGACTCCTGCCTGTCGTGCCCTCCCTCCACCACCATGCAGCGGCAGGCGGAAGACAGGGAGTATCCACGCACGATGTCCTTCTCGAAACGCTCCACGTCCCCGGGCGGCACCGCCACCACCACCAGCCCCACGCTAGGCGCAGACGCCACCGCCCTGATGGCGCGGACCACCACCGGAACGCCTGCAAGGTGGAGATACTGCTTGGGCACGCCAACGCCCATACGGTCGCCGCGCCCGGCCGCCGCCACGATGGCTGCGGCGACCTTCCTCGCCGATGACACCATGGGTTCACACCGCCCTGTTGTCGGCCGCCTTCAGCTTGGCGAAGATCATGCGCCCCGCCGAAGTCTGGAGCACGCTCGTGACCATGACGCCGATGGAGTCGCCTATGTGGCGCTTGCCGCCGTCCACAACCACCATGGTGCCGTCGTCGAGATAGGCAACGCCCTGCCCGGCCTCCTTGCCGTCCTTCACTACGTGGACGGTCATCTCCTCGCCAGGCAGCACCACGGGCTTGAGCGCGTTGGCCAGTTCGTTGATGTTGAGCACAGACACTCCGTGCAGTTCCGCTACTTTGTTGAGGTTGAAATCGTTGGTGAGGATCGTGGCGTTCATCATCTGCGCCAGCTTGATGAGCTTTGCGTCGACTTCGGCATCGTCCATGCGCTCGTCGACTATCTCGATGGTGAGGGATTCGTCCTTCTGCATCCTCTTGAGGATGTCCAGGCCACGCCTGCCGCGGTTCCGCTTCAACACGTCGCTGGAGTCGGCTATGCGCTGCAGCTCCTCCAGTACGAAGCTGGGGATCACCAGCACGCCCTCGAGAAACCCGGCATCGGCGATGTCAGCGATCCTGCCATCAATGATCACGCTGGTGTCAAGCAGCTTGGGGCAGGCTCTTGCCACATACGCCCTTGACAACGCGCCCCGGCCGCCGCCGCGGGCCGCCCCGCCTCCGCCGCGGCCTCGCGCCCCGCCGCGCTGGCCGAAACGGGCCGGCGCTTCACCGTGCTCGCCGTGGTCCCATTGATCCCCGTGCCGCGGCGCCATGGCCAGCAACACCAGTATCTCGTCGCGTTTGTGATAGCCCACCACTAGGCCCACCAGAGCCAGCGCAACGTTGACTCCTATGGCTATGTAGCTTCCTACGTTGGGTATGAGGGCGATGGGCACCGCCAATAGATTCGCGATTATGAGGCCAACTATGATGCTGAACGCTGCTGACACAGCGCCAGTGGCGGAGAGGTGGCGCACGCCTGTGTCGACCCACAGTGAGAATGCCGAGAAGGCGCGGCCCACCAAAGGAGCGATGAGAAATCCAATGAGTCCTCCGCTGGTGACAGTGCCCACCATCGCTCGCAGCGCGACGCCCTGGCTCGTCGGCGCCATCACTGTCAGCGGCAGGCTGCGGGAGATCAAGTACCCCACGATCATGCCTGCCCCTACCATGAACACCCGGAGTCTGCCAAAGCGCACTGCCGAGATCACCTCCAGAAAGTCGGACCGGCTGAGCCGGGCCGTTCCAACTTATCGTTCCCAGCTCCCTGCCTAAATATTGAGGCCCTACTCGCTCCCGTTGAGTATGGCCTCGATGCCGGACGCGACCTCCTCTGCCGACTTGTTCTCGACAATGCACAGCTCGCTGCAGAGGATCTGCTTGGCGTTCTCCAACATGCGTCTTTCCCCTGTTGACAGGCCCTTTTCCTTGTCCCTCAGGCCCAGGTTCCTCACTACCTCAGCTACGGTGAAGACGTCTCCGGTCTTCAGCTTCTCCATGTTGGCCCGGTAGCGGCGGTTCCAGTTCTGGCTCATGGCAGTCTTCTCGCCCTTGAGCACCTCATACACCGCCGGAACCTCTTCTGGGGAAATCACGGGCCTAAGGCCCACTTCCTCAGCGTTGCTCTTCGGCACCATCACCTTCATGTCACCTACGGAGAGGCGCATGATGTAGTATTGATCACGATGCCCGAGGATCTCACGCTCTTCGATCTTCTCGATTACCCCAGCTCCGTGCATGGGGTATACCACCTTGTCGCCGACTTTGAACACGGCTCACATCATCCTCCTCGGACCACCTTATGAAATTGTACCATTGCCTATCGAGATTGACAACGTTACTGCCCGACCGTATAATCAAGTTGAACTTGGCACACGCCATCTATCCAGCGCGGGCCGGTTTTGGAGGTGACTTGCCTTGGCGGACTTCTCTTTCGCGGACTTCCAGGCGGCAGTGTCGGATTGCCTCATTCGCCATCGCAGCGTCCTAGATGTAATCACCAAGTTCCAGGAGGCAAGTGCCAGGGTGAACCGCGCCGTAGCCAAGTCAGTCACGGTGTGTGGCTGCATGGAGATCAACGCCTCCAAGCAGCGGCTGCCTGAGCCCGCCGACGACATGTCGCTGTCAGACCTGAAACAGCTCATGAGCACCCATATCGCAGGCGAGCTCTGCGCGGACTGCAAGGACGCCCTAGAAACCGAAGTCGGCCGTTGCCTCTACTACCTGGTGGCCCTGTGCAGCGTGGCCGGCATCAACTTCGACGAAGTCATGACCCGCGAGTGGGAAAGGCTCCACATGCTGGGCCTGTTCAACATGAACTAGAGAGCCAGGCTGCGAACCACCTGATCTCGCAGGCGCGACAGGCCTTCGCGCACCGCTCTGGCCCGCACCTCGCCGATGCCTTCTATCTCGTCAAGTTCCTCGGTTGTGGCTCCCCTTATCGCTTTCAGCGACCCGAACCCGCTCACCACGTTGTGTATCACCGACAGCGGCAGCCTCGAAATCTTCGACAGCGCCCTGTAACCCCTTGGCATCATCGAGGACTCCAGGCTCACGATGGCGCTCTGTGTGACGGCGCGCCCAAGAGTCGACGCGTCCAGCACCTCGTCCACCGGCCACTCCCCGATGGACCGCAGCAGCTTCTCGGCCTCCTCCTGCCCCCCGGAGGGCAGGTAGTCCATCATCACGAACAGCGCGTCCTCCCACGTGCCGCCGATTATCTCGTCAGACTGCACCTTTATCAGTCGGCCCTCTGAGCCCAGTTCGGCGATGTAGTCGGTGACTTCCTCCCACGCTCGCCTCATCAGCTCGTAGCGCTGGATCACCCTGACAACGTCGGCCACGGTGACCTCCTCGATGAACTCCAGCGCCGAGAGGTTGGTCAGCGCGCGGGAGAACACTTCCTTGTAGTTGGCCATGGTCTGCAGGGCCTGGTTGGCCTTGGCCAGCACCACTCCGATATCGCGCAGCACGTATCGGGTATGCCCCATGTATACCGTGATCACCGACCGCCGCTGGCTGATGGCTATCACCAGCTGCCCGGTCATCTTGGCCACGCGCTCCGCTGTGCTGTGACGGAGCCCGGTCTCACGAGAAGGGATGTCGGGATCAGGCGATAGAGTGGCGTTGGCCCAGACTATCCTGTCTGCAGTGGAAGAAAGGATGATGGCACCGTCCATCTTGGCGAGCTCGTAGAGGGCGGCAGGCGAGAAATCGGCGTTGAGCTTGAAGCCCCCGCTGGCTATGGCCAGCACCTCAGGAACGTCGCCAACCACCACCAGGCCGCCGGTACGGGCCCGCAGTATGTTGTCGAGCCCCTCGCGCAGCGGCGTACCCGGCGCGACCATGCTGAAGATCTTGCGCATCCTTTCAGACGACATCGGCTCCCACCTCCCGGCCAAGCCCATCAGAGGGCCGCCCTTTGAGCCTCCCCGTGGGCCTTTGCCATCAGGCCTCCTGGAAGGCCGCATTGATGGCCTCCCTCACGGTGGAGGCCCCGACCAGTTCCACGTTGCCCCACGTTCCCAACGACGCCGACCCGACCGACGAGCCCGACGAGCTCGAGGCGCCTGACGCGCCTCCTGCCTGGCCCTGACGACGCGACAGAGCCCTCAGGTTGTGCCTGGGCATCACGCACCTGGTGAACCCCAGCCTCTCAGCCTCCGCCAGCCTCAGCTCCGCGCGGCTGACCGCCCTGAGCTCTCCAGCAAGGCCCACCTCCCCGAACACCACCGTGCCCTTCGGCACCGGCCTGTTCCGAAAGCTCGACACGATGGCGCACGCAACAGCCAGGTCGCTGGCGGGTTCCGCCAATGTCAGCCCACCCGCGACGTTCACGTAGACGTCCTCGCCGCCAAGGTTGAAGCCGGCACGCCGATCAAGCACCGCTACGATGATGGACGTTCGGTTGTAGTCCACGCCAGTGATGGTCCTGCGGGGAGTGCCAGTCACCGACCTCGCCACCAGCGCCTGCACCTCCACCAGCAGGGGCCTCGCCCCTTCCACGCTTGCGGTGACAACCGACCCCGCCGCCTCGCCCAGACGCTGCGAAAGCAGCGTCTCGGAGGGGTTCGCCACCTCCTCGAGGCCTCTGTCGGTCATGGCGAAGATGCCCACCTCGTCGGTGCTGCCGAATCGGTTTTTCGCGGCCCGCACCACGCGGTGGGCGTGCACGCCCTCACCCTCGAAGTAGAGCACGGTGTCGACCACGTGCTCCAGCACCTTCGGCCCGGCGATGGCGCCGGCCTTCGTCACGTGCCCCACCAGGAACACCGGGATGGCCTGCTCCTTCGCCAGCCTCATCAGGGCGGCGGCGCACTCCCGCACCTGTGTCACGCTGCCTGGCGATGACTCCACTGACGGATCATCCATCGTCTGTATAGAGTCTATCACAACCAGGGCAGGGCTGAGCCGGGCCGCCTCATCGATGACTTTCACCACGTCGGTTTCGGCCATAACAAGCAGCTTCTCCGAGGAGACGCCCAGCCTCGCTGCCCTGATCCCCACCTGACGCGCAGACTCCTCACCCGTGACGTACAGCACCGCCCCGTGGGCCCGAGCAACGTTCTCAGACACCTGCAGCAGCAGGGTGGACTTGCCTATGCCCGGATCGCCCCCGATGAGGATCACCGACCCAGGCACTATCCCGCCGCCCAGCACCCGGTCGAACTCCGACAGCCCCGTCATCAGCCTGGGCTCGTGAAGCGAGGCCACCTGGCCCACAGGCACGGGCCGGCCGGAGTCCTCCCTGCCGGCACCAGCGCTGGCAGCCGCGGCGGTGCCGGCCGAGCGGGACGCGGCCCTGGAAGGCCTGGCGGGCCTGGCCAGGCCCGGGTCGAACCTAGTGGTCTCCTCAAAGGTGTTCCACTGGGAACAGCCCGGGCACCTGCCCATCCACTTCGGCGACTCGTATCCGCACTCTCTGCAAGCGAATACCTGCTTCGGTCCTTTCATTGAGCCACCTTGAAGACTATCTTGCCGTCCTCGGCGTCCACGAGGACGGCCTTGTCGTTGGATACCTGACCTGAGATGATCTCGTCCGAGAGTTTGTCTTCCACCATGCGCTGCACGACACGCTTGAGGGGCCTCGCGCCGTAATCCGGATCGTAGCCCTCCTTCACCAGCAGTTTCTTCGCCTCAGGCGTGAACTCCAGCTTGACTCCGGACGGCTCCACACGCTGCTTCACTCCCTCGAGCACCAGGTCGATGATCTTCTCCATATGCTCCATCTCGAGGCTGTGGAAGACTATGACCTCGTCCACCCTGTTCAGGAACTCCGGCCTGAAGGTGCGCTTCAGCTCAGACAGCACCTTGTCACGCATGCGCTCGTGCTGCGCCTGGCTGGACGTGTCCGCCACGAACCCAAGCACCGCGTCGCGCTGCAGCTGGGTGGCTCCGACGTTGCTGGTCATTATCAGCACCGTGTTACGGAAGTCCACGGTGCGCCCCTGCCCGTCGGTGAGCCTGCCGTCGTCAAGCACCTGGAGCAGGATGTTGAACACCTCAGGGTGCGCCTTCTCGATCTCGTCGAAGAGCACCACCGAGTACGGCCGGCGCCTCACCTTCTCCGTGAGCTGCCCGGCCTCCTCGTATCCAACGTATCCGGGAGGCGCCCCGATCAGACGGCTCACAGTGTGCCTCTCCATGTACTCCGACATGTCCAGGCGAATCATGGCGTCCTCGCTGCCGAACAGCGCCTCCGCGAGGGCCCTGGCCAGCTCCGTCTTGCCCACACCGGTGGGGCCCAGGAACAGGAAGGACCCAACCGGGCGCCTGGGGTTCTTCAATCCTGCATGTGCCCTTCTGACGGCGCGGGCCACCGCCTCCACCGCCTCATCCTGCCCGACCACACGCTTGTGCAGCACTTCCTCCAGGCGCAGCAGGCGCTGGGCTTCGCTCTCCTCCAGCTTCGCCACGGGGATCCCGGTCCACGACGCCACCACCTCGGCGATGTCGTTCTCGGTGACCTCAGCTCCGTCGATGTAGCGCCGGTTCTGCCACTCGCGGCGCAGCTCCTCGATGTTGTCCCGCACCTTGCTCTCCTGGTCCCGCAGGTCCGCTGCCTTCTCGAACTCCTCGTTCTGGATGGCTGCCTCCTTCTCCACCTTCAGCCGCTCCAGCTCCTCCTCCAGCTGCTTCAGGTCCGGCGGCGCCACATGGGTAGCAAGGCGAACCCTTGACGATGCCTCATCGATCAGGTCGATGGCCTTGTCAGGCAAGAACCTGTCGGTGATGTACCTGTCAGATAGCGTCACGGCTGACCGCAGCGCCTCGTCGGCTATCTTCACCCTGTGGTGTGCCTCGTACCTGTCCCGAAGCCCCTCCAGAATCGCGATGGTCTCGTCGACGGTGGGCTCTCCCACCATGATCGGCTGGAACCTGCGCTCCAGGGCGGCATCCTTCTCGATATGCTTGCGGTACTCAGTCAGGGTGGTGGCGCCCACGCACTGCAGCTCGCCCCTGGCCAGCGCTGGCTTGAGTATGTTGGCCGCGTCGATGGCCCCTTCTGCGGCGCCCGCCCCAACCACCGTGTGCAGCTCGTCGATGAACAGGATGACGTCGCCTGACCCGACGATCTCGTCTATCACCCTCTTCAGCCGTTCCTCGAACTCGCCGCGGTACTTGGTGCCCGCCACCAGCGCCCCCATGTCAAGGGTGATCACTCTCTTGTCGCGCAATAGTTCAGGCACGTCTCCCCTCACCAGCCTCTGCGCAAGGCCCTCCACGATGGCGGTCTTGCCCACCCCGGGGTCGCCTATGAGGACGGGGTTGTTCTTCGTCCTGCGGGAGAGTATCTGGATGACCCGGTTCATCTCGTTCTCCCTGCCGATCACGGGGTCGAGCTTGCCGTCACGGGCCATGGCGGTGAGATCGCGTCCGAACTGCTCAAGGGTGGGCGTGCCCTTCTTCCTGCCCTGACGCCCTTGTGCCGTGCCTTCACGCCCGGCCGGCTGCGCCGGCCCGGCGCCGTCACCGCCTCTGCCGGCGGCGGATCCCTGGCTCAGCAGGGAGATCACCTGTTCCCGCAGGCGCTCCAGGTCAGCGCCGAGGTCTTGCAGCACCTGCGCCGCCACGCCCTCGCCTTCACGCACCAGACCCAGCAGGAGGTGTTCGGTGCCCACATACCCATGGCCCATGCTACGGGCCTCGTCTATCGCCAGCTCCAGTACGCGCTTGGCCCTGGGGCTCAGGGCCACGCCCATCACCGTAGCGGGGTCGCCTCTGCCAACTATCGACTCAACCTGGCTCCTGATGGCATCCGGACTGATGCCCAAGGCCGCAAGCGCCCTGGCGGCCACGCCCTGGCCCTCGCGGGCAAGCCCAAGTAGGATGTGCTCGGTGCCTACGATACTGTGGCCGAGCTTTCGGGCCTCGTCTTGCGACAGGAGCAGAACCTTCTGCGCCCTCTCGGTGAATGACCCGAACATCATGTATTACTCCTCCTTATCAGGTGCTGAATTGCTACCTCTGCTCGCTTTGTTCGCTTTCTCGAAACGTTCACGGATGATCCCTGCCCTGGCAATGTCCCGCTCCCACACCGAAAGCTCGCGCCCGAGGGCACGCTGGACGTGGGCGGGCATGGTGTCCACCGACAGCCTTGTGAGCAGATCGTCAGGAACGTTCGGGAGGATGCCCATGTCGGCCCCGAGCTTGACGTCGGACATCAGCTTCAGCGCCTCCTCCGAGGGCATCATCCTAGCGTTAGTCAGGATGCCGAACGACCTGTAGAGCCTGTCTTCGATCTGCGGCCGGGCGTCGTCAAGGAGCGCCCGCCGCGCCGACCGTTCGCTGTCGATGATCTGCCTGACTATGGCGCCGAGGTGCGCGATTATCTCCTCCTCGGCTCGGCCCATTGTCACCTGGTTGCTCACTTGGAACAGGTTGCCCACGGCCTCGGTGCCCTCGCCGTATATGCCCCTTGTGGCCACTCCCACCTTGGACGCGGCCCCCAGCACCTGGCCCACGGAGTTCGTGATCACCAGGGCAGGCAGGTGTAGCATCACCGACGCCCGCATCCCGGTGCCCACGTTTGTGGGGCAGGCGGAGAGGTACCCCAGTTCAGAGTCGAAGGCGTAGTCCAGGGTCTCCTCGATGGCGTCGTCCGCTGCCCACGCCAGCCGCAGGGCCTGCTCAAGCTGGAAACCGGGGAGTATCGCCTGAATCCTCAGATGGTCCTCCTCGTTCACCATGACACACAGGGAGTTGTCGCGGTTCAGGATCAGCGCCCGCCCCTTCGGCTCGCTTACGTGCTGCGGGCTGGTGAGATGCTCCTCCACCGCGATCCGCCTGTCCATCTCGGACATGTCTTCGAGGAGGAGTATCTCCAAAGGGCCGATGGACGGCGTTGACTTCGCCGCCTGGATCACCTTCTCCCTCGCCTGCTGAAGCTGCGACGCGTCTGACCTGTTCGGAAAGGGCATCCCCACCAGGTTCCTTGCGAGACGCACCCTACTGGACACCACTATGTCTGAATCCGGCCCGCCGCCAGATATCCACAGAGCACCATCCCTCATCACCGCTGCTCACCGCCTGTCGCCTGACCGTCCTCGTCTTCACGTTGACCGGCAGCACCATGCATCTGCTGCTCGGCCTCAAGCTGCCTGATCCTGTCGCGTACCTTAGCAGCCTGCTCGTACTCCTCCAGCTCGATCAGGCGCTTGAGGTCCGCCCTCAAGGACTCCAGCTCGCGGCGGAATCGGATGGCGTTGCCCGATCGCACCGGGGCCTTGCCCGTATGACGGGTGTGCCCGTGTATCTGGCCGATAATAGGTCGGAGCATCGGCTCGAACTGCTGGTAGCAGTCGGAGCACCCCAGAAAGCCGGTGCTCGTGAACTGCGCGTACTCAAGGCCGCAGGTGGAGCACCTCCTCCGTGTGCTCGCAGGCACGCTCACCGGGCACACGCCGGAGCCGCCGCTCTGAAGCAGCCCAGCTACGAGGTTCGAGAACCCGAACTTGGGCATGGTGAATACCTGGAGCTCCCCTCTTTCGGCGGCGCACTGCTGGCAGAGGTGCAGCTCCGTACGGACTCCATTTACGATCCTGGTAACATGCACGTTGGCCGGTCGTTCCTTGCACGACTGGCATAGCATGGTCATCTCTCCTTTCGATGGGCCTGGCCCTGCATCAGCAGGAACCTGATCACTGCCCTGAGCGCTCTGGCCCTGACGAGGTCGCCGCCCTCGCCGTCCAGGTCTTCATCGGCTCCCACCGCAGCGAGCGCGGCGTCGCCGTCGCGCTGGCTCATCACGCCAGCATCAACCAGCCTCGCGATGAGCTCGCTGGCGGTGGCCGCGTCAATCCCCGACTCGAGCCGCGCGCTCACCTCGCCCAGCACCTCCGCGTGGTAGTCAAGGCCAAGCTTCCAGATCCTGATGTGCCCGCCGCCGCCGCGGCGCGACTCAACGATGTAACCCCTGGCCGGCGTGAAGCGCGTCGACAGCACGTAAGTGATCTGTGACGGCGCGCATCTGAACCTCTCAGCAAGCTCCCGGCGCTGGATCTCCACAGGGCGACCCAGCCCGCTATCGGCGCCTGCAGCGCTTATCAATAGCTTTATGTGTCCCTCGATGTAGTCAGCCAGACTGCCCATAACACTTCCCCGTTCATCTGACCTTCCTTGACCTTACGTACGTTATGATACACCACCGCCTGTCAAATACAATACCCTTGAAGACAGAAGGTCAAGCAAAGTCAGACCGCGTGGCGAGAGGGGCCCGCCAAGCTTGACGGCCCAAGCCGACCCATGGACGCGTCGCTTACGCGAGGCTTCTGCCCGCCGGTTGGTCGTTGTCACTCCAGCGCCGCACGGAGAGGGAAGCGCTTCGTGGTGTTTAGCGGACTCGTGGATGGCACAATGCGTGTAGCTTGGAAAGGTAGAGCCGGCGCCGAGGCGCCGGCTACCACCCCGCCGGTGGGTCGCCGCTCCCGCTCATTGACGTTCACGTCACTGGCCCATGGAGGGATCGGATTTCGGAACGAGCAGCCCGCGGGCGGGCCGCTCCAATTCTATCCGTCAAGGGCCTTGGAGAAGTTGCCTATGATGAGGTTGGGGAAGCAGTCCTGCAGGTGGTATATGGCCGCCACCATCCCCCGCGGCTCCTCCCGCGAAAACGGCTTGAGCATGGTGTCGGAGAAGACGTCCGGATCGATGTTCAGGTTGCGCAGCTGCAGCATGTCGATGCCAGTCTCGTCGATGAAGTCAGCCAGGGCGTCCACTTCCGGCTCTGTGTCGGAAAAGCCGGGATAGCACAGGTAGTTGATGGAGACGAAGGCCCCAAGCGCCTTCGCCACCTTGATCGACTCCACGACGTCGCGAAGTTCGTAGCCGGCCGGACGGTGGTATGCGTGGTACCTGTCGGGCCTGGCGCTGACGAGGCTCACGCGGAGGCTGTCCACGCCGGCCTCGCAAACTCTACGTATCGCGTCGGTGTCGCCTGCGTTGGTGTTGATGTTTACGGTGCCCCTGCGCGTGGCCGCCCTGGTCAGCCTGACTGCCTCGACGATCAGGTCAGCCTGAAGCGTCGGCTCGCCCTCGCAACCCTGCCCAAAACTTATGATGGCATCCTCCGCGTTCTCCAGGTGTTCCACGGCGATCTCGACCACCTCATCGCGCGTGGGCACGAAGGATATGCGTTCCTGTGGAGACGGACAGCACTCCGCAGGCTGCTTCGATATGCACCCAAGGCATGCGGCGTTGCACGCGGGCGAGACCGGGATCCCGCCCTCCCATCTCCGGTAGAAAATGTTCTGCGCGGTGAAACAGCCGTATTCCAGACTGCACTTGGCCAGCTGCGCTAGCACCCGGTTGTTCGGCGACCGCTCAAGCCTCCGCCTCACGGCCTGTGGCAGCGAGTCCAGGTTGTAGTGCCTGGGGTCCCAGGTGTCCCGGTGGTCGGTGCGGACCGCCGCAACCATCAGCTGATCTCCGTCCAGTGCAACGGCGGCATAGCCGAAAAGCGGCAACGCTGGCGCTCCCGCCTTGCGGGTGTACGCAGGCAGGTAGGTCCTGGTGTAGCCCTGAGGCAGCATGGCAGCCAAAGCCTCGCCCGGCCCGGCCGACACGAACTCGCCGGTCGCCTCAGCGATGCCCACCGGTACCCTGCCTGGCAGTCGCATAAGAGTTGCCCCCTCGGGCATAGGGATCATGTCATCAGCCGCGAGCTCGAAGAAATAGTCGCCCGCGCGTCCCACCGCGCGGGCGTTATCGTTTCGCAACACGCGTGCTTTCCTGTCTACAGCAGCAACACTCAGCATACGTGCTCCCCTACTTGAGGTCTACTTCAGGTACTTGAGAGGATCCACCGAACTGCCGTTAATCCTGATCTCAAAGTGGAGGTGAGGCCCGGTGCTATTGCCCGTATTGCCGGAAAGCGCGATCCTCTCACCGGCCTCCACCCATTGGCCCACGCTCACCAGCAGCTTGGAGTTGTGGCCGTAGCGCGTGGTGATGCCGTTGCCGTGGTCGATGATGACGAGCCTACCGTACCCAGACTGCGTTCCCGAGAAGATCACCTTCCCGGCAGCAGCCGCCCTCACTGTAGTGCCGATGGGGACGGCCAGGTCGATCCCGTGGTGCGTCCTGCCCCACCTGAGCCCGTAATTGGAACTGATCCTGCCCGTCGCGGGCCATGCGAAGGACAGAGCCGACGTGCCACCGCCTGATGACCCATCCCTGGAGGAGGTGGAACCACGCGAAGCCAGCTGCACTGTGGAACTCTGCGACGACAGGGGCCTTCCGCCTGGGATGACCAGGACTTGGTTGAGGGCAAGCCTATTCGGATCATCAAGGGCATTTGCCTGCACTATCTCCTCGCCGCTCACACCGTAACGCTTGGCGATGGTCCAGATGCTCTCGCCGCTTCTGACCTTATGGATGACGCCGGATATGGAGGGGAACTCCAGGACCTGACCGACCTTGAGCTTGTTCACGTTGGTCAGGTTGTTCGCCCAGGCAATGGTGTTGATGGTGACAGAGTACTTCGCCGCAATAGTGGAAAGGCTCTCACCCTGGGCGACGGTATGCCTTATGATGGTTACACCCTCTTGGGACTGCGAAGAACCTGTGGACGCCAGCTGCAGAGCACTCCGTCTGGGTATCAGCTGTTGTGCGGCGGCGAGGAGAACGGGAGTGCCGCCTGTACGCATGTACTCGGCCGCCACCTCGCCGATGGCAGTTACGGGGGTTCCAGTGAACAGACCGAGGTCCCAGGATGCCGCCACCTCTTCGCTAGCTCCATAGGCAGCTAGGAGCGCCGATCGGCTTCCTGCCGCCAGCCTCTGCACCAGGTTAATGCACGGGTTCTTACTGATCCTTGCTTCGAAAAAGCTTGTATAGTTCGTCGCCTTGGTTACACGGCACTGACTGGCGACGCAAATAGCTGCCACGATGGCGAACGTGATCGTAACCGTTCGCTTGTTTAGCAACTATCTCCCCCCTAACCATGCCACACACCAGCGGGGTGGACGTGCCAATTTAACTCAAGTATACCACATGCGGAGACCTAGTTCGACCCGGAGTTGTCCAGGTGACGCAGGTTCTCCGCGAACTGCGATTTCAGTATGATGGAGATCAAGTCCTTATTGGACTTGGTGTTCTTGATGCGGTCGATCAGGAACTGGGTCGTGTCGGCCTGGCTCATGTTGGCCAACGCGTTCCGAAGGACCCACATGCACTCGACTTCCTCCGGCGAGAGCAGCAGCTCCTCCTTGCGCGTGCCCGACTTGTTCACATCGATGGACGGGAAGATGCGCCTCTCGCTGAGCTTCCGGTCGAGATGCAGCTCCATGTTGCCGGTGCCCTTGAACTCCTCAAAGATGACGTCATCCATCCTGCTGCCCGTGTCGATCAGGGCGGTGGCGATGATGGTCAGACTTCCGCCCTCCTCGATGTTGCGGGCGGCCCCGAAGAACCGCTTCGGGTTGTGAAGCGCCGCCGGATCGACGCCGCCCGACAGCGTCCGCCCCGATGGAGGCTCCTCAAGATTGTATGCCCGCGCCAGCCTGGTTATGGAGTCCAGCAGCACCAGCACGTCATTGCCGTGCTCAACCAGGCGCTTCGCCCGCTCCAGCACCATCTCGGCCACGCGAATGTGGTTCGACGCCGGCTGGTCAAATGTGGAGGACACCACCAGGCCGTCCACAGACCGCATCATGTCGGTGACCTCTTCGGGCCGCTCGTCCACAAGCAGCACCAGCAGGATCACCTCAGGATGGTTCGTAGTCACGGCATTGGCTATTTTCTTCAGTATACTCGTCTTTCCTGCCTTTGGCGCAGACACAATCAACCCGCGCTGCCCCTTGCCGATGGGCGCGATCAGATCGATCAGGCGCGTGGTGATGTCCTTCGGGTTGTGCTCCAGGCGAAGACGGGAGTTGGGATACAAAGGTATGAGGTCTTCGAAATGCACGCGCTTGGCTGCCGACTCGGGATCGGCGCCGTTGACAGCCTCCACTCGCAGGAGGGCGAAGTACTTCTCGCCTTCCTTCGGCGGCCTGATCTGCCCTGACACCATATCGCCCTTGCGCAGCGCGAACCTGCGTATCTGCGAGGGCGAGATGTAGATGTCATCCGAGCTCGGGGTGAGACCCCCTACGCGCAGGAATCCGAAACCTTCAGGAAGGATCTCGAGGATGCCGTCGGCCCACAGCGCCCCTTCCCTCTGCGAGGCGGCCTTGACGATCTCAAAGGTAAGCTCCTGCTTACGCAGCTGAGAGTGATCTGGTATCCCCAACTCCATGGCGAGCTCGTGAAGCTCGGGTAGGGTCTTCTTCTCTAGGTCAGCAATATTCATATGTGATGCATCTTCCCTTCGGAACGCAACAGACGCTCCGTTATTGAGCTGGATTACTTGGTTGGAGGTTGGTGGCTGGCCGCGTAGGCGAGTGTGTCATTGGACGACAATTATCTTCTCCGCAAGCTCTGCGTTTCCTCCGCCGGGTCTCCCCGCCGTCGGCGAGGTCGCGGCTGGGCGGCGGAGCCGCCCAGCCCAGTCCCTATTATATAGTTTCCGCATATTTCACTGAACTTGCGATGAAATCCCTGAACAGGGGGTTCGGTCTCCCAGGACGCGATTTGAACTCAGGATGGAACTGCGCGCCCACGAACCATGGATGATCTGGGATCTCGCATACCTCGATGAGGTCCCGATCCGGATTCACGCCGGTGAACTTCATGCCGTGGCCCTCAAGGATCTCAACGTACTCGTTGTTCAGCTCGTGCCTATGGCGATGCCGCTCGTGGATGACGTCGGTGCCGTAAGCCTTGCCCACTTTGGAATCAGGGTCAAGCACGCATTCGAACGTCCCAAGGCGCATGGTGCCTCCCAGGCACTGGATATCGCGCTGGTCCGCCATGTAGTCGGCGACGGGATGCGGAGTGTCCGGGTCGAACTCGGTGCTGTTCGCTCCTGCCAGGCCACACACGTTGCGCGCGAACTCGATGACCGCGCACTGCATGCCCATGGATATGCCAAGGAATGGCACTCTCGCTCGCCGCGCGTATCCGGCAGCGAGCATCTTGCCTTCCGAGCCCCTGGGGCCGAAGCCTCCCGGCACCAACACGCCGTGGAACCCGGCGAGCTTCGCTTCGGCCGTGGCCTCGTCCAGTATGGCCTCGGAATCCACCCACGACACGTCGGCGATGACGTCGTTCTCTATCGCCGCGTGGTGCAACGCCTCAGTGACGCTGAGATAGGCGTCCGGCAGGGCCACATACTTGCCAACGATGGCTATCTTGACCCTCTTCGTGGCTGAGTAGAGGCGCTCCAGCATCTGCCGCCAGGCGGTCATGTCGGCTTCAGGAGCCGCGTGCGTAAGCTGGAGACGGCCCACTGCCAGCTGGTCGAAGCCCTGCTCCTGCATGAGCAAGGGCACCTCGTAGATGGACTTGACGTCGGGATTGAATATGACCGCTTCGGGGCTGACGTCACAGAATAGCGCAATCTTCTTCTTGATGTCCAGAGGCAGCTTCCGGTCGGAACGCGCCACTATCACGTCAGGCTGCAGACCGATGCTCCTGAGCTCCTTGACCGAATGCTGCGTGGGTTTGGTCTTGAACTCTCCGGCAGACCGGAGATACGGAACCAGCGTGACGTGGACGTACATAACGTTCTCACGGCCCACATCCGTACGGAGCTGACGCGCGGCTTCCAGGTACGGGAGGCCCTCGATGTCGCCGACCGTGCCGCCTATCTCGACGATGACGACGTCGGAACCGTTGCTGCCCAGACGATAGATCCTGTCCTTGATCTCGTTTGTGATGTGGGGAATGACCTGAACCGTTCCTCCGTTGAACTCTCCGCGCCGCTCTCGCGCAAGGACGGCCGAGTAAATAGCTCCTGTGGTGATGTCGTTGTGGCGGGTGACGTTGATGTCGATGAAGCGCTCGTAATGGCCTAGGTCTAGATCGCACTCGCCCCCGTCTTCAGTGACGAAGACTTCGCCGTGCTGCAGTGGGCTCATGGTTCCCGGATCGACGTTGATGTAGGGGTCGAACTTGATGACGCTGACGCTGATTCCGCGGGCTCTGAGAAGCTTTCCGAGGGATGCTGCGGTGATTCCTTTACCTAACCCTGATACCACTCCACCTGTTACGATGATGTACTTGGCCACTTAGAATACCCTCCCCAGTTGGGCTGAATCCCAACGGGACTTTATTATACCACAGGGTCACGAGCGCGCACAACGCGACATTGGCGCCTCCGGAGCCCACAAACCCCGAGCGCCCCACCATGACATGCCGAACCCGCGGCCGTTGCTGACTGTTCCGCCGCTTCTACCCGCGCTCCAGCACCACCACCAAAGCGTCTTCCGCCCTTTCGGGGGCTGGCAGGTCGGCGCGGCGCACCGCCCACGTGGCCCCTTCCATGCGCTGTACTCGGTTGAACTTACCTACGAAGCTATCAGCCGTGGAGACGTTGAGCTTCAGCCCGTCCGTGCGGTAGTGCATGGGTATCACCGCCCTTGGCCTAACCCTCTCGACGACTCGCCATGCCTGCTCAGCGTCGATGGTGTAGTAGCCCCCGACGGGGATCAGCAGAACGTCCACGTTGCCCAGGGCCATGACCTGGCGGTCGCTCAGGACCTCGCCAAGGTCTCCCATGTGGCAGACGCGGAAGTCGTCGGTCTCGATCACGAACATGTCGTTGGACCCGCGCTTGGCTCCATCAGCCTCGTCGTGGGATGACTCGACGGATCTGAAGCGCACGCCGCCGATGACCCTGTCGACCCTTCCCCGCAGCACCTCCGGCGAGCCTTTCACCGCGTCGGCGTTGTTGTGGTCGAAGTGGTCATGGCTGATGGTGACCACGTCCGCTACGAGGGCCGGGACCGATAGCCCTATGCTCTCATCGAAGGGATCCGTAACGACTCTTAGGCCGTTCTCCATAACCAGCGTGAAACAGGAATGGCCGTGCCAGGTTATCTCTGTGCGTTCGAGCCTAGCCATGCGTTCCTCCTCCAATTCCCGCTGTAGTATCTCTCTCTGGCTGGCGCGGGCCGCGCCATACCTCTGAAGGAGCCGAACTGTGGCAAGGTTCCGAAAGATTGAGCTGACTCCCGCGTACGCCATCACGCCTATGACGCTGAAAGCGCCTGCGCCCTGCACGCCTGCGAGCATCAGCACGGTGGGCACCACTCCCGCCGCCAACAGGGCCGTGGCCAGAAGCCCGACGGCCGCAGTGAACGCGGGGTTGTCGAGCACGAGAAGCATAGACCGGCGCACTGCCTTCCAAACGGTGGTGTCTTGCTCCACCATGACGGCGTACGCGTACATGAAGGTCAGCCCGACGAAAACAGACGCGTAAACCCACAGGCCGCCGAGCACCTTGATGCCGAAGGGCTCTGCCGCGAGGGCCATGTAGATGCTGGCGGCACACAGGAACGCGGCGAGACCATGCATGGCGCCGAGCAACAGCGCGCGCAGAAAGAACTTCGCGAGTCCCTGGATAAGGACGATGATCCCTGCATCCTCTTGGTGCACGGTGAGGTTGGCCCAGTATGCGGCCGCGGTCTGGACTGGCGCCACGGCCAGGATGGTCAGCGGCAGTGCCACCATGGCCGGCATCAGCACCGCGAGCGAAGCCGCTGTCGCGGCGGCGAAGAACCACACCACGCTGACCAGCAGTGACATCCCCAGGTGCTCGTACGCCAATGCCAGAGACCTGCCCAGAAGGCGCAGGGCCAGGGCTGGCGAGTGCCGCGGCGCTTGCACGTTGCTACATCCTCTCCGGCGCCGTGATGCCCATCAAGGCCAGGGCGTTGGCCAGCACTATCCTGGCGGCGTCCACAAGGGCCAGGCGGGCCGCGGTGAGGCCCGCCTCGTCGGTGATGACGCGGCAATCGGTGTAGAAGCTGTGGAACGCGCCTGCGAAGTCCAGGGCGAAGCGGGCCATGCGCGACGGCGCCCGCTCTACCGCGGCGCTCAGCACCTCGTCGGGGAAGGCCGCTACCTTGCGGATCAGTTCCAGCTCGGAGTCGTGGGCGAGCAGCGCGGCATCGGGGTTGGCCCAGGCTGAAGGCTCGATCCCGGCCGCCGCGGCCTGGCGGAAGATGCTGCAGCACCGGGCGTGGGCGTACTGGATGTACCAGACCGGGTTGTCCATGCTCTGAGCCCTGGCCAAATCGAGGTCGAACTCCAGGTGTGAGGAGGTGTTCCTCATAATGAAGAAGTATCTGGCCGCGTCCACCGGGACATCCTCCAGGAGGTCGTCCATGGTGATGAACTCGCCGGCGCGCTTGGACATCTTCACCGGCTGGCCGTTCTTGAGCAGCGTGACGAGCTGCAGGATCAGGACTTCCAGGGTTCCCTCGGGATACCCAAACGCCTTGATCCCGGCCTGCATGCGCCCTTCGTAGCCGTGGTGGTCGGGGCCGAGGATGTCGATGAGCTTCGTGAAGCCCCTCTGCAACTTGTTCCGATGGTATGCCAGGTCCGGAGCGACGTAGGTGTACTCGCCGTCGTTCTTGATGAGAACGCGGTCCTTATCGTCGCCGTACTCGGTGGAGCGGAACCAGAGGGCGCCCTCGCTCTCGTAGGTGAGGCCCTGCTGGCCCATCCACTGGATGAGCTCCTCCACCGCGCCGGCGTCGCGCAGGGCCTTCTCTGAGAACCAGCAGTCGAACTCAACGCCGTAGGCCTTAAGGGAGCGCTTCTGCCAGCTCAGTATGTATGAGACGGAGAAGTCTCGCAGGAGCTGCCTTGCGCGGGCGTGGTCTGGGCCTGCGAGGGCGGCATCCAGCTCGTCGCCGATCTCAGCGATGGCCTTCTCGGCTATGTCGCGGACGTAAGCGCCGCGGTAGCCGTCTTCAGGGAAAGGATAATCGACGCCCTTCAGTTGCTGCACATGGGCGAGGACGGACTCGGCGAGAAGCCCCACCTGGCGGCCGGCGTCGTTGACGTAGAACTCGCTGGCGGCGTGGTAGCCGGAGGCTTTGAGTAGGCGCACCAGGGTATCGCCGACGGCGGCGGCTCTGGCGTTCACGACGTTCATGGGCCCGACTGGGTTGGCGCTGACAAACTCCACCAGGACGCGCTGGCCGCGGCCGTGGGGCGAGGTGCCGTAAGCGTCGCCCATGGAGCGGGCGAGGCTGAGGGTGTCGGCGGCCCACTTGGGTGATAGGCGGAAGTTGATGAAGCCTGGGCCGGCGACTTCGACTTCCTTTATGTAAGGGCTGTGCCCGGGCTGGGTCAGTTGGTCGCGGATGGCTTCGGCGATGGCGCGCGGGGCCATGCGGGCGGCGCGCGCGAGGCCGAGGGCGACTGGCGTGGCCAAGTCGCCGTGGGCTGGGTCCTTGGGGGCCTCCACTGGAACGCGGTCGGGGGCCGAGACTGCGTCGGCAACCGCGGCCGGGAACTTGCCGGCGGCCACCAGCTCGCTGATGGCGTTGCACACTGCGGTGGCTATCTCCTGTCGAACGTGGCTCATGATGTTGTAGGTGCTTTCCATGGCGATCTCCTTACTCCAGTTACTGTAGACAGGATAGATTGTTGGAACGGCGGGGTCAATGGGGGACTGCACGCTATCGTTTATCCGTTTAGTATTCCTCCGCTGTGTAGGGAAATCCTCCCGGCAGGGGTGGGCGGGTGTGAGCGGCGCGGCCGCTGATGGAGGCGGGTTTCGGTTTACATGCTCTTATGCTGAAAGGTATAATTGTTTAGTTACAGGAGTGACTGGAGGACGCAAGTTGGCGGGCAGCCTGGGGCTTTGTGGACAGCAGCCTTATACCGATTTCGAGCTCAGCCTTGAGCAGGTGTCGCACTCTTTCGGAAAGCGCAGGGTGCTGACGTCTGTTAGCGCAGCGGTGCGCGCCGGACAGGTGATGGTGGTCACCGGTCCAAACGGCTCCGGCAAGAGCACGCTCATCAAGATCGCGGCGCGCCTCATCCGGCCCGCGTCGGGTCGGGTCGTATGGCGCGCAGGCGGCCGTGAGCTGGGGATGGATGCGGCCAAGGGCGTGGTCGGGCTGGTGTCGCCGGAGCTGACGCTTTACGACGAGCTCACTGCCATCGAGAACCTCCTGTTCTTCGCGAGGGTGCGGGGATGGAGCGGGCACGGGCTCGTGCGCTGGCGCGGCTTGGCGGGCGCGGAAGACGTGGCCGCCGGTGGTGGCGCGCGGGCGCGCGCGCGGGCCATACTGGAGCAGGTGGGGCTTGAGGGCCGCGGCGATGACCTGGTGGGGACGTACTCGTCAGGGATGAAGCAGCGGCTGAAGTACGCCTTCGCGCTGATGCACTCGCCCGCACTTCTGCTGCTGGACGAGCCCACGGCGAACCTGGACGAGGCCGGGACGGAGATAGTGCGGAGGATTATCGCTGAGGCTCGAGGGAGCGCCTGCGTGGTGGTGGCCACCAACGAGCCCGAGGAGGTGACCTGGGGTGACGCCGTCATCCGACTCGGGGGCGTGGCGTAAGGCTTGGGCGGTGTTCGTAAAGGACATCACCAGCGAGTTCCGCACCAGGTACGCGCTGTCAGCGGTGTTGCTGTTTGCGGTCACGGCCCTGGCAGTGGTGAGCTTCTCGGTGAGCCCCTACTCGCTGGAGCCCGATGCCCAGTCTGCGTTCCTCTGGACCGTGCTGTTCTTCTCGGCAATGACCGGGCTGGCACGGTCCTTCGTGCGTGAGGAGGAGAGCCGCACGGTACTGGCGCTGCGCCTTTCGGCGGCGCCTGACGACGTGTACCTCGGCAAGCTGATGTTCAACGCGGCACTGCAGGGGGCGGTGGCACTGGTGGTGGTCCCGCTCTTTCTGGTGCTGATGGACATAACGCCAGTAGCGCCCGGGGTTCTCGCGGCGTCGGCGGCCCTGGGAACGCTGGCGCTGGCGGCTTCGTCTACGATCGTGGCGGCCATCGTATCGAAGGCCAAGTCGAAGGGGGCCCTCTTCGCGGTGCTGGCGTTTCCCATCAGCGTGCCTGGGCTGGCGTCGGCGGTGCGATCAACCACCGTGGCGCTGCGCGGGGCCGGAGGGGCTGGTACGGCCGTCGCGGTGGGCGTGGCGGGCGCGGCGGCGAGGACTACGGGGGTCGCTGTGGCGCGTTCGGCGAGTGCAATGGCAGCCGCCAGGGGCGACCTGCTGGCGCTGACGGCATACTCGGTTCTCATGATAGCCGCGTCGTTGCTGCTATTCGACTTTGTATGGAACGAATGAGTCTTCGGAGGTGCACTAATGCGACACCTGGCTGAATCCGCTGTGGCCAAGTGGGCGCTGGGCATATGGATGGTGCTCGTTATCACCGGAGCGTTCTTCTACGCCCCGGCCGCAGCTGTGCTCGGCGAGATGTCGAGGATCATCTACTTCCACATCCCCAGCGCCTGGGTTTCGGTGCTAGCCTTCCTGATGTGCACCGTGTACAGCGTGGCATACTTGAGGCGCCGGCGCGAGATGTTCGACGCCGCGGCGTCTTTCGCGGCTGAGCTCGGCCTGCTCTTCTGCATCATCGCCACGGTCAGCGGCTCGATCTTCGCGAAGTCCGCCTGGGGATCCTACTGGAACTGGGACCCGCGGGAGACGTCCATATTCGTGCTGCTCTTGATATACGGCGCGTACTTCGCGCTGCGGTCGTCCGTGGACGATCCCGCTCGCCGTGGTTCCCTGTCGGCTGTGTACGGCGTCTTGGCGTTCATCACCGTGCCGCTCTTGGTGTTCGTGGTGCCGAGGCTGCCTGCGGTGCAGTCACTGCACCCTGACGGGCCGATCATCAGTTCAGGCGGCTCCCTTGACATGGACTCCAAGATGTTCACGGTTTTCATGGCTTCGCTCGCAGGCTTCACAGGCATATACGCCTGGGCTTTCAACCTGCGCCTGCGCGCCTGGCGGATAATCAACGAGGAAGACTGAGGGGGATGACCATAAATGAGCGACGCGATGTCGCGTTTCATCGCTGCAGGCACCGCGGTTATCACGTGGGTCCTTCTGTTCCTATATATGATGCGCGTAGACGCAGCCATCAGGAGGCATGAGGGCCGGTGAGCAGAAGGAAGCTTGTTGTAGTTCTCATAGCGCTGGCGGCGTTTGCCGTGTTCGGCATCACCGCGTTCCGCAGCGCGCTCACGCCGTACGTGACGTTTGCCGAGGCGGCTGCTGTCGGCGGTAGCGCGCAGGTGTCGGGGACCGTCGACAAAGCCAGCGCTCGGTTCGACTCGGCCAGCGGTCTGTTCTACTTCGACCTGACGGACACGTCCGGCACCACCATGACGGTGCAGTACGAGGGGGCGCCTCCGGTGAACTTCGACGACGCCGAGAGCGTCGTGGCGGTGGGCAGCGTCGCCGGCAACACCTTCGTGGCCAAGAAGATCCTTGTGAAGTGTCCGTCCAAGTACCATGCTGAGTGAGGTGGCCTGAGGCGAGCCTTATTAGCTTGGAGGAAGCCGGCGGGTCGAAGGTCCGCGAAAGCGACCCACCCACGGGTCGGCCTGAGCAGACGCGGCGGCGGGCCGGGAAGCGGCGGAAGCTGCCGCGGGCCCTGTCTGCAAGGTTCCAGCTAGACGAAGTGTTACTACCCAGCAAGCCTCCTTCCGGTTGGTCCAGTCTCCAGTGAATCTTGATTACCACAGCTCGATCACGGTCGGCCGCGCCCCAGCGTTTGCTTCATGCCGAGACGGAGTTTGGCGTTCGTGACGAAACCCACATGATGCCCGATGCCCGCGGCGCACTCCGCCAGGCCGTCCGACGCCGCAAAACCCATGAACAAGGAGGCGAAAGCCCCAGCTCCACAAGAGCCGGGGCCACGTTTCACGCTTGGGAACACACCGCGCCGAAGCAGCGGATCCTATACGCCGCGCTCGCGAACCATCTCCTTGACCTTCATGAGCCTGGTGAGGTTGCCGCGCTCGGCCTCGTCCAGCTTCATGGTGACGTACTTGATGGTGCGCTCCAGGTTGGGGATCAGCACGTACTCCAGGGCGTTCACGCGCCGCCTGGTGCGCTCGATCTCGTAGGCCATGAGCTCCACCGACTTCTCCACCTCGGCCAGCTCCACCAGCTTCGACATGGACCGCGATAGGAGCCGGATCGCCTCGTCCAGCTCGCTGGAGGTGTACGCGAAGCCGTAAGGGTAGATGTTGCTGTCGTCGCCCTGCCGCTCGAAGCTCCACTCGAAGCTGGGCACAGCCACGTTCATGATGGTGCGCTGGGAGGCCTTGAGCTTGATGCGTTCTTTCGGGTACATCAGCGCCGCGTCGACGGCCTCCGACGACATCGCCGCCCGCGCCAGCAGGAAGCCCTGGAAGGCGTTGGCCAGGGCGCTGTCGATCTCGGCCCGAAGCTCGCGGTCGCGCTTCACCAGCTCGAGGAAGCGGCGCAGCATCTCGTCGAGCTTGTCTTTGAGCAGCTTGTGCCCGCGCACGGCCATGGCGTGCCTGCGCTTCAGCACAAGCAGCTGCATCCTGTTGGGGCTCACTCTGATCTCCATCGAAGCGCGTCACTCCCCGCTGCGTCGCTTGGCGGGCATGTACTTCTGGATGAAGGACTCCCTCACCCTGGTGAGAAGTTCGTCAGGCAGCATGCTCAGAAGGTCCCAGCCTAGGTTCAGTGTGTACTCTATGGGCCGGTCCTCGTTCTCCCCTTGCCTGATGTACTCGTCCTCGAAGTGGTCGGCGAACTTCGCGAAGAGCTTGTCGTCGGGCGATAGCGCGGCCTCGCCCAGGATCACCGCAAGCTCCTTCGCCTCCTTGCCACGGGCGTAAGCCGCGTACAGCTGGTTCATGGTGTCGGCGTGGTCCTCGCGGGTCTTGCCGGCGCCGATGCCCTTGTCCTTCAGTCGCGAGAGCGACGGCAGCACATCCACCGGCGGGTAGATGCCCTTGCGGTGCAGCTCTCGGGCGAGCATGACCTGACCCTCAGTGATATAGCCCGTGAGGTCAGGGATGGGGTGCGTCTTGTCGTCCTCGGGCATCGAAAGGATCGGGATCTGCGTGATTGAGCCCTTCTTGCCCTTGATCCTGCCGGCGCGCTCGTAGATGGTGGCCAGGTCAGTATAGAGGTATCCGGGGTAACCCCGCCGGCCCGGCACCTCCTTGCGGGCGGCCGATATCTCGCGCAACGCCTCGGCGTAGTTCGTCATGTCGGTGAGGATCACCAGCACGTGCATGTCAAGCTCGAACGCCAGGTACTCCGCGGCGGTCAGCGCCGTTCGCGGGGTTGCGATGCGCTCGATGGCCGGGTCGTCCGCCAGGTTTATGAACAGCACCGCACGCTCGATGGCGCCTGTGCGCTTGAAGTCGGAGATGAAGAAGTCAGCCTCTTCGAAGGTGATACCCATGGCGCCGAACACCACCGCGAACTGCTCCTCCGTGCCCAGCACCTTAGCCTGCCTGGCAATCTGCGCCGCGATCTTGGCGTGCGGAAGCCCCGACGCCGAGAAGATGGGCAGCTTCTGGCCGCGCACCAGCGTGTTCAAGCCGTCGATGGCGGAGATGCCCGTCTGGATGAACTCGGACGGGTAGTCGCGGGCGTACGGGTTTATGGGCGTGCCGTTGGTGTCGAGCCTAGCGGTGTGGATGATCTTCGGGCCGTTGTCGCGCACCCTGCCTAAGCCGTCGAACACGCGGCCCAGGATCTGCGGCGACACGCCGAGCTCCAGGCCGTGCCCGAGGAACCTCACCCTGGCGGTGGTGATGTCGATGCCTGCAGAGCCCTCGAACAGCTGTACCAGGGCGTTGGTGCCGTTGGCCTCAAGGACGCGCCCGCGCCTGACCTCCTCGCCCACGACGATCTCCACGAGTTCGCCATAGGTGACTTGCTCCACCTGCTCCACCATCATGAGCGGGCCGGCAACATCGCGGACGGTACGATACTCCTTAAGCAACGCTCTCACCTCCGCCTGAGACCACGCTGTCCACCTGACGCTTGATCTCGTCCACCAGTTCGGCTATGTCGCTGAGCTTGGACTCCTCCACGTACTTCATCCTGCCTATCCTGACCCTTACAGGCAGGCGCAGCATCTCATCCAGGCTGGCGCCCTTCTCCACCGCCTGGCGCAGGGCCTTATCGAACTCCAGGATCACCTTCAACATTGAAGACTGCTTCCTCAGCGAGGTGTAGGTGTCGACCTCGTTGAAGGCGTTCTGGTGCAGGAAGTCTTCCCTAATAGACCTGGCAGTCTCCATAGTGATCCGATCGGGCATGCTCAACGCGTCCATTCCCACGAGACGCACGATCTCGCTGAGGTTCGCTTCATCCTGCAGGATCCTCATGGCCTCGGCCCGGAGGTTCAGGAAGTCCTCGCCCACCATCTGGCGGAGCCGCTCCTCGATCCTGTCGAGGTACAGCGAATAGCTGGTGAGCCAGTTGATGGCCGGGAAGTGACGGCTGTAGGCCAGGCTGGCGTCAAGCGCCCAGAACACCTTCACCACGCGCAGGGTGGTCTGGGTGACCGGCTCCGACAGGTCGCCGCCGGGAGGCGACACCGCGCCAACGACGGTGAGCGATCCCTCGCGTTCGTCGGAACTCAGGCACTTGACTCTGCCGGCGCGCTCGTAGAACTCCGACACGCGTGAGCCAAGGTAGGCGGGGTAGCCTTCCTCGCCAGGCATCTCCTCGAGCCTGCCGCTCATCTCGCGCAGAGCCTCAGCCCACCTGGACGTGGAGTCCGCCATCAGGGCGACGCTGTAGCCCATGTCGCGGAAGTACTCAGCAATGGTTATCCCTGTGTAGACCGACGATTCGCGGGCAGCCACCGGCATGTCGGAGGTGTTCGCCACCAACACGGTGCGCTTCATCAGCGGCTCTCCTGTGCGCGGGTCAAGGAGCTCGGGGAACTCCATGAGCACGTCGGTCATCTCGTTGCCGCGNNCCGCAGCCCACGTACACGATGATGTCGGCGTCGGCCCACTTGGCCAGCTGGTGCTGGACGACGGTCTTGCCGGAGCCGAACGGCCCCGGGATGCACGCCGTGCCGCCCTTGGCGACGGGGAAGAAGGTGTCGAGCACGCGCTGTCCGGTGATGAGCGGCTCCGAAGGGGTGAGTTTCTCGGCGTACGGCCTGCCCCTACGCACGGGCCACTTCTGCATCATGGTGACGTCGCGGACGGTGCCGTCATCCCCCTTTATGCGGGCCACGACGTCGGCCACCAGAGCGGGGCCCTTGTGGATCCATTCCACCTTTCCTGACACGCCCGGCGGCACCATGATCCTGTGCTCCACCACTTCGGTCTCCTGGACCTTGCCAATGATGTCGCCGGAGGCCACCGCCGCGCCCACCTGGACGACGGGAACGAAGTCCCACTTGCGCTCCCGGTTGAGGCCAGGAAGCTCTACGCCCCTTGGGAGCCTGTCGCCATGGCCAGCCCTGATCCCGTCCAGTGGGCGCTGGATTCCGTCATAGATGGATCCGATGAGTCCCGGGCCGAGCTCAACCGACAGCGGCTCGCCTGTGGTGAAGACCGGCTGGCCAGGGCCCAGCCCCGCCGTTTCCTCGTAAACCTGTATGGATGCGCGATCTCCCCGCATTTCGATGATCTCGCCGATCAGACGCTTGTCAGAGACGCGCACGACATCGTACATCTTGGCCCCGGCCATGCCTTCGGCGACGACCAGCGGCCCCGAAACTTTGACGATCGTTCCTGCTTTCGTCCCGGAGTTCATATCAGGCATTCCCTTCTTTCCCGAACAAGATGTCGGCGCCGAGCGCTCTCTCCACCGTTCGCCTAATCTTCTCCATGGCCGCGCCCCTCTTGCCCGACGAGTCCGGAATGGTGAGCACCACAGGCAATGGTCTGTGGCTGTATTCAGCAATTATGTCAATGATGTCGCTGGCAACGCCCTCGGTCACATAGATGATGGCGAAATCTCCGCGGGCAGCCGATCGCAGTGCCTCGGCCGCTTCCGTGGGGCTGGCCACTGCGAACGTGTCGACGCCCAGAGCCCGGAAGCCCATGATGGACCCTTCATCGCCTATGACCGCGATCTTATGCATGAGCAGCACCCAACCTTCCCCGGATCACCTGCGGTGACAGCTTCGCCATCTTGCCGAGGAAGATCCGACGCAGCCTGTCGGCCTCTGCCTCCCTGGCCAGGAGGTACCCAAGCACCGGCTCATAGCCTATGTCTGCCCTGCGCCAACGCGCTGTGACCTCGGCCAACCTGCGTGTGATGTTGGTCTCCAGTGTCCAGGGCGAGCCTGTGGAGCGCCACGCCTGGATCCCCTCGTCGATAGGGGAGGCGTAAGGAGTGCCGCGGTACACCGCCCAGAACTCATCGTCGGGTCCATCGTACGCTGCAAGAAGCGCCGAAACGGCCACGTTGCCCCCTTCCAGTAAGGCGTCGACTGCGAAGTCAGCACCCTTGCCCATGGCCCTGAGCCTTAGGCACGTGAGGGCATTGGTCAGGTCCACGGTGATCCTCAAGCGCTCCAGCAGTGCATCGGCCTTTCGTCGGCGGGCCACATCGAAAAAGTAGCGGAATGACTCCCTGTCGAGCACGAAATCGATCTGCTGCGGGTCGCGGCCCTTCCGCCCGTATGCGGCCACGGCAAGCCGGCCGGCGCGCATCACCGCACCTGCTAGCCGCGCCTCCTCGGCGTCAGGCAGCCACCTCGACTTCGATCTCAGGGGAGCGCGCTTGCCTTCGGCGACGTGGCCCTGGCCATCTGTTCCGTACGCGACGCCCGCGCCCATTTCCACCGCTGCACCCGGCCCGCCGCCGTCTGCGCCGTCTGCAAGTATCTCATCGACAGCCTGACGCATGGTGTCCACATCGAGCCAGCCCAGAGCCGAGAGAGCCCTGGCCCCCTCCCCCTGCGCTCGTATTCCCCGGTCACGCGCTGCAAGGGCGGCCTTGAGAAGTGCCTTCATATTGTGGAAGTCATGCCTGGCGCGGAACACCCCTGTAAGGGCCGGATCAGGTGACATGGAGGCCACCAGTTCGTGCACCCTGAGCAGCTCCGCGTTGATGAGATCCTCGTAAGCGCTGGCGCCCGGCCGCACGTCGCGATCTCCGCCGAACTCGGTCTCGCCCAGCACCCGCATGAGCTCCTCGTGGGTTTCGGCGTCGATCATCCGGCTGAACCTTGCCTGGTCGATCATTCGGTTCTCCAACGCCCGGATTCTGCCTACGGCGTATGCGAACCTGCCATCAAAGCCCAACGCCCTTACCTCCCGCCGAACAGCGCCTCCGCCACCAGCGGGGCGAGCTCGTCCTCGCATAGCGCCACCAACGCGTCGAGGGAACAGTCCACCTCGATGTTACTGGTCTTCAGAAGGAAGCCACCTCTAATGGAGTTGGCGGTGCCCGCCGGCTTCAGCGACACGTCCTTGCCCTGCTTCCTGAGCTCGGCCTCGACGTCCTGGAGAAATGCTCCGGTGATGCGCTTTCTATCGTTCGCCGCAACCACCACATCCACCTCGCCCACGGGCGACGATTCCAGAAGCATCTGCCGCATGATCCCGAGGTAGCTGTCGTCGCTCATGGCGCGGATGGCGTCTGGTATCTCCGAGATGAGCTTGTCGACTAAATCGGCCTTGGCGCGGAGCACAGCATCGCGCTTTTCGAGGGAGCGGGCTATCTCCGCCCGGCGCTCGTTCTCCGCCGCATTCCGCTTCGCCCGGGCCGTCGCCTCCTCGACGCTCTCAGCTCCTCGCGCACGGGCATCCTCCACGATGCGTTCGGCTCTAGCCTTCGCGTCAGCCACAACAGCGGCGGCGCGCTGGCGCGCCTCTTCCAGTATTACAGACTTCAGCCTCTCAAGGTTGTGCATGTCCATCACTCCCGGCCTGCTAGACCTGGATCGAGAACACCAGCAGCAAGCTTGCGAGGAGCGAAAGCACCGCGTAGGTCTCAACCATGGCGGCCATGATTACGGCCTTGCCCATTTCCTCAGGACGCTTGGCGACAACGCCCACGCCTGCAGCGGCGACCTGCCCCTGGTAGATGGCTGACACCGGGCCCACCAGTGCCACCGGCATGGCGGCGAGAACGAACAGGAAGCCCTGGTATGTGGTGAGCGATGCCACGTTGCCGCCCAACACGCCCATACGCACCATGATCATGAGGGCCGTGAGGAAGCCGTAGATTCCCTGAGTTCCGGGAAGGGCCTGCAGGACGATGACCGGACCGAACTTGTCGGGGTCTTCCGTGATGAGGCCAGCCCCAGCTCTTCCCACCAGGCCGACGCCGGCGGCTGAGCCGAATCCCGCCGGGATCACTGCCAATCCCGCTGCCACGAAGCCAAGGACTGTTCCGAGAGTAACGTCCATGAACTATACCCCTTTCAGACTGTCGATCTGTCTATGTCGACGTACTTGGCCGAAAAGCCGAAGGGCACGAACCTGCGCCCGCCAGACTCGAAGAACTTGCCAAAGAACTCGATGAACTGAAGCCGGCAGGAATGCACGTACGCCCCAATGATGTTTATCAGGATATTGAATAGGTGGCTGAACGCCAGCCCAATGACGGCGATCACCGGCCCGATGATGGGAATACCCGCAGGCTTCAGCATCAGGTCGTTCAGAACGAACGCCAGAACCGTACTGGTGAAGCCCAGGCCAAACAGCCTCGCGTAGGAGATCACGTCACTCATGTAGCCTGTGATGTTGTACAGCGACAACACTCCCGAACCCAGCCTCATCAGGGGGTTGCGGTGGTGCCTGCCTTGGGTGGCCACAAGGCCTATGGCCGAGGCTATGGCCACGTACTTGGCAACAGCTGCGACGGCGGCACCGCCGGGGCCGAGGGCCCCTCCACCAAGGGCAAGGCCGAGGCCGATAATGAACGTGAGCCAGAACACCTGGTCGTAGATGGCCGCAAGCCACTGACCAGTCCTGATGTTCTGGTACGCTTTGAGACATATGCCGAAGAGTATCTGCACGATGCCCAGGGCAAAGGAGAGGATCAGGAAGCTCATGGGGCTTTCCATCGGGTCGAACAGGATCGCAGTCCTGATGCCGAACAGCCTTGCGGGCAGGTCTCCGAGCCACCCGCCAAGCAGGGCTCCGACCGCCACCGTCGTAAGGCCGGCCATGAACACCAGATTCAAGAACTTGCTGTTAGGCTGGCGCGTCTTCCTCTTTAGCCAGAGGGCGACGGCAGCTATGAAAATGCCGTACACGGCATCGGTCATTGCCAGCCCGAAGAAGACCAGGAAGAACGGGCCAAGATACGGACTGGGGTCAAGGGTGCCCGGCTGAGGCAGGCCCATCGTCTTGGTGACCACTTCAAAGGGCTCCAGGAGCCGGCTATTGGTGAGCTCCACAGGGGGGACCTCGTCGTCAAGCGGGGGCCTATCCAGTACCACGATGTCGTCTGCCAGCGCCTGGAGAGTGCCGCGCAGCCTCTCCATGTGGGTGGCCTGAACCCAGCCTTCCACGGCGAAGGTGCGTTTGGTGCCACCGAAGCTGTGGACGATGTCGAGCTTGGCCTTCTCGTTGACGAAGTAGTCGTACAGCGCGTAGATGGTGGGCCTCAGTCTCGCCAGCGCGTCTACGTCAGCCTCCATCTCGGCGCGACGCGTCTCGACGGTTTTCAGCTGCGCCTTGAGGTCCTCTAGTATGTGCGCTGGCAGTCCCCTGAACTGATCCAACGAAACCCGATCTAGTCCTACTGCGGCGATGGCTGAAGCGCCTGCCTCGCCCTGGGAAGCAGGATAGGCCAGCAGCAGATGGGCCTTCTCCCGGCCTTCGCTGATGACCTGCCATGCAAGGCCAGGTACCTGCTCCTGGGCCGACTCCAGGGATGCTCTGTACATGCGAACATCCGCCGTGGCCAGCATAGCCACAACGTGCTTGCTCGGCTCTATGGACTCTACGGGGGAATCTAGGTTGCGCCACGGCTCCAGGATATTGATGGACGTCTGCAGCCGGTTTATCGCTTCAGCGGCCTCAGCGATGGCTCCTTCGATGGTGTGGGCTTGAGCGTGAATCTGGCGGGCCTTGTCCCATGGGTTGGTCGTTTCCGACTGCCACTCCGCTTCCGTGAGGTATATCCGGGATCCCGTGAAGTTCTCCAGCATGCCCTCGGCAACGCGACGCCTGACAGCAAGGAACTCTAGGGCGTGACCGAGGTCAGCAATGATTGAGTCCAGTTCGGTAGCTCTCTTTTCAACCTCATCGGGAACAACGAGTCCTGATCTCTCATCGTCCGGCATACCTTCGCCGAACTCGATGATGTCCATGATGCCAAGGGCGTGAATGGCCTCCACAACCTGCGCCATCCTATGGATATGGCCAAGGACGGTGACGCGCCTCATCTCAGATATTGCCAAAGCGCTTCAGCACCTTCCCGACCGCGAGCTCCGAAGCTCGCTTCCAGTTGGCCTCGGCCAACTCGTTCACTTGTTTCACAGCGGCGGCGATCTCCGCCTCAAGAGCTTTGGATGCCTCGGCTATCCGTTTTCCGGACTCCGCCTCGACCTTCTTGGCGCTTTCGACCGCCCTCTCCTGCGACTGGGCCAACAGGGCCCGGCTCTGGTCCTCCGCCCCATCGACTATGGCCTTGGCCTCGATGTTGGCCTGGCGCACTATCTCGTCGGCCTCTGCCTCAACGGCCCTGATCTGGTCCATCGCGGTGATGCTCAATGCCAACACACCCCCCGCATAACGTGCCGATGGAAAACAAGGTGGAGCCTATCGTAGAGCTAGCTCACAGGGATTATACTATACTGCAAAGATGACCCGCAACGCGCCTACACGACGACCGTGGAAACAACCTTCAGATATCTAAGCGATTATTTCCAAGCTTGTACACATTGCAGGAGCTGACATCCAGTCAGCTCCCGTCCTATGTACACTGGACGCCTTCGCATTGCGGCTACTACTGCGCATGCTCCAGCATTTCCAGGCGCAGTTCCTCAGCGATCTTCGCTATGAAAAACGAGTTCGTCGGGGGTCTTCCGTTCCGTAGATTCACGGCATATCCAAAGATCTTGGATATGTACTCGGGGTTGCCCTGCTTCCAGGTTTTCTGGATTGTATACCTTATGGCCGCCTCCACTATCAAAGGGGTGGTATCGTGCTTCTCGGCGATCTTGGGGTAAAGCGACTTGGTCACCGCCCCAAGCAAGCCGATGTCCTCGGTGACGAATATTATGGCGTCGCGGATGTAGCAGTAGCCCTTGAAGTACGTGGGAACTCCCAGGTTATAGAGGATCCTGGTGGCCTCAGTCTCAAGGTCGAACCCGCGGGCACGGCGCTCGCGGCCGCGATCGCCCCGGGCTTGCAGCGCACGATCGGCGCGGTGCCTTGCCATCTGGGGCTCGGTGGCCATCACCTGGCGAATCCTGCTCACAAGGTTTTCTCTGTCAAAGGGCTTCAGAAGGTAGTAGTCTGCACCGAGGCGGGCGCATCTCTTGATCATCTCTTCCTCCTCGAACGCGGAGACGACGATCACCTTCGGCCTGTAATCAGACTCCTTCTCAGCGAGCTTGCTTAGGACGCCCAGCCCGTCAAGGTAAGGCATGATCATGTCGAGAAGCACTACATCGGGCTTGTGGCGTTCGATCATCTCGAGCGCCTGGATTCCGTCGTGCGCAGCGCCTACCATCTCCATGTCGCCTTCCTCGTTGAGGAGGGCTTCAATGACGTCGCACAGATCCTGATTGTTCTCCACTATGAGAACCCTTGTCTTCGGCCCGCTCAAGTTTCTTCCCCCCAATCACCGCAAGAGTGTGCCCGCCGTCGAATTAAGTCACGTGAACAATTCTCCGGTTTGAATGCAACTCCTCCCAAGAGTCTTGGAGGAATCTCGCAGGGTATCGCCAGTTTTCGACAACCATTCTGCGGAGTCTGTCGATTATTAATTCACACCTCTGCGGGATCAGCTGATCTACCGGCCGGGTGGGGTCAACCCTGGCGGTCTATCACGAAAGATCACGTTGTAAGCGGCTTAGAATGCGAAAGCCCAGAGGGGATCATCCTGTGCCAGATACGAGGAAGGGAGGCCCGTCACTGCGGCCTGCACGGCCCTCGTCCGATGCCGATAGAAATCGGCGCTATCGATGGGCCAGTGCCGGTACATGAAGTGGTGCGCCTGGCAGGAATCGAACNNAACCTCCGCACCCGGCTCCGGAGGCCGGCGCTCTATCCACTGAGCTACAGGCGCACGAACCTTATGTGAACTATGTGATCTGCGTCTGTATTATACGCCTATCCCGGCTACACGCGCAACAGGGGCACGCTGTTGCGCCTCTCTGTTACTGACAGCGACCCGATGGCGGAGCGCCTCCGCGAAGCACGGGATGCACGCCGGCAGCATGCCGACCGATGAGCGGGTCGCCGCGCTGCGCTCCAATCCAGCCGCTTCCTCCAGCCAGTCCATCTAGTTCATCATGGTCAAACCCCGCTGACCACGACGCCCAGCATCCCGGGGCCCCCGTGCACCGCCATGGACCCGCGCATGTCGCACACGTACGCCACATCGGCAGAGATTCGCTCACGGATCTGAGAGAGCAGCTTCCTCGCCTCCTCCAGAGCGTTGGTGTGGACCACAGCAAGGCGCCTGGCCCTCCCGCCGCAGGCTTGCTCGGCCAGCTCCACCGTGCGCCTCACGGCGCCCCGGAACGTGCGGACCCGTTCAATGGCCTCCACCAGTCCGTCCCTTACGCTTAGGATGGGGCTGATGTTCAGCAGCGACGCCACCAGCGCGTGAACCTGGGGCACCCTGCCGCAGCGCCTCACGTACTTTAGAGTGGGCAACGCCACGAAGATGTGGGTCGTGGCCATGCCCTTTCGCACGATCTCCATCACCTGCTCGAAGCCCATGCCGGATTTCGCCGCCTCCGCCGCGGCGATCACGATCATCCCCGTGGCGACGCTGGCCGTGAGGGTGTCCACCACGGTGACCCGCACCTTGTCGATCATCTGAGCGGCCAGACGCGCCGACTGGCAGGTCCCGCTGCCCTTTGAGGTCAGGTGAAGCGACAGTATGTCGTCGCACTCGTCGGCCAGCTCACGGTAGGCGGCGACGAAATCGCCAGGCGCCGGCTGCGAGGTGGTGGGTATCACTGGCCCGTCAATGCGTCGGTAGAGCTCCTCGACGGTGATGTCGACGCCTTCCTTGAATGACTCCGTCCCGAACTGAAGATGGATGGGCACTACCCTAATCCTGAGATCCTGCGCCACCTCCTCGGGGACGCCGCTGGCACTGTCCGTCACCACGCGCACGCTAGCCATCCACGCATGCCTCCTTCCACTGTGCCCAGCACAGCGCATCTGCAGTCAATTTCTCCACTGTGGTGCCTGGGTAGTAATGGGCCAGTATCTCCTTGTAGTCCATGCCCAGTTTCGCCATGTTCCTCGCGCCGTACTGGCACAGCCCGACTCCATGGCCATAGCCTGCTCCCGAGAACGTGAACGCCGCCGGCGCCGCGCCCTCGCATCCCTCCACCGCATCCACCACGAACACGCCGCTCTTCACTGCCGTCGGCCCCCCCAGCGCGAGCCTGATCGCCAGCTCGCCGGCGATCTCGTGGCGCCCGTCCGGCGTCACCACCGCAACCAGCATCGCCGCCCCCCTGGGGGTGCGCTGAAGCACCTCAATGCCTACTATCTCCGGCCTCACGCCGATCACCGCGCTCACCGACGCGGCAAGCTCCGCCGGCGTCGCGCTGTACGTCCACCGATAGCCGTTAGAACCGTAGCAGTAGTCGCTGGGATTGGGGTTCTCGATGATGCGCCTCACTGCTGCCTCGTCCAGCGGGGCCTCAATGGTCGGCCATGCCCCGCCTTCGCCGCCAGCCGCCACCACGCACGCGTCGCCCAGCGCCTCAGGCCTGCAGGCAACCGTTCGCTGGTACGGTATGTCTGCCTTCCACAAAGCCTCGGCGCTCTCGGTGTAGCCTCCGCAGCACGCGTGGTAGTTGCTGCCGGTGAGCCTGCCCCCGTACATCAGCACCTCTCCAGCCGTCGCGAGCACCGCCGCACGCACCGCCGGGTTGGCCAACTCCCTGGCGGCGCCCTGGTACACCTGGCAATGCGTGGTAGCGCAGATGTCGAACCCGCTGTCGGCATGGCGCCTTCCGGCCGTCACCGCCTCGGTGCGCGCCACCACCGCCTGGACCCTCAGCGCGTGATCGGGCGAGCTCGCTCCTATCTCATAGGGCACGACGCCAGCCACGTAGTCCTCAAGGCTGACCACGTTCACCAGGGTCACAGCCTGACCGCCCTGGCCCCCCTGGCCACCCTGACCGTTATCGGCTGAGATGAACTCAAAGCTTCCCCTGTAGACTTGGGCGGGATCGTCGAGCCACAACAACTCGCCGGCGCCAGACTGCCCGCCCGCCGCTTTCACGCTCACCGGCAGACCCGCATGCAGCACCGTGCCGTCCGCCGCCGTGCAGGTGACCATCTGCCGCCCGCCGCCTTCCTTCGCCGCTGCCCTCAGCGCGAACTTCACCGGAGCGCGCATCTCGCGGCCGTTCACCTGAACCCGGCTCGGACCGCCCACAGTCACAGTGGCCTGCTCCAGGCTTTTCAGGCCCACCCTGATGACGACCTCTTCGCGCGCCAGCTGCGCCCGCTCTCGTCCGACCCCGGGAGCCGCCATCGCCGTCAACAGCAGCCCAACCACCACAACGGACCCAACTGAGTAACCCAGCGCCTTCCTCATCTTCCCCATGCCCTCACGCCAGCTTTCGCCTGCGCGTCGACGCCGCCGCCAGGCCCTTGCTTCCCTTCACCGCCTCCGGCATGTGCCGGCCGGAGATGAGCACCGCCATCGCCGCTAGATATAGGATCTGCTCCGCCGACGCGTCCACGGCAAAGCCCACCACCGGAAGCATCGCAGCAGCCAGCGCCGACGCCTTCGCCACGCCGCGCGCCAGCCCGTACGCCAGCACCCAGGTCAACGCCGCCGGCACCATCACCTGCGGAAAGACCAGCGTACACGTCCCCGCGAACGTCGCGATTCCCTTGCCTCCTCGGAACCCGAACCACACGGGGAAGATGTGCCCCGCCACCGCGGCCACCCCGGCCAGCATGCCGCCGCGCACGTCGCCGCCGGCCAACGCTGTTCCCACCACGGTGCTGAGCAAGCCTTTACCCACGTCCAGAGCCGCCACGAGCATGCCCCACCTGAGCCCCGCCACTCGTCCTACGTTGGTTCCCCCTGCGGTTCCCGACCCAAGGATCCGTATGTCGGAGCGCAGCGCCAGTCTGCCAACGATCACTGCCCATGAGACCGAACCTATGGCGTATCCCGCCAGGATTGGCAGTCTCCAATCCATAGCCTCACTCACCGCCTGTGATCACCTTGACGGCCCGGGGCTCGATGGTAAGCTCCATCCTGTCGGAGGTGAAAGCCTCGCCCTCAACATGCCACGCCTGCGGCGACGAGCACTCGAACACGATGTGCGAAGCCTTGTACATCTCCACTTCCTTGAGGTGCACGTGGGAGCCGTCCATCACCTTTCCGAAGCACTGCAGGAAGCGGAACATAGATGTGTTATCCACGAGGCACACGTCGAACAGGCCGTCGTCAAGCTTAGCATCTGGCGTGATCAGCATTCCCCCGCCGTACGTACGGGCGTTCATGCACGCACACAGGAGCGGCGTCCTGTCCAGCACCTTGCCGTCCATGGTTATCGTCACCGGCACGGCCCGGTACGTCAATATCACCTGCATAACCGAGAGTATGTAGTTCCACTTGCCGCGCAGCCACTTCGACCTGGCGTTCGTCAGCCTCGTGACCGCCGCGTCGAAACCAGTCCCGAAGCACGAAATGAAGTACCTATCGTTCACTCGGCATAGGTCAACGTCGCGGATCCGGCCCCTCGCGATGACCGCGCACGCCGCCTCGGTGTCCCCGATTGGGATGCCCACAGACCTGCAGAAGTCGTTCCCCGTCCCGCAGGGTATCGTGGCCAGCGCCGCGCCTGTGTGAGCTATACCATTCACGACCTCGTTGACCGTTCCGTCGCCGCCAACGGCCGCCACCACGTCGTATCCTGCGTCAGCAGCAGCCCGAGCCATTCCCATCGCATCGCCCGGACCGCCGGTTCTCTGCATGTCGAAATCCACCCCCAGGCTGCGGAGGGTGTTCGCCACCAGCCTCTCTTGCGCACCGGCCTTGCCCGCGCCTGCCTTGGGGTTGAGTATGACCATTACCCGCAACTGTGCAACCTCCCGGCCAATACACATATGTCACTATCAGTTAGACGCCCAGCCCGCCTTTCCTGCACGCAGGCGCAAAAGCGGGGCACGTCTCCGCCCCGCTCGTTCGGCATCGCAGGGATACGAATCCCCCAGACCGCCCCCTACATCCTCTCAAACCTGTCTACAGGGACCACGAACACCGTGGCGCCGCCGGCTATCACCTCAATAGGCGGCACAGCCATGCCAGACGGAATCGGCATCGGCTGCGGTGTTATCAGCTCCTGTCGCGTGCGGCACGTCGACCTTATGATCGACAGAACCGACTCCACCTGGTCGTCCTCAACCCCCACCAGGAGCGTGGTATTGCCCTTTCTTAAGAACCCGCCGGTGGAGGCGAGCTTGGTATAACGGTGGCCGGCGTCGGCCAGCTCATCCTGGAGAACCTCGGCGAAATCGTCGCGGATGATGGCGATCACAAGCTTCAAGTTACAGCACCTCCCTGGCTGCCTTCGCTGGCGCCCGGCGCCTGCGGGCCGTTACGTTCAATGCCTTGCCCACCGACCTCAGCTGGCGCACGGTTTCACCGGGGCCAACTGCGGCCAAGTACGCTGCGCATCCCGCGATTCTCATTATGGTAGACAGAACTAACGCGCTGAACACCCCGTAACGGGAGATGAACTCCGCCGCCAGAGGCGGGCCTATCACGCCCGTTGCGTTGATCAACATGTAGAAGACAGCGATCCCGTTGGCAGAGTCGCTGGGCCTCACGGCCTGCAGCATCAGGTTGAGCAGCGAAAGGTTCAGTGCCGCGCTGAACACCCCCGTGGCCAGCTGCACTCCGATGAGATAAGCCGGGGCGCCGTACAGACCGTATACCAACGGATACAGCGCCAGCCCAACGATGGACGCCAGGTACACCGCGCCCTCGCCGCTCCGCCTCGACACCCTCCCCCACAACGGGTACGCCAGAGCCGTCGTGAGGCCCGAGGCCACCGTGAGGCTGCCTATGACGCTGTTGGACAGGCCCAGAGAGCGCACGTAGTATATGGGAAAGGTCGGCGTGGAGATGTTGATGCCCACGTGGAACAGGGCGGCGCTGACCGTGAACGCCGTGAATTGCCGGCCGTAATCCTTGTCAACGAACGGCGCCCTAACCCTCTGCCAGAACGAGACCCTCCCGTGCGTCCTACCCTTGGCAGGCGCCTCCACCATCTTCGTGCACACCATGAGCGCCCCCACGCCTGCCACGAAGGTTATGACGAACAGAACGGAGTAGTTCACAGGGTACTTCATCTTATCCAACAGAATACCTGCTGCCAACGACGACACCAGCGTCACAGCCGCCCCGTACATGCTCCGAAGCGCGAACAGCCGCGCCCTCTCCCGGCCGGGGAACATGTCGCCCAGCATGGAGGTGAACGCGACGTTGCTGATGACTGTGGGGATGGCCTGCAGTCCGATTACTGTCAAGAGAAGCGGCGTGCGCAGCCCTGGCCATGGCAGGAACGCCACGGCGCCCATCGCCAGATAAAACACTCTAACCAGAGTAGACCATTTTATCGTGGTTTTCAGCCTGCTTTCCTGCCTCTCCACGTAGGACGCAGCGGGCAGGTACATTATGGTGTTCACCAGGGCCGGGATGGCGGTCACCAGGCCGACGGCGGCGTTGGAGCTGCCCAGGGCGATGGCGTACACCGGAAGGAACGGCGTGACCATGCCAAGCGCCACGTTGGACAGCATGATGTCGTAGACGCTGAGCTTGAAGTTCCAACGCTTCCCCTGGCTCGACCACACCCTATCCATGGCAGGCCGGCCCGAGTCACCACGTTTCAATCAGGAATGCTCCTTTCCGGCGTTTCCTCGAGGCTTCAAGAGGCGGTCACTCCCTCTCGTAAGGCCGCCCCAACCCCTGCGGCGCCCTGGAGCTCTGCTTGGACGAAGAGGCGGTGATCACCGTCAGCACCACGATGGTGAAGATGTAAGGCATCATTTTCAGGAAGAACGACGGGACGCGCAGCCCCAGCGCCTGTATCCTGAAGCCCATGGCCTCCACGCCTCCGAAGAGGTACGCCCCTGCCAGAGCCCGAAGGGGGTTCCACACAGCGAATATCACCAGGGCCACCGCGATCCAGCCGCGGCCCGCGGTCATGTTCTCGATCCAGCTGGGGGCGTAGGCCAGTGAAAGATATGCGCCTCCGAGCCCAGCCAGCATGCCCCCTACTACAACGCTAACGTATCGCGTCCGGAAAACGTTCACACCCAGAGCGTCGGCAGTTTCTGGGCTCTCTCCCACGGCTCTCAGGTGCAGCCCCGGACGGGTCCTGTAGAACAGGTACCACACCGCAGGGACCAATACGAACGAGAGGTAGACCAGGACGTCGTGGTTGAACAGCACCGGGCCCAGAACAGGCAGGCGCGAAAGCGCCGGCAGCGGCACACTGCGGAAGTGGTTGGGAAGCGGCACGCCTATCATGGACTTGCCCAGGTACCCGCTGATCCCCGTGCCGAAGAGCGTCAGGGCCAGGCCGCTGACGATCTGGTTCACCTTCAGGGCTATGCACATGAACGCGTGCAGAAGAGCCAGGAGCCCGCCAGCCAGGAGGGCCGCCAGCACCCCGAGGAGCAGGTTGCCCGTCCTCACGCTTGCGAGGAATCCGGCCACAGCGCCGACCAGCATCATGCCCTCGACGCCGATGTTCATGACGCCGGCGGTCTCGGTGATCAGCTCACCAAGGGCCGCGAAGAGTATCGGGGTGCCGGAGCTCACAGCTGCGGCTAGAATCGACACCAACATGTTGGACTCACCCATTGGCCTCGGCCTCCCCCTCGCCGTGTCCGCCCTGCGACGCGCCTTTCGCGCCTGTGGGCACCAGCCTAACCTTGTATCTGCCCAGAGCCTCGGTGGCGAGCACGCAGAAGAGCATCAGGCCCTGCAGCATGTTGACGGAGGCAGCAGACACCCCCAGAAACTGCGCGGAGTAGCCTCCCACTAGGAGCCCGCCGAACAGGATCGAGACCAGCAGAACCCCGTAAGGGTTGAGCTTGCCAAGCCACGCCACGATGATCGCCGAGTAGCCGTAGCCCGGCGAGAGCTGCCTGGTCATCCTGCCGGCGATGGCCGACACCTCCGCCATCCCGGCCAGTCCCGCCAGGGCTCCGCTGATGGCCATGGTGATGATGATGTTCCTCTCGATGCTCATGCCGGCGTACCGCGCCGCCCGCGGGCTCTCGCCGATGATCTTCACCTCGTAACCCCACTTGGTCCTGCCCAGGGCCAGATCGATGGCGATGGCCGCAACGATGGCGAATATCAGCCCCCAGTGAATCCTGGTGTAGCCGAACATCGGAAGGCGCGCGGCGTCAGAGAAGGGCGCCGATAGCGGGAAGTTGAGGCTCTTGGGATCGCGCCACGGGCCGTGCACCAGGTACTCTATCCAGTAGATGGCCACGTAGTTCAGCATGAGGGTGGTGATGGTCTCGCTGACTCCCACGAACGCCCGGGGCACCGCCGCCAGCAGCGCCCACGCGGCACCGGCAGCCACGCCGGCCAGAACCATCAGGGGCAGCACCTGCCACGCTGGAGCGTCGGGCATGCTCAGGGCCACCGCGGCCGCGCCCCATGCGCCCATGTGGAACTGCCCTTCGGCCCCGACGTTCCACAGCAGCATCTTGGCGGACAGCGCCACCGCGAGCCCGCACAGCATCAGGGGGATGGCGGTGACTATGGTCTCCGATATCCCGTACCAGTCGCCGAAGGCGCCGGAGAACATGGCAGCGTATACCTTCATCGGGCTGAAGCCCGACGCTGTCAGGAACACGGTCCCCAGAAGGAATGCCAGGAGCACCGCCAGCACCGGCGATACCACCCGGTACGACATGGGCACCGGATCCCGTTTCTCAAACACCAGCTTCAACTGGTCCAGCCCCCTCTCCTGCGGGGTCGATGCCGGCCATCATCATGCCGATCTCGTCTATGTCGACGTTCTCCCGCTCCACCGATCCGACTATGCGCCCCTCGAATATCACCGATATCCTGTCGCACAGGCTGAGCAGCTCCTCCAGGTCTTCAGAGATGAGAAGGATGCCGATCCCCGCCGACCGCTGCGCCAGCAGCACCTGGTGCACCGCCTCGGTGGCGCCCACATCTAGGCCGCGGGTGGGATGAACCGCCACTACCACGTTGTGGTCGTGCGTTGTCTCCCTGGCCAGGAGCAGCTTCTGGGAGTTGCCTCCTGAAAGCAGACGCACCGGGGTGCGCAGGGTGGGCGCCTTCACCTGGAACCGGGACACCAAGTCCCTGGTCCATTGGGTGGCGCGCTTTCTGTCGATCACGGCGCCTGGCCCCATCTCGTCTTCACGGTAATTCTTCATGATGGCGTTCTCAGTAAGCGGCAGGTTGGCGGCGAGGCCCATGCCCAGCCGGTCTTCAGGGATGTGGCTGACTCCCGCCTCAATGATGGCTCGCGGGTGGCGGTTGGTGTAGTCCTTGCCGTTTATGACCACCCTTCCCGCCAGCGTCTTGCGGAGGCCGGTGATGCATTCAGCCAGCTCGCGCTGGCCGTTGCCTGCCACCCCGGCGATGCCGTGGATCTCGCCTGCCAAGACCGAGAGGCTGAGGCCCTTCAGCGCCACCTCGCCCCTGTCGCCCAGGGCCTGCAGCCCTTCAAGCTCCAGCACCGGGGCGCCGAAGGTGCCGCGCGGTCGCGGCGGCGGCGGCTTGAGCTCGCGTCCGACCATCTTTGACGCCAGCTCCCGCTTGGTGGTGCTGGCGGTTTCAGCGGTGAACACGTCCTTGCCCGCGCGCAGCACGGTGACCCTGTCGGATATCTCCATGACCTCGTCGAGCTTGTGGGAGATGAAGATCAACGTCTTTCCGGAAGCGGCCATGCGGCGCATCACCTGGAACAGCTCTTTCACCTCCATGGGGGTGAGGACGGCGGTGGGCTCATCGAGGATGAGGACGTTGACGCCGCGGTAGAGCATCTTGATGATCTCCACCCGCTGCTGCTCGCCGACGGAAAGCTGCCAGATGCGGGCCTTCGGGTTAACCTCCAGCCCGAACTTGGCCGAGAACTCCTGCACCTCCTGCTCGATGGGGTCCATATCAAGGCGGAATCGGGGGGTAGGCATGCCGAGGGTGATGTTCTCCGCGACGGTGAAGGTCTCCACGAGCCTGAAGTGCTGGTGCACCATGCCAATGCCCAAGGATATGGCGTCGGCAGGCGAGCGCAGCGCCACCTTCTTGCCGTCGATGAGGATGTCACCGGAATCCGGCCTGATCAGGCCGGTGAGCATGTTCATGAGCGTGCTCTTGCCGGCGCCGTTCTCGCCCAGAAGCGCGTGAATCTCCCCACGCCTGACGGCGAAGTTCACGCCGTTGCTGGCGATGACGCCTGGGAACCGCTTCGTGACGTTGCGGATCTCAACAGCGTAATCGGCTGTTCCCACTGGAAGCCCTCCAAGAATGCATAGGGGGAGGCTGAGCCAATACCGGTAGCGGCCAGCCTCCCATGCGTCAAGTGTGCGTTAGGTTTCGGTAGCCTTAGTTGGGCAGCGTGCCCTCGACGCCCTCGACGAACCAGTCGAAGCTGAGAAGCTCGGCGTCGGTCATGATGGTCCCCTCCGGCACGCGGAGCTTGCCGGTGTTGTCATTGATGGGACCGGTGAAGGGATGGAACTTGCCTGCTACGATGTCAGCCTTCTTGGCCTCCACCAGCTTCTTGACGTTCTCGGGAACCATGGGCCCGAACGGAGCCAGATCCACGATGCCGTCAGCCATGCCGCCCCAGTAGTCGCCGGTCTTCCAGGTGCCTTCCTTGGCCGCCTTGATGCGCTCAACGTAGTACGGACCCCAGTTCCAGATGGGACCGGTGACGATGGTGTCGGGTGCGAACTGGGTCATCACGGAGTTGTAGCTCACGCCCAGCTTGCCCCTTTCGGCAGCGGCCTGCATCGGCGCAGGGGTGTCCTGGTGCTGCGCGATGACGTCGGCGCCAGCATCCAGAGCGGCCTTTGCGGCCTCCTTTTCCGTTGCCGGGTCATACCAGGTGTTGGTCCAGACCACCTTCACCTTGGCGTTGGGATTGACGGACCTGACGCCCAGGGTGAACGCGTTGATTCCCCTGACCACCTCGGGGATGGGGAACGCGGCAACATAGCCGATGACGTTGGACTTCGTCATGGAGCCGGCCACTATGCCCGACAGGTACCTAGGCTCGTAGATGCGGCCGAAGTACGTCGCGGCGTTGTCAGCTGTCTTGAAACCGGAGCAGTGCTCGAAGAGGACGTTGGGGAAACGCCTGGCCACGTTCTGGACGTAGTCCATGTAGCCGAAGCTGGTCGCGAAGATGATCTTGCAGCCCTTGCGGGCCAGCTCCGTCATCATGCGCTCCGCGTCAGAAGTCTCGGGAACCGCCTCAACGTAGATGCTCTCGACCCAAGGAAGCTGCTGCTCCACGTACTGGCGCCCCAGGTCATGGGCGTAAGTCCATCCCGCGTCGCCGACGTGGCCGATGTAGATCCAACCTACCAAGAACTTGTCCTCAGCCGCGTAAGACTGGCTGTTCAGCCTGGCCGCACCCACCAGGGCCAGCAGAACCGCCACCACCAACAGAATCTTCTTCGACCTGCTCATGCTCGTACCTCCGTAAGTGATGTCTTGGAACGCTCACGCATCGCTGGCACGACTGTTACTGGAATGTCTTACAGAAAGGCCCATTGTGATCGATGCCGCGAATGCCGCACGCATGAATTATAGCCCATATGAAGCCTTCTGTGGAGTGTCTGCATGCCGTTTGACAGCAATATTCTGCAATTCCGCCCCGCTACGCGGGCGAGCGCTTGAATGTTGTTACAGGTACTGCGGGAGCCTATCAACATCTGTAATCGAGCCCCCTGGAGCGCACTGCTCCAGTCGGTTCCAGTCTGATCCGGCCCGGTTCAGGCCGGTTCGGGCTGGTCCAGGCCAGTCCGCTCGCCATTGGGGTCCGCTAGTCCAAGCCTGCCCTCTGCCGCAGCTCCTCGATGGTTGGCGCCCTGCCGCAGCTGGCGCTGCCCTCAGGGCAGTAGCCCAGGTCGTCGCAGGATGCACCTGCCCGCCAGAAGATGTTTGGGGCGATTCGCTTGTACTCCTCAAGCAGCGCGTTGAAGAGGTTCCGGATCTCCCATTGCGCCCTAGTGCAGCACCTGAGGTTGAACATGTGCCGGAGCTGCCGGGCGTTGGTGGTGATCACGAACCTGGTCTCGGTGGCGTTAGAAAGGCCGAATCTCACGTCCTCCGCAGGCAGGCCAGCCTCGTTCAGCCCGTGACGCTGAAGATCCTGTATCTCCTGCTGAAGACGGCGGAACCTTTCAAGAAACTCGGGATGCGACTTGAAGCTGGGCGGCGTTATGTACCTGAAGTTGCCTTCCTTAACGTACCTTTGCGATTGCTGAAGCTGCGAAACGTCAGGCGACCCCTGCTCCGGGCCGTTGATCCATCGGCAACCCTCGTCACCGGGCAGTGTGTCAGGGCTCTTGAACATCTTCATCAGGCGATGCCTGTCGTTCTGCTGGCTCGACACCCTGGAGTAGCCTTCCACCGCGAAGCTGGTGTGCCAGTGCTCCAGGGCGCCCAGATGTCCCGACTTGATGAGCCCCCGGATGAACCTGCCCACCTGCTCGTCGTCGAGGCGCTGCCCTTCCGGCCCTTCTCCCCACACCAGCTGCTTCATGTCGGTGGCCCCGATGGGCCTATAGCATAGCCTGGCCATGAGCAGCAGTCTTTCAGTGTTGATGTTCGTCCCCATGAACGGGTAGTAGACTATCTCGTACTTGAGGGCAACTTCTTCAGGCATCGGCCGGCCTCCCAGCGTCAGTCTTCGATTGATATCATGATATCACAATAATCGCACTGCGCGGCAGGCACTGGATACCCGGGGAATCGACGGGAAGAAGCTTCGCAGGCGTGGGCCGATGTGTCGGGGAGGCATACTCCGGGGCGGGGTCGGCGGGCGGGGATTCCAGGGGCGGGGGTTGAGCGGGATTCTGTTCCGGTCAAGGATGACTGAACCGGAACGAACCGCGGTCCAATGACAGCGACAAAGCGGTATCCGGACGGTCGTAGGCATCAACGAGCGGTCGCGGCGACCCACCGGCGGGTAGAAGCCCCGCGAAAGCGACCCACCCATGGGTCGGCTCCTGTAGCCAGGGCCGCGGCTCTCACGCGTTGGTACGGCATTCAAGAACGACCCGCACGGCGTACGGCTGCGAGAGTGCGTCTCCTCGCCTCCCTTCGGCTCGCGGGGCTGATCGGTGCTCATACGTTCGCGGAATTACGGTCTATCAGATGCCGCTGAAGCGCTAACAACCTGAAAGGATGCCGGCGCCCGCAGCCCACACGGCCGCGGTGCGCCGGCAACCCAATTCTTGTGGAGTAGGAACCGTTACAGGTGATACGGCTCGTTGCGAAGTATCTTGAAAGCCCGGTACACCTGCTCAAGCAGTATTACCTGCATGAGCTGGTGCGGAAACGTCATCTTCGAGAAGCAAACCCTGTCGTCGGCGCGCTTCAGGGCCTGCGGGGCTAACCCCGTGGGGCCTCCGATCAGGAACACGATGTCGCTCCGCCCCGCCAGGGCGTAGGCGCCGAGCATGGCGGAGAACTCCTCCGACGTCATCTCCCTGCCAGCAAGGTCGCAGGCGATCACCGTGGACGTGTCCCGCACCTTCGCCAGGATCCGCCTGGCCTCCATCTCCCGCAGCTCGGCCCTGCGGGCGGGGCTGTCCCCCTCTGAGATGGGCTCCTCCGGTACGCTGACCATCTCCAGCCTGGCGTAGCGGGATATACGCTTCGAGTACTCCGCCACCGCCGCAGCCAGGTACGGCTCCTTGATCTTGCCCACCGCAACGACAGTGATCCGCATCGCCACTACGCCGACTCGCTCAGCGTGACTTCCACCACGCGCTGTCGGTTGTTGGACCCGATCACGGTGAACTTCACCACGTCGCCCACTGACGACTTCAACAGAGTCTTGCGTACGTCGTCCACGGAGGTGACTGGCACCCCGTTCATCTCGATTATTATGTCACCCTGCCGCAGCCCGGCGCGGTCGGCGGGGCTGTTACGCACCACCGACACGATGTAGAGCCCGCTGTCCACGGGCAGGCCATACCTGCGGGCCCTGGCCGCGGTCAGCGGCACCACCTCGCTGACCCCCAAGTACGGCCTGGGAACCTTGCCGTAGCGGATGATCTGGTCGGCCACCTGCCTGGCCATGTTGATGGGTATCGCAAGCCCGATGCCCTGCGCTTCCTCTATTATGGCGGTGTTGATGCCCACCACTCGGCCATCGACCGTCACAAGGGCCCCGCCGGAGTTGCCCGGGTTGATGGGAGCGTCCGTCTGGATCAGGCCCTCCAGCACTATCCCCTGGCTGGGGCTGACCTCTACCGTGCGGTTGAGGGCGCTGACGACTCCGGCTGTTATGGTGTGGTCGAAGCCGTACGGGTTGCCTATGGCGATGGCCGGCTCGCCGGGCACCAGCTTGTCCGAGTCGCCCAGCTCGGCCACGGGCAGATCCGTGGCGTCCACCTTGATGACCGCAAGGTCCGTGTACGGATCGGTGCCCACAATCCTCGCGTCAAACTGCCGGCCGTCTGCCAGCATCACGGCAATCTGCGAGACCCCCTGCACGACGTGGTTGTTGGTGAGTATGTATCCTGACGAGTCGATGATGACGCCCGAGCCCAGCCCCTCGCGCACCTGCACCATGGGGGTGAAGAAGAAGCTGTACACCACCTCTTCCTGCTTGGTGGAGATCTTCACCACCGAGGGACCAACCTTCTGCGCTGCGGAAGCCGCCGAGAAGAGCTCCGTCCTGACCACTTCGGCGCCGGCTCCGCCCTGGCCCTGGCTTGTGTGGCCCCTGGCTGCGTCGCCAGCCTCCTGGCTGATGGTGGTGCCTGGAGTCGGAACCTGGCCTTGCTGGCCGGAAGAGCTCTGGGGTATGAGCCCGGCGCCGTAGTTGATGAGGAGAAGCCCTACCAGGAGCCCGCCGACTATCGCGCCTGCCAGCGCTGCTATGAACAAACCTATACCGTTGGATCCAGACCTGCTTCTGTGGTAGTACACACGCGCCGCCTCCGTCCAGCGTCCAGCTAGTATTCGATACCGTGCCTCGCAGGTATTCCGGTCTCGAAGGGATGCCTTATCATCTTCATTTCGGTGACCAGGTCCGCCATCTGCACCAGCAGATCCGGCATGTTCCTACCCGTGAGCACAAGCTCAACCCCGTCAGGCTTGAGCTCCACAAGATCAGCGCAACGCTCCGCCGGCAGCAGGCCAAAGTAGACTGCGTTCGCGATCTCGTCTAGTATCACCAGATCTGCCTCAACCCGCTCAAGGGTGCGCTTCGACAGCGCGTACGCCTCCTCGGCGTAAGCGATGTCGCGGGGTTCGGGTTTACCTGGTATGACAAAGCATTCCCCACATCCGTTGCAGTCGAATTCTCCGCTGCCCATGGCCTGCGGGTACTTGCAGTCCCGTCCGAACTGGAAGATCTCGAAGCCCTTCCCCAGGCGCTTGGCAGCGGCGATCTCCCCGGTGTAGCTGGTGCCCTTCATGAACTGCACCATCCGAACCCTGTAGCCGTGGCCGAAGGCACGCATCCCCAGCCCTAGGGCCGCGGTGGTCTTGCCCTTCCCATTGCCTGTGTAGACCTGTACCAAGCCCAGCTTGAACCTGCCGCGGTCACTGAGCATCACAATCACTCCCTTCACCGATGCCATCGTACCCCTCGGGGATCTGGCCGCCTGTTGCGTCGCGCGATGCGCCGGACACCACGAATATCGCGGGCCTGTCCACGTCTGGTCGCCTCCCCACTATCGCCCTTACCCCGTACACCGCCAAGAGGTTTTCCTCTGTTAGAACGTCGTTCGGCGGCCCGGCCGCTGCCACCTGCCCGTCCACCAGTATCACCAGGTCATCGCAGTACTTGCCTGCGAGGTTCAAGTCGTGCAGCACCGCTATGACGGTGAGACCGGCCTCGTGCGCCAGGTCGGTGGCAAGCTCCATCACTTCCTGCTGGAAGTTGACATCAAGGTGGGCGGTGGGCTCGTCCAGGAGCAGCACCTTCGGGCGCTGCGCCAGCGCCCGCGCGATCAGCACGCGCTGGAGCTCACCGGAGGACAGCCCCGTCACCTTGCGGCGCGCCAGGTGGCATACGCGGGTGCGCTGCATACATTCCCGCGCGATGGCGAGGTCGGCGGGGCTGTCGCCGAAAAGCGGTGCGTAGGGCGACCTTCCCATGAGCACCGTCTGCTCCACGGTGAACGGGAACACGGGCTGCTCGGAAGCGCTCACCGCCGCCACCAGCTTCGCCGTCTCGCGCGGGCGAAGCCGGAAGATGTCCTGCCCGTCGTAAAGGACCTGCCCGCTGAGAGGGGTCAGCACGCCGCCGATAACCTTGAGGAGGGTAGATTTGCCGGAGCCGTTGGGCCCGATGATCCCGAGGAGTCGGCCGGAGCGCGCGGTGAGGCTGACGCCTTTGAGCACGAGGCCATTGGTCCCGTTTTGGTAGGTTCGCTGGGCAGCCAACGAGTCCTGTCTGCCGCGGAAACCACCGCCGCGGACGCCCGGCTCGCCGCTTCTGCCGGCTCCCGCGCCATGTTCAGCTGGGCGTCTCCGGGTATAGGAAAAGACTACGCTCTGCACTTCGACTCTCATTCCGTTATCACCTCCGGCCTCGCGCGGTGCGGAGCAGGTAGAAGAAGAAGGGGGCGCCTGTCATGGCGGTGATGATGCCCACGGGAATCTCCCGCGGCGGGATCAGGGTGCGGGCGAGGGTGTCGGCCACCACCATGAAGGCGGCGCCGCCTGCGGCGGACACCGGCACCAGGACGCGGTGGTCAGGGCCCATCAGCATCCTGCTGATGTGAGGGACCACGAGGCCCACGAAGCCGATCAGGCCGGATGAGGCGACGACGGCCGCAGTGACGAGTGCACCGATGACGATGACGGCGGTCTTGAAGCGCTCGGTGTCGAGGCCCATGAAGCGGGCTGGCTCCTCGCCTGTTGAGATGAGGTTGAGGCCGCGGCCCATTGCGACGAGGGCGAGAGTGCCCAGGAGGACGTAGGGGGCGGTAATGCGGACGTGGCTCCAGCTCTTCGCGGAGAGGCTGCCCATGAGCCACATGACCACTCGGGGCAGATCGTCGCCGGCGATGACCATCAAGAACGATACGGCGGCCCAGACGAAGGACCCTACCACGACGCCGGCCAGGAGGAAGGTCTCGGTGGGAACGCGTCCGTCGATGGTGGCAAGCGCGTAGACGAACGCCACGGTTGCCACGGAGCCGATGAAGGCGTAGACCGGGATCGTCCAGGTGGGGGAGGCTAGGGCGGTGCCTGCCATCAGGATGCCGATGGTGGCGCCCAGCGCCGCGCCGGAGGACGCGCCGATGATGTAGGGATCTGCCAGGGGGTTGCGGAAGAGGCCCTGAAACGCGGCGCCCACTACGGAGAGGCCGGCGCCAACCAGCAGGCCCAGCACGATGCGGGGCAGTCGCACGTCGAGGACTATCACTTCAGCGGCCTCCAGCGCCCCTGGCTCAATGTGTGAAAGCGGAGGCAGCAGCCACGAAACCACGGGAACGCGCGAGAGCAGCACGCGAATGGCCAGGCCGGCCCCGATGGCTGATGTGCCGGCGGTGATCGCCCAGAGCACGGAGCCGACGCACATAAGGGCCAGCGCCGCCACGCGCCAGCGGTGCGCGGCTGCAGCAGTGGCTGCGGTGGTGGCCGCGGCGGCGGATGTGGCTATTCGTCTGGGCGGTATGGTTCGTCGGGCCCGTCTGGTCAAGACTGTTGCCTCCTTGTCGTGCCATCCTGTTCTCTTCTATCGTTGCATCTGTTTGGGGTGCCTTTGTGCACTTGGTATGTGCTCGGGCAGCCCGTCTATGGGGTCGGCCGGGCTTGGCCTGCTGCGCTACCTTGCCTCGCTGAAGAGCTGGGCCAGGAGCTCAAGGCCGTCGATGAGGCGCGGTCCGGGCCTGACCAGGAGGTCAGGCAGCACCTCATACACCTGTCCGGTAACCAGCGCAGGCACGGTTCGCCAGTGCGAACGCGCCATGACCTCGTCGCGGTTGTATGAAGTAAGTATCACCACGTTGGGCCTCGCGGTGATGACCGACTCGTGGCTCACCTGCGGCCAGCCGCTGACGGAGCCGAATATGTTGATCCCGCCCGCGGCGCGCACCAGGTCGTCGACGAAGGTTCCGTGGCCGGCGGTCATAAGTGGATCGTTCCAGATCTCCACAAACACCCGCGGACGGGCGCTTTCGGGGGTGGCGGCTACGCGCTCCTTCACCGCTGCCATCCTGGCTTCGAGCTCGGCCACCAGCTCGCGGGCGGCGGCGGAGCGGCCCGTGGCGTCACCGATGGTCTGAATCGCGTCGAAGACCTCAGGGATCGTGGTGGGGTTTACCGCAACAACGTTCAGGCCCAGCTCGCGAAGCTTGTCAATGACCTGAGCCTGCAGGTCCGACACCGCAACGACGAGGTCGGGCTGCTTTGCCACCACGGCCTCGACGTTGATGTTGTAGTCGCCTATCTTGTCGATGGAACTGGCTTCGGCGGGGTAGTCGCACGCAGTGGTTACGCCCACGATGCTCGGGCCAAGGCCCAGGTTGAACAGGATCTCGGTGTTGCTTGGCGCCAAGGAGACGATGCGCTGTGGGGTTTCTGAGGGCGATGTGGCCTCTGCGGCCAGAGCTGAAGCTGCAAAGGAGGCGGGTGCGAGAACCGCCGCTGCCATGAGGCAGGTCAGCAGCAGTAGAGCTAGGGCGGCTGGGGTGGCTGGTCTGGTTGGGGTGCTTGCGGCAGCTGGGGTGGCTGGGGCCACGCCAGTGCGGGCACATTCCATCAGTAACACTCCTTTCGACATGAAAACACCCTGTTCACAGCGATGAACAGGGGGTACGGCGCGCAACGGCGCACTCCGCTCCCCCTCAGTCCTCGAAGGTGGACGCGTCATGCCGATGGGCAGGTTTCCTGGCTGCCAGGTCATCGCCGGTGCGAGCCTTCCCCCGGCCTCTTGCCTTCGGTTTCGGCCGGAGTGGACACTATGTCGCACAAGCTACCTGGCTACAGTGGCGGGTCCGCGGGCTTCACCTGCTGCTTCCGGGGCTTCCGGACAACGGGGCCACGGGGCCACGGGGCGACCGCAAGGTCGGCGGCTATGGCTCCGAATGACCCCGGCTGGGCAGGTTGCCTCTTCCCTCTTGCCCGCAGCGCGCCTGGGCTTGGACACGGCGCCGCTGCAGACACCCACCGGCTATTCGCTTGTAGGGTGTTACTGAAGACATCGTAACATAACGGGAATGCAGTGTCGATAGGTCGGAGGCGTGATGTGACGTTGCGGGGATGACGGGGCCGGCGCGGATGGCCGCGGATGGGCGGGACGGGGGTGGCGGGCGGGATGGACTCGGCGCGCGGGACAGGGGTGGCGGGCGGGACGGGAGTGGCGCAGTCGAGGCACTGTGCTGATTTCGTTACAATTAGCTTACTAATCGGTTGCGAAACCAACATACACCCGTTGTATATCGTGGGGAAATCAGCTCATATCCGTTCCACCGAAGACTGGGCCTAGATGGGCCTCCGCTCCCCGTTCATTCTAGCCTGCTGAACTGGGCCTTTGCCGAGCCCTTTGCCGACGGCACCGCCACCACCGCGTCGCGAAGGTGGCGAACGAGCCTTTAGTCAAGTTCCGTTACGAAAAGCGCGACCTAGGCCCCAGAATCGTAACGAAAGGCCATGCCTTTCGTTACGATTTCGACATAACACTCAAGTCCGACCCCGCGCCAGCAACCAGTGCACCTTCCGCGCGCGTTCGCCCGCGTCTACCGCCCCAGCACCCTCTCGTCGCCAACTCGCCGCGTCAGACGCACCGAGTCGAAGTGCTCCAGCAGGGCCACCGCGAACTTTCGGGAGTTGCCGCAGGCGTCCCGGAATGCAGCGGCTGAGAAGGGTCTACCTTCTGCTCCAAGCTCTCTGACGACGGCTTCAGCCCTGGCCAGGGCATCCCTGTGGAACAGAAGCTCCGGGCCGATCCTCACCAGCACGCCCTGGTCGATCAGGTAGTCCAACACGGCGGCGGGTGCTCCCGTCGCCAGCACCGCGGCTCTGTCAGGCGGAGACATCAGGTCCGCCACGAACATCTCATCGATACTCCGGGCCCACCGGGCATCATCCTCCGACAGCTGCACCTGGCGCCCAGGGAGGCACACCACGGTGCCAGCGTCCTCGAGGACGCCGTCCGCTATCGCCTTGGCCACCACCGCGGCGAAGGCGCGGCTGTCCCAGTCGGGCAATGCCTGGGTGCGCAGCTCTTCCCTGGGCATTCCCCGCCTGAGAGGCTGCGCAGCGTGGAAGGCTTCCAGGGCGCCGCGAAGGGAAGCAACCAACTGTTCCCACCGGTGGCGTGGTATGTAGGAGCGCTCTCCATCGGCCCCGGCCCCGGGATCGCCCTTCTCGCCCAGCACGACCACGGCGCCGACCTTCGCCTGGGCCTCCAGCGCAGCCGCCGCCCTGCTCTCGGGCCAGAACAGCGCCTTCGCCACCTCCGCCGCCGTCGCCCCGCGTAGCCTCGTGCGGACGATCCTGTCAGCGGCCAGCGTCACCAGCGCTGCGTCGTCGCCCGAGGCTAGCACGGTGTACTCCCGCACCGATTCCTCCCGGAACCGCTTCGATCTGGCGGCCGCCGTAGCCAGCACCCTGCCTCCTCCAGCCGTGACCATTGGCGAGTAAGTGCGCACCACGAAGTGGTCGCCTCTGGCGGCCACCACCGCGCCCCCGTCCACCTCAAGCTGGGCGTAGCTCACCTCGCCCGGCAGAGCCGCATCTGCCCCAATCACACGGACCCTGCAAGTCACCTCGGAGGTGCCGATGTGAAGATGCATCCTGTCGCCGTGCCCGACGGGTTCCGCCGTGGGTAACACGTGCAGCTCTACATCGATGAGGTTGGCAGGCTCCAGCATCCCCGGTGCCGCCAACAGCATGCCCCGGTCTGCCTCCGTCTTCTCCACCCCCGCCAGGTTAAGCGCCACCCGCTGCCCGCGGAAGGCCTCCGGCACCGTGACACCATGTACCTGCACACCGCGCACCCTGACCGGCTTGCCCACCGGCAGGAGCTCCAGCCTATCGCCGGGCCTCACGCTTCCTCCAACCAGCGTGCCCGTGACCACAGTCCCATGCCCGGCAATGGTGAACACCCTGTCAATGGGCAGACGCGCGCAGTTCCACTCCTCCTGGCCCTCCGACATCTGCGCCGCCCGCGCCACAGCAGCGTCGAGCTCCTCCACGAGCCTATCTAGGCCCTGCCCCGTCACAGCTGATACCGGCACTATCGGCGCACCCGAAAGCCGCGTTGAGGCCAGCTGCTCTCGGACGTCCTCCATAGCCAGCTCAAGCCAGTCTTCATCGACGATGTCGGCCTTTGTGAGCGCCACCACGCCGACCTCGGTGCCTAACAAGTTGAGAATGTCCAGGTGCTCCCTGGTCTGAGGCATCACACCTTCGTCAGCGGCCACCACCAAGAGCGCCACGTCAATCCCTGTGGCTCCGGCCAGCATATTCCCGACGAACCTCTCATGGCCAGGAACGTCCACCACCCCGGCGCGCACGCCCGAAGGCAACGTCAACGGCGCGAACCCCAGCTCGATGGTGAGGCCGCGCTCCTGCTCCGCCTTGAGCCTGTCAGTGTTCACGCCGGTCAGGGCCTTCACCAGGGTGGTCTTGCCGTGGTCCACGTGGCCGGCGGTGCCAATGATCACGTGCCTCATCCGCGCCAGGCCTCCCCCGCCCCGACAGCCCTGATCACCGCGTTTGCGATGGCGCAGAGGTCCTCGTCGAAGACGGCCCTCATGTGCAGCCTCACTGCGTCGTTCACGACTCTCGCCACCACCGGGGGCTCGCAGAGCCTGAGCCTGCGTTGCATCTCCTCGGCCGGCACCTCGGAGCTGCGCACCTCCACGCTCACCCCTGGGATGCTCACCGCTGGCATCGACCCGCCGCCAGCTTCCGAGTCGTCGTCCACCACGCCCACGCTCAGCGACGACGCAGACCCACGCGCCCCGTCCTCAATCATCGACCGTAGGGCCTCCGCCCTCGCCCTGAGCTGCTCCACCGGCGCGCACAGCATCGCTGTCATCGGCAGCGAGCGCACGTCCTGCACCGACGCGGGATCCCTCCATGCCGCCACCACGCACGCCAGCGCCGTCAACGTGAGCTTGTCGATGCGCAAGGCCCTAGCCAACGGGTTGCGCGCGATGCGCCGCACCATCTCAGATCGTCCCAGGATGATGCCTGCCTGGGGGCCGCCGAACAGCTTGTCCCCGCTGAACGTCACCACGTCAGCGCCATCCGCCACGGCCTGCCTCACCGTGGGCTCGCCGCATATACCCCAAGCTGACAAGTCCCGCGGCAGCCCTGAACCCAGGTCGTACATGACAGGCAGGTTGTGCTCCCGCCCCAGCTGCACCAGCTCTGCCAGCGTGGCCTCCTCCGTGAAGCCGACAACTCGGAAGTTCGACGTATGCACCTTCAGGAGCAGGCCGGTGTCGGGCCCTATGGCACGGGCGTAGTCCGCCACCCTTGTCCGGTTGGTGGTGCCCACCTCCACCAGCTTGGCGCCGCTCTTCTCCATGATCTCCGGCACGCGGAAGGCGCCTCCGATCTCCACCAGCTCGCCGCGGCTCACGACTACCTGCTTGCCCCTGGCCAGCGTGTCGAGGCAAAGCAACACCGCAGCTGCGTTGTTGTTCACCACGTGGGCGGCCTCAGCGCCAGTCAGCTCCGCCAGCGCGTCCGCCACGTGGGCCTGGCGGCTCCCCCGCTCACCCGAAGTCAGGTCGAACTCAAGGTCACAGTATCCAGTCGCTGCCTGCGCCACGACTTCCGCCGCAAACGCCGGAAGCGGCGCACGGCCTAGGTTCGTATGAAGCACGACCCCGGTGGCATTTATCACCCGCCTGGGGCCAGGCGCGCACAGGCGCGCAGCCACTGCCTCCAGCCTAGCCTCCACCATCGTCGCCAGCTCCTCGCGGCCCCGGATACCTCGCCCATCGCCAGCCCCATCGCCGCCAGCCATGATCTCCTCCCTCAGCTGGTCGATGATGTGCCTGGCCGCATCACGCACCGCCCACCTGGGGAGCCGGCTGGCAAGGCGGAGAGCCTCTGGCCTGTCCATTATGTCATTGACCGACGGAAGCTCGCGCAGCTGCGCGATGTCCACGTCTACCACCTGCCGTCTCGTATTGCTATTCGAAGCCCGTCGGGGCCGGGTGCCGACGCCCTGGCGACCACGGCACACCAGTCTCCAAGGCCAAAGGCAGCCAGGCTCCGCATGAGCTCGTCCACGCGGCTTTCTGGAACCGCTATCAGAAGACCCCCGGAGGTCTGCGGGTCGAACATCACGTCCACCAGCGCCTGGCGAACACCTTCGGTCACGTCTACAATGGGACCGTAGAAAGCCCGGTTCTTGTGCAGACCGCCCGGCAGCAGCCCCGACTCCGCGTAGTCCAGCGCGCTTTCCATCACCGGAAGCGCCCCAGCCGCCACCTCGACGCTGACGTTCGACCCCTGCGCCATCTCCGACAGATGCCCTACGAAGCCGAACCCGGTCACGTCGGTGCACGCCGTGGCGCCCACCTCCTGCATGGCCTCAGATGCCCTCGCGTTCAGCGTGGCCATCACCTGCCAGAGCATCTCGCCGTCCTCAGGTGACGCCATCCGCGCCTTGATCGCCGTCGACACTATCCCCGTGCCCAGCGGCTTCGTTAGCACCAGCATGTCGCCTGGCCGCATGCCCTGATTGCGCACCACCCTATCAGGATGGACCAACCCCGTCACAGCAAGGCCATACTTGGGCTCCGGATCATCCACCGAATGGCCGCCCACCAGCAACGCGCCGGCCTCGTACACCTTCTCCGCGCCGCCCGCCAAGATCTCGCGAAGCACGTCAACCCCTAAGCTGCACGGGTAGCACACAACGTTCATCGCCAGAAGGGGCCTGCCTCCCATGGCGTACACGTCTGACAGCGAGTTCGCCGCCGCCACCTGGCCAAACCTTCGGGGCTCGTCCACTATGGGCGTGAAGAAGTCAACCGTCTGGATAAGGGCCACTTCTTCACTAAGCTTGTAGACTGCCGCATCCTCCGAGCCCTCAAAGCCCGCTATGAGCTGCGGATCGGTTCTATGAAGAAGCCCGCTGAGGGCCTCAGACAGGTCACCCGGACCTATCTTTGCCGCTCAACCCGCTTTAGTCGACAGCGACGTGAGCCTCACTATGTCGCCCTGCGTCAAGTTCATCACCCCACTTGGTTCAGCCGGAAGGCGCTGAGTCGTAGCCTAGATCTAGTCTAGCATGGTGAAGACTGTTTATCACGCGCAATCGGGCGCCTCCGCACCTCCGCGCGACCGCACCCCCCCGAACATGAAGAAAGGCACTCCCCACGGAGTGCCCGGAACGCCTGGACGGACTAGGTATGAAAATGGCGGGAGTACGTGGGAATCGAACCCACCGCGGCCAGGTTAACTGCCCGCCACTGGATTTGAAGTCCAGGAGGCCCACCAGGACCAATCTACTCCCGCATCACGCAGCTCAACTGCAGCACGTATTATACCGCATGGAACGCGGATAGTCGATATCGCCCATCGCCTCCGTTCGTCCCCGCATCACCCACCCGCGAACTTGTGCGCGCCGTGCCCCACATCACCGCGACCCCCGCCTGCGCCCCTGCCCCGGCTCCGCCACGCTACCACAGCCCCCAGCGCCTGCCCACGTCAGCCGTGGCATACAGGGGATAGGCTTCCACTTCCTCGTCATCCACAAACACCCTGAGCCAACCCAGGTGCTGGCCCGTCCGCACCGGAGCCTGCGGCCGAGCAGGGCAATCCACCACCGTGCGCAGCCGCCCGGCCTCGCTGACGCGCACCACGGCCCGAACCGTACTCGCCGTCGCTAACCCTACAGAGGGCACAACGCCGCGCTCGACCAGGGCCGACGCCACCTCGTGCCCCGCCAGCGCTATGTCATGCCTGCGGAAATTGTTGAACCCGTAGTCCAGGAGCGCCGCCGCATCGCGGAACCGCGCCCCCGACTTTAGCACCACCGCGATGAGCTGCAGGCCGTCCCTCGTGGCGGAAGCCGCCAGGCAGTGGCCTGCAGCGCTGGTGGTACCGGTCTTCACGCCGTCGGCCCCCTGATAGCTCCACAGCAGCCTGTTGGTGTTGTGCACCAGGGTCGCGCCTTTCACTTGATCCCCATCGATCCTCGTGGCCCACAGCTCGGTACATCCCACGATCTCCGCAAACTTCGGTATGGACAGGCCATATGCGCACATCCTAGCGATGTCCCTGGCGGTACTGTAGTGCCCCGGGGCTGTCAGCCCGTGCGGGTTGGCGAACCTCGTCCTGGTCAGCCCCATCGACCTGGCCCGAGCGTTCATCATGTCCACGAACTGCTCCACGGTGCCGCCGATATGCTCGGCTATGGCTGTTGCCCCGTCGTTTCCAGACCTCAGCATGGTGGCGCGTATCAGCTCCTCCAGCTTGATCTGCTCACCTGCCCGAAGCCCCAGCGTCGACCCTGGCACAGCAGCCGCCCTGGCCGACACAGTCACCACGTCCGCCAAGTCACCGCGCTCAATGGCTATTATGGCGGTCATCACTTTGGTGATGCTGGCCGGATCCCTGGTCTGGTCTGCGTTCCTGCCGAAAAGCACGGTCCCTGTGCTGGCCTCGATGAGCACCGCCGCCGCCGCGCTCACCCACGGCTCCTGTCCCTGTCCCTGGCCCAGAGCCTGGCTCTGCCGTTCAACTTCCCCCTGGCTCGAACCCTGGCCCACGCCCACCCCGAGAAACACCACCGGCTCCCCGGGCGCCAGCGCAGGCACCGCCCGATGATCCAACACCGTCCTGACCCCAACGAGACAGGCTCCCACGAAAAACACCAGCGCCAGGCAGGCGCCGGCGCTTCGTCTCACAGCCTTCACGGGCACACACCTCTGACAGCGGATTCTGTCAGATACTACTCACCTACCTCGGAGCCTAGAACGGCGACACCTCCCCAGACACCGTCTGCATCGCCCCGGAGCTTCCGATCATCGCAGGGTTGTACGGACACTTCCTGCACCGTTCTCTGGCCATGAACATCGCCAGGGCGTCTGGTGCCTCAACCGGCGGCAGGTTCCCCGCGAGCAACGCCGCCCGACCCTCCCTGGTGAGGGTCACCACCGGTCTCCTTCCAAACGACGACCTCAAGTAGCCCGCGTTCAACAACTGATCGATGATGGCGATGATCTGCTGGATAGTCAACGACCTCAGCGCACCGTACTGCGGCAGCTTGTCCGCGTTCATCCTCAGGATCTCCTGCGAACAGGAACCCCTCAGCACCCTGGCCAGCTTCGTCTTGCCCACGCGGAACGGGATCGAGTCGACGCACTCCAGCACCGCAGCAGCGTATCCACGTGACACATCGTCTGGTGCGGTGCCGCTCCCAGTGACCACCATCATGGACACCCCCTGCCACTGTCTTGTAAGCATAGATTACCATACTTGTGTTGCAATGGCAAGGCGTTTCCTACATATCCACCTATTGTATTGAAGACTGTGCCAGGTACTCATTCCGCACCAGGAACCTCACTCCGCTACCTGACAGGTCGGCCCTGGCGAGACCAGGTTCCACCCCCGCCCTCACGGTCACCGTCGCCGTCACCCCTCCCAGCGCGTCCTCCGCCAGCTCCGCAAGCTCCGCCACCGCCCGGAACTCCGTGTCGCTCACCCTGTTCATGCTGAGCAGCACGAGGTTGCCCCCGTCTACCCCGCCGCGCCCCTGGAGCAGCGCGTAGCTGCAGTCGGCCCCTGCCACTGCCAAGGGCCGCTCGCTCCTGACCTCGGCGACGGCCCACTGCAGCGGCGCCCAGCCGGAAGCAGTGACAGTCAGTGTCGCCTCACTACACTTCGCGTCCACTTTCACCTGTGGCGCCGCTCCACCGAGCGGCACCACCTGTCGTCGCACGCTTTCGCCCATGGTTACGCTGGTTCCAGCTGCGCCATCCGCGCCGAACGCCGCGCCCCCGACGCTTGATACGGTCACACCCGCCAGGCTCTCCCGGCTTTCCAGTACTACTTGCGCTTGCCCACCAGGCCCGGCCCCCAACGTAGCCAGCACGATCCTGGGCCGATGTCCGGTGTAGCTCGGAAACGCGAACAGGCTGCCTGTGATGACCAACGCCAGGATCGCCATGACGCCTATGAGGCCGAGGCTGACCCTGCCCCGCCTGCGCATGCCTACCACAGGCATCTCGCCGTCGCCCCGGCCGCCTCCACCGCGACCGCCCACGGGGCCTTTGAACTCCCTCAGCACCGAGCCTGGAGCACCGCCCACTCCCCACACTCTCCTGGCCCTCTCCGGCCCCACGGAATCGAGGCCATCGGGGGTTGCCGGCGCGTCAAGCGGCTGCCGGCGCCGGCCCAGGGCGAACACGGCCACGACGTACGGAAGCAACGCCGCGGCAGCCAGCAGCGCCAGCACCACAGGCACTTCAAGCAGGTCCGCGACGGTAACAACGCCGACGCCAACAGCGAGCCTATAGGTCAGCCACAGCACGGGCGCCAGCGCGGCGGCGGCCAGCACGTTACGCACCACCCTCGCGCTCGTGCGAAGGGCCGCCACCGTCAGCAGAAGCGACATGGCTGGCACCATCGCCACAGCCCGCAGAGCCAGCAGCGCCACGAAGACCAGCAGCATCTGGAGGCCCAGCGAGATCTGAAGCAGGGGAGCTCTCTTTCCACTGGAGACTGGATTCCGCCCCGCTGTGCGCAGGGCCACAGCCGCCGACACCAGAATCACGCAGACGCCCGCCGCCGCGTGCAACCACGGATGAGCGGTCCATGGCCGCCTGAGACCGCGCACCAGCCCCACCAGCGCCGTAGGGACGGAACCCGTCCACAAGACGGCCGCCATCACCGCGTAGAGCCCCATCGCCCAGAGCATTGCTGATACGAAACCTGACGACCGGGGCGGATCGAACCTCGCCCACAGCAGTCTGCTGCAAGAAGCCACCGCATAGGCCCCCGCCACCAACGCCGCCACCGCCACACCTATGGCCACGCCGTGAGGTACGGCCACGATCCTGCCGCCCAGTCTCAAGGCAAGGTAAGGGGCCCAGGTTGCCCTTGGAACGCGCCCCGCCGCGGCCTCGTCGCCGGCCCAGAGCAGCGCCGCCAACGCGGCGTCCGCAGCCCTTGCGGCCGCCGCAGCCCTCACCCTGGTCTCCGCGGCGCGCCCCGTTCCCAGCGGCGGCCCTTCGGCGCCCACGCGGAAGTGCGGCGTGGACGGCGACGTGGTCATGGTCAGGGCGGGAGTGCCGGAAACGATGAACGGTGAGCTGTCAGCAGCCACCGTGGTGAGCAGCGCCAGGGTTGTGTCGAAGCCCACGCGGGAGCCTGTGGTGTCTTCCACCGCATGGAGCATCCCGGCGAAAACCCCAGGCGGGCAGGCTCGCGGACCGCCCCAGGGGATCAGAGACAGCTGCGCCATGCCGTTGATGCCGCCGTTGACGGCGTCCAGTACGATGACCATGGCAAGGCCCCCTGCCGCCACGGGGCCCGATGCCAGTCCGTCGCAGAAGGCCTTCGAACCCGCCCTGCCGTGGGCTGTGCCTCCGAAAGCGGCGAAGGACACGTTGAAGGGAAGCTGCCGGTCGACAAGAAGGCGAGCGCACTCCAGCATCGCGGCAAGACCGGAGGCGTCATCGAAGCCCGTGACGGTCAGGGCCGATCCCGGCGACATGGGGGCGCCAAGCAGAACCGTGGGAGCACCTGGCAGTGCCGAGCGCTTCAGGGCCACCACATTGATGGAGACGGCCTGCCCGTCGTCAGCGGCACGCGTGAAGGGCAGCTCCCACGCCTCATATCCGCACGCCCTGAGCTGGCGCGCCACGTAGTCGGCGACATGCCTCTCAGGGTCGGAGCCTGCCGGTCGGTAGCTGTACGCCTCGTCCACCTCAGCCAGGAACGAGGCGACCCTGTCAGCGTCTGCCCACACCGCCCGCGGAGCGTCACCGCCGATGCCCTGCAGCCAGCGCACCAGGGCCTGCGGCGGACGCAGCACCAGGAATCCCGCCGCCACCAGTATGACAGCGGCCACGGCCACGAACGTCGCAATGCTTCTGCCCTGACGTCGCTGGCGCCGTGGGCCACGAACGTACTTCCCCACCGTCCGCCGCCTCGTCACCGTCCGGTGTTCACCTCCACCTTGCCCGCTCCCACCTGCACCAGAAGATCTAGGGCAGCCTCCGCGCTGTAGTAATCAGGCGACTCCCAGGTCACGCTGGAGCCTATGCCCCTGCCGCCCTGCCTGCGCCCGTCGATGTAAAGCGAGCCCACTCCCACCTGAGCCGTCACCCTCACGCCCATCCCCGCAGGCACGTTCACCACCAGCCTGCCAGCGCCCACATTGACGTGTGCGCGGGTCCTGCGCATGCCCAGGCGGCCCGCTGCCGAGAAGTCCAGGGTGGCTGTGCCCGACCCCACTCTGCCAGCGATGGACGTCATCCCTGTATTCCCAAGCCCGGCGAGGCTAACGGTGCCTGCGCCCACGTCGAACTCGAGCCTTCGCCCCAGAGCCACCTCGCCGCCTGCGGGCGGGCCGAAAGAGGCCTCCAGCACGCCGCCGCCCACGTCAAGAGCGACATCGGTAACGTTGAGGGAGCCAAGCCGCGCGTCGAGCCTGCCAACGTCCACAGTCAGGTCCAGCTCGGTAGGGAGTTCCGGCCGGCCCAGCTCGATGCTGTGACGATCACGGCGGTTCCAGACCAGGGGCATGAACGTGCGCGGCTCTCTCCTGGGTATGTAGCTCATCTCCAGCGTGGATCCTGACATCTTCGTGTTCAACAGCGGCTCAGCCTGACGGTAGTAGTACTCTGCCCGAGCCCTGAAAACGTCGCCGGCCGCCTCGCCGCTGGTGATGGTCACGTCGGCGGCTGCCGCGTCCACCTCAAGCCGTATGGAGGACGGATCGTACTCATCCCTGCTCAGCGTGATCCACTGCTGGAACCCGGGCACCGGGCCGGGATCCCTCAGGTCGCGCGAAGTGAAGCCTCCAAACGCCCACATGACGAAGGATCCCGCCGCCACCAGCACCAGGATCCCCACGACCCATGCTGCCGCCCTGCTCTGGCCGAAGATTATGCTTATCCCCCAGAGGATCACCAGCACCGGCCAGAAGCGCACCAGCTCCCGCCAGGCTGACCAGGGAAGCACACCAGTGGTGTTCATGAGCAGGATGACGCCTGCCGCAATTAGGATCGCGGCGCCGACAACGTCCCGGCGTCCGCCACCTGATGACCCTGATGCCATGTTGGTCCCCTCCCATCAGCGGTAAGATTCGCACACGCTACCCATATTCCTGCGCTAAGACGAGAACTCCGGCGCCCACCGGGGCATAGTGTATGGTGCCGTTCGACCCACGCGAGACTGATGCGAGCGGAGCCAGAAAGGAGCCACATCCGCATGGCAGCACCTGGAATCGCCCGGCACGTCTTCGCCGGAGCCAACACGTCAGAAGGGTTCAAGTCATTCTACAACTACCTGATAAGCCCCGAAGCCCACCGCATCATCGTGCTGAAGGGCGGGCCCGGAGTCGGCAAGAGCACATTCATCAAGCACGTGGCCAACAGCCTCCTGGAGCTGGGCTATGACGTCGAGCTCTTCCACTGTTCGTCTGATCCCGAATCCCTCGACGGCATGGCCGCGCCCGAGCTACAGGCAGCCATAGTCGACGGCACCGCCCCGCACATAGTCGATCCCCGCTACCCTGGTGCGGTGGACGAGATAATCTATCTGGGAGACTACTGGGACGAATCCGCCATCCGGCGCTTCCGCCACGAGATAATCAACGCATCGAAGCAGGCCAGCCGCAACTTCAGCGGGGCGTACCGATTCCTGCGCACTGCCGGAGACGTCCTGGACGACTGGAGCGAGGCCAACGCCGAGGCCCTCGACTGGGGAAAGGCCAACAGGGCGGCGTCACGTGCCATCCGCGAAGTGCTGGGGTCGGTGGGCGAACGCGACACCGCAGTGCCCGGCCGCATCAGGGAGCTGTTCGCCTCTGGAACCACCCCAGACGGCTTCGTGAACTACGTCGACACGCTGGTCAGCCCATGCCCCAACGTGTTCGTGGTGGTGGGAGGGCCGGGAACCGGCAAGTCCACACTCCTTCGGCGTCTCGCCGAGGAGGCGGTGCGCCGCGGTCTCGACGTCGAGCTGTTGCACTGCTCCCTCAACGCCGCAAGCCTGGAGCACGTCGTCCTGCCCCAGATCGGCACCGCAATCACCAGTTCGGTGGAGCCCCACGAGTGGCAGGTGAGGCCGACCGACCACGTCATCGACATGAACACATGCCTGGACCCTGACGTGGTTCAGGCCAACTCCTCGATAATCCAGTACGACCGCAAGCTAATGAAGGAGGCCATGGACCGCGCCGTTCACTTCCTGAAGCTCGCGCGCGAGTGCCACAGGCGCCTCGAGTCGTACTACATCCCCCACGTCGACTTCGACGCCGTGGCGGAGCTGCGCCAGCGCACCCTGGAGCGCATACTCAGGGGCTGAGTGGATTGTTCGCTACAGCACCACTTCCACGACGTCCCTGTCGATGCTGCGCATGGTCTCGGTGACCTTGTCGGCAAGCGACAGGTCGTCCTTGCATGCCGCCCGCACCTGACGCAGGAGGTCGATGGCGCGCCTGAACGTCGACACCACGTCCCCCTCCGCGTAGGACGAGCCCCGCATCATTGTGGCGAAGTCCGCCCCCTCGCTCCAGGCGTACGCCAGAGGCGCGAGCCCTGTGAAGAACCTCAGCGTGCTGGCGCCCACGAAGCTCTCCTCCACCAGCTGGATCTCGGCGGCGATCTCCTTCACCCTGTCAACGTCGAAGGGCACACTCTTGGCTGGGAACTCGCCGCGACGTGGCTCGTAGTCGATGCACACCGCCAGCGCCGCTATCTGCGGCACCGTAAACTCGTGGAACACCCCTGAGAACAGAAGCTCCGTCACAAGCAGTTCCTGGGTATGGATCTCCCTGGCGATCTCTCCCCTGGGCAAGAGCTTCCCGTTGCGTACGTAACCCAGCCTCTCCAGCAGAGCCACCTTGCGCTTGTACTCGTGCACGAACCGCTCGTCGCTGCCCAGCCTGCGCATGCGCTCGTAAAGCGCTTGCATCCTGCCGGCGATCACGTTCCGCCTGGCCAGGAGCTTACGGCACGCCCGACGCTGCGCCTGACTGCACTTTCGCGTGCTGAGGGACTGAAGCTCCAGCCTGAGCTCGTCGATGCGCCCGCGAAGCTCGGCCCTTTTCTCCTTGCTGCGTCGACGCTTGGCTAGCCTTCTCAGTTGCGCCCTCAGCTCCGACATCTCCGACATCAGCGCCCCGGAGTACAGCGGGCACCCGGCCGCGTTCAGGTGCTCACATGCGGAGCCCATGATCTCCGCCTCAAGCTCGCGTGCAGCCACCAGCTCCCTCTCGATCTGCTGCCTCTCGGCGTTCTGCTGATAGCTGGCGAAGTTCTGCTTCAGCACCTTCTGGATCTCGTCATGCGACCTGGTGGCGATCAGGTTCACCACCGTGTTGTAAGACAGGGAGAATCGGCTCACCAAAGGCTCTACCGTGCGCTCGTCGGTGCTGGGAAACTCGTCCGGGCGGAAATAGTTCAAGTCTGCCAGTATGTAGACGAAGCCCTCCTTGTCAATGCCCCTCCTGCCGGCCCTGCCGGCCATCTGGAAGTACTCCTGGCTGGTCATGGGCCTGAAGTCAACGCCGTTGAACTTCCGCACCGTGTCGAAGCACACGCTCTTGACCGGGAAGTTGATGCCCACGGCGAAGGTCTCCGTGGCGTAGAGCACCTGTATGAGCCTGCGCTCGAACAGATCCTCCACTATCTCCTTAAGCACAGGCAGTAGCCCGGCGTGGTGGTACGCCACCCCCTTGGCCAGGGCGCGCCGCATGTTCTTGACGCTGGGCATTCCCTCTATTCCGAGCCCCTCGATTCGCCCGTCGAAGTACTCCAGCACCTCGTCGCGCTGGGAATCGCTGAGGTAATTCAGGATCCTGCCGGTCTCCTCGGCCTTCTCCTCGCACTGCCTTCGGCTGAACACGAAGTACAGGCAAGGCAGCTTATCCTGCTTGGTCAGGTACGTCACAAGATCGAGGTGGTCCGTTGACTCGTACCGAGGTCCGTCGTGATGCCAGAGGCTGTCGTCTTCGGCCATCTCCTGGTCACGCTTGGCCTTATAGGCCTTGAGCTGCTCAAGAGTGCCCGCGCTGAAGGAGCGTTCGTACACGAAGTGCCTCAGGGGTACCACTCTCTGAAAGTGCTTGACCACGCGCACCTCGTGTCCCTTTATGTCGCTTATCCAGAAGGCCAGCTGATCGGCGTTGGGTATCGTCGCCGACAGGCCCAGGAGGCGCATATGCTCCGGCATGAATATGATGGACTCCTCCCACACCGTGCCCCTGTCCTCGTCGGCCAGGTAGTGGATCTCGTCGAAGATCACGTGCGACACGCCCTCGAGCGCCTCAGGGCTCAGATGCAGCATGTTGCGGAAAATCTCGGTGGTCATCACCAGGATCTGAGCCCCACTGTTGATAGCCACGTCCCCAGTGACGATGCCGACGTTCTCCTCCCCCAGCAGGCGTTTGAACTCCTTGTATTTCTGGTTGCTCAGGGCCTTTATGGGCGCCGTATATATGACCCGGTTGTCCTCGCGGAACATGCGCTCTATCAGGTAGTCGGCCACCAGCGTCTTGCCGACGCCTGTGGGCGCCGACACAAGCACGGAATGCCCCGCCTCCAGGTACCGGATGGCTTCCCTCTGAAAGGGGTCAAGCCTGTAGCCCCTGTACTCCGTGGGCACCTTCACTTTGGCCTTCATCCGCTCCATGCCGTGCGCGCCTTCGCCGATGCGGTCAATGACATCCGCGTCACCCACATCGCCGCGCTCGTCGAGCTCATCAAGCTCGCCTATCTCCACGGGCCCGCATGGCCCATCGAACCCGTCGAGCCCATCAAGTTCCGCAGGCATCCCAGGCCCACCAAGCTCTCCGAACTCCTCTAGCCCTGCAAGCTCCCGCAGCCTGCGCGCCTCCGACGGCAGCGTTCCGGCGGGATGGGCCCCGGCAACTCCAGCGGCTCCACTTGCCCCTGTCGCCCCACTGAACCTGCGCGAGGACGGCTTCAGCCTCCTCTTGCCGCGTTTCAAGTGCATCACCTCACTCTGAGTATACAGAATACCCACATCCAGACGAAAGCGCCCAGCAGCTCGCGCTGGCTGCCGGGCGCCTCGCCTCTAGACTTCTAGTTCCATGTCAACCCTTTATCCCCCAGCCACGGGGGTGAGAAGCACTAGCGTCTCTCCATCGCGAAGGACGTACCCCTTCGTCACGGGCTTGCCGTCGGCCACGATCTTCATGACCAGCTCGGGAATGATGCCAAGCTCACCAAGCATCCCCTGGACAGTCTGGCCCTCCTCGAAGGTGTAGTCGAACTGCTCCCGCTTGTCTGGAAAGTATTCTACGGCATGGCCGTGAACGATTACCTTGACTTTCATAAGCGTCTCATCCTGACTTGCAGTCCTGCCTCACAGCAGCCCAGCGGCCTGGAGCTTCGTCACGCAGTCATCCAGCCCGAGCCCGCGCAGGGTTTCCACCGTTGGCTTTCCGTCGGAATCCCATCCGCGCAGGGCGTAATACTCGTCGAGCATCTTGTCGAGCTTATCGCGGGTGATCACCTTGCCCTGCGCCGGGCCGTTGGGGATCTCCTCCTCGTAGAACCGCGCCGGCGGGTAGTCCTCTTGCCGCCCGAAGCCCGGCTTCTCCAGGAATGCCCTGGTCCTGGTGAGGTTCCAAACCCTGTCCGTTGCAGCGAACAGCTCGTCGATGGTGAGGTCCCGCCCTGTCACTGCCTTGAACATCTCGGGATAGTGCTCGAACTCGAACCCTATCTCCACCCACTGCAGGCGGCAGTTGCCCAATAGGTCAAAGGCCGGACGGATCCTCTGCAGCTCGATGACTTTGGCGGCCTTGCCTTCAACTTCCTCGCGGCCCTTCGCCACGTCATATGTTATCGCCCAGGCCCTGTTGTGGTGCGCTCCGATGTCGCAGGTCATGTATGCTAGCATCATAGCAGGGGCCCAGCGCGCCTCGTATCCGCTCCATTCAAGCCCCTTGACGTGGATGGCGAACTTCTCCGAGCCGCCTCCGAAGGCCTCGGCAGCAGCCTTCACCCCATCGGCCAGCACGTCCCCGATGCCCTCACGGTACGCGATGGCGCGCACCAGGTGCTCGAAGGAGTCGATGTCGCCCCACTCCACCTTGCGGCCAACCTGCTCCTCGGTGATGATTCCCCTCTCGAAGCACTCGAGGGCGAAAGCCACCACGTTGCCGCCGGAGATGGTGTCAAGGCCCAGCTCGTCGCAGAGGTAGTTGCCGTACGCCACTTCCTCGATGGTGCGCAGCATGCAGTTGCCGCCGATCAGGGCGACGGTCTCGTACTCGGGGCCCTCGACGTACGCTGACTTCGAGTTCACCTTGGTGAGGGAGTACTTGCCACACGGCGTGGGGCAGCAGAAGCAGCCCTTGTCGGTGAGCCATATGCGCTCCAACAGGGCTTCGCCGCCGATGCCCGGATGGTGATCGAAGTACGTGGTCCAGAAGTTCTTCGTCGGGAACGCGCCCACCTCGTTCACCCACGGGGTGACGCCCGGAGTGCCCTGAGGGGTCCATTCCTTGAATCCAGGTTTGGAAAAGCAGCCCTCGAACATCTCGTGGGCCTTCTTCCGCACAGTCTCAGGGTCGTGCAGAGGAATCGACTTAGTCCCCCGCACCGCAATGGCCTTCACTTTCTTGGAGCCGAGAACCGCCCCGATCCCGCAACGGCCAGCCTGGCGGCCGTAGTCATGACCGATGCACGCTATGTTCACGAGGTTCTCGCCGGCGGGCCCGATCACGGCCACCTGGAAGTCCTCGCCGAGGTCCTGCTTGATGGCATGTTCCGCAGCGCTGCAGCCCTTGCCCCAGTACTTGGAGCCATCGATGACCTGCACCTTGTCGTCGTCGATCACCACCACGCAGGGCTCCGCCGACATCCCCTCGATGATGATGGCGTCGTAGCCGGCATACTTCACCTCTGAGGAGAAGTGGCCGCCCATGTTCGCGTCGCCCATGATGCCTGTGGCCGGCGACAGCGCTCCGAACTGCACTTTTCCGCTGGCCGGCATGAACACTCCTGACAGGGGACCAGGCGCCACCACCACCTTGTTCTCGGGGCCCAGGGGATCGGCGCCCACCGGCACCTCGTCGAAGAGGATCTTCTGCACGAACCCGCGGCCACCGATGTAGTCGCGGGCCATCGCTGGATCCAGCGGCTCCACCTTGTGCGTCTTGTTCGTGACATCAACCCTCAGTATCTGCCCCATGTAACCGCCTGGCATGTTACCACCTTCCCCCTTCGCTGGTGTCCGCATCGTAGATGGCGCCCTTCGGGCACATGCGCACGCAAGCTCCACACAGAATGCACTTGGACGGGATTTCCGAACCCGGATGGACCATCATGACGTCGTACGGACAAGCCTCCACGCACGCCATGCAGCTGATGCACTTCGACTCGTCAAGGATGTACACGCCGTCCTCCTGGGTAATGGCCTCAACGGGGCACACGGCAGCGCACTCGCCACACTGGGTGCAGTAGTGGATCTCGTACTTGCCTGGCGCAGGGAAGTGTGCCTCGATCCTCAACAGGCGCTTCTTGGGATTGTTCTCTCGACGCACCTCCATAGCACACGCAAGCTCACACACCCTACACCCTGAGCACAGTTCGTTCTTGGCAGCCAGCCTCATTTCCTAGCCTCCCTTTTCGAAAACCTGCCCGAACTGACAGAAATGTATATCTACAACCGCTCAAACCTGGCGGTGAAGTGCCTCAACACGGGCGCCTCGTATACCAGCCTCAAACCACCGATCCCCTCGCGCCTATCGGCTATCCTCCCGAACGCCTGGGCCACATATGCCATGTGCCTGTCAGTGTAAACCCTTCTCGGCACCGCCAGCCTCACCAGCTCCAGCTCCGGGTAAATGGTCTCGCCCGTGGTCTCGTCGATCCTGCCGAAGGCGCACGCTCCCAGCTCGACGCCGCGCACCCCTGCCTCCACGTACAGCTCCACCACCAGAGCCTGCGCCGGAAACTTCGCCCTGGACAGGTGCGGCAGGAACGCCGCCGCGTCAACGTACACTCCATGCCCGCCTGCTGGCGTGATGATGGGAACCCCCTGTTCCGTCAGGAGCTCCGCCAGATAGTGCACCTGCCCTATTCTATCCTCAAGATACGCCTCGTCGAGGACCTCCTCCAGCCCGACCGCCAGCGCCTCCATGTCGCGGCCGCTCAGTCCCCCATAGGTCGCAAAGCCCTCGAAGGGGATCAGCCATTCCAGGGCCTTCCGGTACATCTCCTCGCTGCGGAACGCCACGAACCCGCCGATGTTGACGAGCCCGTCCTTCTTGGCGCTCATGATGCAGCCGTCCCCGTACGAGAACATCTCCCGGGCTATGTCCCGCACCGACTTGCGGGCGTAGCCGGGCTCCCGCTCCTTGATGAAGTACGCGTTCTCGGCGAACCTGGCGCAATCGAAGAAGAACGGCACGCCGTAGGCCTGGGCAAGCTCGCTGGCGGCCCTGATGTTCGCCATCGACACCGGCTGACCCCCGTTGGAGTTGCACGTGACCGTCATGATCACCAGCGGGATCAGGCCCTCGGCCGCGTGGGCCTCCAGCTCACGCCGGAGCGCTTCCAGGTCGATGTCGCCCTTGAACGGCGCGTCGCTGTGCACCCTGTAGCCTTCCTGCCGGAGCAGGTTGACCGGCTCTGCGCCCCTGAGGAGGATGTGGCCTGTGGTGGTATCGAAGTGCATGTTGCCTAGCACCCGCTGGCCAGGCTTCACCAGAGCCGCCATGAGCACGTGCTCCGCTCCCCTGCCCTGATGGGCCGGGGCCACGTACTCGTAGCCGGTGATATCCGACACCACCCTACGAAGCCTATGGAAGCTTCTGGAGCCCGCGTAGGCCTCGTCGCCCTTCATCAGCGCCGACCACTGCGAATCGCTCATGGCCGCGGTGCCTGAATCAGTTAGCAGATCGATGTAAACGTCGTCGGAACTGAGATTGAATACGTTGTAACCCGCCCGCTCTATGGCGGCCACCCTCGCCTCGCGCGGGATGAGCCGTATGGGCTCCACCATCTTGATCCTGTAAGGCTCCGCATAGGCGCGCCTAGGCCTCAAACATCTCCCTCCTCAAGCCGATGGGGCTCACGATTGGGGCCCCTGCCCTGTAAGAATTCTGCCTATCCGGCTCCATTCCTGCCTAACTGGTTATGGTTCAAAAGACCAACCTTACCTCAGCTTCCAGCCATGCATCCTTCGAAGGATCGCCGTCGCCAGCTCCGTTCCAGATCAACTGCCCTTTCGCCTTGACCGCAACTGACAACTGATAGCCTGGAGAGTACCTGGCCCACACAGCCCCTTCCGCGGTCCGCGTGGTCGACGCGGGCTTCTGCTTGCTGGTGCCGGTCAGCTCCAGGCCGCCCGAAAGCTCCGGCCTCCACAGCGGCCTGCTAAGGGAGAGGGCAGCATCCAACGTGCGCCCGTCGAGTGCGCCCTCCTCATCTCGATACAGGCTGGCGCCGGCGCTCAGAGCAACATACGTTTTTCCCAATGTTGTAGACGCACGAGCCAGAGCGGTATCGTCGACCTCCACCGAGTCATCCATCTGATCATGAGTGGTGGTTCTGCTGAGGCGGATGTCAGCGCTAATCGTAGACTGACCCAGCTGCAGCGGCATCGCCGCCTCAAGCGTGGCGGTGCGCTTCACCGTCTTCGACTCAAGCTCCTCCCCGTCCAGCTTCTGCTTGGAGTTCAGACCGTACTTGGCCCTTGCCAGCCAAGCGGCGCCCCTGAACGTCAGCGACGCCTCAGACGACCAGCCGCTAGACGTGCTCTCCATCTCGCCGGTAACGTTGTTGGCGCTGGCGGTGGCGACCAGGGCGCCACTGACGCTGATGCCATGTGCAGGCCATGATGACACCGGCCCCGACCAGGTCGCCGTCACCTCGTACGCCCCGCCTGCCGTGTCAGACGAACCCAAACTCAGCGAGGTGAAGTTATCTGAGGTGTATTGACCTGAGGCGGTAACCATGCCCTTCAGCGCCGGCACGCTCATCCCCAACGCACCTAGCCATCCAGTGTTGTCTGCGATGTCATCATGGGATACGATGCCCTCCACGTCCACCGTTGCCCTGCCCAGGCTGAACCGGGCCTGGACGCCGCCCATCTTCAGGTCGACCCCCTCGCGCTCGGCCATGAGCCCCTGGAGCGTGAGGCCGGTCGTGCGACCCAAGGCTGCCTCCACCGCCCCGCCCGCCACTTCGGTCGAGGTGATGGCCAGGCCTGAGCTCACGGCGTTGACGCCCTTGAACACGGTGAAGGTGGACCGTACGCCCGCAAGCTCCCCTCCTGCATTCGCCACCACGCCGTACAGCGACTTGCCCACCAGGTACCTGCCTGACAGCACAGGAATGAAGGTGTCCCCCACCGACATGCTGAGCGCGCCCATGCTGCCTGCCACGGACCATCTCTCGATCTTCTCCACCCAGGGCCCCAACTCGATGAACCCGTCTGAGAGGCCATACGACGCGCCCAGCAGCCGCATGGTGCCCTCCAGGTTGAGCGGGCCCAGGCTTCCCCGCAGCCTCAGGTTGGCGGTGTTCGATAGGCGAAAAGTAGTCTGCCAGTAAGCCTTGAAGGTGGAATCCCCGTCGAGGCTCCACCGGCTCAGTGCTGGATTGCAGACGGCGATGGCAGGCAGGCTCGCCGCGGCCAGGATGCTGACGGCTACGACCGCGGCCACCCGCCGCGTGAGCTGAGCGAACTTGCGCATGTGTTGAAGCACCTCCCATCGCACAGGAAATACTCCACCGGATGCCGGTTCCCTTCACGGCTCAACGAAATCACTCGCGAAGGCTAGTCATCCCGTCGCAGCAGTAAGCGTCAAGTGAGCGCGAGAGCACCCCCGCCTTGGCTTGACGGGGCTCTCTCGTGTTCATCCTTTCAGCCCTTCATCCCCAGGATGCAGGTTTCAGGGGCTACGGAGGGGCGAAGCTAGGGCGCGAGGCGCGGATGGGGGCGCCGGGACGTTGGTGGGCACTTGAGTCGGCCAGTGGTTGGGCGACATGGACTTCGGGAAAGCGAATCCACAGATCTGCGGAGTTCACGGCCGCAAATCCACGGGCCAGAGGATTTGCCCCTGCTGCCGTCACTGGCGTCAACCATAGGGTTAGCCGCGCCCGCATGAACACGCATGCGTATGATCTCCAGCTGCGGACTTGCCGAACCGCGATGGCCTGAAGTCCAGAGGCACTTGCAGCTTCCACACCAACACTACTGAAATCCACGGATCAAAGGAAGAAGGGGGCCGAAAGCCCCCTCCCTTGTCCTTCCTATCCGCAGTCCGGCCGCCCGCGATATGCGGCGCTCGCGGCAGCCCCTAGAACGCGTACCCGACGCCGAACGACACTTCGGTGCCGGCCACTCCGCCGGTGAGGCCCATAGCCGCGTCCACGGCGAGGAACAGCGGGTCCGCCAGCGCCATCCTGGCGCCGACCCCGGCCACCAGGCCTCCGACGGGGCTGTCAAGCATCTGCCTGAACACGAGGCTTCCGTGCAGGCCAAGGCCGCCGACGCCGAGCCGCTCGACGAACAGCCCCGCCCCAACCGCCGGGTCAGCCGACATGTGGTCGCCTGTGATCTTCCCCTCGAAGACTGGCCCCAGCGTGAACGTGCTCCTGTACATCGGCAGCTTATATCTGGCCATCACGTCGAAGCCGCCGGGCATCATGGAGTAAGCGCCCTCCAGCGCGTGTCCTGAGCTCAGGTCATACCTGCCTCCCAGCTGTCTCTTATACACATCT